>Ga0070741_10000537_pt1 | contig 134089 bp, 145 predicted proteins | sample Coa_R1_4_FD_66440 | JGI IMG/M metagenome (GOLD analysis project Ga0070741, IMG submission 66440) | Surface soil microbial communities from Centralia Pennsylvania, which are recovering from an underground coalmine fire - Coalmine... | ecosystem: Environmental > Terrestrial > Soil >... | reverse complement strand
GCCGGCGGCGATCAGGCTGCGCAGCACCGAGCGCTCGCGCACGATCTCGGCGTAGGCGCGGACATTGGCGGCGCTGGGCGTGTCGGCCGCCAGGGTGCCCAGGTAGGCCACGCCGCCGGCCTCCCCCAGCTCGCCGCGCTGGCGCAGGTGCTCGCTCAGCGTGACGAAGTCCGCGGGCTTGCCGGCGTTCAGCAGCTCCGCGATGCCGCGCCAGATCGTGCGGTGGTCCTCGGTGTAGAAATCGTCCTCGCTGAGCTGGTCGGCGAGTTCGAACCAGGCCCGGTTGTTCAGCATCAGGCCGCCCAGCACCGACTGCTCGGCCTCGATCGAGTGCGGCGGGTGCTTCGGCACCGGCGCCACGCGCGATCGCGGCTCGTCCTGGCGCTGCTCCGGCTCGCGGCCGTGACCGTCCAGGGGCGTCATGCCGCGCTCTCCGACATCGCCCGGTCAAACAGCCGCGTCATCACGTCGGCGCGGGTCAGGAACTCGAAATCCGGGGTCCAGCCCGCGTGATCCTCGCCGGGTTTTCCGCGGCCGGAGTGGAACTCGTCCGCGTTGACCGCGGCCCAGTAATCCACCCAGAACCGGCGCTCGACCAGCTTCGTCCCGTACACCTGGGCGCTGATCTGCGAAGCGGTTTCCACGCAGCGCTTGACCTGCCTGCGGCGGACGTCGTTGACCAACTCGACGTTGGGGCAGTTGCCGCCGTTGCGCTTCGTGAACGGCTGGGCGTTGTAGGTCTCCACGGCCTCCTCGGTGACCGTGGCCAGGCGCCGTGTCGCGGCCTCCCGCTTGGTTTCCAGACTGGTGATGGTCTGCTGGCCGGGATGGTCTCCCGCGGTAGCGGGGACGAGGCCCGTAGGGCCGGTAAGCTTTTGATGTTCTGGGTACTGGGTACTGGGTACTGGTGTCTGGGTAGCCGTGTTGTCACGCGTGACGGGGTGTGACGGGGTAGCCGTGACGTCACGCGTGACAGGTTGTGACGCATGCTGTGACAGCAGCGCTTCGAGGTCGCTCGTTTTGGCGTTGTACGGCGCCGTCACGCCGCGGTCACGCAGCTCCTGGAACAGCTGCGCCCGGCGCTCCCTGGCGCGCCGCTGGCGCTCCGCCGCATTGGCCCGCTCGGTCTGTCGCCCCTCCTGGCCTTCGAGGAAGACGGCTATCTCCTCCTCGCAGCGCTTCTGGTGGTGGCCGTCCTGCTCCAGGTTGAAGAACTCCCGGAGGACGTAGGCAACGGCGTCACGCTCCGGCTTGGTCTGCGCCCGCGCCAGCTTGCAGCATTCCTTGACGTCGGCCGGCAGGGGCTTCTCGCGCGTGTAATACGCGTCGAGCAGGCGCCGATAGGCCCCGTCCTGGACCATCGTCAGAAAGGCGGCGTCCTTGAGGTAGTCGCCGATGTGGTGCTCGTAATAGTTCAAGCACCCCTCCGGCACCGCGCCAGCCGGCAACGCTCGAGCCAGTCGGTAAGCCACCGCGGGCGCCGCTCCCGGGCGTCCAGCAGCAGATCGCACAGGAACCTGACCCGATCCGTGTCGGGCTGATCCTTGAGGAGGGCGATGGTCAGCCGGGCGCGCAGGAACTTGATGCGCGCCTCGTTCAGAAGCCAGGTCATGCCGCCCCCAGCAGTGCCGCGCGTTCGGCCTCCAGCTCTGCCAGGCGCTGCTCCTTGACGTTCGCCACCAGGGCGAAGCCGAAGGCCCAGGCCTCGTACTGCATCGGCGCGTAGTTCTCGCAGCGGCGCATCAGCAGCACCGACTTGGCATCGGGGAAGTTGGCCTTGCCCTGCATGATGCGACTGAAGTGGCCGCGATCGATGGCCAGCGAGTCAGCGACAGTCTCGTTGCTGAGGCCGGAGAGCTGCACGCAGAGCCGGATCGCATCGAGGCGGTGCCGACAGGCGCGCACCAGCTCCATCGGTGCCAGCTGTGGCCGCCTCACCATCGAAAGCCATGGCATCTCGGCCTGGGTTGCGAATGATTGACTCACGTTGACTTTCCTTGACGGTCCCCTTTCGGGCAAAAAAAGGGGCATGGACGCGAAGACAAAGCCGCGCCGAAGCGCGGAAGGCTCAGGGATCGTTCCTGGCCCAGGGAGACAAAACGCCCTTGCGGGCGAAAGATCGCAGGTGCGATCTGGAGGAGACCTGCAGACGCGGCCGCCACAGGCTGACTGCCTGGGCGGCGCCGGCGGCGCGGAGTGCTTTGCAGTGCTGGCCGGGCGTCCACTCCGGCTGGGCTACGGCTTCCGCCGCGTTCCCCGGACCTCGCGAGGCGAGGACCGACCCGAGGCTTACGGGCATCAGCAGTGCAAAGCCATCCATTGCCCGGCGCCGGCGCTTTGGTTTTTCTCACGACAGTCCCCTGCGCCCGCCGAGCCGCGCGACGAGCATCCCCGCCAGCTGGGCCAGGACGACGTAGTACACCGCGCCAGCCAGCATCAGGCCGACCAGCACGGCGACCGCCACCAGGGCAGGGATGGCAGCCAGGAAGGCGAGGGCGAGCAGGGCGGTCATCTACGGCCACCGCCGCTCGGCCCAGCGCAGGACGGCCCAGGCGATCAGCCCGTTACCGATGGCCATCCCGACCAGGATGTAGAAGGGGGCCATTCAGCAGACCCCGCGCCCCGTCCCCGGGGTACGATGGCGCTTCCTACGGCAGCCAAAGACCCCGGAGACGGACGTGAACGACAGCGATACCCCGATGGATCCTTTCCGGCAGTTGCTCGGCCGCTTGAAGGCGCTCGAGATGGCAGTCACGGAATTGATCGCCAGCTCGCCCGATCGGGAGGGAATTGGGCAGAGGCTGGAGGAGTCGAGCACCTTGGACCTTGCCGAGGGCGAGCCCATCACCAGGCGTGCGGTGGCCGAAGCCAAGGTTGCGCGCATGGCTCTGAATCTCATGACCGGCCGACCTCCCGAGCTGGGCGCCCATGGATTTCCCGAACCAGACGAGCCAGGCGCGACCCTGGGACAGCCAGCAGGCTTTCAAACGCAAGTCTTTGCGCAGCCACGCAAGCCTCAGAAGCGCGACTAGCGGCTTCGCGGCGCCGGTGGAATCCAGGGCGGCGGTGGTTAGTACGCATGTCAGGCGGCCGCCTGCTCGACGCGGACCAGGTAACCGGTCACACGGCCTTTCCTGTCGCGCTGATAGAATCCTATGGTCACGGGGAGCATCCACCATGGGAAAGTTGCAGCGCTTCAGGCGCTGGCTTTGGGGCTACGGAGTCGGCAAATACGACCCCGAACGACGGGTCCGGGCGCTTCCAACTGAAAGAACCGGATGGCTGCGAGCCGCTGTATGGCGGCAAGACGGTTTTCACGCCGGAGGTCGGGATCTCATATGGCCGAAGGACCGGATTCCCAGGAAGATTTGGCTGGCGTTCCGGGAACACTGGAGCGCGTACCGGGAAACGTGGATCAAGGCCATCATTGCCGCCGCGGTCGGCGCAATGGCCGGCATGCTCCATCACTGCTCGATCTGAGCGGGAGCAATGGCCGAAAAACGGTCCGATCACATTTCCAACCGACAAACCGAAGGCGATTGGCGCAAGCCAACGAAGAAGCCGCAGCTGGCGCTCCAGGTGCTCGATTCGTTGCAATGGGGCGGGAGAGGGCATGTCAGGCGGCCCTGCGCTGCTTGGGCATCTCCCCGAACAGGTCGGGGCGCATCTCCTGCCGTTTGATGGGGTCAGGGGTGCCTTCCATGGCCTTCTCGATCAGCAGGCAGGCGTCGGCGGTGAGCTTTTCCATCCGGAGCCATTTCCAGACATGCCCCTGCCTGACCTTTCCGCCGATGCGCCGCGCCAGTTCCGATTGGGTGCCGCCGGAGGCCGCGATGGCCCGGAGTACAAACGGGTTCTGGTAGGTGTCGTCCATGGCGTACGTTTTACTACTAGGGTAATAGAGTGTCAACTACCCTAGTTATTTGCCGACCTATAACAAGGGTTGTAGCTTTCGGCGTTATGGCGCTCAAGGATCGAATCAAGGAGCTGCGCGGCAAGCGCTCTCAGCAGCTGATGGCCAGCATCGCCGGCATTTCCCAGCCGATGTGGTCGAAGCTCGAGAGGGGCGAGACCGAGGACACGGCGTTGCTGCCGAAGATCGCTGATGCCCACGGGGTTTCGCTGGAGTGGCTGGCCTACGGCAAAGGGGCGATGGGGGAGGTGGTGGAAAGCCCGATCCGCGTTTTCCACCCAGATGACCCACCTGCAGAGGACGAGGTGCGAATCCCTGAGTCCCGGGTGAAGTTCAGCGGCGGCCACGGCCACGAACCGGTCTACGAGACGGTCGAGGACGTGGAACCGGCGACATACCGGCTATCGTGGTTTCAGAAAGAGCGAATAAACCCTAATAAAACCAAACGGTTCAGGGTGATCGGCAGCAGTATGGAGCCTCTGCTCTGGCCGGGCGACTCGGTACTGGTGAACTTGGAAGAAACCAACGTGCGATCCGGGCAGATCTACGTGTTCCGCCACGGCAACGAGCTTAAGGTGAAGACCCTAACGCGAAAGTCCGACGGCGCGCTGGTGCTCGGGAGCATCAACAAAGCCAACTACCCCGATGACGTGGTGCCGGCCAGCGAGGTGGATGAGGCGATCACTATCATCGGACGCGTGCGCGACAAAAGCGGCCGCGGCGGCCTCGCGGGCTGGTCCAACGGTGAAGCAGTACCAGCCCGCACCGAGCCGACCGAGGACGACAAGGCCTGGTTAATTCGCGAATTGCTGGAGAGGGTCAAGAAGCGATTCCCCACCTTCTCGGAGGCGCGACAGGTGGCCGTGGTGGTGAAGGTCTACGAGTGGTGCTTGCGTCATCCCTCCGTATCGCCTGCCGAAGCCATGGAGCTGGCGGGCGGTCTCACCGAATAAATGGAAAAAACTACCCATGCCGGACAAAGCCGCTTTGCCTGGTCAATACTGCGAATTACTGAGCCGGCTCCAATCAATCGCCGGACGGAGCGGGGAGTGGCTGGACGCGAGGGGCATGCGCTGTGGGGGTGGCTCGATACCATGATCCAGGAGGCGCAGGAGGAGGAACAACGAGCGACGTGCGTGCATGGGGTGAATCAGTTCACCAACCATGGCCACGTCAATCTGCTGGTGCTGGCGGTGGGCGATCCCGAGCAGGCCATGCGCCTGGTCAAGGAAATGCTCGAGCAGCGAATTCCAGGGGATCCGAAGTGATCGGGCGGGCGATGCTCGCTGGCGCGCTGTTGGTGCTTCCCGGGATCGCAATTGCGGACGGGCTGTTCTCCCCAGAGGCGCAGCGCCGCATGAAACCGACGCAAACGCTGGCCGCGCGGATGCTTGCGGGTAGCGCGTGAGGCGGCTCTGGTCCAGGCTAGTGTGCCTGGTTGTCGGCCATCGCTGGAGCTTCCGCGGGAAGGCCACAAGCTGTGGCGTTGCTCCCGCTGCGAGCTACTGGTGCGGGGGAGGGGGCTGGTGCCTCGCCGGCGGACGGGTGAGTGTAGCGCCTCGCTGAGACGCTGCAGATCCTGCACGGCGGTCACCACGCTCCCGACATAGTCGACCCGCAGCCGCAGGCCCAGGTTGCTGAAGTTCTCCAGCGCCTCCTCACTTTAGACGACCAGCGATGGCTGCGCCTCCCATCTGCACGACGGTTGGTTATCTTGTCACGCAGCTCCGATCTCCTTCCTCGTGACCATTACTCGGCTACTAAGTTGGCAGGAGTAGCTTACTACCGTTCGTCGGCTTCTACTACTGTAGTAATTGCATTTTAATAACCATAGTAGTAGCCTTCATCCATCGCTCATCAACGAGAACGCGATGGAACACCAGGCCGCTACCTCCGCTGCACGCCGTTTCCCGGGCCACACGCTGGCCGAACGCGCTTCCTCCCTGACAGCCGAGCGTCGCGCGGTCCGCAAGCTCGACATCCTCTCCAATTCCGACCTGCTGCTCGAAGCGGTCGTGGAGTTCGGCGACGTGGAGGCTTTCGAGGCCCTGGCCGTCGCCGCCTACGTCCGCCGCGACCTCTCCCTGCTGGATGACGTGCTGGACCGCGCCGCCGAGGGGATGGCGCAGGGCCAGGTCCGCGAGCTCAGCGTTGCCGATGTGCTGGCCGAGGACGACGACGAGGCGGCGGAGCGCCGGCGGGACGAGCGGGAAGGGCGCTGACCCGCATGTTCCACAACACCCCGATCCGCATCGTCACCGACGCCGAGACCACGGAGTGCACCTGGTCGGAGTTCTGCGCCGACAACCTCGAAGGCTTCGACCAGGACCAGCTCGACGTGATGGCCGCGGAGCTGCGCCTGCACGGCGAGACCGACATTTCCCACCTCATGCACTGCGGCAGCCGCTGCGTGCTCACTCGCGTCTAGGAGTCCCCACGATGGCCAAGAAGCGCCCCAACAATGCCGCGATCCGCCTGTATGCAGGGCTCGGGGTCGACGTGCTCGAAATGAACACGCTCTACCACCGCGATTCCAGCGTGGGCGCGGAGCCGGCCGGCAGTGGTCAGCGCCGCACCGCGCGCCAGCACGATTTGCGCCGTCGCGCGCTGGCCAAGGAACGCCCGTCCGAAAAGGTTCTGGCGATCCGCCGGGCCCAGGCCGCGGAGATTGAAGAGGGGCGCCGCCAGCACCGCGCCGAGCTTGCCCGCAAGAACGCCGCGCGGGCCCAGCGCCTTCTGGCCGCCGCCGCACGTTTCCACGGCGATCGCGCCGAGGCCTGGGCCATCGTCCACCAGCTGGCCGCCAACAACGGCCTGCCCCTGTCGTCCGCCTCCTGAGGTCACTTCCATGCCCGCTGCCAAGAAGAAAGCCGTTGCCGCCCGCGCCCCGAAGCGCGCCATCCTGACCGTTCCGCCCTTCATCAAGGTCAGCGCCAAGGGCAAGAAGCTGCCCGCGTCGGCGAAGGACTGGGCGGCCACCATCTGCACGAAGTACCGCACCGCGCGCGGCCTGCCGCTGATGTTCACCGCGCGCGACCTCGGCAGCCACACCTACGAGGCCTCACTCAAGACCCCGGAAGGCTTCGAGCTCCTCGGCTTCAAGGACTGGTACCAGCCGGACGCCACCGAGTCCGCCTTCATGCTGGACCGTTCGAAGTACCCTGCGATGGACCCGCAGTTCTTCATCGGCGAGCCGGGCTGGCAGTGGACGCGCGAGCCGGTGGCGTCGGATTCGTCCTACGCCTTCTACGTCTACCTCCTCGACGGCAACGTCCACTGGCGCAGCCGCAGCACCAGCGGCCTGGTCCGGCTGTGCCGCGAGGTCTCCCCCCGTCAGTGCTTGGAATTTGGAATCCCCGTGGGCCCGGGCGCCGCGAAGGGCAAGCGCTGAGGCTCCGCCGTGAACGGGCACGACTTCTATCACAGCGAGCGGCCGATGCGCGCCAGGCGCAACCGCTTCCTCATCAACGTCGCCGGCTGGATCGCCGCCGTGGGCTTCCTCTACGGACTCGGCGCGCTCGCCTGCAAATGGATGGCGTCATGAACATGAAGCTCAACGAACCCGTGCGCGAGCTGGACCTGGTCTGCGGCTACTTCTCCGAGGCCTATATGCTCCAGTTCTTCCCGGACGGCATCGGCACGAAGCAGAAGGCCTTCCCGAAGCGCGAGCAGGCGGCCAACGCCAACCCCTATGACGCCCACCGCCAGCACCACCAGCAGGGAGTCGCAGCGTGAGCCGCCTGGAGGAAATCCTCGGTGGCCTGCTGATCGGCGCCTTCGCCGGCCTGGCCATCGCCTGCCTGTTCGCCCCGGCCCACGCCGGCGGCTACCCGCCGAACTCCGAGCCGATCCAGCGCTCGATTCTCGCCATCACCGCCCAGCGCGGCGGCTGCCCCAGGGGCCAGTACCGCGCCTACCTGTACCAGGGCGGCTACAAGCCGTTCCGCTTCTGCTGGCGCCCCAGCGGGGACCTGATCGAAGTGCTGAGCGGCCCCGACCTGGTCATCACCGTGCCGGCGAGCAGGTTCGCGCCGGATTCCAAAGGAGTATCCCCGTGAGCAATATCCTGAACAGCGGCCTCGGCGTCGAGCTCATCGCCCGCGCCCGCCGCCACCAGCTGCAGGCCGAGACCCCGCGGCCGACGGCTGAGCAGATCTTTTCCGAAGCCGGAGCGCTCGTCGCTAAGGGCCTCGATCTGCTGCAGCAGGCCCAGGACCGCGTGGAGTGGGTGCCGGCGCCCATCGATCCCTGCGAGCCGCCGCAGATCGTGTTCGTCGGCGCCGACGGCAACCCCCGCAAGGAGAAGGACGGCGCTGTGGCCTTCGTGCTGCCGCAGTACCGGCGCATGTTCACCGCCGGCGTGCAGACCGCCAAGAACTGGGACGCCGCCGTGGCGCTGGGCCCTGCCTGCACCCTGCTCGGGTTCAACGACTGGAAGCTGGCCGCGGTCAAGGAGCTGGAACTGCTGGTGTCGCGGGAGCGCACCGAGCCGGCCACCTATCCGGCGCTGGTGTCGCACACCCCCTACAACGACTGGTACTGGACCCGGGACCCGCATCCGTCGGATTCGTCCTACGCCTTCAGCGTCGGCCTCAGCGGCGGCCACGTCGGCTGGTACTGCCGCTACGGCAGCGGCCTGGTCCGGCTGTGCCGCGAGGTCTCCCCCCGTCAGTGCTTGGAATTTGGCCGGGCCAGCAGCTGAGCGCACCGCCATGTCCGAACCGCTCGCCGTCATCCGCGCCTCCGCCTGGCCCGACCTCTTCGACTGCGCCTACCGCTTCTACTGGAAGCAGATCGTGGGCCTGAAGAAGCCGTCCAGCCCCGCGGCCTACCTGGGCACGTCCATCCACGCCGGGGCCGCCGCCTTCGACCAGGCCCGGATGATCGGCAAGCCGATCAAGCCCGATGACGCCGCCGGGGTGTCGCTCGACAAGCTCAACAACCCCGAGGAAGAGGTGCTGTGGGACGAGGACCTCACGAAGCGCGACGCGCAGCAGTACGCCGTCGGCCTGACCGCCAAGTACTGCGGCGAGGTGGCGCCGAAGCGCGAATACCGCGCCGTCGAGCTGCTCTGTGAGGCCCTCGACATCGCCACCGAGCACGGGGTGGTGCGCGTCACCGGAACCACCGACCGCGTCCGCAGCCTGCCTGACGGCCGCGAAGGCATCTCCGACCTGAAGTCGGGCGCGCACGCGGTCGGCACCGATGGCCGTGCCGTGACGAAGGGCCACCATCTGCAGCTCGGCATCTACCAGCTGATGGCTGAGCAGGCCACCGGCATCACGATGACGGCGCCGGCCGAGGTCATCGGCCTGCAGACCAGTAGCAAGGGCCGCGTCGGCACCGGCGAGGTCGGCGACGTCAAGACGCCGCTGCTGGGCACCCCGGACCAGCCCGGCCTAATCCAGCACGCCGCCGCGATGCTCAAGAGCGGCCTGTTTCCACCCAACGCGAAATCGATGCTGTGCAGCGAGAAGTACTGCCCGGCCTATTCGCGCTGCATCTACCACGACTGAAGGATTCCCGATGGCCAATCAGACTTCTGTTTCGCAACTCCGCGGTGCCCAGCCGGCCGCCACGCGCGAGCCCACCAGCCCCAGCGGCAAGCTGATGCACTTCCTCGAGCGGCACAAGGACCAGCTCACCGCGGCGCTACCCAAGCACCTCACCGCCGACCGCATGGGGCGCCTGGCCATCACGGCGTTCTCGCAGAATCCGCAGCTGCAACAGTGCGAGCCGCGGTCGATTTTCGGCAGTGTGATCGTCAGCTGCCAGATGGGGCTGGAGATCGGCGTGCTGGGCCAGGGCTTCCTCGTCCCCTACAAGCGCAACTTCAAGGACGAGGACGGGAACTGGCAGAGCCGCATGGAGGCGCAGTTCGTTCCGGGATGGATGGGCATCGTCGATCTGGTCAGCCGCACCGGCCGCGCCAGTGCATGGACCGGTGCGGTGTTCGAGGGCGACGACTTCGACTATGCCCTGGGTGACCGCCCCTTCGTCTCGCATCGCCCGCAGGGCGAGGATGACCCCGCCAAGATCACGCATGTCTATGCCGTCGGCCGGGTCAATGGGGCGGAGTGGCCCATCATCGAGGTCTGGCCGATCCGCCGTGTGTGGAAGCACCGCGACAAGCACAACAAGGTCGGCAAGTCCCATTACAGCTTCGCCAACCCGGAGATGTATGCCCGCAAGGTGCCGCTGCTCCAGGTCTGCAAGTACCTGCCGAAGTCGGTGGAGCTGACCGCAGCGCTCAACGCCGAGCACGCGGCGGAGATCGGCGGCCGCATGACCTTCGACGGTGAGTTCTCGCTGGTCGAGCATCCGGAACGGCCCAGCGCCGAGGGCGGTGCGGCGGCGGAGCAAGGTGAGCAGGCCGGTAAGCCGACCGGCGGTGCTGGTTCGGCGGGCGGTGCCGAGCAGAAGCGCACCCCGGGCAACTCCCCCGACGACGCGTTCGACGCGGAGTAGGTCATGCCGACTCCCGTCGACGTGTCCTCCGGGCACTACATGCACGTCCGCCACACCGACTCCGAGGGCAAGCAGTCGGTGTTCCGGTACCGCGTCTGGAACAACCAGATGGCGTTGAAGGCCCTCGCCGACAACGCCGCCACCGAGAACGCCAAGGCGCGCAAGGAGGGCCGCCCCGCGCTCGCCACCGTCGAGAGCATCGACGAAGCCACCTACGAGCGGGAGCGGTAAGCCATGCAGATTACCTCCCTCAATATCGAAAACGTCCTCGGCGCCGGCGAGGTCTCCCTCGACCTGGCGGGCCGGCGCCTGGGCCTGATCGCCGGCGAACACGCCACCGGCAAGTCCAGCTGCGCCGAGGCTGTGCGCCTCTGCCTGCGCGGCGTGTCGGAGCGTGCGCCGGCCAAGAAGGACTGGCGCCTGCTGGTCCGCGACGGCGCGCAGAGCGGCATGGTGCGGATCCAGTTCGCCGGCGGCGAGTCCGCGCGGCTGATGCTGCCCACCGGCGCCGGCTCGTCGCCCCTGGCCGGGCTGGACGAGGTCCGCGCGCAGGCCTGGGCCCTGGTGCTGGGCCATCAGCAGATGTCGGCCATGAAGCCGAAGGAGCGCCGCGCGCTGGTCACCCGCCTGCTCGGTGAGGAGTCCGCGCACGACAAGATCGCCGCGGCGCTGCTCCGGCGCGGCCTGGAGGCCGTCAAGGTCGAGACCATCACGCCGATGCTGCGCGCCGGCCTGGAGGCTGCGAACAAGGACGCGCTCGACTTCGCGCGCGAGGCCAAGGCCTCCTGGCGCGCCATCACCGGCGAGGACTGGGGCGCGAAGAAGGCGCCGGGCTGGCCGGCTACCGATCCCGGCCCGAAGCCGATGCGCACGGCCTCCGCTGTCTTCGGCGCCGCCAGCACCGTCTCCCAGGCCATGGAAGCCCTGCAGCGCCAGATCGGCGCCGCCGGTGCGGTGGTGGGCGAGGAGGAGCTGGCGCAGCTGCGCAAGACCGCCGCCACCGCAGAGGCCTGCGAGCTGAAGCGCGCCGCGGCATCTCACCGGGTCCAGGCGCTGGTCGAGGCCGTGGCCGACCTGGAGCGCCGGATCGCCACCGGGGGGCAGGGGACGCCGCTGACGTGCCCCTGCTGCTCGACCCGCCTGGTCTACAAGGACGCCGCGCTGGAGAAGGCACAGGAGCTGCCCGAAGGCTGGCTGAACGCCGTCCGCGCCGAGCTGGCGGACAAGAAGTCCGAGCTCGCCGCGCAGCGCCTGAAGCTGGACGCGGCCGCGCGCGCCGCCGGCGAGGCCGAGGTCGCCGTGCGCAGGGTGAATGCCGCGGAGGCCGCCGCCGCGGTCGACGTCGACGCGCTGAAGGACCAGCACCAGGCCAGGAAGGACGAGCACGACCGCCTCATGGCCGAGATCGAGCAGATCCGCGCCTACGAGGCCTGGACGAAGCGCCGCGACAACGCGCTGCGCTACCACCAGGACGTGATGGCCTGGCTGGAAATCTCCCAGGCGCTCCAGGACCCGGAGCTGTCAGCATCGGAGTCCGCGTCCGCCGGCGAGCGCCTCAACCTGGAGCTGGCCAGCATCACCGCCGGAATCGGCTGGAAGGGCGTCGAGATCGGCGACGAGGGCGAGCTCCGCTACGCCGGCCGGCCCGTGGCCTTCTGCTCGGAGAGCGAGCGCTGGCGCGCCGATGCCGTCTGCGCCATCGCCATCGCCAAGCTAGCCGGCCTCGGCCTGGTGCTGCTGGACCGCCTCGACATCCTGCTGCCGAAGGTGCGGGCGCCGTTCCTGCGCTGGCTGACGCTGGATTCCGGGCTGGAGACGGTGCTGGCGTTCGCGGCGATGAAGGAGCGACCGCAGATGCCGGATTCCGTGGCGGTGGTCTGGCTGGGCACGGAAATCCCCGAGGCCGAGGTGGCGGCATGAACTCCGAACTGCCGATCGAGACCATGCAGACGGAATCCACCGGCGACATCCGCCTCTGCGATGCCGTGTTCCGGGTGATCGATACCGAGGGCACCGACAAGAACCCGGTGCTGTCCCGGGTCTGCGAGCTCGCCTTCGTCGACGTGTCCGCCCGCGGCCACGTCAGCCGGACCTGGTGCTCGCTCATCAACCCCGGGGTGCCGATCCCGCCGTCGGCCTCGGCGGTGCACCACCTCACCGACGCCGACGTCGCCCAGGCGCCGCGCCTGCACGACTTCCGGGATCTGCTCGAGGTCCCCGTGCTCGCCGCCCACAACGCCGACTACGACTCCACGGTGCTGAGCCTGCCGGCGTCCGCCCTGGTGGTCGATACCGAGCGCCTGGCCAAGCACCTCTGGGCCGATATCGGCAGCTACGGCCTGCAGGAGTGCCGCTACTACCTGCAGCTGAAGGTCGACCTGCCGCCGCGCGGCGGCGCGCACACCGCCCTCGGCGATGCCGTGGTGACGGCGGCGCTGCTGGTGCGCTGCCTGGCCGAGGCCGCGGCGCAGTGGCCCGACATCCGCACGGTGAAGCAGCTGATCCGGCGGATCAGCACGCCGGTCCTGCTGAAGTACACGCCGTTCCGCAACCGCGAGGTGTTCGCCCATTGCAGCACCGACCACCTGCAGTGGATCGTGGACCGCGGCGCCGGCGGCGAGGACTGCGTGTTCACCGCCAGCCATCACCTCAAGCAGCGCTGGGCCGTCGGCAGCGACTTCGAGGTCGACGAGGCGGAGAGCTGACATGACCAGGCTCGGAAAGATGATCCGCATGTTCCGGCAGGTCCAGGACGTCGAGCAGAAGGCCCTTGCCGCGCAGATCGGTCTGACGCCGGCGCAGCTCAGCCGCCTGGAGAACGGCCGCGGCGAGCTCGACGGCGCCGACCTCGTCAAGGTCATGGCATGGCTGGTGGCGGAAGCGCCCCAGGCCGGCCGCCCGCCGCCCGAATCGCCGCAGCAATCCCTCATCGCTTAACGCTGCACCACCACACCCACAGGAGCATCCGATGTCCGAAACCACCACTGCACCGAAGCCCCGCTGGACCGCGCTCGAGGAGGGCTGCGTCCGCGACAACATCCTCCACACCCGCCTCGACGGCTCGCAGTTCTACCGCGAGTGGACCCCGTTCCTGGCCACCGAATACACCCACTACGAGCTCGAGGAGAAGGGCGAGCAGATCGCGGCCGAATGCAAGCTGCTCGGCGGCGGCTGGAAGGTGCCGGACCCGCACGAGCTGGTCAGCACCATCAACTATGCCAAGTACGAGCCGGCCATGGACGAGGAAATCGCCGATGGCAGGACCGGTGGCTGGGTCTGGACCTCCCAGAAAGAGCCGTCGGATTCGTCCTGCGCCTTCTTCGTCGGCCTCTACGGCGGCTACGTCTACTGGAACCTCCGCGACGGCAGCGGCCTGGTCCGGCTGTGCCGCGAGGTCTCCCCCCGTCAGTAATTCGGCTTTTGGCCTGATCGCCCCATGACCTACACCATCCCTCACATCGTGAAAGCGGCGGAGAGCCTCCTCCTGGAAGTGGAGAAGGCCGTGGCGGCGTTCCCGGTGAAGTACCGCCACGGTCTCGGCGCGGACCTGAGGGGTGGCGCCACCAGCATGGTGCTGCTGGGCCAGGAGGCGGCCAGGGCCAGGAAGGAGCCGAAGCGCCAGCGCGCCCTGCTGCGCGAGCTGTCCCGCTGCATCGACCGGGCGAAGCTGCAGATCCTGATGGGTCACCGCCTGCAGTGCTACAGCCTCGGCCGCTGCGAGGCGCTGACGCTGCTGGCCGCGGCCTGCGGTCAGCAGTGCGGCGGCTGGCTCAACTCGGTCGAGCCCAGGAAGCAGAACCCCAATGGCCAGAATTCCGCGGCTCCAGGGCAGCGGGAGCGTGCCAAGACACTGAGTACCGGCGCCGCCTCGCGAGAGGCCTACTGATGACGAAGCCCCACTACCAGCCGTCCGGATGTGTGGCCGGGTCCCAAGCGCGCCGGGATGCGTCGGATTCGTCCTACGCCTTCAACGTCAACCTCAACAACGGCAACGTCAACTGGAACAACCGCAACAACAGCGGCCTGGTCCGGCTGTGCCGCGAGGTCTCCCCCCGTGAGTGTCAAGGGGTAACGCTGCAGCAGCTGTACCGCGCCTACCGCAGTGCGCGCGCCGGCAAGAAGCCCAGCGCCGACCAGCTCCGCTTCGACTCCAACTGGATGGAGGAGCTGATCCGGCTGCGGGACGAGCTAAACGGCGGCACCTACGGGCCGTCGCGGAGCATCCTGAGCATCGCCCGCAACCCGAAGGCGCGCGAGATCCACGCGCCGGCATTCCGGGACCGCGTCGTCCATCACCTGCTGGTGCCGATGCTGGAGGCAATCTGGGAGCCGGTGTTCATCCACGACTCCTACAGCAACCGGAAGGGCAAGGGCACACTGGCGGCCGTGGCGCGGGTCCGCACCTTCGCCCACCAGGTCGAGAGCGGGCAGGGCCGCGGCTGGGAGCTGAAGCTCGACATCAGCAACTTCTTCTACTCGATCTGGCGCGAGAAGCTGTGGCGCCAGCTGAAGCCGCGCATGGAGCGCGCCGGGCTGCCGGCGTATGCAATGCGGGCGGTGCACGCCTTGCTGCGGCATTCCCCGCTCGCCGCCGGGGTCCTGGACCTCACCACGCCGGAGCAGCGGGAGCTGGTACCACCGCACAAGCGCCTGGCCAACGCCGCCAAGGGCTGCGGGCTCTGCATCGGCAACCTGCTGAGCCAGTTCCTGGCCAACGTCTACCTCAACGAGCTCGACCAGTTCGTCAAGCACAAGCTCGGCGCGCGGCGCTATGTCCGCTACGTCGACGACTTCGTGCTGATCCACCAGGACCGCGCCCAGCTGGATGCCTGGAAGGTGCGGATCGAGCAATTCCTGTGGGCCCAGCTGCGGCTGCGCCTGAAGGATGAGGGCGAGCTGAAGCCGCTGTCCGAGGGCATCGACTTCCTCGGCTACGTGGTCCGGCCCAGCCACACCACCGTGCGCCGCCGCGTCGTCTCCCACGCCCGGGAGCGGCTGTCGCTGTGGGGCCAGCAGCACGTCGCCGGCGGCCAGGCCAGCGCCACCCCGGCGCAGTACCGGCACCTCCGGTCGGTCTGGGCCTCCTACGGCCTCGGCCACTTCTCCCATGCGGACAGCCACCGGCTGACGCAGGACTTCCACCGCCGCTATCCCTGGCTCCGGCAGCTCGCGGAGACGCCGCGACGGTTCCATTCCCGGCTGGAGGGACGCCGGGTCACCATCAAACTGTTGAGGGCAGCATGAGCAAGATCCACAAGGTCAAAATCTGGCCGGCGCCGTTCCGCGACGTGGTCGAGCGCCGCAAGAGCTTCGAGGTCCGCAAGAACGACCGCGACTACCAGCCCGGCGACGTGCTGTGGCTGGAGGAGTTCAACCCGCAGAGCGCGGAGCTGACCGGCCGCAGCCAGCTGGTCGACATCGACTACGTGCTGCGCGCCGGCGAGTATGGCCTGCCGGGCATCGAGCAGGGCTTCGCCGTCCTGGGGATCAGCCTGTGAACGAAACCAGAATCGCCCGATCGCTGATCTCGGCGCAGTCCGGATTCAACACCCGCCGCCACTTCGATGCCGCGGCCCTCGAAAGCCTGGCGGAATCGATCCGTCAGCAGGGCGTCATCCAGCCGCTGCTGCTGCGTCCGCGCACGGACGGCGAGCAGGGCTTCTGGATCGTGTGCGGGGAGCGCCGCTGGCGCGCTGCCGGGATTGCTGGTCTGGACGACATGCCAGCGATGGTCCGCCCCATGACCGACCGCGAGGCCTTCCTGGCCGCAATGCACGAGAATAAGGAGCGCGAGGACCTCACGCCGGCCGAGGAAGCGCTCAGCGCCCGCCGCGCAGTGGATGCCTGCGATGGCAACGAGGGGGAGGCCGCGAAGGTCCTCGGCTGGACGCGCGACCGGCTGCGCGCGCGGCTGCTGCTGGTGCATGCTCTTCCAGAAGTCCTCGATGCCGCTGCCGAGAAGCGGATTGCCCTGGGCCACGCCGAGCTGCTGGCGACCCTACCGGAGACCCTCCAGAAGACCGTCTTCGCCAAGGTGCTGCAGCACGGCATCTCGGTGGATGAGCTGAAGCGCCAGATGGCCGCCTTCACCCAGGACCTGGGCGCCGCGACCTTCAACACCGCCGGCTGCAACGGCTGCGTCAACAACTCGTCGACTCAAAGCCAGCTTTTCGAGTTCAAGATCGGCACAGGGCGCTGCTCCAACAAGACCTGCTGGAACGAAAAGGTCGAGGCCCACATCGCGGAGACCAAGGCCACCACCATCCTGGAGGTGCCGCTGGTGTTCTTCGATCGGGAAAAGGAGCCGGCGCTGTATCGGCCGGTGACCGCCGATGGCGTCGGGGAGGCGCAGTACCGCGAGGGCTGCCAGGCCTGCGGCAAGTTCGGCGCGATCATCAGCACCCGCCCGGGCAAGGAAGGAGCCGTCACCAAGTCCATCTGCTTCGACCTGGCGTGCAACGACCAGAAGCTCGCCGCGCACAAGGCGGCAAGCGCAGAGGCGGAGGAAGCCGAGCCTGAGGCGCCGGCGGCCAGCTCGGGGAAGGCGGCTGCGAAGAAGACCAAGAAGCTGGCGCCGAAGAAGGGCGCTGCGAAGAAGACTCCCGCGCCGAACGTGTCGCCCAAGGCGGTGACTGACCTCGTCGATGCGTTCCTGCAGAACACTGCCAGCGAGATCTCGGCAGACGTCCCCCGTATGCGCCTGGTGGTGATGGTTCATGCTCTGCGCGAGCTGGCCGGCACCAGCACCGGCTACCGCGCTGCCAGGCAGCTCGACGCCATCCTCAAGATGAGCAACGAGCAGCTGGAGGCGGAGCTGGTCAAGCTCGTCGGCAAGGTCCTGCAGGACCACCTCGGCGCCGGCGCTGCTGTGCGCCTGCTGAACGACGCCAAAACCGCCCTGGCCGGCCGCTTCAAGCTGACCAAGGAATTCCTCAACGCCCATACCAAGAGCGGCATCGAGGCCCTGCTTACGTCGGCTGGCTTCGCCGCCAGCCTGGACGGCGCCACGCCGGCGGAGAGGAACAAGGCTTTCGCCAAGCTGATGGCCGGCAAGCACGCCGACATCGTCTCCGCGGTCCTGAAGTCGAAGCACGATTTCAGCCAGTTCGTCCCCCCTTCTGTCGACGCCAGGGTCAAGGCCCTGGCCAAGGAGTAGTCCATGCTGCTGAAGACCATTGCCCAGTTCATGCGCGCCGGCGAGGGCGTCACCTTCAAGCTGATCCGGCACGGCGACGGCGTCCGCCTGCTGATCACACCGCAACTGGCTCCCGAGGACGAGAAGGCGAGCGTCCAGGCCAAGCAGATCCGCGCGCTGCTCGCCAAGCCAGTGCTCATCAACTCGACGGTCGAAACGCTGGATACCGACGCGCAGGCGGCGCTCGATCAGGTCGCCGCCGCGCGCACCGATATCGCCGCCAGCTACGAGGACCTGGTCGGGGACATGCGCGCCGGGGCCAAGACGGCTGCGGACCTCGCCGCCGGCAAAGCCAAGGGCAAGCCCGCGAAACCGCCGGCCAAGGCGGCGGCGCCGGCAGCGGATGCGCCCGACGACGACGAGGAGAAGGAAGCCACCCCCGAGGCCGAGCCGGCGGCGGCCGCGCCCGTGGTCAACCTGTTCGAGGACGACCGGTGAGCGCCGCCATTATCCGGCCCAAGCGGGTCTTCAAGTACAACGGCATGACGTTCCAGGACGTCGATGCCTCCATGACCCCGCAGGAGGTGGTCGAGGAATATGCCAAGAACTACCCGTACCTCCAGTTCGTCACGATCGGCGAGCCGGAGATCAGCAAGGACGGCTCGGAAGTCACCTACGAGCTCGAGCAGCCCGCGGCCAAAACCAAAGGCAAAGGGGCCTGACCTGTGCGACAGGCTTCTGCAGTGCAGCGGCTACCACAACAAGCCTGCCGTAACCGCCGCGGTGAAGCTGCTGTGCAAGGCTCCCAGCAGCGAGTTGGTCGACGCCGTGGCCCTGCACAGGCGAGTTCCGAGCCTGGCCAGCACCAGCGGACCTGCCTTCCTGCCTTCGAGCTGCCCGGAATTCCTGCCCTTCGTTTAGAGGCGGACGGCTTTCCGATCGACCGGGCGGCTGTCCGGTCGATCCTGTCCATCGCCAACCAGGTGGGTGAATCGCAGGTGGCTGCGGAGGTCATGCCGTTCTATGCCAGCCTGGCGCGGTGCGCCCTGCAGGAGCAGCTGCTGACGCGAGACGAGCTCGAGGCGCTGCTGCGCCGCGCTCCGGATGAGGGTCTTATCGTCATCGGCACGACCATCAACGCAGCGCTTTACGCCCGGGTGATGAAGCTGCTGGATTCGTCGCCGTTTCCATTGGGCGGGAGGCGCAGGGAGGAGCTCGTGCTGCCGTTCTTCGGCGTCGGCCATGGGTGCCAGCTGTGGCAGACATGGGAGAGCTGCTTCGTCCACGATCTGAGCGTCCTGCAGAAGGCCTCGCCGGCGCCCCGTGCCTGGGTGTGGTCGCAGCTCGATCGGCTGGTGGTGCCCTTCATGGATGGCCTGTCGATCACCGATACCTATTGGCACACCGAAGGCATCTCATCGGCCATGAAGAAGCTCGCGGCCACACCCAACGTCGGCGAGGAGCACATGGAGGAGCAGTTCTTCGAGTTGATCCGGCTGGGCGAGTTCTTCGACGAGGATGAAGAGGCCGGCGGCCCCCGCCATTACGCGGTGGGAACGATGGCCGAGTGGAAGGAGCGCTGCCGGGTGTGGCTTCCGATCTACTGGCGCCGGGGCGATCTGCTCGCGGCGCGCGTCGACAAGGATCCTCCGCGGCCGGTCAACGCTTTTGAGGAGCGCTGGATAGACCTCGGCCGCCGCGCGCGGCAGCTTCGCACCTGGTTTGCGCGCCGGAAAATCGATTTCTACTTCGACCAGGACGAGATGCGGCCGATCGACCAGGCCAACGTGTTGACCCTGGACCGCGCCGAGGAGCAGGTCGTGGACTGGTTTTTCAGCCAAACCGACACCGGCGACGGCGAGCTTCCCGGCGTGGTGCTGGACATGAGCCGTGACCACCGGCTGGTGCACTTCTGCCTATATCCAGTGCTGACCGCGTCGGTCTTCGCCGCGCTCGACGAACTGGCTAAAAAAGGGGGCGGGTGATGCTTCAGGATTATCTCAACGTGAGGCCGGAGCAGCGCAATCTCGGCAGCGGTGCCACGGTGGAGGAAGCGCTGGTGCTGAGCCGAATCCCCGGCGCGGCGAGCGCCGTGCTGCTGACGCACCACAAGGTGCTGGGTTCAGGCCAGGGAGCGCGGCGCCTCGGCGATGGCACGCCGGTGGCCAAGAGCCACGCGATCGACCTGCTTTGCCGCCTCAGCAACGAGGGCGAGGCCGAGTTCCTGCCAGGGAACGTGGTTTGCCACAGCCCGGCCGGCATCGCCTGGCACGTGCCGGCACGGCGCACGCGCATGCACTGGAGGATCGGAAAGGCACGGATTTTCACCGTGCCCTGGCCGGCGCTGTACTTCGTCGCCGGCTTCGGACACGATTTGCGCGTCTTTGCCCTCGCTTCTGACGAGCGGCCGAAGCCGGACACCAAGCTGTTCCATGCGCCGATCGGCAACGTCTACAGCGACGGCAGCCTGTGCTGGGGCAGCATCGAGGTGCCGCCGCGCTCGCTCGGCTCGATCGGTGCGTATGAGGACGCAATCTACAAGACCGCGTTCAGCCACACCAACACCCCCGTCAACTTCCGCGGGGCGGCGCGCGACAAGCCCGAAGGTCTCGTGCACCTGTGGGAGACCATGCACCGCGACAAGCCGGCGAGATTCCCTAACACGCTTCTGCTGCCACACAAGCTGACCGCCGGCTCCGCCCTCAAGGGGGAGAAGTCGTGAATGCTCCCTTCCATATCCGCGACCGGCTGATGGTCCAGGCAAACCCGGTTCTGCAGGTGCCCGTCCATTGCGAGCTCCCGGAGCTGGGGGTGGGGCATCACCGATTCCTCTTGGCAAAGGACGGCCTCTACCTGGAGACGCGATCCCGCGCCGTGCGGGTGGTCCTCCAGCTCGGACCGAGCGCCCATGAGCTGCCGTTCGGCGAACTGTCTCCGCATCTGACAGTGGCCGGCGGGCGCCAGGTGCCCAAGCAGCTGATCGAAGAAGCGGTGCGCTTGGCGCGCGCGGCCATGCCGAACGAGTGGGCGGCTATGGTGGTGCTCGAGGACGGTGGCTTCCGCCTCAAGGTGCCCGAGGTGATCCGGAGCAGCGCCGGCGGCATCAGCTATTCCACCGCCGGCATCGATCCGCTCAACGTGGTGCTGGATGTGCACTCCCACCACCGCATGGGGGCCTTCTTCAGCGCCCAGGATGACAGCGACGACAGCGTCTTCCCCACACCGGTGTTCGTGGCCAGCGTGCTGGGGAAGCTCCACCAGGACCAGCCGGAGATGGTCTCGCGCGTCGTAGTCCACCGGCGCTTCTATGACATGCACCTGCGCCCGCTCGGGCTGAGTGCCCTGACCGAGCCCGCTTTTCCCGATGAGGAGGAATTCTGATGGCCAGGAGAGAGCCGGCCAGCGAATGGGCTTCAGGGCGCTTCATGGTGCCGCCGACATTCGCCAAGGAAATCGAGGTGCTGGTCATCGGCTGCGGCGGCAGCGGCTCCGAAATGGTCGACGCGCTGGTGCGCTTCCACCACTCCGCACGCGGCATCGGCCACCCGGGCCTCTCGCTGACGCTGCAGGACGGGGACGTCGTCTCGGCCACCAACGTCGGCCGGGCCCGATTCCTGCCCAGTGACGTCGGACATAACAAGGCCCAGCTCCTGGCGCGGCGCTACGGCTTGCTGTTCGCCATGAACATCAAGTCGATCCCCACAGAGTGCAGCAGGTCGGGGATCGAACGAATGGGCCACCAGTACGACCTCGTGATCACCTGCGTCGACAAGGCCAGCTTCCGCGTCCGCATGGCGGACTACTGGCGGTCGCTGAGTACCGACACCCTTTGGCTGGACCTGGGCAACGGCGACTACACCGGACAGTCTGTGCTGGGCACCCTGGGCGAGGCGACGATGCCGCGGCTGCCCAATGTGCTGGACCTGTTCCCCGCGGTGCGCACCACCCGCGACGACGCGGCACCGAGCTGCTCGATGGCCGAGGCCTTGAAGTCGCAGAGCCTGTTCGTGAATCGGTTCATCGTCGATACCGCGGTGGCGATGCTCTGGCAACTGCTGGCCGAGGGCTTCATCACGTGCCATGGCGCCATCTCCGATATGCGCTCCCTGCAGGTGAAACCGATCGCCGTGAATCCGGGGACCTGGAAGATCTTCGGCTTCCAGCCGGCCGAGTTGAGGAGCGCTGCCTGATGGCCGCACAAACCGAAATCGCCTGGTGCGACAGCACCTTTAACCCCTGGATCGGCTGCACGAAGGTGGGACCCGGCTGCGACAACTGCTACGCCGAGGCGCTGATGGACACGCGACACCACCGCGCCGTCTGGGGCGCCGGCAATCCACGCTCGCGCACGTCGGCGAACTACTAAATGACGGGCTATTTCTGGACACCCAAGGATCTCGCGGTGGTGCGCGAGCACTACCCGGTTGCCGGCCTGGATGGTTGCCAGGCGCTGCTGCCGCAGCGCTCCCGCGGGTCGATCTACCAGCAGGCGGCCAAAATGAAGCTGCGCGCGCCGGGCATGGTGAAGGTCAGGCAGAACTGGCCGAAGGACCCGTTCATCGATGCCAGTATTCGGACGGTCTACGAGCGCAAGCCGGAGCGCCGCGCCGTGGTCGAGCTCGCCGAGCGCATCGGGCGGCCGCGCTGGTGGGTCTGCAAGCGTGCGCGCGAGCTGGGGCTGGTCGGCCCGCGCTTCAAGGAAAGCCCCTGGACCGACGCCGAGCTGGAGTTGCTGGGCGAGCACGCGCACAAGTCCCTCGGCAGCCTGGCGCGGATCTTCCGCAAGCATGGCTTCCCGAGGTCGGAAACCGCCATCAAGGTGAAGCTGAAGCGCCTCGGGCTCAGCCTGATCGACGCTCGGCAGATTGCTGGGCTGTACAGCGCCCACCAGCTGGCCGGCCTGTTCGGCGTCGACGGCAAAACTGTCACCCGCTGGATCTCGCTCGGCATGATGAAGGCCTCCCGGCGCGGCACCGCCCGAACCGAAGCCCAGGGCGGCGATGACTGGCAGGTCACCGAGAAGCAGGTTCGGCAATTCATCATCAACAACCCGCAGTCGGTCGACCTGCGCAAGGTCGACAAGCTGTGGTTCATCGAGACGCTCGGGAGGGCGGCCGCATGAGATCCGAGGCTGAAACAATCGACATGACGCCGGACGAAATCCGCGCCGCCTTCTTCCAGGCGCACATGCTGGCGCCGGCGCAGGCCCTGGCCGAGATCAACCGGCGCGCCGAGATCGAGCAGTACCTGCTGGACTGCGCGCGCGGCAAGCATTCGCTGCCGGACAGCGAGGTCTGCCGCAGGCTGGCGCTGCGCCTGGGCACGCCGAAGGAGAACTGGTCCGAAGTCCTGAAGGAGCCGTTGCCCCTGAGCAAAGAACGCCAGCCCTCGCCAGAGGCGGCAGACAAGCTGGCCGACACGCTGCAATCCCTGAAGCGATACGCCATGGACGACTATGGCCGCGAGCGGCTATTCGGCGAGGCCAGTGCCGAGGGTGGGAAGGGATGATGAGAAAGGATATTGGAAGCGTCGTAGTACATGCCGCTGATGAAGAGGGCCTGGTGTTCGGTCGATGCCGAGTTTCCGCAGCGTCTGGCGGCCGGCCGCGCCATGCGCGCTGAGAGAACGGCGCGCGGCGAGTCCCTTTACGCCGCCGCGCAGCGCCTCGGCATGACCAGCGCGCAGCTCAGCGCGCTGGAGAATGGAAGGAAACACTAGTGATCCACACAGCCGCTACCGTTCTGAACATCGCCCCCGGCCTGACCCTGCCGATCGACGCCGCCTCGGCGCGCTTCGTCATCCTCGGCAAGTCAGGCGCCGGCAAGACCAGCGGCGACGCGGTCCTGATCGAGGAGTTCGTCGGCGCCGGCGTGCCGACGGTGGTGCTGGACCCGCTCGGCAAGATGTGGGGCCTGCGCAGCAGCAGGGACGGGGAAACCGCGGGCCTGCGCATGGCGATCCTCGGCGGCGAGCATGGCGACGTCCCGCTGCGGTCCGACCGCGGCGCCTACGTGGCCGATATGCTGGCAGAGGGCGTCTCCGCGGTGCTGGACCTGTCGCAGCTGACCCACGATGACCAGTGCATCTTCGTCGCCGACTTCCTGCCGCGCCTGATCAAGCGGGCCAGGATGAATATGCACGTGGCGATCGAGGAGGCGGAGACATTCGCTCCGGAGCGCGCCGTCTCCAAGCCCCACGCCCGGGCCCGCGCGGCTGCCACGGTGTTCGCGCGCACCGCCCGCAACCACGGCATCGGCTGGACGTTCTCCACCCAGAAGGCGCAGATCCTGGCCAAGGACGTGATCGACAGCTCGGACGCCTTCATCGCCATGAAGATGACCGGCGAGCTGGCCCAGGCCGCCATCGGCGCCGAGGTGCGCTCCCGCGCCGGCAAGACCCTGGCCGAGAAGATCATGGGCGAACTGCCGGGGCTGCCCCGTGGCCACGCCTGGTTCATCCCGGACGCGGACTGGCTGGGCGATGCCGCCGCCGGCCCGGCAGAGCCGACGCCGTTCCACTTCCGATGGCGCAACACCTTCGAGGTCCGCGCGCCGCGGGTGGGGGAGGAACGCCGCGCGCCGCGCGTGTTGGCGCCCGTCGACCTGGAGCAGCTGCGCGAGGCGATGGCGGCGGACTCGATCGAGGGGGACGACGTCGAGGCCCTGAAGGCCAAGATTGCCGACCTGCAGGAGCAGCTGAAAGCTGCAGGCGGTGCAGGAGCGGCATCGATCAATTCTGAGGCCCTTGCGGCGGCCGTGGCCGAAGCGGAGCATCGAGGCCGACTGCTGGGGCGGCAAGACATGCTTGCGGCGCAACGCGGCGCAGCGGAAGCGCTGGAGGCGGCGCAGCGGCATACCGGCGAGGCTCTGGCACTCCTCCAGAGCGAGCCTATCGCGGTTCCGGAGCCGGTCCAGCGCCATGCTGCCGCGGCTCCAGAGGCGCGCCAGAGCCGCGCAGGCCCGGCTCCAATCGGCCCTGGCGCCCCCATGCCCCGGGCCGAGCGCTTGGTGCTGACCGCGCTGGCGCAGTATCCGGCCGGCCGCTCCAAGACCCAAGTCGCCATCCTGACGGGCTATTCCAGTAGCGGGGGCGGCTTCAACAACGCCATCGGCGCGCTGCGTTCGAAGGGATGGCTGGAGGGCGGCGGTGAACTAATGCAATCCACCCAGGCCGGGCTGAAGGCCCTGGGACAGTTCACGCCGCTGCCGCGGGGCCGCGAGTTGCTGCAGCACTGGATGGGGCAGGTCGGCAAGGCGGAGCGGCTGATCCTGGCGGCCCTGGCCGATGCCTACCCGCGCACGCGCACGAAGGAACAGGTCGCGGAGGCTGCCGGCTACGAGCCGAGCGGTGGAGGATTCAACAACGCGCTGAGCCGGCTGCGCACGCTGGAGCTGATCTCCGGCGGTGCGCATGCGCTGCGGGCCAGCGAGGAGCTTTTCGGATGAATTTCTCACCCATCGCTTCCGAACTGGAAGCCCTGCTTCACTGGGTCCGGGAGCGCGAGACCGTCCGCCGCGCCAAGGAGGCCGGCCTGCCGAAGCCCTGGAGCGCCGACCCACTGCTCCAGGGCTACCGCTGGTGCAACGTCAGCAGGATGGATGACCGGGTCAGCCGCGAGCTGATGGATGGCTGGTACTGCGAGGCGCCTCCTGCGGTGCAGCTTGCCGCGGTGGTGCTGGCTCGGATGGTGAACTGGCCGCAGGCGCTGCTTGATGCCACTGGTGGTAAGCCCTTCTGCCTGGCAGACCTTCCCCGCGTCAGGGAGGCCCTCAAGGCGCGAGCCGCCGCCGGCCTGAAGGTTTTCACCGGCGCATACATCGTCCCTGGCGTCCCCGGAGAGAGCAAGGTGGATTCGGTCTGCGACCTGGCGGGCGTGATCGCGCACACCGCCGCGGAAGCCCTGCAGCCCACCTTGCGCGCGACATGGGAGCAGTTGATCCGCTGGCAGGGCCTCGGCGGCTTCCTGGCCGGCCAGATCACCGCGGACCTCGCATACCTGGCGGCCGGCCGAGCGTGGCCGGATCGCTTCGCCTGGGCGCCTGTCGGGCCGGGTAGCGCGCGCGGGATCAACCGCCTGCTCGGTCGGCCGAAGGACAAGGCGGTGACGCAGGCGCAGTTTGACGGCGAGCTAGCCGCGTACATGGCGCTGATGCGCGCGACCATCCCTGAGATCGATCGAGACCGGAGCCTGGGCGCGCAAGATTACCAGTCGACGCTTTGCGAGTTCGACAAATACCGCCGCCTGGAGCTGGGCGAGGGCACCGTACGCGCGCGCTACGACGGCGCCGGCACGACGCAGGAGGTGCTGTTGTGAAGGGCGCCGGCGTCATCAGCTGGAAGGGCGGCCTGGCCTACTACGAGCCGGGCGAGGAAGGACCGCGCGTGCACCTCGTCGGGGAGAGTCAGCCGCTGGAGGTCTGCCCGGAGTTGCGCGTGGCGATCGAGGTGGATCGGCGGCACCAGCGGGAAAAGGCGGAGGCGGAGTAGACCATGAGCGCTCTGGAACAGCTTATGACCCTAGCCGAAACTGCGCAGCATCTGCGCGTCAGCAAGGCCACCGTTATCCGCCTGGTCAAGGCCGGAAAGCTGCGCACCGTGCGCCTCGGCTTGAGCGCCAAGGCTGATCGGGTGCATCCTGATGATCTGGCAGCATTTGTAAACGAAAACCGCAGGGAGAGGAAATGCCGGTCTACCACCGTAAAGACCGCGGCGTCTGGGAAGTTGTCATCTACCACGCCGGCCAAGTCCATCGTCGATCTTCTCGGGGCTGGTCCAAAGCTCAAGCTCGTGAGGTCGAAGCCAAGCTCCGGCGCGAGCTGTTCGAAGCCGGACTCGGCAAAAAGCCCGACCGGACCTTCAACGAAGCAGTCGAGCGCTGGCTGAAGGAAGAAGTCCCGCGCATGCGGCCGCGCAGCGCCAAAGAGGCGCGGCAGAATGCGGTCCATATCGCCCCATTCCTGGAAGGCCGGGGCATTTCCGATGCCAAGGAGATCGCCGCCGAGATCCGTGGCGCCTGGCCGCACCTCTCACCGTCAACCGTCAATCGCCGCCTGGCGGTGCTGTCCCGGCTGTGCCGGCTCGCCGAAGCATGGGGATGGGTCGATGGCGCACCGCGCATCCCGCTGCTGCGGGAGTCCCAGCGGGAGATGTTCCTGACGAAGGACCAGGTGATGGAGATTGCCGAGCGCTGTGGCCCGCACCGCGACGCCGTTCTTCTATCCGCCTATACGGGTATCCGGATCGGACATCTGCTCCGGCTGACCAAGGCCGACTATGCCGACGGCAAGATCATGCTCGACCGGAGCAGCAAGACCGGGGCGCCGCAGGTCATCCCAGTGCATCCTGTGGTCCAGCCCATCGCCAAGCGGCTACCGCTCAGCAGCGGCTACCAGGGCTTCTACAAGGCCTTCAGGAAGGCGTGCGGCGAGATAGGGGTGGTGGCCCGGCCGCATGACCTGCGCCACACCTTCGCCAGCTGGCTTGTCCAGAACGATGCCGAGATGGGGCACGTTCAAAAGCTGCTGGGGCATTCGAGCATCACTACAACCCAGCGCTATGCCCACCTTCGGGAGAAGGACCTCAAGCGGGCTGTGCGGAAGCTGCGCTGAAATCCTGGTGGGTGGTTTGGTGTATGGAACTGTGCGTTTTAGTTCGGATTTGGTCAGGCTGTGACGCGAAGAATCAATAACTTACGGCTGTGCGGGGCTGCCGAAACAACTTCTGACTCTGTTTATCTAGGTTCGAGTCCTAGTCTCCCAGCCAATTACGAATCCGGACAAGTCCGAAGAAATCCGGAAGCGACTGAAAAGCCTGCAACTATGCAGGCTTTTTTGTTCCTGGCAGTTCCAGGGCGTCTGCTTGAAGCCAGCAGTTCGTGTGGGTAGTGGCCTGCTCCGCATTGGATCGCGGCTGGCGGCGTCTTCGCGAAGAAAGCCGCCGACGCGGAAGGCGGCGGATTCTACCGCTGCTTCCAGTTTCCTCCCGAGTCCTGGTACCACCATCCGGTCTGTGCCTTGGCGATCCAGCGCGCGGCAAAAGTCTGGCGGATCTGTGTTTCCCATTCGGCGTGGCCATTGGCGCTGGCGATCTGGTGGTATAGCGCCGTTCGGTCGGCGTTCTCGGCAGCGACCAGGTTGCGTACCGCATTGCGGTCGGCCAGCGGCACCAGGTTCGCGTCGCGCTGCGCCACCAGGCCATCGGCGCTGAATCCGACGGCGCCGGAGTCGAGATAGGCGCGCAAGGCGGCGGAGCGGCTCTGCATGGAAGACTTGAGCCGCTGGATCTCGGGCGACGAGATGTCGATATCCGCCTGCTGCGCCTGTGCGGTAGGGATGACGCAGTCCAGCAACGCCAGCAGCGTGCGCCGCGGCAGTTCCAGTAATGACTGCGGCGCCGGCGGTGGGGGCGGCGGTGCGGCGTCCTTCTTGATCGCGCCGGCGCCGATCACGTCGTCGATGATGCGGTCCGCTGCCTTTTGTGCGGCGGCAGCCGGGAAGTAGACGTTGATGGTGACGCATGAGGACGCCAGCAGCAGCAAGCCCAGCACGGATGCGGCGTAGGGGCGTTTCATGGCGTTCTCCTGGAACGGATGCCGCGGAACCGGATGCTGCTGGCCTCAGTATAGGCTCGCTGGCTGAACCTGCAATGAATCCGCTTCCCCGATTCAGCGCACCTCCGGCTTTTGCGCGTGGCGGACGTTGTCGATCTGCGACAGCAGCCCTTCCCAACTCACCTCGCGCGAGTAGCCGATGACGTTGATCCGCGGCAGCCAGCGGCCGGTGACGAGGTAGTAACCGTCACGCGGCGCCGGCCCCAGGCCATCCATGTGGCAGATGCCGTTGGCGAGTTCGCAGCTCCAGCCGATGCGGTCGTAGTCGAAGTCCTTGAACAGGCCCATGAAGCCGCGCGACAGCACGCCGGTCGGCCCGTTGCCGATGGACGAGATGTTGTCGATGGCGCGCTGCGAGATGCGATGGCGCGAAGAGTCACCTGCGGGGGTATGGATGCTGGCTTTGAACGCCACCGGTTGCCAGGCCAGCAGGCGCAGCGCCTCGACGTCGCCGTCGAGCCGCCCCTCGATGCGGCCGAAGGAAAAGGCGCCGGTCAATTCGGCCAGGTCGAGCCCGCGCAGGCGCAGATCCGCCGCCAATTCCGGAAGCGGGCCGAACGGATCGCGGATGCGCAGGCCGGAAACAGCGATATGGCCATCGAAGGCCTCTGCCCCGAGCACGCCGTCGAGCAGCAGCACGCGATCCTGCAGGCTCAGGCCCGGCAGGTGACCCGAGAGCTTGCCGGAAAAGATCGGCCAGCCCAGTGCCCGGCACAGCTGATCCAGGCTGATCGGTTCGATATCGGCCTCGAACTGTGCAGCCAGTTGAGGTTCGCCGATATGCTGCAGCGCGAGGCGGCCGATTCGAAATGCACCATCCAGCACCGGCTGGCGGAAGGCGGCGCTCAGTTCGAGGCTGCGGCCGCTACTCCTGAAACGCAGGCCCGCTGCCGCGAGCGGCAGCTTGCCGAAGCGCGCAGCGCGCCAATCGAGCCGGGAGTCCTGCGGCGCACCGGAGGCGCTCCAGCCGACGTGGCCGTTCAAGCCCTGCAGCGCCAGACCCAGGCGCTGCGAGTCCAGCGACATCTCTCGCAGGGCGAGGACCAACTGCTGCGGCTGGCCCTCGCGTACACTGGCGCTGAGCACGGCGCTGCCGCCGGTCTGCAGGCTTTCATAGGATTTGCCTGCGAGGAATGGCTTGAGGTACGTGTCGAAAAAACCGGGGAAAGTGGCGGTGAGGGATTTGACCTCCAGCGTGGCCGATGCCGCGGGCCGCGCCGTCTCCAGGCTGCCGGCCAGCTCGCCCTCAGCCACGCCGGCGTGGCTGAAAGTGAGGCGGTCGAGTTCGATCCGGTCCGGGCTGCGACGCCAGCTCAAATCCACGCTGCCCTGCAATGGATGCGCGCCGAAATCGCCGAACAGTGGCTCCCAGTAGAGCTGCCCCAGCGGCAATGCGAACCGCGCCTGCACCCGCGTGACCTGGTTATCGCGGCTCAAGGTTCCGTCGATGTCGGCGGCGAGCTTTTCTCCTGCCCTCTGCCCACTGGGCTCGCTCAGACTCAGCCCAGACAGCTGCAAACGATAGCGTGCGGACAGGCGCTGGCCCGGGCGCAGCAGCGCTTGCAGATCTAGGCCGGCCCGCCCGGCGATGCTGAAAGACTGGTGCATCCCCCAGGCGGAAAGTGCCGCCGCCAGCTTGGTCAGGTCCAGCCCCGGCGACTGCAGGCCAGCTTGCAGGTCCTGCCCGTCCTGCTTCAACTGCAGCGACAGCGGCCCCAGGGCGGTGCTGAGCCGTGCGCTTTCGAAACTCCACGACCCCGCACTGGTGTAAGTGGAGCGCAAGGCGCCGGACACCAGGCCAAGCCCGGGAATGCGCGCCGACAGGCTGCCGCGCTCGCAGTGGATCACCGGGGACGGCACGACGCTGGGACAATCAATGCGGATGGCGGTGATCACTCCCGGGAAGCCGGTGACGGTGGCGCGCTCGACCAGCAGCTGCGCCGCACCGCGCGGATCGTAGTTGAGCTCAAGCCCTTGCGCCTGCCACTGCGGACCATCGATTCGCGCGGCCGACAGGCCCAGGGTCGCCGCCAGGGCGACCGGGGAGCAGAACAACCCCGGGGAAATCAGAAGCAGGCGGCGCATGGGGCATCATCGCATGCGCTGGAGGCGATGCGGCGCCCGAATCAGCACGATGGCGAGCGGGGAATTGATGATTCTGTAGAGATGACAGGACACTGACCAACGAAGTGCTCAACGAATGACTCGTGTGTTCGCAGGCTACTGACCAGCCAGCGTGGATACGTGCCAGAAAAGCCTTTAAAGACGGGTGTTATGTAAAAATGCCGGCTCCTAAGCTCATTCGTCCCACGTCCAATGCCGAATATCGCCTCCGTACTGAAAAGCGAAATCTCACGCCTGTCGAAGAGGGCTGCGCGGCAGCAGGTCGCCCCCGTTCAGTTGTCGGCTTCCCAGCTACGCAAGCAGGTGTCGGCCTTAAGAAAGCAGATACAGGCGCTTGGGCGGGAAATCGCGGAAATGAAGCGCAGCGCGGCACGCCCGGCGGCCTCTGCCCCGGCTGTCGATGAGAACAAGCTTCGTTTCACCGCAAAAGGCTTGCGGTCCATGCGAAGCCGGCTTGATCTGAGCGCGGCGGATTTCGGCCGCTTGCTCAACGTGGGGGCCCAGACGATCTATAACTGGGAAACCGAAAAGACCAAGCCGCGGCCCGCTCAGTTGCCGGCAATTGCGGCGCTGCGCAAGATCGGCAAGCGTGAAGCCCGTGCACGGCTTGCAGAAGCCGACGCCGGGTAGTCAGGCCCGGCGCCGATTCGTCCTGTTATCACGGATAGGGGAGACGCCCTAATTCAAGGCCATCCGCAAGGATGGCCTGGGCGGCGCCGACTTCCCCGGCCGGCTAACCGCGGTACCGCCGTTCCGGCCGGTACCGCGCCGCACGTCGGCCGGCGTTGACCTTCCGGAGCCCGCTGCGGGCATCGCGGGCCCGCTGACGTAGCATTCAGGTCGCGCCGCGATCGTCCGCCGTCTTGGCCGATACCGCGTTCGGGGCGCGGGTACACGGACATGACCGCATCGATTCATCAGCTCAAGGCGCCCGCGGCGGATCCCGCCGGGGCGGAGACCGCAACACCGCTGAGCGACCGCCTGCAGGGGGCCTTCAGCGCCGAGGCGCTGGCCCTTCTCGACCGTTTTCTCGACGCGGCAGACGACCGCCTGTTCCGGCAGTCCGGCGGCGACCATCAGGCCGGCGCGCTCGACGCCATGCGCCTGCTGCGGACGGAACGCCCGGCCCTGCGCCAGCGTTTCGCCGCAGCCGTGGCGGCCCAGCTGCGGCCGGGCTGGCGCCCGCATGCCATCGCCAGCACCGCGCAGTCCCATTCGCTGCGGCTGATCGACGACCGCGTGATGGAAGAGCGGCTGGCGCTGCAGACCACCTGCCAGCGGCTGGAAAACAGCTGCGCCGGCGCGCTGTTCGATCTGAAGAACCGCCTGGAGGCCGGCCGCCGCCGCTTCGGCCTGCGGCTGCTCGACGTGCAGTTCGCCCCGACGGCCCTGTGCCTGGCCCTGGCCGAGGCGCTGCGCTCCGTCGAGCTGGACGTCGAGCTGCTGGTGGTCGTGCTGAAGATTTTCGAGCAGGCCGCCCGCGACAGCCTGGAGGCGAGCTATGCCGTCCTGAACCGGCTGCTCGGCGAGCATGGCCTTGGCGGCGAGCCGGTGGCGGCGCAGCCGGCGCCGGCCGCACGCGGTCCCGCGCAGCAGCAGCCCGCCGCCGCCCTGCCGGCGGATGCCGCCAGCCTGGCCATCCGCGCCATCGCCGCCAACGCCGGCGCGCTCGAATCCCTGCTGCGGCTGCACGGCGCGGCGGCGCCGGCGAGCCCGCTGGACAGCCAGCTGCACGAGGCCATCGACGCGGCGCGCGGCGGCGCCAAGGCGGAATGGGCGGAAGCCGTCCTGCTCCGCGCCGCCGCCACCTCCTGGCTGGTCGACGACATCCTGGTCGATTCCAAGGTGCCGTCCGACCTGCGCGACGGGCTGGAAAGCCTGCGCGGGCCGCTGGCCCGCGCCTCGCTGGTCGAGGACAATTTCATCCGCGATGCCGAACACCCCTTGCGCAAGCTGGCCCGCGACGTGGCGACGCTGGCCGCCACCGCACGCATCGTCCCGCCGAAGGAGCAGTCCGGCATCCGCGACTTCATCACCGAGATGGGCTTCACGCTGGAGCGCGAGCTGCCTGCCCGTGACTTGCGCGCCACCGCCGGAGTCGACGAGCGCACCGTGCAGTGTTTTTCGGAGACGGCGCGGGAAGCCGGCGCCCAGCGCCGCAACGCGCTGGTGCGGCGCGCCACCGAAATCGCCGGCGAGACCGTCGCCCGCGCCGTGGAGCGGCAGCTGGCGGGCGCCAGCCTGCCCGAAAAGGTGACGCTGGCCCTGGAAAAAGGGTTCGGCCCCCTGCTCGGCCTGGTGCTGTTGCGCACCAGCCGCGGCTCCGCCGCCTTCACCCAGGCCCTGGGCCTGCTGGAGGAGTTCGTCGCGGCAATCGCGCACGGCGTTCCGCCCGGAGCGGCCGGCATGGTCGACCGCACCGTCGGCGCCGCCTCCAGCGCCGGCCTGTCCGGCAGCTTCCAGAACGGCATCCGCGCCCTGCTGCAGGACGCGCTGGATTGCGCGCCCGTAGTGACCGCTGCCGCCGGGGCCGCGGCGGCCCGGCATGATCCCTGGAATCCGGCGCCCGGCCTGGAGGTCGGCGAGATTTCATGCGGCGAGCTGGAATCCTGCGCACGCGAGTTGTTCGTGCCGGGCAACTGGTTCCGCCTGCGCACCCAGGACGAGGGCGGCGCCGCCCGCTGGATGCAGGTCGAGCACTGCGACGTCGCCAGCGGTCAGGTCGCCTTCGCGGATGCCTTCGGCCGGCGCCAGGCGGTGCGCCGGTTGCATCTTCTGGTGTTCGAGCTGGTCTCCGGCCAGTGCGAGCCGATCGGCTGCAGCCGGCACGGCGACCGCGCGATGTCCCGGCTGCAGCGGACGCTGACCCCGGCCGCGGCCTGACCTGCGCTTCAGTCGAGCTCGACCAGCTTCTGCGACTGCTTCATCTGCTGCGGGTAGGGGCCCGCGTCGAGCTGGCCCAGCATGGCGGCCAGGGCGATGGCGTGCTGGCGGCTGCGCGCACCGAGCTTTTCCATGGCGTGGTTGAGATGGAACACCGCCGTGCGCTCGGTGATGTGCAGGTCCTGCCCGATCGCCGAAGCGCTGTATCCCTGGGCTGCCCGGCTCAGGCACTCGCGTTCGCGACCGCTCAGCCTGGGGGTATGCACCTCGAACTCGCCGTCGCGCGAGACCAGCCCGCACAGCCGCTCGTGCAGATGCAGGGCCAGCCAGTGGGCATCGCCGTACAGCCGGCTCAGGCCGCCCGAAGCCTGCGGCAGCGGCGCTTCCCGCGCCAGTGAAAGCAGCGAGAAATTGCCGTGCGCGCCGTGGATCGGCACGGTGAACCCGTGGCGCAGCCCGTGCGCGGCGGCATCCTCGAAAAAGCGCCTGACCGGCGGTGAACTCTGGTCGAGCTCATCCCAGGAAAACGGCCGCACCCGGCCCAGGGCGCTGGCCAGCACCGGATCGATGGTCATGTAGCCGCAGGCGTCGTAGCGGACCCGCCATTCCTTGGGGTAGCCGCTGATGATGAACTGGGCGGGACGGCTGATGGAAACGACGACCCGCAAGCCGAGCAGGAAATGCGGGAAGCCCAGAGCATGCGCGACGCTGCGGCAGGCCGATCCGGCCTCGGACACCGTGCCGCACTTGCGAATTGCCTCAATCAGTTCCGCATCCCACTCCGGCACGTTGCCTCCCCACTCCCTGGTCGGTCCCACCGTCTCTTGAGCGAGCCATTGCCACGACGGTGCGATGCACTCGTTATACCCAGTATCGGACAGAGTGTCCATCGTTAATGTCCAGTGCGGGAGACATGGCCGGACGCGCTCCGCCGACGGCCGCGGGCGAGCTAAGTGCACGCCCCGGCGTTGCGCCAAGGTCGCGTGCCGCGTAACCGGTTGACTATACTGAGCTCGACGTCGATTCATTCAGGTCGAGGCGCGTGCCGCAGCACTTAGCGGCCCGGCGTATTTCGTAAAGTACCTCGCGGTGTAGACAAGGTGTCATGCATTTCGCGCACTAATCAGAAAATGGCGTCGTCGCGGGGACGTTACGATGGGTTCGATCACGCGTACCAAGAAGACGGTCCGGACCGACCAGAAGGTCCGGGTGACGGCGCTGCTGCTCGAAGCCACGGAGCGGCTGATCGCCAAGGGCAGCAGCTTCACCGAGCTGAGCGTCGAAAAGCTCAGCCGCGAAGCCGGCATCGCCCGCTCGACCTACTATCTGTACTTCAAGGACAAGGGCCAGCTGATCCAGGAGCTGGGGGCGGTGATTGCCGCGGAGCTGCTGCAGACTACCCAGCGCTGGTGGGATATCTCCTCCCAGGTCACCTTGCCGCAGCTGCGCCGCGCCATGCGCGAAACCCTGAAGATCTACCTGCACTACCAGGCGGTGTTCGCCTCGATGGCGGAAACCGCGGGCTACGATGCGGAGGTGCGGTCGGCCTTCGACCAGCTGCTCGAGGCCATGACCAGCAACTCGCTCCAGGCGTTGCGCGAAGGCCAGCGGCGCGGCACCATCCACCGCGACGTGACCGAGGACAGCTACATGGCCCTGGTCTGGATGACCGAGCGGTTCGCCTACCACCGGGTGCGTCGGGGCGGCGAAGCCGAGCTGGAGCGGGCCGCCAGGATCCTGGCCAACATCATCTGGAGAGCGCTGTACCCGCCGGCGCGGACCCGATGACCGGTGGCCGCCGGCGGCGCGGCCTTCTCAAAAGAAGGGCATGCGGTAGATGATCGTACCGAAGGCCTGGCTCAGGACGTGATGGAGCAGCAGGCCGAGCGTGCCGGACAGGGCCAGCCAGAGGATGCAGTCGATGCAGAGCAGGGGCCGGCCCCGGCGCCGGCTGGCGCCGTGATGGCGCCGAGCCGGCATCGGGGGCAGGAGCCAGGGCTGGTACGCCATGCGGGATCGCGTGGCCCGCGCATTGCCGCGCGGCTGCGGCATCACCACCCCGTCGGCCGGGCGGCAGCCGCGGCAAGGCGCCGCCGGACGCCGCGTGTGCCGAGCAGCGCCAGGAGCATGCCCAGCGCCGCGGGGTCCAAGCTGCCGCCACCGCCGCCACTCCCACCGCCGCCGCCACCACCGTTGGTGCTCTTGGTGTCGCCCGAACTCCCCCCGTTCGCCACGCCGCGCGCGTACAGGTAGGCCGCGCCGGCCTGGTCGTCCGAGCGCAGGCTGGCGCCGCGTCCGTCGGCATGCATGGTGGGGCGCATCAAGGCGTCGTCCTGCGGCGTGCCCGGCGTGCAGGCGCTCTCGCCCTGGTCACCGCAGGGGTGGGCCAGCCCCAGCGCATGTCCCATTTCGTGCCCGAACACCTCTGCGGCGTCGGCGCCGAGGTGGCCGGTCATGAAGCAGGCGGTGCCCCGGCGCACCACCGTGTCGGCCTCGGTCATGCGCTGGAAGGTGTGGCCGTTGAACTGGCCGCTGCCGCTGGTCCGGTAGACCGTATAGGCGAGCACGCCGCCGGTGAGGCAGTTGAAGTCGCCGCCCAGCTCGTTGTTCGGATCATTGAACAGGATTTCGTTCACGCCGTCGGCCCTCGACAGGCCGCCGCTGGCGTTGCTGGTGCCGGCGAAAAAGAAATTGATGGTGCTGCCGAGATTGGTGTTCCAGGCCAGCAGTGCCTCTTCGAACTCGAGCAAGCCGCCGTCCAGCATGCCCTGCTGGCCGGCGCTGCTCATATAAAACCAGACGGTGCCGCCGTCGGCGAACTGGAACCAGCGGGCCGCCGGGCTGGCGACGACGAACCGCGGCAGCAGCTTCGGCGCCAGGGGTTCGCTGTTCCAATAGCCGCTGTCGGCCGGCTGGCCGGCAAGCTGCGCGCGCAGCCACGCGGTGAAGGCAGCGAAGTCGCGATGCGCCTGTGCCGGCTCGGTGTCGCAATCGCCGCACACATTCTCGGCATCCGCCAGGTCGCGCACCAGCACCGGCGTTCCGCTGAGGGTGAGCCCGAGCGTGAACGCCCCGAGCGACAGCTCGATGACGCCGTAGCTGCCGTCGTCGAGCTTGCGCAGGAACAGCGTCACGTTGTCGCCCACCGCGAAATGCGGCGCCCCCGGCACCGTCACCGCGCCGCTGAGCAGACTGTCGAAGGCTCCGGGCACCTCCACCACCACCGAAGGACCGGTGGCGCCCTTGATCTGCTGCTGCACCTGCACCACGTATTGCGTGGCCAGCAGCGCCGCGCCCGGCTGCGGCCCCGCGGCGCTGACCGTGCCGGAAACCACCGCGTCGGCCTCCGCCAGCAGGGCCGAATCCTGGATGGGCATGTAGCTCATCGCCTGCGCCGGCGACGCGCAAGCCAGGCTGATGAGTAGGAAGGATACAACGGCAACGGCAATTTTGTTCATCAGCGCTCTCCGGATGGTTGAGCAGGACGGATGGCTGGAATGCGTGGTACGAATCTCCCGAAGGCTTGGCTCGATATGCTTCTCGAGTGGTGATCTGCGTGGTGTTTTATAGCGGCAGGAGAGACGGCGAAAGCTGTCATATCTGACAGGCGCGGGGCGGACCGGGCGCAGGCCCGGTCAGGCAGCCTGCTTCAGGTGCAGCGGTGTTCCGAGGATGACGTGACGCGTGTGCGCGTCGATGTCGAGGAAGCAGGCCACCGAGCGGACCCGGCCGATGCGTTGCGGCGGCCCGAAGCGGTGCAGGACCATGCCGGTGTTGGCCAGCAGGCGCTCGACCGCTACGCTGACGACCATGACGTAGCGTCCGATGTCGTGGTGCACCGCGTACTGGATGGCGTGGCGCACCAGCGCGCGCGCGGTGTCGTTGAAGCCGAAGCCGGGCTGGTCGGCGCGCTCCTCGTCCACGGCGAAGCGGCTGATCTCCCAGATGTCCGGGCGCACCGGCGCCGGCGTGCCGCCGAGCAGCTGCGGAAAGACGTCCTTCATCATGTAGGGCAGCGTCGTCGGCCGCAGCCGCCAGCCGCCGATGATGTCGCCGCGGCCGTCCGTGGCCAGCTGGTAGACGTTGCGGTCGTCGTCGAACTCGTCGATTTCGCGCCCGTTCGCCACCTTCACGTCCCAGCCCAGGCGCTCGAAAAACACCCGATAGCGCAGGCGGTACATGGGGTCGGCGCAGCGCGCCGCGAAAGCCGGGTCCGACAAGGTGCCGTTGATGATTCCGGTCATGTGCCTCTCCCTGAGTTGAGTTGTAGTCGGTGAAGAAGAGGTAAATGGAATTTCGGCGCGGCGTAACTGTCAGATCTAACAGGGGTAGTTGAGTGGTTAACAAATGGTTAAAGTGCCGGCCGACCATGCGCGGCACTGCGGCGTTATAACCGGCGTGGGGCCGGTGGGCGGCCCGCACCGTTCCGAGGGCAAGCCGTGGCCGATCCCACACCCCAAGCGGAACCCCATCGCCTGGTCGCGCCTTATGCGATGCGGGTGGTGCTGGGCCTGGCCGGGCTGTTGTATTTCCGGACGGCGGGGCAGGTCACCGGCTTCCTGCCCTTGCCGCGCGGCGCAGTCCTGGCGCTGATCGCCGCGTATGTGGTGGCCAATGCGCTGCTGCTGGCGCAGCCCCGGCGCGCCGGGTTCCTGCCGACGGTGGCGCTGGACCTGGTGATGCTCACGGTGATCGTCCTGGAAGACCCCTATCCCGCCGCCCCGGTGACGGTGCTATTGCTGTCGACTACTTTCGATTACGCACGGCTGCTGCCGCCGGCGATCTTCAACGGCGCCACCGCGCTGGCGATGCTCATTCTCCTGCTCAACGTCTGGGCGCGGCAGCAGTCGCACCAGTTCCCGCTGGCGCCCGAAGGCGCCTGGCTCAGCGGCGCGATCGGCGTGCTGATGATCAATTTCTTCGCGGCGGCGCGGGCCGCGGCGCGCGTGCGGGCCGAGCGCCGCCGCATGGCGGCGCGGATCGAGGAGCTGAACCGGCGGCAGGACGAGACGGTGCGGCTGCAGCTGCGGCTGGCGCGGGTCGGCGAATGCCTGCAGTTCACCGGGCAGTCACGGATGGAGTTCGCCCGCGCCGCGCTGGACTGCTTCGTCCACGAACTCGGCGCGCTGGCCGGCGCCGTCTATGAGCTGGAGCAGGATGGCGGCACCGCCAGGCTGTTTCCACTGGCAACCTACGCCGTCGACCTGGCGCGGCTGCAGCGCCGCCACATCGGCCTGGACGAGGGGCTGGTGGGCGCCTGCGCGCGGCATGGCAAGGCGATCGAACTGGAGCACGTGCCCGAAGGTTATTTCCGGCTCGAGTCCGGCCTGGGGCGCGGCGACCCGCCGCGCCTGCTGCTGGTGCCGCTCAAAGTGCAGACCCGCCTGGCCGGGGTGATGGAAATGGCGCTCAACGAGGCCCCGGGCGCGGAGACCCGTGAAGTGCTGAACCGGATGCTGCCGGTATTCGCCGCCGGCCTGCTGGCCACGGTACGGGACGGGTGGGCGGAGGAGCCGGCCTCCGCCGGCTCGATCCATGGCCCCGCACCCGGCTCCGGCTCTCAGGCGATTCCCGCCGCTGGCGTGCGCAAGCCGAGTCCGAAGCGCTCGCAGTAACCGGCGAAGGTCCGTTCCAGCGCGCGGCGGTCCAGGCCGAAGCTGTCGAAGGAATACTGGTTGCGGCCGTAGCCGCCGCGGGGCAGGGTGTCGATGAAGCGGCGGAAGCGCTCGCGGGTCGCCGCTTCCAGCGGCAGGCCGAAGTACTGGTACATCGTGGCCACGGCCGCCACCGGGTTGGACACGAACAGCGCGTAGTGGAGGTGGAAAATCCGCCGCCGTGGGAGGTCCTGCCGCTCCGCCAGCGCGGTCAGGCGCCGCGCGCCGTCGGCCCAGCGGCCGGCGACCTCGGCGCCGACCGCGCGCGCGTCGACGCGCCGCGAGAACGGCTGGCGCAGCACCTCGGTCAGCCGCGCCACGGAGGGAATCACGGCGAGCGGATCGCGGTGGGTGACGACCAGGCGCGCATCCGGATAGATCTTCAGCAGCGCGTCCAGCGCGAATACGTGGTCGGGGCACTTCAGCACCCAGCGCCGCGCGCCGCCGTCGTCGAGGAAGCGCAGGAAGCGGCGGTGGAAGGCGTAGGCCTCGTCGTGGCCGCGCCGGTCCAGCCAGTCGAGATAGCCCGGCACCCGCAGGATGGTGTCGAAGGCCAGGCTGCAAAAAGTATGCGCCGTAATCTCGGTGCACTCCTGCGGCAGGTCGGCGCCGAGCGGATGCAGCGCCGCCAGGTCCGGCGCCAGGCGGCCGAAGCCGGCCAGCATGCGCTCGGCGCGACGCGCGCGCGGGTCCTGCTGCGGATCGAAGCCGGCCGGGCGCGGCGCCGGTTCCAGGGTCTGCCAGCAGCGCGGCACCAGGTTGTGCGGGTCCTCGGCCAGCAGCCGGTGCAGGAAGGTGCTGCCGGTGCGGGGCAGGCCGAGGATGAAGATCGGCGCTTCGCGGGGCGCCGCGGCCGCCGGGGTTGTCGCGGCGTGCCGCTCGATCAGCCGGCAGTTGCGCAGCATGCGCTGCAGGTCCCAGCGCAGGGCGTGGCGCCCGAACAGGCTCAGGTCGGCTTCGCGCTCGGCGGATTCCAGCAGCACTTCCAGCGCCTCGCGGTACAGCGGGTTCACCGCGCCCCACTTGCGCTCGGCGCCGCGCAGGAAGGCGGCGGCGTCGAGCCGGGGGCGCTGCGGGCTGACCACGCGGACCAGGCGGTCGGCGCCGTCGATCAGGGATTTGGTGAGGGCGCTCATCTTCGCTCCTTGCCGATGGCGTTGGAAATCCGCGCGGTCCCGCGCGGCACGGCCGCCGGCGGCGCCGCGGCGCCCGCGCGGAACATGTGGAGGGCGTCGAAGCAGCTGCGCTCGCACAGCGCCAGGCGCAGCTCCTGCTCGCTCAGCGGACTGCGCCCGCGGATCTTCGGCAGCAGCGCCCGCGCCAGGTGCGGCCGCAGGCGCGTCTCCGGCCGGTGCCGCACATAGAAGCCGGCGTCGCCGACGGCATAGGCCAGGGCCTCGGCGCGGTTGTCCAGGCGCGGCAGCGCGCGGCGCAGGCGCCGCTCCCAGTGCTGCATCTCGCGCAGCACCGGCGGCGGGTCGATCTCCTCCGGAATGCAGAACAGGCTGCAGTCGCGGACCGAGCGGAAGGTGCGGCTGGTGAAGCGCACGATGACGATGCTCAGGGCGAAGCCGCCGATGATCGGGAAGAAGCCGGCCAGCACCGACAGCGGCGTGATCCAGCCGCCGGAAGCCGTCTCGATGATCAGGCCGCGCTGGGTGGAGACCTGCTGCAGCGCCGCCACCAGCGCCACGCCGCAGAGCAGTCCGACGACGCTGACCCAGCCGAAATTGCGGACGCAGGCGCCCCAGGGCAGGACCTCGTCGTCGCGCTGCGACTTGCCCCAGGAGATGCTGCGCCGCTTCAGCCACAGCCACATGAAGCGGGTGAGGTTGATCATCACGATGGGCGAGAAGAAGAACGAGAACACCGTCTCGATCAGCATCGACCAGGCCAGCTTGTCCTTGCCGCCGAAGCCGCGCGCGCGGTCGCCGCGGACGTGGACGAAGAAGGCGAGCAGCCGCGGCAGGAACAGGAACACGACCGCCGAAACCGCGAGCAGGATCACCGGCAGCTCAATCGCGCCGAACGCGTCCGGCGCGATCACCCCGCCCTGCAGGAAATGCACCGCGCCGTAGGCCGAGATGCTGAGGAACACGGTCCACAGCGGCGCCGAAAGATAGCCCATCGAGCCGTTGAAGAAGGTCTCGCGATGGATGGTGCGCAGGCCGTTGAGGAACAGGAAGCGCAGGTGCTGCAGGTTGCCCTGCATCCAGCGGCGCTCGCGGATCAGGAAGTTGAGGATGTTGGCGGGAATCTCCTCGTAGCTGCCTTCGATCTCCGGCAGGAACCACACCTCGTAGCCGCCGCGCGCCATCAGCGCCGCCTCGACGATGTCGTGGCTCAGCGGCTTGCCGCCCCAGGGGGCGGGGCCGGACAGCGTCGGCAGGATGCAGTGCTCGATGAAGGGCTTGAGGCGGATGATGGCGTTGTGGCCGATGTAGAAGGCATGCCCCATGTACATCGCCTGCAGGCTGTAGGAGAACACCGTGCCGTAGAGCCGCGCCGAGAACTGCAGCATGCGGCCGAACAGGCTGTGGCGCAGCACCGGCTTGGGATTGGTCTGGATGATGCCCAGCTCCGGCGTGCCTTCCATCATGCGCAGCAGGGACACGCAGGCTTCGCCGTCCATCACGCTGTCGGCGTCCATCATCATCATGTAGCGGTAGCGGCGGCCCCAGCGGCGGCAGAAGTCCATGATGTTGCCGAGCTTGGCGTTGCTGCGGATCAGGCGGCGCCGGTAGAAGAAGCGCCCGAGGGGAAAGGCCGCGCGCAGCTGGTGGACCGCCGTCTCCTCGGCGATCCAGTATTCCGGCTCACTGCTGTCGGACAGCAGGAAGAAGTCGAAATGCCGCGCGAACTGCGGGAAGCCCGCGGCGATGGACTGCCAGGTGGCGGCGATGCCGGCCGCCACGCGCGCGGCGTCCTCGTGCAGCACCGGATAGACCACCGCCACCCTGGCGTCGGCGGCGGGGTCGCGGGCGTGCCGCGACGGGTGCCAGGGGTTGGAGCGGCTGCCGTGGCGGGTGTGCCAGCTGCCGAGGAACAGCTTGAACGAGTTCGAGGCCAGGAAATAGGTCATCACGCCGTAGATGGCCAGGTACATGTCCAGCGCCGCCGGCGGCATCTGCTCGGTCTGCAGCATCTGCGCCGAGACCAGCAGCAGCACCACGGTGACCGACAGGGTCAGGGCCAGCTTGACGCGCCGCCGGTGCTCGACCAGGGCTTCCCAGCCGCGCGCCGGCGGCGGCTTGGCCGCGCCGCGCCGGCGCAACAGCTGCTCCAGGCCGTGTTTGAGCGACAGGTTGAAAGTCGGCGCGACGATGCGCATCCGCTCCAGCCGCGGCCTGACCTCGAACAGCGGGTGCTCGTCCAGCCAGCGCTGCAGCTCGCTCCACGAGGAGATGCGCGCGCGCAGCTGCGCCGCTTCCAGTTCCGGCAGGCCGAAGTGCTGGATGTAGTCGGCGAAGTCGCGCATGCTACTTGGCGAGGTTGGCGGTGGCCGCGACCGGCAGCATCGTGTTGAGCACCTTCTGCACCGGCACGATCGGCGCTTCGTCGACATAGACCAGGTCGCCGTCGCGCAGCGGGAAGGTCTGCGAGGCGATCAGGCCGGCCGCGCGATCCCAGGCGAAGTCGTAGAGCACCGGCCGCGAGCCGTCGTTGCGCTGCTGCAGCACGAACACCGCGCGGTTGTCGGCGACGTTGGTGTCGAGGCCGGAGGCCCGCGCCAGCACCGTGGCAAGGGACGGGTTGCGGGCGTACTCGTAGTTGCCGTTGCGGCTGACGCCGCCGCCGAGCACGACGATGCGCACCGCCGGCTTCTTGGTGACCACGACGCGGTCGCCCGGCAGCAGCGCGATGCGGTGCTCCAGCGCCGCCTGCATCGGGATCTTCACCGCCGGCGCGTCGCCGCGGAACACCGAGACGTCGATCGCCGAGCGGTCGCTGGGGCCGCCGGCGTCGCTGCCCATGATGTCCAGGCCGTTGCCCAGCGCCTGGGTGATGGCGTCGGCCAGGGTCACGCCCGCCGGGGTCCAGGCCACCAGCCGCGGTTCGCCGAGGGCGCCGGTGACGATGATGCTGTTGTGCGGGCTGGCCGCCAGCTCGATCTTGGCCGAGGGGTTCTGCAGGATGCCGAGCTTGCCGAGGCGGGCCGCGATGGTCTCCTGGGCTTCGCCCAGGCCGAGCCCCTCGACCCGCATCGAGCCGATATAGGGCAGCACCACCGTGCCCTGGTCCGACACGGTGAAGCCGCCCATGTCCACCGTGCTCGGCACGCCGGAGGCGGCGCCGCCGAGCCAGGGCGAGATGGTGAACACGGTGAGGCGGAAGCTGTCCCCGGGCGAGAAGACGAAGCTGTCGGCGCGGGCCGGCAGGGTCAGGGCCGCCAGCGCGGCCTGCTCGGCGCCGGCCTGGGCGCTGGCGTCCTCCCGGGCCAGGGCCCGCGCCTGTTCGGGGGTGACGTTGACCAGGGTCACCGCGTCGCTGTCCTGCAGGGTGCCGCTCGACGGGCCGGACGCCGGCAGCACGCCGCAGCCGGCCAGCGCCGCCACCACCGCCGGCAGGACCAGGCGCAGGGCGGCGCCGCTCATCGCACCAGGCTCCACAGCAGCAGGCTGCCGAAGAAGATGCCGGCCAGCCATTCCAGGCGTTGCGGCCGCTCCGGTGAGGCCGGTTCCGACACCGGGCTGATCACCTGCAGGTAGTACTTGTTCTTGATCGAGTTCAGGTTCGCCTCCTGCACCGCGGCATCGACCTCCTTGAGCAGGGCGGCGTCGTTGTCGCGCGCCATCTGCAGCGCGTGGTAACGGGCGTTCTGGCCGGCCTGGGTCCTGAAGTCCTCCTGGATCGCATTGATGCGGGCGGTGAGCGCCGCCATGCCCTTCTGCAGGTTCTGCGTCACCGGGTTGTTCGGCGTGGCGCCGGACAGCGCCCGGTATTGCGACTCCAGGCCGGCCTTGCTCTGCTCCAGGGAAGTCAGCAGGTTGAGCTGCGCGCCGTAGTGGCTTTCGGGATCGAGCACGCCGATGCTGGCGCGGTAGTCCGCCAGCGCCGCCTCGTCGCGTTCCAGGTTGGCCTCGATGGTGGCGCGCGACCGCGCCGCGTTGGCGACGTAGTCGCGCTCCATCTGCTGGTTCATCGTGTCGATGTGGGCCACCGCGTCCTGCAGCACCTGCCGGCCCAGCTCGGCGGTGAAGCCCGGCGTATATCCTTCCACCTCCAGGCTGACGATGTTGTTCTTCTCGTTGACCTCGACCCCGGTGCGGCCCTGGTAGAAGTGCCACAGGGCGATTTCGTTCCGGCGGAACAGCGTGGCCAGCCCGCCGTAGCGCGACACGAAGTCGCCCTCGCCGTAGTGGCCGGCCAGATCGATGTGCCCGGCCACGTTCTTGTACTCGGTCCAGGAGCGGATGTACTTCTGCAGGATGTAGGCGCCGGCGAACGACTCGCCGTCGGACGAGCCGGACAGCATGGACTGCAGATTGACCGAGCCCTGCGAGGGCTTGAACACCATCATCGAGGCGTTCGAGACGTACACCGGCGAGGCGACCAGGCCGAAGTAGATCACCGAGACCAGGTTCGGCACGGCGACCACGATCCAGAACAGCTTCGAGCGGAGGAGCGGCAGCTTCGGCATTGAATTCGTGTTCTTTTCATCCATGAAAGTCACAGGCCGGCCGGTGCGCCGGACAAGATCCTTGCGCTGCGCTTTCACGCATCGACGGACAGGAGCGGGGAATGGCGGACGGGCGCGGGATCAGCACGGCGCCGGCGGCTCACGCGCACGGACGAAGGCGCCGGACGCGGCGCCCCTCTCACGAATCTGGAGTCCGGCGGGCAGCGCCGGACACGAAGGGATCTTGCTACCAACCTGTGCGTGGCCCAGCGGCCGAGCCTACCTCATATTCGTTTCCTCCATGAAACGAATGCCCGCGCATTGGACCGTGCCCGCCGGAAATGGTTCGGCCGGCCGGGTTTGTCCGCGGCGCTGGCCCAAATGCCGGTTTTGCGGGACACTGCCGGCCTGCCGCTGCACGGTTTCCCGGACCCGCAAACGCTCGCAAGGAATTCGCATGGACAAGCGCAGGCCGCACCGTTCGATCATCACCTCCGGAGCGCCGCGGTGAACGCGCCGCGCAAGGGCTCCGACCTGCTGGTGGCGGCGCTGGAGAACGAGGGAGTCGACCGCATCTTCGGCATCCCCGGCGAGGAGAACCTCGACGTGGTGGAGTCGCTGCGCAGCTCGAAGATCGAGCTGGTGCTGACCCGCCACGAGCAGGCCGCGGCCTTCATGGCGGCGACGCACGGCCGCCTGACCGGACGCCCCGGGGTGTGCCTGTCGACCCTGGGGCCGGGCGCGCTGAACTTCACCACCGGCGCCGCCTATGCCCACCTCGGCGCCATGCCGATGCTGATGCTCACCGGGCAGAAGCCGATCAAGCACGCCCGCCAGGCGCGCTTCCAGATCGTCGACATCGTCGGCGCGATGCGGCCGCTGACCAAGATGACGCGGCAGATCGTTTCCGCCGCCTCGATCCCGACCATGGTGCGCGACGCCTTCCGCATCGCCATGGAGGAACGGCCGGGGCCGGTGCACCTGGAGCTGCCGGAGGACATCGCCGCCGAGACCGCCCAGGCGGAGCTGGTGCCGCCGCACGCGATCGACTGGCCGGTGCCGGCGCCGGCCGCGGTGGAACGCGTGGCGCAGCTGGTGCTGGCGGCGAAATGCCCGCTGCTGATGATCGGCGCCGCCGGCAACCGGCCGCGGCTGGTCGAGCCGCTGTCGGACTTCGTGCGGCGCGCCCGCATCCCGTTTTTCAACACGCAGATGGGCAAGGGCGCGGTCAACGGCAGCTCCGACCTGTACATCGGCACCGCGGCGCTGTCGGAGCGCGACTACGTGCACGACGCCATCGACTGCGCCGACCTGATCCTGGCCATCGGCCATGATACGGTGGAGAAGCCGCCGTTCCTGATGCGCGCCGCGACGGGGCGCAAGGTGGTGCACATCGGCTACCTCCCGGCCAGCGTCGAGGAGGTGTTCCATCCCGACGCCGAGCTGATCGGCGACATCGGCGCCAGCGTCGCCGCGCTGGCGCAGCGGCTGGAGGGGCGCGTGCGCATCGACCCGGCGATGGCGGCGCAGCGCGAGCGCATCCTGGCGCACGTCGGCGAGGGCGCCGACGACGCGCGCTTTCCGCTGACGCCGCAGCGCCTGGTGCGCGAGGTGCGCGGCGCGCTGCCGGAGAACGGCATCGCCTGCCTCGACAACGGCATGTACAAGATCTGGTTCGCGCGCAACTACCGCACGCGCGTCGCCAACACGCTGCTGCTCGACAATGCGCTGGCGACGATGGGCGCCGGCCTGCCGTCGGCGATCATGGCGCGGCTGCTGCACCCGGACCGCCCGGTACTGGCGGTGTGCGGCGACGGCGGCTTCATGATGAACAGCCAGGAGCTGGAGACGGCGGTGCGCCTCAAGCTGGACCTGGTGGTGCTGGTGATCGTCGATTCCGCCTACGGCATGATCCGCTGGAAGCAGGCGGTGGACCGCTTCGCCGACTACGGCATGACCTTCGGCAATCCGGACTTCGCGCGCTATGCCGAGTCCTACGGCGCGCACGGCCACCACGTCACCTCGGCGGAAGGGCTGTCGGCCACGCTCAAGGCCGCCTTCGCCGCCGGCGGCGTGCACCTGGTGGCGGCGCCGGTGGACTACAGCGAGAACCAGCGCGTGCTGGTGGAAGAGCTCGGCCGCCACGCCGAGGGCAAGCCGCTGCCACCCGCCTAGGGAAGCCTGGCACGCGCTTTGTAGGGTCCGGGCATGCAGCAAACCGGAGCCCCCACGCAGGCAGCACCTGGCCGCGACGCCCGGCGGCACTTCCGCGTCCGCTATCCGCAGCGGCTGCGGCCGCGGCTGCAGGTGCAGGGCCGCTACACCGCGGTGATCGACCTGTCCGAGGGCGGCGTGCGCATCGTCAACGAGCCCGGGCTGGCGCTGGCGCCGGGCGCCACGGTGAGCGGGGCGCTGCTGTTGCGCAGCGGCGAGGCCGCCCGCTTCAGCGGCCGCGTGCTGCGCGTAACCCCCGGCGACGTCGCGCTCAGCCTCGGGCAGGGTTTCAGCTATCGCATCATCCTGCGCGAGCAACGCACGCTGCGCGCGAGCCAGCCTTACTTCGGCTGAGCGGCCTGCCGGGCCCGGCAGGCAAAATGTGATTCAAGTTTCAGCTGACGAACGTGGCGAGCGGACCGACGGACCAATGGTAAGATCTGGCCGACAAGTGGTGCGACGGCCTGATCCTCATGCAGAAGCTGATCATGATCACGATTCCCAGCGATCCCGGCGCCCGCGTCGAGGTCTGGCTGGAGCGCGGCCGCACCCGCCGCGACCTGCCGTACTTCCATGCCGTCTCCTACCGCGGCGCCGCCGAGCTCGAGCGCCGCAGCCGGCCCGCCGCCGAGGACGAGCCGATGACCGCGGGCGCGCGCCGGCTGTGCAGCGAGCTGTGCGAGGGCATGGGCTGGCAGCCCGCGTTGAATTAAGTCGGGGGAACCGGTCACGGTTCCGTCAGGCCGCTCAGGCCTGGATGCGAAAATTCCGCTGCACTTCGTACTGGCCGCGGCCGCTCACATCGTACTGGCCCGGCGCGCCGCGCCGCGCCGCCAGGGCGCTGCGGCTGCGGTTGAAGCGCGCCTGCAGCAGGGCCTCGTTGAGCGCGGTCTGCTGCTGGCAGCGCTCGACCAGCTGGCGCAGACCGGTGCGCAGTGCCGGGTTGTTCAGCGCGACGCCGCGCAGCGCGTCCAGCTGCCGCAGCCGCAGCAGCTTGTCGCGGCACAGCGCCAGCAGGCGGTCGGGATCGCCGCCCTGCAGCGCCTGGTGCTCCTGTTCCAGCAACGCCAGCAGGGCGCCGGCGTGGTCCAGGGCGGTTTCGGCGGCCTGTGCCATTACTTGTGCATCTCCCATTCCAGGCGCGACAGTTTGGCGGCCACCGTCCGGGCATCGATCGGGTAGCGTCCGGCCGCGATCGCGGCCTTGACGGAGCTGACGCGGCCGGAATCGACTTGCGGACCGGTGGCCATGGACTTGTCGAGCTGCTGCATGCGCATCGCGTCGCCGGTGAGGCTGACCTTATCGACCGGGGGCGCCGGCTGGGCGCTGGCCACCGCCGCGGTGGCCGGCTTGTCCGCCAGCGCCTTGGCGCCGCCGGCCAGGCCCACTGCCACGGTGCTCATCGAATCGATTTTGGAAGTCATCTCAGTGCCTTGGGCGCGCTCGAACGGAGTGCATGGCGGTTATAGCGGCAATCCGGGGCGGAACTTTAGGCCGTCCATCCCTGCCGGCTGTCGGCTCGGCGCGCCCTTTCAGAGGCCGATCTCCAGCACGCCGTCCTCGCGCACCACGCCTTCCACCTGGCGGTGCGTGTCGAGGTTCTCGGCCTTGATGCGCTCGCCGCTGGCGCCGTCGGCCAGCGCCTTGCCGGTGGCCCGCACCACGAAGCCGCCGGACTGGCTCATCAACACGATCTCCTGCCCGCGGTGGATGCTGGCCGGCGCGTCGAGCGCGTTCGGCGGCAGCGGCTCGCCCGGCGTCACCGGCCGGCGCAGCAGCTTGCCGGCGGCGTCCTCGATCCGCGCGATGTAGCCATTGGGCAGGCTGGCGGTGTCCTGCTCCTCCAGGGCCAGCGCGTCCGCCGGCACCGGCAGGCCGGGCGCCAGGCTGCGCTTCACCACCACCACGGTGCGGCGCTCGCTGGCGCGCACCGGCACATAGAGCGTCCACACCGAGGGTCCGGTGCAGTGCACGGCCACGGTCCAGGCATTGCCCGGGTTGGGCGCCGCCCCGCCGGCCTGCAGCTGCCCGCCGCAGGTCGGGACGCGGAGCCGCGGGTCCAGCGGCGCGGCGCCGAGCCTGGCGCCGCCGCCGAGGCGGGCGGCGACGTAGCCGGTGGCGGCGTCGCGGATGCGCTCCAGCGGCTCGGGGTCCGCGGCGCGCGCGGCGCCGCAGGCCAGCCACAGCAGGAGGATCAGCAAGCGCGGCATGGGAACTCATCCACTCGATAGATAGGGTGGCCACAAGCAAACCGCGTGCCTCAAGTCCGGGCCGCCACTGCCGCTATGCCGGCGAGACCGCGAGTACCCTCATGTCCGCAGGATTGCTGGAAAGCATCGACCGCAGCACCCAGCTGGCCGGCCACAACCGGCTGGCGCTGCTCCTGTTCCGCCTCGACGAGCGCCAAATCTTTGGCATCAACGTCTTCAAGGTGCAGGAGGTGATGACGGTGCCGGCGATGGTGAAGATGCCCGGCGCCCACGCCCTGGTGCGCGGCGTGGCCGACCTGCGCGGCGGCATCGTGCCGATCATCGACCTCGGCCTGGCTCTGGGCGAGCCGCCGGACAGCCGCGCGGCCCACGTCATCGTCACCGAGTACAACCGCAGCGTGCAGGGCTTCCTGGTGCGGGCGGTGGAACGCATCGTGCACGTCGACGTGGCCGCGGTGCAGCCGCCGCCGGGCGGCGCCGGCGACTCCGGCTACCTCACCGCCATCACCCGGGTCGGCGAGGAGCTGGTCGAGATCGTCGACGTCGAGAAGGTGCTGGCCGAGGTGCTGGGCGAGCCCCAGCCGCTGTCGGCGGAGCTGACGCAGCGCGCCCAAGGCCTGGGCGAGGGCCGCCGCGTGCTGGTGGTGGACGATTCGCGCGTCGCCCGCAGCCAGATCGAGAAGCTGCTACAGCAGCTGGGCGTGCAGTGCACCCTGGTCAACGACGGCCGCGAGGCCCTGCGCCACCTGCAGGCCCTCGCCGAGCGCGGGCCGGTGAACGAGCAGCTGCTGATGGTGATCTCCGACATCGAGATGCCCGGCATGGACGGCTACAGCCTGACGACGGAAATCCGGCGCGATCCGCGCCTGCGCGAGCTGTATGTGCTGCTGCATACCTCGCTGTCGGGGGTGTTCAACAAGGCCATGGTGCAGCGGGTCGGCGCCAACCGCTTCATCGCCAAGTTCGGCGCCGACGAGCTGGCCGGCGCGGTGATCGAGCGGCTGCAGGCGGCGGTGACGGGCGAGGCCTGAGCTGCGCCCAGGCGGTTGTCGGAGGCCAGTTGTCAGCTTTCAGTTAAAGGCGCAAGGGCACCAGCGCTTCACGGACAACCGGCGTGCCTGGCACAGGCCTTGTAGGGAGGCCCGCAGGAATTTTACGCGGGAGCCGCCATGGCCAACCTTGATCCGTTGTTCGGCATGCACGCCCAGTCCCTGGCCGTGCAGCGCCAGCGCATGGAGGTGCTGGCCGCCAACATCGCCAACGCCGACACTCCGCATTACCAGGCGCGCGACATCGACTTCGCCAAGGTGCTGGCCAGCCAGCAGCAGGCCGCCGCGTCCGCCCCTGCCGGCGCTGCGCCGGCGGCCGCCGCCCCGCCGCCGCTGGTGTACCGGGTGCCGCTGCAGCCCAGCGTCGACGGCAACACCGTCGACGAGCAGGTCGAGCAGGGCGCCTTCGCCGACGCGGCGATGCACTACCAGGCCAGCCTCAGCTTCCTCAACGGCGAAGTGAAGGGCCTGCTCACCGCCATCACCGGCAGCTGAGCGGAGACCCGGCATGAGCTCCTCCTTCCGCATCTTCGACATCGCCGGCTCGGCGATGAGCGCGCAGTCGGTGCGCCTGAGCACCGTCGCCAGCAACCTCGCCAACGCCGACGCCGTCGGCTCCGATCCGAACACCGTGTTCAAGGCGCATCTGCCGGTGTTCAAGGCGGCGCCGGAAGTCGCCGGCCAGCAGACGCCGGGCGTGCGCGTCACCGGCGTGGTCGAGAACCAGGCGGCGCCGGAAAAGCGCTACGAGCCGGGCAACCCGCTGGCCGACGGCGAAGGCTACGTCTACGCGCCCAACGTCAATGTGGTGGAGCAGATGGTGGACATGATCTCCGCTTCGCGCTCCTACCAGAACAGCGTCGAGGTGATGAACACCGCCAAGGAGCTGGCCTTGAAGACCCTCACCCTCGGCAGCTGAACAGGAACCCCTCCGCATGAGCGCCGTCAGCAACGACAGCAGCATCTATTCCTCGCTGGGCCTGACCAGCAGCACCCCGGTCAACCCCGCCTCGGCTAACGCCGCCGCGGCCGCCGCGGCCAGCACCGCCCTGAACCAGCAGGATTTCCTGCAGCTGATGACGGCGCAGATCAAGGCGCAGGATCCGCTCAACCCGATCAGCAACAACGAGTTCTTCAGCCAGATCGCGCAGTTCTCGACCGTGTCGGGCATCAATCAGCTCAACAGCGCCTTCGGCGCGCTGTCGTCGCAGCTCAGCTCCAGCCAGTCGCTGCAGGCGGCCAACCTGGTCGGCCACAACGTGCTGGTGCAAGGCAACCAGGCGCAGCTGACCAGCGCCGGCATGTACGGCGCCGTCGACGTGCCGGCCAGCGGCGAGGTCACGGTGCAGATCAAGGATTCCACCGGCGCCCTGGTCGGCACGCTCGACCTCGGCACCCAGTCGGCCGGCAACGTGCCGTTCAGCTGGAACGGCAAGGACGCCGCCGGCAACACCGTGCCGGCCGGCACCTACACCATCAGCGCCCAGGTCGGCAGCGGCGGCAGCGCCCAGGCCGCCAACACCGAAGTGATGGCCCAGGTGCTCAGCGTCTCGGTCAACGCCGGCGGGGCGCTCACCGTCAATCTTCAAGGTCTTGGCCCGGTGCCGTTCAGCCGGGTCCAGCAGATCCTCTAATCGCGGAGTCATCCATGTCCTTCACCATCGCCCTGTCCGGCATCAGCGCCGCCACGACCGACCTCAACACCATCTCCAACAACATCGCCAACGCCAACTCCACCGGCTTCAAGGAGTCGCGCGCCGAGTTCGGGGATTTCTTCCAGAACGCGGCCTACAACCTGCAGACCTCCACCACCGGCGGCGGCGTGCGCACCCAGACCATCGCCCAGCAGTTCGCGCAGGGCTCGATCACCAATACCAGCAACCCGCTGGACCTGGCGATCAGCGGCGAGGGCTTCTTCAGCGTGAAGGACAACGGCTCGGTGGTGTATACGCGCAACGGCGCCTTCACCACCGACAGCAGCGGCTTCGTCGTCACCGCCTCCGGCCAGCGCCTGCAGGTGTACCCGCCGCTGGCCGGCGGCACCACCTTCAGCACCGGCACCCTGTCCGACCTGCAGCTGTCGACCGCGCCGAATCCGCCGGCGGCCACCACCAGCATCGGCGCCGGCATCAACCTGCCGGCCAATGCGACGGCGCCGTCGAACGCGACGTTCTCGCCGACTGACACCAGCAGCTACAACCAGACCACCGCCGTCACCATCTACGACTCGCTCGGCGCCGCCCACACCGCCAGCCTGTACTTCGTCGCCGGCGCCAGCGCCGGCAGCTGGACCCTGCACACCGTGGTCGACGGCAGCGAGGTCGGCACCGGCACGGCGCTGACCTTCGACAGCAGCGGCAAGGCCACGGCCCCGGCCGGCGGCCTGGTGCCGCTGGCGTTCACGCCGGCCGACGGCGCCGCCGCGATCAGCGCCAACATCGACCTGGGCAAGGCCACCCAGTACGGCGGCAGCTTCGCCGTCAACAGCCTGACGCAGAACGGCTACGCCACCGGCCAGCTCAGCGGCGTGGCGGTGGACGGCAGCGGCGTCGTCTCGGCGCGCTACAGCAATGGCCAGACCACGGTGCTGGGCCAGGTGGCGATGGCCAACTTCGCCAACCCGCAGGGCCTGCAGCAGCTCGGCGACGCCACCTGGGCACAGACCTTCGCCTCCGGCCAGGCCGTGCCCGGCGCCGCCGGCACCAGCGACTTCGGCGCGATCCAGTCCGGCGCGCTGGAGAGCAGCAACGTCGACCTGACGCAGCAGCTGGTCGACATGATGAACGCGCAGCGCAACTATCAGGCGAACTCGCAGGTGATCTCCACCGACGACCAGCTGATGCAGACCATCCTGCAGCTGCGCTGATAAAAAAAGGCCGAGGCGAGTGGCGAAAGGCATGAAAGCGGGAAGCAGAAGCAGAGAGGTGCACGGCATGGTCGTTCAGGAATTGCATCCGGGCGCCGCGGCAGTTGCCGTGGCGCCCCGCGTCTCCCGCCTCCGGCCTGCCGCCTGATGGACCGCGCGCTCTATGTCGGCATGTCCGGCGCGATGCAGACCCTGCGCGCGCAGGCCGCCAACAGCAACAACCTGGCCAACGCCAGCACCAACGGCTTCCGCGCCCAGTTGCTGGATGCGCAGTCGCAGCCGGTGGCGGGGCCGGGCCTGCCGTCGCGGGTCAACGCCCAGCTGCTCGACAACGGCTGGGACTCGAGCGCCGGGGCGATCAACCAGACCGGGCGCGACCTCGACGTGGCGATGCGCCCCGGCCAGTGGCTGGCGGTGCAGGCCTCCGATGGCAGCGAGGCCTATACCCGCGGCGGCGACCTGCACGTCGACGCCTATGGCCAGCTGCTCACCGCCGGCGGCCAGCCGGTGCTCGGCGACAACGGCCCGATCTCGGTGCCGCAGTACTCCTCGATCAGCATCGGCGCCGACGGCAGCGTCTCGATCGTGCCGGCGGGGCAGGGGCCCGGCACCACCACCACCGTGGGCCGCCTGCGCGTGGTGCAGGCCACGCCGGAACAGCTCGGCCGCGGCAGCGACGGCCTGATGCGGGCCCAGCCCGGCGTCGACCTCCAGCCCAGCGCCGGCGAGACGGTGATCCCCGGCGCCCTGGAAAGCTCCAACGTCAATCTCGCCGCGACCATGGTCAACATGATCGAGCTGGCGCGCCAGTTCGACCTGCAGACCCGCCTGATGAAGTCGGTGCAGGACAACGCCAGCGCGGCGTCCTCCCTGCTGAAGATGGGATAGCGCGGCAGCGCACCGGCAAACCCCGCCCCGCGGCAGCGGGATCCATCACGCATCGCATGGCATCTCGGACATGGGCACGGCTTCCCGCGTTCGCGGCCATGGCGCGCGGGGAAATGGCCGCACCATCCACGCGTTTCGCGCGGCCTGGTCACGCTGGATTCTTGACGCCGGCAGGCCTGGCCCAGGATTTGTAACAAGGCTCCCACAGCCGGGATTCCGGCATGGAGGCTTCAGATGACTTCAGCACTGTGGGTTGCCAAGACCGGCCTGGATGCGCAGCAAACGCAGATGGCCGTCATCTCCAACAACCTGGCCAACGTCAATACCACCGGGTTCAAGCGCGGCCGCGCCGTGTTCCAGGATCTGATGTACCAGAACCTCGGCCAGGCCGGCGCGCAGACCAGCACCCAGACGCAGTCGCCCTCTGGCCTGATGCTCGGCACCGGCGTGCAGATCGGCGCCACCGAGAAGCTGTTCCAGCAGGGCAACATGCAGCAGACCACCAACAGCTTCGACCTCGCCATCAACGGCCGCGGCTTCTTCCAGATCCAGATGCCGGACGGCTCGCTGGCTTACTCCCGCGACGGCAGCTTCCAGGTCAACAGCCAGGGCCAGATGGTCAATTCCAGCGGCTATCCGCTGCAGCCGGGCATCACCATCCCGCAGGCGGCGCAGAGCGTCACCATCTCGCCGGACGGCATCGTCAGCGTCACCCTGGCCGGCCAGGCCGCGCCGCAGCAGGTGGGCACCTTGACCACCGCCGACTTCATCAATCCCGCGGGCCTGGAGGCGCGCGGCACCAACCTCTATGTCGAGACCGCCGCCAGCGGCAATCCGCAGACCGGCACGCCGGGCCTCAACGGCCTGGGGCAGCTGGTGCAGGGCTCGCTGGAGGCCTCCAACGTCAACGTGGTGGAGGAGATGGTCAACATGATCGAGACGCAGCGCGCCTACGAGATGAACTCCAAGGCGATCTCGACCGCCGACCAGATGCTGCAGTTCATCACGCAGAACCTTTAAGCGGAGCGCATCATGCCGGCATTCCCGATCCGCCTTGGCCTTCTCGCCGCCAGCCTCTGGCTGGGCGGCTGCAACATCATCGAGGAGAAGATCCAGGAGCCGCCGCCGCCGATGCCGGTGCTGCCGATCCCGGAGCAGCCGCGCGCCGGGGCCATCGCCGCGCCGGGCGGCAGCGGCCTGTCGCTGTTCGAGGATGCCAAGGCGCGCAACGTCGGCGACCTGCTCACCATCCAGCTGGTCGAGGCCACCACCGCGCAGAAGTCGGCCACCACCGACAGCAGCAAGGCCGACAACGTCACGCTGGGCAACATCGGCATCTACGGCAAGACCATCCACACCAATTCCAGCGTCTCCAGCAACCGCGGCTTCAAAGGCAGCGGCGACAGCGCGCAGAGCAACTCGCTGCAGGGCAGCGTGACCGTGGCGGTGGTGCAGCGCCTGGCCAACGGCAACCTGGTGGTGCGCGGCGAAAAGCAGATCCAGATCAACCAGGGGCAGGAGTTCGTGCGCCTGGAGGGCGTGATCCGTCCGGCCGACATCGGCACCGACAACACCGTCACCTCCGATCGCGTCGCCAACGCGCGCATCGCCTATACCGGCAAGGGCCAGCTCGCCGACGCCAACGCGCAGGGCTGGCTGACGCGCTTCTTCAGCTCGCCGTGGATGCCCTTCTGATGAAGACCTTCCTGCTCTTCCTGGCGCTGCTGGGCGGCCTCAGCGCGCTGCCGGCCCAGGCCGAGCGCGTCAAGGACCTGGCCGACGTCGAAGGCGTGCGCAGCAACCACCTGATCGGCTATGGGCTGGTGGTGGGCCTGGCCGGCAGCGGCGACCAGACCACCCAGGCGCCGTTCACGGTGCAGAGCCTGGAAAGCATGCTGCGCCAGCTCGGCGTCACCGTGCCGAGCAACGTCAACCCGCAGCTGAAGAACGTCGCCGCCGTGGCGGTGCACGCCGAGCTGCCGGCCTTCGCCAAGCTAGGCCAGAACATCGACGTCACCGTCTCCTCCATCGGCAATGCCGCCAGCCTGCGCGGCGGCAGCCTGCTGATGACGCCGCTGAAAGGCTCGGACGGACAGGTCTACGCCATGGCCCAGGGCAACGTCGTGGTCGGCGGCCTGGGCGTGTCCGGCAAGGACGGCTCCAAGCTCACCGTCAACATCCCCAGCGTCGGCCGCATCCCGTCCGGCGCCAGCGTCGAGCGCGAGGTGGCCAGCGACTTCGGCAACGGCGACCTGCTGCTCAACCTGCGCACCGCCGACTTCACCACCGCCTCGCGCACCGCCGCGGCGATCAACCGCGCGCTCGGCGCGCCGGTGGCGCGCGCCGAGGACGCCGTCACCGTCGCGGTGAAGGCGCCGGCCGACCCGAACGACCGCGTCAACTTCCTCGCCACGCTGGAGGCGATCGACGTCGACCCCGGCGAGGCGCCGGCGCGGGTCATCGTCAACTCGCGCAGCGGCACCGTGGTCATCAGCAGCCAGGTGCGCGTCACCCCGGCGGCGGTGGCGCACGGCAACCTCTCCGTCACCATCACCGAGCGGCCGCAGGTCAGCCAGCCGGCGCCGTTCTCGCGCGGCGGCACCACCGAGGTGGTGCAGCGCTCCAGCATCGAGGTCAACGAGGGCAGCGGCCACATGTTCGTGTTCCAGGCCGGCGTCAGCCTCGACGACATCGTGCGCGCCGTGAACCAGGTCGGGGCCGCGCCCGGCGACCTGGTGGCGATCCTCGAGGCGTTGAAGCAGGCCGGCGCGCTGCGCGCCGAGCTGGTCGTGATCTGATGAGCGCCGGCCCGCCCAACACCCTGCCGGCGGTGACCGACTTCGGTCAGTACGCCGGCCTGCGCGCGGCCGCCCAGCGCAACGATCCCAAGGCGCTGCGCCAGGCGGCGCAGCAGTTCGAGGCGCTGCTCACCGAGACCCTGCTGAAGACATCGCGGCAGGCCAAGCTAGGCGACGACCTCACCGGCGAGCAGGGTGATTTCTACAACGACTTGTTCGACCAGCAGATGGCCCAGCACCTGTCCGCGGGCAAGGGCCTGGGCCTGGCCGACATGCTGGTGCGCCAGCTCGGCGGCCTCAAGGCCGGGCAGACGCCGCCGACGCAGGCGCCGCCGCCGGCCTCGGCCAGCGGCGGCGGCGCCGCCGGCAGCGACGCGGCCCATCCGCATCCGGCCGGCTGGAAGCCGCAAAGCGCGCAGGAGTTCGTCGACGCGGTGCGGCCGCACGCCGAGCAGGCCGCGGCCGAGCTGGGCGTGCCGGCGCGCGTGCTGATCGCCCAGGCGGCGCTGGAAACCGGCTGGGGCCGGCACATGGCCAGGCACAAGGACGGCAGCGCCGGCCTCAACCTGTTCGGGGTCAAGGCGCAGGGCGGCTGGAACGGCGCCAGCCTGGGCCATACCACCACCGAGTACCGCGACGGCCAGGCGGTGAGCGAGAACGCGCGTTTCCGCGCCTACGACTCGGTCGGCGCCTCGTTCAAGGACTACGTGCAGTTCCTCAAGGGCAATCCGCGCTATGCCGAGGCCCTGCGCAGCGGCAGCGTCCATGGCTTTGCCCAGGGCCTGCAGAAGGCGGGCTACGCCACCGACCCGCATTACGCGCAGAAACTGATCAAGCTCGCCTACGGCGCGCAGATGACGGTCGCCTTCGGCACGCCGCGCACCGTCAGCGTGTAACCGGAGCCGTTCATGAGCGACATGCTGAGCATCGGCAGTTCCGCGCTACTGGCCTACCGCACCGCGCTGGACGTGGTCAGCCAGAACATCGCCAACGCCAACACCGCCGGCTACAGCCGGCAGCGCGCCGACCTGACCAATGTCGCCGGCGCGCCATTGCCGAACCTGGTGGTCGGCGACGGCGTGCAGGTGCAGACGGTCCAGCGCCTCAACGACGGCTTCGTGCAGCAGCAGCTGGTGCAGGACGACAGCAGCTACAGCCGCATCAGCACTTTCCAGGCCTACGCCGCGCAGGCCGACAGCCTGCTGTCCGGTTCCAGCTCCGGCCTGGCGCAGCCGCTGCAGAATTTCTTCACCGCCCTCGGCGGCCTTGCCGCCAACGCCGGCTCCAGCGCCTCGCGCCAGTCGCTGCTGGCGGGCGCGCAGTCGCTGGCGGCGGGCTTCAACACCCTGCAACAGCAACTGCAGGGGCTCAACGACGAGGTGTCGGGTAGCCTCGGCACCACCGTCGACGGCATCAACGCCGCGGCCTCGCAGCTGGCGCAGCTCAACCAGCGCATCTCCCAGGCCACGGCGCAGAGCAACGGCCAGCCGCCCAACGACCTGCTCGACCAGCGCGACCAGCTGCTGCGCACGCTCGGCAGCGCGGTCGGCGTCAGCAGCACCGTCAACGCCGACGGCTCGGCCAATGTTTTCATCGGCAACGGCCAGGCCCTGGTGCTCGGCGGCAGCGCCAACCGGCTGACGGTGCAGGCCGACGCCTACGGCCAGAGCCAGGACATCGTGCTCAACAGCGGCGGCAGCAGCAGCGTGCTCACCGGCCAGATTTCCGGCGGCACGCTCGGCGGCCTGCTCGACGCCCAGCGCGAGCTGCTCGGCCCGGCGATGAACCAGCTCGGCCAGCTCGCGGTATCCCTGGCCAGCGCCGTCAACGCCCAGCACCAGCAGGGCATGGACCAATACGGCCAGCTCGGCGGCGCCCTGTTCAGCATCGCCCCGCCCCAGGTCAGCGCCGCCGCCGGCAACGCCGGCAGCGCCTCGGTGACGGCCACGGTGGCCAACGCCGGTCAGCTCGGCAGCTCCGACTACATCCTCAAATACGACGGCTCCGGCTGGAGCCTGACCGACCGCAGCAGCGGCGCCAGCGTCGCGCTCGGCGGCAACGGCACCGCCGCCAGCCCGCTGACCGGCGCCGGCCTGAGCCTGGTGGTCGGCGGCACGCCGGCGGCCGGCGACCAATACCTGGTGCAGCCGACGCGCTTCGCCGCCGGCAGCCTGGCGGTGGCGATCACCGACCCGGCGCGCGTCGCCGTGGCCGCGCCGGTGCAGGCGCTGGCCGGCAGCGGCAACGCCGGCGCCGCCGGCATCGCCACGCCGCAGGTGCTCGACGCCGGCAATCCGGCGCTGCTGGCGACGGCGGTGATCCGCTTCACCAGCGCCACCACCTACAGCATCAACGGCAGCGGCAGCTACGCCTACAGCAGCGGCGGCAACATCGACGTCGACGGCCTGCGGGTGCGGATCAGCGGCACGCCGGCCGCCGGCGACAGCTTCACGCTCAAGGCCAACAGCGGCTCCAGCACCGACGCCAGCAACGCCTCCGCGCTGGCCGCCATCTCCAGCCTCAAGCTGCTCAACCAGGGCAGCGACACGCTGGGCTCGGCCAACGCCGCGCTGGTCTCGCGCACCGGCGCCACCGCGCAGCAGGCGCAGGCCCAGCTCGGCGCGCAGACCGCGATCCGCAACCAGGCCCAGACCGCGCGCGACTCCGTGTCGGGCGTCAACCTCGACGAGGAAGCCTCCGACATGATGCGCTTCCAGCAGGCCTACCAGGCCGCGGCGCAGGTGATCTCGACCTCCAACAGCCTGTTCCAGTCGCTGCTGAGCGCGCTGCGCGGCTGAAGACCTTTACCGGAACCACGCCATGATCCGCATCGCCAGCTCCATGCTGTACCAGCAGACCGCCCAGGCCATCGGCAGCAACCAGGCGCAGCTGGTGCAGCTGCAGAGCCAGATGGGCAGCGGCCTGCGCATCCAGACCGCGGCCGACGATCCCCTGGCGGCGGGGCAGGCGCTGGGCGTCAACCAGTCGCTGGCCGACGTCGGGCAGTGGCAGAGCAACGCCAAGACCTTGCAGACCAGCCTGGGTCTGGAGGACAGCGCGCTCAGCGCGGTGAGCACCGCGCTCGGCCAGATCCAGACCCTGGCGGTGCAGTCCAACAGCGCCGCGCTCAGCGACAGCGACCGCCAGGCCATCGTGACGCAGATGAAGCAGCAGCTCGCCGTGATCCTGCAGCAGGCCAATGCGCAGGATGCCTCGGGCAACTACCTGTTCGGCGGCACCCAGGGCGGCGCCGCGCCGTTCGCGCTGACCGCGGGCGGCGCCAGCTATGCCGGCAACAGCAACGTCAGCCTGCTGGCGCTGGGCCCGACCAGCGAGATCGCCACCGGCGACCCGGGTGACGCCGTGTTCATGCAGCTCAAGTCCGGCGACGGGCGGATCGACGTCGCCGCCGCGGCCGGCAACAGCGGCAGCGCCGGCATCGGCACGGCCCAGGTCAGCGACGCTTCGCAGTGGGACGGCGGGTCCTACACGCTCAAATTCAGCGGCGGCCAGTACCAGGTGCTGGACAGCGCCAGCACGGTGGTCGCCTCCGGCGCCTACAGTTCCGGCCAGGCCATCGCCTTCCGCGGCCTCAGCGTCACCGTCAACGGCGCGCCGGCCGACGGCGACAGCTTCAGCATCGGTCCCAGTACCACCCGGGACCTGTTCGCCACGGTGCAGAACCTGATCGCCGCCGTCGGCGCTCCGGCCGGGAGCGCCGCGCAGCGCGCGCAGAACCAGACCGCGCTGTATGCCGCGCAGCAGGCGCTGGGCGGGGCGCAGGCTCACATCACCAACGTGCTGGCCGGCGTCGGCGCCCGCGAGCAGGCGGTGAACAACGCCGTGACCCAGCTGTCGGCGCGCAGCTCGCAGCTGCAGACCACCTTGTCGGGCCTGCAGGACCTCGACTACGCCCAGGCCACCACCCAGCTGAGCCGGACCAACGTGGTGCTGCAGGCGGCGGAGCAGAGCTACGTGCAGATCCAGGGCCTGAGCCTGTTCAATTACCTCAAGTAGCGCGCACGCCGTTAATCGGGTCCGCGCAGCCGCTCGTCCCGCGCCACGCCGGCACCGGTCAAGAATCGCCGCGGCGCTCCGCTAAGGCACACAAGCAACGGCGGCGCTCCCGGAACGGGATCACCCTCCGGAGCGGTCCGACCGGATTGCCGGCCGGTACAAGCTAGCCAGCCACCCAGTCAGTCAAGGAGAATTCCCGTGAGCTTGATCGTCAACACCAACCTCTCGTCCGTCACGACGCAGACCTACCTGTCCACCACCCAGAGCCAGCTGGCCAAGGCCACGCAGCGCCTGGCCTCCGGCCTGCGCATCAACAGCGCCGCCGACGATGCCGCCGGCTACGCCATCGCCCAGCGCCTGACCGCCCAGGTCAACGGCTCCAACACCGCGATCCAGAACGCCAACAACGCCGTGTCCCTGGCGCAGACCGCGCAGGGTTCGCTGTCGGAGATCACCAACAACCTGCAGCGCGTCCGCGAGCTGGCGGTGGAGTCGGCCAACGCCACCAACAGCACCAGCGACCGCCAGTCGCTCGACAACGAAGCGCAGCAGCTGCTGTCGGAAGTGAACCGCGTCGCCAACACCGCTTCGTTCAACGGCGTCAAGCTGCTGGACGGCAGCTTCACCTCGCAGCAGTTCCAGGTCGGCGCCAATGCCGGCGACACCATCACCATCGCCTCGATCTCCAGCGCCACCACGGCGTCGCTGGGCTCGGTGACGGGCGCCCTGAGCCAGTCCGGCGCCAGCAGCGGCATCACCTCGCTGGGTGCGGCCGCGACCGGCACGATGCTGATCAACGGCCACGACATCGGCGCGCTCGCCGCCGCCGGCACCGTCGCCCAGCGCGTGGGCCAGGTGGTCGACGCCATCAATGCGATCTCCACCCAGACCGGCGTCAATGCCTCGTACGACGCCGCCAACGGCGTGATCGACCTGGCCTCGGCCTCGGCGATCACCGTGACCGGCGCCGACACCGGCACCATCACCGGCTTCAACGCCGCGGGTGGCCAGGGGTCAGCCTCCACCACGACCGTGACCGGCCTGACCTCGCTGAGCCTGCAGTCGTCCGCCGGCGCGTCCATCGCCATCGCGCAGATCGACAGCGCGCTGAACCAGATCAACACCACCAATGCCTCCCTGGGCGCGTACCAGAACCGCTTCCAGTCGGCGGTGGCCAACCTGCAGAGCACCTCGCAGAACCTGACCGCCGCGCGCAGCACGGTGCAGGACGCGGACTTCGCGGCGGAAACCGCCAACGAGACCCGCGCCTCGGTCCTGCAGCAGGCCGGTGTGGCGGTGCTGGGCCAGGCCAACTCGCAGCCGCAGCAGGTGCTGTCTCTCCTGCAGCATCTGTAAGAGGGCTGATGCAACGCCCCATGCCGGCGCAAGCCGGCATGGGGCTTTCGGCCGTTCCGGCTCGCCGGGCGGCGGATAAGCGGAGCGCAGTGCCATGACCAATCCTGTCAGCGGTGCGGCAGCGGCGAATCTCGCGGCCAGCCCGGCGCAGCCGGCCGCAACGCCGCGGCCGGCGGCTTCGTCCGAGGTCGCGGAGCCGGCCCCCGCCGCGGTCGCGCCGGCCGACCTGAAGGCCGTTGCCGAGGCCCTCAGCAAGGCCTTCCATCCGACCCAGACGGATCTGCGCTTCCAGGTGGACAAGCTGACCGGCCAGATGGTGATTTCGGTGATCGACGCGCAGGACGGCAAGACCCTGCTGCAGATCCCCGACCAGGAGGCGCTCGCCGTCGCGCAAAGCCTGGCGGAGTCCCAGGCGCACCTGATCCAGCGTCAGGCCTGAGCCGCAACCGCACCAGGAGAACGGACATGAGCGTCAATCTGTCGACCGCCGGAAACACCACCACCGGTGCCATTACTTCGACCGGCCTGGGTTCGGGCCTGGACATCAACTCGATCGTCACCGCGGTGGTCAACGCCGCGATCCAGCCGCAGCAGACGCGGCTGCAGGCCAGCCAGGCCACCGACCAGTCGACCATTTCCGCGCTGGGCACGGTCAAGTCGACCCTGGCCAGCCTGCAAACCGCGGTGAACGCCATCACCACCGGCGGCGCGCTGACGCAGCTGTCGGCGCAGACCAGCAGCAGCGCCGTGTTCACCGCCACCGCCGGCAGCGGCGCGGTGGCCGGAACCTACCAGGTCAAGGTGCAGACCCTGGCCCAGGCCAACACCATCCAGTCGACGGCATTCGCCAGCGCCAGCGCCGCCGTCGGCACCGGACCCTACGCCATCACCGCCGGCGGCAAGACCTTCAGCGTCACCCTCGACAGCGGCAACGACACCCTGTCGGGGCTCGCCGCGGCGATCAACGGCGCCGGCGACAACAGCGGCGTCTCGGCCACGGTGATCAACGCCACCGGCGGTTCCTACCTGCTGCTGTCCGCCACCCAGACCGGCGTCGCCAACGCGGTGTCGGTGTCGTCCTCCGCGCCGGTCAGCTTCACCACCGTCCAGGGCGCCGCCGACGCCACCGGCACCATCGCCAACCTGCCGTTCCAGAGCGGCAGCAACATCGTCTCGAACGTCCTTACCGGCGTCAGCCTGAATCTGGTCAGCGCCTCGCCGGACACCACCCAGACCCTGACGGTCACGGCCAACACCCAGTCGGCGGCCAACGCGGTGCAAGCCTTCGTCAGCGCCTACAACGCCGCCGTGTCGCTGCTCGGCAGCGCCACCGCCTACACCCCGGGGAGCGGCAGCTCGGCGGGCGGCGGCACCGCCGGCCCACTGCTGGGCGACGTGGCGATCAGCAGCCTGCAGTTCCAACTGCAGGCCATCACCGGCGCGGGCAACAGCGCCGGCAACGGCTTCACCCTGCTGTCGCAGATCGGCGTCAGCGCCAACGCCGACGGCACCCTGGCGGTGAACGGCGCCAAGCTCGCCAGCGCCCTGCAGAGCAACAGCGCCGGCGTGAAGAGCCTGTTCACCGGCACCGGCGGCATCGGCACCCAGCTGGACACCCTGCTCAACAACGCCGTCGGCGCCGGCGGCACGATCGAGACCGAGACCCAGTCCCTGCAGAGCCAGGTCGACGCCATGGCCTCCCAGCTCACCGCCCTGACCGCGCGCCAGACCCAGCTCACGGCGCAGTATTACGCCCAGTTCAATGCCATGGACAGGGTCGTCGCCGGCTACAAGAACACCTCCAGCCTGCTGACCCAGCTCTACGCGCCGAGGCCGCTGAACTCGTCCGGATCGTCCGGCTGATGAAGCGGCCGCCGCCCTCAAGTTTTGTGGTTGGCGGCCGATTCACTCCTTGGAACGATCATTCGAGCGGATAACCAACATGCCTCCTGCCAACCTCGCAGCCCTGCGTCAGTACCGGCAGTCCGGCGTCGCCTATCAGCTGGAGGATGCCTCGCCGCATCGGCTGATCGCGATGCTCTACGACGGCGCGCTGGAGCGCATGGCCATCGCCATCTCCGGCATCGCCAACCGCAACACCGCCGACAAGCTGCGCGGCATCGATTCGACCATCGCCATCCTCGAGCATCTCAACGGCGTGCTGGACTACAAGGCCGGCGGCGACATCGCCCAGCGGCTAGCCTCGCTGTACGACTACATGATCCGCCGCCTGATCAAGGCCAAGCTGGAAAGCGACGCCGAGGGCGTGCGCGAGGTGGCGGGCCTGCTGCGCACCATCAAGGCCGGCTGGGACGCGATCGCGCCGCAGGTCGGCTAGGGCCTGTCGACGCTATCGAAACCGCGTTAACCAGGCGCGCCGGGCCCGCGGCTTGCAGGAAGGCGGGCTGGGGCGGACCGGAGTGGACATGAGCAGCGCCAGCACGATGATGGACCAGGTGATCAGCTACCGCGACCGGCTGCCGCTGCGGTGGACGCCGCTGGCGGCGTTGCCGGAGGGACTTGAGGCGGAGCGGCTGGCGGAGAGCAACCTGCGCGTGCTGAGCACCGTAGCGATGCTGGCCGAGCATGCGCCGGCCAAGGACGACCCCACCCCGGCCGAACTGGAGATGCAGCGCATGCATCTGAAGCTGAACCTGTTGCTGGAGCTGGTCGGCGGTTTCCTGACGCTGCAGTCGTCCCGGCCGCAGCCCCTGCCGTTGCGCCTGTCCTGGCGCGGCGTGGCCTGGTCCGGCGCCGCGGCGGAAGCGGGCGCCGCCGGCATCGTCGAAATCCACGTCAGCGCGACCCTGCCGCAGCCGCTGCGCCTGCCGGCGCGGATCGTCAGCGCCGGCGGCGACGAAACCGTCGCCGAGTTCGCCGCCATGCCGGAATTCTGCCAGACGGCGCTGGAGCGCCACGTGTTCCTGCATCACCGGCGCGAGGTCGCGGAAACGCGCCAGCCGCAGAAGCACGGATAGCGGCCCTTTTTTTCCGGCGTCCCGAGCGCCGCAGACCCCTTCCGGACCGACCGCGCGGACCGGTCCGCGCAGCGGCGGCGGGGTCGCCGTGAACAGTCCCTGGCAAGCACCGTCCGTCAGCTTACCGGCGGCGGCTTTACGCCGTTATTCCGCCGCCAGTCCCCCGCCCGGCTACCGTTCACCCGGAGCCGCCGGCACCAGTAACTTTTTGCCACCCGGTGTCGAAGCCCGCGTCGATAGGATTCCCAGCGACGCAAAGAAACCGGCAAAAAAAACACAATGCGACTCATCCTCGCGGAGCCACAGACTCTCATCCGGGCAGCGCTGCGCCGCCTGCTCGAATCCATCGCCCAGGTCGAGGTGGCCGGCGAGGCCGAAGACGGCCGCGGCGTGCTCGACCTGGTCCAAAACCATCCGGCCGACCTGGTGGTTTCCGAATTCCTCCTGCCCGACCTGGGCGGCTGCGAGCTGCTGCAGCAGGTCCGCCGCTACTACCCGAAGACCGGCGTGATGTTCCTCAGCGCCAGCCAGGACGCGGCGCATGTGCGCGCCGCGCTCAAGGGCGGCGCCGCCGGCTTCCTCACCAAGAACAGCGAGCCGCTGGAGCTGGAGCTGGCCCTGCGCGCCCATGCGCGCGGCCAGGTCTATCTCAGCCCCTGCGTCTCGGGCAAGGCGCTGGAAGGCCGGCGCGGGCAGCGCGGCGAACAGGGCGCGGTGCTGACGCGGCGCCAGCGCGAAGTGCTGCGCATGATCGGCCGCGGCAAGTCGACCAAGGAAATCGCCCAGATCATGGGGCTCAGCGCCAAGACGGTGGAGACGCACCGCGCGCGCCTGATGCAGACCCTCGGGCTGCGCGGCACCTCGGCCTTGACGCACTTCGCGGTGCGCGCCCTGTCGCAGACGGCGGAGCACTGAGATGCGCCCATGGATAAAACACACCATGCCTGCCGCCGCGCCGACGGATGGAGCGGCGGCGCGGACCGGCGGAACGCGGTCGATGGAGTTTTGACGGATGTAGGGGAAATCCCCACAAGCCGTCGGAAATTTTCTGATTGGTGGGCGGCAGGCGCTGTACAAAGATTCGACACAGGCCCCGACGGAGGGGCCGGCACCGAGGGGAAACGGATGGAAGCGAAGCTGAAACTGCATATCGGTCAGCAGCAGGTGATGACCCCGCAGCTGCTGCAGTCGATACGTCTGCTGCAGCTGTCCGCGCTGGAACTGGAGCAGGAGGTGCGCCAGGCGCTGGAAAAGAACGTGATGCTGGAAGACGGCGATGGCGAGGCCGAGGAAGAGGCAGAGCCCGAAGCCGCCGAAGCGGCGGCCGCCTCCGCCGACAGCACCGAGGTCGAGGTCAGCGGCTGCGACAGCGCCGCCGCCGACCGCGTCGACGGCGACTTCGACTGGAGCAGCGCCGAGTGCTGGTCCGGCGGCGAGCCGCTGGCCGAGGACAGCGAGCCGATCGAGGCCCGCACCGCGGCGCGCAACGCCGACGACCTGCACATGCGCGCGCTGGCGCAGCTGCGCCACGTCGTCGGCGACGAGCGCGAGGCGCGCCTGGTTTCCGCCATCATCGAGCACATCGACGACAACGGTTATCTGGCGACGCCGCTCGCCGAAATCCTGACGCTGTTGCCGGCCGGCTGGGCGGTGGGGATGAAGGAGCTGGAGGCGGCGCTGCGGCACGTGCAGACGGTCGAGCCCACCGGCTACGGCGCGCGCGACCTGCGCGAATGCCTGCTGCTGCAGCTGGCCGAGCTGCCGCCGCGCACGGCGGGGCTGCGCCTGGCGCGGCAGCTGGTGGCGCATTTCCTGGAGCGCCTCGGCGCCGGCGATCCGGCGCGGCTGGCGGACGAGGTCGATTGCGACATCGAGCAGCTCGGCGTGGCGATGCGCCTGATCCGCGCGCTCGACCCCAAGCCCGGCTCGACCGTGCGCGAGCCGGCGCGGGACGTGGTGCCGGACGTGCTGGTGAGCGGCGCCGCCAACGCCTGGAAGGTGGAGCTGAACCCGGCGACCCTGCCGCGGGTCCGCGTCAACCGCCTTTACGAGCGCCTGCTGAGCGGCCAGGTCCACCGCAACATGCGCGATCAGCTGGCCGAGGCGCGCTGGCTGGTGCACGGCCTGGAGATGCGGCACGAAACGCTGGTCAAGACCGCGCGCGCGGTGTTCCAGCGCCAGTGCGAATTCCTGCGCCGCGGCGAGGAGGGCATGGCGCCGCTGACCCTGCGCGAAGTCGCGCAGCAGATCGGCATGCACGAGTCCACCGTGTGCCGCGTCGTCGCCAACAAGCACGTGCAGACGCCCTGGGGCATCTACCCGCTGAAGGCCTTCTTCCCCAGCCAGATCGCGCGCGCCGAAGGCGAGACCTCGGGCACGGCGGTCAAGGCCATGATCCGCCGCATCATCGACGGCGAGAGCCGCGCGGCGCCGCTGTGCGACGGCGCCATCGCTGCGCTGCTGGCGCGCAAGGGCGTGCGCGTGGCGCGCCGCACCGTGGCCAAGTACCGCGAGGCGATGAAGATCCCGCCGGCGGTGTCGCGCGGCCAGCCGCTGCGCGTCGCCCTGGCCTGAGATCGAGGGGCCGCGCCCGCCGCGGGCGCGGACCGATGTACCGCAACTGAAATTCAAGAGAAGCAACCATGGCCGAATCGAAAATCCTGGTGGTGGACGCGGACGAGGAGCGGGGCGCGGTGATCGCCTCGATCCTGCGCTTCGCCGAACACGAGCCGCAGCTGCTGTCGTCCCCGGCGCAGCTGCCGCTGGAGGAGCGCCACCAGCGCGATTGGCTGGCCATCGTGCTGGGCCGCGTCGACGACGGCCGGGCGCTGGAGGCGTTCGCCGCCTGGCTCAAGCGTGACCGCTACCATCCGCCGGTGCTGGTGCTGGCGCGCTACCACGAAAAAATGCTGGAGCAGCTGGGCCTCGACGCCAGCGCCTGCCTGCCGCTGGAATACCCGTTCCGCCAGGCCGCCCTGGCCGAGCTGCTGCGGCGCGCCGCGCAGCTGCCGGGCGAGCCGCAGGAGGCCGCCGCGCGCGGTCCGGTCCTGGCGGGCCCCACCGGCAATTCGGCGATGGTGCGCCGCACCCGCCGCATGATCGAGCAGGTGGCGCCGTACGACAGCACCGTGCTGGTCACCGGCGAGTCCGGCACCGGCAAGGAAGTGGTGGCGCGCGCCATCCACGCCCTGTCCAACCGCCGGCAGCGGCCGTTCGTGGCGGTGAACTGCGGCGCGATCCCGTCCGAGCTGCTGGAGAGCGAGCTGTTCGGCCACGAGAAGGGCGCCTTCACCGGCGCCATCACGGCGCGGCGCGGCCGTTTCGAGATGGCCGAGGGCGGCACCCTGTTCCTCGACGAGATCGGCGACATGAGCCTGCCGATGCAGGTCAAGATCCTGCGCGTGCTGCAGGAGCGCACCTACGAACGCGTCGGCTCCAGCCGCAGCGTGCACTGCGACGTGCGCATCATCGCCGCGACCCATCGCAACCTCGAGGAGTCGATCGTCAAGGGCAGCTTCCGCGAGGACCTGTACTACCGCCTCAATGTGTTCCCGATCGAGATGCCGGCGCTGCGCGACCGCCTCGAGGACCTGCCGCTGCTGATCGAAGACCTCACCGCGATACAGGCGCGCAGCGGCCACGGCGGCGTGCAGCTGGCGCCCGACGCGGTGCACGCGCTGCGCGCCTACCACTGGCCCGGCAACGTGCGCGAGCTGGCCAACCTGATCGAGCGGCTGGCGGTGCTGTTCCCCGAAGGCCAGGTGCGCGGCGCCGACCTGCCGGCGCGCTACCGCGGCCAGCTGACGGCGGCGAACTGCAGCGTGCAGGCGGTGGCGGACGACGACGTGGTGACGCCGGCGATCCTGCCGCTGCAGCCCGAGGCGGCGCCGGGGCCGATGCAGCTGCCGCCGGACGGGCTCGACCTCAAGGAATACATCGAGGGCATCGAGATCAACCTGATCCGGCAGGCCCTGCAGAACACCGGCGGCGTGGTGGCGCACGCCGCCAAGCTGCTCAACACGCGCCGCACCACCCTGGTGGAGAAGCTGCGCAAGTACGGCCTGCACCGCGACCTGGCCGAGCGCGAGCAGCTGAAAGCCTGACGCCATGCCGTCGCCTCGCCGCCGCCGGGATTGCGTCGCCGTGCCGCGGGCACGGGACTTGCTCCGGCGCGCAGGCGCCCGCAAGACGGCGCAGGAGATCCATCGATGAGCGAGATCGGAGTCAACAGCGTATTGGCGCAGATCCGCGCGCTGAGCGCGCAGGCCTCGCAGCAGCCGCACAAGAGCACGGCCGCGGCGCCGGCGGACGGCGCCGGCTTCGGCGCCCTGATCAAGGACGCCATCGGCCAGGTCAACCAGTCCCAGGGCGAGGCGGCGCTGAAGCAGCGCGCCTTCGAGCTGGGCGACACCAACACCGACCTGTCCTCGGTGATGCTGGCGACGACCAAGGCGCAGGTGTCGTTCCGCGCCATGGTGGAGGTGCGCAACCGCGTCATCTCCGCCTACCAGGACATCATGAACATGCCGCTGTGAGGCACCTCTGAGCCATGGCCGAACTCGCTGCCCCTTCCATGAAGCAACTGCGCGGACTCAAGGATCTGCCGGCGGTGCGCCAGCTGCTGCTGCTGCTGGGCCTGGCCCTGGCGGTGGCCGCCGGCGCGGCGCTGTTCACCTGGTCGCAGCAGCCTAACTACGTGCCGGTCTACCCGGGCCTGGCCGAGAAGGACGCGGCCGAGGTGATGGAGGCGCTGCGCGCGGCCGGCACGCCGGTGCGGCTGGATCCCGCCAGCGGCAGCGTCAGCGTGCCCGGCGACAAGGTGTACGAGGCGCGCATGAAGCTCGCCGCGCAGGGCCTGCCCAAGGGCTCGGCCCAGGGCTTCGAGATGATCCAGCAGGACCAGGGCCTGGGCACCAGCCAGTTCATCGAGAACGCGCGCTTCCAGCTGGCGCTGGAGACCGAGCTGGCGCGCACCGTCAGCAGCCTGCAGCCGGTAAAGGCGGCGCGCGTGCACCTGGCGCTGCCCAAGGCCTCGGCCTTCGTGCGCAGCCGCGACAACGCCAGCGCCTCGGTGCTGGTGGAGCTGTACCCGGGGCGCCAGCTCGACCAGGGCCAGGTGTCCTCGATCGTGCACATTGTCGCCTCCAGCGTGCCGGACCTGGCGCCGGCCGCGGTCACCGTGATCGACCAGTACGGCCACCTGCTGACCCAGGCCGATCCCGACAGCACCCTGGCGCAGAGCGCCATGCAGTTCGACCAGGCGCACCACCTCGAGGCCGACTACGTGCGCCGCATCAACGAGCTGCTGACGCCGATGCTCGGCCCCGGCAAGGTCAGCGCCCAGGTCGCCGCCGACATGGATTTCTCCGTCACCGAGGAGGCGCGCGAGAGCTACCGCCCGGACTCCGCGGTGGTGCGCACCGAGCAGACCAGCGAGGACGTGACGCGCAACGCCGGCGGCGGCGCCGCCCAGGGCATCCCCGGGGCCACCAGCAACCAGCCGGCGGCCGCCGCGCCGGCCAAGCCGGCCGATCCGAACGCGAAAAAGGCTCCCGCCGCCGCGGCCGCGGCGAGCGAGAGCGACAGCCCGCTGACGCAGAGCCGCACCAGCTCGCGCAGCTACGAGCTGGACCGCACCGTCAGCCACACGCGGCAGCCGGTGGGCCGCCTCAAGCGCCTGTCGGTGGCAGTGCTGGTCGACAACCTTTCGCGGACCGATCCGAAGAGCGGCAAGACCACCCAGACCGCGCTGACGGCGGAGCAGCTGACGCGGGTCGAGGCCCTGGTCAAGGAGGCGGTGGGCTTCAGCGCCGAGCGCGGCGACAGCGTGGTGGTGCAGAACGCCTCGTTCATCGCGCCCGAGGTGCCGAACCTGGCGCCGCTGCCGCTGTGGCAGCGGCCGGAGCTGCGCGACTACGCGCGCCAGGGGCTGGGCGGCCTGGTGCTGCTGGTGCTGATCCTGGCGGTGCTGCGGCCGCTGCTGAAGAGCCTGATGGCGCCGCCGCGGCGCGGCGCGCTGGCCGGCGAGGCGCCGCTGCAGGCCGAGCTGCTCGGCGACCAGCTGAGCCTCGGCGGCCCGGGCAGGAGCGGCCCGCCGCCGTACGAGCAGAAGCTGGCCGTCGCCCGCGGCGCGGTCAACCAGGACCCGAAGCGGGTGGCGCAGGTGGTCAAGACCTGGCTGGGCGAAGATGGCTGACAACGGCGCGATGCAGGCGGCGCATCCCGCCACCGGTCCGGAGCGGGCCGCGATCCTGCTGATGTCCCTCGGCGAGGCCGAGGCGGCGCAGGTGCTCAAGCACCTCGGCGCCAAGGACGTGCAGAAGGTGGGGCAGGCGATGGCGGCCTTGAGCAACGTCACGCGCGAGCGCGCCACCGCGGTGGTGGAGCGCTTCGTCGACGAGCTGGAGAACCAGACCTCGCTGGGCGTGGGCGCCGACGACTACGTGCGCCGCGTGCTGGTCGGCGCGCTGGGCGAGGACAAGGCCAACGGCCTGATCGACCGCATCCTGCTCGGCCGCAACAGCAAGGGCCTGGAAGCCCTGAAGTGGATGGAAACCCGCGCGGTGGCCGACCTGGTGCGCAACGAGCATCCGCAGATCGTCGCCATCGTGCTGGCTTATCTGGATCCCGACCAGGCCGCCGACATCCTGGCGCAGCTGCCCGAGCGCATGCGCGGCGACGTGCTGATGCGCATCGCCCGCCTCGACGGCATCCAGCCGCAGGCGCTGCGCGAGCTGGACGAGATCATGGAGAAGCAGTTCACCGGCGGCAACAACCTCAAGTCGTCCAGCGTCGGCGGCATCAAGGTCGCCGCCAACATCCTCAACCTGATGGACTCGGCGGTGGAGGGCCAGATCATCTCCACCATCTCCGAGTCCGACGCCGACCTCGGCACCAAGATCCAGGACCTGATGTTCGTGTTCGACGACCTGGCCGACGTCGACGACCGCGGCGTGCAGGCGCTGCTGCGCGAGGCCAACAACGACATGCTGTGCCTGGCGCTGAAGGGCGCCGATCCGCGCGTGCGCGAGAAGTTCACCAAGAACATGTCCAAGCGCGCCGCCGAGATGCTGCTCGAGGACATGGAGGCCAAGGGCCCGGTGCGCCTGGCCGACGTCGAGGCGGCGCAGAAGGAGATCCTGGCGGCGGCGCGGCGCCTGGCCGAGGCCGGCGAGATCGTGCTGGGCGGCAAGGGTGAAGAATTTGTCTAACGTGCTGCTGGCCGAGCAGTTGCCCGGCGCGCAGCGCTGGGAGGCGCCGCCGCTCGGCCAGCCCGGCGCGAAGGCGCCGATGCACACCGCGGCGCAGCTCGACGCGATGGAGCGCGCCGCCTACGAGGAAGGCTTCGCCCGCGGCCATGCCGACGGCTATGCCGCCGGCGCGCTCGACGCCAGGAACGCGGCGCAGCGGCTGCGCCAGCTGCTGGAGCACTGCGCCCGCCCGCTGGAGGATCTCGACGCCGAGATCGAGCAGGCCCTGGTGGAGCTGGCGCTGCAGGCGGCGCGCCGCCTGGTGCAGCGCGAATACCAGTTCGACCCGCAGCTGCTGGCCGCGGCGGTGCACGAGGCGATCGGCGCCCTGGCGACGATGCCGCGCGAGCTGCGCGTGCACCTGCATCCCGAGGACCTGCGCCTGCTGCACGACAGCCTCGAGCGGCCGCCGGAGCTGGCCGCCTGGCGCCTGGTGCCGGACCCGGCGCTGCTGCGCGGCGACTGCCGCATCGCCAGCGACTCCGGCTGGGTCGACGCCACGCTGGCGACGCGCGAGCAGGCCCTGGCCCGCGCGCTCGGCGCGCAGCGGGACCTCGACGCATGAACGAATTCCGCGCCGCCGCCCGTGACAACCTGGCGCGGCGCCTGCGCGGCGCCGCGCTGCGCGTCGACCTGGCGCCGACCATGGTGGCGGAAGGGCTGCTCAAGCGGGTGGTCGGCCTGACCTTGGAGGCGGTGGGCTGCCAGGCGCAGATCGGCTCGCGCTGCCGCGTCGTCAGCGGCGCCGACAATGTAATGGAGGCCGAGGTCGTCGGTTTCTCCGGCGAGCGCGTGTTCCTGATGCCGGTCGGCGAAATGCAGGGCCTGCTGCCGAACGCCCGCGTCATCCCGCTGCCGCATGCCGCCTCGATCCCGGTCGGCGACGCCCTGCTCGGCCGCGTGCTGGACGGCGAGGGCAAGCCCATCGACGGCCGCGGCCCGCTGCGCTGCGAGCGGCGCCAGCCGTCCGCCGCCGCCATCAATCCGCTGGCGCGGGCGCCGATCGACCGGCCGCTCGACGTCGGCGTGCGCGCCATCAACAGCCTGCTCACCGTCGGCCGCGGCCAGCGCCTCGGCCTGTTCGCCGGCACCGGCGTCGGCAAGAGCACCCTGCTCGGCATGATGACCCGCTTCACCGATGCCGACGTCATCGTCGTCGGCCTGGTCGGCGAGCGCGGCCGTGAAGTGCGCGATTTCATCGACCACAGCCTCGGCGCCGAGGGCCTGCGCCGCTCGGTGGTGGTGGCGACCCCCGCCGACCGCGCGCCGATGCTGCGCCTGCGCGGCGCCTGGCTCGCCACCGCCATCGCCGAAAGCTTCCGCGACCAGGGCCGGCAGGTGTTGCTGCTGATGGATTCGCTGACCCGCTTCGCCCAGGCCCAGCGCGAGATCGGCCTGGCGGTGGGCGAGCCGCCGACCACGCGCGGCTATCCGCCCTCGGTGTTCGCGCAGCTGCCGCGCCTGGTCGAGCGCGCCGGCAACGGCGAGCCCGGCGGCGGCTCGGTCACCGCCTTCTACACCGTGCTGACCGAGGGCGACGACCCCAACGATCCGATCGCCGACACCGCGCGCGGCATCCTCGATGGCCACATCCTGCTGTCGCGCGGCATCGCCGAGTCCGGCATCTATCCGGCGATCGACGTCGAGGCCTCGATCTCGCGCGTCGCCCGCGACATCACCGACCCGGCGCAGCAGAAGCTGGTGCGCCGCTTCCGCCAGCTGGTCTCCGCCTACCAGCGCAACCGCGATCTCATCGCCATCGGCGCCTACCAGAAAGGCAGCGACCCGCAGGTCGACGCCGCGCTGGCGCTATGGCCGCGCATCGAGAGCTTCATGCGCCAGGATTTCCACGAACCTTCCGGCTTCGCCGACAGCCTCAAGGCCCTGGAGGGCCTGATCCCGCAATGAACGGACAACCGATCCAGTCCCGCCGCCTCGAACCGATCCAGCGCCTGGCCCAGGGCCGCGAGGACGACGCGGCGCGGCGCCTGGCCGAGAGCCAGCGCGCGCTGGAGCGACAGGAGGCGCAGCTGCGCGACATGCAGCGCTATCTGGACGAATACAGCGCCAGCCCCGGCGGCCTGCTGACGCCCTCGCTGCTGGCCAACCGCGAAGCCTTCCTGCGCCAGCTGGCCGAGGCCCTGCGCTGGCAGGCCGGCGCGGTGGGCGAGGCGCGCAACCGCCTGGAGCTGGCGCGCCAGCATTGGGTGGGACGGCACCGCGACACCGACGTGGTGGAGCGCCTGCTCGAGCGCAGCCACGATCACGAGCGCCAGCAGCAGGAACGTCGCGCGCAGCGCGAGCTCGACGAGTTCGCGCAGCGCCTGCCGCTGCCCGGCGGCGCGGCCGGCTGAACATGCCAGGCGCGCTCGCCGCGGCTGTGACCGCCGCCGCGGTCCCGCCCGCGCCGGCGCCGCCGCAGGCGGCCGGCAAGGCCGGCGCCGATTCCTTCCTCGAAGCGCTGGGCCTGAACCAGCCGCCGCCGGCGGCCGAGCCGGAAGCCAAGGCCCAGCCTGCCGCGACGCCGGAGGACAAGAAAGCGGCGGCTGCCGCCGGAGACGACAAGCCGGCGGCGCCCGCCGCCAATCCGGAGCTCGCCTGGCTGTTGAACCTGATCGGCATCAGCGAACCGGCGCCGGCGGGCCAGGGCGGCGCCACCGCCGAAACCGCAGCGTACGGCGCGGACGGCGCCAGGGCCGCGGCGAAGAATGCCGCGCCGCCGGCTGCGGCGGTTGCGGCCCGCGCCACTGCTGCCGCGCCGGTTCCCGCCGCGGCGGCCGATCCCTCCGCGCCGGCGGCCGACGCTGCCGCGGCCGGCACCGCCGCGCCGCTGCCGGCCGCGGCGCTCGCACACGACAAGACCAGCTCCGCAGCGGCGACGGCGACGGCTGCGGCGGAGGCGCCGGCCCCGGCCGTGACGGCCGCTGCGGCCGCGACCGTGCCGCAGGCGCCGCTCGCCGCTCCGCCGCACAGCTTCGCCAGCCTGCTCGTGCAAACCCCGCCTGCCGCGCCTGCGGCGGCGCCGCACGCGGCATTGCCGCAGGACAGCAGCGTGTGGCCGGCGGCCCTGCACGAGCACGTGCGCTGGCAGCTCGACGAGCTGGTGCAGGAGGCGCGGCTGGAGCTGCATCCGCGCGAGCTGGGCAGCGTGCAGGTGCAGCTGCGCATCGGTCCGCACGGCGCCGAGGTGCAGTTCGCCGCGGCGCACCCGCAGGCGCGCCAGGCTCTGGAAGCCTCGCTGCCGCAGCTGCGGGCGCTGCTCGCCGCGGACGGCCTGTATCTGGCTCAGGCCAATGTCGGTTCGCAGGCCCGCTCCCAGCAGCAGCCCGCGCCGTCCGGCCGCTCGCGCTTCACCCTGGCCGGCGATGCCGCCGGCGCGGACGCGGCGCCGGAGCCGCGTCGGCGCATCGCCCGCATCGGCCTGGTCGACGCCTTCGCCTGAGCGACGCCTTTCCGTCGGCGCGCCGCGCCGGCCTGCAGTCAAAAAAGCGTCGTCGCTTCGCAAAACGCGGCGGCGGCGGCGTGGCACAGGGCTTGCTCCGGCTCCGCGTCCCCGATGGAGGTACAGGATGGCAAGCGCAGCGAAGTCCGCCGGCAAGCGTGAAGAGGCGGAAGAGGAGGGCGAGGAGCAGCCGGCACCGCCGAAGAAGCCACGCGGCCCGCTGCTGCTGATCCTCGGCAGCGCCCTGCTGTCGGCCGCCCTGGCCAGCGGCGTCACCTGGTTCCTGGCGCCCAGGCACGCGCCGGCGCATCGCGCCCATGCCGCCGAGGCCGCCAAGGAGGAAGCCAGGGACGACGCCAGGGACGAGGCCAAGCCGGCCGAGGACGAGGACAAGAAGTCCGGCCCGCAGGAGGCCGCGCTGTACCTGGACCTGACCCCGGCCTTCGTCGTCAACCTCGCCGACGAGGAAGCGGTGCGCTTCCTCCAGGTCGAGGCCGAGCTGATGGCGCGCGATCCCAAGGTGATCGACGCCGCCAAGGCCAACATGCCGCGCATCCGCAACAGCATCCTGCTGCTGCTGAGCCAGCAGCACTCGCACGACCTGGCCAGCCGCGAGGCCAAGGAAAACCTGCAGAAGCAGGCCCTGGCCGAGGTGCAGAAGGCGCTGCAGGAGGAGAATGCGCCCGCCGAGATCGGCGCGGTCTATTTCACCAGCTTCGTCATTCAATGAGCGCACCCTTGCAAGACCTTCTCTCACAGGACGAGATCGACGCGCTGCTGCACGGCGTCGACAGCGGCGAGGTCGACACCGCGCCGCCGCCCGCGCCCGGCGAGGCGCGGTCCTACGACTTCACCTCGCAGGACCGCATCATCCGCGGCCGCATGCCGACGCTGGAGATGATCAACGAGCGCTTCGCGCGCCTGTTCCGCATCGGCCTGTTCAACATGATGCGCCGCACGCCGGAGCTGACGGTGATCGGCATGGAGCTGCAGAAGTTCAACGAGTACACCCATTCGCTGTACGTGCCCACCAGCCTCAACCTGGTGCGGATCAAGCCGCTGCGCGGCACCGCGCTGTTCGTGTTCGAGCCGAAGCTGGTGTTCGCGGTGGTCGACAACTTCTTCGGCGGCGACGGCCGCTATGCCACCAAGATCGAGGGGCGCGAGTTCACGCCGACCGAGCTGCGCGTGATCCAGCTGCTGATCCGCCAGGCCTTCGCCGACCTGCGCGAGGCCTGGTCGCCGGTGCTGCCGCTGGAATTCGAATACCTGCAGTCCGAGGTCAACCCGCACTTCGCCAACATCGTCGCCCCGTCCGAGGTGGTGGTGGTGTCCAAGTTCCGCATCGAGCTGGACGGCGGCGGCGGCGACCTGCACGTCACCATGCCCTATTCGATGATCGAGCCGATCCGCGAGCAGCTCGACGCCGGCGTGCAGTCCGACCGCGCCGACAAGGACGAGCGCTGGTCGGTGGCGCTGCGCGAGCAGATCAAGGACGCCGAGGTGGAGCTGGAGAGCGAGCTGGTGCGCACCACCATCTCCCTGCGCGAGATGCTCAACCTCAAGCCCGGCGACGTCATCCCCATCAACCTGCCGAAGACCGTCGACCTGTGCGTCGACGGCCTGCCGCTGTTCCGCGGCGCCTTCGGCCTCAACAACGGCCACAACGCAGTGCGCATCAGCGAAGTGGTGCGCCGCAGCCCCGCCTACGTCACCACTCCCGGATCGACCCGATGAACACCACCGCCAATCCCGCCGCCGCGCCCGACGCTGCGGCCGCCGCCCCGCCCAAGGACTACACCCGCGCCAGCTTCCAGAACCTGCAGGCCGAGGGCGGTCCGCGCGGCGAGGGCGACCTCAACCTCGACGTGCTGCTCGACGTCGCGGTCACCATCTCGATGGAGGTGGGCCGGGCGCGCCTGCCGATCCGCAACCTGCTGCAGCTCAACCAGGGCTCGGTGGTGGAGCTGGAGCGCGCCGCCGGCGAGCCGCTGGACATCTACGCCAACGGCACCCTTATCGCCCACGGCGAAGTGGTGGTGGTCAACGAAAGGTTCGGCGTGCGCCTCACCGACGTGGTGAGCCCGGCCGAGCGCATCCGCAAGCTGCGTTGATGGGCGCCACCGCCGCCAACGCCGTGCCGGTCGGCGCCGGCATGGCGCACACCGCGCTGAGCCTGCTGCTGGTGCTGGGGCTGATCTTCGCCCTGGCCTGGCTGCTGCGCCGGGTGCAGTCGGTGCGCGCGCCGGCCGCCGGGGTGCTGAGCATCCGCGGCGGCCTCCAGGTCGGCGCCAAGGAGCGCGTGCTGTGGATCCGCGCCGGCGACAAGGACCTGCTGATCGGCGTCGCCGCCGGCAGCGTGCAGACCCTGCATGTCTTCGACCAGCCGCCGGCCGGGCCGGCGGAAGGCGCCGCGCCGCCGAGCTTCAAGGAAGCGCTGCGCCGCATCGCCGCGGGCGGCAGGGCGCAATGAAGAAGCCGCTCGCCATTGCCGCCGGCCTCGCCGCTTTCGCCGCGCTGCCGGCCTCCGCCGCGGCGCTGACGGTCCCGGGCGTGACCGCCGGGCCGAACGGGCAGGGCTACAGCCTGAGCATCCAGCTGTTGCTGCTGATGACCGCGCTGACCCTGATCCCGGCGGCGCTGATGACGATGACGGCGTTCACCCGCATCGCCGTGGTACTGAGCCTGCTGCGCCAGGCGCTGGGCACCAACAACACGCCGTCGAACCAGATCCTGCTGGGCCTGTCGCTGTTCCTGACCCTGTTCGTGATGCAGCCGGTGGCGCAGCGCCTCTATCAGGACGCGGCCAAGCCCTATCTCGACGGCAAGCTGGAGTTCGAGCCGGCGATGGCCGCCGCGGCCAAGCCGATGCGCGCCTTCATGCTGGCGCAGACCCGCAACGACGATCTGGCCACCTTTTCCCGCATCGCCGGCCACGGCCCTTACGCCAGCCCGGACGAGGTGCCGTTCACGGTGCTGGCCGCGGCCTACATGACCAGCGAGCTGACCACCGCCTTCCAGATCGGCTTCATGCTGTTCATCCCCTTCGTCGTCATCGATCTGGTGGTGGCCAGCGTGCTGATGAGCATGGGCATGATGATGCTGTCGCCGATGCTCATCTCGCTGCCGTTCAAGCTGATGCTGTTCGTGCTGGTCGACGGCTGGGCCCTGGTGATGGGCTCCCTCGCATCGAGCTTCGTCGCGCCATGACCCCCGAATCGGTGCTGACCCTGAGCCAGCAGGCGCTGCAGCTGGCGCTGATGCTGGCGGCGCCGCTGCTGCTGGTGTCGCTGGCGGTGGGCCTGCTGATCGGCATCTTCCAGGCGGCGACGCAGATCAACGAGATGACCCTGTCGTTCATCCCCAAGCTGCTGGCGCTGGCGGCGACCCTGACGCTGGCCGGGCCGTGGATGCTGCAGCTGCTGGTCGAGTTCACGCGCCGCCTGCTCGAGGGCATCCCCGGCGCGATTCATTGACGGGGCCGCGCCGGTGCAGCTGAGCGACGCCCTGCTGGCCGGCTGGCTGCAACAGTACTTCTGGCCGTTCCTGCGCATCGGCGCCCTGGTGCTGAGCGCGCCGCTGTTCAACGCCCGCGCGGTGTCGCCGCGCATCCGCCTGATGTTCGCGCTGGTGCTCACCGCGATGATGGCGCCGCTGCTGCCCAGGCTGGCGCCGATGGCGCTGTTCGCGCCGGACTGGTGGCTGGCGACCCTGCACGAGATCGTGGTCGGCCTGGCCCTGGGCCTGGCGCTGCAGCTGGTGTTCGAGGCGGCGCTGATGGCCGGCGAACTGGTGTCCTACGGCATGGGCCTGGGCTTCGCCCAGCTGGTCGACCCCCTGCACGGCGCCGCCGCGCCGATGCTCGGCCAGTTCTACCAGGTCTGCGCCATGCTGCTGTTCCTCAGCCTCGGCGGCCTGCTGCAGCTGGCCCAGCTGGTGGCCGACAGCTTCCGCCTGGCGCCGGTCGACGGCACCCTGGAGGCGTCGTCGTTCCTCGCGCTGGCGCAGTTCGGCGGCCTGTGCTTCGCCGGCGCGCTGCGCATCGCCCTGCCGGCGGTGACGGCGCTGCTGCTGGTCAACCTCGGCTTCGGCGCCATGAACCGCAGCGCCCCGGCGCTGAACGCGATGTCGATCGGCTTTCCGCTGGCGCTGATCGCCGGCCTGGTGGCGCTGTGCCTGTCGCTGCCGCAGCTGCAGATGGCCCTGACCGACCTGGTGGCGCAGGCCCTGGGCTTCGCGGCGCAGTGGCTGAGGGGCGGCTGAAATGAGCGCCAGCGCCCAGGAGCGCACCGAACAGGCCACGCCCAAGCGCAAGCGCGACGCGCGCAAGCGCGGCCAGGTGCCGCGCTCGCGCGAGCTGGGCGCGGCGGCGGTGGTCGGCGCCGGCGTGCTCGCCGCCATCGGCGGCGGCTCGCGCCTGGCCGCCGGCGCCATGGCGGAGTTCCGCCGCCTGCTCAGCTTCGACGCGGCGGTGCTGGAGCAGCCCGGCCTGATGGGAGCGCGGCTCGGCCAGGCCTTGATGCAGGCCCTGCTGCTGTGCGCGCCGGTGCTGCTGGCCTGCGTCTGCGCCGCGCTGCTGGCGCCGATCCTGCTCGGTGGCTGGAATTTCAGCGCCCAGGCGCTGAAGCCGGATTTCTCGCGCATCAATCCCCTGGCCGGCCTGGGCCGCATGTTCTCCGGCCAGGGCGCGGTCGAACTGCTCAAGGGCCTGATCAAGATCAGCTGGATCGGCGGCGTCGCCGCCCTTTACCTGTGGAACAAGCGCAGCGCCCTCGCGGCGCTGGCGGCCGAGCCGGTGCAGCGCGGCGCCGCCGACGCCGCCGGCCTGATGCTCGGCGCCATGGCCTGGCTGGCCGCGGCGCTGCTGGCGGTGGCGCTGCTCGACGCGCCCTACCAGCTGTGGGGCTACGCCAAGCGCCTGCGCATGTCGCGCCAGGAAATCCGCGACGAAATGAAGCAGAGCGACGGCCGGCCGGAAGTGAAGGCGCGCATCCGCCGCCTCCAGGCCGAGATGTCGCGCCGCCGCATGATGGAAGCGCTGCCCGGCGCCGACGTGGTGGTGACCAATCCCACCCACTATGCGGTGGCGCTCAAGTACGACAGCAACGGCATGCGCGCGCCGCGCGTGGTGGCCAAGGGCGCCGGCGAGATCGCCGCGGCGATCCGCGAGCTGGCGCGGCAACACCGCATCCCGCTGGTGTCGGCGCCGCCGCTGGCGCGCGCCCTGTACCGCAGCGTCGAGCTGGAGCAGGAAATCCCGGCGGCGCTGTACGCCGCGGTGGCGCGGGTGCTGACCTACGTCTACCAGCTGCGCGCCTGGCGCGGCGGTTCGGCGGCGCCGGCCGAGCCGGTGATCGACGGCGTGCCCGGCGGCGAGCCCGATCCGGACTGAAAATCCTGAGCCGCGAATCAGGGCTTTTGCCGTCCGGCAGCCGACGAACGGCAATCGACGGAAACGGGCCCGCTTCGCGGTTGCGGGGAACAGGAACTGCATTGGTCCCGGCACCACCCGCACGCCGAGAAAACCGATGCAAGCAGCGAGAACCCTGGAGGAAATGATCCTGGACTCGGTCCAGGAAGGCTTCCGGCTCAACGCCGTCAAGCTGCCGACCCTGCCCGAAGTGACGCTGCGCGTGCGCCAGGTCGCCGCCGACCCGGAAGCCGGCGTCGAAGAACTGGCGGCGGAGATCGTGCGCGACGCCGCGCTGACGGCGCGGCTGATCCGCATCGCCAACAGCCCGATGCTGCGCGGCCGGATCGAGGTGCGCACCCTGCCGCAGGCGGTGACCCGGCTCGGCTTCTACTACGTGCGCGACCTGGCCACCGCGCTGGCGATGGAGCACACCTTCGAGCCCAAGTGCGACGTCGCCAGGCAGCTGATGAAGCGCATCGCCCGGCGCAGCCGCGAGATCGCCGCGCTGAGCCACGTGCTGGCGCGGCACTGCACCGCGTTGCCGCCGGAGCAGGCCCTGCTGGCCGGCCTGATGCATTACGTCGGGGCCCTGCCGCTGGTGGTGGCCCTGCACGAGCACGACGGCGGCAGCGCCGACGCCGACGAACTGTTCAACCTGATCGAACGGCGCCACTCCGGCATCGGCAGCACGCTGCTGCGCCACTGGCGCTTTCCCGAGGACATCGCCTGCGTGCCGGCGGCCTACCGCGACGCCGGGCGCGAAGGCGCGGGCGATCCGGACTACGCCGACGTCGTCACCGTGGCCGACATGCTGTGCCAGCCGCGCGAGCGGGTGCCCGATCTGGGCGCGGTCGCCGCGGCGCAGCGGCTGGGCCTGCGCAGCGCGGACGAGTTCTACACCAACGATGCGATGCAGATCGACCTGCAGCGCAGCGCCGGCCTGCTGAACTGAAGGCCTCTTCCGCGCCCTCCGCTGCGCTCCGCCCGCCGCCACCGCCATGCAAGACGACAACCACGGCTTCCTGACCCGCCTGCGCCAGATCGGCGGCAACGGCCTGGGCGCGCCGCTGCTGCTGATGGTGATCCTGGCGATGATGGTGGTGCCGCTGGCGCCGCTGGCGCTGGACCTGCTGTTCACCTTCAACATCGCCCTGGCCATCGTCATCCTGCTGGCGGTGGTCTACGTGCTGCGGCCGCTGGAATTCTCGGCCTTTCCCACGGTGCTGCTGGTGGTGACCCTGCTGCGCCTGGCGCTCAACGTCGCCTCGGCGCGCGTGGTGCTGCTGCACGGCCACGAGGGCACCCACGCCGCCGGCCACGTCATCCAGGCCTTCGGCGAGTTCGTGGTCGGCGGCAACTACGCCGTCGGCTTCGTCATCTTCATCATCCTCACCATCATCAATTTCATGGTGGTGACCAAGGGCGCCGAGCGCGTGTCCGAGGTGTCGGCGCGTTTCGTCCTCGACGCCCTGCCGGGCAAGCAGATGGCGATCGACGCCGACCTCAACGCCGGCCTGCTCAGCCGCGAGGAGGCCCGCACGCGGCGCGAGGAGGTGCGCGAGGAGGCCGACTTCTACGGCTCGATGGACGGCGCCTCCAAGTTCATCCGCGGCGACGCCCTGGCCGGCATCCTGATCCTGGCGATCAACATCCTCGGCGGCCTGCTGGTGGGCGTGCTGCAGCACGGCCTGCCGGTCAGCGCGGCGCTGAAGAACTACACCCTGCTGACCATCGGCGACGGCCTCGTCGCCCAGGTGCCGTCGCTGCTGCTGTCCACCTCGGTGGCGATCCTGGTGACGCGCATCTCGCGCGCCCAGGACATGAGCAAGCAGCTCATCGCGCAGGTGTTCGGCCAGCCCAAGGTGCTGGTCATCACCGCCGCGGTGCTCGGCATCACCGGCCTGGTGCCGGGCATGCCGAACCTGGTGTTCCTGGCGCTGGCCGCGATCTGCGGCGGCATCGCCTGGCTGCGCCACCAGCGCAGCGCCCGGGCCGGCGCCGCGCCGGCCCCGGCGCCGCCGCCGGCCAAGCCGGCCGAGCTGAGCTGGGACGACGTCGCGGCGCAGGACGTGCTGGGCCTGGAGGTCGGCTACCGCCTGATCCCCCTGGTGGACGTGCGCCAGGGCGGCGAGCTGATGGCGCGCATCAAGGGCGTGCGCAAGAAGCTGACCCAGGAGCTGGGCTTCCTGATCCAGCCGGTCCACATCCGCGACAACCTGGAGCTGCCGCCCAACTCCTACCGCGTGCTGCTGCACGGCGTGCCGCTGGCCAGCGCGGTGATCCATCCGGAGCGCGACCTGGCGCTGAATTCGGGCCGCGTCTACGGCGCGCTCAACGGCATCGCCGGCAAGGACCCCGCCTTCGGCCTCGATGCGGTGTGGATCGAGCGCGGCCAGCGCGACCACGCCCAGACCCTCGGCTATACCGTGGTCGACGCCGCCACCGTCGTCGCCACCCACCTGTCGCAGCTGATCAAGGAACACGCCGCCGAGCTGCTCGGCCACGACGAGGGCCAGCAGCTGCTCAACGCGCTGGCGCGCTCGGCGCCGAAGCTGGCCGAGGACCTGGTGCCCAAGCTGCTGCCGCTGTCGACCTTCGTGCGCGTGCTGCGCCTGCTGCTGGCCGACCGCGTGCCGGTGCGCAACCTGCGCGGCATCGCCGAGGCGCTGGCGGAAGCCGCGCCGCGGAGTCAGGAACCCGTCGCGCTGGCCGCCGCCGTGCGCGTGGCGCTGCGCCGGCAGATCGTCCAGGACCTTGGCGCGGAAGGCGAATTGCCGGTCCTGACCCTGGCGCCGGCGCTGGAACGCGTGTTGCAGGACAGCCTCGCCGGCGGCGCCGCCGCGGTGGAACCAGGACTGGCCGAGCGCATGCAGAAATCGATCGCAGACGGGGCGCAGCGCCAGGCCCGCAGCGGCCAGCCGGCCGTGCTGCTGGTGCCGGGCGTGCTGCGGCCGATGCTGGCGCGCTTCACGCGGCAGGCCGTGCCGGACCTGCACGTGCTGGCTTACGACGAGGTGCCGGAAGACCGGCCGATCCGCATGGTGGGAGCCATTGCATGACAAGAATTGAACAGGTGACGTTCGAGGTGGCGCGTCGATGAAGATCAAGCGTTTCGTCGCCAAGAGCATGCGCGAAGCGATTCGCCAGGTGCGCGAGGAGCAGGGGCCGGATGCGGTGATCCTGTCCAACCGCCGCGTGCCGGGCGGCATCGAGGTCGTCGCCGCCACCGATTACGACGCCGCGCTGGCGCAGCAGGCGCTGCGCCCGACCACGCCGGCCGACCCGGCGCCGCCGCCGCCGGACAAGCCGCGCCGCCCGCGCGCCGACGACCCGCCCGCCGCGGCGCCGACGGCGGCGCCCGCTGCGGCCGCCGCCCCGGCGCAGGAGCTGGCCTCGATGCAGCGCGAGCTGGGCAGCATGCGCCGGCTGCTGGAGGAGCAGCTCTCCGGCCTGTACTGGAACGAGCTCAAGCGCAGCCAGCCGCGCCGCGTCGCGGTGCTCAAGGCGCTGAGCAACCTCGGCCTCGACGCCGACCTGGCCCGCGCCATCGCCGACGAAATCCCGCCGGAGGTGGACGCCGGCCGCGCCCGCTACCTGCCGCAGGCGCTGCTGGCCCGGCGCATCCCGATCGGTGCGCCGGACCCGGTGCTGGAAGGCGGCGTCATCGCCCTGGTCGGCCCCACCGGCGCCGGCAAGACCACCACCATCGCCAAGCTCGCCGCGCGCTTCGCCGCGCGCAACCGGCCGCGCGACGTCGCGCTGGTGACGCTGGACCATTACCGCATCGGCGCGCAGGAGCAGATCCACAGCTACGGCCGCCTGCTCGGCGTGCCGGTGCACGCGCTGCAGCCGAGCCAGGACCTGGGGCAGCTGCTGGAGCAGCTGGCCGACCGCCGCCTGGTGCTGGTCGACACCGCCGGCATGAGCCAGCGCGACCGCAACCTGCCGGAGCAGGTCGGCCGCCTCGCCGCCCTGGGCCCGAAGCTGCGCAGCTACGTGGTGCTGGCGGCCAACGCCGCCAATCCCGACGAGGTGGTGCGCCGCTTCGCCGCGCTCAAGCCGGCCGGCGCCATCCTCACCAAGATCGACGAGGCCGGCTGCATCGGCGCCTGCCTGTCGGCCGCGATCCGCCACGCCCTGCCGCTGAGCTATGTCGCGCACGGCCAGCGCGTGCCGGAAGACCTGCACCTGGCCCACGCCGACCGCCTGGTGCTTTGCGCCACCCAGCTGGCGCGCGCGCTTCCCAAGGCGCTGGACGACGAAAGTCTGGCCATGCGCTTCGCCAATCCCACCGCCAAGGCGTCCTCGATCCATGCCTGACATCCATCCCAACCAGGCCAGCGGCCTGCGCCTGCTCAAGCCGGCGCCGCCGGTGCGCGTCATCGCCGTGACCAGCGGCAAGGGCGGCGTCGGCAAGACCAGCGTCTCGGTCAACCTCGCCGTGGCCATCGCCCAGTCCGGCAAGCGCGTGATGCTGCTCGACGGCGACCTCGGCCTGGCCAACATCGACGTCATGCTCGGCCTGCAGCCCAGCTGCAACCTGGCCCATGTGCTGGAAGGCAAGTGCACCCTGGAGGAGACCATCCTCGAAGGCCCGGCCGGAGTGATGGTGGTGCCGGCCTCCAGCGGCAAGCAGCACATGGCCGAGCTGTCGCCGGTGCAGAGCGCCGGGCTGGTGCAGGCCTTCAGCGAGCTGAGCCGTCCGCTCGACACGCTGATCGTCGACACCGCCGCCGGCATCGCCGGCTCGGTCATCACCTTCAGCCAGGCCAGCCAGCAGGTCATCGTGGTGGTGACCAACGATCCGGCCTCGCTCACCGACGCCTACGCCCTGGTCAAGGTGCTGAACCGCGACCATGGCATCCGCCGCATCCAGGTGCTGGCCAACCAGGCGCACAACGCCGCCGAGGCCAAGGACATCTACGAGAGCCTGCGCCGCGTCGCCGAGAAGTTCCTCGACGTCACCCTCAACTACATGGGCAGCGTGCCGCACGACGAGTGGCTCAAGCGCGCGGTGCGCCGCCAGCTGCCGGTGTCCATGGCCTATCCGAACAGTCCTTCCGCCCGCGCCTTCGCCGACCTGGCCGCCAAGGCCGAGCGCTGGAGCCTGCCGCCCGGTCCGCGCGGCAACCTGGAATTCTTCGTCGAGCGCCTGGTGCACCGCTCGCCCGCGGCGGTGCCGGTGTGAGCGCGCAGCCGCAGTTCTTCACCGAGCCGCCGGTGAACGAGACCCAGCTGGTACAGCGGCACAGCGACCTGGTGCGGCGCATCGCCTATCACCTGATGGCGCGCCTGCCGCCGAGCGTCGACGCCGGCGACCTGATCCAGGCCGGCCTGATCGGCCTGCTGGAGGCGGCGCGCAACTTCAGCGGCGCCCACGGCGCCTCGTTCGAAACCTATGCCGGCATCCGCATCCGCGGCGCCATGCTCGACGAGCTGCGCCGCGGCGACTGGGCGCCGCGCTCGCTGCACCGGCGCCAGCGCGAGATCAGCGCGGCGATGCACGCCATCGAGCAGGAGACCGGCCGCGAGGCCCGCGACGGCGAGGTGGCCGGCCGGCTCGGCATCGAGCTGGAAGAGTATTACCGCAGCCTGCAGGACGCGGCGCAGTGCCGCGTGCTGTCGATGAGCCCGCGCGGCGGCGAGGACGACAGCGACCTCGACGCGCCCGACGGCAGCGCCGGCCCGCAGCAGGAACTGGAGCACAGCGAATTCCAGGAAGAGCTGGCGGAGGCGATCCGCAACCTGCCCGAGCGCGAGCGCCTGGTGCTGTCGCTGTACTACGAGCAGGAGCTGAACCTGCGCGAGATCGGCGCCGTGCTCGACGTCAGCGAGAGCCGCGTCTGCCAGATCCACGGCCAGGCCCTGCTGCGCCTGCGCGCGCGCCTGGCCGAATGGAGGGAGGCGGCGGCGCGCTCATGAACCTCCCGTTTTCATCCGCTTTCAACGACACCCGTCAGGCCGGAGCCTAGCCTTGGACAAGCAAATCAAGATCCTCATCGTCGACGACTTCTCCACGATGCGCCGCATCGTCAAGAACCTGCTGCACGACCTGGGATACGCCAACACCACCGAGGCCGACGACGGCAAGACCGCCTGGGCCGCCCTGCAGGCCGGCAGCTTCGACCTGGTGGTGACCGACTGGAACATGCCGGGCATGACCGGCCTGGACCTGCTCAAGAACATCCGCGCCGACGCGCGCCTGTCCGGCCTGAAGGTGCTGATGGTCACCGCCGAGGCGCAGCGCGAGCAGATCATCGAGGCCGCCAAGAACGGCGTCAACGGCTACATCATCAAGCCCTTCACCGCGGTGACGCTGAAGGAGAAGCTGGACAAGATGGCGCAGCGCGCCGTCGGGGCGGCGGCGTGAACAGCCCGGCGCCCGCGCCGGTTGAAGAGGCCGCGCTCTACGCCGGGGTGGCGCGGCTGACGCGCAGCCTGCACGAGGGCCTGCGCCAGCTCGGCCTGGACGCGCGCCTGGGGCAGGTGGCCGGCAGCGACATGCCCGACGCCGTGCTGCGCCTGGACCACGTGGTGCGCATGACCGAGGAGGCGGCGCACCGCACCCTCGACCTGGTCGACGAAGGCCGCGGCGTGGCCGACAGCCTGGCCGACGTGCGCGCCTGCCTGGAGCGGTTGCAGGAGCGCGCCGGCTTCGTCAACCCCGCCGAGCTGCGCGGCAGCTGCGAGGCCGCCGGCGACGCCGAGGCGCGCCTGCGCGCCACCCTGACCGCATTGGCCCAGGCGCAGGAATACCAGGACCTGTCGGGCCAGATCATCCGCCGCGTCATCGGCCTGCTGCGCAACGCCGAGACCACGCTGCTGGAGCTGCTCGGCGGCAAGCTGCCGCCGGCGCCCGCCGCGACGGCGCAGCCGGAGCTGCCCGGCCCGGCCGTTCCCGGCATGACCGCCGCGGACCAGGGCGACGCCGACCGCCTGCTGGCCAGCCTGGGTTTCTGAGGCGATCCATGAGCACGCCGGTCGATCACGACGAGAGCATCCGCGCCGACTTCCTGGCCGAAGCCGGCGAACTGCTCGCCCAGCTCGGCGAGCAGCTGGTCGCGCTCGAGCGCAATCCCGGCGAGCGCGAGCTGCTCAACGCGGTGTTCCGCGGCTTCCACACCATCAAGGGCGGCGCCGGCTTCCTCGCGCTGCACCCGATGGTCGAGCTGTGCCACGCCGCCGAGGACGTGTTCAACGCCCTGCGCAGCGGCGCCACGGCGCTGGATGCCGCGCTGATGGACCAGGTGCTGCAGGCGGCCGACCTGCTGCAGCGCATGCTGCAGGCCGCCGCCGAGCGCCAGGCCCTGCCGGCCGCGCCGGCGGCGCTGGTCGAGGGCTTGCGCCGCGCCGCGCGCGAACCGCGCCCGGCGGCCGCGCCTGCCGCCGCCGCAACGGCCGCCGCGGCGCCCGGCGACGCCATCAGCGACGACGAATTCGAAGCCCTGCTCGACCAGTACCAGGCCGGGCAGGCGGCGCCCGCGCCAGCCGCGCCGGCCGTTACGGCCGCGCCGGCCGCCGCGCCGCCACCGCCGCCGGAGAGCCCCGCCAGGCCGGCCGCACCCGCCGACAACGGCGTGCGCGTCGACACCGCGGCGCTGGATGCGATGATGAACCTGGTGGGCGAGCTGGTGCTGGTGCGCAACCGCATGAAGACGCTGGTGGCGCGCGACGCGCACAGCCCCGCGGCGCGCGCCACCGCCGAGCTGGACCACATCACGCGCGGCCTGCAGTCGGCGGTGATGCGCGTGCGCATGCAGCCGATCCGCAAGGTGTTCTCGCGCTTCCCGCGCGTGGCGCGCGACGTGGCGCGCGCGCTCGGCAAGCAGGTCGAGGTGGAGCTGGCGGGCGAGGACACCGGCCTGGACAAGAACCTGGTCGAGGCCCTGGCCGATCCGCTGCTGCACATGGTGCGCAACAGCGTCGACCACGGCATCGAGACGCCGGAACGGCGCCTGGCCGCCGGCAAGCCCGCCGCCGGCCGGCTGCGCCTGGCCGCGCAGCAGGCCGGCGAGCAGATCCTCATCACCGTCTCCGACGACGGCGCCGGCATCGACGCCGAGCGCCTGCGGGCCAAGGCGGTGGAGAAGGGCGCGATCGACGCCGCCTCCGCCGCGGCGCTGACGCCGGCCGAGTGCCTGCAGCTGGTGTTCCTGCCCGGCTTCTCCACCAAGGAGCAGGTCAGCGACCTGTCCGGCCGCGGCGTCGGCATGGACGTGGTCAAGTCGGCCATTGTCGCGCTCGGCGGCTCGGTGCAGATCGACTCGCGCCCCGGCTTCGGCACCGACATCCGCATCCGCGTGCCGCTGACCCTGGCGATCCTGCCGGCGCTGATGGTCGGCATCGGCGAGCGCGTGCTGGCCCTGCCGCTGGCGCCGGTGCTGGATGTGTTCGTGCTGGACCCGCAGCGGCTGCGGCGCCTCGACCGCTGGCAGGTGGTGCTGTACCGCGGCGAAACCCTGCGCCTGATCGACCTGCAGCGCTGGCTCGAGCCGGGCCGCGCGCAGCCGCCCAGCGGCCACGTGGTGGTGGCGCAGATGGAGAGCGAGCGCATCGGCTTCATCGTCAGCCGCGTCTACGGCCGCGAGGAAGTGGTGATCAAGCCGCTCGGCGCCTTGCTGCGCGGGCTCGCCGGCCTGGCCGGCGCCACCGTGACCGGCTCCGGCCGCGTCGCCCTGATTCTCGACCTGCCCGGCGTGTCGCGCGCCGCGGCGGAACTGGAGTAACCCGCGATGGACCTGCTCAGCCTGATCGGCGTCTGCCTGGCCTTCGTCGCCATCTTCGGCGGCGGCATGCTGCACGGCACCGGCCCCGGCGCCCTGTGGGGGCCGGCGGCGCTGGTCATCGTCTTCGTCGGCACCACCGCCGCGATCATGGTGCAGACGCCGATGTCCACCTTCAAGCACGCGCTGAAGATCCTGCGCTGGGTGTTCAAGCCGCCGGCGCAGAACCCCAGGGAGCTGATCGGACGCATCGTCGAGTGGAGCAATGCCGCGCGCAAGCAGGGCCTGCTGGCGCTGGAGAACAGCGCCGAGGGCGAGGCCGATCCGTTCATCAAGAAGGGCCTGCAGCTGCTGGTCGACGGCGCCGAGCCCGACGTGATCCGCAACACGCTCGACGTGGAGATGGGCAACCGCGAGCACTTCGACCTGGCCGGCGCCAAGGTGTTCGAGGGCATGGGCATCTATGCCCCGACCCTGGGCATCATCGGCGCGGTGATGGGCCTGATGGAGGTGATGGCCAACCTGGCCGATCCGAGCAAGCTGGGCGCGGGCATCGCCGCCGCCTTCGTCGCCACCATCTACGGCATCGCCACCGCCAACCTGTTCATGCTGCCGATCGCGTCCAAGCTCAAGGCGGTCATCGCCGACCAGACGCGGGTGCGCGAGATGGTGATCGAGGGCCTGGTGTCGATCTCGCAGGGCGAGAACCCGCGCAACATCGAGGCCAAGCTGCAGGGGTACCTGCATTGAACGGCCGCCGGCGCCCGACCGCGGCCGGCAAGCCGGCGGCGGCTCTTGCCGACGACCGCTCACCGACGAACAAGGGCTGATTCTCCCCATGGCGAAGAAGAAGAAACACGAGGACCACACCAACCACGAGGCCTGGGCCATCCCCTATGCCGACATGATCACGCTGCTGCTGGCGTTCTTCGTGGTGATGTACTCGATCTCCGCCGTCAACGAGGGCAAGTACCGCGTGCTGTCCGACGCGCTGTCGCAGGCCTTCGGCGGCCCGCCCAAGTCGATGAAGCCGGTGCAGCTGGGCACGCACCGCCAGAGCGGCACCAACACCGACCAGACCATCAACGTGCTGCAGCAGAACGCGGTGGAGCAGACCCTGGCCGGCGACATGCGCGACCTGCGCACCCCGGTGGTGCTGCCCGGCCGCGACAAGGCCCGGCTGGCGCAGCAGCAGAGCGCGCCTTCCGGCGCCACCGGCTACGCCGAGCAGAAATCGCGCGAGGCGCTGCAGCGCATGGCCGACGCGGTGGAGAAGGCGATGGGGCCGCTGATCGACCGCAAGCTGATCGTGGTGCGCAAGACCGAGCTGAAGCTGGAAATCGAGATCCGCACCGACATCCTGTTCGCCAGCGGTTCGGCCGGCATCGGCGACAAGGCCCAGATCGTGCTGGCGCGGCTGGCGGCGATCCTCAAGCCCTTCCCCAATCCGCTGCGCATCGAAGGGCATACCGACGACGTGCCGATCCACACCAATACCTTCGCCTCCAACTGGGAGCTGTCGGCGGCGCGCGCCGCCAGCGTGGTGCACCTGTTCATGGAGCAGGGCGTCGATCCGAAGCGGATGAGCGTCGAGGGCTTCGGCGAATACCGCCCCGCCGCCGGCAACGACACGGCCGAGGGGCGCAACCACAACCGCCGCGTGGTGCTGGTGGTGCTGGCCGACCCCGGCCAGCCGCTGCCGATCGGGCCGGCCGCCGCGGCGCAGCCATCGGCACCGGCGGCGGCACCGGCGGCGGCACCGGCCGCCGACCCGGCGCCGCCGGGCGGCGACGCGGCCGCAGGCACGCCCGCGACCCCGCCGGCGGCGGCCGCCGGCGCCGCCCCGCCGGCGGGCCAGCCGTGAGCGCCCCGAGCTTCGGCCGCCGCGACGACGGCGTGCTCGGCCGCTGGGTCGGCTTCCGGCTCTGCGGGCAGAGCTATGCCCTGGACATCCGCAAGGTGCAGGAAGTGCTGGTCTCCGCCGAGATCGAGCCGGTGCCCGGGGCGCCGCGCGCGGTGCTGGGCGTGATCAACCTGCGCGGCCGCATCGTCACGGTGGTCGATCCCGCCCTGTGCCTGGGCTTTGCCACCGGCGGAAGCGCCGATTCCCGCACCGTGGTGGTGGCCGACTCCGGCAAGGACACCCTGGGCCTGCGGGTCGACAGCGTCACCGAGGTGTGCAGCGTCGCCGAGCGGGCGATCAAGCCGGCGCCGCCGATCCACGGCCGCGAGCCGGACACGCTGGTGCGCGGCATCGTGCGCCGCGGCGAACTGCTGCTGACCCTGCTCGAGGCCGACCAGCTGGCGCAGCGCGCCGCCGCGGCCTAGGCGGCCGCCGTGCGCCGCTCGCACCCCCGTTCTGCTCCGCTCATCGCGGCCGCGTAGGACATCCCTAAAGCCGCCGGCCCTGCGGGCCGCTAGCCGGAAGTGCCAGAGGGAACCGCCATGCAAACCACTGAATCGGGTGTCGGCAGCGCTGCCCTGCGCCTGCCCGCCCAGCTCGGAATCGAATCCGTCGCCGCGCTCAAGGCCGACCTCCAGCCGCTGCTGGGACAGCCCGACACCGTGGTGCTCGAGGCCGACGAGGTCGAGCGCGTCCACACCGCGGCGATGCAGTTGTTCTGCCTGTTCTGCCGCGACCGCCGCGCCGAGGGCCGCGAGGTCGAGTTCGCCCGGCCTTCCGCCACCCTGCGATCCGCCGCCGAGCTGCTCGGCACGGCCAGCCTGCTGCGCATCGCGCGGGGTGCGGCATGACCCGCGTGCTGGCGGTGGACGACTCGCCCTCGATGCGGCAGATGGTGGCCTTCACCCTGACCTCGGCCGGCTATGACGTGGCCGAGGCGCCGGACGGCCAGGTGGCCCTGGGCATGGCGCAGAAGGAGCGCTTCGGCCTGGTGCTGGCCGACGTCAACATGCCCAACATGGACGGCATCAGCCTGGTGCGCGCCCTGCGCGGCCTGCCGGAGTACAAGTTCACCCCGCTGCTGATGCTCACCACCGAATCGGGCCCGGAGAAGAAGCAGGAGGGCAAGGCCGCCGGCGCCACCGGCTGGCTGGTCAAGCCGTTCAACCCGGAGCAGCTGCTCAGCACCGTCAAGCGCGTCCTCGGCTAGGACCCGCTCCGTGAGCATCGATCTCGCCCGGTTTCACCGCAGTTTCTTCGAAGAGAGCTTCGAGGGCCTGGAATTGATGGAGCGCGAGCTGCTGCGGCTGGACAGCGGCGGCAGCGAGGCGCTGCACGCCGTGTTCCGCGCCGCGCACTCGATCAAGGGCGGCGCCGGCACCTTCGGCTTCGCCGCCGTGGCGGCCTACACCCATCACGTCGAAACCCTGCTCGACGAACTGCGCGGCGGCAAGCGCGCCGTCACGCCGCCGCTGGTTGACCTGCTGCTGAAGGCCACCGACGCGCTGCGCCTGCTGCTGACCGCGGCGCGCGACGGCACGCCGCTGGACAGCGCCGCGGTGGCGGCGGTGCAGGCCGAGGTGGAAGCGCAGCTGCAGCAGGCGCCCGCGCCGGCCGCGCCCGTCGCCGCGCCGGCGGCGGCGGGCGAGAGCTGCTTCCACATCCGCTTCGCGCCGCACGCGGAGCTGTTCCGCAGCGGCAACGACCCACTGCTGATCCTGCGCGAGCTGGCCGCCCTCGGCCGGCTCGAATCGCAGTGCGAGCTGCCGGCCGCGCCGGACTTCGCCGCCTGCGACCCCGAATCCTGCCTGCTGGCCTGGAATCTGCGCCTGCGCACTTCCCGCGCGCGCGCCGACGTGCTCGACGTCTTCGCCTGGGTGGAAGGCGAGTGCGAACTCCAGGTCGAGGCGGAAGGCGCCGCCGTCGCGGCCGCCCCGTCCAGCGCCCCGGCCGTGGCCGCACCACGGCCGGCGGACGCTGCGCCGGCCGATGGCGGCTCGGTGCGCGTCGGCACCGCCAAGATCGACGCGCTGATCAACCTGGTCGGCGAACTGGTCATCACCCAGGCCATGCTGGCGCAGCACGCCGGCGGCCTGGACCCGGTGCAGAACGAAAAGCTGCTCGCCGGCCTGCAGCAGCTGGACCGCAACACCCGCCAGCTGCAGGAAGCGGTGATGGCCACGCGCATGCTGCCGATCGACGCGGTGTTCAGCCGCTTCCCGCGCATGCTGCGCGACCTGGCGGCGCGGCTGGGCAAGGAAGTGCGGCTGGAGACGCAGGGCGAGGCTACCGAGCTGGACAAGAGCATGATCGAGAAGATCGCCGATCCGCTCACCCACCTGGTGCGCAACGCCGTCGACCACGGCATCGAGACCTGCCAGCAACGCCTGGACTCCGGCAAGAGCGCCGAGGGCAGCATCCGCCTCAGCGCCGCCCACCAGGGCGGCATGATCGTGATCGCGGTCGCCGACGACGGCGCCGGCCTGGACCGCGCCCGCATCCTGGCCAAGGCGCGCAGCCAGGGCCTGGCGGTGAGCGAGACGATGAGCGATGCCGAGGTCTGGCAGCTGATCTTCGCGCCGGGCTTTTCCACCGCCGAAAAAGTCAGCGACATCTCCGGCCGCGGCGTCGGCATGGACGTGGTCAAGCGCAACGTCGAGGCGCTCGGCGGGCGGGTCGAGGTGGAGTCGCGCCCCGGCGCCGGCACCCGCGTCGCGATCCGCCTGCCGCTGACCCTGGCGATCCTCGACGGCATGTCGGTGGCGGTCGGCGACGAGACCTTCATCGTGCCGCTGAACTGCGTGGTCGAGTCGCTGCAGCCGCAGGCCGCCCAGCTGCGCAGCGTGGCCGGGCAGGGCACCCTGCTGAAGGTGCGCGAGGAATACCTGCCGCTGGTGCCGCTGCATAGCCTGTTCCGCATTTCCGGCGCAGTGAGCGAGCCGCAGGCCGGCATCGTCGTGGTGCTGGAGGCGGAGGGGCGCAAGGCCGCCCTGCTGGTCGACCAGCTGGTCGGGCAGCAGCAGGTCGTGGTGAAAAGCCTGGAACACAATTTCCGCCGCGTGGCCGGAGTCTCCGGGGCGACGATCCTCGGCGACGGCCGCGTGGCCCTGATCCTGGACGCGGCGGGCATGGTGCGCAGCACCAGCCTCGCCGCGGCCGCCTAGCGGGAATTTCAAGGAGCATGGCCGCATGAGCCAGGTCCACAGCACGATCCAGCCGGCCACGGGCGCGGCGCCCGTCGCCGCCGGCGGCGAATTCCTCACCTTCACCCTGGGGGCCGAGGAATACGGCGTCGACATCCTCAAGGTGCAGGAGATCCGCGGCTACGACGCCGTGACCCGCATCCCCGACACCCCCGACTTCATCAAAGGCGTGGTCAACCTGCGCGGCGCCATCGTGCCGGTGGTGGACCTGCGCCTGAAGCTGCGCCTCGGCTCGGCCGAGTACAACAGCCTCACCGTGATGATCGTGCTGAACATCGCCCGCCGCGTGGTCGGCGTCGTCGTCGACAGCGTCTCCGACGTGATCCAGCTCGCCGCTGAGCAGATGCACCCGGCGCCGGAGTTCGGCGGCCAGGTCGACACCCGCTTCATCTCGGGCCTCGGCACCGTCGAGCAGCGCATGCTGATCCTGCTCGACATCGAAAAACTTCTCAGCTCACAGGACATGGCCCTGCTGCCCGAGGCAGCCGGCGATTCTGTGCGGCACTGACTCCAGGAGCACGTCCCATGAGCACCAAGAGCAAAGTCCAGAGCAAGTCCAAGCCCGCCCCGCGCCGGTCGCGCCCGGCTCCGGCCAAGGCCGCCGGCCCGACGGCCGCGCTGGCGCGGGAGGCCGCCGAGCTGCGGGCGCGCATCGAGGCCACCGCGCGCCTGCGGGCGATGTACCGGCTCGACCTGGGCGGCGTGATCCTCAGCGCCAACGCCAACTTCCTGCGCCCGCTGGGCTACTCGGAAGCCGAGCTGGTCGGCACCCCGCTGAAGCAGCTGCTGCCGGAGTCGTTCCATTCCGGCGAGGCCTACCGCAGGATCTGGGACAACCTGCGCGCCGGCGGCTCCGAGGCGGTCGAGCTTCGCGTCAGGAGCAGAAGCGGCGAGGACGTCGTTTTCCAGACCAATCTCAACGCCGTGGTGGGCGTGGACGGGCGCACCTTCGAGATCCTGGTCTACGCCACCGACGTGACCCGGCAGAAGCTGCAGGAAACCGACTTCCAGGGGCAGGTCGCCGCCATCAGCCGCGCCCAGGCGGTCATCGAATTCTCCCTCGACGGGCGCATCCTGCGGGCCAACGACAACTTCCTGCGGACGGTGGGCTACAGCCTGGCCGAGATCGAGGGCCAGCATCACCGGATGTTCGTCGATCCCGCCTACCGCGACAGCGAGGAGTACCGGCGCTTCTGGGAAAAGCTGGGACGGGGCGAATTCGATTCCGGGCAATACCAGCGGATCGCCAGGGGCGGCCGCAAGATCTGGCTGCAGGCCAACTACAGCCCGATCCTGGACATTTCCGGACAAGCCTACAAGGTGGTGAAGTACGCCATCGACATCACCGCCGCCAAGGAGGCCGAGCTGGCCAGCGCCGAGCGCGAGCGGCGCCAGGCCGCCGAGATGGCGAGGGTCAAGCGCGGCCTCGACGTGGTGGCCACCAACGTCATGGTCGCCGACGCCGACCTCAACGTGGTTTACGTCAACGAATCGATCAGGCGCATGCTCGCCGCGGCCGAGGCCGACATCAAGAAGGATGTCCCCGCGTTCGAAGCCAGCAGCGTGGTCGGCACCAACATCGACCGCTTCCACAAGAATCCGGCCTACCAGCGCGGCCTGCTGGCCCGGCTGCAGACCGCCCACAACGCCAAGCTCGCCATCGGCGGCCGCACCTTCTCGCTGCTGCTCAACCCGATCAACGACGAGGCCGGCGGCCGCCTCGGCTATGTGGTCGAGTGGAAGGACATGACCGCCGAGCTGGCCGCCGCCGAGCGCGAAAGGCGCCAGGCCGCCGAAACCGCCCGCATCAAGCAGGGCCTCGACGTGGTGGCGACCAACGTCATGGTCGCCGACGGCGATTACAACATCGTCTACCTCAACGATTCCATCCGGCAGATGCTGGCCGAGGCCGAAGCCGACATCCGCAAGGACCTGCCGGGCTTCTCCGCCTCCAAGGTGCTGGGCTCCAACATCGACGTGTTCCACAAGAACCCGTCCTACCAGCGCGGGCTGCTCGACAAGCTCAGCCATACCCACAAGGCCACGCTGAAGATCGGCGGCCGCACCTTCAACCTGATTCTCAACCCGATCGTCGGCGGCGGCGGCGAGCGCCTGGGCATCGTCGTCGAATGGAAGGACATGACGGCGGAACTGGCCGCGGCCGAGCGCGAGAAGCGCACCGCCGACGAGAACCTGCGCATCCGCAACGCCCTCGACAACGTCACCACCAACGTCATGATCGCCAACAACAACCGCGAGATCATGTACGTCAACAAGTCGATCATGGAGATGCTGGGCAAGGCCGAGGCCGACCTGCGCCGCGACCTGCCGAGCTTCGACCTGCGCCGCATCATGGGCGGCTCGATCGACCAGTTCCACCGCAATCCCGAGCACCAGAAGCGCGTGCTGGAAAACCTGCGGGACACCTACCGCGCGCAGATCAAGGTCGGCGGCCGCGTCTTCGCGCTGACCGTGAACCCGATCATCAATCCGCAGGGCGAGCGCCTGGGCACGGTGGTCGAGTGGCTCGACCGCACCGCCGAGATCGCGGTGGAGGCCGAGGTCGGCGGCATCGTGCAGGCGGCGGCCGACGGCGACTTCAGCCGGCGCATCAGCGTCGACGGCAAGGACGGCTTCTTCCGCCAGCTGGCCGACAGCATCAACCAGCTGCTGCAGACCAGCGGCCAGGGCCTGGACGACGTGGCCCGCGTGCTCACCGCCCTGGCCGGCGGCGACCTCACGCAGCAGATGTCCGGCGACTACAAGGGCACGTTCGGCAAGCTCAAGGACGACGCCAACAGCACCATCATGCAGCTGACCCGCATCGTCGGCCAGATCAAGCAGGCGTCCGACCTGATCGGCACCGCGGCGAGCGAGATCGCCGCCGGCAACAACGACCTGTCGTCGCGCACCGAGCAGCAGGCCGCCTCGCTGGAGGAGACCGCCTCGTCGATGGAGCAGCTGACCAGCACCGTGAAGCAGAACGCCGAGAGCGCCCGCCAGGCCAACCAGCTGGCGATCGGCGCCGGCGATGTCGCCTCCAAGGGCGGCCACGTGGTGAGCGAGGTGGTCACCACCATGGCGGCGATCAACGACTCGTCGAAGAAGATCGTCGACATCATCAGCGTCATCGACGGCATCGCCTTCCAGACCAACATCCTGGCGCTCAACGCCGCGGTGGAGGCGGCGCGCGCCGGCGAACAGGGCCGCGGCTTCGCCGTGGTCGCGGCCGAGGTGCGCAGCCTGGCGCAGCGCTCGGCCGGCGCCGCCAAGGAGATCAAGACCCTGATCAACGACTCGGTGGAGAAAGTCGGCAACGGCACCATGCTGGTGGAGCAGGCCGGCAAGACCATGGACGAGATCGTGACCAGCGTGAAGCGCGTCACCGACATCATGGCCGAGATCAGCGCGGCCAGCCAGGAGCAGAGCCAGGGCATCGAGCAGGTCAGCCAGACCATCACGCAGATGGACGAGGTCACGCAGCAGAACGCCGCGCTGGTGGAGGAGGCGACCGCCTCGGCCCGCTCGCTGGAGGAGCAGGCCGGCAGCCTGGCGCAGTCGGTCAGCCGCTTCAACCTCGGCCAGACCGCCGCGGCGCCGCCCGCGCCGGCGCAGCCGCAGCGGGCGGTGGAGCGCGCCGCGGCCGCGGGGCGGCGCCCGCCGCCGGCCAAGCCGGCCGTGGTCGAGCGGCGCCGTCCGGCGCTGAACGGCAACGGCCAGGGCCACCCCGCCCCCGGTCCGGCCGACCAGCAGTGGACCGAGTTCTGAGCACGACGGCAGACGAGGGAGGCATCGCATGGACACTGTCGAGTGGATCGCCCGTTCGCCCTGCTGGCTGGCGTCCGCGCTGCGCGGCTTCGCCAACTACGGCCTCAGCCTGAGCGGCATGCCCGGCGTGGTGCCGGTGGTGGTCGCCCCCGTCGCGCCGGCGCGCCCGGCGGCGGCGCGGCGCGCGCCGCCCGACCGCGCCGCCGGGGAACCATGACGGCCACCGCGGCCCTGCGCGAATTCGCCTACTCGAAGCGCGACTTCGAGCGGGCGCGCGAGCTGATCCGCGAGCGCGCCGGCATCGCCCTGTCGCCGTGCAAGGAGGACATGGTCTACGGCCGCCTGGCGCGGCGGGTGCGGCAGCACGGCCTGGGCAGCGTCGGCGAGTACCTGGATTTCCTGGAGCGCTCGGACGAGGCGGAGTGGCAGGCCTTCACCAACGCCCTGACCACCAACCTCACCGCGTTCTTCCGCGAGCCGCACCATTTCGACACCCTGCGGCAGCTGTTCGGGCGCCTCGGGCGCGAGCCGCTGCGCCTGTGGTGCGCCGCCGCCAGCACCGGCGAGGAGCCGTACTCGATGGCGATGACCGCGGTCGAGCACTTCGGCGGCTTCGACGCGCCGGTGCGGGTGCTCGCCACCGATATCGACACCCAGGTGCTGGCCACCGCGCAGCAGGGCATCTACCCGATGCAGCGCACCGAGAAGCTGTCGCCCGAGCGGCTGCGCCGCTTCTTCCTGCGCGGCACCGGCGCCAACGAGGGGCAGTGCCGGGTGGTCGAGGGCCTGCGCCGCATGATCGAGTTCCGCCCGCTCAACCTGCTCGACCCGCAGTGGAACCTGCGCGGGCCGTTCGACGCCGTGTTCTGCCGCAACGTCATGATCTATTTCGACAAGCCGACGCAATACCGCATCCTGGCCCGGATCATGCCGCTGCTGGCGCGCGACGGCCTGTTCTTCGCCGGCCATTCGGAGAGCTTCTTCCACGCCGCCGACCTGCTGCGCCCGCTGGGGCGCACGGTCTACGCCCACGTCGAGCGGAGGCACTGACATGTACGCCATGCGCAAGGCGCGGCAGGCGGTGGAGATCCGCGACCGCGTCCTCGGCGGCTACTACGACAACCGCTTCGAGGCGCAGGCGCTCAAGGTCCTGCCCGGCGAGTACATCGTCACCGCCGAGGAAGTCATGCTGGTGACCCTGCTCGGCTCCTGCGTCTCGGCCTGCATCCGCGACCCGCTTGCCGGCGTCGGCGGCATGAACCATTTCATGCTGCCGGACAGCGAGATCGGCGAGGGCGGCTCGGCGCGCTACGGCGCCTACGCCATGGAGGTGCTGATCAACGAACTGCTCAAGCGCGGCGCCTCGCGCGGCCGGCTCGAGGCCAAGGTGTTCGGCGGCGGCGCGGTGCTGGCTTCGCTCAGCAGCAGCAACGTCGGCGAGCGCAACGCGGCGTTCGTGCTGCGCTACCTGGCCGACGAGGGCGTGCCGGTGCTGGCGCAGGACCTGGGCGACATCTGCCCGCGCCGCGTGCACTACTTCCCGCGCAGCGGCCGCGTCATGCTGCGGCGCCTGCCGGCGGCGCAGGCCGAAGTGGTGGACAACGAGACCCTGTACCAGCGCCGCCTGCGCCAGACCCCGGCGACCGGCGAAGTCGAGCTGTTCTCGTGACGGCGACGCCGATCCGCGTGCTGGTGATCGACGATTCGGCGCTGATGCGCCAGATCCTGGCCGAGTTCCTCGCCGCCGAACCCGACATCCAGGTGGTCGGCGCCGCGCCGGACCCCTATGTCGCGCGCGACCTGATCAAGCAGCTGCATCCCGACGTGCTGACCCTGGACGTGGAGATGCCGCGCATGGACGGCCTCACCTTCCTCGAGAACCTGATGCGCTTGCGGCCGATGCCGGTGGTGATGGTGTCCTCGCTGACCGAGCGCGGCGCCGAGGTCACCCTGCAGGCGCTGGAGCTGGGCGCGGTCGACTTCGTCACCAAGCCCAAGCTCGACCTGGCGCGCGGCATGGCGGCCTATGCCGGCGAGCTGGCCGCGAAGATCCGCGCGGCGGCGTCGGCGCGCGTCCGCCAGCGCACGGCCGCGGCCGCGGCGCCGGCGGTGCGGGGGCGACGCCCGTTCGGCACCACCGAGAAGATCATCGCCATCGGCGCCTCCACCGGCGGCACCGAGGCGATCCGCGAGGTGCTGGAGCGGATGCCGGCCGACGCGCCGGCGGTGCTCGTCGTGCAGCACATTCCGCTGGCCTTTTCCGGCCCCTTCGCCGAACGCATGGACCGGCATTCGCCGATGGCGGTGTGCCAGGCCCGCGACGGCCAGCAGGTGGTGCCGGGCCACGTCTACATCGCGCCGGGCGACCGCCACCTGCTGCTGCGGCGCAACGGCGCGCGCTACGTCTGCGCCCTGAGCGAGGCGCCGCCGGAGAACCGCCACCGCCCCAGCGTCGACGTGCTGTTCCGCTCGGTGGCCGAGCAGGCCGGCGCCAATGCCGTGGGCGCCCTGCTCACCGGCATGGGCGAGGACGGCGCGCGCGGCCTGCTGGCGATGCAGCGCGCCGGCGCCGCCACCCTGGCCCAGGACGAGGCCAGCAGCGTGGTCTGGGGCATGCCCGGCGCCGCGGTGAAGCTGGGCGCGGCGCAGCAGGTCGTGCCCCTGCCGGCGGTGGCGGAGCGCCTGCTGGCGCTGGCCGCCGCCGTCGATTCCCCCCCTCCTTCAAGAAACGCCGCCGCCGGCCGCTAAGGGCTCAGCGGCCCCCGTCCGAGAAAGTCCTATGCATACCCTGATCTACAAGCCGTTCCTGCCGCCGCTGGGGCTGGCGCTGGCCGCCTTGCTGGCGCGGCTCTACGCCACGCCGCCGGAACTGTACTGGCTGCTGCTGGCCGCCACCTTCGCCGCCTGGCTGTGGACCACCTGGAAAGTCGGCGGCGAGCTGGCGCGCGCCCGCGAGCGGGAACGGGTCAGCGTGCGCACCCTGGAAGACCTGGGCACGGCCCTGGCCGTCGAAGCCCAGGGCGTGAACCAGGAGGTCGCGCGCGTGCGCGGCCTGGTGCAGCAGGCCGCGCGCGAGCTGGGCGCCAGCTTCGAGAACATGAACCGCCAGGCGCGCGCCCAGGAGGCCGCCGCCTCGAGCATCGTCAACCGCAACGAGCAGGACGAGGGCGGCGTGCGCCAGTTCGCGCAGAAGACCGGCCAGCTGATGGAGGGCCTGGTCAACGTGCTGGCCGACGCCAGCCGCCAGAGCGGCACCAGCGTGCAGCTGATCGACGCGATGGTGAAGCACTTCGACGCCATCTTCGAGCTGCTCGGCGACGTCAGGACCATCGCCGACCAGACCAACCTGCTGGCGCTCAACGCCGCCATCGAGGCGGCGCGCGCCGGCGAGGCCGGGCGCGGCTTCGCCGTGGTGGCGGAAGAGGTGCGCAACCTGTCGGAGCGCTCCAACAATTTCAACGAGCAGATCCGCAAGCTGGTCTCCAGCTCGAAGGAGGCCATCGCCACGGTGCGCGACACCGTCGGCGCGCTGGCCGCGCGCGACAGCAGCACCAGCCAGCAGGCGCGGACCGAGGTCGGCGAGTTGCTGGCGCAGATCGAGAAGGTCGACCGCAAACTCAGCCAGGGCATGCGCGAGGTGGCGACGGCCGGCGAGCAGATCGGCCAGGCGGTGGGCCAGGCGGTGCGCTGCCTGCAGTTCGAGGACATCAGCGTGCAGGCCCTGGCCGCCGCCGAGCGCCACGCCCGGCGCCTGCTGGCGGCGCAGGCCGACGCCGCCCGCCTGCTCGGCGCCCACGCGCCGGCCCTGCCGGCGCCCGCCAGCCCGGCCGAGGACTGGCGCCAGCCGGCGGCTAAGCCGGTGACCCAGGTGACCATGCAGGAAGGCAGCGTCGAGCTGTTCTGAGGAGGCGGCGGCGGCCGATGGCCGCCGGCGCGTTGCCGCAGACGGCTGCCCGGGGGAACGCAGCGATCGAAACAGCGTTAGCCCTAATCCAGTTCCAGCAGCTCCAGCAGCTTCTCCGGCGGCACCGCCGGATAGAACAGGTAGCCCTGGGCGTAGTCGACGCCGATCTCGCGCAGCACCTCCAGCTTGCGGCGGTCGTCGACGAACTCGGCGGTGGTCTTCTTGCCGGTGGCGTGGGCGATCTGGTGGATGGCGTTGACGATCTCGCGGCAGGACTGCTCGACGGCGATGTCGCGCACGAAGCGGCCGTCGATCTTCACCTCGTCCACCGGCAGCGACTGCAGGTAGCCGAAGGAGCACAGGCCCGAGCCGAAGTCGTCGAGGCTGAAGGTGCAGCCGAGCTTGCGCAGCTCGCCGATCGCCTCGGAGGCCACTTCCAGGTGCTCCACCGCGGTGGTCTCGGTGATCTCGAAGCACAGGGCGTTGTGGCGCAGGCGCGCGCCGCGCACGTCGCTGAACAGGCGGTACATGAATTCGCCGTCCGCCACCGACTTGGCCGACAGGTTGATCGAGACGCTCTCCAGCCGGCGCATCGCCGCGGCGTTTTCCTGCAGCCAGGACAGGATGAAGGCGGAGGAGTAGCTGTCCAGCTCGGCCACCACGCCGGAGCGTTCCAGCGACTCGATCATGCCGCGCGGCAGCGGCATGTGCACGCCGTTCTTCTCCATCCGCATCAGGAACTCGGCCTTGGCCGGGCGCGGGCTGCCGCTGCGCACGTCGACGATCGGCTGCGGGTGCATGGTCAGCTCGCCGGCGGCGAGCATGCGGCGGAACTCCTCGACGTAGTCGCCGCGGATCAGGTGATTGCGCTGCTCCTGGACGCCGGCGGCGCCGGCGACGATCTGGTTGATGCCGCGCCGCTTGGCCGTGCCGCAGGCCAGCACCGCCTGGCGCAGCGCCGTTTCCCAGTCGGCGTCCGGGCGGACCACGGCGACGCCGATCGACAGGCTCAGGGTCCAGGCCGGCGGCAGGCCGGGCACCGCCAGCGACAGCAGGCGCTCGCGCAGGGCGCGCGCCTCCTCCACCGCCGATTGCGGATGGTCGATGGCGCGCGCCACCACGTATTCGTTGCTCCACAGGCGCAGGCCGATGCCGCCATCGCCGGCCCACGCGGCGGCGGCCTTGCCGACGGCTGCGATCAGCCGGTCGGCGGCGACCGGGTCGAGGGCGTTGAGCCCGCGCAGGTCGTGCAGGTCAAGGTACAGCAGCGCGGCGGAGGGCGAGAAGCGCCAGGCGCGCAGCCGCCGCAGCAGCGGCGTGTAGGAGGAAATCGGCATGGTGGGTCAGCACGGTGGCATCACCTCCATAGCGGCAGCGCCGCCGCAAACCTGAATCCGGCCGGCCCGGCCGGGCGCCCGTTCCTCCGCCGCTTCAGGCGGCCTTGACCTGCAGCCCGGCCACGTCCGGCAGCGGCTCGTCGGCCGGCTCCGCCGGGGCTTCGGGCGGCGCCAGGGTGCTCAGCTGCAGCAGCAGCTCCAGCTCGCCGCGGAAGGCCTCGAGCAGGCCGCGCGGGTGCGGCAGCAGGGCCAGGTCGGCGGAAATGCCGAAGCTGAGCTGGCCGGCGTAGCTGAAGAAGCTCAGGCCCAGGCCGATGCCGCCGGACTGCGGCGGCCAGAACACCAGGTTGCGCATGCGCGCCCCGGCGATGCGCACGTGCCGCTTGGGCCCGGGCAGGCTCGACACCACCGCCACCGACTTGGCGCCGATGCGGCTGACCAGGCGGCGCTCGAACGGCACCGGCAGGTGGCTGGCGGCGGCCAGGCCGAGCATGGTGGCATGGGCCTGCGGCGATTCCTTCAGCTGGTTCATGCGCCGCGCCACGGTGCGCAGGCGCTGCGCCGGGTCGGGCTCGCCCACCGGCAGGTCGAGCAGCACCAGGCCGAAGTGGTTGCCGAGCTGGCGGCCCTTGCCGCTGCGCAGGTTCACCGGCACCGAGATGCGCAGGTTCTGGTCGAGCGGAAGCGCGGCGCTGGTGTGGTGCAGCTGGCGGGCGAAGGCGCCGGCCAGCGCGGCCATCAGCAGGTCGTTGACGCGCACGCCGAGCAGGCGCGCCTGGCGGCGCAGCGGATCCAGCGGCAGGTCGTCAGCCCAGGCCACGCCGCGGCGGCCGGACAGCGGCTTGCGCAGCTGCGGCGGATTGTCTTCCGGCAGGGCCAGCACGTTGCGCACCGCGGCGATGGCGTCGCGGCCCTGCTGGTAGTGCCGCACCAGCTCGATGCGCCCGGCGCGGCTGCGCGCCAGCGCGCGCAGCCTGACCAGGCCGGAATTGACCAGCCCCAGCGCGTCGATCAGGCCGCCGAGCGGCCCGGCCGTGCTCTGCACCGGCTCGGCCGCGGGCAGGGTGGCGGGAGCGCGCTGGAAGCCGCTGTCGGTGCTGTCGATCAGCAGGGTCACCAGGGCGATGCCGTCGGCCAGGGCGTGGTGGGCGCGGAACAGCACCGTCACCGGCCCGCTGGCGCTGGGGAACAGCAGCAGCCGCCACAGCGGCCGCGCGTGGTCCAGTTCGCGCGACACCTCGGCCGAGATCGCCTTGCGCAGCTCGCGCTCGCCGGCGCCCCCGCCGCCCTGTGGCCGGGGCAGGCGGCGCACATGGACGTGATAGCGGTAGTCGAGGTCTTTTTCGTCGACCCAGCGCGGCTGGCCCTGGCTGTGGTCGATGCGCTGGCGGAAGCGCGGATAGCGCAACAGCCGCTCCACCATCACCTTCTGCAGGTGCGCGGCGTCCACCGGCCCCTCCAGCTGGAAGATGGCGCTGATCACCATCGGGTTGCAGGGGGTATCCATCTCGAGCCAGGCGCGATCCACCGCGCCCAGGGGCTCGCCGGTCGTTGCATGCTTCATGGCGTTCTTCCGTGTGGCCACAAGGTCCTCGCAAGGATGATGCCGTTCCGTTGCGGCCCGGTACTTCCCGGCGGGAACGATGGTTGTTGCACAGTCTGCGGCTGCAGTCTGTCCTGACGGTGATCCGGGCGTGAAAGTTCCGTGAATATGCCCGGGATGCGAAGCGGGTGCCGCTGTGGCGGAAACGAGGCCCGAAGTCCCGGCGGAACCCGGAAAAAAGCCGCTCCCGGGAGGTCCTCCCTGCTACTCCGTTCGTGCGAGATCAAACGCCGGGCCTTCCTTCAAGATGGGCCCCGGCGGCAAAAACAGCAAGGGGGAGCAGATGGCTGGAGAGAATTGGGACCTTCACACCGACGTCCTGGTGGTGGGTTCGGGCGCCGGCGGCCAGGTCGCCGCCGCCGCGGCGGCGGACCGCGGCGCGCAGGTGGTGGTGATCGAGAAGAGCCCGCTCTACGGCGGCACCTCGGCCATGTCCGGCGGCGCCATCTGGATCCCGATGAGCAGCCTGGCCCTGGCCGCGGGCCTGCAGGACTCGCCGGAGGACGCCTTCCGCTACATCCGCGCCCTGGCGGCGCCGAACGTGCCCGACAGCCTGATCCGCGCCTACGTCGAGCAGGCCCCCAGGATGCTCGACTGGGTCCAGGCCAACACCGCGGTGCGCTTCATGAGCGTGCCCTACACCGACTACCACGCCGAGCTGCCGGGCGGAAAGCAGGGCTGGCGCACCCACATGCCGGTGGAGTTCGACGGCCGGGTGCTGGGCGAGGACGTGCAGATCCTGCGGCCCTCGTCCAAGGCGGCGAACCTGTTCGGGCGCATCAACTGGACCCTGATGGAGGCGCACGTCCTGCTCAACCGGCCGGCCGGCTGGATCAAGGTGTTCCTCAAGATCATGTGGCGCTACTACGGCGACATCGCGCAGCGCCTGCGCTCGCCGCGCGACCGCTTCCTGACCCTGGGCAACGCCCTGGTCGGCGGCCTGCGCCTGTCGCTGAACCGGCGCGGCGTGCCGATCTGGCTGAACACGCGCCTGGTGTCGCTGGTCACCGAGGACGGCCGCGTCACCGGCGCGGTGATCGAGCGCGACGGCCGGCCGCAGCGCATCCAGGCGCGCAAGGGCGTGGTGCTGGCGGCGGGCGGCTTCGAGCGCAACGCGCAGATGCGCGGGCAGCACCTGCCCGGCAGCCCCGACCCGGCCTACACCGGCGCGCACCCCTACAACACCGGCGACGCCATCCGCATCGGCCAGGAAGCCGGCGCGGCGGTGCGCAACCTCGGCACCGCCTGGTGGGCCCCGGTGTTCAGGATCCCGGGCGAGGAGTCGGCGCGGCTGTGCACCTACGAGCGCGCGCTGCCCGGCAACATCATCGTCAACCCGCGCGGCGAGCGCTTCCACAACGAGGCCGCCTCGTACCACATCTCGGCGCAGGAGATGGTCAAGGCCGGCAGCCCGCACGCCTGGGCGGTGTTCGACCGGCGCTACCGCAGCAAGTACCCGATGGGACCGGTGATCCCGAAGTTCCCCGACTGGATCCTGCCCAGGGCGGTGCGCTCGATCCTGCTCAAGGCGCGCACCCTGGAGGATCTGGCCGGCAAGATGGGCGTGCCGGCGGAGGCGCTCAGGCGCACCGTCGAGACCTTCAACGCCGGCGCCCGCGACGGCCGCGACCCGCAGTTCGGCCGCGGCGACGCCGCCTACGACCGCTACTACGGCGACCCCAGGGTGACGCCGAACCCGAACCTCGCCCCCATCGACCAGGCGCCGTTCTACGCCTTCCCGATCCACTCCGGCGACATCGGCACCAACGGCGGCCTGGTGATCGACGAGCGCGCGCAGGTGCTGGACACCGCCGGCCGGCCGATCGCCGGCCTCTACGCCACCGGCAACTGCACCGCCTCGGTGATGGGCGGCGCCTATCCCGGCGCCGGCTCCACCCTGGGACCGGCGATGACCTTCGGCTGGGTCGCCGGCCACAGCGTCACCGGGGGTTGAGATGGCCGTACCGCAGAGCCTGCGCGGCAAGCTGGTGGCGCCGGTGATCGGCGCGCCGATGTTCCTGGTGTCGTTCCCGCCGCTGGTCGCCGCGCTGTGCAAGGCCGGCGTGATCGGCACCTTCCCGCACGTCAACGCGCGCCCGGCGGAGCAGTTCGAGCAGTGGCTGCTGCAACTGGAAGGCGAGCTGGAGCAGCACCGCGCGGCGCACCCGCAGGCGGTGGTGGCGCCGTTCGGCGTCAACCTGGTGGTCCACCGCACCAACCCGCGCTTCCTGCAGGACCTGGCGGTGGTGGTGCGGCACCGCGTGCCGCTGGTGCTGACCTCGCTGGGCCATCCGGGCGAGGTGGTGGGGCCGGTGCACGGCTACGGCGGCCTGGTGTTCAGCGACGTCACCAACGCGGCGCACGCGCGCAAGGCGGCGCAGGCCGGCGTCGACGGCCTGGTCTGCGTCGGCGCCGGCGCCGGCGGCCATGCCTCGACCCAGAGCACCTTCTCGCTGGTGCGCGAGATCCGCGAGTTCTGGGACGGCTGCCTGGTGCTGGGCGGGGCGATCAACGACGGCTGGCAGGTGCGCGCGGCCGAGGCGCTGGGCGCCGACTTCGCCTACATGGGCACGCGCTTCATCGCCGCGCAGGAGTCGCAGGCCAGCGCCGAGTACAAGCAGATGCTGGTCGCGGCCGGCGTCGACGACCTGGTCTACACCGACCGCCTGTCCGGCATCGGCTGCAACTTCCTCAAGCCTTCGCTGGCGCAGCACGGCGTCGACCCGGCGACCCTGCCGCCGAAGGCGCCGGACCTGAGCGTGCTCACCGACAGCAAGGCCAGGGTCTGGCGCGACCTGTGGACCGCCGGCCACGGCGTGGCGACGATCCACGACGTCCCGCCGGTGGCGCAGATCGTGGCGCGCCTGGTGGAGGAGTACCGCGCCGCCTGCGCTCTCGGCCCTTCGCCGGCGGTGCACGGATGAGCGCCCCGGACACGGTCGATTTCTACTTCGACTTCGCCTCGCCGTATGCCTATTTCGCGCACGGCGCCATCGGCGCGCTGGCGCAGCGCCACGGCCTGCGCCTGCGGCGCCGGCCGGTGCTGCTGTGGGCGATCCTGAAGGAGCTGGGGATGCCGCCGCCCGCGGAGCAGCCGGCCAAGAGCCGCTACATGCGGCACGACATGAACCGCTCCGCCGCCTACTACGGCCTGCCGTTCCGCCTGCCGCCGCGCTTTCCGCAATCCAGCCACGCCGCGGCGCGGCTGTACTACACGCTGGAGGCGCGCGCGCCGGAACGCTGCGGCGAGTTCACCGACGCGGTGTTCCGCGCCTACTTCGTCGACAACCTGGACCTCGGCGACGCCGCGGTGCTGGCGCCGCTGGCCGCGCCCTTGTCCGCGGACGAGGCGCGGCAGGCGCTGGAGGCCGAAGCCGCCAAGGCGGCGCTGCGCCAGGCCAATGCCGAGGCGGCGCAGCGCGGCGTGTGGGGCTCGCCGTACTGGTTCTGGGGCGAGGAAGCCTTCTTCGGCGCCGACCGCCTGCCGCAGTTCGAACGCCTGCTCGCGGCCGGGCGCTGAAAGGCGGCGTTCCGGCTGGGGCCATGGGCCCGAGCGCGCCCGGCCGGCGCCCCGGCCCGGCGTACCGGCCCCGGCGTACCGGCAGGTTCATCGCAGCCGCCTGCCACGGCTCCCCGGCCGGCGGACGCGCGCACTCCTTACACGAGTCTTTCACCAAAGGCATGATCGCCGGCCCCGCCGCATCGCCCGCGATTTTTACGAATTCCCGACAGAGGGTTTATCGTGCTCAACCGCGGCAGGCGGCCCGGCGCGTTGCGCGGGGCGCTCGCGCCGCGCAATGATCGGACACTGATACGGAGACCCGGACTTGAGCATCATGCGCATCGTGGCGGCGGCATTGCTCGCCTCCATCCTGCTGGCCTGTGCCGAAGACCCCGAGCTGCAGCGCCCCGAGCTTGCCTCGACGCCGGAGCGGCTGATGCTGGCGGCGCTGACCAAGGTCAAGGCCAGCGACGCGCAGCGCCTGGCGGTGCTCAACGCCTACGACAGCCGCAACGGCCAGCTGGTCGCGCTGGGCAAGCGCTCGCGCGAGATCGTGGCGCAGTGGCACAAGCTCGACCGTACCGCCCCGGACTTCGAGCAGCAGGTCGACGCCCTCGCCGCGCAGTGGGCCGAGCTCAACGGCGCCGAGATGAAGGCGCGCGCCGGCTACGAGCGCGCCATCGCCACCCAGCTGACGCCCGCGCAATGGTCGGAGTGGCAGGACTACATGCGCAGCGTCGGCGAGGCGCAGCGGCGGGCGGAGCTGTTCGGCGCCGAAGGCTACGAGCGGCACGGGCCGCGCTAGCTGCCGCCATGCCTTCCGGCGCGCGGCGGCGGAGGGGCGGATGCTTGTAAAACCTCTGTAAATCTGCGCCGCCGGCGGCGGCGAGGGCCTTAGCGTGATGCGCCCGCGCGATCCCGCGCCTGCAAGGTCCCGCATGAACCGCCATCCGCCCCTTCCGCCGCCGTGGCGCGCCACCCTGTGCCTCGGCGCCGTGCTGCTCAGCGCCTGCGGCGGCGCCACCGGCCAGGGCAACGCGCCCAAGCTGCTGGTGCTCGGTGCCTCCGGCAGCACGCCCAGCCAGACTTCCGGCCTGGTCAGCCTGCGCGTGTTCGAGTGCATTCCGCAGCGTTTGTCGGCGACCCTGTATTTCCAGGACGGCTCCGCCGGCGACTTCAGCGCGCGGGTGCAGTGGAGCAGCTCCAACGCCGGCGCGGTGGCGGTGAGCAACGGCGACATCGCCGCGCCGGGCGGCGGCTACTATGCCGCCGGCACCCTGGTGCCGGTCGGGTCCGGCAGCGCCGTCATCACTGCCGACTACGACGGCATCCGCGCCCAGACGGCGGTCAGCGCCGGCACGCCGCAGGGCCTGACCATGAAGATGCAGCGGGGCAGCAACGACGTCGTGCCGGACGGCGGCAGCTTCGAGCTGGGCATCGGCACCACGCAGCAGCTGCAGCTCACCGCCCGGCTCGACGGCGTCGAGACCGATCTCGGCGACTACGCCGGCTGGAGCCTGCTCGCGCCCAACCCCAGCGTCGCCACCATCAGCGCCAGCGGGGCGATCAGCGCGGTCGGCGCCGGCAGCGCGCCGCTGACGGTGGTGGCGAGCCTGCCGGTCTGCGGCCTCGGCACCGCGGCCGATCCGGCGACGCAGCTGAGCTTCACCGTGCATCACATCCAGGGCATCGCCATCGCGCCGGAGTTCAGCGGCAACCCGCAGCTGGTCGTCGGCAACAGCGAGCTGATGCGGGTGGTCGCCACCCTGGACGACGGAGCCACCCAGGATCTCAGCGGCCAGTCCACGCTCAGCTCGTCCAATGACAGCGTGGCGAGCTTCAGCGGCTACACGCTGAGCGCGGCGGCGGCCGGCGGCAGCATCATCGGCGCCAGCTTCAGCGGCGGCGCCTCCACCTACACCGCGCCCTCGCTGGCGGTCACGACGGTCGCGGCGAGCCTGCAGGCCGTGAGCGTCTGCTGGACCGAGCCGGACGCGGCTTTCAGCGCCTGCCCGGCGGGACAGGATGCGGCCGGTGTCGGCGCCGGCAGCCTCACGCCGGTGCAGTTCCACGCCGTCGGCACCTACGACAGCGGCAGCGTGACGCAGGAGATCACGCGCCAGGTCAGCTGGTCGTCCAGCGACAGCACGGTGGCCAGCGTCTCCAGCGGCGGCCTCACCGCCGGCCAGGCCCTGGGCCTGAGCGCGCAGCACACCGTGACCATCACCGCCACCGACGGCGACGCGCAGAACGTGACGACGGCGTCGCAGCAGCTGTCGGTGCGGTAGCGCGGGGACTCAGCGCCGCTCGCCCTTGCCGCCCGCGGCAGGGGGGAGCGCCTGCTGCTCCGGCAGGTCCTCCCAGCGGTACAGCACCGGCGGCCGGCCGCCGATCGCCGGCGCCGGGCCGTTCGAGGCCTCGACCTGGGCGCGCCGGGTGTCCTGGTACTTGCGCTGCGTGTACCAGTCGCTCTGCCCGCGCTCGCGCAGGATCACCGGGTGCAGGAAGATCATCAGGTTGCGGCGGGTGCGGCTGGTGCTGCGCGACTGGAACAGCCTGCCGAGCAGGGGGATGCTGCTCAGGCCGGGAATGCGGGTGGCGCTGTCGTTGAGCTGGTCGTCGATCAGGCCGCCGATGACCAGCACCTGGCCGCCCTCGACGCTGACGGTATTGCTGACCGTGCGCTTGTTGGTGATCAGGCTGGCGGTGCCGGCGGTGCCGCTGGCGATGGTGGAGTTCTCGAATTCCAGCTTGAGGCGGATGGTGTCGCCTTCGCCGATGGTCGGGGTGATGCCGAGCTTGAGGCCGATGTCCTCGCGGTCGATGGTCTGGAACGGGTTGACCGAGCTGTTGCTGCTGCCGCTGTTGGCGTAGCTGCCGGTCAGCTCCGGCACGCTCTGGCCGACTTCGATCTTGGCCTCCTCGTTGTCGAGGGTCACCAGCGAGGGCGTGGAAAGGATGTTGGTGGCGGCGTCGCTGGCCAGCGCCTTGACCAGGGCGCCGTAGATCGAGCCGTTGCCGGTCCTGGTGCCGAGCAGGGCGGTGCCGCCGCTGCCGAGCACGCCGGCGGCGGCCCCGGCCAGGGTGCTGGTGCTGAGGGTGCTGCTGCTGGAGCCGGAGAGGGCGCTGGCGGCGCTGGACAGCGCGCTGGAGGTGCTGGAGTTGAGGATGCCGGCGGCGGCGACGGCGTTGGGGTTGTAGGCCAGCCAGTCCAGGCCCAGCTCGCTCGACTTGTCGGCGCTGACCTCGGCGACGATCGCCTCGACCAGCACCTGCGAGCGGCGGATGTCGAGCTGCTCGATGATGCGGCGCAGCTGCTGCAGGGTCTTGGGCGGGGCGGTGATGACCAGGGCGTTGGTGTCGCGGTCGGCGATCACCCGCAGGCCGGGATTGCTGCTGTCGCCGTAGCCGCCGATCTGCGCCGGGGAAGCGCTGCCGCCGGCGGCGGACGAGGCGGACGCGGCCTTCGACAGCGAGCCCAGGCCGCTGGAGGACGAGGCGTCGGAGGAGCTGCCGAACATCGAGCCGCCTCCCGGCTTGCTCCTCGCCGCGGGCTGGTTGCCGGTGAGCACCGCGGCGAGGGTGTCGGCGTCGGCGTACTTGAGATAGATCACCTGGGTGTCGCCCTCGTTCGGCGTGGGCTGGTCGAGCCTGGCGATCAGCGCCAGCAGCTGGTCGCGCCCGGCGCGGTCGCCGCCGACCAGCACGCTGTTGCTGCGCGCGTCGGCGATCACCACCGGCTGCGCCGCGCCGGCGTCGGCCTGGCGGTTCTGCTGCAGCAGCGCGCTGAGGCTGCGCACCAGGTCGTCGGCGGCGGCGTTGCGCAGCGGCACCAGCTCGACGGCGCGGTCGCCGTTGCGGTCCAGCGCCGCCGCCAGGCGCTCCACCCGCGCCACGTTGGCGGCGCGGTCGGAGACGATCAGGCTGTTGCTGGAGGCGATGGCGGCGAGCTGGCCGGACTGCGCCACCAGCGGCCGCAGCGCCGCCACCAGCTGCGCCGCCGAGCCGTTGCGCACGTCGATGACGCGGGTCAGCAGCTCGTCGCCGGCCGCGGCGCCGGCGAGGTCGCCGGCTTCGCTGCGCGCGTTGGCGTCCGGCACGATCTTGATCGCGGCGCCGGCCGGCACGGCGGCGAAGCCGTTCACCGCCAGCACCGACAGGAAGGTGGCGTAGACCGCGTCGGCGTCCATCGGGCTGGACGAGATCACGGTGACCTTGCCCTTCACCCTCGGGTCGACCACGAAGTTCCTGCCGGTGACCTCGCTGACGGTGGCGATCAGGGTGGCGATATCCGCTTCCTTGAGGTTGAGCGTGACCACCGCGCCGTCCTTGCCGGCGCGGGCCGCGGTGGCGAGGACGGCGCAAAGCAGCAGCAGGCGCAGGACCGGGCGCGGAGATCGATGGACGCTCATGGATCGGGTGAAGGGGCAGGGCGGAAGGTGCCGCCTTCGCCGGGTCCGGTGGAGGGTCATCGTCACGGAGCAACAACCCACATCGGCGGGGCACGGGACCCGGGCGAAGAGCGGCCGCGTATTGTTAGCAGCGCCGGCGCCGCGGCGCGGCGGAATTAACCGGAGCTTTACGTCGCGGCGCGCACGGCTCTTGTAAAACTTTGGTAAAGGCGGACGGGACGGTACCCGGCGCTGCCGCAAAGTGGCGCCGCGCGGCGCAGGCCGCACCACCGAAGGAACCGTCATGATCAAAGCTCCCGCCCGGTCGGGCGCCCTGGCGCTCGCCGCCGTCGCCGCGCTCGCCGCATGCGGCGGCACCTCCGGCAGCAGCTGCCACAACCTCCCGCTCGCCACCGGCCTGATCGGACAGTCCGTCTACACCAGCGCCACCGCCAATCCCGACGGCGTCGACAGCAGCCACATCAGCGGGCCGCGCGGCGCGGTGGCGACGGGCGGCAGCCTGATGTACGTGGTCGATACGCTCAACAGCCGCATCCTCGGCTACCACAGCGTGCCGGCCAGCCCCGGCGCCGCCGCCGACTTCGAGCTGGGGCAGGGCGATGCCGGCGGCACCGACTTTTCCGACAACGGCACCAACGGCGGCGCCAACGGCCTGGCCAATCCCGGCAAGGTGTCCATCGGCAGCTACAACGGCGCCAGCTACCTGGTGGTGGCCGACACCGCCAACAACCGCGTGCTGATCTGGGATTCGCTGCCCACCGCCAATGTGCCGGCGTCCTACGTCATCGGCCAGGCCGGCTACGACGGCGACTCGCCCAACCAGGGCAACGCCGCGCCCACCGGCGCCACGCTCAGCAATCCGACCTCGGCGATGATCGCCAACGGCAAGCTGTTCGTCGCCGACCAGAACAACAACCGCATCCTGATCTACAACATGGCGGGCCTGGCCACCGGCATGAGCGCGCAGTACGTGCTGGGCCAGTCCGGCTTCACCACCGCCACCGCCGGCATCGACACCTATTCCGCCACCAGCCTGAGCTACACCATGGCGATGAACCAGCCCTCGGACCTGTGGACCGACGGCCGCGGCAACCTGTTCATCGCCGACACCGGCAACAACCGCGTGCTGTACTACTCGGTGGTGCCCACCGGCAACAACCCGCAGGCCACCTACGTCATCGGCCAAACCGGCTTCACCCAGAACAGCTCCGGCTCCGGCACGCAGCACTTCGACGCGCCCTGGGGCGTGTACTCCGACGGCTCCAACCTCTATGTCGGCGACACCGGCAACAACCGCGTGCTGCAGTTCTCGCTCAGCTCGCTGGCCTCCGGCGCGGAAGCCGAGTACGTGTTCGGCCAGCAGGACTTCACCCACACCGCCTACAACGACGACGACCAGAACGGCGAAAACGGCGACCAGCAGAACGACCAGACCAACGCCAATCCCACCGACAACACCCTGCACAGCCCCAAGGGCGTCTACGCCACGTCCGGCGGCGCGCTGTACGTGGCGGACTCCGGCAACAACCGCATCCTGCAGTTCGCCAGCGACGGCGGCGTCAACGGCACCGACACCAGCCTGTGCCAGTGAAGGCCGGGGCGCTTGTGAAGGATTGGTAAAAGAGCGCGGCGCCGCCGGCCGCGCCGCCTATGCTGCCGCCGCCCGCGCCTGCGGCGGCGGCGTGAATCCGGAACACCCCGCGCGGTGCGAGCGGGACCGGGGTCGCAATGGATCTGCCTGGGCCGAATGCCCTCGGGGAGGAGATGAAAACAGCAACGGCCGGCCGCATCCCCCATCGCGGGCTCCTGCTGGCTGCCTGCCTCGCGGCCGCCTGCGCCGCCGCCCGGGCCGCGCCGGAGCGCCGCATCGTGCAGGTCATCGACCTGAGCCCCGCGGTGGTCCTGCGCGGCGGCGTGCAGCCGCAGGCGCAGGCGCGCTACGACCGCGGCCGCGCCGACGGCGAGCAGGTGCTGCACGGCCTGACCCTGCGCTTCCGCCTGTCCGACGCGCAGCAGCAGGCGCTGGACCGGCTGCTGCGCGAGCAGCAGGATGCGGCCTCGCCGCAGTACCACGCCTGGCTCAGTCCCGCCGAGTACCGCGAGCGCTTCGGCATGAGCCAGGACGACCTGGCGGCGGCGCAGACCTGGCTGCGGGCGCAGGGCTTCAGCATCGAGGGCATCGCCAGCAACGCCAACCGCATCAGCTTCGGCGGCAGCGTGGCCCAGGTCGAGGCGGCGTTCCACACCGAGATGCACCGCTACCGCGTCGGCGGCGAAAGCCACCTGGCCAACGCCACCGCGCCCGCGCTGCCGTCGGCGCTGGCCGGCGTGGCGATCGGCCTGGGCAACCTGTCCGACTTCCGGCCGCGGCCGCGCGGCCGCGCGCTGCGCCGCAGGATCGCCGCGGCGCCGCGCTTCACCTCCGGCGTCTCCGGACGCCACTACCTGGCGCCGGGCGACTTCGCCACCGTCTACGGCCTGCAGGCGCTGTACAGCGCCGGCATCCGCGGCGCCGGCCAGAAGCTGGCGGTGGTGGGGCAGAGCGCGATCCGCAACAGCGACATCAGCGCCTTCCGCAGCGCCGCCGGCCTGTCTTCCAACCTGCCGGCCTCGATCCTGGTGCCGCACAGCGGCAGCTCGACCATCCAGAGCGAGTCCGGCGACGAGGCCGAGTCCGACCTCGACCTGGAGTGGTCCGGCGCCGTCGCCCCGGACGCCTCGGTCTATTTCGTCTACACCGGCGGCGACGGCAACTACGGCGTGTTCGACGCGCTGACCTACGCGGTGGACAACGACATCGCGCCGCTGATCAGTCTCAGCTACGGCGCCTGCGAGCAGGAGATCGGCGGCGGCGACATCGCGGCGCTGGAGAGCGTGCTGCAGCAGGCCGGCGCCCAGGGCCAGACCGTGGTGGCCGCCTCCGGCGACAGCGGCGCGGCCGACTGCGACTATTCCACGGCGGCCGATACCGTCAGCGAGGCCAGCCACGGCCTGGCGGTGGACTACCCGGCGTCCTCGGCCTACGTCACCGGCGTCGGCGGCAGCGGCTTCGTCGAGGGCAGCGGCAACTACTGGAGCGCGGCCAACGACGGCTACAACGCCTCGGCCCTGTCCTACATCCCGGAAGCGGCCTGGAACGACAGCTCCCCGGCCTACGGCCTGGCCGCTTCCGGCGGCGGCCGCAGCCGGCTGTTCGCCAAGCCGTCGTGGCAGAGCGGCAGCGGCGTGCCGGCCGACGGCGTGCGCGACGTGCCGGACCTGGCGCTGGCCGCCAGCCCGGAGCACGACGGCTATCTGTACTGCACCGGCGGCAGCTGCGTCGACGGCTTCCGCGACAGCCTCGGCACCCTCGGCGTGGCCGGCGGCACCTCGTTCGGCGCGCCCGCCTTCACCGCGGTGCTGGCGCTGCTGGCGCAGAAGACCGGCGCCGCCGCGCTCGGCAACGTCAATCCGCGCCTCTATGCCCTGGCCGCCGCGTCGGGCGGCGTGTTCCACGACATCGCCGCCGGCGGCAACCAGGTGCCCTGCACCGCCGGCAGCAGCGACTGCGGCAGCGGCGGCAGCCTCGGCTACAGCGCCGCCGCCGGCTACGACCTGGCCACCGGCCTGGGCAGCATCGACGGCTTCAACCTCGCCGACCAGTGGCTGGCCGCCTCCGGCGGCAGCTCGGGGGGTTCGGGTTCCAGCGGCGGCTCGGGCAGTTCGTCCTCTTCGGGCAGTGCCGCGGAAACCACCTCCGGCGCCGCGGCGCCGTCCGCCGGCGGCGCCTTCGATCCGGCGCTGCTGCCGGTGCTCGCCATGCTGCTGCCGCTGCGCTTGCGCCGAGCGGCCGTTCGGAAAAGGAAGCCGCTGAACGCCGCGACGCCGCGCCCGCGCCGAAGCCGCTTCAAGGAGCATCCATGCGCTTGAACCATCCAATGCCCCGGGAGACCCGCGTGCGCCCCATCCTCTGCTGCATCCTGCTGCTCGCCGCCCTGGCCCTGGCCGCCTGCAAGAACAACCACACCGCCTACGTGCTGACCAGCACCGGCAAGATCCTGCGCTTCGGCACCAACACCCCCGGCACCATCGACAACAGCGCCGCGGTCAGCGGCCTGTCCTCCGGCGTCAGCCTGGTGCAGATCGGCTACCGCCCGGAAGACGCGCAGCTCTACGGCGTCACCAGCGGCAACGAGCTGGCCACGGTCGACCCGGACAGCGGCGTGGCCACGGTGGTGTCGGCCAGCGCCTTCAGCAGCGACAGCCTGTCCGGCGCGGCGGCCTCCTTCGACCCGGTGCACGACCAGCTGCGCCTGGTCAGCACCGAGTACAACCTGCGCGTGAATCCCGACGGCACCCTGGCCAAGTCCGCCACCAAGCTGGCCTTCGCCAGCGGCGACGACAACAGCGGCAAGACGCCGCAGATCGCCGCCATCGCCTACGACAACGCCGTGTCCGGCGCCTCCAGCACCACGCTCTACGCGCTCGACGTCACCACCCACGAGCTGCTGCGGGTCGGCGACGCCGGCACCGGCTCGGTCGGCAGCGTCGACGACGGCCTGCTGCACAGCATCGGCAGCACCGGCGTCGGCTTCACCGCCGACGCCGGCTTCAGCGTCCGCTCCGACAACAGCGCCTATGCCGTGCTGCAGCCGAGCGGCAGCGGCGCCGCGCTCTACACCCTCGACCTGGACAAGGGCACCGCCACGGAGGTCGGCAGCATCGGCGACGGCGACCAGACGATCATCTCGCTGGCGATGCCGGCGGGCGACTGACCGCCGCAGTCCTGCTTCCGCGCGCGGGGAAGAGGCGACCAGGCGATTGTAAAGAGCGGGTAAATCCCCCCGCTGCGGGCGGCGGGCGATCCTAAGATGGCGGCACAGACAAAGCGGTCCCGGCAGGCAAAGCGCCTGCACGCGTCGAACCTCACCGTCCATTCCCCTGGCGACGGTGATCGGCCGGCCGGCGTCCTTCCCTAGCGCCGGCCACTGCGGGGGCGCCAGCGAACTCAGTTCCCCTGCCTCGCTGGCGCCTCCACTTTCATTTCCGCCGGCATTGCGCCGATTTGAATTCCGGAGCGGCAAGCGATCAAATGAACACGAATCCATCCTACAGCCGTGCGATGAAACCCGAAGAGCGGGTGCCGGCGCGCATCCTGCTGGTCGACGACGACCGCAAGCTGGCGGGCATGCTGGCCGAGTTCCTGGAGGCGCAGGCCTACACCGTCGCCGTGGTCCACGACGGCGGCGAGGGCCTGGCGCGGCTGCGCGCCGAGCCCTGGGACCTGGTGGTGCTGGACGTGATGATGCCGCGCGTCAACGGCTTCGAGGTGCTGCGCCTGCTGCGGCAGAGCTCGCAGCTGCCGGTGCTGATGCTCACCGCGCGCGGCGGCGACGAAGACCGCATCAAGGGCCTGGAGGGCGGCGCCGACGACTATGTCGCCAAGACCGCCTCCTCGCGCGAGCTGCTGGCGCGCATCCGCGCCCTGCTGCGCCGCGCCCGCAGCGCGCCGGCGGCCGAGCCGCAGCGCGAGATCGTCGTCGGCGAGCTGCGCATCGACGGTGGCGCGCGTACCGCCATGCTCGGCGGCGCGCGGGTGGCGCTGACGCCGGTGGAGTTCGACCTGCTGCTGGCGCTGGCGCGCTACCGCGGCAACGTGCGCTCGCGCGAGCAGCTGATGGAGCAGGTGCGCGACCGCGAGTTCGAGGTGTTCGACCGCTCCATCGACGTGCACATCGCCAGCCTGCGCCGCAAGCTGGCCGACGACCCGCGCGCGCCGCGCTACATCCGCACCGTGCGCACGGTGGGCTACATGCTGGTGGACGGCGGGGAGCGGCCGCAGTGAGCCGGCGCCGCCGCAGGCTGCGATGAAGCTGCGCAGCTCCCTCTATTCCAAGCTGCTGCTGTGGCTGCTGCTCGACCTGCTGCTGATCGGCGGCCTGTTCTTCGCCATCGCCGGCAGCTCCGGCCTGGGCTGGAGCATGCTGCTGTCGCAGCCGGTGCGCGAGCGCCTGCTGTCGATCGGCGAGCGCGTCGGCAAGGAGCTGTCGCTGACCCCCGAGGCCGGCTGGGACCAGGTGCTGGCCTCCTACAGCGGCGAGTACGGCGTCGTCTTCTCGCTCGAGCCGACGCGGCCGGTCGGCGTGTTCGTGTCGCGCTTCGCCGGCCCGCCCCCCGGCGGGCGCCACGGCCCCGGCGAGCAGGGCTTCGCCGTACAGGGTTTCGCCGCGCAGGGTTTCGGCGCGCCCCCGCCCGAGGGGCCGCCTGCCGACGGCGGGCCGCCGCAGGACGGCCCGGTGACGGTGCAGCCGCCCGATCCGCCGCCGGCCGGTGCGACGGTCGCCAACCAGATCTTCCACCTCGGCACCGGCCCGCTGGTGGTCGGCATGGCCGGCCCCGGCCCGGCCATGCCCGACCGGCGCATGCGCGGCAATCTCATCGCCATCGACCACGCCCATTCCTTCGACGCCTACGAGCTGCGCATCCCGGCGACCCTGGAGCGCAGCAACCAGCCGGTGCGGCCGCTGATGCTGCACGCGCGCGCCGGCGGCGTGGTGCCGCTGCTGCGCTTCCTCGGCGTCACCGAGTGGCTGTCGTTCGCGCTGCTGGTGATGCTGCTGTCGGCGCTGCTGTGGACGCCCTTCATCTGGGGCATCACCAGCACCGTGGTGCGCCTGACCCGCGCCACCGCAGCCATCGCCGACGGCCGCTTCGAGACGCGGGTGCAGAGCCGCCGCCGCGACGAGCTGGGCCGGCTGGCCGAGTCGGTCAACCGCATGGCCGAGCGCCTGCACAACTACGTCGCCGGCCAGAAGCAGTTCCTCGCCGACGTCGCCCACGAGGTCACCTCGCCGCTGGCGCGGGTGCAGATGGGCCTGGGCATCCTCGAGTCGCGGCTGGGCGGGAGCGAGCAGCGCACCCTGCACAACGTGCAGGACGCGGCGCAGCAGATGTCGCGCCTGCTCGACGAGCTGCTGCTGTTCTCCCGCGCCGACATGCAGGCCGAGCGGGTCGAGCGCGGCGCGCTGGAGCTGGAGCCGCTGCTGCGGGAGGCGCTGCGCCGCGAGGACCCGCAGGGCCGGGTGCGCCTGGACGCGGCGCCGGGCCTGCGCGTGCTGGCCCAGCACGCGCTGCTCGAGCGCGCCGTCTCCAACCTGGTGCGCAATGCGCTGCGCTACGGCGGCAGCGGCGCGGTGGAGCTGCGCGCCGCGGCGGCGGAGGGTGCCGTGCGGATCGTCGTCGGCGACCGCGGCCCCGGCGTGCCGGCCGCCGCGCTGCCGCGCCTGGGCGAGCCCTTCTTCCGCCCGGCCGCCGCGCGCGACCGCGACAGCGGCGGCACCGGCCTGGGCCTGGCCATCGTGCGCCGCTGCGTCGCCTCCTGCGGCGGCAGCGTCGACTTCCGCAACCGCGAGGGCGGCGGCTTCGAGGCGGAGATCCGCCTGGACGCGGCCTGAAGCGCCGGCCGGCCCGGGGTTTCAGCCCAGGCCGAATTCCTTGCGCAGGCTGGCGTCGACCGGGCCGGCCGGCATGAACCGCCGCAGCTTGCTCAACAGGGATGCCTGCCCCTTCACCGGGCGGCGCATGCGCCAGGCGCCGAGCGCCGCTTCGACGACCGTGCTCACGACCGCGTCGGGTTCCGGCGCCGCGGCGATGGACCTGCCGATCGCCTGCGCCACGCGGTCGCGTTCGGCGTCGTACGCCGGCATCGATGAAGCCGCCTTCGGCGAATTGACATCCAGGTTGGTCCTGGTGAAGGCGGGCTCGACCAGCACCACGCGGACTCCAAACTGGCGCACTTCATGATCCAGCGACTCGGACAGTCCCTCCACGGCGTGCTTGGAGGCCGCGTAGAGCCCCATGTACGGCGCAGGCAGGAAGCCCACCACGGAACTGATATTGATGATCCGCCCCGAGCCTTGCTCGCGCATGTGCGGCAGCACCGCCCTGGCCGTGCGCAGGATGCCCAGCACGTTGGTATCCAGCAGCGCGGCCGCTTCGGCCGGCGACGTTTCCTCCACCGCCGCGATCAAGGATACGCCGGCGTTGTTGACCAGCACGTCGATGCGCCCGGCCTGATCGACGACGGATTGCACCCCGCGCCGGACCGAAGCTTCGTCGCGCACGTCCATCTCGACCAGTTGCACGCCCGGGATGGCCTGCGCCCGGGCGAGGGCGCGCACCGTGCCGAACACCCGGCACCCCTTCTGCGCGAAACGTTCCGCCGTTGCGCGGCCGATACCGGAAGACACCCCGGTGACCAGGACCACTGCTTGATTCGACATGAGAGTCCTTATCCGATGTGAGTGAATTGCCGGCCGGCGTTACGCCGCCCGCGCCTGGTCCAGCTTCGCGAGCTGTGAACGCACGGCCTCGAGAATTTCGTCGGACAACGCGGCGTCGGTGACGGTCCGCGCCAGCACCACCGCTCCGACCATGGCGGCGCTGCTGGCGAGCGCTTGCTGGCGGCGCGCCTTCGCGGTCCTTCCCGGGATGGCTTCGGTCAGAAGCGCGACCAGGCCCCTGGCCGCGTCGGTGATCGCCGAGCGGACCGACGGTCCCTGCCGTGCCGCCTCGACGCCCAGGGCCGGCAGGACGCAGCCTTCGCCGGGATGATCGCGATGACCCGGTGACAGGTAGACCGAGGCCATCGCGGCCACCGGCTTTTCCGGCGCCCGGTCCAGCACCTCGCGCCATCGCCGACTTGTTTCGTCGTACGCCTCGGCGCAGGCCTCCACCATCAGGTCTTCCTTGGACGCGAACTGGCCGTAGAAGCCGCCGTGGGTGAGGCCGGCGGCGCCCATTAGATCGGCGACGCTCACGCCGTCGAATCCTTTTTCCCGGAACAGTTGCGCCGCCACCTCGACGATGCGCCGACGATTTTGTTCCGCCTGTTCACGCGTGACTTTCATGCCGGGCCTCCGGGGCCGCCGCTTGACTTCTTAAATGATACACATAATATATCATTCATGACAAGTGACATTTAAAAGGTTTTCCATGGGGATTCGAGGCGGTGCGGCACGGGCGGGATGGGCACTGACGGCGGGATTGGCCGCCGCCGGCTTCTTCGGCATCGGCGTTTCGGGCTGCGCGGTCGGCCCTGACTACCGGCGGCCCGAAACGAGGCTGGACGGGTTCCACGCCGCCGCCGCGGTGCAGGCGCGCGGCGCGAGCGTGCCCGCGCCCGATCTGGACGCCTGGTGGCAGGGTTTCAACGACCCCCTGCTGACCCGCCTGGTGCAGCGGGCGCAGGCGCAGAACCTCGATCTCGCCGCCGCCCTGGCGCGGGTGCAGCAGGCCCGCGGCGTGGCCAGCGAGGCCGGCGCGCAGCTTTTGCCGAGCGCCGATCTGGATGCCCAGGCGGCACGAATCCACCAGTCCCTGGAAAGCCCGATCGGCCAGGCCGCCTCGCACCTGCCCGGCTACAGCCGCAACCAGTCGGATTACACGCTGGGCCTGGGCGCGAGCTGGGAGCTGGACCTGTTCGGCGGCCTGCGCCGCGGCCGGGAAGCGGCGTCGGCCGAAGCGGACGCCGCGGTCGCCGAGCAGGCCGGCACGCGCATCTCGGTGGCGGCGGAGACCGCCGACGCCTACCTGCGCATCCGCGGCGACCAGGCGCGCATCGCCGTGGCCGCCGAGCAGGTCGCCACCGACGCGCACCTGCTCGACCTGGTGAACCAGCGGTTCGGGCGCGGGCTGGCGGCGGTGCGCGAGGTGGCGCAGGCCGAAGCCCTGTTGTCGCAGGCCCGCGCCTCGCTGCAGCCGCTGCGCATCGACCTGGAAGCGCAGCTGAACCGGCTGGACGTGCTGCTCGGCCAGCAGCCGGGAACCTCCGCCGCCGAGCTGCAGACGCCGCAGGACATCCCCGCCGCGCCCGCCATCCCTGCCGGCGACCAGCCGGTCGAGGTGCTGCGCCGCCGCCCGGACGTGATCGCGGCGGAACGCCGCCTGGCGGCCTCCAACGCCCGCGTCGGCCAGGCCATCGCCGAGTACTATCCGCACCTCTCCCTGTCGGGACTGCTCGGCTACGAGGCCTCGCACCCGGGCGACCTGTTCAAGGCCGCGACCTTCCAGCCCGGGGCCGCCGCCGGCCTGCGCTGGCGGGTGTTCGACTTCGGCAAGGTCGGCGCCGAGGTGACGCAGGCCAAGGGCGCCGAGGCCGAAGCGCTGGCCCGCTACCGTCAATCGGTGTTGCGCGCCGCCGAGGACGTGGAAAACGCCTTCACCGCGCTGGTGCAGCTCGAGGCCCACGGCCAGGAGCTGCACAACGAAGTCGCCGCCCTGACGCGGGCCCGGGATTCCTCGAAGGAAGCCTACCAGGGCGGGGTGATCGCGCTGACCGACGTGCTCGACGCCGACCGCCAGTTGCTCGTCGCCCAGGACCAGCTGGCGCAAACGCAGGCCGATTCGGGCCGGGCGGCGGTCGGCGCCTTCCGGGCCCTCGGCGGCGGCTGGTGATCGCGGTGCAGCGGTTCAACGAAATCCACGGGAGAGTCACGATGTCACCATTCAAGATCATGGCGGTGTGCGGCGGCCTGTGGGCCGCGGCGGCGGGGCTCGGCGGCTGCGGCTCCTCCACGGCCGCGGCCGACCCCAGGACCAGCGAGCCGCTGGTCGAAGTGGCGGTGGCGCAGCCCGCCGGCGAGGGGCCGCGGGCTTTCACCGGCGTGGTGTCGGCACGGGTGCAGAGCAACCTTGGCTTCCGCGTCTCCGGCAAGGTGATCGAACGCCTGGTCGACGCCGGCCAGCCGGTGCGGCAGGGCCAGCCGCTGCTGCGCCTGGACCGCACCGACTATGCCCACGCCATCACCGGCCAGGCCGGCAACGTGGAGGCGGCGCGGGCGCGGCAGCGGCAGGCGGCCGCCGACGAGGCGCGCTACCGCGGCCTGGTGGCGTCCGGCGCGGTCTCGCAATCGGCCTACGACCAGGCCAAGGCCCAGGCCGACAGCGCCCAGGCCCTGCTGTCGGCCGCCGAAGCCCAGCTCAAGGTGGCGCGCGACGAAGGCGAGTACTCGACCCTGGCGGCGGACGCCGACGGCACCGTGGTCGAGACCCTGGCCGAGCCGGGGCAGTTCGTCGCCGCCGGCCAGATCGTGGTCCGCGTGGCGCGCGCCGGCGCGCGCGAGGCGGCGGTCGACCTGCCGGAAACCCTGCGGCCGGCGCTGGGCTCCGCGGCGCAGGCCAGCCTCTACGGCGGCAGCGGCGACGCGGCGGCGCGCTACCCGGCGCACCTGCGGCAGCTGTCCGACGCCGCCGACCCGCTGACCCGCACCTTCGAGGCGCGCTACGTGCTGGAAGGCGCCGCCGCCAGGGCGCCGCTCGGCGCCACCGTCACCGTCTACCTGGACGGCGCGCAGCCGGCCGCCGGCCTGGCGGTCCCACTCGGTGCCATCGACGACGAGGGCAAGGGGCCGGGGGTGTGGCTGCTCGACCGCAAGTCCTCGTCGGTCTCGTACCGGCCGGTCGCCTTCGTGCGCTTCGACGGCGAACAGGCGATCGTTTCCGGCGGCGTCGGCCCGGGCGACTCCATCGTCGCCCTCGGCGGGCATTTCCTGCACGAAGGCCAGCACGTGCGGATCGCCGCCACGCGCCTGGCGAGCAACTGACATGAGCCGCTTCAATCTCTCCGCCCTGGCCGTGCGCGAGCGCTCGATCACGCTGTTCCTGATCGTCGCCATCATCCTCTCCGGCGTCTACGCCTTCCTGCGCCTGGGCCGCGCCGAGGACCCCGCCTTCGTCATCAAGACCCTGACGGTGACAGCCGCGTGGCCCGGCGCCACCGCACAGGAGATGCAGGACCTGGTGGCCGAGCCGCTGGAGAAGCGCCTGCAGGAACTGCGCTGGTACGACCGCGTGGAAACCTTGACCCGGCCCGGCATCGCCGTCCTGCTGGTGTCGCTGAAGGACAGCACGCCGCCGGCCGACGTCCCCGAGGAGTTCTACCAGGCGCGCAAGAAGCTCGGCGACGAAGCGCCGAAACTGCCCGCAGGGGTGCAGGGGCCGTTCATCAACGACGAGTATTCCGATGTCATCTTTGCCGTGTACGCCCTCGAAGCCAAGGGCCTGCCGCCGCGCGAGCTGACGCGCGAGGCGGAGACCTTGCGGCAGCGCCTGCTGCACGTGCCCGGGGTCAAGAAGGTCAACATCCTGGGCGAGCGCCCCGAGCGCATCTTCGTCGACTTCTCCTACCCGCGGCTGGCCAACCTCGGCATCAGCCCGCAGGAGGTGCTCGGCGCGCTGCAGCGGCAGAACGCCGTGACCCCGGCCGGCTCGATCGATACCAGCGGCCCGCAGGTGTTCATGCGCCTCGACGGCGCCTACGACGGCGTGCGCAAGATCCGCGACACGCCGGTGGCGGCCGGCGGCCGCACCCTGCGGCTGGGAGACATCGCCCAGGTCGAGCGCGGCTACGAGGATCCGCCGAGCTTCCTGATCCGCCACGACGGTGAGCCGGCCCTGGTGCTCGGCGTGGTGATGCAGGACGGCTGGAACGGCCTGGAGCTCGGCCGCTCCCTGGATGCCGAGGAAAAGGAGGTCGCGCGGGACCTGCCCGCGGGCATCCGCTTCACCAAGGTGGTCGACCAGGCGGTGAACATCCGCGAGGCGGTGGACGAGTTCATGCTCAAGTTCTTCGTCGCCCTGGGCGTGATCATGATCGTCAGCCTGATCAGCCTCGGCTGGCGCGTCGGCATCGTGGTGGCCGCGGCGGTGCCGCTGACCCTGGCCGCGGTGTTCGTGGTGATGCTGGTCACCGGCCGCGTGTTCGACCGCATCACCCTGGGCGCGCTGGTGATCGGGCTCGGCCTGCTGGTGGACGACGCCATCATCGCCATCGAGATGATGGTGGTGAAGCTGGAGGAGGGCGTCGAGCGGATCAAGGCCGCGGCTTATGCCTGGAGCCACACCGCGGCGCCGATGCTGGCCGGCACCCTGGTCACCATCATCGGCTTCACCCCGGTCGGCTTCGCCCATTCGACCGCCGGCGAGTACGCCGGCAACATCTTCTGGATCGTCGGCTACGCGCTGATCATCTCCTGGCTGGTGGCGGTGGTATTCACGCCGTACCTGGGCCTCAGGCTGCTGCCGCAGATCGCGCCGGTGGCGGGCGGCCACCGCGGCATCTACTCGACGCCGCGCTACCAGCGCCTGCGGCGCCTGGTCGCCTGGGCGGTGGACCACAAGTTCAAGGTCGCCGGCCTGGTGGTCGCGGCCTTCCTGGTCGCGGGCGCCGGCATGAGCCTGGTCAAGCGGCAGTTCTTCCCCAGCTCGGGCCGGCCCGAAGTGCTGGTCGAGGTGCAGATGCCGGAAGGCACCAGCATCGAGGCGACCAGCGCCGCCGCGGTCAAGGTCGAGCAATGGGTGCGCCAGCAGCCCGAGGTGAAGGTGGTCACCACCTACATCGGCCAGGGCGCGCCGCGCTTCTTCTTCTCCTACAACCCCGAGCTGCCCGATCCGTCCTTCGCCAAGCTGATCGTCCTGACCGAAGACGCCGAGGCGCGCGACCGGCTCAAGTGGCGGCTGCGCGAACGGATCGCCCAGGGACTGGCGCCGGAGGCCCGGGTGCGGGTGTCGCAGCTCATCTTCGGCCCGTTTCAGCGCTACCTGGTCAACTTCCGCATCATGGGTCCGGACCCCGGGCGGCTGCGGGCCATCGCCGGCCAGGTGCAGGAAGTCATGCGCGCCAATCCGCACACGCGGCAGGTCAACCAGGACTGGGGTGAGCGCACGCCCACCGCCCATTTCGTGCTCGACCAGGACCGGCTGCAGCTGATCGGGCTGAGCCCGGCCGAGGTGGCGCAGCAACTGCAGCTGCTGCTGACCGGCGCGCCGGTCACCCAGGTCCGCGAGGACATCCGCACCGTCGACGTCGTAGCACGCAGCGCCGGCCCGGAACGGCTCGACCCGGCGCGGCTCGGCGACCTCAGCCTGACGACCCGGACGGGCCGCCTGATTCCCCTGAGCCAGATCGGCCACGTGGAGATCCGGCCCGAGGACCCCATCCTGCGGCGGCGCGACCGCGTCCCGACCATCACCGTGCAAAGCGATTTCGACGAGTCGATGCAGCCGCCGGAGGTTTCAATGGAAATCGAGAAGGCGCTGGCGCCGGTCATTGCGCAGCTGCCCGCCGGCTACCGCATCGAGACCGGCGGCAACATCGAGGACTCCACCAAGGCGAACACCGCCCTGCTGCCGATCTTCCCGATCATGGTGGCGCTGACCCTGCTGGTGCTGGTGGTGCAGACCCGCTCGCTGTCGGCGATGACCATGGTGTTCCTCACCGCGCCGCTCGGCCTGGTCGGCGCGGTGCCGATGCTGCTGGCCTTCCATCAGCCGTTCGGCTTCAACGCCATCCTCGGCCTGATCGGCCTGTCGGGAATCCTGATGCGCAACACGCTGATCCTGATCGGCCAGATCCACGCCAACCAGGCGGAAGGGCTGGACCTGTACCACGCGGTGATCGAGGCCACGGTGCAGCGCGCCCGCCCGGTCCTGCTCACCGCCCTGGCCGCGGTGCTGGCCTTCATCCCGCTGACCACCTCGGTGTTCTGGGGCTCGATGGCCTGCACCCTGATCGGCGGCACCGCCGGCGGCACGGTGCTGACCCTGCTGTTCCTGCCGGCGCTCTACGCCATCTGGTTCCGGGTGAACAAGCGGGCCGCGGCGGTGGCGGAGGATGCTTTGGCGACGACGCCGGCCTGAGCCGATGAATCCGCCTCTTGCCGCCGGAGCGCCGCCGCCATGAGCGCGACCGGGATCAGCGGCCTGGAACAATTGCGCATCCTGCTCGGCGCCGACCTGCGGCCGATGGGCATCGCCCAGGCCTTGCAGATCGACCTGGTGGAAGTGGAGGAGGGGCGCGCGGTTTTCGCAGGCACGCCCGGCGCCCACGTCTGCCGGCCGCAGGGTCTGGTCCACGCCGGATACGCCGCCACGCTGCTGGAGTCGGCCATCGGCTGCGCGGTCCATTCGCTCCTCGGCGCCGGACAAGGCTGCACCACGCTCGAGCTGAAGATCGCCTACCACAGGGCCCTGACCCCGGCCACCGGCCGCGTGCGCGCCGAAGGCAAGGTGGTTTCCATGGGGAAGCGGGTGGCCTTCGCCGAAGGCAGGATCCTGGATGCGGGCGGAACGCTTTACGCCAGCGCCAGCTCGACCCTGCTGCTTCTCGAGCAGCGGGCGGGCGCATTCGAGCCGCCCTGAGCGAGCGGCCGCGCGCCGTCACGCACGGCGGACGGCGGGAACCATTGGCGTCGCGCGCCGGCCTGAACTGGACAGGACCGCCGGAGAAACACCGATGCTGATCGTCGAAGCCCTCGCGCAGGACCACCGCAAGCTGGAGCAGCTCATGGACGAGCTGGCCGACGCGCCGAGCACCGAGCCGCGCGCCCGGCTGGAGCTTTTCGGGCGGCTGCAGAGCCTGCTGCAGGCGCATTCCCGCGCCGAGGAGGAAGTGGTGTACCGCGCGCTGCGGCGCAAGCTGCCGGAGGACCCCGAGCCGCTGCAGGCCTACGAGCAGCACCACGTGGCCGACCTGCTGCTGCAGGAGCTGGCCTCGTCGGCGCCGGGCCATGCGCGCTGGTCGGCCAAGGCGCGCGTGCTCGACGAGTGCCTGCGCCTGCACATCCGCGAGGAGGAGATCACCACCTTCGCGCTGATCGGCCAGCACTTCGACGACGTGGCGCAGGCCGGCATGGCGCACGATTTCCTGGCGGTGAAGCACGAGACCGTGGAGGCCCTGCTCGGCCCGCTGCGCCAGGCGATGCCGGGCTTCGCCGGCCGCGCGCTGCTGCCGGCGCAGGTGTTCGCGGCGCGGCTGATGCGGCGTGGCGAGCTGTACCTGCGCCGCGCCGACGGCGGCGCGCACAAGCTGCGGGCGGCGCAGCATCGCCGCGCGGCCGGCTGAGCGCCGGGCGACCGTGGCGGGCCGGGCGGGCGCGGCCGGGGTGGCGGCGGTCCGCTGCGGCCTGGCGCTGCTGCTCGGCCTCGCGGCGCTGGGCGCCGCCGGCTGCGGTTCGTTCGGCGCCGAGCGGCTCGGCCAGGACCAGGTCGACTACGCCCGCGCGCTGACCACCTCCAAGCGGCGCCAGATCCTCGGCAACATCGTCAGCCTGCGCTACGCCGACTCGCCCTCGTTCCTGTCGGTGACGCAGATCATCGCCGGCCACTCGGCGGTGGCCGGGGTCACCGCCAGCGGCAGCTGGGCCGCCACCGGCGCCAACAGCAGCACCGGCCTCGGCGGCTCGCTCAGCCTCACCTCCAACCCGACTTTCACTTTCACCCCGACCACCGGCGAGGAGCTGGCGGAAAGCTACATCCGGCCGCTGGCGCCGCAGGTGGTGCTGCCGCTGGCGCAGAGCGGCGTGCCGATCGACCTGCTGATGCGCCTGGCGGTGCAGTCGGTCGGCACCGACCTGCAGAACAGCGCCTCGCTGGCGGGCGGCTATCCGGGCACCGTCGGCTTCTTCCAGCTGATCCACGCGCTGCGGCGCCTGCAGGAAGGGGGCCTGATCGCGGTGCGCTACGCCAGGCCCGACCAGGGCCCCGGGCGGGTGTTCCTGGCGATCAACACGCACGACGGGATTCCGCCGCAGCTGCGCGCCGACGCCGCCCTGGTGCGGCGCCTGCTGCGCAGCGACCGGCGCGAGGTGGAGCTGGTCTACGGCTCCGGCCCGCAGCCGGACGGGCGCGTCGCCGTCGTCACCCGCTCGGTGCAGGGCATCCTCAGCGAGATCGGCGCGCAGATCGCCGTGCCCGCACAGGACGTGGCCCGCCACGCGGTGCTGCCGACGGTCGGCCTGATCGGCGAGGAGACGCGGCCCACGATCGTCATCCATGTCGGCGCCGAGGCGCCGGCCGACGCCTACGCCGACATCCGCCGCGACGGCCGCCACTACTGGATCGACGACAACGACTTCGACTCCAAATTCGCCTTCAGCGTGGTGCAGGACCTCATCGCCCTGGCCCAGTCCAGCCAGAGCGGCAAGCAGGCGCTGGTGACGATTCCGGCGACGCCCTGAGGCGGCGCGGCGAAGCCCCGGCGGGCCGCGTCACGCCATCGCCAGCCGGCTGCGCGGCCACGGCAGCAGCCGGAACGCGGTGAAGTGCGTGATCATCAGCAGCGGCACGTAGAGGACCGGGATCGCGTACAGCGCGCCCAGCTCGCCGGCGTGCGCCGGCAGGTCGAGCAGGGTCGCCTGGGTGTAGTCGACCAGGATGTCGGCGGCGCCGACCACGTTGTAGGCGACCACCAGCGGCCAGAACAGTCCGCGCACCCGCGCCGCGGCGAGCGCCGCCAGGGCCAGCAGCCCGGTGGCGAAGTCGCCCCAGGCGGCGAAGCCGGCGAAACCCGGCGGCAGCCGGCCGACCACCCCCGGCAGGATGAAGGCCAGGCCGAAGAAGCGGAAGCTGTGAAAAGTGGCGATGGCGCGCTGCGCCTCGAACCGCGGCATCGCCTTGAGCCGCGGCCAGGCATACGTGCCGAAGAACAGCAGGCAGGCGACGTAGCCCAGGATGAGGTGGGCGCGGAAGATGTTTTCGGGGGCGTCGATGGACATGGCGGCTCTCTCAGTCGGTGGGCGCGGCTTCGAACACCGCGGTGAGGACGCCGAGCCGGCCTTCCAGCAGGTTGCGTCCGAGGTTGGTGGCGAGCTGGGCGAAGTCCGGCCCCATCACCACGCCGAGGTTCGGCGGCGGCGGCGGGCCCGAGGCGCGCAGCTGCTCGATCCAGGCCCTGGCCGCCGCGGTGTCGTCCTGCCAGACGCGGGTGCGGAAGCCCGCCGCTTCCACCGCCGCGCGCGTCGCCGCGGCGTCCAGCAGGAAGCTCGTCGCCGCGGTGCGCGCCCACGGCACCGGGTAGTGCGGCTCGCCGCCCGCCAGCACCACGTCGAACGTCGCGAACGTCCCGCCCGGCTTCAGCACCCGCCGCAGCTCGCGGTACAGCCGCGCGCGGTCGGCGATGTTCATCGCCACGTGCTGCAGCAGCGCCGCGTCGAACTCGCCGGCGCCGAACGGCAGCTGCAGCGCGCTGGCGGTCTCGAAGGTCACCTGCCCGCCCTGGCCGGTGCGGTGCGTCAGGTAGCGCGCGGCCTCGACGAAGGTCTCGCTGAGGTCGATGCCGGCCACGCGGCAGCCGGTGGCCGCGGCGAGGAAGCGCGCCGGGCCGCCGATGCCGGCGCCGGCGTCGAGCACCCGCATCCGCGCGTCGATGCCGGCCAGCCTGGCCAGTTCGGCGGTCGCGGCCAGGCCGCGGGTGTGGAACTGGTCCAGGGGCGCCAGCTGCTGCGGCGTCAGCCGCTGCTCCTCCGGCCCGAGCGCGGCGAGCGCGGCCTGCAGCCGCGCCGCCAGGCCGGTCGCGCGATAGTGGTCGCGCACGCCATCCAGTGCATCGCTCATGTCCCGCTCCTTGGTGCCTGACATGGCGGCTACCGTACGCCGCTGGCGCTGTTCGATAAAGCGGATTAATCTGAATGAACAGTGAAGAAAAACTACACAATCCCGCGCGGCACGCTCGACGGCGTCGAAGCCTTCGTCCGCGTCGCCGAGCGGCGCAGCTTCCGCGGCGCCGCGGCCGACCTGGGGGTGACGCCCTCGGCGGTGAGCCAGGCGGTGCGGGCGCTGGAAGCGCGCCTGGGCATCGCCCTGTTCATCCGCACCACGCGCAGCGTCGGCCTGACCGAGGCCGGCGAGCGCTTCCTCGAGCGGGCGCGCCCGGCGTTCCAGGAAATCGTCGCCGCCGGCGACGCCGCGCGCGACCTCGGCGCCAGGCCTTCCGGCCTGCTGCGCCTGGCGGTGCCGCGCGGCGCCGTGCCGCGCGTGCTGCGGCCGCTGCTCAGCTCGTTCTGCGCCGCCTATCCCGAGGTGACGGTCGAGGTCGCGGCCAGCGAGGAGCTGGTCGACCTGGCCCGGGAAGGCTTCGACGCCGGCGTGCGCATGGGCGAGTTCATCGCCGCCGACATGGTGGCGGTGCGGCTGACGCCGGCGTTCCGCTTCATCGTCGTCGGCAGCCCCGCCTATTTCGCCCGGCGCGGCCGTCCGCGCGCGCCGGCCGACCTCGCCGCCCACGCCTGCGTGCGGCTGCGCCGCTCCAACGGCGCGGTCGGCAGCTGGCGCCTGCAGGACCGCGGCCGCCCGGTCGACCTGGCGGTGTCGGGCCCCCTGATCGTCAGCGACTTTCCCACCATGCTGGACCTGGCGCTCGACGGCGTGGCCCTGGCGCAGGTGCCGGAGCCGATCGCGCACGAGCACCTGGCGTCGGGACGGCTCGAGGAGGCGCTGGCGCGGCACGCCTCGTCCACGGCGGGCGTGTTCCTGTACTTCCCGCACCGGCGGCAGGTGCTGCCCAAGCTGCGCGCCTTCATCGACCACGTGCGGGCGGCGACGGCACCGCCGCCGCCGGAGCGGAAAGGGACGGCCACGCGGAAGCCGCGGGCGCGGTAGCGCGCCGCGCCGTCAGGTCCCGCCGGTGCCGCGCCGGCGGCGGCGCACGCGGAGCGGATGCCTAAGCCGCCGCCTTCTCCGCCTGCATCTTCGCCACGATCTCCCGCACCTTGTCCTCCAGCACGTCCTCCGTCACCGGCTTGGGCGCGCTGGCCTTGGCCTGGTCCTCGTCGTTGAACCAGCCCTTCACCGTCGACGAGATCTCCGCGCGCAGGCCGTCGGCCGAGTCCTTGATCGCCTTGGTGGTCTGGGCGCTGAGCGAGTCCATCAGCTCCTTCTTGCCGTTGTCGTAGATGCTCAGGATGTCCTTCTTGCTCTGCTCCCACTGGTTGAGCAGCTCCTTCTTGCCGTCGTCCCAGGCCTTCTGGCCGATCTGCTTGACCGTGTCGGGGAAGTTGGTGACGGTCCGGGTGAAGTCGTCCATCTGCCCGCCGAGCTTGCTCAGCAGGCCGGCGCTGTCGTCGGCCTTCTTCTGCGCCGCGGCGATGTCGGCGTTCTGCTTGGCGATCTGCGCCACCAGGTCGTCGAGGCGCTGCTTGTCGGCGGCGGCGCTGGCTTCGGAGGCCTGCTGCTCGGCGGCGGCCTGCAGCTTTTCCAGGCCGCTCTTCACCTCGGTGATGTCGTTGTGCAGCACGTCGATCGTGCCCTGGAACTCGCTGAGCTTGTCGTTGATCTCGGAGATCTTGTCGCTGAGCTGGGAAAACACCTCGTCCGCTTCCATGACGCCCCCTTTCCGTGGATATGGCCCGCGGCGACAGCCTAGCCGCAGGTTGGTGCCGGGATGTGTGAAACAGTACCGGGCAGGCTTGGTAAACCCCGTGTAAATCCCCGCCGCCGCGGCCCGGACCTGCCTTAGCGTGGGCACAGGTTGTGACTCGAGGAGGGCTTATGCACAAGACGATTGCGGCGGGGCTGCTGGGCGCGGTGTGCTTGTCCTGGTCGGCGTGCGGCGCCGCCGCGGCGCAGGAGACGGCGCCGCCGCAGGCGCCGGCACCGGAGCTGCTGGCCGGCCCGGATGGACCGCCGCCGCCGGGCGCGCCGGGCGGCGACCGCAGGTTCCTGATGCTGCAGGGCCCGGGCGCCGGCGGCCCGCCCCGGGAAGTGATCCACACGCTGCTCGAGATCGAGCGCCTGTACCGCGAGCAGGGCCGCAGCAAGGAGGTGGTGGCGCTGTACCAGGACGTGCTGGCGCGGACCCGCGACCCGATGGTGCGGCACTTCGCCTACGACGCCATCGTGCGCAGCCAGCTGCAGCCGGCGGACACCGACAAGGCGCTGGCGACCCTCAAGCAGAGCCTGGAGGAGAGCCTGCAGCGGCTCAACCAGATGCCGCCGCCGGGGCCGGGACGGAACGACAAGGCGGCGCCCTGAGCGCGCCGCACCGCTGTTCCCCACCGGAGGAGCGGCCGGCTTCAGGCTTCCTGCCGCACTTTC
>Ga0070741_10000536_pt1 | contig 134210 bp, 128 predicted proteins | sample Coa_R1_4_FD_66440 | JGI IMG/M metagenome (GOLD analysis project Ga0070741, IMG submission 66440) | Surface soil microbial communities from Centralia Pennsylvania, which are recovering from an underground coalmine fire - Coalmine... | ecosystem: Environmental > Terrestrial > Soil >... | reverse complement strand
CTGCGCCAGCGAGTGATCGTCCAGGAACATGATCGAGCTGTAGACCTGGTGGTTGTCGTCGATGTTGTAGTGGGTGAAAGCACCCGCGTTCCAGCGCTCATCCGGGCGCATGTAGTAGTTGAGCGCGCCGAAGTTGTAGGCGTTCTTCGCCGATGAGTAGGGTACGAACGTGCCGGTGGTCGGATCGACCGTCAGGGTGGGGGCGAAGGGAATCGGCACGGACGCGAGCGGATCCCCGGGGGTGGTCGATTGGAAGTCGTGATTGAAGAAGCGACCGGTCGCACTGGTGCTCGAGCCGCTGCACTGCGGGGTGCCTTCGCCCGGAACCGAGACGTCCTTGGTGGTGGCCAGCGTGCACAGGCTGAAGTCGCGAGCCGCCTCGGTGACCGGGGCGGTTCTGCGATAGCCGACGTAGGCCACCGCGTTCCCCTTGCCGTCGGCGAAGTTGCCGCCGAGGATCAGGGTGACGTCCTTGGTGGCGCCATCCCACACGGAGCTCGGCGAAGTGCCGTAATTGTGGGCCGGAGCGAACTGCGCGTAGTAATCGTTGTGCTGGTCGTGCTGGTACGCCGACGCGTTGGCGTCGATCTCGAATCCCTGGAAGTGATCGTTCATCACGAAGTTGACGACGCCCGCGACGGCGTCCGCGCCGTACACCGCAGCGGCACCGCCTGTCAGCACGTCCACACGCTCGACGAGCGCGATCGGGATGTTGTCGAGGTCGGCCGCGTTGGCGTTGATCGGGACGATCGAGGGCTGGCCTGGCACCATGCGCTTGCCGTCGACGAGGACCAGGGTGCGCTGCGGGCCGAGGCCGCGCAGATCGACCGTGGCCGTGCCGGTGGCGCCGTTCGAAGCCATGGCGCCCTGATCGGCCATCACCTGCGGCAGGTTATTGAGCACATCCTCGACCGAGGTCACGCCCTGGGAGGCAATGTCCTTGGCGCTGATAGCGGTGACCGGGCTGATCGAGCTCAATCCGGGCTGCACGATACGCGAGCCGGTGACCACGACCTCCTGCAGAGCGGCTGTCGGAGCAGCTGCGGTGGCAGGGGTGGCTGGAGCGGCCGAAGGGGCCGGCACCGCCTGCGGATCTGCAGCTGCCGCCACCGCCGGCAGCGCCACAGATGCCGCTGCAGCGTTGGCCAGGGCGAGACGGATGGCTCGCCGCAAAAGCGTATTCTTCGACATCAGTATGACTCCCAAGACCTGGTATATATGTGTTGTGCGACGCTGAATGGTGCCTACGCGCCACAAGCGACCCATCCCCCAAGAATACGGCGTTGGTTTTGACGCTGTAAAGTCCTCCACGCTTTATTACAGCGATTTTTGCTCGTAAGCGCCGTATCAGCCGCTCACGCTGGCGCGGCAATCCCCGCTCCATTGTGCCCTGGATGTAAACGTTGCAATTGCGCCACGAGCCAGCAGCCCCTGAGCGTTGCGCGCATACCACAAGGCGAGATTCCGCCCGCGGGGTGATAATGTCGCGCGATGACCCCGGCAGAAACACTCGAGCGCGCGACCAGCCTGCTGCAGAAAGGTGAGGCTGCGGCGGCGGCGGCGGCCTGCGGTGCCGTCCTCGCACGCGAGCCTCGGAATGCGGTAGCGGCGCACCTGATGGGCCTCGCCCTGAAGGACACTGGGGATTCGGCCCAGGGTGAGCAATGGCTGAGATTCAGCATCGACCTGGAGCCGAATCGCGGCGAGTTTCATGCAAATCTCGCCAATCTGCTGCGAAAACGCGAGAAATACGCCCCGGCTGAGTCCGCCTATGAGCGCGCGCTCGAGCTGCTGCCGGACCACCGCCCCGCACGCCGCGGGCTCGCACTCACTCTCATCGACCTGAGGCGGCCCGAGGCTGCCGAGGCGCAGTGCCGGCTCCTCCTCGCGGGCGAGGAGGCGGACGCGGAGAGCTGGAACATTCTCGGCCTCGCTCTGGCGAGCATGGGCCGGGACGTGGAGGCCGAGAGCGCCTACCGGCGGGCGATAGTGCTCGATCCGGGCAATAAGGTCGCGCACCATAATCTGGGCGCCCTCCTCGCGCACCTGGAGAGGCCGGAGGCGCTGGAGGTCATCGACACGGCACGCAAGCTCGGCGCGGACGGCTATGAGGCGGCCTACAACCGCGGACGCGCTGCGCTCAATGCCGGCGATCTCGACGAGTCGGAGGCGAGTTTCGCCCGCGCAGTGGAGCTGCAGCCGTTGAACATGGATGCACAGTCGACCCTCGCGCACGTGCGGTTCATGCGGGGCGATCCGGCATTCGTGCGCTCGCTCGTCACCACCGTGAAGGCGAATCGGGAGAACATCCGCCTGCAACTCCTCCTGGGTGAGACGCTCTGGCGCGCGGGGCAGCTCGCCAGCGCCGAGACGCTCGTGCGCGACCTCCTTGCCCGCGGGCGCTCGGTGCCCGCAGCGCAATCGACACTGGCCGGCATCCTTTTCGATCAGGGCAGAGCGGAAGAGGCGGAGAGGTACGCCCTGGAAGCTGCGGCAACGCGCCCGGACCAGCAGGCGGTGGTCCTCAATGTGGTGACCATTCTTCTTGCGCGTGGCAGAGCCGAGGAGGCGATGCCCTTCATCCAGGCGCAGTTGAGCCGCAATCCTGACGCACAGACGTGGCTCGCGTTCGAGGCCACGGCATCACGCATGCTCGCGACCGACCGCTACCACGAGCTGTTCGACTACGACAGATTCGTCAGAGTGTTCGATCTCGAGGCGCCTCACGGATGGTCCTCGATGGCGCAGTTCAACCGGGATCTGGCCGCAGCGCTGCATGACCGCCACCGCTTCACCAACCATCCGCTCGACCAGACGCTGCGCAACGGCACGCAGACCTCACGAAGCCTGCTCACCGAGCCCGACCCGGCCATTCGCGCGATCCTCGCGGCCTTCCAGACGCCGATCGAGGAGTATCGGCGCACGCTCGCCGTGCCCGCCGGGCATCCGCTGTCACGCGCCAATAGCGGTGAGAGTCGCTTCACCGGCGCCTGGTCGGTGCTGCTGAAGCGCAACGGCTTTCACGTCAACCACATTCATCCCGATGGCATGTTGAGCTCGGCCTACTACGTGGAGGTTCCGCCGGAGGCGCAGGATGCGGCTCTCAAGTCGGGCTGGATCAAATTCGGTGAGCCACGCTATCCCGTGGCCGGCATCATCGCGGAGCGCTACGTGCAGCCGCGGCCCGGGCGTCTGGTGCTCTTCCCTTCTTATATGTGGCACGGCACCAATCCCATTTACGGCGAGGACCCACGACTCTGCATCGCCTTCGATATGCGCCCGCAGGCGACCTGAGCGCGCCTGCCCGCCGCGCTCAATCGGCGTAAAACTCCGCGATCGCCGCCGTGGCCACCGTCATCAGGTCCTGCTCGGCCGGCGTCATGAGCGGGTTCCAGATGTCGAAGATGAGGATGGTGCGTTCCTCATCGCTGTCGTTCCAGGCTGCATGCTCGATCGTATCGTCGAAGATGAGGAGCTTGCCGGGATGCCACTCGCGGACCTGCGTGCCGACCCTGAATCCGCAGCCCGGCGGCACGATGAGCGGCAGATGGACCGTCAGGCGCGTGTTGGTGGAGCCGGTGTGCGGTGGAATGCGCGTCCTGGGCTCCAGCAAAGAGAACAGCTGCGTCGGCCCGCGGTGTGGGATCCTGACGATCGGCGCTTTCTCGAGCGCGGCGAGTGTTTTCGGGCAGCGCGCGCAGTTGGCTTCCTGGCGCTCGCCGTCCTTGTAGAGAAAGAGTGCGCTCCAGCGTCGCGATTGATTGAGCTCACGCCACTGGTTGAGCGGTTCATCCGGTGAGTGAGTGAGATATGGCGAGAACTGATCCCGGGAATCGGCGAGCAGCGCCTGCAATTCCGCGCGGATGTCATCCGTCGCCTGCTCGATGGCCGACACCCACGGAAACTCCTCCCGCTCGTAGAACTGAATCGCCGGCAGGCGGGGGAAGTGCGTGAAGGTCGGCTGCTGGGTGTAGATCCGGTTTCGTCCGAGGATTGCTCCGAGGCAATCATCCACGCGGTCCGCCTTTGCCGTGGCATGCCGTGCGCGCACTTCCTGCATGCGCTCCTTTAGCCATGCGTCGAGCTCGTTGAGGCTCGCCAGCACCGTGCGCCTGGCATGCTCGATCACGGGCTGCCACGATTTCGGCAAGGCTGTGTCCGGCCGCAGGGACAGGAGGGCCCGGTGATAGATCTGCGCCGCGTGCTTGACCTTGCCCGTGCGCTCGAGCAGGGATGCCTTCTGAATCAACGCCAGCGTGAAATGTGGCTGCAGCGTGAGCGCCCGCTCCAACGCCTTCATCTCCGCTTCCGCATCGTTCAGCTCGCGCAGGGAGGTCGCGAGATTGAGGTACATCGCTGCATTACTTGAGTCCGCGGCAACCGAGCGCTCGAGCCATTGTCGGCCTTGCGCCGCATCACCTACACGCAACGCATGCACTCCGTGGGCACCGAGCACCGCCGCGTCATCGGGGGCGAGCGAGAGCGCCTGCGACAGAAATCTCGCAGCCTCGGCCGGTTGGCCCTGTAGATCGGCCCGTTCGGCACCGCCAAGTAGCTCACGAATTTTCACTTGCAGAGGGGCGGGGGTGCTCATGAAGGAGTATCCTACTGGATGTGCCAAATCTTCGGGCATCGCCGCTGCGCCGGCGCTGGTGGCCGGCGGTGTGCCTGCAGAGCATGCTGCTCGCGGGACTGGGGAGTGCTGTTGCCGCCGCCCCTACCCCCGCAGCCACGACCGACGCGCCGAAGTCATTGTCTGCCGCCGAGGCGGCCGAGCAATACAAATCCCTCTTCGCCTGCCCAACCACGCTCGATCACATCGGGCGGGTAGTGGCTCCCGTCACGATCAACGGCCAGGGGCCGTTCCGGTTCGTCGTCGACACGGGTGCCAGCCGCTCCTCGGTAGGCCCGGGCCTCGTGCAGACTCTGGGCCTCAAAATGAGCACGGTGCCCGCCCTGCAGCTCGAGGGGATTACCGGCTCGGCGCCGGTCTCCGCGGTCACGATCGAGCGGCTGAAGGCAGGAAACATCAACATCGACCACACGCCGATGCCCGTCCTGTGGGCGCCGGTAATGGCCGGAGCGGATGGTATCCTCGGCATCGCCGGACTCTCGGATCAGACGCTGCTGGTCGACTTCGAGCACAACCGCGTCGTGCTGGGAAGCTCTCTCGATCCCAGCGTCCGTTTCCACTACTCACGTGTTGTTACCCACGAGGTCAGCGGCGGCCTGATGACTGCCGTTGCGTACGTGGGGGACGTTCGTGTGCTTGCAATCATCGATACGGGATCGGAGCGCACCCTCGGGAATCCCACGCTACAGAGGGCGCTGGGCCTGCGGGACGACCCCGGGCGCGCCGAGCCGGTTACCGCCGTCTATGGCGCGACCCGACAAGTAGAGTCGGGACGAGTCCTCCATGCTCCCGTGATCGCCATCGGTCCGCTGCGCGTTGAGGGCGTCGATCTCATCTACGGCGATTTCCACATCTTCAAGCTGTGGAAGCTCGACCGGGTTCCGGCAATCATCCTGGGGATGGACGTCCTCGGCACGGTGAATGCGCTCGGCTTCGACTTCCCCCATCACGCGCTCTACGTCTCGAGTGCGCGTCCGACGGGCGATCCCTTCAATCACATTACCTCCTACAGCTCGTCCACCGCGATTCACTAGCCCGCGGCCAGCTCGCCAACCTCACGCGCAAGCCGCTCGAAGAGCTCGAGCCAATCGCCGGGCGCGCGCTGCCGGAAGAGTCGCATGGTCGGATACCAGGGACTGTCGCTGCGCTCCAGGAGCCAGCGCCAATCAGGCGCCGCGTGCAGAGCCACCCAGACCGGCAGGCCCAACGCGCCGGCCAGGTGCGCCACCGATGTATCCGACGTGACTATCAGGTCGAGCGCCGACAGGAGAGCCGCCGTTTCAGCCAGGGCGTGGGCACTGACATCGTCCGGATCCGTGAGTTGTGCAAGTGCGCCGCCAAAGTCCACCTGACTCCGCTGCCCGGCCGCAGCGCCTTTCTGCAGCGAAATGAGGCTCACACCGGGAAGGCGGGCGAGTGGCGCCGCGCAGGCGAGCGCGAAGGAGCGGCCCCTGATCCAGGCCTGCTTCTCCGCGCCGGCGTGACCCTGCCAGTTGAGCCCGATCTTCAGGCCGGGTAGCGCGCTCAGCCGATTACGCCAGCTCGCGACGGCTGCCGGATCCGCCTTCAGGTAGGGTACCTCGGCGGGAATCGTGTCCGCCCGTGTCCCAAAGGCGAGTGGCAGGCTCAGGAGCGGACAGTGATAGTCCAGAGCGGACGGGACCGGGTCTCCCTGACAGATGAGCGTCCCGCCGAAGCGCACAGATCGCATCAATTCCGCGAGCGCTTCCGGCACTTCGAAGACGATCTGCGCGCCCTTGTCCTCCAGGAGCGGAAGGTAACGACAGAACTGGAGAGCGTCCCCGAGTCCCTGCTCGGCGTGGATGAGGATGCGCTTGCCGGCGAGGTCCTCGCTGCCCGTCCAGCGCGGCGTGGAGAAGCTGCGGTGATACTCCCGCAGGTATTCGAGCCGCAGGCGGGCCTCGTAGAGCGGCCAGCCTTCCTCGTACTCACCCTGGGCGAGCTTGAGGAGACCCTTGCTCCAGAGCGTCGGCGCGTGATCGGGCTCGATGCTCAGGGCGCGGTCGAACTGCTGCAGGGCCTCCTCACGGCGACCGAGAGCGTTGAGGGTGCCGGCGGCGTTGTTGAAGGCGTCGATGTAGTCTGGTTTGGCTTCTGCCGCCTTGGCAAAGGAGGCCAGCGCCTCCTCCGACCGCCCGAGATGTCCGAGCTCGACGCCCCGGTTGCTGAGCGCCTCGGCGGACCGCGGCTCGATCGTGAGCGCGCGCTCGAAGCTCAATAATGCCTCCGCATGCCGCTCGAGCAGCGACAGCGCCACGCCCCGGTGAAAGTGGATCCCGAAGCGCTGCGGCGCCAGCGCCTGGGCGCGCTCCAGGCTGCCGAGCGCATCCTCGTAGCGTTCCAGGCTGATGAGTGCGAGTGCCCGGCAGTGATGGACTTCCGCCTCACCCGGCGCGAGGGCCAGTGAGCGATCGTAGCTCGCGAGCGCTTCTTCGAGTCGCTTCAGCGCTCGCAGCGCATTGCCCCGGTTGGCGAGCATGACTGCATCGCGCGGATGGAGCACGAGTGCCTGGTCGATACTCCTCAGGGCCTCCTCATAATGACGCTCGGAAAGCTCGGCGAAGGCCCGGCCGCGGTGCGCGGCCAGCAGGTCGGGCTTCAATGCCGCTGCGCGCCCGAAAGCGCCGGCCGCTTCGCTGTGCCGGCCGACACTGCTCAGCGCATGACCGAAGTTGGCGAGAATGTATGGGTTCGAGGGGCGCGCGTCCGCCGCTGCTTGCAGATGGAGCACGGCCTCTTGCGCCTGCCCCATGCGGCCGAGCGTCACACCGAGGAGGTGCAGCGCATCGCCATTGTTCGGCTCCCGGGCGATCGCCTGCCGGAAGAGCGTCGCCGCTTCGGCAAGGCGCCCCTGCTGCTGCAGGGTGTAGCCCTGCGCCAGCTCCGTGGCGGTATCCCCGGCGCTCACGCGGGCAATCCTCCGCCGCCCGTCGACACCGGGTCAGAATGCCGGAGCCTCATCGTACCCGCATGACTTTGAAGCCATGGTGCGAGGACGCTTCCAACCAGTAGGAGTCGAGCCATCCGCGCGTGATGCGTACGGAGTCACCCGGCTTGGCGTAGAGATCCGTGCCGTCCGGCACCAGCTGCTCCCATACCTGGCCATTGTCGAGGGAGACCATGGCGCGGCCGTCGGGGCCTTGCCCGATGTGCACCACGTGCGCGTCTATGGTGGCGACGGATTTTACGCGCACGCCCGCGGCAGCAGCTTCCCGGTCCACAATGGTGGCGTGCGACAACCCGAAAGTACGTTGTGGGTTGAGGGCCTCTTTCATGGCGCGGGCCGTACGCTGCGCGGACTCGGCCACGGCCGCGGAGACCCGGTCGAAGCACCGGAGGCGGGCAGCGTCCGCGGCAATATGACGGCACGCCAGCAGCTGGTTGACGGGCGTCTCGGGCGGAGCGGCCCGGACTGCGGGGATGGCGGCAAGGATCAGCAGCAGGCTCAGGGAGGCCGCCAGCGGTTGCTTCGGCTTGGCGCGATCGCGGCGGGCGAGATCGGGAGGGGGATTCATCGAAAAAGTATAGTGCCTCACCCCTCCCCATACCACCGCCGCCCGACCTGAGCTAATCTAGACATATCAACTACATGAGCAGGGCGTGTCATGACGTCTTCCAGATTACATATGGGCCTCCTGGCCGCGTGCGCGGCGATGGCGGCAGCGGTCGCGCTGGCACAGCAGGCGCCGAGCAGCTCGCCGACGACTCAGCCCGCAGCGCAGTCGGCGCAAAAAGCGGCTGCCGATTCAAAGGCCGCCGCCCCTGCGGCCGCCGCCGCTGCAGCTCAGAAAAAGGCAGCGGACCAGCTCATCAGGGATGCGAGAAATGCGGGCTTCAAGCCGCAAAAAGTCGGTGGCAACCTGATGTTCTGCCGGACCGCGACCGAGCTCGGGTCGAGTTTCCCGGTCAGGACCTGCTACAACGAAGATCAGGTGAGAATAAAGATCCAGGAATACCAGGCACAGCGCCAGCAGCTCGAGGGCATGCACAGCAGCGGAATGGTTACCAATTAGCGCTACCGGCGGCGGCAGGGACGTTACCTGAGGAGGCATGTCATGACATCGAGACTACAGAGAGCTCTCCTTGCCGCGTGCGCAACGATGGCGGCGGCTGTCGTACTGGCACAGCAGGCTTCAAACAGCTCGCAGACGACGACCCAGTCCGCGGCGCAGTCCGCGCAGAAGGCGGCTGCCGATTCAAAAGCAAATGCCGGCTCGAGCGCCACTGCCGATTCAAACGCGACTGCCGATGCAAAAGCCACGGCCTCTGCCGCCGCCGCCGCGGCGCAGAAAAAGGCCGACGACCTGCTCATCAGGGATGCGAGGAATGCGGGATTCAAGCCGGAGGACATTCGTGGCAATCGCATGTTCTGCCGGACCGCCACCGAGCTTGGATCCAGCTTTCCGGTTAGAACCTGCTACAACGAGGATCAGGTGAAAATAAAGATCCAGGAGTACCAGGCGCAGCGCAACCAGATGGAGGCGGCGCACAATCTCGGAATGCAGGTTCACTAGGACGCGGACCGGCGACTGGGCGTTCCGCGCGCATGCCCGAACAACACAGCGGCGAGCCTGCCGGTCTGACGAGCGCCGGTTTCCAGGCGCTGCAGCGCGGCGATGCCAAGGCCGCGCGCGAGCATTTCGAGCAGGCGACGATGAGCGGGACGGCGGGCGCCGACACCTGGTTCGGCCTCTCGCTGGCACACCGTCACCTCGGCTCCGCGCAGGCGGAACGAGCGGCTCTCGATCGCACTCTGGAGCTCAATCCCCGGAGCGTTCCTGCGCTCGTCCGCAAGGGCGATCTGTATACCGCGCAAGCGGATGCGCGCGCCGCGAACACCTTCTACCGTGCCGCCCTGAAGATCGCCGGTTCCATGCGAGCGACCCCTCCGGAGTGGCGGGCGGAGCTCGAGCGGATCGCGGCACTGGTGCAAGGCAATGCCCGCGCCTTCGAGCAACACCTCATCGATGATCTTGGGCGCACCGGCCTCGGAAGGCCCGGCACGGAGCGCTTCGCCCGTGCGCTCGATCTGCTCCTCGGCCGGCGGCAGATCTTTCAGCAGCAGCCGCAGGTGTTCTATTTCCCCGAGTTGCCGCAGATCGAATTCTATGACCGCGCCGATTTTTCCTGGACCGCGGCTCTCGAGCAGGACACCGCCGCCATCCGCGAAGAGCTGCGCGCCATCCTCAGCGCCGGCGACCGCTTCGGTCCCTACATGCAGCCGAGCCCCGACCGTCCCGCATTCGACAACAACGGTCTGCTCAACGACCCTTCCTGGAGCGCCTGCCACCTGATCCGCAACGGCGAGGAGGTCGCCGCCAATGCGGCCCTCTGTCCGGTCACCATGAATGCGCTTCGGCGCCTCCCCCTCTGTCGCATCGCCGGGCGCACGCCGACCGCGCTCTTCTCCCTGCTGCGCCCCGGCACACACATCCGGCCGCATCATGGGTTCCTCAACACACGCCTCATCTGTCACCTGCCGCTCATCGTGCCGCCGGGGTGCGCATTGCGGGTCGGCAACGAGACCCGGCCCTGGAAAGAGGGTGAGGTCGTCATTTTCGATGACACCATGGAGCACGAGGCCTGGAACCGGAGCTCGGAGCTGCGCGTCGTTCTCCTCTTCGACATCTGGCGCCCCGAGCTCACCGCCGCAGAGCGCGGGCTCGTCGCCGGCATGCTCGAGTCCATCGATCGGTTCGGCGGTGCCCGCCGCGAGTGGAGTCAGTAGACGATAATGGTCCAGCTCATCGAGCGGGTCACAGGGTGCACTCGGGCGGGCGGATCTTCCCTTCTGCGGCAGGACGCTTAGAGTTCACCCCAGAGCCTTGATCTGCAAGGCGGGAGACGCTCATGGCCGTTTCCAGGTTCGGTATGGTGCTCTGCGCGGCGGGTATGTTGATGGTCGGGAGGGGCGCGCAGGCATGGCAATCGTCGACTGCGCCGGCAGCTGTCCCGGGCGTGCTCGCCCCATCTTCTGCTCAAAAGGCGGAGGCTGACAAAGGTGCCGCGGCACGGTCCGCCGCCGCCAAAAAAGCTGCCGATGCGGCTGCAATACTGGTCAGAGACGCCCGCAATGCCGGCTTTACGGCAGAGAACATCAATGGCGCGCAGATGTTCTGCCGGCTCGATACTGAGCTCGGCTCGAGGTTTCTCGTGAAGACCTGTTACGACGAGCTGCAGGTACGGATCAAGATCGAGCAGTATCGGACGCAGCGCAACGAGCTCGAGGCGATACACCACCTTCAGTAGCATGCGCAGCAGTGCGCGTCCCGCGGCTGTCATCAGCTCATCGGCAGGCGGCTGCGTGGATGAGTGGTAATCGTTTGACCAGTCGAAGGGGTCTTAATGGTCCAGTCCTCCCGCACGTGCAAGGCTGTTTGATCCTGTTAGACTTGGAATCCTCCGGTATCAGACGTTAGGAGCGCGCGTTATGAAAGTGTCAGTGTTTCGTGGAGCGATCCTCTTTGTGGCCTGTGCGATGACCGCGGCCGTCCTCGCGCAGGCACAGCAGGCCCCCAAGGACTCCAAGCCCGCGGCTGCGGCCGCCGCGTCCGCCGCCTCCGCCGCCTCGGCGAGTGCGCCCGCGGTCAATCAGAGCGCCACCGACAGCAAGGACAAGGCCATCAAGGAGGCCTCCGCCCAAAAGGCCGCAGATGACTCGGCGGTGTTCCTCAGGGACGTGGCCAATGCCGGCTTCAAACCGGAGCACGTCCGCGGGACCCTGATGTATTGCAGGACGACCACTGAGATCGGCTCGAACTTTCCGGTGAAGACCTGCTACAACGAGGAGCAGGTGCGCGTCAAGATCAGCGAGTATCAGGCGGAGCGCATGGAGATGCAGCGCAAGGGTACCCTGCCGCAGTTTTGCAACAAGACCTACGCGCCTCAGTGCTGAGCGGCGGCTCAGCCCTCACTGACATGACTCGACAGGCCGCGGATGCAGCACATCGGTAGCGAAGGTGGGCGGGCGAGCCGCGTGGCTCGCCTGCTCATAATCGTACGCGAGGCCGAGCAAGCGGCCCTCGGACCACTTCGGCCCGATGAAGGAGATGCCCACGGGTAGCCCGTGGACCTGGCCCATCGGTACATTGATGTAGGGATAGGCAGCTACGGCCGGCAGGCTGCTGTCACCGCCGCTGATCGAATCACCGTTCACCAGGTCGATGACCGATGCCGGGTTCGTGGTGGGGGAGATCAGCGCCACGACCTTGTGCTCGCGCAGCAGGCGATCGATCCCGGCGGGCCCGGCGAGGCGCAGGTTGGCGTCATGTGCCTTGACGTACGCCGGATCGTCGAGACCTTTCGTGTGCTCCGCCTTGACGAAAAAGCCCTGCCCGAACCATGTCATCTCCTCGGGATGGGCATCGTCGAAGGCAATGAGCTGTGCCAGTGTCCGGCTCCTGACCGCCGGCGGCGATCCAGCGAGATACCTGTTGAGATCCGCCTTCAGCTCCGTCTGCAGGACGAGGCCCTCGTTCTTGCCGAGCTTCGCGACGTCGTAATCATCGACATCGACCAGAGTGGCACCCCGGGCTTTGAGCACTGCCAGGGCCCGATCGAACACCCCGAGCGTCTCGGGCGTGAAGCCCTTCAAGAGGAAGCGCGCCACACCGAGGCGCACGCCGTGGAGCGCACGCGGGTTGAGAGCGGTGGTGTAGTCGATCCGATGCCTGTTCGCCTCAGCCGTAGCAGGGTCGGCGGGGTCACTCCCCGCCATGGCCGTCAGCATCATCGCCGCATCGCGCACCGTGTGCGTAATGGGACCCGCCGTATCCTGAGTGTGGCTGATGGGCACGATGCCGGTGCGCGAGATGAGCCCGACAGTCGGCTTCAATCCAACGAGGCCATTCATCGAAGACGGACAGTTGATGGAGCCGTCCGTCTCCGTACCCACCGCTGCTGCGGCCAGGCCTGCCGCCACCGCTGCCGCGGATCCTGAGCTCGATCCGCACGCCGTGCGATCCAACGCGTAAGGATTGCGCGTAAGGCCGCCCACGGCACTCCAGCCGCTGCTCGAGTGTTCCGAGCGGATGTTCGCCCACTCCGAGAGATTGGTGCGGCCGAGGATGACTGCGCCGGCGCGGGAGAGGTTCTCCACGACCGGAGCGCTGGCGGCGCGGACGTTTTGTGCCAGCGCCAATGATCCGGCGGTGGTTGGCACCCCGGCCACACCGATGTTGTCCTTCACCAGGATGGGCAGGCCGTCCAGGGGGCCGCGCGACTTACCGTCAGCTCGGCGTGCGTCGGCGGCGCGCGCTTCGGCTGCGGCCTGCGGATTGAGCCCGATTACGGCGTGCAGCTGCGGGTTGAGCCTGCCGATTCGGGTTTCGTAACCGGCGACCAGCGCCTGCGAGGTGATGCGGCGTGCCGCGAGATCGGCGGACAGGTCCGCGGCCGACTTGCACACCGTGTCATAGCCGGCTGCAGCGGAGACATACGTCAGACAACAGAGCGTGCCTGCGGTGATGTACGTGCGCATGTTGCCCCCCTTACCGACTGGCGCGCGGCGCCATGATTTTCGCCAGCACGTCCGCCTGATCGCGGATGCGCACCAGGTGCGGATACTGCGGGCCGCCGTGATAGCTCACCGCGAGGGTGTGGTACCAGCCGTCCTGTTGCACCAGGAAGGCAGTGGGTCCGCTGGAATGCTCCGCCTGGGTCGCTGCGTATTTCAGCACCTTGTCCGTGTAGGCCTGATTGTCGATGGCGAGGATCTTCATCCCGGGAGCCATCCCGGCTTGCCACGCCGGCGAGCCCTCGCGCACGTCCGCCACCGTGTCATCCTTGCCCAACAGGAATCCATAGCTGAACCAGTTGTCGGAGACGTGAAAGAGCGCCTCGCGCGTCGCGATGAACTTGTTCGGCTCGCTCGTGTAGACCAGCCGCCAGCCCGACCGCGCCAGCTCATCGGTCGGCGGTGTCGGGGCGACCTCGTACACGCGCTTCTGGAAGAATGCATGCCAGTCGTACGGTGTGACCTGGTTGAGGAGCTGCTCGATCTCCTCACGGGTGTAGGTCTTGGTGATGGGCCCGGTCACCGCCGGTGCACTGTAGAGGTGCAGGAAGTCATCGAGCGACCTCCTGCCCCGGGTTCGCTCACGGATGAGCGTATCGGCATCGAGCCACAGGAGCTCCCCCTCCCCGTAGAAATCCCCCGCGGTCCGGCGGATGCTCGGATAGGATCCTGTCGCCTGATACAGATAGGGCGCGGCGATCGTGGTGTCGATCAGTGGCTCGGTATTGCGGCCCGGCTCACTCGCAAGTCCCGCGTAGAGCGCCGCGAGGTACTCCGGATAGTCGGCCGGCGCCCTGATTCCGGTGCGGAAGGAGAGGAGGTCGCCGAGGTATTGATTCATGCCTTCGTAGACCCAGAGGAGATCCGTCTGCATCGGGATCTGGAAGTTGAGCGTGGTCAGATCGGCGGGCCGGCGGTACTTGCCGTTCCAGGAATGCGAGAATTCGTGTGTCAACAGGTCGCCGGCGGCGAGCTGGTTCTGGGGGTTGGTCATGAAATCATCGGGCGCGCGGTTGTCGCTCGACTGATGATGCTCGATGCCTTGGAAGCCGATCACGTCCGAGAGCTCGAGGAGCGAATGGTAGTCGTCCCAGTGTCGCGAGCCATAGAGAGCGAATGCCTCCGGCGCCAGATGTTTGTAACTCGCGATCAGCGTGTCCGGGACGTCGAGATCCTGCGGCTTGTCGGCGAAGATATCGAGCATCTGATAGGCGCTGCCCTTGCGCCACAGCTCGATGTGCTTGTAATAGCGGCCGCAGTCGAGCGGCGAGTCGACGAGCATGTTGAGCGGCACTTCGGCGAAGTCCACCCGTTGTCCGGTCTCACTCGGGCCGGGTAGCGCCGTGCCGTAGCCCCAGCCGTCGGGCAGGATGATGCTCGGCTTGAAATATACCTCGTGGGAGTTGGTATCCGCCTGGTAGAAGAGGGTGCGGTTCCAGTTGATGATGGCTAAGTTGGGCGTGGACATCCGATCCGGTGAGTTGACCAATATGGTGAACTCGATGTCCAGCGTGGCGACTCCTTGCGGTACCTCCACGTGGAAGGCATACATGTCGATCCTGTCGCGGCGCCAGTCGAGCGCGCGGCCGTTGGCCGAGACCTTCAGTTGCGAGAGGTCGGAGAGCGGCCCGGTGGGGCCATGCTCGCCGGGTGTCCATTCCGGATAGACGAACGTGAACGGCCCGGGCTTCACCGGCATGCGCATCGTCGCGGTCATGAGCCCGCGGCCGGCGTCCCGCGCATCGAGCACGAGCGTCTCCGGGTTGCTTTGCGTCGCGTAAGCCGGCGAGTTGGCGTTGGGCTCCGCGGCCGATGCTGCTGCAGCGAGGCTCAGGGACAGCGGTAGAACAGCGAGGCAGCCGAATGACGAGAACTTCACGGGTGCTCCTCTGGCGGACGTTGCAATTGCTGGTGTGGCGGCCGCGCCACCCCGGCCGCGGGCTGCAAGTATGGCATGGACCGAGTGCCGCCAGCCTCCCCGGGGCATCTTACGCCCGTTGCGATGAGCGGTTGTCCCGGAGAGACGAACAGCGGAAGCGCGAATACCGGAATTCGCGTGAAAAAACGACGTAAAAGCGACGCAAAAGCGCCGTCAGCAAATGAACTGCCCGCTGCCGGGATGGAACCAACGCTGCGCGCATCTACGATGCTGAAATGACCTCGACACGCTGCCACTGCGGCGAGTAGTGGGGTATGAGCGACGAGTCGCTGTGGCTCGAGGACAACATTCGGGCTGCGGTGAAAAATCGCGTGCTAGAGTTGCCGCCGTTCGCCGACAGCGGCCTCAGAGCCGCTACATGGGGAGTCCAACGCAATGAGTATCGATCCGAGATTCACCGGCATCACGGCCCGCCCGATCCTGACCATGGGCCTGCTTGCCCTGGTCGGCGTGGTGGCCGCGGCGCCCACCGATGCGCAGGTCGCCGCAACTGCCAGCGCCGATGCGAGTGCATCCAGCGCCCAACCGCTGCAGGAGGTCGTCGTCACCGGCACCTCGATCAGAGGCATCAACGCCGAGACGGCGTTGCCCGTGCAGATTCTGAGCTCGAAGGATATCGCGCGCACGGGCGCGACCAATGTCGAGCAGCTTCTGCAGTCGATCAGCGCGACCAGCAGCGCGAACAATACCGTGTCGGTCGATGCGACGGGCGCTCTGACGGGAGGCATCCAGACCATCTCCCTGCGCGGCCTCGGCAGCTCGCGCACGCTGGTGCTCATCAACGGCAAGCGCGCATCGGTTTACGGCGGCGGCTCGGTGGGCACGGCAGGAAATTCGGTCGACATCGGCGCCATTCCCGTGAGCGCCATCGAGCGGGTCGAAGTGCTGAAGGATGGCGCCTCGGCCATCTACGGCAGCGATGCGATCGCCGGTGTGGTGAACTTCATCCTGAAGACCAACTATCAGGGCTTGGATGCGAGCGCAACGGTGGGCACTCCGACCACCGCTGGAGGCGGTACGGAGGAAACGGGGTCGCTGTATGCCGGCCTCGGCTCTCTCGCGCAGGACCGCTGGAATTTTGGTGCTGGCTTCCATTTCCAGCATACCTCACCGATCATGGGCCGCTCGCGCGACTACGCCACGCGCTACAGCCCGGGTTATGGCAACGATGTGACCTCTTCGTTCGCCTTCCCCGCAAACGTGGCAATCCCGAAGAACCCCACGGTCCCAAAGGGGGGTACCTTCAATCCGGAGGCAGGCAGCTGCGGGCCGGATTCCCTCAATGACCAGTTTTTCCCGACCCAGTGCCGGTTCGACAACACGCCTTTCGACTCCCTCCAGCCGCTGGAGAAGAGGGGCAGCGTGCTTCTCAACGGCGCCTTCGAGCTCTCGCCGCAGACTGAGCTCTACGCCAATGCGATGTATTCAGAGGTAAGGACCACGAGCTTCATCCAGCCGGTCCCCCTCTCCAATGGCAACCCGCTCTTGCCGGGGAATCCCTACGTTGCGTTCCTGGCCAACCTCCTGGCGACGCAATACCCCACCTACAACAATCCGGCCGTGAAGCCGGGAACCGGAGCATTCCTGCTCCCGCCGACCAGCCCCTATTATATCCGGCGGCCTTTGCGGCCGGGAAGGGACAGGCCGGACAGCCTCTAAATCTCATCTATCGAGACTTCGCCAATGGCGATCGGCAGACTACCGATATAGCCGATACGTCCCGTATCGTCGGCGGTGCCAAGGGAAGTGCGCTCGGCTGGGATTACGACGTGTCGTTGCTCTACAGCCAGGTGAAGGTGCACGAGGATCTGGAGTCCGGATTCCCGCTCTACTCGAAGATCATGCCGCTGCTCGACACCGGCACCATCAATCCGTTCGGAGCCACCACAGACCCGAGCGCGCTGGCCGCCGCCAAAGCGGCCGAGTTCGTCGGCCAGTCCTTCAACAGCAAAACGTCGCTCACCAGCCTCGGCGGCAACGCCAGTCGCCAGCTGGCTAACTTTTCGACGGGACCCCTGAGCGCGGCGGTCGGCGCGGAGGTACGGCGGGAGACCTTCAATTATTCGCCGGCGGAGGCCATCCAGACCGGTGACATTGCCGGCCAGGGCGGCAATCAGCTGCCGGAAGATGCCAAGCGCAATGTGTACTCGGCCTACGTCGAAGCGAACGCGTATCTGCTGTCCTCACTAGATATGGATGCAGCGGTGCGTTACGACAACTATCAGCGTGTCGGCAGTACCATCAACCCGAAGGTGTCGTTCCGATGGCAGCCGAGCCAATGGTTCCTGTTGCGCGCCTCGGCGGGCACCGGCTTCCGCGCGCCATCGCTGAGCGACCTCTATGCCTCACAGTCGCTGAGCGTCACCGCCAACGGAACGCGCGATCCCATCAAGTGCCCGACGTTCGACCCGAACAACCCCGCGTGCAGCTTCCAGTTCACGACCGTCTTGGGCGGCAACCCGAACCTGCAACCGGAGAAATCGAAAACCTTCACGCTGGGTACGGTGCTGTCGCCGGTCAAGAACCTTACCCTCGATCTCGATGCCTACTGGATTTACCTGCGCAATGAAATCGCGGTGGGCGGTCTTCCCACCTCGACTATCCTGCAGAACGCGCAGACGGCGACGGAGTTCGCGAGCTTCATTACTCGCGATGCGGACGGCAACATCGTAACCATCAGCCAGACCAATGCCAATCTCTTCAAGACGTACCTGAGCGGCATCGATGTCAACCTGAGGTATGCGGTCCCCATCGGTCCGGGACAGATCTTCACGCTGCTCGATGGCTCGTATAACTACAAGTACTCCAGGCAGAACTCGGATGGTACCTGGACGAGCCAGCTCGACTTTGGTCTGCCGACGGTCGGAGGAATTCACGTGCGCTGGCGGCACACCTTCACTATCGGGTACCAGACACCTGACTGGGCAGTCTCGGCGACGCAGCACTACCAGAAGCGTTACCATGACAGCGCCTCGTCGGTCACCGGCATTTTCCGCGACGTCAGCCCGTACGACACCTTCGATCTGCAGGCAACCTATTCCGGTCTGCACTCGTTCCAGTTCACGTTGGGTGCGACCAACGTCTTCAATCGCAAGCCGCCGTACGCGAACTATGCATCCTCCGCCAACAACTTCATCGGAGGATACGATATCGAATACGGCGACCCGCGCGGCCGATTCGTCTACGGGACCGTCTCCTATACTCTGCACTGACCGGCAGGTGCGCGGCTGGCTCGAAGAGGAGCCAACCGCGCACCTGGCTCACGAGTGCGTGCGCCTCGATCTTCCTTCCGCGCAGGCGGCTGCCCCTGCGGGTCGACAGTGGCGGGAAGGCGCCCGGTGGGTATTTGCCTCTGCGGCGCGCTTTACCTAAAGTGGCTTCATGCCAGCCAGTGTCGACCCGTTCTGTGCGATGGAGATCAACCGCCTGGCGCATCGGATGCGCGCCGAAGGCCGGTCTGTCATTCACATGGAGTACGGCCAGCCCTCGACCGGCGCACCCGCAAGCGCCATTGCAGTTGCTCACCGGGTGCTCGATCAGGATGGCCTCGGATACTGGGAGAGCCGCGAGCTGCAGGTCGGGCTCGCGCAGCACTACCTGCGCACCTACGGGCTCGCGATCGAGCCCGAGAGATTCATCCTCACGTGCGGCGCCTCACCGGCTCTGGTGCTCGCGCTCGCTGCAAATTTCGACGCTGGCGATAACGTTGCGCTGGCGCGCCCGGGTTACGTCGCCTACAGAAATACCCTGAAGGCGCTTCACCTCGTGCCGCGCGAGATCGCGTGCGGCGAGGCGACACGATATCAGCTCACGGCGGCACATCTCGATGCGCTCGAGCCTGCTCCCAAGGGAGTGATCGTCGCCAGCCCCGCCAACCCCACCGGGACCATAATTCGGCCAGCGGAGCTTTCCGGAATTGCGGAGACATGCCGCCGAAGAGGCATCATAGTGATCTCCGATGAGATCTATCACGGGTTGAGCTACACCGAGCCTGCGCAGAGCATGCTGCGTTTCGAGCCTGGTGCCTTCGTCCTCGGCAGCTTCTCCAAGTACTTCAGCATGGTCGGCTGGCGGCTCGGCTGGCTGCTTGCGCCGGCGGCCCACGCCGGGCGGGCGCGTGCCTTTTCAGGCAACATGTATCTGACGGCGCCGTCGCTGAGCCAACACGCCGGCCTGGTTGCGCTCGATGCAGGCGAGGAGCTCCAAGGCCACGTCGAGTCCTACCGCCGAAATCGCAATCTGCTGCTCGACGCGTTACCGGGTCTCGGATTGAAGAGAATCGCACCGCCCGACGGCGCGTTCTACATCTATGCCGACGTGCGCCATCTAACCAGCGACAGTCTCAGCTTCTGCACGGAGCTGCTCCGCGACACCGGGGTTGCCACTGCGCCAGGCATAGACTTCGATCCCGTAGACGGCCGCCACCACATCCGTTTCAGCTTTGCCGTCTCGACCGCTCAGATCGAAGAGGCCATCGGCCGTCTCGAGCCGTGGTTTCGCGAGAGGTCAGAAAGATGACCCTCAGCGATCGAATAGCTGCGCGGCGACGCCAGTGTTGGAGCCATCGGTCAGCTCGGGCCGATGATGCCGTGCCACAGGATCGGCCAAGTGACGCTGTTCAGCGTCGCGTGCGCGACGATGCCGATCCACACGCTGCGCCGCCACTGAACGGCTGCCGCAATCATGATCGCAATGGGCACGAGGGCCAGCACGTCCCAGGCGAAGAAGACGTGAAAGCCGCACCAGAGGAGCCCATTGCGCAGCCAGGCGGTGCGCGCTCCGGCGGCGATCTGGCGGGGCAGGATGTATCCCCGCCACCATAACTCCTCACCGACGACATTTGCGATGTAGAAGAGCGCAAAGACGTCCAGGAGCCACCAGCGCCCCGCCATCCGAATATCAAGGAACGCCGTGTCGGTATGGAATCGAGTGAGCCAGTCCGGGGCATCGAGGTGAAGGCCTGACACCGCGGCGCTGCTGATGCCCTGCAGGGCGTCATACAGCCAGAGGCCGCACCCGCCTATCAAAAGACCGATGAGCAGATCCGTGATCCGCAACGGGCTGAAGCCCATTCGAACCGCGATTGCTCCGGGCGCTTCCCGGAATGCGAGCACTACGCCCAGCAAGCCCAGCCCCCCCAGGAGCAGCACGAAATGCGCGAGGACGTTTACCGCCAGCGGAGCGCCGGCGTGGTCGAGGCGCGGGACAGATACATAGATGGCGAGCGCCATGACGGCGGAAGGGATCGCAAAGAAGAGCACATCCCGTGGGAACGGCAGGGCCTTCACCGGGACGGTCGAGCCAGCAGCCGGGCGTATCGGCGACCAGCCCGTCGGAAGGTCCCGATGCAAGCTACCCTGGTCCCGGGGCATTGGGGCGGTCAATCGCGGTATCGGGGGTGACGAGAGTCTTCACCAGGATGGAGCCGTCTTTTTGCAGCCGCTCCTCGCGCAGCAACACCTGGGTCTGCTTGTCGAACCAGAATTTGGTCGGAGGGTCGGGAAGCCCGTAGTCAGCGGTCACTACCCAGCAGTCGACCGGAGGGCCATCGGCGGCGCGGATGCGCTCCGACCCCGCGACCTTGAAAATATAGCGTTGCGGCGGGTCGAGCCCGGGATCGTAGAAGGGTATCGAGACCACGTAGCCCTCGGCGAGCGGCAGCATCGAAAGCAGCTCCATGTCGGTCTCGAAGTTATAAGCCGGTTCCGGCTCCGGGATACTGAACCCCTTGCGGACGTTGTCCGGCAAATCGTCCATGCCGATCACCTTGTCGGGTAGGAACCGATAGCCGCCGACCGTGGTTTTGCCATCGCGGGTGACACGCTTCACCTGGGTTATGGGCCGGAAGGTCGCTGGCTCGAACCACGCGTCCTGCTCCAGAGCATAGGCGTGCTCGCCCACCCCGTCCCAGCGCTGCACGATGTGCAGCAGCCTGCGCCCGTCATGAGGCTCGAGGCGGACATCGCGCCGCCAGATGTCGATCACCTCGCGCTTCCCGTTCTTGAGGTTGTAGCGCAGGTAAAGATGGCTTCCTGGCAACAACAGCCGCGCCCGCGCCAGGGATTGGCCTACTTGCAGTTGCGTAGGGGCTTCTGCATGCACGTTGGTGCCGAGGCTGGCCACTGTCAGGGCTACGAGGCACAACAGGCTCGAAATTTTCAAGCTCGACCCTCTCAACATGGAGTACGGAGAAAAGGCGCAGCGGCTGCCTGGCACGATACGGTCTGCCCAGTGCGAGCTCCACATGGCGGGGACAAGCGGCCGGTCTGTCGTGACGAGCGGCCGGCGCACTTTGACGAGCGGTCGTCATTGCCCGATCACGAGGACACAGAGTGTGCAGTGAACAAACCTCCCGGTTCACCACACTCACTACGATGCTCGAGCGGTTTCGAGCGCTCACCTGCGTGCCGACATTGCCCGCATCCGGCAACTTCCCAACTGATAAACCCGGGTGGCACTTGGGGTACACTCACCCGATTAGCCGGCTATCGTGCCAAACATTGAAATACGAGTGGAAGGAGCTTCGTCGTGATGTCGACACAGCAGATCGCCTCGCGCCTCGCTGCCCTGGTGGGGAAAGGTGAATTCGAGGCCGCCCAAAGAGAGCTATTTGCAGAGGACGCAGTCAGCATCGAGCCGCGGGCGTCGGAGCATTTCTCGAAGGAGACCCGGGGCTTGCCCGCCATCCTCGACAAGGGCCGCAAGTGGGGCGCGATGGTCGAGGAGGTGCATTCCTGCGCCGCTTCCGCTCCCCTGGTTGCCGGCAATGCCATTGCGCTCTCTCTCACGATGGAGGTGACCATGAAGGGGGGCGGCCGGATGCAACTCGCGGAGATATGCGTCTACCAGGTCAAGGACGGCAAGATTGTCGCTGAGCAGTTCTTCATGTAGACCTGATACCCACGCCGGTGCGCCTGCCAATTGCCCGGGGGTGGCCCGGCAAAGGCGAGCCGCGCCGAGCTTGGGCATACGAGTGCGAGGATTTTCCGGCCAGCATGGAGCGGCGGCCCGGCGGATGGTCGATGCGCGGCCCATGCCCGGCGTTGGAAGGATGCCTTGCACTAGCGCAGATACCTTTCCTCGGCCGCCTTCACCGCGTCCATTCGCTGGAGGCGAAAGATCTCTTCCACCGACACGATGTCCTGGTCCACCTTGTGGATGCCGCCGTCGGCTCGAATTCGCCGAAAGACGGATTTCATGGCCGTAATCGCCGCGCGCAGGGCGTGATTGGCGTAGATCACCATCCTGACCTTGCCGAGCGCCTCGATACGCTCGACCGTAAGCTGGGGATAGGCGGTGGGCACCAGAACGAGCGGTGTGTGGCCCTTCCAGGCGCGAACGAAACTCTCGATCTCATCCGGCGACCTCGACTTGGAATGCACGAGGATTAGATCGGCCCCGGCTTCCTCATAGGCCCTGGCGCGAATGAGTGCGATCCGCTCCCCCAAGCCTGCAATCAGGGCTTCCGTGCGCGCGATCACGAGGAAGTCCGTGGAGAAGCGGGCGGCGAGAGCAGCCTCGAGCTTGCCTTGGAACTCCTCGATACGGACGAGATCCTGCCGCCCGCCGGATAGCAGGCTCGTGCACTTGGGGAAGGTCTTGTCCTCAATGACGACTGCGTCCGCACCGGCCCGCTCATATTCCTGCACGACGTGCATGACGTTCACCGCGTTGCCATAGCCTGTATCTATGTCCGCAACGATGGGAAGACACGTCTGACCGGCGATGGCACGCACCATGTCCAGGTGCTGCGTCATGGAGATCAGGCTCGCATCGGGCAGGCCATAGAGCGCCGAAAGCTCGAACCCCGAAGCCCAAAGGGCGTCGAAGCCGGCTTCCTCGGCCAGGCGGGCAGAAAGTGGGCTGTGGGCGGCCATGGCCTGAACCACTGCCGCGCCGCTGAGACGCGATCGCAGGTCTTGAGCGAGGACTCTCATGAGACTAGATTTCCACCGCCGATCTGTCATGTGGATAGACATCAGCATACCGGGCTGAAGCCTCGAAACCAGTGCATTTGCGTTACGAATCCGTAAGTAATACCGACGCATGCGTCGACTTCCATCGCTGACGGCTCTGCGCGCCTTTGAAGCGGCAGCACGTCTCTCGAGTGTCACGGCGGCGGCGGCCGAGTTGGGGATCTCTCGCAGCGCGATCAGTCAACACATTCGTAAGCTGGGGGAGCATTTCAGCCAACGGCTTTTCAATCGCGGCGGTCGCCGGATAGAGCCGGCGCCGGCGGCGCTGGCGTATCTCGAGGATGTGCGTGCTGCCTTCGACCGCCTCGCAGTGGCATCCGATCAGCTCGTGCGGCGAGGCTCACAGCGTGCGCTGTCTATCAACGCAACACCGTCATTTGCCGTGCGGTGGCTGATCCCGCATACCGCGGCCTTCCAGTTGCAGCATCCATCCATTGAGCTGCGTATCTTCACTTCGGAGTCGGATGGCATTGCGCAGCTCAAGGAAAACTCCGACCTGATCGTTCGGCGCGAGCCAATGACGCGAACCGACTATGTCTGTCGGCGCTTGCTCGACGACGTTTCGACGTCGGTTGCTGCGCCGAGCCTCCTGAAGAGGCACGCCCTCAAGAAGCCCGCGGACCTGTTGCGGCTGCCGCTCCTGCACATGCGCTCAGGCCGGACGCCTGGGCCAAATGGCTCGAGATGCAGGGAGTACGGCGGCCCGCGACCCTATCAGGACCCTACTTCGATCATTTCTTCCTGTCCCTGCAGGCCGCGAGCAGCGGTCTCGGGGTGGCCATCGGGCCTCATGTTCTCATGGAGGAAGATCTGGAGTCCGAACGGCTCGTAGTCCCGTTCTGCGAGCATCCGCTCGTCGGACCGGGATTTCATGTGTTGTACCGTACACAGCTCGTTGCCGACCGGGCAGGACGGACGGTTCTCGAATGGTTGCAGAAGATCACGGGCGCGGAAGTGCTGTAGCGGCTGTGCGCAAGGCGTGATTCCATTCCTCGCGGGCATCGATCCGGCGACTCGAGCCGGCGCGGGGACTCATGGTGATATGCCGCGCTCGCTCCGATCAGGAGCCGGCACGTTCAAATATCTGGCGAGCGCCACCAACGCGATCGCCGTGTCCTGCAGGCCGACGCCGGTGAGGTCGGCGACGGTGATGTCATCGCCACGGATGCGGCCTGCCCGCGTGCCCGCGATGATCTCACCGATCTCCGGGGAAATGGCTGCGAGCTGCACCCCAGCGGCGCGCGCCGCGCGCCACTCGCCCAGAGTTGCGCATTGGTCGCGCGAGTCGCACGCATAGACGCTTGCCCTCGCGAGCACGGCCGGCTCCAACTCGCATTTCGCCGGTGAGTCGGATCCGATGGCGCTGATGTGCAATCCCGGATGCAGCCACGCGCTCTTGATCAGCGGCACGCTCGCGGAAGTGGCAGTGATGATCACGTTGCTTGCCCTGACGACCTCCTCCGCCGTGGCGCAGACGGCCGGGCTCATTCCGAGTTTTCTCAGGTGATCTGCCGCTCTGCCGGCCTTTTGGGGATCGCGAGCCCAAATGCGCACCCGGTTGAGCTGGCGTACCAGTCCAAGGGCCTCCGTCTGCAAGAGGGCCTGGCGTCCGGCGCCGAGCACGCCCAGCGCTGTGCGGCCCTTTGCAGCCAGGATGTCCGTGGCCGCCGCCCCCGCCGCCGCGGTACGGATCTGCGTCAGGTAGCCGTTGTCCAGCAGCAGAGCCCTGACAGCCCCCGAGCTCGAGCAGACCCACTCCAGCCTGCGGCCGAGCCGCGTGCAATGAACCAAAGTCTCAGGCCGATGGACTAACCACAATACACCCGAGGAGTGCTCGGGTGATTGGCGCCATGATCGTGCAACCGTTGAAATCGTGGGAGGATTGCCGTGACATCGACATATCAGATCGCGCAGCGCCTTGCCGACTTGGTCGGGCGGGGCGAGTTCGAGGCCGCGCAAAGGGAGCTCTTCGCACAGGACGCCGTCAGCATCGAGCCGCAGGCATCGGAGCATTTTGCCAAGGAGACGCGAGGCCTGCCTGCCATCATCGAGAAGGGCCGCAAGTGGGGAGAGATGGTCGAGAACGTCCATTCCTGCTCCGTTTCCGTGCCCCTCGTCGCTGGCAATGCCATCGCCCTCACGCTCACGATGGACGTGAGCATGAAAGGAAGCGGACGGATGCAGCTCGCGGAGGTCTGCGTCTACGAGGTTGAGAAAGGCAAGATCATCTCCGAGCAATTTTTCATGTAGGAGGATTTCCCGGATTTACTCCCTCCCGTGTCGATGAGCTCAGCGCCGGCACAGCGTGCAGGATTCCATGCTCTTTCGTCATGGGATAGCCGAACGTAGACCGTTGACTGACGGCGGCTCAGGGGGCGAGCACCACGGAGAAATCCGTCAATGAAGCGACTGGCGCTCAGTCTCGCCACTGGGGTCTTGACACTCTGCTGCGGGTGTGGCGGCGGCTCGTCAGCGACGCCGGGGACGAAGTACGCCGGGACCTGCCCTCCGCTCGCGACCCCGAGCAATGCGCCAGGCAGCATCGGGGCAATCGTCGATGCATTGGCTGCAAAGGAAATCACCGCCCAAGGCTTGCCCAGCCTGACCATCGAGGTCGCCAAGCAGGGCGTGCCTTTGTACAGTCAAGCGTATGGTTATGCCGATAGCGCGACATGCCGCCCGGCCGAGATCGCGACGGCCTACGAGATCGGCTCCGTCACCAAGCAGTTTACGGCCGCTGCAGTCTTGCAGCTCGCGCAACGGCAGCAGCTCGACATTGATAGTCCGGTGATCAGCTACCTGCCCGGCTATGCTTTCGACTCGCGCATCACTCTGCGCATGCTGTTGAACCAGACCTCGGGTCTTCAGGACTACCTGAACCTGCCGCAGTCCGCAGGCTGGGTGCACGGCGTCGACCTGAAGACGGTGCTCGACGCAATTGCCGGTGTGCCAACTATGTTCGATCCAGGATCTGCGTACGCCTACAGCAATAGCAACTACTACGTTCTGGGGGCCGTTATCGAGGCCGTAAGCGGAACGGCATACGGCGACTACCTCTCGGCCGCCATCCTCGGGCCGCTGGGACTCGAGTCCACCTCAGTTACCGCGCCCTCTGGCGCAGCGGCGCCATTTGCCACGCCGACCGTCGCCGATCCGTCGTACTTCTTCTCCGCCGGAGCGCTCTGGTCGAACGTAGGCGACCTGACCGGTTGGGACGCGGCGGCTGTCGGTGGCCGAGTGCTCGATGCGCATGATTTCTCCGAGTGGACGACTCCTCCGCAGGGCATACTGCAGTATCAGACCACGGTACCCTCCGACTACGCCATGGGCTGGGTACGCGACAGTCTTCTCAATCGCACCTTCCTTTGGCATAACGGCCAGACCGGAAACTTCACTGCCTTCAACGGCGTGTTTGCGGACGATGGACTTTCCATTGCCGTACTCACCAATCTCCCGACCCGGGAAGACACCCCTCTGCTCAATTTCGCCGATGGGGTTCTGCAAGCCGTCTGCGGCGCAGCCCCTGCAAGCTGTTGATGGGAAAGTCCCACGGACGCCAAGCGACCTGAGCGAGCTCGATCCGATGGCCACGCGCAGCGCTATACATTAGCATCGGAACCCAACATGAGGGGACGTCATAGAATGAAGCTCCACAGTTGGGCCGCGCTGCCCGCGATGTGGCTTGGAGCCGCGTCAATCGCCTCTGCAGCGCCTGCGACTCCCGCGACCGGCGTAGATGCGATCTACGCCTACGCCGGGACCTGGAAGGCTTCGATCGACCGGCTCGAGACGTCGTATAGCAAGGCTGGCCACACGGCGAATACGTTGCACAACGACTGCTGGAAGAGCGGGGCATATCTCGCCTGCCGTCAGATCGTCAACGGAGACCCGAAGGTCCTGCTGGTGTTCACCTGCAGGGCGGGTGGCCATACCTGTTCGAGCTATCAAATTCCATCGGACGGCGCAGCGCCGGGATTGGGCGCGCTGATACTCAACGGCAACACCTGGGTATTTCCCTGGAGCGTCGAGAAGAACGGAAGGACGATCTACTTTCGCGTGCTGAATATCTGGTCCTCGCCGCGCACCATCGAATTCCGCCAGGAATTCTCCCGCGATCAGATTCATTGGACGAAGATCGCGAGTGGCCACGAAGCCAAAGTCGAGTAGCGGACGAATACCCATGGCCGGGCGGCCTGCAGTCAGCCGGGGCATCTAAGGGAGCTCTCTTCGCGCAGATCTCGGCCCTCATGGAGGTCGACCAAGAGAGATAGTTGCCGGCCCGTTAGGCCTGGACCGTTAGGTCCGCAATTGACGGGTCCGCCCCCGGCCGCTCTCCATTCCTTGCGGGCTTCGATCCGCTGGCGTATCTGCCGCACCACAATGTTCTGCGGCCGCGACTTGCAAGCCGCACCCGGTCGTCAGGTTCGCGTTAAAGGGGACTGTTACCCCGGCAATCGGAGACGTCCCCCGGCTTCGGGGCCGATTGAGCGTGAATGCAGTCCGTGTGAGATCCACCGCCGCTAGCGGGGCCTGCCGCACGTATTCCGGGCGATCAGCCCAGCCAATCGCAGCGAGCAAGCTCTGTACGTGCCCTGTTAATTGATTTGGGTTCATTGACCATGTGCTCATCCCGGATTGTCGTCCAGGCTACCGTTTGTCTGCGCGGATATGCCGCTTGTCACAGCAAAGGCGCCTATTGTCCCTAACTACTTGAGAGCTCGTGTATTCGGTCGGAGTATCGCGACAGCAACTGCTGTACCCGCGGCCGCTGATACATGTTGGAACGGGAGTTCAAAAGCTCCGAGCCTGCTGGCCTAGTGGCCGGTCCCTCGTCGAAAACGCGACCACAACAGCCTGTGGGAGAGCGCGTGAAAACTGGTCTCATGAGTCCTGCCGTCCTCATCAATTCCGCCATGTCTCCATGCGTGAGCGCGGAAGCGCTACGGCCTGTGGCGCCCAGGCAACAATTGCGGCGCCGCGATCGTTGGAGACACCGGGGTGTTGCTGCATGGGGTGAAATCATTACGTGCGAGAAAGTCGATGTATAAGCTGCAGGCCGAACGTGTTGCCGAGATACGGATAGCAATACAGCAGGAAATCGAGAGGAGCGAGGAGTCCCGCTATCACCACCGTCTTCACGGGCTGCTGCTGCTGGCGGCCGGCCATTCCTGCCGGCAGGTGGCAAGGTTCTTCGGTGAGGACGATACGACAGTGCAGCGCTGGATGCGGCGTTTCGAGCGGGGCGGGTTGGGAGCGCTACGCGACCAGCGGCGACCCGGACGGCCGGGTACGCTCAGTTTCCGGCAATGGAGCGATCTGCAGAGCGACCTCGAAAAGAGTCCGCAGGAATTCGGACTTGCAGCAGAGCTCTGGGATGGTTCCTCACTGGCGAAGCACCTGCGCTACCGCTATGGCGTGGCACTCGGCATCCGCCAGTGCCAGCGGATTTTCCGTCAGATGGGCCTTCTGCGGCGCAAGTCCGGCCCACAGCCCGCATGACTTCGGGGCGCGCCGACGGCGCCTATAACTATACCTACAGGTTCGGAGCAATATGATGTTGAAGAATACGATCTTACGTCGAGCTATTCAGCTTGCACTGGCCAATGCCGCGGCCGCATCTGTGGCGCTGCCCGCGATGGCGGCAGGGGCAGATCCACAGGAGGCGCCGGCTCCTTCGGCTGCTCCAGCCACTCCTGCCACCGCGGCGGCGCCAGCGGCCGCCCTACAGGAGGTCGTAGTCACCGGTTCGCGTATCGTGCAGCCCGGATTGAGCTCGATCAGTCCGGTCACCGCCATCAGTGCCAGGGACATCGCCAGCCAGGGTGTCACGTCGGTCGAGGATGTCCTCAACAACCTCCCGCAAGTGATGGCCGATCAGGGCGCCATGACGTCAAATGGAGCCACGGGTACGGCGACCGTCAACCTGCGCGGGCTAGGCCCGCAGCGCACCCTCGTCCTGGTCAACGGCAAGCGCCTGATGCCCGGCCAACCCAGCATCACTCCCATCGACGCCAACGCAGCCGACCTGGACAACATTCCAATCGCGCTCGTGGAGCGAGTTGATGTGCTAACAGGCGGTGCCGCGGCAGTGTACGGCGCGGACGCTGTGGCAGGCGTGGTCAACTTCGTGATGAACGACCACTTCGAGGGCTTCGAGGTCGACGTCAACGGGTCTGGCTACCAGCACGACCAGCACAGCTTCTGGGGCCAGTTCGCGCCGAAAGCCGGGTTCGGACAGGCCCACAGCTCGGTGTGGGACGGCTCCACTAGGGACATCACCCTGCTCATGGGCGGCAACTTTGCCGATGGCAAGGGCAATGCGACCGCGTACGTCGGCTATCGCAAGACAAGCGCAGTGCTGGAAGCCGATCGCGACTTCAGCCTCTGTACCCTGAACGGGCTCAACTGCTCCGGCTCCAGCACTTCGCAGACCGGCAGATACTTTGCCGCAGGCTTCGTGCCGGGCACCTCGACGCCCCAATTCTACAAGGCGCCGTTCATCACCGTGAACCCGGCTACGGGCACGTTCGTGCCGTTCCAAAACCCGAAGGACTCATACAACTTCGGCGCGCTAAATTACTACATGCGGCCGGACGAGCGCTGGAACGCAGGCGCGTTTGCACACTACAACATAGACGACCGTCATCAGGTCTACACGGAGCTGATGTTCATGGACGACGACTCGCTCGCGCAGATCGCGCCCAGCGGCTCGTTCATCGGTTCCGGCACGGGCACCAACCCGTTCACCGGCAATCCGGACGGCGACTGGACGATCAATTGCAACAATCCGTACCTCTCGGACCAGGAAGCCCTGAGCAGCGTGGCCAATTTGGGTCTCGGCTGCGCGAGCCACGATCCCTCCCTTGCGAATACACAGACCGTCGAGCTCCTCGGCGGCCGGCGCAACGTGGAAGGCGGCAATCGCATCACCGACATAAGGCATACCTCCTATCGGTTCGTGATCGGCAGCAAGGGCCGGCTCAACAGTAACATGTCATATGACATTTACGCCCAGGAGGGCGCGACTTTGCGCAACGATCTTTCGACCAATGACCTGCTGAAGTCGAATGTCGCCAACGCACTGCTGGCCGTCAAGGACCCAGTTTCCGGACAAGTCGTTTGCGAGGCAAACGCTGGCGGCAAGAATGGCGCTCCAGGTTGCGTGCCGTGGAACATCTGGGGTACCGGGCCGGTGAGCCCGGCTGCAGTTCAGTACATGGAGACTCCGGGACTCCTTCAAGGCGTTGCCGAGGAGCGGGTGTATCACGCCGACCTCACCGCTGACCTGACCGATCTCGGCGCGAAGCTGCCGACGGCGAACGAGGGATTGGGCCTGAACTTCGGCGCGGAATATCGCGAGGAGTTCATGAAAGTCCAGCCGGACTCGGTGACCATCGCCGGGGCACTCACGGGAGCGGGTAACCCGATACCGCCGATGAACGCCGGCTACGGAGTAAAGGAAGCCTTCCTCGAAGGGCGCATTCCGCTGGTCCAGGACAAGCCGTTTGTGAAGGAGATCTCGCTCGACGCGGCCTATCGCTATTCGAAGTACGACGTCGGGTTTTCCACCCGCACTTACAAGCTCGGCTTGGACTACTCGCCGACTTCGAGCTTCCGTATCCGCGGCGGCTACAACCGCGCGGTCCGAGTGCCCAACATCGCGGAGCTGTTCGCGAACGACATCGTGCAACTGGACGGATCGGCTGATCCGTGCGCGAGCTCTTCCGGCTCGACGGCGCCGGCCAGCCCGGCTTTCTGCCAGCGCAGTGGCCTCAGCCCGGCGCAGTACGGCGCCATCGGCACGCCGGGAAATCCCGCCGGGCAGTACAACGGTCTGAAGGGCGGCAACGCGAAGCTGCAGCCTGAGATTGCGGACACGTACACTGTGGGCCTGGTGCTCACGCCGACCGCCCTGCCGCGGTTCAACGCGACGGTCGACTTCTTCGACATCAAGATCAAGAACCTGATCTCGAGCTATGGCTCGAACCTGGTCCTCACCCAGTGCGTGAACGAGGACAATCCGACGTTCTGCTCGATGGTGCATCGCGATTCCGCCGGCTCGCTCTGGTTCTCGCCCCTGGGCTATGTCGATGATCCGTTGCTCAACCTCGGCTTCGAGAAGACGGTGGGCGCCGACATCTCGCTCAACTATACGCAGAGCGCCGGTGCCTTCGGGTCGGTCAACTTTAACCTGATCGGTACCTACACTGCGTCCTTCATCACGGAGCCGTTCCCTGGCTCGGGTCAATACAACTGCGCCGGCTGGTTCGGCGGCACGTGCAACGATCCGCAGCCGAAGTGGCGGCACACGCTGACGACCGCCTGGGCGACGCCGTGGCGCGGACTGGGGCTGCAGGCGCGGTGGCGCCATGTGGGCAACACGGAAAACGACGTCGCGAATCCGTCGCCCCTGCTCAAAGGCAAGATCAACCAGCTCACCCTATTTACGGGCACCCGGGACTACCTCGACCTGATCGCGACCGATCAGATCTTCAGCAATGTCAGCCTGCAGCTCGGCGTCAACAATGTCCTCGACAAGGATCCGCCGGTCTTGGCCACCTCCAGCCTGGGAGGTTTCTTCAACGGCAACACGTATGCGCAGACGTTCGACACGCTCGGAAGGTTCGTCTTCGCGAACCTGAAGATCGACTTTTAAAAATACGCTCTGCACGTTTCCTCGTACGGCGGGCCACCTGGCCCGCCGTTTTTTTGCATCCCCGCAAATTGATGTGATATCATATATGCACAAAGTGTGAGAGGTATCTTGTCGCACGAGACCGGAATCGCAGCAGTGTCCGCAGCAGGCGGATTGCGCAGAAGTCTCGGTGCGTTTCAATACCTGACGATCGCGATCGGCTGCATGATCGGGATCGGCTGGATCACGGTCATTGGTGACTGGCTCGCCCGCGCCGGGCCCGTGGGCGCCTTGGTTGGATTCCTGGGTGGCGGCGCCGTCATGGCCGGGGTTGCGGCCTGCTATGCGGAGCTGATGGGCATGATGCCCGCCAGTGGGGGAGACGTCGTTTTCGCCGAACGCGTCTTTGGCCGGGACGTTGCGTTCTTCGTCGGTTGGTTCCTTGTCCTGATGGCTGTCTCCGTCGCCAGCTTCGAGGCCCTGTCCTTCGTCTGGGTGGCAGGCACCCTGGCCCCCTGGCTGGGCGCAACGCCGCTTTATTCCATGCTCGGCGAAACCGTGACCGCGCAACAGGTCGTCCTGGGTTTTGGGGTTCTAGGCGTCATGTACGCCTTGAACCTTGTCGGCGTCAATGCCTCCGCTCGCGCGCAAGACCTGCTCACCATCTTCAAGGTCCTGGTGATGATGGTCTTCATTGGCGCGGCAATCGCGCTCGGCGATCCGGAACGGGTCGTTGCGCAGGGGCTCACGATCGCTAGCAGCGGCGCGTCCTGGCTCAGAGGCGCTCTTTGGATTGCCGCCACCTGCGCTTTCTGGCTCGGCGGGTTTCAAGTCATCAGCCAGGCCGCGGAAGAGAGAAGCCCGCAGACCAGTCTGAGGTCGATCGGCATCATTACTACGGGCTCGGTCGGCATCGGGCTGCTGTTTTATCTGGGTGTCGTCATTGCGGTCACATCCTCGGCACCGCTCCACGACATCATCTCGGCACATCTGCCGGCGGCGTTCGCCGCCCAAGCGGCCTTCCACTCGCGCTGGGGAGCGGCCATGGTGCTTCTCGCCGGGATGTGCGGCATCATGGCGACCCTCAACGCCATGCTGCTATCCGGCTCGCGCCTGTCGCTGGCGCTGTCGCGGTCGGGCTTTTTGCCGCCGGCATTCGGTTGCGTGGGTCGGCGCGGTGCGCCGGTCGCCGCCCTCACCGCGACAACAGCGCTGGCTGCCATCGGCGTGCTCGCGGGCAAAGGACTCCTGTTACCCGTGGTCGACACGGCTTCGATGAGTCTGATCATCTCCTACGCGCTGGTCTGTGCCGCCGCTCTTCGTCTTCGCCGCAGCGCGCCCGATGCGCCGCGGCCTTTCCGTGTTCCGGGTGGCGTATACACCGTGCGCGTGACGGCGCTCTTAGTCACGCTCATGGCGATCTACATAGTGATAGAGCCGGCCCTCGAGCGGCGCACCTTTCCCATCGAGTGGGCCATATCGATCGCGTGGGTCGTGTTGGGAGTAATACTGTGGAGCGGACGCCGCGGCGTTTCGGCCATGCCCGGCTCGGCGCGTAGCTGAGTGTGGAAGCCTTCGATTTCGCAGTAGTTGGGGCCGGCATCGCGGGTGTCGCGGTGGCTGCGCAGATCGCCGGCCGCGGCCGCACGCTGATCCTCGATTCCGAGCCCCAGGCGGGACGCCACGCAACGGGCCGCTCGGCCGCTCTATTTACCAAGCTCTATGGCAACGCCGCAGTGCGCGCGCTCACGGCCGCAAGCGAGCCCTTTTTCCGCAATCCTCCTCCTGGTTTCTCCGAGCATCCGCTGCTCGCGCCGCGGGCGTGCGTCTGGATCGCTCCGGCCACCGAGTCCGATGCGCTCCCGGCGCTGGCGCGGCTTCACGCCGCGGTGGCCGGCGGCCGGCTCCTGAGCGCGGATGAGGTCGAGGCGAGAGTGCCGATCCTGCGGGCGGGCCAAGCAGCCGCAGGGCTGATCGATGAGGAGGCGGCCGACATCGATGTCCATGGCCTGCACGGCGGCTATGTCCGGCAGGCGCGTGCCCAGGGCGCAGTGTTCGCGTTGGATTGCCGGTTGGAGCGCGCCGTGGCGCGCGGCCCAGGTTGGGAGTTGCAGACGAGCCGGGAAACCTTTGCCGCGCGGACGCTCATCAACGCCGCGGGAGCTTGGGCCGATGAGGTTGCTGCCGCCGCGGGCGTGGCGCCCCGCGGGCTGCAGCCACTGCGGCGCACGATCGTATGCGTCGATCTCACCGAGAGGCTGGATCTGGCGGCCTGTCCTTTCACGGTGACCGTCTCCGAAGACTTCTACATGAAGACCGAGGCCGGGCGGCTCCTGATCTCACCGGCCGATGAGACCCCGAGTGCGCCGTGTGATGCGCAGCCGGAGGAGATCGACATAGCCGTCGCCATCGATCGGCTGGAGACTCTGACCCACGCCGCCGTCAGGCGGGTCGTAGCGAGCTGGGCAGGGCTGCGAACGTTCTCGCATGACCGCAGTCCGATCGTCGGCTTCGATCCGGGTGCCGGCGGGTTCTTCTGGCTCGCCGGTCAGGGAGGCTTCGGTGTGCAGACTGCACCGGCCCTCTCGCGCTGGGCCGCCGCCCTGCTGACCGGCGAGGAACCGCCGGCAGCCGTTGCAGGGCTGTGAAGTAATCTCCTTTTCGGGGCGCCCGGCATCGGCACCGTGAGGGTTCGCTGTACCTAAAATATCGGCACGAGCGCATGGATGTAGAAACGGGCGGTGCCCTCCGCAAGCTCGATGGGATCGCCGTGGGTCTGCAAATTCGTGAGGACGACGACCAGGAGTTGCTGCTTAGGGAAGTACATCGCCACCACCGCCGAGCCTCCCGTCATGAGGACACGAGGGAGCTTTCCGCCGGAGTTGTCTGCGAAAATGAAGCCGATGCTGGGCGCCACCATGCCTCGCAGTGAGGGGTCGAGACCCATATCCACAGCGCGTCCGCGCCGGGTCCGGATCGGTTCCTCGAGCCGGCGCAGCTCCCTGCTCGACAGAATCGCACCACGCGTCAAGGCTACGCCGAACTTTTCCAGCTGCGCGATCGACGCATTCAATCCGGCCGCCGCCTCCAGATAGGGAGGGTAGAGGTACAACTGTCCCGCGTTCTCCGTGACGTCGCCGGAACCCAACTTGTACATCTCCGTTCGCAGTGGAACGATCGCTCGGCAATCACCCCACAGCCACGCAGATGACGTCCGGGGTAGGATACGAGTGATGAGAAATCGTTGAAAGCTCATGTGGGTCACCTGCTCGATGACGCGTTTCAAGAGCACGTAGTTAGTCTGGTCGTAGATGAATTTCTCTCCAGGTGCCGCACGGGCCGGTTTCGCTGCGGCAAACTGAATTGCTTGATCTTCGGTTCGTGCCAGTTCGGCCGAAGACAGGGGCCGATTGGGGCTTTCAATCACGTCCGGCAGGCCCGACGTGTGTGCTGCCAGCTCGCGAAGGGAGACGTCTCGCCAGGACTCCGGCAGATCGGTCAGGTATTTGCTCACCGGGTCGTCGAGACTCACCTGTCGGTTCTGCTCGAGCACCAACAGGGCGAGTCCGGTGAAAACCTTGGTTACCGATGCGAGCTGGAATTGCGTGTCGCGCCGCACAGGTACACGAAGTTGCAAGCTCGCCGAGCCGTAGACTACCTCATCAATGACACGTCCGGCACGAATCACCGCAACCGCTGCCCCGGGCGTGTGACGCAAGCGAAGGTGTGTCCGGATATAGCGGCTTGCGGCGTCCTCCGCAAAGCAGGAGGAGGCAATGAGTGCACAGAACGCCACAAGGATGCCTTGGTGCACATAGGATCGCGGTGAGGTGTACGGCATAAAGTATGTCTGGCAGTGGTGCGGATTGAATCCCCTGGGGAAGCGCGCGTCAGTCAAAGCGCCAGTGCGGCGCTCACTCTCAGGAATTTCGGTCGGAATGTCGTTGCGTACGGTGCTCCGCGAGAGTATCGATGGCGCTCATGCGCGTGATTCAACCACCGTCCGGGTCTTCGGTCTTGAACCGATTTAACCTGAACCAGGCCATGACGATTAGCCCGAGCCCGATGGCGACCTCGCAAGGGCGATCCACTCCGAGTTCGAGCTCGCAGGCACGAGGGCTCGCCGGCCAGCATGGAGCGGCTGCCGGTGGATCCGTGACGCGCGGCCCATTGCCAAGCGTTGCGAGGGATGCCGCGCGCTAGCGCAGATACCTTTTCTCGGCGGCTTTCAGCTCGTCCATTCGCTGCAAACGAAAAATCTCTTCCACCGAGACGATTTCCTGATCCACCTTGTGGATCCCGCCATCGGCCCGAATTCGCCCAAAGACGGATTTCATGGCCGTAATCGCCGCGCGTATGGCGTAATTGGCGTAGATCACCATCCTGACCTTGCCGAGCGCCTCGATACGCTCCACGGTAAGCTCGGGATAGGCGGTGGGCACCAGAACGAGCGGTATGTGACCGTTCCAGGCGCGAACGAAACTCTCGATCTCATCCGGCGACCTCGACTTGGAATGCACGAGGACCAGATCGGCCCCGGCTTCCTCGTAAGCCCTGGCGCGAGTGAGCGCGATCCGTTCTCCCAAGCCTGCAATCAGGGCTTCCGTGCGCGCGATCACGAGGAAGTCCGTGGAGAAGCGTGCGGCGAGAGCAGCCTCGAGCTTGCCCTGAAACTCTTCGATACGGACCAGTTCCTGCCGCCCCCCGGAGAGCAGGCTCGTGCACTTGGGGAAGGTCTTGTCCTCAATGACGACCGCGTCCGTACCGGCCCGCTCGTATTCCTGCACGACGTGCATGACATTCACGGCGTTGCCATAGCCCGTATCGATGTCGGCAACGATGGGAAGGCAGGTCTGACCGGCGATGGCACGCACCATGTCCAAGTGCTGCGTCATGGAGATCAGGCTGGCGTCGGGCAGGCCATAGAGCGCTGAAAGCTCGAACCCCGAGGCCCAGAGGGCGTCGAAGCCGGCTTCCTCGGCGAGGCGCGCGGAAAGTGGGCTGTGGGCTGCCATGGCTTGAACGACTGCCGCGCCGCCCAGGCGCGATCGCAGGTCTTGAGCAACGACTCTCATGAGACTAGATTTCCACCATCCGACCTGTCATCTGGGCAGACGTCAGCATACCGGGCTGAGGCCCCAAAACCCGTGCATTTGCCGTTACAAATCTGTAAGTAATACCGACGCATGCGTCGCCTTCCATCGCTGACGGCTCTGCGTGCTTTTGAAGCGGCCGCTCGTCTTTCGAGTGTCACAGCGGCGGCGGCCGAGCTGGGGATCTCTCATAGCGCGATCAGTCAACATATTCGCCAGCTGGAAGAGTATTTCGGCCAACGGCTCTTCAATCGCCGCGGTCGCCGGATAGAGCCGGCGCCGGCGGCGCTGGCGTATCTCGAGGATGTGCGTGCTGCCTTCGACCGCCTCGCATTGGCATCCGATCAGCTCGCGAGACGAGGTTCACAGCGTGCGCTATCAATCAACGCAACACCGTCATTTGCCATGCGGTGGCTGATTCCGCATACCGCGGCCTTCCAGTTGGATCATCCGTCCATTGAGCTGCGGATCTCCACTTCAGATTCCGATAGCATTGCGCAGCTCAAGGAAAATCCCGACCTGATCGTTCGCCGTGAGCCCATGACGCGAACCGACTATGTCTGTCGACGCCTGCTCGACGACGTTTCGACGCCGGTTGCCGCGCCGAGCCTCCTGAAAAGACACGTCCTCGAGAAGCCCGCGGACCTGTTGCGGCTTCCGCTCCTTCACATGCGTTCGAGGCCGGATGCCTGGGCCAAATGGTTCAAGATGCAGGGAGTACGATGGCCTGCGACCCTATCGGGCCCCTACTTGGATCACTTTTTCCTGTCTCTTCAGGCCGCGAGCAGCGGCCTCGGGGTGGCAATCGGGCCTCATGTGCTGATGGAGGAAGATCTCAGGTCCAAGCGGCTCGTAGCGCCGTTCTGTGAGCATCCGCTCGTCGGACCGGGGTTTCATGTGCTGTACCGTACACAGCTCGTTGCGGACCGAGCCGGACGCACGGTTCTCGAATGGTTGCAGAAGATCACGGGAGCGGAATTGCTGTAGTCGCTACACGCAAGCATCCACGGGTTGCTGGATGGATTCAGGGACGCACGGAACGGGCAATGTCTCGCGCTGGGCCGCCGCCCTGCTGACCGGCGAGGCCCCGCGGGCAGCGGTCGCAGGGCTCGAAGTCCGGGGCGCTCCACTCCTTGGGCAAAATGCCAAACTGCTGGATTCCGAGCAGGACCTCGAGCGGGTGTGCCCGGGGACCGGTGAAGCCCTGTAGGGCGCTCACGAAATCGACACTGGTCGGGAGGTTCACCCGATCGCGGAACTGATCCACGATGTAGGGCGCATTGGCCATATCGCGCACGTAGAACACGCCATCGCGCAGATACTCCGCGTTGTAGGCGTCGAACAGTTTCGGCTCGACCCAATGATTGTGGGCTTCTCCCAGCGGGGGAATGACGAATTTCCCTTGAATGTCGATGACCTCGTCGATGCGGCCGGGCTTTGTCGTCCAGAGGCGGCCGTCGTGCACATACATGGTGCGGACGACGAAGCCGTTGCCATCAAACCATGACCCGCCCGTGAATTCATACGTCGGGCCCCGGCGGCTGCGCCTTTACCGCACCAGCGAAGAAGATCAGCGCCAGGCTGGCAACGATGCACCACCATTGCGGCTCACGCTGCTTGCGTGCGGACGCGGCCACCGCTACGGGCTGGGTCTCTTTGGAGCTCGACATGGATGGCTCTCTCATTGGCGCCGCTCGAACACGTGGAATTCAAACGACGGCGCGCTGCCCTTCTGTTCGGCTTTGGAGTAGCTGAATCTCAGCACCAGGGGCGCCGTGCTGGCGCCGGGCGCGAGCTCGTTGCCGCCGCCTCGCGCTTCGAGCTTCCATGCCGCCCCGACGCCCGTTATCCCGTTGTTAGTATTGGAGGCGCGCAGCTCTTGCAGGCTCGCGTCCATCTGAGTGAGCAGCAGAGTTAGCGGCGCGTGCATCGGATGCAGCGAGCGATTGGTGAGCACCACCTGCATGGAAATGCTCTTCCCATCGGCATCCAGAGCAGGCTCTGTCGTATCGAGCTGCATCAGGTCGCCGGTGTCCTCACCCAAGGGCTTGGCTGCGACGTCCACGCGGGTTGCCGCGAGCTGCATGACCCCGCTCTCGCCATTGATCCAGGCAAGCTCGAAGCCGCCGGAGCCGACCGCGGCGATGCCGTGAGTCTCGCCGGCGTTGGCGAAGCGCAGTCCCGGGGTCGCCAGGGTCACACTAAAAACGTTGCCATCGTCATCCACCGACTGGGTGGCATTGGGCTGCCAGTTGCCGCGCTGGTTCGTGCACGTGGCGGCGGCATGTACGACCCTGTTCGGCAGGAAGGTGAGCCCGCCATCCACCGAGGCGGAAAAATATTCCTGGAAGCAGTCGTTCTTCGGATCGTTCCTGCGGTCGTACCAGGAGACGCCCAGCACGCCGTCAGCGCTCACCGCTATTCCCGGCGTATTGGCGAATGTCTCCCGGCCGCCATCGTCGACCCGTACCGGCGGATTCCAGGTCTGGCCGGCATCGCTCGAGCTGAACACGAAAATCCCGATCGCCTTCCCTACAGGCCGCTCGTCGGTGACATAGAGACGGCCGCGTGTCGGGCCGTTGGACTCATCGACAGCCATGCGGGGCCAATAGCCGATCTTGGAAGTGCTGCGCTCGTCCGCGGGAAAGGAGTCCGAGGCCACGAGGTGCGGCTCATGGAAGGTGCGGCCGCCATCGGAGGAGGACATCACCCAGGTCTGCGCCTCGATGGAGGCACCCGCCGCGGGGTCAGACGGAAGGAGGTAGTAGATGTATGCGAGCGTGACCGTGCCATCGGGCGTAACGACGATATCGGTGGGCGATGGACCGGTCCGGATCCGGTCCCGGAACGGCACGGTCGGCGGCGCGAAGATTTTCTGCCGGTATGTGCGTCCATCGTCGTCCGAATAGGCGAAGCCAACCGCCTCGGTGCGGCCCCCTTGCGCTTTCAGCAGTGCGCTCGTGTAGGCCACATAGACACGTCCCCGGTACTTGCCGTGCGAGCGATCGATGGCGATGCAGGAATGATCGACGCCGTCGAGGGCGATCGGCTCGCTCCACGAACGGCCGCCATCGGTCGAGCGGAAAACATAGACCGTCTCCGGAACGCTTGCCGACACCAACGAGCTGCCGAATGGCGCGTTGCCCACCGCGCCCCACTCGAGGTCGGTGTAGTAGGCGACACCATCCGGACCGAACTGCACGTGGGGATCGGCGCCCCAGAAGTACTCATCGTGGCTCGGACCGTGGGTTACGCGGTGCCAGGTGCTGCCCGCATCCTGCGTGTAGTACATGACGCTCGCCCAAGGTCCTTTCTTGGGGAAGGCCATGGAGACGCTCACCATGTTCTTCGGGTCGCGCGGATTTGCTGCCAGCCAGACTTCTCCCAGCGGCGTGCCTGGATCGTCGGCGGACACGTGGACCGTGTGGCCAACGGAAATCTCCGACAGACTGCGGCGCTCGCCGGCACCGAGGGCGAGAGTCGGCGCGAGGAGCGACAGGAGGGCGGCGACCCGCCACGTGGCGCGGGAGGCGCCGGAACAGAGGACGTTCAAGTGGGCATCTCCATCGTTAGGTCGAGGCGGAAAGTATCTTTGGCGTGTGCGGCTTCCCCGGGGGCGTCGCCGCAACCGTAATTGGTTTTGCGTAGTATATGTGATATCATATACGATGACAAGTCGAGGAAATGGGGCCCACCGGCTCGCGCCGTGGCGGCAGATCTACTAAAGGGGGCGGCAGCGGCGCCGCGGTTGCGTGCGGCAGGGCGCCCGGCCAACCGCGAGGGTCAGGATTTCGACGCGCGGGCTTTGCGCCCGGCAGTCTGCGCTTTCTCGGGCGGAACCTCGGGCGGACCCTCCTGGGTGAAGAGGGTGGTGGAGAGCTCGAGTTGACGCCGCAAGGCGTTGGAAGCGTCATCCACCTTGTGTTTGCTCAAGGAGTCGATGACCGCTTCCTGTACGCTGAAGAAGTCGTTGGCGCCGGCTGCCAGCCGCTCGCTCAGCCCCGAACGCGGCAAGCCCAACTCGTGATACGTGAAGGCAGCAAAGAGCGGCGAGACCTGCATCCAGATCATCTCGATCAGGTTGACCAGAACCGGCGACTTTGCCGCGCGGTATACGGTGAAATGAAAATCGCGGTTGAGCTTCAGGGTTCTCTCCGCATCGCCCCGTCGCATCGCGGCGCGCATCTCATCGTTGATGCTCTTGAGCTGCGCGACTTCGGCCGGCTCGATGCGCGCCGCGGCAAGCATGGTGGCGTGCCCCTCGAGGAGCTTGCGGATCTCCCAGAGCTCGCGATAGCGAAGCGGATCGATGTCCGGAACGCGAAAGGCAGTATTCGGCAGCCACTCGAGCGCCCCCTCGGCACACAGGCGCTGCAGCGCCTCCCGGACCGGCTGCACGCTGGTACCGGTCATGTCCGCCAACGCACGCATGGTCACTGTCTGTCCCGGCATGAAGCGGCTCTCGAGGAATGCCGTTCGCAGCTGCCCGTAGACGCGCTTCTGCAGCGTCTCGTGCTGGATGCGTTCGACGGGCGGAGTGGCGAACCCGGCTTGACGAGGCTTCACTTTCACGGATCTGGCGGTCTTCAATCGCAACTCCCGTCCTTTCTGCGCGGTGCCGAGCATGCAACCCGCGCGCGAGGCTCCGGATCATAGCCGAGCGGAGCCGCACGGCATATGAGAATTTATGTGTGATATCATATATGCATTGGTTCTCCCGGAGAGAATGCATGCGTCCTGTGGTATTGACGTGCGCGGTCACGGGCGAGGGTCCGTTCAACCCGAAGCATCCGCACTTCCCCGTCACCCCGGCGCAGATCGCGCGGTCCGCGTTGGAAGCAGCCCGCGCCGGGGCCGCTGTAGTGCATCTGCACGTGCGCGATCCTCATACGGGCGAGGGCTCGCGCGACGCCGCCCTGTTCCGCGAGCTGGTGGATCGGATCCGGCAGGCGGATGAGCGGGTGCTGATCAATCTGAGCGCCGGCATGGGCGGTGATTTCTGCCCCGATCCCGCCGACGAGAGCCGCGGCGGCCCCGGTACGGACATCGCCACGGCCGAGGAGCGGCTCCGCCATGTAGTCGATTGCATGCCCGACATCTGTACGCTCGATGTCGTGACCATGAACGCGCAGTCGGCCAACGCGCGGCTCGCGCGTTCCGGTGCTGCCGTCTATCTCAACACCACGCGCACCTTGCGCCGGATGGCCGAGATCGTGAAAGCCCTGGGCGTGAAGCCGGAGATAGAGGTCTTCGGACCGGGCGATGTCCGCTTCGCCAACTCGCTCATCGAGGAAGGGCTGATCGGAGCACCGGCCAATTTTCAATTCGTGATGGGCGTGAAGTGGGGCATGCCCTGCAGCGCCGAAACGCTGCTCTACATGAAGAGTTTGCTGCCGCCTGGGGCGGGCTGGGCAGCTCTCGGACTTGCTCGCGACGAGATGCCGGTCGTCGCGCTCGCGGCGGTCCTCGGCGGCCACTGCCGAGTCGGGCTCGAGGACAACCAGTACCTCTCGCAGGGCGTCTTTGCGAGCAACGGGCAACTCGTAGAGCGGGCCGTCCGGATCATCGAGGACGTCGGCTGCTCGGTTGCCTCGCCCGAGGAAGCCCGCGGCCTGCTGCTCGGCGCCGAGCGTGCCGCGCGCGCCAACACCGCGAGGGGGGGCGTATGAAGCCGAACGTCCACGCCGTCCGCGCACTCGCTTTAGTACTTCTCGCCGGCCCGCTGGCGGCCGGGCATGCCGTACCTGCTGACAGCGGGCGTCATGCCGCGGCCTGCGGGCTGCTCGAGACCGTCCGGCACGCGGAGCATTTGCCCGGACTCACCGCCGCGGTCGGCTGGCCCGATGGCTCGATCGTCGAGTTTGGCATCGGCCGCGCTGCCGGCAACGGCGGGCCGGTACCGCCGAGCGCCAAATTCCTGTCCGGCAGCATCGGCAAGACCTTCGTCGCCATGGTGCTCGCAGACCTCTACGAGCGGGGTATCGTCGATCTCGATGCGCCGCTCAAAGGCCTGTTCGGCAACGAGAGCTGGTTCCGGCGCCTGCCCAACTGGGACCGGGTCACGCTGCGGGAGCTGCTCACTCACTCGAGCGGCTGGCCGACTCACGTCGAGTCAGCCGCTTTCAGGCGAATGGCCTCCAGGCGCGAGCAACGGTGTCCCACCTGCTCGATCAGTCCGCGGGAAGCGATCTCCTACATAGAGGGCGCGAAGCCGCTCTTCCCGCCCGGGCAGGGTTACTTTTACAGCGAAACCAACTATCTGGTCGCGGGCCTCGCGATCGAGAAGCTGACCGGACGGTCCTATTACGCCGAGCTCGGGGAAGTGCTGCTCGAGCCGCTCGGACTCGAGGAAACGATGCCGTCCAACACCAACGAGATCCCGGGCCTCATCGCCGGGGCGATGACGCCAAAGGAGAACTACTTCGGCTTGCCCGATTCCTCGACTCTGCGGGATGGCAAGCTCGTCTACAACCCGTCGCTCGAGTGGACCGGCGGCGGCCTGGCTGCCACGAGTGCCGATCTCGTCCGCTGGGGACGCCTGCTCTACACCGGCCGCGCTCTTCCCGAACCGTATCTACAGGACCTGTTCGCTTCCGTGCCGACCGGAGCGCCCAACGTGCGCTATGGCCTTGCCGTCGAGATTCGCGGCAGGGGCAGGAATGTCAGTTACGGACACAGCGGCTCCATTCCCGGATACCGGTCGGTGATGGGATATTTCCCGGCCAGCGGCCTGACCGTCGCGGCGCAGTTCAACATAGACCCCCCGGATGACGATCAGGATCATTTCAGCCCGCTCGTTGCAGCAGCATTGCGCGCGGCGGCGCTCGAGAAGAGGGCAGGCGGCGGATTCACGGCGATCCGCTGCGACTGAGACGCAGGTGCGCCTGGCACCCGGAGCCGCATCCGTCCCGAAGGTGCGGTTGCCACCCCCTCGGGGCCTGCTTGCAATTCCAGGCGCGCCGACCGCCTCGGCTGCGATCCCGGCGCCCGGCGCTTCGACGGCGGCCCCCGGTGGGCGTATAGCTCCTTGCATCGCATGTTCAATGTGATATCATATATGTGACTTCTGATAGAACATGCCGATAGTCGAGCAGAAGGGGGCTGACATGCGCAAGGCGCTCCTGGTCGTGACTTCCTGGTCGTGCCTCGCGGGCGTCTGCCACGCGCAAAGCGCGAGCGCCGACCCGCCGGCCGACGCCACCGTGGGCATTACGGAAGTCATCGTCACGGCGGAAAAGGTGGCGGAGCCTGCCCAGAAGGCGCCCCTGAGCCTGACGGTGTTGGATGAGCGGGCGCTGCAGGACATGGGCGCAACGCAGTTCACCGACTATGCGGCGACCGTTCCGGCCCTCTCGTTCGAGTCCCTCGCGCCGGGCGAGCAGCGCGTCCTGCTGCGAGGAGTTTCCGACGGCGTGAGCACGGAGCTGCGGGGCCAGACTCAGAACGTGACCGGCATCTACATCGACGATATGGTGGTCTCGAACAACTACACCTCGCCGGATCTCAATCTGTTCGATGTCAATCGGGTCGAAGTGCTGAAGGGCCCGCAGGGGACCCTTTACGGCGACGGTTCCGTCGGCGGCCTGATCCGGGTCATCACCAACCGCGCCGACCCCTCGCACTTCGCTTCAGAGGTGGAGATGACGGGCGCCGCGATCAGCAACGGAGGCGGCGACTACGCCGCCAACGGCATGGTCAACCTGCCGCTCGTTCAGGGCAAGGCCGCACTGCGTCTCGTGGGGCAATACTCCCACAACGACGGCTACATCGATGAGATCAACCTCGGCAAAGGCGCCAACCGAAACAATGAATATGGCGCCAGGGCCTCGTTGCGCCTGACGCCGACCGACAGCTTCAGTCTCACCTTCAACGCACTGTCGCAGCATATCAAGCTGGGCGAGGACAACGCCTACAGCCCGCAGGTCGGGGATCTCGAGAACGACAACCTTTTCCCGGGCTCGAAAAACACGAAGTTCAATCTGTTCAACGTGAGTGCCCAATGGGAGCTGAGCTGGGCGTCGCTGTCCTCGTCGACATCCTACGATCAGTTCCGCCGCATCGATGCTGAGGAGGCTACGTATGCGGTATCGGCGGCGTTCTCGCCGTTCCTTGCAGCGCTGTTGCCGAGCTCTTCGGCGCAGGAGCAGAAGTCGCACGCGATTTCGCAGGAGCTGCGACTGACGACCGCCCAGGATCGTCGTTTGCGCGGCATCGGCGGGCTCTACTTCTTCCATGCCACGGAGCGGGTCAGCGAAATCGACCCTTCGGTGGGCTTCTTCGATCTCTACAATTCGATAGCCCCCTTCCTCGGACTGCCCACCCCGATTCAGGGAGGGATTTTTGACGTAGGCCCTGACGTCGTGTTTTCGGGTCTCGACCACAATCGCCGCACGGAATACGCAGCCTTCGGCGAGGCCACTTTCGATATCACGCAGCGGCTGGCCGGCACCGTTGGCCTGCGCCTCTTCGAGGATGAGCTGTCGAGCGATACCAACGCGGCAGGGTTTGCGACTTTCAATCCCCCCTACTTCATCCTGAAGTCGACCCGGCACAAGGGCAAGGCGCTCAAGTTCCGCTTACAGGAACAGCTCACGCCCGATGTGCTCCTCTACGCAACGGCATCCCAGGGCTATCGCGTCGGCGGCCTCAATCCGCTGAGCCCGGCGAGCATCGCCAATCCCAGCTTCCCGCTCGCTTTCGGGCCGGACACGCTCTGGAACTATGAGCTTGGCTGGAAGACGCAGTTCGACCAGCGGCGATTCACGCTGGACGGGGCCGTGTATCACATTGATTGGACCAACATCCAGGTGCAGTACGGACTGCCGGACGGCTTTTCGGCGATCACGAACGCCGGACTTGCGCACATCACCGGCGTGGAGACGGAATTCGCGGCCAACCTCACCCGTCGGTTGCAAGCCGGCCTCTCGGGCTCGGTCATTTCGGCCAAGCTCGGCAAGGATGCGCCGCTCCTCGGCGGCAAGAAGGGCGATCAGCTCACCGGCGTTCCCAAGGCGCAGGGCAGTGTTTTCGCGCAGTATTCGTTCCAGGCATACGGCTCGTTCGCGGGCTTCCTGCGGGCCGATCTGCAGTACACCTCCACCATGCGCCGGTATTTCGCCTCGGATTCGTCCGTCAACGTCGGCACCACTCCCAATAGCGAGCTCGATCTCTACGGCAACTATGCGCTGCTCAATTTGCGCGCCGGCATCGACGACGGCGATTGGCGGGCGACCTTCTTCGTCAATAACGTCGCCGACAGACGGGCTCGATACTTCAGCGATACCACGGGCGGTACCTTCGGAGTGACCGGCGTGCCGTTCAGCCACCAAAACATCTTCATCGCCCAGCCGCGCACCATCGGTGTGACCCTCAGCAGGCGCTTCTAGAGCGGTCAAGTCGCAGCGTCACATGGCAAGAGCCCCAGAGTCGTCCGGATCGGTGCCCTCGGTCTACGAGCGCTCGCGGCGCCTGTTCGAGCGGGCGGCCAGGGTCATGCCGCGCGGCAACTCGCGCCACTCGGTGTACTTTGCGCCGCATCCGCTCTATTGCCTCTCCGGCAGCGGCTGCAGGGTGATCGATGCGGACGGCACCGAGAGAATCGACTTCGTCAACAACTACTCGTCACTGATTCACGGGCACGGGCACCCGGCGGTGCTCGCCGCGCTGCATCGACAGGCCGACCGCCTGGTCGCCGTCGGCATGCCGACCGAGGTGGAAGTGGAGCTGGCGGAGCTGCTCTGCGGGCGCATCGAGAGCGTCGAGCACGTCCGGTTCACGAATTCCGGCACCGAGGCGGTCATGATGGCCGTGAAGACCGCGCGGGCACACACTCTTCGCCCGAAGATCGCAAAATTCGAGGGGTGCTATCACGGAACCTACGACCCCGTCGAGGTCAGCCAGACTCCGCATCCGGAAAGCTGGGGACCGGCAGACGCTCCGGCGAGCGTCGCACTGAGCCGTGGTACGCCCGATTCGATTCTCAGCGACACGGTCATCCTCCCATGGAGTGACGCCGCGGCAGTCAGGCGCATCCTGGAGGCACACCGTCGCGAGCTCGCCTGCATCATCATCGATCTCGCCCCGGCGCACCTCGGGTATCTGGAGGCGGACGAGGGCGTGCTCGCCGTGCTGGCGGAGTTCTGCGACTCCTCGGGTGCGCTGCTCATCTGCGACGAAGTCTACTCGCTGCGTGTCGGTTTCAACGGCGCCCAGCACCGGCGCCAGCTCCGGCCGGACATCACCGTCATGGGGAAGATCATCGGCGGCGGCCTGCCGATCGGCGCGGTGGGCGGCCGGCGGGATGTCATGTCCGTGTTCGATCCGTTGCCCTCCGGGCCCGCCGTGGTCCACGGCGGCACTTACAATGCCAATCCCCTGAGCATGGCCGCCGGGCATGCCAGCATGCTGGCGCTCACCCGGGAGCAGATCGCCCGGCTCGAGCAGCTCGGGGAGTACCTGCGCACGGAGCTGCGGCTGCTCGCAAAAAAACACCGGGTGCAGCTCGTCATCGGCGGTCTCGCCTCCACCATCTCCTTCTCGTTCGGCACCGGACCGCTGCGCGACTACCGCGATCGGGCGGTGCTCGCCGATCAGCGCCGCAAGGTGGGAATGCTGCATAGACTGCTGCTCGATCGAGGCATCCTCATCGCATCGCAGGGTCTGGCAGTGCTCTCGACCGCAATGGACAAGGCCGAAGCAGACGCGTTCCTCGCCGCTGCGGATGACTCCTTTCCCAAGCTGAGCTGAGAACCGGACCCATGGCCGCCCGCTCCCAGGATGCACTCGGTCGATTGGCTGAATTCAGCCAGTACCGGCTCGAGCATTGTGCTTCGGGCGGGGCGGTTGGAGAGTCACCCCGCAGCGAATCGCCGGAAGATACCGCCGCGGTGTTGGAAGTCCTTTCGCAGTGGCCGGGTTATTATCCGACGCCGCTTCTGACGCTGGCGCCACTTGCGATCAGACTCGGTCTGCGGCGGGTCTACTACAAGGATGAGTCGCGCAGATTCGGGCTCGGATCCTTCAAGGCCATGGGCGCTGCCTATGCCACCGGTCGCGAGATCGCGCGAGTGCTGGGCTTGCCGCAGCTCGTGGGGTTCGAAGAGATCCGTGCGGCGGTGCGGGAGGCGAAACGGCAAGTCGTGGTGGCCTGCGCGACGGATGGCAACCATGGGCGCGCAGTCGCTTGGGCTGCGAGCCGGCTCGGAGTGCAGTGTGTGGTGTTCGTGCATCAGGCGGTCAGCGCGGCGAGGGTGCGGGCGATCACCGAATTCGGCGCCACGGTGCAACGAACTCCTGGAAACTACGATGACTCCATACGCGCGGCGGCGGCGCACGCCGCGGCGCACGGCTGGCGCATCGTGTCCGACACGGCCTACGACGGGTATGAACAGGTCCCAACGGATATCATGCGTGGATACGCAGCTCTCGCCGAGGAGACCCACCGGCAGCTGCCACCGGATCTGCAACCGACTCATATTTTCGTGCAGGCCGGGGTCGGCGGGTTGGCCGCCGCTTTCTTCGACGGCATGTGCGCCCATCTGAGCGCTGCGCCGGTCATGGTTTGCGTCGAGCCACTCGCCACCGCTTCCCTCCTCGCCTCGGCCAGGGCGGGCCGCCGGACCATCGTGGGTGGCGCCCTGGATACCATCATGGCAGGGTTGGCTTGCGGCGAGCCCTCGACGCTGGCCTGGTCCCGCCTGAGGCGCGGGCGCCGCGAGTTTCTGGCGATCGCCGATGAGGCCTCCGCCGCGACCATGCGCGTACTCGCCGACCCGGCGCTCTGCGGCCGGCCGGTCGTTGCCGGAGAGTCCGGAGCGGCGGGACTGGCGGCCCTGCTGTGTGTCGCCGCTCGCGACGACATGCGCGGGTTGCTGCGGTTGGACGCACACTCAGTGGTCCTGACGGTGGGCACCGAGGGCGCGATGGATCCGGATTCCTATGCTGCCCGGGTCGGGACGGATTCTCCGCGGGACTGCGCATACCTCAGCATCGAAAGCAAACAGAAGCACCCATCATGAACAGCACACTGTTGCGCGCCGTCGCCGGCATCGTCGCCGCCATTGCCGTCAGCGGGGTCGCAGTTGGGGCGCAAACCGCGCCGGCCCCTTCCGGGGAAAAGCTGCGCCAGGAAATCATCGCCGCGTTGGGTGGCGAGGCGCGCCTGCAGGGCTTGAAGAGCTACCGGGCGACCGGCAGCATGGTGGGATTGAGCGGCTTTCCGGGCAGCGCGCAGATTCTGGCGCGGGCGCCCGGCGACCGGCTGCTGACCTGGGACATCCGTTATCTCAGGCAGTCGGCTGGAGTGGAAGGCGCGCACGCTTGGCTGAAAGCGGGCGCCGTGCGCGAGCTCGCCGGCCGTGAGGCCGACAGGGCGCGGCGGGATGCGCGCTTCGAGCCGCTGTATCGCCTGCTCGAGGCGCGTGTGCCGTTTGCAGTGAGGGCGGGAAGCTGTGCCGGCAGTCCCGTCTACCTGCTCGAGTTCAGGCCGCCCGGGGGCGAGGCTGACACTTTCGGCGTGAGCCGAACGGATTTCCTGCCGCGTTGCGAGAAGCGCATCGAGACCTATATCGAGGGGGCAACGGAAGTCGAGAACGATTTTCGGGACTATCGGGCCATCGATGGCATCGAGCTGCCGTTCTGGATAGCCGAGCGCCGTCCGGACAATTCCATCGAGATCACCGTCGATCGCTACGAGATCAACCCGGCCTTCGCCGGCGATCCATTCGCGAGCCCCGAGCAGGCATTTGCCGCCACGCCCATCGAAATGAGCCTCGGTACCATGCCGGCGCACATCTACAAGGAGCCGGACGGGAATTACACCGACGACGCGCACCGCTTCTGGGGCATGTACTTCTACGCGAGCGAGAGCTGGTCGCTCGACCTGCTCGTGCGCGAGCGCCACGGGCGGTATCTGGAGCCGCTCTCCGCTCATGTCGACTTCTACTCCGGCGCGCAGAAGATGGGATCAGAGGATTGGTCGGCGGCGGCGCTGCGCGCGCTCAGGCGGGTGCCGGTGGCGCGGTTCTCCCCGGAGGGGGAGATCTACGGATTCCGACATAACTTCACGGTGCCGCGGCTGTGGAAGGTGGACCGGATGGTTTACACGCTGCAGGTGCGCGCCGGGAACGGACGGCTCGTGGCGAGCTCCACCGCGATACCGGTGACCGTGTACCAGCCGCACGCGAAGCTGATCTTTCCGATAAAGGGTCGGTTCATCGTCACCTCCGGCCACGAGTTCTACGAGCTCGAGCACAAGTACGAGCGCAGCCAGCAATTCGCAATCGACATCATTCCCCTCGGCCCGAGCTTCGAGTTCACGAAGCACAACGGCGCCACCCTGCAGGACTACTACGGTTGGGCCAAGCGCCAGGTCCTGGCGCCGGCCGCCGGCAGAGTCGTCTACGCCCGCAACGACGTGCCCGATGGCGAGGTGAAGTCGGACTTCCTCAAGAGGAAGGACGGCCTGCAGGCGATCGCCGGCAACGTCGTCATCATCGATCATGGCAACGGCGAATTCAGCGTCTTCTGCCACATGCATCACGGCTCGGTCCGCGTGAAGACCGGCGATGTGGTGAGGCAAGGCCAGATCATCGGCCTCGTTGGCGCCTCGGGCAGCCCCGGCTTGCCGCATCTGCACTATCAGATGCAGAACGGTCCGGGAATCTTCGGCGCTGACGGCCTGCCGCTGCTCTTTCACAACATTCGGCGCGTCGGCTGGGTCGGCAAGAATTCGGCCAGCGACGATCACGGCTCAGCGCCGGTCGCATCGCCGAAGAGCGGCGTCTACATGGAGGCCTACTGAGCGAGCGCCATCGGGCTTTCCCGAAATCGCGGTCACGGGCATACGGTCCGAGGCCGTCATGTCGGAAAGGCTGGTGGGTCGAGTGACCCGGCTCATCTCACCTTTACGAGGAATGACCGATATGCGTGCCCTGGCGAGCCGGTACCCGCTGATGAGCTTCATCGCGATCAACTACGCGATCTCGTGGACTTTCCTCTATCCGGCGTATCAAATGGTGCTGCACTCTCCCGGCAGGTTTCCGCCGCTCGCGCTCATCGGCCTGATCGGCGCGTACGGGCCCTCGATCGCGGCGATCATCGTGGTGGGCGCCATCCGGGGCGGCGTGGGCGTTCGGGAATTGCTCGGTAAATTCCTGCTGTGGCGCGTCGGCGCCCGCTGGTATCTGGTTGCGCTGCTGGTCCCCATCGGAGTGTATCTCGCCGCGGTGTTGCTGCAGATGCCAGGCCATGCTGACCTTCGGCAGGGACTCGCCGGCATTCCGCTCGCGATCATCATCGCGCTCCCCTTCGGTCCCCTCGCCGAGGAGCTCGGCTGGCGCGGATTCTTTCTACCGGAGCTGTTGCGTCGCTACAGCCCCTTGAAGTCAACGCTCATCGTCGGCTGCGTGTGGTCGGCCTGGCACCTGGCATCGTTCAGCTTTCCGGGGGCGGCGATTCCATCGTATCTACATGTCAACGCCTGGAGCGTATTCCTTTTCTTCTGCGACATCACCACCCTTTCCTTCGTGTTCACCTTCGTGTTCCGCAGAACCGGCGGCAGCGTGCTGCTCGCGGTGTTGGTGCACCTGGCGTTCGATGCTCGCGACAACATGATCAACGCCTTCTTTCCCCTCGTGCGGAGCACGGTCGGCATCGCGCCCCGTGTCTACATCACCGCGATCCTGCTCATGGGTGCGCTCGCGGTGCTGTGCGCAATCCGGGACGCCCGCAAGCCTGGCCACGTCCTGATCGCCGAAGGCGGTCGGTAACACGGCGATGAGGAGCTTATCGATGTCGACACTCAAGCGTTTGGGCTGCCTGCTCGTGGCCCTCGGAACGGGGGCGGCCGGGGCTGCGCAGGCGGCGCCTGCGGGCGGCCTCGAGATCAGGCTCTCGCAGTCCGGCTACATCGTAGCGCACGAGGTCAGGAAGCCGGGCGACGGCTACAACGGAGCAGACGGCTACTATGACCTGATCCTGCACAACCTGGCGGTGATCAACAATGGCCGCACACCCGTCACGCTCGACCGGATTTCGCTCGACCTCAGCCGTCATGGGCAACTGCTCGAGCGAAGCGTCGTGAGCTCATCGGAGGTTCAGGCTGCGATCGCCACCTATGCCGGCTATGCAAAGCTGCATTTCCCGGTCGCTCTCAATGCGCTGTTTGCGGCGGACACGGTTCTGCCGCCGGGCATCACCGTGTCGGGCTCGGCTACATCGCTCGCCCCAGGGACGGCGGTCATCTCCACGCAGAACTTCATGCTGGCGCGCGGGCTGCCCGACCGGTTGATCGTCGTTGCCCAGGGTCACTCCGGCGACCAGCCGGTTATCGCGCAGGCGTCGCTCCCCGTGTCAGGCCGGATATCGACGAACAGGTATCTCTTTCCGCTCGAGGCCGGTACCTGGTACGTCACGGCTCTGCCGTCGGTGCAGGGGCATCATCGGTTCACGCAGGCGACGGAATTCGCTGTGGACATCACCCGTGTCGATGCGAAGGGCAGGTGGTTCAAAGCCAAGGGACGACGCTGGACTGACTGGTATGCCTACGGTGCGAACGTGCTGGCCGCGGCGGACGGCGTTGTGGTCGCCGTGCGGAGCAACTCCGAGATCGACCCCCAAATCTGGCGACCGCGCGATGGAGAGAGCGCGGAGGACTATCAAAAGCGTCTGGACGCACACCAGTTGAAGCGGTTTCTCACGCCGGGCGCCGATCCTTCCGAAGTATCAGGGGGAAACTACGTGATCCTCAAGCACGCGAACGGGGAGTACACGCACTACGCGCACCTCGCCTTCGGCAGCGTGCGCGTGAAGCAGGGCGAGCACGTCAGGCAGGGCGACGTCATCGCTCGCGTCGGCGGGACGGGGGAGGCACCCGAAGTGCATCTGCACTTCGAGGTTACCGACTCCACCGACACCAAGCACTATGCCTTTCACAGCCTGCCTATCAATTTCATGAACGTGAGCAGGCCGAAGAACGCGCGCCCGACCGACGAGCCAGGCATATTCATGACAGCGAACTGAGCTGATCCTGGGGCCCTGGACCCCCGGCGTCTGGCCCAACGGTGGGCTCGCCTTTTGGCCGGTCGACGCAAGCCTGCCCCGAGGTTTTCAACTCATCGTCTCCGATTCGCGAGAACCCGATCACCACTGCAGCGGCTTTCGCGCGCTCAGCTACGGGCCGGCTGCACTCTTCCAATCTCCAGCCCCGCGCTCGTAGCTCCGTTCTGCGAACATCCGCTCATCGGACCAGGTTTTCATGTGTTGTACCGTACACAGCTCGTTGTGGACCGAGCTGGACGCACGGTGCTCGAATGGTTGCAGAAGATCACGGGTGCGGAAATCCTGTAGTCGTTACGGATGAGCGCCCACGAGTTGCTCACCGCTATTCCCGGCGTATTGGCGAATATCGACAGCGGGCGCGGTCGGCGAGGTGTTTTCAACGCCCGAGAACGGTATCGATGCCTGCAAGAACGAGATCGAAGCGGCGACGCGGGAGTTTACGCACGCGATCCGTCAGAAGGTGTCTATCGAGCGCAATGATGAGCGAGACATTGGCGACCGAGTCTCGCGGAAGGCCGGTGTCGGAATCCCGCAGCAGCACGTTGCCCGGCGCGCTTGCCCATTTGAGGTTGCTGGTCAGTGGAACGCAAACCACAGTCGAAATTCTGCTGCGATTGAGCGCGTTGCCCTGCACGACCAGCACGGGGCGGCGAAACCCAGGCCCCGAGCCTACAGGCTCGTCGAGATCGGCCCACCAGATCTCCGCCTGCTCGATCACCACTCCACGCGCTTGAGCACGCGCCGGGCCGCACGCTGGCTGAAGGGGTCCGACTGCTCTCCCACGCTGGCAACAGTCCGGTTCATCTGCTCAGTGACCTGATCCGGAGCATGGCGCCCGAGGAATTCCTGCAGGGCGCGGCTGTAGACTTCACTGCGGGAAGCCTTGAGCTGCTTGGCAAGGGTCTCGGCTTCGCTGAAGACGGGATCAGGTATGGATACCGCGACTTTCATACCCGAAGTATGACTGCCGGACGGCGACGCGTCAATGCGGCAGCTCATGGGCGGGGCTGTGGTCCGCTGCACTCTGCCAGCTCACCCGATCGCCGACCGCAATCCCCAGCTGCGCCGCCACGCCCCCCCGGATCTCCAACACCGCAATCACCGGCACATCCGAGGAGAGCAGGTTGAGTGAGAACGGCTTGGCGTTGGCGATGATCTTCGCGACCCGCCCGTCCTCGCCCACGAACACCATATCGAGCGGGATGTAGGTGTTCTTCATCCAGAAGTGCGCCACCTGCGGTGAGCCCTGGGGAAAAAGCATGCCCTGGCTCGCCGGCAGATCGCGGACGAACATCAGACCCTGCTCCTGCCGCTGCGCCGTATCGGCGATCCAGATCTCGAAGCGATCGGCGTGGCCGTGCCCCTTGATGGTGAGCGTCGTGCGCGGGAAGTGCGCCAGGCTCTCGACCTGCATCGACTGCGCCCGGCTCGCGCGCCCCGTCGCGAGCAGCATGGCGATGGCCAGCAACAGACCGGCGCTCAGGCGCGCGCCAGCAGGCGCGATGCGCCAGGAATAATTTCTCATATGACTCGCCCTGCTCCTCATATTCGCGATCCGGGCTCATTGTTGCCGCGGCGGCGGCTCGAAGTCAGCCCGTCCGGCAAAATCGAACGTCGTCACCAGGATGCGCCGCTTGCCGCCGAGATCGTTGGCGGGCGCGATGCAGAAGCCATGCGCCGTGACCAGATAAGAGCGCGTTTCCGCCCCTGCCGGCAACGCATGGGTTGGAGCCGGATCCCCGCTAATGCGTTCCTGGCGCAGCCGGTCGATGGTGCAATTCCGGTCCCCCTGCGTCGCGAAGAGTTGCCGCTCGCCCTCGAAGATCACGGTGAGGTTGGTCGGCAGCTCCTGCCCCGGCCGGCCCTCCCGCGCGCCATCGATCCCGAAAACCATCCGCACCCGCCGCCCGCCCGAGCCTGCCCGGCCCTCGAAACCAATACGGATGCCGCTGCCATCGAGGCGCGGGCCGCCTTCGCACGATACCTGCGATCCATGCAGATCGACATCGAGCCGTACTGCGCCGCGAATGCTGGCCCTGAGGTACGCTCGGCCGGACCGCAGGCACGGACCGCTCAACGAGACCGCAGGCAGGCCGGCCTGCTGCGGAAGCATTCTTTGCGCATGGACCCGGCCGCCAGTGAGTCCCACGCCCGCACTCAGGAGCACCCCGGCCACAAGCCTCGCCCTATGGAAGCTCTTCCCCATCCACACAGTCTAGCGGCTAAGCTTCCGTGCTGGCGTAATCGTTCCTGAGAGACATGAGCGGCTCCTGATCGTGTGAGCCGAGGCGCCGAGTTGAATGCCGCAGCGCTGATGCCCGAGGCACCGGTCAAGGCTGGAGAGGAGCGCCGCTGAGAGGCCCGCATGGGCATGGGGCCGGCGACCCGCTAGACTGCGCGGTCTCATTCGCCGCAGGAAGGCCGGCAGGACCGCAATGCGAAATACGCTGCTCGAGATCACCCCCGTCATTCCGGAGGCCCTGAAACGTCTGCCCGAGCTCACGGGAAATCTCTTCTTCTCCTGGCACCGTCCGATCCGAGCTCTTTTCGAGGATCTGGACCCTGAGCTCTGGAAGCAGACAGGCGGTAACCCGCGTCTGCTCCTGCGGTGCATCGCGCAATCGAGCCTCGACCGCGCGGCGCGCGATCCGGTCTACATCGCGCGCTATCGTGGCGCGCTGGAAGCGCTCGATGCCTATATCACCGCGCCGGCGCCGCGCAGCGATGAGCCCCTGGTCGCCTATTTCTGTGCCGAGTACGGCTTTCACGAGAGCTTCCCCATCTACTCCGGCGGCCTCGGCGTCCTCGCCGGCGACTACTGCAAAGCCGCCAGCGACCGGCGCGCCAATTTCATTGCGGTGGGGCTCCTCTACGAGCAGGGCTATTTCACCCAGACGGTGGACAACGACGGCGTCCAGCATGCGGAATACCGTGAGCATGACCCTCGCGATTTGCCCGTTGAGGCCGCACGCAATTCCAGCGGGGAGTGGATCAAAGTCAGCGTACGCATCGCAGGTCGCGATGTCGTCGCGCGCCTCTGGAAAGCGAAGGTCGGCCGCGTACCGGTCTACCTGCTCGACGCCAACACCCCGGAAAACGCTCCGAGCGACCGCGATATTACCCACCGGCTCTATGGTGGCGACGAGTCCACACGCGTCCGGCAGGAGATGATCCTCGGCATCGGCGGTATCCGGGCGTTGCGGGCACTGGGCATCAAGCCCGCGGTCTGGCACCTGAACGAAGGCCACGCTGCCTTCCTCATTCTGGAGCTCCTGCGAGAGCATCTTGCGTTCGGTCTGCCGTTCGATGCTGCGCTCGAGGCGGTCGCTGCAGCCTGCGTATTCACCACCCACACCCCCGTTGCCGCTGGCCACGATGCCTTCGGACACGACCTCATCCTTTCGCATTTCAGCGACTTCATCCGTGAGCTCGGCGTTCCCGTCGACCGCTTCCTGGACCTCGCGAGGACTCCGGCTGCGCCCGGCCTCTTCAACATGACTCGGCTGGCGTTGAACGGCTCGCGGCACATAAACGGCGTCAGCCGCATCCACGGGGCCGTCTCGTCCCGCCTTTGCGCCGATCAGTGGCCGGAGATCCGGCCCGACGAGAATCCCGTCGGCTTCGTCACCAATGGCGTGCATGTGCCGACATTTCTGCACAAGACCTGGACGGATTTCTTCACCACCGAGCTCGGACCTACCTGGCCCGACCGCCTGAGTGATGTCGCGTTCTGGAGCGCGCTCGAGGCCGTGCCCAGTGAGCGTTTCTGGGCCGCAGCCCAAGCGGTGAAGTCGCGCATGCTCGCCAGTGTCCGCGAGCGCTTGCAGCGCGAGTACGCCCGCAAAGGCATGAGTCCGGTGCAGCTGCGCCACGTCACGCGCTTCCTCGACCCCCAGCGGCCGAACGTGCTGACGATCGGGTTCGCGCGGCGATTTGCGACCTACAAGCGTGCAACCCTGCTGCTGCGCGACCGCGAGCGGCTGGCGCGCCTGGTGAATGACCCCGAGCGGCCCCTCATCCTGCTCTTCGCCGGCAAGGCGCACCCGGCCGATGAGCCGGGCAAGCAGGTGCTGCGCGAGATCCGCCAGCTCATGACCTCGCCGGAGTTCGTCGGCCGGATCATCTTCCTCGAGGACTACGACCTGCAGCTCGGACGCTCGCTCGTTTCCGGCGTCGACGTCTGGCTCAACAACCCCATCGCGCCGCTCGAGGCGAGCGGCACTTCCGGCATCAAGGCCGCGATCAATGGTCGCCTGAATTTGAGCATCCTCGATGGCTGGTGGGCCGAGGGCTGGATGCAGGACAACGGCTGGGGCATCCCGCCCGCCAACGTGCAGGACCCCGAGCGTCGCGATGCGCTCGAAGCGGAGCTCATCCTCGATGCGCTGGAGGAGGAAATCATCCCGCTCTACTACGCGGGGGGAGAAACCGGCTGTCCGCAGGAATGGGTCGAGCGGGCCAAGCGCGCGATGATGACGGTCATTCCGCGCTTCAACATGAGCCGGGTGCTGGAGGACTACACCCGCGGCCTCTATCGGCCGGCAGCGGAACAGTACCAGCGGCTGGCGGAGGGCGGGTTTGCGGGTGCGCGCGGGCTCGCGCAGTGGCAGCAGCGGATCCGGCAGGCGTGGAGCCGCGTGAGTCTGCGGGTGGTCGCGGACGCCCCTGCGGAGCTGCCGCGGGGCGAGCACCTGCGCCTGCGGGTCGCGGCCAGCCTGAATGGCCTGCACCCATCCGACGTGCGCGTCGAGCTCCTCGCCCGGCGCCTGCTGCCCGAAGGGGAGCTCGGAGTCCCGGCCCTCTGCTCGTTCGTGCCACCGGAACGCGATGGCCTCTGGTGCACGCCGCTCACCGCCACCGGCGAGCAGGAGCCCGACGGCGCCGCCGTATTCGCGCTGGACGTAGAGCCACCGGAGTGCGGTCAGTTCGCCACGGACGTGCGCATGTACCCGCGGCACGACCTGCTGTCGCACGAATATGCGCTCGGTCTCATGAAATGGCTTTAAACTTGGTCCACGATAAGATTGGCCCGCAACAAGCCAGCTCCGAGACCCCTGAGACCCGCTGTCAAGAATCCAAGCGTCCCAGGACAACTACACATGTCACGACAGCCTGCGCGCGCCTCTTCCGGACGCTACGTGAGCCGCCTGACGGGCGGTACTCTTGCGGTGATCATGGCCGGCGGGCGGGGAGAGCGCCTCAAGGACCTCACCGAGCACCGCTGCAAGCCGGCGACGCCGTTCGGCGGCAAGTTCCGCATCGTCGATTTCGTGCTGTCGAACTGCGTCAATTCGGGTATCCGCCAGATCTCCATCCTCACGCAGTACAAGGCGCAGTCCCTGATCGCGCACGTGCAGCGCGGCTGGAGTTACCTGCGCGGTGAGTTCGGCGAGTTCATCGAGACCATTCCGGCCCAGCAGCAGAGAGGGCCCGTCTGGTACCGCGGCACGGCCGATGCCGTCCACCAGAACATCGACCTCATCCTCGCGCACAGGCCCAAGCACGTGCTCGTGCTTGCAGGCGATCACATCTACAAGATGGACTACGGCCCGATGATCGCCTACCACGTTGAGAAGGGCGCCGATATCACCGTCGGCGTGGTCGAGGTGCCTGCGAGCGAGTCGCGCCACTTTGGCGTCCTCACCGCCACGGAGTGGAACCGTGTGACCCGGTTCTCGGAGAAGCCGGCTGTTCCGGACACCCTTCCGGGCCGGCCCGATACGATCCTGGCCTCGATGGGTATCTACGTCTTCAACACGCGTCTGCTGCAGCGTCTCCTGGAGGAGGATGCAGTGGACGATGCGTCCGCGCATGATTTTGGGAAGAACGTCATCCCCAAGACACTCGCCAGCACGCTGCAGGTGTTCGCGTATCCTTTCCAGGACGTCAAGACCCGTGCGCAGAGCTACTGGCGTGACGTCGGCACGCTCGATGCCTATTACGAGGCGAACATAGAGCTGGTACACGTAAAGCCCGAGCTCAACATCTATGACGAGGACTGGCCCATTTGGACTTACCAGCTGCATCAACCGCCGGCGAAATTCATCCTCGACGAGGAGGGACGGCGCGGCACGGCCATCAACTCGATGGTTTCCGGCGGCTGCATCATTTCCGGCGCGCTCGTGCGCGAGTCGCTTCTCTTCTCCGATGTGCGCGTGGAAGAGCGCACGACGATCGAGCGCTCCGTCATCCTGCCCCACGTGCTGATCGGCGGCGGTTGCCACATCCGCGGGACGATCGTCGATGAGGGCTGCGAGATCCCCGAGGGGATGCGCATTGGACTCGATCGGGCGGATGATGCGCGGCGGTTCGTGGTCACCGAGAAAGGCGTCGTGCTGGTGACGGCCGACATGCTTCGCCGGCTCTCCGATTGAACGCCATGTACCCCGATTCGCGTCTGCCCGTCGTGCTCCTGTGGCACATGCACCAGCCACAGTATCGTGATGCGCTCACCGGCCAATACGTGCTGCCGTGGACCTATCTGCACGCGATCAAGGACTACACCGACATGGCCGCGCACCTGGAGGGAAACCCGGCGGCGCGTGCGGTGGTCAACTTCACGCCCGTGCTGCTCGAGCAGCTCGAGGAGATCGCGCGCCGGGTGGGCGAGCACCTGCGGACCGGTAGCGCGCTGCCGGACCCCGTGCTTGCGCTGCTGGGCCCCGATCCGGTGCCGGCGGAGCCGGCCGAGCGCCTGGAATTGCTGCGCGCATGCCTCAAGGCCCAGCGCAAGCAGATGATCGAGCGCTTCGGCCCCTACCTCGAGCTCGCCACGATAGCCGAAACGCTCGGCTCCCTGGAACGCGTGAGCTACGCTTCCGACCAGCTCATCCACGACCTCGCGGTCTGGTATCACCTTGCCTGGCTGGGAGAGACGGTACGCCGCTCCGATACCCTCGTGAGCAGCCTGACGCAGCAGGGCCGCGCGTTCACGGACGTCCAGCGGCGTGAGCTCCTGTCCCTGATTGGCAACCTCGTCGCCTCCATCGTGCCGCGATACCGGCAGCTCTCCGAGCGGGGCCAGTGCGAGCTGTCAGTGACGCCTTACGGTCACCCGATCATCCCGTTGCTTCTCGACTTCCATGTCGCGCGCGATGGTGTACCCAACATGAAGTTGCCGCAGCACCCCGTCTATCCGGGAGGGGCCGAGCGTGCGCAGTGGCATATTCGGGAGTCGCTCCGCGTCTTCCGGCAGGCGTTCGGCACCGACCCGAGCGGTTGCTGGCCGTCGGAGGGGGCGATCAGCCGCGGTACCCTGGAGCTGCTCGATCGCGCCGGCTTCAAGTGGGCTGCGACCAGCGCCAACGTGCTGCAGGGGGCATTGGCCCGCAATGACCCCAAAGCCGCCCGCGACGCTGATGCCTACAACCGGCCCTACCGCCTGCCTGGCGGCAACATGCTCGAGTTCTTTCGCGACGACACCCTTTCGGACCTGATCGGCTTCACCTACGCGACTTGGCATGGCGATGATGCCGCGCACAATCTCGTCAACGAGCTCGCACATCTGGCGAGACAGTACGCAGAGTCAGCGGCAGCGGAGTCCCCGGGGAAAGAGGCCGGCGATACCCACGGGCGCCACGCGGTGCTGATCGCGCTCGATGGTGAGAACGCGTGGGAGCATTATCCGTTCAATGGGTACTACTTCCTGCGCGCGCTCTATTCGCTGCTGGCCGCGCATCCGCAGCTGGAGCTGACCACGTTGTCCGATTGCGTCGCGCGTGGCTTCGAGCCCGTTCCTTTGAAAATTGTGGCGGCCGGCAGCTGGGTACACGGCACCCTCGCCACCTGGATGGGAGATCCTGCCAAGAATCGCGCGTGGGACCTTCTCTGCGAGGCCAAGGTCGCCTTCGACGGCATCATGGCATCCGGCTCTCTCGATGCCCCACAGCGGACTGCCGCCGAGCGACAGCTCGCGCTCTGTGAGAGCTCCGACTGGTTCTGGTGGTTCGGTGACTACAACCCTGCGGATGCCGTGAGTCAGTTCGACAGCCTGTATCGCCGCCAGCTCGTCGTTCTCTACCGCCTCCTCGGGCTGCCGCCGCCGGAGAGTCTCGCCCAGCCGATTTCCGTCGGGCGCGGCAGCCCCGAGCATGGCGGAGTCATGCGGCGCGCCTACGCAAGCTGACAGGGAGGGAGTCCCCGCGATATGCGCCTGCCCGTGCTCGACCGGCGTCGCGCCGGAGCGCTGCTGCACCTCGGCTCGCTCGAGGCACCCCTGGGCCGCGGAGGCCGTGCGCTCATCGATTGGCTGGCGGACGCCGGTTTCAGTGTCTGGCAGATCCTGCCCGCTGGACCTACGGGGTCCGATGGCTCCCCTTACTGGGTGCGCTCCGACTTTGCCGGCAACCCCGCCTTCCTCGACACCGCGGAACTGCCGGGCGCCGAGCCCGCGGAATACGCCACATTCCTGAGCGAAAACCAACATTGGCTGGACGACTACGCGCTGTTCGAGGTCCTGAGCAAGCTGCACGGCGGTGCCGCGTGGTGGACCTGGCCCGCGGAGTTGCGCCGCCGCATGCCGTCCGCAATGGATCGGGCCACGCGCGCGTTTGTCGCGGAGCTGGAGCGTATCAAGCGCGAGCAGTTCGCGTTCTTCACACAATGGCGCCGGCTTCGCGAGCACGCCCGATCGCGGGGCGTGCGCATACTGGGCGATCTGCCGTTCTATGTCGGACCGGATTCCGCCGAGACATGGGCGCACCCCGAGCAGTTCCAGCTCGCAGCCGACGGCCGGCCCGCCGCCGTCGCCGGGGTGCCCCCCGACTATTTCTCGCAGACCGGACAGCTCTGGGGCAACCCTCTCTACGACTGGCAGGCGATGCGCTGCGACAACTTCGCGTACTGGCGCGCGCGCGTGCTCGAGCAGCTCGAGCGTGTCGACCTGCTGCGCATCGATCATTTTCGCGCCCTCGCGGCACATTGGGCCGTGCCGGCCGGCGCGCCGGATGCACGCGCGGGAGCCTGGCACCTCACGCCCGGGGAAGATCTGCTGCGGCTGCTCATGGATGAGCTCGGCGACCTGCCGATCCTCGCCGAGGACCTCGGCGTCATCACCGACGATGTCGTCGCGCTGCGCAAAGGCTTCGGCCTCCCCGGCATGCGAGTACTGCAGTTCGCCTTCAGTGGCGAGGGTAACAATCCGCACCTTCCGCACATGCACGAGCACGACAGCGTCGTTTATACCGGCACGCACGATAACGACACCACGCTCGGCTGGTATCTGAGTCTCGATGAGGAAACGCGCCGCCGTGTCGATACGATGCTGCGCACCGCACCCGGCTCCATGCCCGATGCGCTCATCCGCGAGGCGTTGGGGTCCGTCGGACAGCTCGCCGTCATCCCCGCTCAGGATCTCCTGGCGCTGGGCTCGGGCGCCCGGCTGAACACGCCAGGCACGGTAGATGGCAATTGGAGCTGGCGCTTGCCCGCGGGGGCGCTGACGCCACAGCTTGCGCACTGCTTCGCGCGGCTCAACAGCATGTACGGACGCGCATGATCCTGGGCAGCATACCGCCTATGCGCTCCATGTCGCTTCTGCTGCTCGCCGTGGCGCTGTCCGGCTGCGCGCTCTTCGTGCCGAAGCTCGAGACCCCGAGGCTCGCCATCGTCGACGTCGAGATACACAAGGCCAATCTCCTCGAGCAGCAGTTGCGCGTGCGCATGCGGGTCGAGAATCCCAACGACCGCAGTCTCCCGGTCCAGGGCCTTTCACTCACGGTCTACATCGGCGGCCAGGAGTTCGCCAACGGCGTGTCCGATGCGAGCTTCGTCGTCCCCGCGCTCGGTACCGCGGAATTCAACATGGAGGTCACCGCCAACGCCGCCGGGGTGATCTTCACGATCCTCAGCAGACCGCGCGGCCAGGCGATCGACTACCACATGAAGGGCAGAGTGCAGCTCACCCGCGGCTGGCTGCGCTCGATACCGTTCGAGCAGAGCGGGACGTTCACCCTCAGGTAACCACTCCAGCCCACTCATCGAGGCGAAGCCATGCAGGTCGATCAACTTACCCTGCCGGAGATCCGCGACACCGCGGATCTGCTAGAGCCATATGTGCTTGCCACCCCGGCCTACAAGTGGAGCCCGCAGGCGCGCATCGGTGCCTTGGGGCCGGATACCGAGGTGCATCTCAAGCTGGAGCTGCTGCAGCGTACCGGCACCTTCAAACTGCGCGGCGCCCTCTCAAACATGCTGCGCCTGACTCCGGAGGAGCGCAGGCGGGGCGTGACGGCCGTCAGCGCCGGCAATCACGCGATTGCGGTGGCTTACGTGTCCTCGCGCCTCGGGGTGAGCGCCAAGCTCGTGATGCCATCGACGGCTAACGTCGCGAGGGTGCAGCGGGTGAAGGAGTACGGCGGCGATGTGATACAGGCGCCCGACGCCGCGACCTGCTTCGAGCGGGCCAACGAGATCGTGCGGAGCGAGGGGCGCACTCTGATTCATCCCTTCGAAGGCAAATATACTGCGCTCGGGACGGCGACTCTGGGTGCCGAATTCCTCGATCAGGCCCCCGCCCTGGATGCGCTCCTGGTGGGCATAGGCGGTGGCGGACTCATCGCTGGCGTGGCTTCGGCATGCAAGCTCCTCCATCCTGCGTGTCGGGTGTACGGCGTGGAGCCCGAGGGGGCCGATACGATGCACCGGAGCTTTCGCGCCAATACACCGCAGAAGATCGACAGGATAGCGACCATCGCCGATAGCCTGGGGGCGCCGATGGCGATGCCCTACACCTTTGGTCTATGCCGAATGAACGTCGATGAGCTCGTGCGCATCGACGATGACCTCATCTGCGGCGCTATGGCCTACATGTTTCGCGAGCTCAAGCTGGCCGTCGAGCCGGGAGGTGCTGCCGCATTCGCGGCCCTGATGGGTCCCTTGGGAGGTACGCTGCAGGGAAAGCGCGTCGGGGTCATCGTTTGCGGCAGCAACATCGACCTGGAGACATTTGCCAGCCACGTTCGTCGCGGAGACGGGTTCCTGACGCAGATGGCGCGAGAAACGCAGCCGGCAGGCTGACGCGTTGGCGACGGCTTACCCCCTCGCGATCGGCAGTCACCCAGGAGCGACGCCACGCGATCCACTGATCAACCGTGCTGCGCGCGCATGTGGGCATACAGAGCCGCTAAACGCGGACTACCGATCTTCGCAATAGTGCGCGCGATTGCCTGACGCTGGCACTCGCTGCTCTGCGCGAGCAGCCAGAGTTTGCGCGGATCCTCCGGCGGGCAAACTAGCTTGGCGGCGTCCACGATGCGCCAATAGAGCGCTCTGGCGCCGCGATCGGTCGCGAGGTCATGCAGCCTATAGTACACAGTCGTTGCGCACGGCTCTGCAGCCGATGCGGCCGTGAGCGATGCAAACAGTGCCGCCGCCATGAGAGCGGCGAGAGCGGCTGGGGTGGCGGCGGTGCGCGGGCGGGTCATGTCTCGTCTCCTGCTTGAATGTTGGCTCGGGCGAGCGCATTCACTTAGACGCTGACATGACTCATATCGTTTATGTGTTGACTGTTGATTCGCGAGAGCCGCGCATCCATGATGCGGGCGGCCGGCTCCGGATGCTACATAACTCGCCTCGCCAGGCCATTCGACAGCGCCTGCTGCAGAATTGCCTGCATGGCGCGTGAGGCCTGGCGCGCGCGGCGGCCTTCCTCCTGCCCGAGTGAGCCCTGTTGCCGTCCCAGTTGCCCCTGCTGGCGTCCCAGCTCGCTTTGTTGCCGCCCGAGAAGCTCCTCGGCACGGCCCGCGCTGCCTTGCGCGCCGCCGATCTCGGACTGGAGATGCCCGATCTGATCCTGCAGCTCCGCCAGCTCCTGCCGGCTGCTCGCCGCGCCCAGCCGCCGGGCGGCTGACTCGAGCGTCAGGAGCTGCGCGTCGATGTCGCCTGGGGTCTTGACCGTGACCGCCTCCATCTTCCTTGCGAGCTCCTCCTGTTGGTTGCCGAGAGCCTGCTGCTTCCTGGCGAGCGCCTCCTGTTGCCGGCTGAGTGCCTCGACGGGCTCATAGAGCTGCCGGGCGATCTTCAATGTAGCTGCGTCCTGGATGACGTAGGCGCTGCCATCATGGGTGAACCAGATGAAATCTCCAGGCAGCTTCCGTTGCAGCGACTGCACCTCGTCGCGATCTCCGAGGGAACCGTTCATGCTCATCGAGTGATTCGAGACGATCGCGAAATTCATCCCATCCCCGTTGGCGATGATCCGGGTGCTTCGAGGAGATGAGGCTGCCGCCAACATCGGCTTCAGGGCGGCAATGAGGACGACCGCGACGATGGCGCCGGCAGCGATCAAGACGATGAGCGGACGACGGAGCGTTACCCGTGCAACCGGCGGTGCCGAGAGCACCTGCTCGATGCGGCGGCAGGCGCGCGTTCCCTGAGCCATCGAGATGCCTTGCGACCTGACACGGCCGCGCCCTTGATTGATGGCCGTAAAGAAGCTCATGAGAACCTCCGCGTAGTCGGCGCGATCGGCCCCGGCACCGATCGCGTCCTCATCGCTCGCCAGCTCCGCGAGATCAGCCAGATAGCGGTGCAGCCACCACGCCAGCGGGCTGAACCAGAAGAAGCACCGGTAGATTCCGGAGATCGTGCGAGTCAGCGCGTCTCGGCGCTTCACGTGCGCCAGCTCATGCGCGATGACGGCCGCGAGCTTGGAGCTGTCCCATGTAGGCCAATTGTCCGGCAGGAGAATCGCAGGATGGAGCACTCCGAGGGTCAGGGGAACGGCCACCGCGCCGGACTGCGCGACCCGTACAGCGCGCTCGAGATGCAGCGCCGCGGCCTGCTCCGCGACGGCAAGCCGCACGGCCGGATGGTGGATGGGCTGTGCGCCTCTTTCCAGCCGCCGGCCCCAAACCATTCCGAGCGCAAGGCGCCCCAGGAGAAAGCAAGTGGTAAGAAAGTATGCGGCGAGGGTACCGAGCGGCCACGAGCTGGAATGCCGCGGCGTCGGAACCGGCCGAATGGCCGGCGAGGCCGGAGCAGCGAAATCGCCCGTAGTCAACACCCTGAGGACTGCCGAGCCCCTCGGGGGTCGGATCCGCGTTTCGGCAGGCGATGCGAATGCGCCCTCCGACACAGGCACGTGCAGCGGCAGTGCCGGCAGCAATGAGCCCAGGAGCGGCATCGCCAGGGCGGCATAAAGTACCGCCGTCCAGACACCGAGCAGCAGTGAAGTGCGTTTCACCCGCAGGAGCTGCACCGCCATGGCCGCGACCCCTGCTACGATGAGGCTACGGACTGCAGGATCGGCGACATGCCGGAGGGCGGTGAGCGCCTGTTGGGGGGTGACATTCACGTCGTGCCTTTTTTCATCCGGGCGATCTTGCGTGCCAGCCGCTCGAGCTCCGCGTGGCCGAGGACGTCGTTCTCGACCATCCCCACGAGCAGTTGCTCGACCGAGCCGCTGCAGAAGCGCTCGATGATGTGACGCACGCTGCGGGCCGCGATGTTGGGGCGGCCCTGAGTGGGCCGATAGACGAAGGTGCGCCCATCGACCTCGTGGCGCACGAATCCTTTGTGCTCCAGCCGCCGCAAGATCGTGCGGACGGTGGAGTCCTTCATCGGATGTCGGGTAAGCAGAGCCTCCCGGCAGCGCTCGGCCGTGGTCGATCCCCGAGCCCACAGGTGCTCCATCACGAGTTGCTCGAGCTCCCCGAGGCCCCGGGGCGGGATTTTCTTGGCGCTACGCATAGTAACGTTACAAGATGTAGCACTTTGCGCGACTGCTGTCAACGGCGCCCAAGCGCCCAGCCCACAGCTACGACACCTCGCCTACGGCGCTCTGGCCGGCAGCGCCCCGCGCCGCGCCCTCCCAACCGCCGACGCCGTGCCGCGACCCCAGCCAGCTACGCCGCGCCGCCTGCGCGGGCCGGCCACGCCACCCGCCCACGCCAGGCCACCCATGGCGAGTCGACAACGGCCCTGATACGGTCTTCGGCTCAGGGACGCTGAGCTTCCGGTGCGGAAACGGTTCCGAGCGAGTGCCCTCGGCCGGTCCCGCCGAGCATGCTATTCAGGCTCGCTGTCACCAAGCGCGGCATGTCCGCCTCGGGGATCTTCGCCAGCCGGGGGAAGGTGTAGCCGTGCCTGAGAAGGTTCCCGGCCAGGATCCATCCCGCGCAATAAGCCTCGCTTTCCAACCCTGTAGTGCCTCTGCCATAGGTGAACCGGGTGGTGGTATCCGCGTCCGCTTTGGCGATGTAGGGTCGAATGCCGCGGAGGATCGCGTCCGAATCCCTCATACAGCGAGCGAGCCATGGAGCGCTCCGCCACGTGTAGAGTGACTTGGGCGCGCCGGGAAGGATTCGCTCTGTGCCGCGCATGGCGAGCCCGACCGTGAGCACGGTCTCACCCAGAGGAGCGTTGAAACCATTGTGCAGCCCGTCCATGTCGATCTGCACGGCGTGCATCAACTCCTGCGTGAGCGCGTATCGGATGTCGTGAGTCTCGATCGGCATCACCACCGTCGGCGGATCGCCCGGGCGACGCGGTGGGACGGTGAACTCATTGCCATCGAATTGCCCCACGAAGAGGACGAGATCAACGGGAGTGCTCGCGGCGCCCGCGCCGAGCAGCGCTTTGACCCGCGGCAGAACTTCGCGCGCATCTCGCTCTGCCGATTCCTCCCGTCCGTTGACTGTCGGCAGGAGCTTGCCGTACCTGCTCCACTCCTCATCGAGCTGCTTACGCGCCAGGGCAAGGCCGGCTGGCGTCGGCGGAACGGCCGCAATTCCGTAGTCCTTTCGCCAAAGCGCCCAGCGCTGGGGCTCGGTGACTGAAGCCGAGGCCGCGGCGGCGTAGAATTTCAGGAACTTGGGCGCAAGGTTTTCGACGTGGAGGTCGCTGGCGCCCCGATCGCTGGCCTGAAGGATAGGGCAGCTCGCCAGCAGACAGGCGGCTGGCGCCCATAGCGCGGTACGCCATCGCAAAGAGCCCATTACCCGCGGCCCGCCGAGTCACGCATGAGTTTCGCCTTCGAAGATTCCGCTAGCGGAGTGCCCGACGAGTTTACGGGATGTCTCTCAGAGCTCAATGCTGAGGACTGCCACCTGCCTCGTTGGTGAGCTCGCGCAAAGTGGTGGCGCTGCTCTGCTCCCGGAGCGCCGCGATCCACCAGCGTCCGTTGCGGCGGTGCAGCACCGCAAAGAAGAGTCCCGCCTCCGGCTGGCGGATCTTCGATGCCGGAGTGGGCTCGATGGTCCAGGAGCCGTCGACCAGAGCGATTTCGTCGGACAGGTTGCGCACATGGGACACGGCAGCCGTCGCGTGGCTGCCCGCGTAGCCCCTCGTGAAGGCGCCCGAGTAAAAGGCCTCGATCTCCTCCTTACCCTTGGCATGCATTCCGTCGGGACTGACGAAATCGCCGGTGCTCTCGTACTGAGCGGCGATCGCGCGTGCATCGGCATGGTTCCAGGCATCCAGGATCTTCGCGATCACCGGTTCAAGGGGACGTCCGCCGGACTCGCTTGCCCGACCGATGCCAGCCGCGCCGCAGGCCAGTAGAAGTAGCGCGGTTGCAAGGAGGGTCCACAAGCGAAGGTGGGAATCCGTGCTGAGAGTGAGCTCTGATCGAAGGGCGTTCATGGTGGCCTGCGCGAGGTTGTCGAGACCGCCTTTATAAACCTGGAGCATACTCAAGGTTTCAAGTACGGAGTGCCACCATGGGTTTGCGGACCATCGGGCAGCTCGCGAAGGATTCCGGCGTCCCGGTCGATACCATCCGGTACTACGAGCGAATCGGCCTGCTGCCGCGCCGCCTCAGCGGCCGCGCCGGCTGGCGCCGGTATCCCGAGGAAATGCTCGCGCGGCTGCACTATCTGCGCGAAGGCCGCGCGGTCGGTTTTACAATACGCGAGATGCGCGACCTGTTGCGGCTGTCCGCCGCCGGTGCGCCAAAGTTTTGCGAGAGCTTCGATACGGCCGTGCACCGCAAGATCGAGGCCATCGATCAGGTGATGGCTCGCCTCGCGACCCAACGTGCGCGGCTCGAGGTATTCTCCCAAAGCTGCCGCGAGCGGCGCCGCGAGCATCGTTGCCCCATCCTCGAGAGCCTGCAACCCGACCGCCCGTAGCCTGCCGCGGCGCCAACGCCAGCTTGACCCCCGGGCGTACTGTTGGCCGTAATCTGCCTGGCAAACCGTGTCATCGCAATCGCGTAAATCCGTCTGTGCTCCAATCTTCGCTGCCGACGCCGTTATGCCCGAAGAAGAGACCATCCGGATCGTACTTGGCCTTGACCGCCCGCAGCCGGCGGTAGTTCTCGCCCCAATAAGCCGCCTGCCAGCGTGGGTTGAAGTAATTGCTCTCGGAGACATAGGAGCCGGCTCCGGGCACCAGCCTGCGTAGCTCCTGCGCCGCGGCCGCGATGTTGTTGGCCTCCTTGTGTGCAGCTACCTTGTCGATGGCGGTCCGCGGCATGCCCGGATAAGCGGGTCCCTCGCCGCCGGCGATGATGGCGAGTGCGAAGGCGTCCAGCACTGCTGGATTGGTCGCCGTCTCGCGACTCGCCGCGAGAGCCTCAGCGCTCGCCCCCGCCAGCCCTTTGTTGAAGTGCAGCCCAATCTCCTTGTGCCGGCTGGCGGCGAACAGTGCCTCCGTCAACGCCGCCTGCCGCTCGCCGCGCAGCAACACCGCTGGCAGCCACAACGAATCGTAACCGTGTAGGAAGGCGCCCACCTGCGCCGCATCGCCTTGCCACCAGGCATGATAGGCGGGCGCGCCTGGGCGCGAATCGCGAATCATCGAGGAATCGACGTCCCACCAATGGCGCGCCGAGGAGACGTGCGCGCCGAGATCAGTGACTACCTCAAAGTCCTGGGTAGCTGCGCGGATCCAAGCAAAGAAAGGCTGCCAGGCCGCGGCGGCCGCAGCCGCATCGAGGCCCTGGCAAACCATCGAGACGGTCAGTTTGTTGTCCGGACTGCAGTGCACCTGCTCGCCCCAATGCGGATTGAACAGATGACGGGAGTAGTGTTCCAAAAAGCGCGCAATGAGTCGGCGAAACGCCACATCCGAGCGCGCCTTGATCGTGCCCCAGGCCGAGCCGAAATGCGTCGGGAGATCGAAAGTGCGCAGCGTCTGCCGAGTGACTACCCCCCAACTTCCGCCGCCGCCGCCTTTCAAGGCCCAGAAAAGGTCGGGGTGCTTGCAGGCGTTGACCGTCCTCACCTTGCCGTCCGCCGTAACCACCTCCGCCTCCAGAAGATGAGAGGCGGCCGTTCCGAATCCTTTGGAGAAGCTGCCGAATCCTCCGCTTTGCACGAGGCCCGCCGTGCCCACGCTAGTGCAACCGCCGCCCTGCACGTAGCGCCCGGCCACTGACGTCACGGCATGATAAAGGTCGATCCACATCGCCCCGGCGCCCGCTGTTACCGCCGGGACCGGGTCGGCCTTGCCGTCACAACCTTGTGGAATGAACGCCTGATGCAGGCTCACCCCATTCATTGCGCGCGTCCAGACCAGCAATGAGTCTGCCGCATTGGAGGTGCCTTGATAGCTGTGGCCGCCGCCCTTGACCACCAAGCGCAAGCGTCTCTCGCGCGCAAAGTTGACGGCCCTGGCGACATCGGCGGCATGCCGCGCCCTGACGGCATACGCGCTGGGCGCGGGACTCCAGGCATCGAGCCAGCCAGACACTTCCGTACCTGCCGCCTGATCACCGATGTAGAACGGATTGCGGATGCTCTTCTCGAGATCGAGGCAGGCTGTCCCGGCTGGTGCAGCTCCGCAGCCTGCGAAGAGCGCGCGCGGCTCGAGCAGATTGCCGCCTACCGACTCGTTGAGCCTGGCCCAGAGCGCTCGCCCGGGCCAGGCCGGGTCTGAGGGGCGGACCCTCTGCATCAAACCCGCGCCGCTGGCGCGGACGACTCGTGCGGCTAGCGGCAGCGCTGGAAGGAGCGAAGCGGAAGCCAACCCCTTGAGGATTTGACGTCTGCGCATGCGCGGGACCTCTCTTGTGGTTCAGGAAATGCCGAATGTGCCAGGGGCGACTGAATGTTAGCGGTTGGCACGCTGACCGGTTACGGCCAAAGGGACCAGCGGCGCCGCTGTGGGGCGAGCGGCGCTCCGAGGTGATGACCGGGGACCGGAAAGTCTGCAGCCACCGCTGCGCGACCCACCATCTCGGCAGGCCAGTCCTCAGAGCCGGTCATTCGTCGCGTTCGGACAGTCGGGTCGTCGAATAGCGGAGGTCCGTCGCAAACCGCTGTCTGACTATGAGGTTCTGACGGTCGTACGCGACTTTTCGCGCCACTACTGACCCCGCCACGGTGACACATAGTATGAACGCACGGCGTCCGTCCCTGGTAATTTCCCTGATCATCAATCTCGTCATGGCCTCCTCTTGCATCGCCGGCGAAAGCTCAGGCTGGTCGGGTGCCCAGGCAAGCCAGGCGTGCAGGCTTTGCCTGTATCAGCCGGACAACATGGCCTTCGACGCCCAGGGCGATATCTACCTGGTCGACACCGACCACAAACATCGCTCGAGGATCCTCAAGCTGTCCCAGGCCGGCAAAAAGCTGGCGGACTGGCGGGTCTTCACGGATGGTCCCGGGAGCGATAACGGGCCCAATGGAATCGCAATCGACGGCCGAGGCAACATCTACGCTCCTGACGGCGCCGCGCAGCGTGTGCTGAAGCTCTCCCCGACAGGCAAGGTCATCCAGATTTTCGGGCCGATGAAGGGGTCATTCAAGTACGTCCATGTTGCCGTGGGTGCGGATGGCGATGTCTACGTGGTCGAGCCCGAGCAGAATGCGATCGAGAAGCTCTCGCCGGATGGAAAGCGGCTCGCCAGGTGGCATCGGGAGCGCGGCTCGGGCGCCGACCAGTGGCGGGAGCCCCAGACCATTTCCATTGGCAAGGACAATACCCTGGTTCTGCTCGACTGGGGAAACGATCGGATAGAGATATTGTCCGATGGCGGTGTGACTCGCCGGATCTTCCGCGCCGCTGGCGCGCCCAACGAACCGCTGGTGTCATCCTCGGGAGCCTGTACCGATAGCGATGGCGGCATCTATGTCGCTGACTATCAGCGCAACAGGATCAAGGAATACGACCCGGCCGGTCACCTGGTGAAGACGATCGGCAATGACGGCTCACGCAAGATATTCGAGCATGCGCCCTTCAGCATGGCCTGCGGCCGCGACGGCAACCTTTATTCCGCTGACGGCCTGAGCGTCGTCAAGTACTCGAAAGACGGAGCCGTGCTTGCCCGCTGGCGATAGTCCGTCTGGAGAATGGTCCTGGCAGCGGGCGCGTGGCTGTTGGTTGCAGCTCTGCCGGCCTCCGCGGCACCACCGCCGGCCGCGGCGGGTGCCGGCGCCGAGTCCGTCCTGACACGGGCACTCGCGGCCATGGGAGGCCGGAAGCTGCTCTCCGGCCTACACAGCCTCAAGCTCGAATTGCGCTCGGTCAGCTACCGCATCGACGATTCGGAGCGGGCCGAGGGTCCGTACTGGCTCAACATCGGCTCGGGGACCCGATGGCTCGATCTCGACAAGCAGCGCTCGCGAACGGAGTGGGATCAGGCGTCCGCGCAGTGGCCGCTACACATCATCCAGATCGAACACGGCAATTTCGAGGACGTGGCCGCAAAGTGGCACGGGAAATGGCAATGGAATGAGGCGGCGGGACCGATCTACCGGGACGTTGCCCTGCAGCCCGAGAGGATCCTGCTGACGGCGAGTGGCGCCGGCGACCTCGTCAGTCTGCCGGACCGGGTCCTTCACGCTGAGCAGTGCCGCGTCCTCGCCTTCACCTACGAAGGCCATCAGATTCGTCTCTATATAGACAAGATGTTGTATCTGCCTGCCCGCGCGGAGATGGACGGCGCCCGGGCTGGAACCTGGCGGCGATGCTGGGCGATATCCGATGGCGTGAGGACTATTTGTTCTACAAGCGCGCGCCGGATGGTTTCGTGCTGCCATACCAGCGCAACCTCTAGCACTCACGCGATCTACCGGGACGATCCGTTCGGTCCGCCCCAACGTGGGATAAGAGAAATACGCGCATACTGGGATCAGGTATCTGCCGGACAAAGGGATATACATACCAGCTATGAAGTCCTGAGCTCGTGCGGTAATAAAAGCTTGGTACACTGGACCGCTCAGTTCACACGCTTCCCTTCGGCGCAGAAGGTGCGGCTGGATGGAATTGCCGAAATCATTCTCGGCGAGGATGGGAAGGCGTCGTCCTTCCGTGAGTGGTGGAACCGGGAGCAGAACTGACCGGGCTGCAGCCGTGCGTACCCATGCGCAGCCGGGCTGCCGTTGTAAAGGGGGTTGATTCATGTTCGGGCGCCAACGATTTCCGCGGCTGCTGACATTTACCCTGATCGCCTTCGCCGCGGCCGGTGGCCTTGCCGCAGCCTCCGGCCCGGAGGACAACCGGAGTGCTGCCCAGATTCTGCAGCGCGAGCATCAATACTCCGCGGCGCTGTTGCATGGCGATGCCAGGTCGCTCGCGGCAGTGCTCGCGGACAGTTTCGTGGATACCAGCGAAGGCGGCATGCTGCGCGACAAGCAGCAATTCCTGGCGATCATCGCGCGCCAGCGGCCGCCGGAGTCGATAGAGGAGACAGATCGCAGAATCCAGGTGTATGGCAACGCCGCGGTCGTGACCGTCAAATTCAAGGTCACAGGTACCGACGGCGGCAAACGTTATGAGCTTTCGGGCCGCGCCACCGATGTCTGGATTAACCGCGGCGGCAGGTGGGATTGCGTAGCTGCGCATTCCAGCGGCATGCAGTGATTCGACGCCTGGCACGTCCGCCGCTCGGAACCGCCGCGCCGCCGGCTGGCGAAAGCCGGCGACGGCCCGCGCCCGCCACGACCGCTCAGGTCGTGCGCGGCGTGCAACACGAGGACGCCGGAGAGGCGGCGGCCGAGGTTGAGTCGTGGCCGTAAACGGTACTCTCGCCGCTCGTCAGGAACGTCTCCCACTGGATGCCCTGTGGATCCTCTATCCAGCTTTTCTCGCTGTGGGCGTAGCAGCAGGTCGTCGCGCCTTCCTCGAGCACAGGGCGCTCCACCCGCCTCAGCCGCCCGTACATCTCTTCGAGCTCGGCTCGATTTTCGACTTGGATGCCAAGATGCTCGATGCCGGGCTTGGCGCCACGCTGACTGATGGCGAAATTGACCCGCGGGTCCTCCAGCAGCCATTTGGCATAATCGCCCTTGAGGACGGCCGGGTCGGCCGGCAAATAGCCCGGTATAAAAGCGAATTGAGACTGCGAGATCCTCGACAGCGACGTGCACATGGAGGCGCTTCATGATGATTTCCTCTTACGGAACGCAGTGGCCGGATTACAACTTCGGCCGCCGCAACAGTTGTCGGTGAGAAATTCCAGAAGCGTGTTCATCTGCTCGTAGTTGGCCGAGTAATAGATGAACCGGCCCTCCTGCCGGAAGCCGACGAGCTCGGCATGGCTCAGGGTTTTCAGGTGAAACGACAGCGTATTGGCCGGCATATCCAGCCCTGCGCGATGTCGCTCGCTGCCTTGCCGCGGGGGCCGGCCTGCACCAGGAGCCGATAGACCTCGAGGCGGCTCTCCTGCGCGAGAGCGGCAAGCGCTTTGACGGCGGCCGTCAAGCCCGCCAATACCCTGGTGCAGCGCATGGCTCCGATGGGCCTACCAGACCGCGCCGGTCACTGCCCGAAGTCCGATAGGAGCACTGCCAACGCTCTACAACCCACACTTACCAAACCGTGAGTACACCATCCGTTGGGTGTGTGTTACGGTTCTGATCAGCCGGCGGCCGGCGCCTCCGCGTGCGCTCAGGCACTCGCACCCGTGCATGGGAACTTGACTTTATGGAGACACCGGCTGCCACCCGCTACACTCGCCTCCGGCAGCCTGTCCGCCGATTTCCTCATCAGGAGCCCCGGATGTCCCGATCGCTATTTTTCACCGCGGTGATCGCCACGATGATCGTCGCCCCGCCGATGGCGCGAGCTCAGAGTGCAGACCGGCCCCAGGTCATGGTGGTCGGCGTGGCACATTTCGTCGCCAAGGCTGATCTACACAACTCGACCTGGGGCAGCTCGGCTCTCTCGCCTGTCATGCAGGCGCAGATCGCGCGTATCACGGACGCACTCGCCCGGTTCAAGCCGACCAAGGTCATGATCGAAGCCAAAGCCGATGATCCGGTCTACCTGGAGCGGTACCAAGCCTACCGCGGGGGACGGTATCGCCTCGGGGCCAACGAACGTGAGCAGTTGGCTTATCGCCTGGCGGGTGCGCTCGGCCTGCCGGCGATCTACCCCATCGATTCCATCGGCGACTTTCCCTTCGATTATGACAGCGTCAAGGCTGCGGCTGCCAAGGATGGCCAAGGCGCCATTCTCGAGCAGGCGGATGCCGACTTGCAAGGCATCATCAGTACGCAGAATGCGCTCGAGAGCGCCAGCGATCTCATCGGGACGTTGCGCTACCTCAACTCCGGCGAGCAGCTGAAGCCCGATGCCGGTTGGTACCTGTATCTGGATCTGATCGGGGCCGACGGCGGCGCCGGCCAGGTGTTGACGAGAAACTGGTATGCACGGAATCTCCAGATCTTTGCCAACATCGCGCACGGCGTGAAACCCGGCGATCGTGCCATCGTCTTCATCGGCGCAGGGCATGCCGCGATGCTGCGGCCGATGATCGCGGGGGCGCCGTTCCTCATCGATGTCGACCCGGAAAAATACCTGCCGCAGCGTTAGAAGCCGGCGAGTGGCTGACGGAGGATCGTGGCTTGCCCGATCGCGGATGGGGCAGGACTGACGCTTGAGCCAGCCTCTTCCGGGCCCAGCGTGGTGGCGCCCAGAAACCGGCGATCCGCGGGTCGCTTGACGGTGATCGGCGGCGGATCATCCCACCGTTGCCCGCAAGCAGCGCCGGCTGGCGGGACATGGCTCAGCGGCAGCGTCAACCGCCCGAGCGCGAGTGGATCGGGACTTCATCGGTCCTCTGCGGCGGCGAGCGGAATCCTGCAGCGAACGAGCGGATGTCCTGCGCGAGCGCCTCTGGCTCCTCCAGCGCCGCAAAGTGCCCTCCGCTACTCATTTCCGTCCAGCGCGTCACGTTGTAGCCCCGCTCGACATAGCGCCTCGGCGGAATCGGGAGCTCACCCGGAAAGTGCGCCACTGCGACGGGCACCTCTACACGCTCGCCGGCGGAGAAGCGTAATGGCCTTCTTCGCATCTCCCAATAGAGCCGAATGGCAGACGGCATGGCGCCGGTGAACCAGTAGAGGGACGTCGTAGTCAGGAGCTCATCGAAGGTGAAGCGTGCGAGAACGTCGCCGCCGCAGTCGCTCCAGGAACGGAATTTGTCAATGATCCAAGCGGCGAGTCCCATCGGCGAATCGTTCAGCGCCGGTGCCAGAACGTCGGGCTTCGTGCCTTGCACGTGTGCGTAGCCGCCTTCGGTCTCGAACCAGGCTGCACGGCGATGCAGAAATTTCTGCTCCTCCGGGGTGAGGGCCTCGGCACCGGCGGGGTGCGGCCGGTAGGACCCCGGGATGTAGTTGAGGTGTACGCCAAGAACGCGCTCCGGGTATTTCAAACCCAACGCCGTCGACACACTCGCGCCAATGTCGCCCCCGTGGGCCATAAATCGCCTGTATCCGAGCGCGCTCATCAGCGCTGACCACCGGTCCGCTATCGTGAACACGTCGGTCCCCGGCACCGCCGGTGGCGCCGAGAAGGCATACCCGGGAAGCGAGGGAATCACGACATGAAAGGCCTCATCAGCCGTCCCTGCATGTTCCGCCGGCCTCGCAAGCATCTCAGCCAGACTTTTGAATTCTGCAAAATGCCCTGGCCAGCCGTGCGTCAGCACGATTGGAATCGCGCCCGGTACGTCGCTCCTGAGGTGGGCGAAGTGAATTGCTCCCGAGTCGGTGACGGCCTCGAATTGTGGCAGTCCGTTCAAGCACGACTCGACCCGCCGCCAATCGAACTCGTGTAGCCAGTATTCATTGAGGCGACGAAGGAACGCGCCGCTCATCCCCATTTCCCAGCCGACGCCACTCATCTCCGAAGGCCAGCGAGTCTGCGCGAGACGCTGCTTGAGGTCAGCGACTTCCACGTCGCCAATTGCGATCCTGAATGAGCGAATCTGCATATGCGTTTATTCGACTCGGGCGGCCCATTCTACTCGCAGTCCGGCTACAATCGGAGAATCCCATCGCGCCGCCTCAGCCGGAAATGCCATCTCCGTCCGCCCTGAACGCGTCGTCGGAGAGCGTGCTGGCAGCGAGTAAGGCCGCAGCGGGGCTCCTACGAGCCGCCTCGCAAGTTGACTTTGGCCGCCGCCTGTCATGGAGTCGGCATCCATCCCAGACTGAGCGACGCCACGAGTCATGCCGCGAAGAGTTCCGCGATCATTCAACTGCCCGGCCGAGCTCACCCTGGCCCTGATCGGCGACAAAAAGCCGCAATGTTATGGTATCTGAACCTCCGGCCCATGCGCTACAGCGAGCTGCGGCGGCTGTTACCGAACGTGAGCGACAAGGTTTTGAGTGAACGCTTGCGCGAGCTCGAATGCAGCGGGCTTGTTCGCAGAACTACGAGTAAGAAGGAGCCGCCGGTGACTGTCTACGGCCTCTCCGAGCGCGGCGAGTCTCTTCAGCCCATGTCAAATGAGGTGTGTAGGTGGGGTGCGGAGTACGCCGGCATTTCTGGCGTCCGCTGCGCTCAGCCGCAGCCGGGAAACGAGAGAGACCTCGACAACCGCAATTTTGTCCTATGCGATGGCGCGCATGGGGTGCGATAAGCGTGGGCCCGCGCTGATGGCGTTCTGCAAACTCCCGGAGAGTCCGAAATGAGTGAAGCGCTCGATGTCCTCAATCCCGTCCGGCCCAAGAAAATCGCGCTGGTAGCGTCCAATCCGGCGGTCTCGAGGGAGACCGGATGGCCGATAGGATTTTGGTGGAGCGAGCTCACGCATGCGTATTGGGAGTTTGCGTTGCGCGCGTACCAGATGGAGGTATTCAGCCCCGAGGGTGGCCGGCTGGAGGCCGACAGCTGGAGCGATCCCCGTGACGCCAGCCAATACTCTGCCCACGATCTGATCAGCCTGGGATTCATCCAGTCGCAGGCGCACCGGGCGCTGGTAGAGAATACCCGGCCGCTCGCCGCTCTGGATTCGGGTGCCTACGATGCGGTGCTGTTCATCGGCGGACAGGCGCCCATGTACACCTTTCGCGAGAACGAGCGCGTGCACGGCATTGCCGCGGATTTCATCCGGTCGGGGAAAGTGACCGCCGTGCTCTGTCACGCAACCTGCCTGCTGCTTGAGGCGAAGCTGGATGGCAAGCTGCTCGTGGAGGGCAGGACCTGGACCGGGTTTGCCAACTCGGAAGAAGACTATGCGGACGAGTTCGTCGGCAAGCGCATTCAGCCCTTCAGGATCGAAGACGAGGCGCGCAAGCTCCGCAATACCAACTTCATCGTTGCGGGCCGATTCAAGGCGCATGCGGTACGCGACGGCAACCTGATTACCGGCCAACAGCAGTATTCAGGGGCCGCAGTCGCGCGCCTGGTGATCGAGGCGCTCGGCGTATGATGGCCCCGAGCGTTGTGGGCGGGCGGCCAAGATGGACGTGCATGACACTCACTCGACTGTGCGCGTTGGCCCTGGTCATCGCCGTCCGGCCAGCGGCCGCGGCTGCACCGATGACGGCCTGTACGGCATTTGTCGATGTCTCGGTGGTAGAAACCAGCGAGCCGAGGGTCCAGTCGCATCGCACCGTGGTCGTTCGCAGTGAACGCATCGAGGGTATCTATACCGCCTCGGATCCGGTTCCATCTACGTGCTTGCGGATCGCCGGCGAGGGGCGCTTCCTCATCCCGGGCCTGACCGACAGTCATCTGCACCTATTCGGGTATTCGAGGGGCGGGGAAGGCGATCCGGCGACGGAGGGCGCGATCCTGCGCATGATGCTGGCGAATGGCGTCACGACGGCCGTGGTCATGGAGGGTTCGCCCGCCACGGTGCATCTACGCGACGAGATCCGTGCCAGGCGCGTCTTTGGACCGACTCTCTATTCCGCAGGACCATTGATCCAGGCGCCAAACACCGGCGAGCTGCCGGGCCGCCGGACTTTTCAGACCCCCGTAGAAGTGACTCGCGAGGTCGAAGAGGAAAAGCACCTGGGCTACGACTTCGTCAAAGTGCATGGGGCCATGCCGGCTGCGACCTACGCCGCCCTGTTAGCCGCTTCGCGCCGGGCGGGGCTGCCGGTGATAGGGCACATTCCCGACAATCTGGGCGTCGATGCCGCGCTCAACGGCGGTCAGAAAATGATCGCTCATGCTGAGTCCTACTTGCAGACCTATTTCGAGTTTGGCCGCCAGTTGCCGTCCGATCCTGCTGAAATCGGCGCGATGGTGCGCAACGTGGCGGCTCGGACCGCAAGATCGGGGGCATTTGTGCAACCGACACTCTCGGTATTCCGCCAGATCATCACCCAGGTCGCTGACGCTGACGCGCTGCTGCAGCGGCCGCAGATGCGGCTGCTGCCGCCGATAGCAATCCGCGATTGGCAGCCGGACCGCAATCCGTATCTGCGCCACTGGTCTTACGGGAACCTCGATCATTTCAAGGCGGAGTACCGGGTGATGCAGCGGCTGGTGCGCGGCATGCGCGATGCCGGCGTACCAATCCTCGTTGGTACGGACGATCTGGTACCTATGCAGCTCCCCGGATTCGCCGTGAAGGAGGAGATGGAAGAGATGGAGGAGGCAGGGCTCACGCCCTTTGAAGTCCTAAAGGCTGCTACCGCCACCTCCGCCCGATTCCTCGGCACGCAGCACCACAGTGGTGCGGTGCGCGCCGGCTACGATGCGGACCTCGTCCTACTCGACGCGAATCCGCTGGAGGATATCTCCAATGCCTTCCGACAGGCCGGCGTGATGGTCCACGGGCACTGGTTAACCGAGGCCTGCTTGCAGCGGGCTCTTCGGGACCGGACTGCCTCGAGACCCGCGGAAATCTCCTGTGATGACACGAACGGGTGAATCCAGTCGGACTTACGCGAAGAGGCTCACTCGTGCGGCACGCGCTGATGCCACCGCTCAGGCATCGATGACGAGAGGCTGGTCGGGTGCGGCGTCTCTCACGACCGCGAGGGAACGCAGATCACATCGGACGCCGTAAATGTTCGCGTGCTCCGCACCCCACCTGCGCGCCTCATTCAACATGATCTGAAGGGACTGCCCGCGCTCAGACAGACCGTAGACGGTCACGGAGCTGGGCTCGAGTCGGATGTTCCGGGTGACCAGTCCGTTGAATTCCAGCTCGCGTAGGCGCTCACTCAACACTTTGTCGCTCAACTGCGGCAACAGGCGCCGCAATTCACTGTAGCGCATCGGGTGCCGGCTGAGATAGCACAAAATTGCTGTTCTCCACTTGCCGCCGATCATGGCCAGAGTGAACTCGGCCGGGCAGTTGAATGATCGCGGAAGTCTTCGCGGCATGAATCAGGCCCTCGATCAGTTTTGCATGATCGCTGACTCCATGACAGACGAGACGTAAAGTCAACTCACCAATCGGTTCGTTGTCCGGACTGGAATCAGTCGCGGCGCCGGAACGCTCGCGGTGTGACGCCGACAGCTCTCTTGAAGACGCGGCTGAAGTGCGCCTGGTCGCAGAATCCCGTCTGCTGGGCGGCCTCGGCCGCGGTGATTCGTCCGGACAGTATCAGCTCCTGAGCACGCCGGATGCGCTGCTGGAGCACGAACTGGTATGGTGTTATCCCCGTCGATAGCTTGAACCTGCGCAGGAAGTGATACTTGCTGGTGCAGGCGATTCTCGCCATCGCATCGAGTGTAATCACCCCTCCGAGGTTGGCCTCGACATAATCGAGCACACTGCTCAGGCGGACGGGCGCAAGCCGCCGCTCGCCACGTCCCCGCAGCGCCAGCCCGCCGTAGGTCACGATCATGTGCGTCCCGAGATGCTGCGCGACCTGGTCCACGGCCAGTTGGCTCACCGGATCCTCGGACAGGGCGTGCGCCATCAAGGTGTTGGCGTGCTCGCGCAGGATGGGATCGTCGTTGATCGCCTTCGGAACGAGCGAATTACGGGCCGGGTCGCGGTCGAATAGATCGAGCATGAGCGTGTCGATGCAATCGGTGCTCACGCAGACCTTGGTAAAGTGAAGCCGGGACAGGCGGTCCCAAGACACCGGCGTGCTCGCGGGAATGAGCTGGGTCGGAGCGTGCGCGTTGATCTCCTGCCGCATGCCCCCCAGCACGCTCGCAACGTGGCTGGCGCCGTGCCAGACGAGAACGACGTGCTCACACATTCCTTCCGGGAGGTCGGTGATGCCGCCGAGTGGCCGGATCCGGCGCTGCACGTTCAGCTGGCGCCAGCCGAGCGGCTCACTTGAGAAAAGCACACTGTCCGCGGAAGCGTCCAGGGCCGACTGACTCTTGTGGGGCATATTCGGCGTGGATGACGGTTCTGGTTGCATGGTCGTTTCCGCGGCCATTGTAACCGCGGCGGCGCAGCGAAAAATCGCGATTCTGGCAAAGTGCCTGCGGATTCCCGTCACGTAACCAGGCGACAGATCAAGGTCGAGCTATAAGCCGGAGAGTGGCAGCGGCTGAGGCGGGTCCGGCCGGCCTACAGCAGGTGCCGAAGATACGGTATTCGCCGGAATATCAGCGCTGAACCGGCAAACGCGGCCAGGGCCGCGATCGCCGTCAGCAGCATGGCCTTTGCAGGGCCTGGCACGCCGGCGCCATGGATGAGGATGGCACAAAGGATGAGAATGGGCGGATGAAAGAGATAGACGGCGAACGCATTGTCCGAGAGAAACCGCGCAGCGAGTCTTTGGCCGTTGAAATATTTGCGATAGAGCGCGACCAACAGGTACGACATCCCGACGCAAACGAGCGCCTCCCAGAGGCACTTGAGCGCGCTCAGTAGATTGAGCCCGCCGTTCAGCCGCGCCGCCTCGCCCGGTTTCTCGACCGCGAAGGCTACGATGGCCGTCCAGAGCGCGCAGGAAGCGGCGAGAGCCGCGATGGCGACCGCCGCCCGCGCGCGCGGCACTGGCTGCTCGAGCCAGTGGCCTCGGGCGGCCAGAACGCCCGCCGCAAACATGAGGGCGTACTGCGGCATGTCGGCCGGCTGGATGTTGAGCACGGACCTCCCGCTGGGGATGAAGATCCTGACGACAAAGCTGCCCACGGCCATCGCGAGGATGAAGCCGAGACTTGCGAGCGCCGTTGGCACCGATCCGGCGGCTGGGGGCGGTTGGCCCGGCACGCCGTCCTTCAGTAGGCGTAGGCCCGCGTAAGCCAGCGAAAACACGAACAGAACGGCGCAGAACCACATGGGTCCGGTTCCGGAGAGCCATTCTCCGTCGGTCAGGTGCTGCAGCCATTGATGGCCAAACCCGCCACCGCCCGTCCAGCTTCTCGACACGTAATATTCGGTGAGCGGCCCTATGGCGAAGATGTAGAGGAATGTGGGCACCATCAAGCGGACGAACCGGTCCCGTACATAGGGCGCCGCGCCCTTGCGGTCGTACGATGCGGGCGCAAAGTAAGCGGAGACGAAGAACAGCAGGGCCATGAAGAAGCCCTGCAGGTAGCTCTGGTAGGTCGCAAAAAGCAGGCGACCGCCCAAGGACAGGGGTCGCCGATCGGTGTAGTACCAGTTGCCGAACGGGCTGTAAGTGTCACTGGCGTGCATGCTGAGGACGAGAATGATCATCGTCCAGCGAATGTTGTCGATGTAATGGAGCCGAGCCCTCATGGGTGCCGCCCGGTCTAACCGCCGGTCGTGGTGAGCGTCAGGACGTCGATTGCCAGCGGCCATCGTCACGGGTCAGGGCGGCGATCCAGTGGATGGGGTCGTTGAACGAGTCGCCCTTGGAGTCCGTAGCGCGCAAATTGACCGTCAGCGGGTCCCCGCTCGAGTGCTGGCCCGAAAAGTTCGCTGCCGCAGGAAGTGCAGCCGCGCCTGCAACCCCTACGACAGCGAGCATGGCTGCGGCAGCAAGTCCTGCCCGCGTGACTCTCAACAGCGTGGCGGATCCAGCCCGAGATCTCTTCATGGACAACCAAATGCGTACCAGCATCATCGCGAGCGGCAGGCAGAGCCGAATTCGTGCCGGCCTATTCGGCTATCGCGATGTGCTTGACGTTCGGCATCGGAAAGATGTCGAACTTGAAGCCAACGTTCGCTTTTATAGTCGGATCGTCGGCGGCGAGCTGCTGGGGGTCCGTGCCTTCGTCCAAGCGGACGATACAAATTCCATAGACCCCGCTCGGCTCGAGGACCGGCCCGAACGCCACCGCCATCCCCTTCCCGAGTAGGCCGGACCAGTACGCCACATGCTCTTGCATGAGCCGCTGTTCCTCCGGCGTCATCTCCACGGCGAAGTTCGCGCGCGGCGGATTCAGCTTGAAAAAAAAGTAGCGCATCCGTCGGTCTCCGATGAGTGGTGCCGCCAACCATTATTTTCCTTTGCCGCGCGGTGCGCCAGTTGGACTTGAGCCTTTCGGCCTATTCGCAACCCCCGGGCGGATAGCCCGCGGTAATACTCAGAGGCCTGAACACGAAGCGTGTTGTTAGTGCCGGGTCTTTGTGGGACGGTTTCGCGATGCGGGCCGCGAGTCGACGGCCCGACCTGGCTGATGCGACAAATGCCGTGGAGCGCAGCCCGGCCCGCGGGGTCTTTAAGGAAAGACGCGTTTGCGCGATCATACGGCCCTGGCAGGGTCAAACGAGGCGGCGCCCATGGCTGTCGGCCGTCCACAACTTCTGCGCATCGGCCAGCTCGCCAAGAGCGCGGGCGTGAACGTCCAGACCATCCGCTTCTACGAGCGCGAGGGGCTGCTCGCACCACCCTCGCGTACCGCATCCGGCTACCGCGCCTATACGGTTTCTGACCTGGAGCGGGTGCGGGTGATCCGCATCTGCCAGAAGGTAGGCTTCACGCTCAAGGATGTGAAAGTGGTGCTCGAGCCGCATGAGGTGCTGGCGTCCAACCGGGGTGAGGCGAGCGTCAGATCCGCTGCCCGGGAGAAGATGCTGACCTTTGCCCGGCAGCGGCTCGCGCAAATCGACGAGAAGCTTGCCGCGCTGACTCAGGTGCGAGCCGAGATGGCAGCCCTGGTCGCGGGGCTCAGCGAGGGTGCGATCACGGGATGTCCCGCCGCTCGCGCCAAGCAACAATCCGACACATTCTGATCATTGACCCTGCACCTAGGTATAGGGTGCAGATTTTCCGCCGTCCGAAGTGTCGGCAGGAAAACAATGAATCGCGGTCGAAGCATCCAGCTCGCGCTCTTCTTGGCCACTACGTTCATCGGTGCAATGGCCTGGGCGGGCTGGGACACGATGAAACACGCGGGTGGCATGACCGCAAGGGGCGTGAGCGCAGCGGCCGTCGCCAAGGCCAACCCGAGCGCTGCCGCGCGCCTCGTGATCGAGGTCATCAGCGTCGGCGATCACGGCCAATTCAGCGGGCGGAAGCTCGAGGGGCACGGTGGCCACTATCGCATTACGCCAGTGCCGGTGGAGGCGCAGTTGACCCCCGATTCGGCCGTAATGATGGGCGGCGCCGCTGACATCAAGCCGCGCGCGGTGCTGCAGCTCTCCGGCCGGATCGATGACGATCACCGTGTCCGCGTCGCTCGCGCGGTCGTGCTCACGGGCTACGTGACGGTCGAGCGCTGATGCGCGATTTCTTCCTGGTGATGAGCGGCTGGCTCGCAGCCACGATCTTCGGCACTACTCTGCTCGTGCCATGGGGAGTGGATGCGCTGCGCATTTCCGGCCGACCGCGGCGGCGTTTCATGACGCTGCACTTGGCGCTCGGCATTGCGGTACTGGTGGTCGGGCTGGCTCACGGAGTGCTGCCCATCAGCGGCGCGGGCCTTTCGCTCCTCAGAAAGCCGGCACTCCTCCTCGGTTTGAGCGCCTTTCTGCTGCTCATGCTGCAGGCAGTCCTGGGAACCGCGCTTCGCGGCGCCAGAGCGGCCCGGCCACAGCTCCGGGGCGCTCACCTCGCGACGATGCTGGCGCTCGCCGGGATCATCGTGGTGCATATCCTCGTCATTCGCGCATAACGCTTCAACATGCGGGCGGGTCTCATGGCTCTTGCGGCAGCGACGGCACTCGTGCTTGCGCTGGTGGGCGGCGGCATCTGGTACGCGAGGCGTCCGCCGCCGTCCCCGCCCCCCACAACACGCGTGCCGCAGGCGAAGCCACAGGTTCGCATAGCTTCCTCCGAGATCACTGCAACCGGCACCGTCAAGCTGAAAAGCGGGGCCGATGTACGGGTGGGCGCGCAGATCTCCGGAATCGTCGAGAAGCTCAACGTCAACGTCGGCTCCCCCGTCAGGGCGGGGGAAGTCATCGCGGTGTTGGACACACGCGCGATTCGCGCGACGATCGCGGAGGCGGAGGCGACCCTCACGAAAGATCAGGCGGTACTCGTGAAGGACGCGCGCAACGAGGCGCGCCTGAAGCGGCTGCTGGCGACTCATGACGTATCGCAGCAGCAGGCGGATGACGCCCGGGCCGATCTGACTGCGCAGAGCGCGACCGTCACGTTCGACGAGAGCAGCCTCATCGCGGCGAAACTCAATCTTTCCTACGCGACGATCCGCGCCCCGGTGAGTGGCGTGGTCGCGTCAGTCTCCACACAGCAGGGCGAGACGGTCGCTGCGGCGTTCAATACGCCGACGTTCGTGACCATCATTCAGCCACGTGCGCTGGAGATGATCGCGATGGTGGACGAGGCCGACATCGGGCCGGTGCGGGTCGGCCAGCCGGTCACCTTCACTACCGAAACCTACCCCGATCGGCGATTCACCGGGCACGTCACTCGAATCGCGCCCACGGCGACGATCATCTCCGGTGTGGTCAATTACGAGGTCGCCGCCAGCATCGATGGGAATGTCGGGGCGCTTCGTCCGGAAATGACCGCGACGGCAACTATCCGTACCGCAGGGGACCGCGAGTCTTCTTTCCCCGCAGCGGCTGGGCAGTCGAGCGCCGAGAGCCAGGCCGGCGCCGCGCGCCTGGAGCGCGGTAGCGCGCGCCGGCCGGCGAGCCTCCCCGCCAAGTCCGCATCGGCAGCCGGTATCTCACGCGGCCCGGGCCGCACGACCTTCGCAACCGAGGAGCCCAACTCATGATCCGCCTCCAGCACATCGCCAAGGAATATCGCCGTGGCGAGGAGCACGTCACCGCCATCCGCGATGCGGACTTTGCCGTGCAGGCCGGGGAGTTTGTCGTCATCCGCGGCCGGTCCGGCTCCGGCAAGTCGACCCTGCTCAACATCATCGGCTGCCTCGACCAGGCGAGCAGGGGGAAATACCTGCTCGATGACCTCGAGGTGAACGGCATGTCGGACGCCTCCCTTTCGCAGATCCGCGCTCTGAAGATCGGCTTCATCTTCCAGTCGTTTCACCTGTTGCCGCGCACTTCCGCGGTCGAAAATGTCGAGTTACCGATGGTCTATGCCGGTCGCGCGCCTGATCGCGCGGCGGCGCTGACGGCACTACGCCGCGTCGGCCTCGCCGACCGCGCCGACCACTATCCCAGCCAGTTATCCGGCGGCGAGCAACAGCGGGTCGCCGTGGCGCGCGCCCTGATCAATGACCCGGCGCTGATCCTGGCCGATGAGCCGACGGGAAACCTCGACCAGGCGGCCGGCGAGGCAGTGATGGAGCTGTTGCAACGGCTGAACCAGGAGGGTCGCACGATCGTGCTGGTCACCCACGACGATGTGATCGCGGCGTATGCCGGGCGCACCCTGTCCATCGAGGACGGCGTAGTAACCGAGGGGAGAGCATCATGAGAATTCCCGGACATGTATGGTTCGCCTGGCGCGCGGTACGCCGCTACCGGCTGCGCTCGGCGCTGATGATGATCGCCATAGTCATCGGCATATCGGGCCTCACGATCATGTCATCCATCGGACAGGCCACGAAGCAGGAGACCCTGGCGCGCTTCAAGAACATGCTCGGGACCTTCGACACCCTGGTCGTGCGCCCGGGCGCGGGCAGCACCCGGGGCATGACGAATCTCGCCGAGAGCGATGTCACCCTGACCTTCGACGATGCCGCCGCGCTTTCGGGCGCCCCGTTCGCCCGCAACGTCGTCGAAGTCGAGAATGCGTTCAAGATCGACGCAAGCTATAGCGACCAACATGTTACGCCGGCCGTGTTTGGCGTCTCCCCCAACTGGGCGGCGGTACGCGGCGAAACCCTCGCCGAAGGGGACTTCCTTACGGCCCAGGACGACCAGGCACTCTCGCGTGTCGCGATTCTCGGCGCCGATGCGCGCCGCGACCTTTTCGGCAGCAGCGATCCCTTGAGCAAGACTATCCGCATCGCCGGTGTCCCGTTTCAGGTAAAGGGCGTGCTCAATCCGCGCGGTGCCGGTCCGACCGGCGCGAGCCTCGACAATCTCATCTTCATTCCGGTGAGCACCGCCGCCAAGCGCCTGTTCAATCGCGACTACCTCACCATGATGATCGTGCAGCTCAAGGACCCGGAGCGCAGCGATGCCGCGAAGGCCGACCTGCGGCAATTGCTGCGCGCGCGCCATCGCCTCGATGGCACGGCTCCTGACAACTTCACGATCTCGAGTCCGCGCGCCATCATGGCGCAGGTGCAGGCGATGGGCTCGGCCCTCGGCTCGCTGCTCGTCGTCATCACGGTTCTCGCCCTGATCGTCGGCGGCATCGTCATTTTTGCGGTGATGCTGGCCGGAGTCGGGGCGCGCCGCGCGGAAATCGGAGTGCGGCGCGCAGCAGGCGCGAGCCGTGCGGCAATCGCCGGGCAGTTTCTCGCTGAGGCGGGCCTGATCTCCCTCATCGGCGGGCTCATCGGCATGGTGATCGGCGTCGGCGGTACGCAAGCCGTCTCGGTGGTGGAGCGCCTGCCGTTCGTAATCGACGTGCCGGTGCTGGTTGGGGCGATGGCGCTGTCAATTCTCCTCGGCGTGACATTCGGCGCGATTCCCGCTCTCAAAGCCTCCAGAGTCGATCCCATCGAGGCGTTGCGTGGGTGAGCAGGCGGCATGCGCAGCTCGCGCGGATCGCGGCACGCAATGTGTTGCGGTTTCGCCTGCAGTCGGGCCTCATTCTGTTCGCCGCGGTGATCGGGGTGAGTGGCGTCATCGCCGCTTCCGAGTTCACTCTGGGCGCGAGGGCGAAGATCGATGCGCAGTTCGTGCGGCTCGGCGCCGAGCTGGTCGTTGTGACACCCAAGCCGCCGATCACCGGGCTACAGCGCCTGCAAGGCGCTCCCGCACAAATCACGCAGGCGGACTATGCGGCGCTCGAGCGTCAGCTTTCGAGTGTCCCTACCTCCGCCGCCACGGCGCTATCCCTGCGTGTCGCGGCGGGCCCCTTGTCCAAGAAGACTCAGGTCATGGGGGTCGAGCCGGCATTCTTTACCATGAAGCGTTGGCCCGCGAGCTCGGGGAGGCTCTTCGTGCCGGACGACAATCGGCGCCTGCATCGTGTCGCGCTGCTCGGCAGCTCGGTGGCGGCAGCGCTGTTCGGTGCGCAGGATCCGGTCGGAGAGCTGATCACGATCGACCGCGTACCCTTCATGGTGATCGGGGTGTTGTCGACGCGCGGCCAGGGGATCGATGCGGTTGACGAGGATGATCAGGTTTATGTCCCGTTGCGATCGGCCATGCGCCGGCTTTCCGACACCCGGGGCTATGCCAGCCTGACTTTCGATGCCGGCGGAATAACGCGCATCGCGCCCTTGTCCAAGCGTATCGCTGCGATACTGGCCGCGCGGCACCGTTCCGATCCCGCAGCGGGTTTTCGCGTTGAGGACCGCGAGAGCACCATTGATGCGCAGCTCGCCACCTTCGCCCGTCTGACGGCCCTATCGCGGGGGGTCGCGCTCGCCGTGTATACGATGGCTACGATTGGTATCTTCGCGATATCGTGGCTTGCCGTCGGCGCGCGGACCGTGCAGATCGGAACCCTGCGCGCGCTCGGCGCCCGGCCGGGCGACGTGCTGTTGGGGTTTTTCCTGGAGGGCGCCGTGCCGGCGTTCGCCGGCTGCATGGTCGGTTGGGCCGCAAGCAGACCGGTAGCGGCATCGGTAGCTTCCCTGGCGGCGCTGCGTGTCACCTTCGTGCCCTGGTTCGCCTCGGCCGTGAGCCTCGCCTCCAGCCTGATATTCGCGGTGCTGGCAACGGCTGCGGCGACGCGTGCCGCATCCGTCAGCCCCACGGAAGCCATGCGCTCCGCTTAGGCCAGGGATGGGGCCAGGGATGGGGCGAGAGATGGGGCGAGAGATGGGGCGAGAGATGGCTTCACCTGCTAAGATAGTTACCTAACTTGCTTTGATTCTCGATCAGCCCCTCGGCTGTCGCGGGGGCGCAGACGTCTCAACCGGAGAATTGCAGTGGCGGCTAAACAGCGCTCGCCGGCCAGGCGAAGCTCGTCGGGTAGCGGGAAGGTGCCGTCTGTGTCGCGGACAGCCTTGCTGGATCAGGGCTCGGACTACAGGTTCCGGCAGCTCGTGCAGGACACCCTCGCAGTGTCCGCGCTCGTCCAGGCTATTCGGGAAGAGTTCGGCAGGATGGCCGGCCTCACCGGGCCCCAGTACAGTCTCATCGTCGCGATTTCACACCTGGCCGAGTCCGAAGGCGGCACCACTGTCAGCCGGCTCGCCAACCATCTGCACGTCAGCGGCACCTATGTCACCGCCGAGGCCAACAAGCTGGAGAGTGCGGGGTTGCTGCTGCGAGCGCCGAATCCAAGTGACAGGCGCAGCGTCCTCTTACAGCTCACGAAGAGCGGCCTCGAGCTTCTCGAGCACATGATGCCGGTGATAAGCCGGATCAATGACGAGATATTCCGTGATCTCACACGCGCCGACTTCGAGCTCCTGGTGCGCCTGATGGCAGGCCTCGCGGAGTCCGCGGCGGATGCCTCGGCGCTTGCCCAGGGATACCGGCGCGCGGCAGTGAGCCGGCAGCGGCCGAGCGGCGGCGGCCGCTGAGATGGCCAGGGCCCAGCCGCCGGCTCCTTGACAAAAGCGTTGTAACTTAGATAAGTTATAGCTACTCATTAGCTCGCGAAACGAGGCTGTCGTGCCGAACTCATCGACTAGGCGGAGAGTGCTGAAGGCCCTGGTGGGCCTTTTTTTCGCGGCCCTCTTAGGGAGCCTCTGCGGGGCTGCCGGCGCTGCCGGCGGCGCCGCGACGATTGCAACGCCGCGGCCCGGCAGCATCGCGATCGGCCACGGCATCACGCTGCACTACCTCGAGGCGGGCCGCGGCGCGCCGGTGGTCTTCGTTCATGGCTCGATCGGGGATGCCGCCTACTGGATGGACCAGATTGCCGCCTTCAGCAAACGGTATCGGGCAATAGCGTACAGCCGGCGCTACAACTTCCCGAATGCGAACCCCGCGGCTCCGGGGTATTCGGCAGTGGTGGATGCCCAAGACCTGGCGGCGTTCATAAAGAAGATGCACCTCGGGAAGGTCTATCTCATCGGGCACTCGTATGGCGCCCTCACGGCGCTCTTCTTTGCGACCGAGCATCCGGAGCTCATCCGGGCTGTCGTATTGGCCGAGCCGCCGGCGGTATCGCTGCTGCAACATCTCCCCGCAGAGCAGGCATCTAAGGGGCAAGCGCTGTTCGCCGACATTCAGGCACGGATGGTCGAGCCCATGAAGAAGGCTTTCGCCGCAGGCAAGCGCGACCAGGGAGTCGGGATTTTCATCAACTACGTCTTTGACGATCCTCGGGCCTGGGAGAGGATGCCACCTGCCGACCGTGCCGATACCCTGCGCGATGCGCATGAGTGGGACGTGATGATGACGTCCGGGACGCTGTTTCCGGCGATCGACCCGGCGGCGATTCGGAAAATCCGCGTTCCGGTGCTGGTCATGTCGGGCGGCATCTCGTACAAGTTTTTGGGCTATATCGACCAGGAGATCGTCAGGCTGATCCCCAACAGCAGAAGCATCGTGTATCCCGATGCCGGCCACCAGATGTGGTATAAATACCCGGTGCTCTGTAGGGAAGATGCGGAAGCCTTTTTTGACACGGCCGCAGCAGCCGGGCAGTGAGCGTCAGGCCGACTCGCGTGCAAGAGGTCAAATCGATCCACGAGGTGGTTGCATGAAGTCGCGCATGTTCTCGGCACTGTTCTTCCTGATATCCCTGACCATCGCGCTCGGCGCGCTCGGCCATGGCCTGCAGTGGGAGCAGCATGTGCGGGGCGCCTTGCACGGGGCGGACCCCGGGACTTTGGTGCTTCTGGGTTACGTATGGTATTGGGTCAGCGGCGCAATGCTCGTGCTCGGCCTGCTGTTGCTGTGGGTATGGTGGAGAAGCGGCGGCGGCACAGTCTACATGCCCATCGTCCCCGCGTTGGTTGGAGCGTTCTATCTCATAGAGGGTGGACTCGGCGCCTGGTTCGTGGGCCGTTTTTTCCTGCTCTTCATCGCGCAGGCCGTGTTGCTCTGGCTGGCGGCCTGGGGAATGAGCAGAGGCGGCGGCTCCCGGATCGTATAGGAGAGCTCGAGCTGCCGCGGATGCGCGCTGGCGCTGCCTGGCGAGCAATTGCGCCGTGAGACAATCAATAGGGTGTGTTGCGCTTCTCGTGCGCGACTACGATGAGGCGATCCGCTTCTACGTCGACACCCTCGATTTCGAGCTGCTCGAAGACACCTTTATCCCGGCGCAGAACAAGCGCTGGGTACTCGTGGCGCCTCCCGGATCGACAGAGTCCCGCCTCCTGCTCGCGCGCGCGGCCAATCCGGAGCAGGAGGCGCGTGTTGGCGATCAGACCGGGGGACGGGTGTTCCTTTTTTTGCACACCGATGACTTTTGGCGCGACTACCGGCGCTACCGGGAGCGCGGCGTCGTCTTCGTTCGCGAGCCCAAAGTAGAGCCGTACGGCACGGTCGCCGTGTTCGAAGACCTTTACGGCAACAGGTGGGATTTGCTCCAGGCCGATCGCGCCACGCGTCGCGCGTGAGGCAGAAAGCAGTACTCCAGGTGCGGATGGCCGTTCAGCGAGGGTCAGTAGATGTCATGCTCAACATTTCTGCACGACATTGCGCTCGGCTGCGCGCTGACTGGCTTAGCCATAGCATCGGCAATCGCCGCCAATACACGGCAGGCTGAGCCGGCGCCGCTGCCGCTCGGTCCAGCGCGGTTCCGCGCTGACATTCGCAGCGTCAAAAATTCATGGGACGAGATTCACGATCATGGCGCCGCGACGTTCTTTTTAGCGCGAGTGTATGCCGAGCTCGGCCAACCGCAGAAGGGGCTGTCGCTCTTACGGAGCTGTCCCTGGAACGAAGGATTCGATCCCAACGGGGTCGGTTCATTCGAGGCGCTGCGCGCGAACGCGCAATTCGAGGCAATCGAGGCGCGCGTGCATCGCAGATTCCCGCCGGTACATCGCGCGCGAGTGGCTTTTACGGTGGCGGCCAGGGATCTCTTCCCTGAAGGCATCGCCGCCGACCCCGGTCGGCAGGTCTTTTACCTGGGAAGCCAATATCACGACAAAATCATCCGCATCACCGCTACCGGCGCGGCCACGGACTTCGTAAGCGAAGGTACCTATGATCTGATGCCGGTCGGCGGCGTGCACGTGGAGCAGACCGATCACACCGTCTGGGCCGTCACCGACCCGGGACCGAAGGACCGCTCGGAGCTCGTACACTTCGACGGCAACGGCAAGCTCCTCGAACGCCATTCGGCGCCGGGCAAAGGGCCGCACGATTTCAACGACTTCGTCCTCCGCGGATCGCAGGAGGTGTATGTGACGGATACCGACGGCAATCGGGTGTATCGTTTCGACCGGCGGGCGCAGTCGTTTTCCCCACTCGCTTTCCCGCGGCCGATCCTCTATCCGAATGGCATCACGCTTTCGGGCGATGGGAACGTCCTCTATGTCGCCGACATGCTCGGAGTGTTGCGCGTGGATTTGCGCAGCCGCTCGGCACAGGAAGTGAGAGTTGGCGGACATCTCACGCTTGCGGGAATCGACGGGCTGTACTGGTATCGAGGCTCTCTGGTGGGCCTGCAGTACGGCGCCGGCGCGTACCGCGCAGTGCAATGGCGCCTGGACGCAGACGGGCTTCGGGTCGAGTCAGCGAGGATGCTGGAGTACCGCACGCCGCTCGTGGAAAATCCGACGACCGGCGCAATCGTCGGGAGCGATCTTTATTTCATGGCGAACACGGGGATCGACAACCTGCGCGACGGGCATATCGCCGACCGCGCGAAGCTTGCGCCCGTCCGTATCGCGAGGGTTCACCTGGATCAGCCGCTGCCGCGTTGCCGGGCGGAGTGTGATGCGGATGCGCCTTCGCGTGTCGCGCCTGATGCAGCCGCTCAGACCCGTCACGCACGCTGCACGGATCAAAGATCCGAGACTGCGATTTGCTTGATTCGAGCAGGCGTGAAACCTGCTCCGGGCTTGATCCGCCCGTTGTCGTCCAGCCAATTCCATCCCGAATTCGCGATGTAATGGAATTTGCCGTCTACCACCACGCCGTGAGTCGGATCCCCCAGGGTCGGGCTCGAGCGATCGATTATTCTTTCGCGGGTGATCTGCAGCTCGTCGTTGAGCTCGAACAGCACCAGCCGCTCCGGCATGGCGCCATTCTGCACGCAGAGCAAGCCCTTGTCCGTGAAATACAACCCGTCGATCCCCTGCATGGCGTGTCTGCGGCCTGCATCGAGCCAGCGCGCCTGTCCGGTCCGTACGTCGAGCAACGCGATGCCTCGAGCGTAGTCGGGCACGAACACGTGTCTGCCGTCTCCCTCGGGAGCCGGCGTTTGTGGCGAGATGAACTGGCCGGAATCGATCCGCCGTAAATTGGAATCCGTGCAGCCTGCACGTGCACGATAGATGCCGCCGTTATCGCCATCCGAAACGATCGCATCGCCACTCGGCATCAGAGCCATGTCGCCGAGCGAGGTGCGCGGCACTTCGATCCGATGCAGAAGGATACCGTCCTGCAGCCGCAGGCAGAGCAGCACTGATCGTCCCCAAGCCTTGCGCGGCACGCCCGCAAAGCCGCTGATCGCGACCTCGGTAGCCCACACGATCTGCCGCCGTGAGTCGATCTTTAGAGCCATCATCGGCCAGCCGTCCGGCGACCTGAAGAAGACCTTCTGGGTACCGCCCGCCCCGATGCGCACGATCTTCTTTTCCAACACGCTGGTGAGCAGGTAGCTTCGCGTCGCCGGATCGTAGTCGATGTCTTCCGGCAACAGGCGGGCGTCGCGGAGCCGCAGCGCACCGCCGGCCTTGTCTACCGGCGTCGCGTTGGCGCGCATCGCAGTGACGATGCGCTGGAACTGCGGCAGGGAGCGGATCCCCGTGAATTGTGGCCTGCCGGGCGCCGCCTCATCGCTCTGCCCCATTGCGGCGAGCTCGCGCAGCCAGTCGAGAGCCTGCCGGCGCTCACCGAGCTTCGCGTAGGCCATGGCCACCTGCTCGGTGGCCGGGCCGGAATGGTGCAGCAGCTTCGCAAGCTCCAGAGAGGTTGCGAGCACGGATTGGTTGTCGCCACGGTGTCGCGCGGCTTCGGCTTGCGCCAATAGCTGCGTGAACCGGGTATGTGCGTCGGTGGCGGCGCGGGCTGTGGCCGCACCTGCGGCGAGCAGCAAAGCAAAGGCCAGTCGGACTGCAGGTCTTCTCACTATCGGTCTCCCCACCTGCTGGTGCGCGTTCGTGCCAACGGGACCCGGTCGATCGGGCGATGATATCTCCGCCGCGGGAGGACGGAATCGCGATGATCGCAATGGGCGCACCGATTGCCGCAATCGCAGCATCGTTTATAGTGAAGGACCGGCCGGTACGAGGGTGAGCTCCATGCACGTTCGACATGCTGACAAGCAGCGGGCATCAAGGAGATTTCATGGCTTATGACGAGGGGACGGCGGCACGTGTCCGCCGGGTCCTGAAGCGTCGCAAATTCCGTGAGGCTCAACTCATGGGCGGCTTGTGTTTCATGGTTGGCGGCTCGATGTGCTGTTCGGTCAGCGGGAAGGGCGGCCTCCTGGTCCGAATCGATCCCGCGAAGTTTGAGCAGGTGTTAGCCGAGCCGCACGTGGCGCCCATGCGGATGGGGAATCGAACGATGCGCGGCTTCGTGCGCGTCGAGCCCGAAGGCTTCCAGGCCGATCGAGCGCTCGAGCGCTGGATCGAGTTAGGGTTGGAGGCTGCCGCTGCGCATTCTCCCGCGGCGGGTACCCGAGCCAAGGGGAAAGGATCGCGCGCGCGCCCGCGCCGCACCCGGAAATGAGCGTGCCTGCCGTTACGGCGTTGCCGCCTGCCGAGGCGTCGGCCGCGGCGAGCAAGCGCTTCGCCCGGGAGCAAGCGCTTAGGCCGGGGAGCAAGCGCTCAGCCCGGGGAGCGACGAAAGCCCAACCGCCACCCAATGGGCGCTCGCCGCGCCGCCCGAGACTGTACGACTGCTCTGCGGCGCGACGGATCGGCGGGAACTTCCGCTTGCCTGCCCGGTCCTTCGCAATTGATCCTGCGGCAGCAGCCGCCAGCTCTGTTGCCGAAGAAGGTGAGGCGCCAGGACTCGAGCGAAGCATTGGACCGGAAGGGATGTATCAGCGATACACTGCGGATTATTGGCGTCAACGTGCGAAGGAAGCGCGCGCCGTCGCTCTGCAGCTTCGCCACCCGGACCGCCGGCGTACGATGCTCGACATCGCGGCGGGCTATGAACGGATGGCCCGCGTGGCCGAATGCTCAGAGACTCGCGCCAACGAGTCGCAGGCACCCACCCCGAAGTAATCGCGGAGCGCGTCCATGTCTGGCACCGACATCGTCAAGCATCCCATTCATCTCGGCCGTGGCGCTACCGCGGTGGTCGAGCCGGCATTCACCGGCGACATGGCGTGGTACCAGGGTTATACCAGCCGCCATGCGGATGACGGCAAGGAGGGCCGGCTCGTAAGTATGTTCACCTTCACGGAATCCTGGGGCATGTGGGAGATGCATCCCACCGGTAGCGAGGTCGTCCTCTGCACGTCAGGGACCCTCAACGCTGCATCAGGAGAGTCCCGACGGATCTCGGCGCAAGGTCCCGTTGCGGCCAGGCGAGTACGCCATCAACGAGCCCGGCACCTGGCACACCGCCGACGTCGCTGGCGCGGCCACCGCGGTCTTCATCACGGCTGGTTTGGGCACGCAACACCGCCCTCGCTGAGGGCTGCCGGACCGCCCACGGCATCGCGCGGGAGGAGCGCCGCGGGGGATTGGCGCAGATCGTCCGTATCACTCGGGTGCGAACCTCGGAGTGACGGCGATGATGCGGTGCAAGGTGATGGTATCGATGTCGGCAGCGGCGCTTCTGTCCGTAGTAGCGCCGGCTCATGCCGCCCGGATCGTGGTGCGCGTCGCACCACCGCCACTCATCGTCGAGCCAATACCCGCGCCACCGCGGCGCGGATACTACATGTGGCGCCCCGGATATTGGAGCTGGACCGGCGCCCGTTATGTCTGGATGCCGGGCCTGTACGTCGCTGCGCCACGCGTGGGTGCCGTCTGGGTTCCCGGTCATTGGGTCGCTAGTGGGCGGGGTTGGGTGTGGGTCGGCGGCCGCTGGCGTTGAGGGACGGTCCGTGTCGTCGCATCGCCGAATTCTGCGGACTCTCCGTGCCCGGACAATCCTGCTGCTGGCCGTCTCCGTCCTTGCGCCGACTCTCGGCTGGGCGCAGCAATCTCTCGCGGACCAGGCGCTGCAGCAGCAAGGGTTGGCACCGGGCTCGGCAGGCTGGGGAGCCACTGTGGGCGCAGGCCTGGCGGCCGTTCCAAGGTACCCGGGCGCGAGCAGGGAGCGCGCGCGCCTGGTGCCGCTCCTCTCCATCAACTACGGGAATCGCCTCTTTGTCGGACCGTTCGGCATCGGTGTCACGGCGCTGCGTTGGCGTGGAGTTCGGGCCGGGCCCGTGCTCGGGTTCGAGCACGGTCGCTCTGCAAGCGATGATCCGCGTCTGGCCGGACTCGGCGATATCTCCACGAGCATCACGGGCGGACTCTTTGCACGCTACGTGCAAGGCCCTTTCGAGATCGCCGCCACGGCGCGCCAGGCGCTCTCGCATTCGACCAACGGACTGTCGGGTCTGCTGCAGTTGAATGCTCGGCATGTGTTTGCCGGGGCTCGGACTCTGGTCGCCATCGGTCCCGATCTCGAATTCGGCAACGGCGACTTCCAACGCACATGGTTCGGCATCTCACCGGCGCAGTCCGCCGCTTCGGGGCTGCCTGTCTACTCGCCCCATGCCGGAATCAACAGGGTGGGATTGCACGCGGATGTCACCTACCGTGCCTCGACCCATGTCGTGTGGCGGCTCTTTGCGAGGATCAGTGATCTCACGGCAGATGCCGCGCAGAGTCCGGTGGTCGAGCGGCGGTCGCAGGTTCTGGTGGGTGCGGGCCTCGCTTATCATTTCTGAGACTCGTCCGCGGGGTGAGCGTACGCTATCGAGAATGGACTGGGAGGGTGAAACCGATGGTCCGGATTCGAGCACGGACGACAGCCGCGACGCCGAGCTCCTCGCCCGGTCGGCGACGGGCGATCGCCGCGCATTCGACAGGATCGTCGCTCGCTACGGGCCTCTCGCGCTGCGCCTGGCGGCCCGGATTGCACCCGATCGGCACTCCGCCGAGGATGTTGCCCAGGAAGCGATGGTTCGGATATGGCATCGTGCCGCCGACTTCGACGCCCGCCGCGCCCGCTTTACCACATGGCTGTATCGCATCGTGGTCAACTTGTGCATAGACCTGCGCCGCAGACCCCGGCCCGTGCCGCTGCCGGACGACTTCGATACGGCAGACCCGGCCGCGGGCGCCGAGCAGGCCTTGGAGCATGACGAGCGCCGCGCAGGGCTCGCCAGAGCCATGAAAGAGCTGACGCCCGGACAGCGTGCGGCACTGACGTTGGTGTATGACGAAGGACTGTCAGGTGCCGAGGCCGCCGCGGCGCTCGGAGTAACCACCAAGGCCGTGGAGCGGCTGCTCGCGCGTGCGCGTGCACAACTGCGCGACCGGCTGCTGGCGGACGGAGATGATGCGGAGGCTCGGACATGATGACACTCAGACGGTTCCGAAAGTTGGCCGACAGCTACGGTGCCGACCTGCAGCGTTGGCCGGAGCGGCAGCGTGCGCAGGCGCTTGCGCTGATCGGCGTCTCCGAAGAAGCCCAGGCGATCATCACTCGCGCAAGAGAGCTCGATGAAGCGATCACGGCGGCGGGCGCCGCCCGTGACGCACGGGTTTGGGACGGCGAGGGCGCCGATGCGCCCCTTCAGCGACTGCGTGAGAACGTGGCCGGTCGCATTCGACAGCCGTCGCCCGTACGCGTGGCCGGTCTCATCGGGCTCCACTCACCGGCCGCGAGCCGCTACCGGCCGCAACGGGTGGGATGGGTTGGTCTCGCGACCGCGGCGGGTCTGGCGGTGGCAGCGGGTCTCACCCTGGGAATCTACTACTCGCCCTCTGCTCCGCCCGAGGATCTAACGGCGCTGTTGCAGCCTGCGCCCCTGCAAGTGTTGACCGAGTGATCATGAATACCCCTACTGACCGTCGCGGGAGCTTCGATTGGCGCTGGCTGGCACTGTCGCTCTCGCTGCTGTGCAACGTCTTTCTGGCGGCGCTCATCGCCGGGCATTTCCTCAGCCGCCGGATCGGCCCTGCCGCAAGTCCCGTTGCCAGCGCGCCGATGGCGCATGCCCTCGAGCGGGCACAGGCGATTCTCTCGCCGCAGGATGCGGCAGCCTTCCGCGAAGTCCTCGCGCGCGACAAGCCGCGCTACCTCGAGTCGGCCCTGCGGGTTGCTGCCGCCCGCCGTGAGCTCGCACGCCAGATCGCAGCCGAGCCGTTCGATCCGCGCGCCGCCGGCCAGGCACTCGCCGCATGGCGCCTCAGTTGGAATGGCTTCGTAGAGGATTTCAGCGGGCCGCTCATTGATGCCCTGTCGGCGATCTCTCCCGACGGCCGCCGGCGCCTGATGGCCGAGCGCCGCGCTCGCGAGCAACGCGCCGGCTCCTCGTCCTTGCCGTGAGCGGGTGATGGCGGACTCTCCGGCACGAGGTTACCGGCGCCGGCAACCGCTGCGATGAATCAACTCCGAGGCGCCGGAGCGGCATCGCGTGCGATGCAGCGGAATCCAATGTGCGAGGTCGGGCTGTCGATCGACTGCGCCTGTCGCGCGGCCGGACGATAGCGGCGGCAATACTCGGGAGCGCACAGGTGCGAGCCGCCCTTGATGACGCGGCGCGGCATCCCATTCGCCGGCAGGTCCGGGTCGAAGCTGTCGGCAGGATTCGAGTTGCGCGGGTTACGGGGCACGCAACAGGCCTTCGCAGCCGGCGCTCGATGGCGAGGGGAATAGAAATCGCACGTCCATTCCCAGACGTTGCCGATCATGTCATATAGGCCGTAACCGTTCGGCGGGAAGCTGCGCACGGGCGATGTGCGTTCGAATCCGTCGAGCGCGGTATTTTCATGTGGGAATCGTCCCTGCCAGGTGTTGGCCATGTGATGCCCGCCCGGGGTGAAGAGCTCGCCCCACGCGTATTCCGCATTCTCCAGGCCTCCTCGCGCAGCATGCTCCCACTCCGCCTCGGTCGGCAGATCTTTTCCAGCCCAGCGCGCGTACGCCAGTGCGTCCTGGAAGGCTATGTGCACGACCGGATGGTCCTCGAAGCCTCGCCAGGACGAGCCCGGTCCGTACGGATGACGCCAGCTCGCGCCTGGTACGAGCTGCCACCACTGCCGCCAATCAGTCGCATCCACGGCGGCTCTCGGGGGTGAGAACACCAGCGAGGCCGGCGCCAGCAGATGCCCGGCGACTCCGGGGTACAGCGCAGGATCGAGCGACCGCTCTGCCAGCGTCACATAGCGGGTCTCACGCACGAAGTGCGCGAACTCGGCGTTGGTGAGCGGATGGCGGTCGATCCAGAAGTCATCGACCGCCACGCGGTGCGCCGGTGCTTCCTCCGGGTAGTGCCGGTCCGAGCCCATGAGAAAGGTACCGCCGGGGACGAAGGCCATCTCCTGCAAGGTGCTCTCCTACTGGCGCGTGGCAGTGCAGGAAACTCCACCTTTTGCGCTGTGCAGCTGCAGGTTGTTGCCGTCTGTCGTGCCGGTGAAACTGGCGCTTCTGCGCTTTCCGGCGAGCTCGAAGGACACCTGATTGCCCTGCACGCTGCCATTTAACTGGCCGGAGCGGCGGCCGCCCGTGTAGCTGCCGGTCAGGGTCGAGCCCTGCTGCTCGATGTCGAGGGAGATCTGCCGCATTTCGCCCTTGCGGCCGCTGCAGGCGAGCTGCCACTTGCCCGAGAGCACCGGTGTGGATTGGGCCAACACGGCCGGCGCGGAGATCACGCACCCCAGCACGACGGTCAATGCGGCGGCGACGGATCTGCGCCGCCGCTTTCGCTCGTGATTTTCAGCACCAGGCGCGGAAGCGAGTAATGGGAGACGGCGTTGGGCAAGGCTCATGTCGGACCTCATCTAGTCAGGAGCAACGGCAGCCGGTGGTGGTGCCGCATGCATCGATACGCGCGCACGGGCGAAATCCCCCGCGCCTGCCGGCCGCAAGGGGGAAGCGGGAAGGATCAGCCGTATCACCCGTCGAAAGGAGAGACGCAATGATCCACCTTCACCATGCGCTGCACGGGTGGCGATGGCCCGTCATCGCGGCCGCCATCGTGATCGAGGCGAGCTGGTATCTCATCGCCCGTGGCCGGTCCTATCCCTGGCGCGAGATGTGGGCGAGCATCGGGGTGTTTCTCCTGCGCCTGCCACTGAAGCTGCTGCGGCCGCTCACCGTCCTGCCGCTCGCGCTACTCGTCTGGTCTCACAGACTCGCGACCATCCCATTGAATACGCTCTGGGGCTGGATGACCGTGTTCGTCGGCGTGGAGCTGGCCTACTACTGGATGCACCGCCTTTCGCACGAAGTGCGCTGGCTCTGGGCCTCGCACATCGTGCACCACACGCCTGAGCACATCCACCTTGCGAGCGCTTTCCGGCTCGGAGCGACCGAGATCCTCTCCGGCAACTGGCTCTTTTATTTCCCCCTGTACTGGCTCGGCCTCAATCCGCTGGCGGTGGCCGGCATGCAGGCACTCAACCTGTCGTACCAGTTCTGGTTGCACACCGATCTGATCGGCCGCCTCGGGCCCTTCGAGTGGCTATTCAACACTCCCGCGCATCATCGCGTGCATCACGCCTCGAACGGCGAGTACCTCGACCGTAACTACGGTGGGATTCTCATCGTCTGGGACCGGCTCTTCGGCACCTTCGCGGACGAGCGGCCAGAGGCCCCCATCGTCTATGGGCTCGTGCATCCGATCGGCAGCCTGAACCCACTGGTCATCGCATTCCACGAATGGGGCTCGATGGCGCGCGACGTCGCCCACGCGCGTTCCTGGCAGGCGCGGCTCACCCAGCTCTTCGGCAGACCCCGGGAAAGCCTGACAGCGCTCGTGGCGCCGCGCGCGCCTGCTCTCGCCGCCGCGGGAGTCGAGCAGCCATGAATGAATTGTCGGGAACAATTCATGACGCGCGAAAGCGCGGCTCCCGCGGCAGCGGGAGCGAGGCCCAGGAACGGCCGAGCACATTCGCTCATCCAGCCGTCCGCCATGTCGTGCTCGCCATCCTGCTCGTGTGTTGCTGCTCACCCGCGCTCGCACAGGCGAGAAAGCCCGACGTCATCGTCATCCTCGCCGACGATCTGGGTTACGGCGACACCGGCGTTTATGGCAGCAAAATCGCCAGGACGCCAAACATCGATGCCCTGGCTGCATCCGGCATCCGTTTCACCGACGGCTACGTGACGAATCCGGTATGTGCTCCGTCCCGCGCCGGCCTGATGACCGGCCGGTACCAGCAACGCTTCGGCTACGAATTCAATCCGGTGGGGCGCGACAAGACCGGCGGCATGTCACTGCACGAGGTAACCCTCGCGCAGATCATGAAATCGGCAGGGTACGTGACCGGAGCGATAGGCAAGTGGCATCTGGGTCAGCCGGCTGGCTACTACCCGACCGATCGCGGGTTCGATTATTTCTTCGGCATGGGCTCCGGCTCCGACTACATCGTCGATCCCGAGCCCGGTGATGAGTACATCGGGCCGCAGGGAGAGGACATACGGATTCCCGCCGGCGGGCTCAGCGCCATGCGGAACGGTGAGCGCCTCAAAGCGCTGCTCGAACAGATCCGGGATCGCCACCCCATCATGCGTGACGGCAAGGTCGTTCAGGTGCACGAGTACCTGACGGATGCCCTGACGCGGGAGGCCGTGTCTTTCATCGACCGCAATCGCAGTCGTCCTTTCTTTCTCTATCTCGCGCAGCACGCTCCTCATGCGCCGCTTCAGGCTCCGGGGAAGTATGTCGATCGCTTTCGCGCGATCAAAGACCCCGGAACGCGCGTTCATGCGGCGATGGTCGCCGCCCTTGACGACGGAGTGGGCGCAGTCATCGCGGCACTGCGGAAGGACGGCCTCTACGAAGACACGCTGGTGATTTTTCTGAGCGACAACGGTTGTCCGGGATACCTTCACGGGGCGTGCTCGAACGCGCCTCTATCAGGGTACAAGCGCTGGCTCGCCGAAGGCGGGATTCGCGTCCCTTACATCGTCTCCTGGCCAGGCCACCTGCCTGCGGCGCGTATCGATCACCGCCAGGTGTCGAGCCTCGACATCCTGCCCACCGCGGCGGCGCTGGCTCACGCGAAGCTGCCGACAGACCGCGTATACGATGGCGTCGATCTCCTCCCGTTCCTCGATGGCGAGGACAAAGGTATTCCAAACCCGACGCTCTACTGGCGCGATGGCGTGGATTTCGCCATGCGGGATGCCGACGCGAAGCTCTGGATCTGCGACATTGCGCCGCGCGAAATGACCTCCGGCGACGAACCCGATGAGGCTCTGGACGGCCGCAGAGCGAGGCTGGTGGTGCCGGCGATCGGACCCGAGGGCCGGCACGTGATGCTCTACGATCTCGCCAGGGACATCGGCGAATCCCACAACATCGCGGCAATGCGCCCGTCGCAGGCCGCTCGCCTGCAGGCTGAGATCGCCGCGTGGGACGCGACGCTCGTGAAACCGCAATGGCCTGGGAGCAAGCATTCCGCCGTCGACTTCGACGGCCAGAATCTCGAGCTGTTCTATTGAGAGGCGCGCGCAGCCGCGGGGCTGCGCGCGCCGCTATCGCCTGAGGCTAGGGCACCACGGCGTGCACGGTGGCGGAGCGAGGACTTTCCGTGCCGCTCGAGTTGACGGAAGCCACGGAGAAATACCACGTCGCTGCGGACAGGTTGCTCACCACGTACCTGGCGAGGCCCGGATTCGTGATGTTGACGACATGGGTGAGGCTCGATTGGCTCGTGCCGTAGTAAAGATGGTAGCCGGAGAGGTTGGTGAGCGTGCTGCCATCGGTATTCGCGGTGGGCGGCGTCCAGGAGATCGTCACTTCTCCGGAGGATCCGGTGGGCGGCGGTGCGCTGCCCGAGACCGTGAGCGTGTAGGCGGGCAGCCACCCGCGGTACCTGCCGTCCCAGGCCGCGATCTGCACCCAGTGGTACGTGCCGACATTGGCCGTGCCCGGGGTGCCGTAGAGCCGGCCCGTGGCGCTGTCGAACGTCGCCCATGAGGGCTTGTTGTACACCTGGAATGTGATCTTCAGGCCGTTGGGATCGCGCGCCGTCGGTTGAAAGGAATACGTTTTGCCAACCGCGGCCGTGGCAGGCGGCGTGCCGCTGATGACCGGTGTCGTGCCGGCCATGGCGAGCGGTGAAGAGAGAAACGAGAGCGACGCCAGCGCGCAGAGCGTCCCGAACCGCAGACGCACTGCGGCGAAATCGTGATAAGGCATTTATGACCACCCCGTTCAGAAACCAACTTGGCTTCACCAGGGCGGCAAAACACGCTGGACGCAGCTCGAGTGCGAGTCGAGCCGTGCAGGATCGTGTCACGGCGCCACGCCGCTCGATGGCGGCTTCGGAACCGGCAGCCCCGCTGTCTGACGATGCAGACCGGAGGCTTTGCGTCCCCGCCTTGCGGCGGGTTTGCCCTTGGCTTGGCCGGTAGTTAACGCTGCCTCGGCCGCGAGCGCAATGTCTCAGGCGGCAGACATGTCGCCGTCAGGCTGCAGCAGGGGGCTCACGTCGTCAGGCGCTGGTAGATCTCCAGATACTTCGCGCCTTGTTTCCTCCAGGAGAAATCCTTTGCCATTCCGTTGCGCACCACGCGCTGCCACTGCTGCGGCTGCGCGTGCAGGTCGAGTGCGATGTTGAGTGCCCACTCGAGCGCCTCGGAATTGAAGTCGCTGAACACGATGCCGGTGCCTTCGCCCGTCTCCGGGTCGTAGTGCTCCACGGAGTCCGCGAGCCCGCCGGTGCGCCGCACGATCGGCACCGTGCCGTAGCGCAGGCTGTACATCTGATTGAGCCCGGACGGCTCGTAGCGCGAGGGCATGAGAAACATGTCACAGGCGGCTTCGATCCAGTGCGACAGCGCATCGTCGTAGCCCTGCCGGAACACCACCCGTCCGGGAAAGCGCCGCTCGAGCTCGGTGAGGAAGCGCTCGTACTGCGGATCCCCGCTTCCGAGCGCGACGAAGCCGAGGTCCCGCCATTCCAACACCTGGGGCAGCGATTCGAACATCAGCTCGATGCCTTTCTGCGCGGCCAGCCGGCTCACCATGCCGGCGAGCGGAGTGGTCACGGGTGTCGTCAGCCCGAGGCGCTGGATGAATGCGCTCTTCAGCGCCGTCTTGATCGACAGCCTGCTCGGGTCATAGTGCTCAGGCAGGTAGCGATCATTGCGGGGATCCCAGGTCTCATAGTCGACGCCGTTGAGGATGCCCGTGAGCGCGCTTTCCCGCATACGCAACGAGTCCTGCAGCCCCATCCCGTACTCATCCGTGCAGATCTCGCGCGCATGCGTGGGGCTGACGGTGGTGATGGCGTCGGCATACAGAATGCCGTGGCGCAGCGGGTTGATCTTTCCCGCACGCAGGTCGTCCTGGTGCAGCAGATAGCTCTCGGGGCCGAGCGCGAGGTCCGCGACGGCCGCCGAGCTGAATACGCCCTGATACCCGATGTTGTGGATCGTCAGCACGGAGCGGGTGCGCGCGAAGAGCGGCTCGCTCTCGATCATCGTCCTGACGAAGAGGGGGCCGAAGGCGGTATGCCAGTCATTGCAATGCAGGATCTGCGGCGACCATTTCATGTGCTGGCAGGTCGCCAGTACTGCGCGGGTGAAGGCGAGGAATCTCAGGTGCTCGTCCGGATCGGTCGTGTAAATCACCGGCCGTGCATAGAGCACCGGGCAATCGATCAGGTGCACGAGGGCGTCTGAGCCCGGCAGCTGTGTCGTGACGACCGAAAAGACGTAGCGATGAGGCCCGACCTGCAGCGGTACCTGCTGCAGCCCGTCGATCGGCCGCATCGGGAATTTCGCGCGGTCGATCGATGCGTACAGAGGCGTGAACAGCTTCACGTCGTGACCGCCTGCAGCCAGGTATTTCGCCAGCGCGCCGGCGACATCGGCGAGGCCTCCCGTCTTGGAAAGCGGCGCCACTTCAGCAGAGAGCAGACAGACGCCGAAATTCATGTGCGGCCCCGTAGGACTATCATGGAGCCAGCGTCCGAAAGCCCCAGTCTTGCGCCAATGCAACGTTTCGTCATAGGACTCACTCTCACCCTGCTGCTCATTGTCTCGATCGCTATCGGTATCGCCGTAGCCCGATGGCCGGAATGGCGTCACTTCGTCTTTTAGCGCATTCCGGCCGCAGCCAGTCCCCCGGAATCGGCCGACCCCCCATTCTGAGTGTCAATCGCCCGGGCTTGCCATCAAGTATTTGATTTTTAAGGGATAAGTTCCGGAGACGTCCGGCTCCGCCGCCGCTCGCTGGTAGACTATGCTCATTCTCCCGCTTCCGGCCACCCCTTCGGGCGACGATGCGCCCCGTCGGGGCACCTTCAGGGCCACTTTGGCCTGGCACGGAGCGGACGGACCAGAGAAAAGACCATGTCAGCCTCGCCGTACAAACAATTAGAGCAGGAGTTCAAGCGACTCCACGCTTTTCGCGGAGCCTTGTCGCTCCTTCGCTGGGACGCAGCAGTCATGATGCCTCGTGGTAGCGCGGATGTCCGCGGCGAGCAGCTTGCTGCGCTGGAGACAGAGCACCACGCACTCCTCACCGCCCCGCGGATTACGCGTCTGCTGGATCGCGCCCAGGCCAATATCCAGGGCATGCAGGACTGGCAGGTGGCGAATCTTCGCGAGATGCGCCGGCAGCGCGATCATGCCATCGCGACCCCGGTGTCCCTGATCTCGCGGCTCGCCCGCGCCACCTCGCGCGCCGAGGTCCGCTGGCTCGAGGCCCGACAACAGGGCAAGTTCGAGCTCTTCGCGCCGTACCTGGAAGAGGTCGTCCACCTCGTCCGCGACAAGGCGGCATTGCTCGGGCAGGCGCTGAACCTCGCCCCCTACGACGCCCTCGTGGACGAGTTCAGCCCTGGTATCACCACGGCTGACATCGACGCCATGTTCAAGGCGCTCTCACGACGCCTGCCCTCGCTCATCCGCGAGGCAATCGCCTTCCAGGAGAGCCGGCCGCCGGCGCCTCTCGGCGGCAAGTTCCCGCCGGGCAAGCAGCGCGCGCTGATCGTGGAAGTGATGAAGCAGATCGGCTTCCCCTTCGACCGTGGTCGCATGGACGAAAGCGAACACCCTTTTACGGAGGGGGTCCCCGGCGACATTCGGGTCACCACGCGGCTCGATCCCGATGATCTGTTCTCCGGTCTGCTCGGAGCCATGCACGAGACCGGCCACGCGATGTATGACCTGGGGTTGCCGCAGGACTGGCGCGATCAGCCCGTCGGCCGCGACCGTGGCATGGCCCTGGAGGAGAGCCAGTCGCTGCTCACGGAGATGATCATCTGCCGCAGCCGCCCATTCGTGCGCTATGTGCAGCCGCTCATCGTCAAGCATTTCGGCGTCAGCGGCCCGGAATGGGGCATCGAGAACATCTACGCTCATCTCACGCGCGTGCGGCGCGGATTGATTCGCGTCGACGCGGACGAGCTCACATATCCCCTGCACATCATGCTGCGCTACGAGCTGGAGAAGCAGCTGTTGAGCGGCTCCCTCGCAGTGCGCGATCTGCCGGAAGCCTGGAACACCGGCATAGAGGAGCGTCTGGGTATCCGCCCGACGAATGACGGCGAGGGTTGCCTGCAGGATGTGCACTGGGCCGTCGGCTCCTTCGGCTACTTCCCCTCCTATGCCTTGGGCGCCGTCATCGCTGGCCAGCTCTACGAGAGCTTGCGCAACGATGTGCCCGCGCTCGATGAGCAGCTCGCCCGGGGCGAGTTCTCAGGCCTTCTCGGTTGGCTACGCACCCATGTGCACGGGCTCGGCGCGAAGGTTCCGGTGCAGGAGCTGCTGCGCGGTGCGACGGGCAAGCCCGTGTCTGCCTCCGTGTTCATCCGCTACGTCGAGGCGAAGTACCTGGAAGCGGCGCCCAGCGAGGCCGCCGCGTAGATGCCGGGCCGCCTTCAGAGACCCGCATCCGGCACGACCGAAGTGTCACCTCTGACAGCCCCAGGGGCGCAGGTGCACGGCAAGCCTTCGCGCACTCTCGCGCGCCTGCAGGCGCGGCTGCGCGGCTCCGTCGGCAAGGCCATCGAAGATTTTCGCATGATCGCGGCGGGCGATCGGGTCATGGTCTGCCTGTCGGGCGGCAAGGACTCCTACACCCTCCTCGACATACTCCTGTCGCTGAAGCGCAGCGCACCCGTCGACTTCGATCTGCTCGCGGTCAATCTCGATCAGAAGCAGCCGGGATTTCCGCAGCACGTGTTGCCGGAGTACCTGACGTCTCTCGGCGTTCCGTTTCACATCATCGAGCAGGATACCTACAGCGTCGTCAAGCGCGTCATCCCGGAAGGGCGCACGCTTTGTGGGCTGTGCTCGCGCCTGCGCCGCGGAGCCCTGTATCGCTTCGCTGCTGAGAATGGGATCAGCAAAATCGCGCTGGGCCACCACCGCGATGACATCGTTGAGACCCTGTTCCTCAACCTCTTTTTCGGCGGTCGCCTCAAAGCGATGGCCCCCAAGCTCCTCTCCGAGGACGGCCGGCACATCGTCATCCGCCCGCTCGCATACGTCGCGGAGCGGGACATCGAGCGCTACGCGCGCGGCCGCCGCTTCCCGCTCATACCTTGTACCCTGTGCGGCTCCCAGGACAACATGCAACGTGTCGCCATCAAGAAAATGCTCGCGTCCTGGGAGCGCGCCCATCCCGGCCGCACCGAGAGCATCTTCTCCGCTTTGCGCCACGTCGAGCTCGAGCATCTCGCCGATCCGCGTCACTTCGACTTCGCGGCTCTCGATGCGCAGCGTTCCAGTATCCCGCCGGGCGCCGGGCAACTCATGCCCATGACTCTCGAAGAAGAGGACGGCCTGATGGAGGGTGCCCGCCTGCGAGGGGATTTGCCAACGGCTTTTCGGCACGTCACCGGCGAGGCGCCCGGCTCGAGCGAGTGAGAGACCGCAAGTGGAAGCCCCACTGCTCGCTTCCCCGCTCCCCAACACCTACTGGGCTCTGCCCGGCTTGCTTCTCGCCGGCGAGCATCCCTCCGGCCTCACCGCCGATGCTACGCGTCAGCGCCTGAGCACGCTCCTCGCTGCCGGCGTCGAGTGCTTCCTCGATCTCACGCATCCGGGCGAGATCGAGTCCTACGACCAGGCTCTCCCGCTCCACATCGACTATCTGCGCAAGCCCATCCGCGATCACGGCCTGCCCGAGAAGCGTGAGCACATGATGGAGATCCTCGACTGCCTGCACGATGCGCTGCGCTGCGGGAGGCCGGCATACGTGCACTGCCGCGCCGGCATCGGCCGCACCGGCATGGTGGTCGGCTGCCTGCTCGTCGAGCGCGGGCTCAACGGTGAGCAGGCGCTCGATGAGCTCGCCAGGCTCTGGCAGCAGTCCGAGCGCTCCAAGTGCTGGCCCAGCGTCCCTGAGACCGATGCGCAGACCGACTATGTCCGCAAGTGGGTCCCGCGCAAGCTGGATTTCTCACTCGCCGCGCCGGCCGCACCACCGCCGCGCGCGCCGCTTTCTGCCAGGGTGCCGGCGCCGGTCCCGGTCCCAGTCCCTCCCGGGCAGCCCGCGCCGGCCGCTGCCGATCCGCTGTTGGATCCGGCCACCCTCGCGGCCGCGCACAGCCTGCGCGAGCGCTTCCAGGGTGCCCTGCTCGGCCTTGCCACCGGCGATGCCGTTGCCGCGCCCACGCAATACCGCCGGCCGGGCACCTTCACGCCGGTGGGCGATCTGATCGGCGGCGGCCCGTTCGATCTGCCGAGGGGCGGCTGGAGCGATGATACGGCGATGGCCCTCTGTCTCGCCGACAGTCTGCTCGTCACCAACGGTTTCGATGCCCGCGATCAGGTGGACCGCTACCGTCGCTGGCAGCTCGAAGGGTATCTCTCCGCTACCGGGCAGTGCGTCGGCATCACCGCGAGCACCGCGCGCGCTCTGACGATGGCGCAGTGGCGCCGCCAGCTCTTTTCCGGCTCGCATGCGCCCGACCAGCTCGACCCGGAGCCGCTCTCGCGAGTGGCCCCCGTGGTGATGTTCTTCTTCGCCTCCGAAGAGGAGGCCGTGCAGCTCGCGAGCGATGCCGCCCGGACCACCTGCCAGGCTCCTGCCGTTCTCGCGGCCTGCCGCGACCTGGCGCGCGCGCTCTATCTGGCGCTCTCAGGCCGGCCGAAGGCCGCCATCCTCGCCGAGGTCTCGGCTCCTCCCCGGACGAAGGGCCGGGGCGCCGCGGCGGAGGCGCTGGCCATCGCGCTCGAGGCCTTTGCCGCGACCGACAACTTTCGCGGCGCCGTGCTCCACGCGGCCAACGAAGGGGGCAATTCGGACGTCGCAGCCAGCGCCTGCGGCCAGCTTGCCGGCGCCTACTACGGCGCGAGCGCGATCCCTGCCCCGTGGCGCGAGAGTCTTCTCAGACGGCAGCTCATCGAGGCCTGCGCCGATCAGCTCTTGCAACATTTCCTGCTCAAGCTCGCCTGAGCAGGGCCGCCCGCCCGGCCGGCTTTTGATCGCATCGACGAACAGACAGGCAGCCGCGAAACAGGTAGGCTTGCGCTGCCGTGGTCCCGCAGCGCAGTCGCACCTCCCGACGCAATCCCGGATGGACTCGTCTCTCTGACGAGAGCCTGCTGTCGCTGCGCTTCTGCGATCTCGGCCTGCGGCTCCAGGGCTCGAGGGTCGAGCGCCGCGTGCAGCGTCTCTACTCGGAGCTGGACGCGCGCGGCCTTCGCTTCCAGCCACACGTGTGGCTGTCGGAAGAGTGGTTCTCACCGGACGGCGTGCCCGGTATCGCGATACCGTTCTACCTCGCGCATCCACGCCTGGAGCGCCTCGAGCGCCGCATCATGCGGGAAGTGGAGGGCGGTAACACACGCTGGTTCATGCGTATCCTGCGCCATGAGGCGGGACATGCGCTCGACAACGCCTATCGGTTGCGCCGGCGCAAACGCTGGCGCGAGGTCTTCGGCCCCGCTTCCCTCCAGTACCCGGCGCGCTACAAAGCCCGCCCCGGCAGCCGCCGCTATGTGCATCATCTGGGAGAGTGGTACGCGCAGTCCCATCCGACGGAGGATTTCGCGGAAACGTTCGCTGTCTGGCTGACTCCGCGCTCCGGCTGGCGCAAGAGTTACGCTGACTGGCCGGCGTTTCAGAAGCTGAGCGCCGTCGACGAGCTGGTCGCCGAGGTGCGGGGCCGTCGGGCTCCCGTCCGCAACCGCACCCGCATCGAGCCCATCGAGACGAATACGCGCACCCTGGCCCAGCACTATCGTCGCAAGCTCGCCCGCCAACGCTATTACTGCCGCGGGCTCGCCGATGAATTTCTGCGCAGGCTGTTCGTGCCACCGCCGATGCGCCGGGGGGCGATGCGCGCCGCGACCCTGCTGCGCGCCAACCGCAAGGCGCTCATCACCTCCGTGTCGCGCCAGCTGGGCATCGAGCCTTATAGTGTGCAGCAGATCGTCCGCATGCTCATCGAGCGCAGTGAGACCTTGAAGCTCTACGTGCGTGGCAACAGGCGCGATGCGATCCGCAGCGCGCGCTGGCTGCTCGAGCGGCTCGCGGGCCTTTATTCGCAAGGCGAGACGCCGCATCTGCGCCTTTAACGCCCGCTCCGCCCGCCGCGGACGGAGACTTCCGCCCGTGCGAACCGAGACGCCAGAAAAACGATGAAAAAACTGCGCACGCTCGTCGTCGTGCACGCGAGCCTGGTGCCGCCGGAGAGCCTCGAAGGCCACACCGACAAGGAGATCGAGGAGTGGCGTACCGAGTACGATGTCACGAGCACCCTACGCGCCAACGGTCATGATGTCCGCTGCCTCGGCGTCCTCGACAGCCTCACCGAGATGCGCAGCAGCATCGCGGAGTGGCAGCCGGACATCGTTTTCAACCTGCTCGAGGAATTCAACGGCATCGTCACTTACGACCAGCACGTGGTCGCCTTCCTCGAGCTCATGCGCCAGCCCTACACAGGCTGCAATCCCCGCGGCCTCCTGCTCTCGCGTGACAAGCCCCTCTGCAAGCAGCTGCTCGCCTTTCACCGTATCCCGACACCGCAGTTCGCCGTTTTCCATCGCGGGGCCCGCATCCACGTCCCGCGCAAGCTGCGCTTTCCGCTGTTCGTGAAATCGACGGTCGAGGACGCCTCGCTCGGCATTGCGCAGGCCTCGGTGGTGGAGGATGCCGCCCGGCTCAAGGAACGGATCGAGTTCGTCCACGAGCAGATAGGCTCCGATGCCCTGGTCGAAGAGTACATCGAGGGCCGTGAGCTCTACGTAGGCGTGATGGGCAACGACCGGCTGACGCGCCTGCCGGTCTGGGAAATGGTGTTCGGCTCGATGCCCGACTCACTGGCCGCGATCGCCACCCGCAAGGTGAAATGGGACAAGCGGTATCAGACCAAGTACGGCATCACGACGCGCGCGGCGGAGGATCTGCCTGCGAGCGTGCTCACGCGTCTCGACACGCTCTCCCGCCGGATTTACCGGGTGCTCGGTCTCTCAGGCTGCGCGCGCATGGATTTCAGAGCGACCCCCAACGGGGAGGTCTATGCGCTCGAGGCGAATGCCAACCCCAACCTGGAAGCGGCCGAGGATCTTGCCGAATCCGCTCGCGCCGCCGGCATCGCCTATCCGGACCTGCTGGAGCGGCTGATGTCGTTGGGTATGTCTTATCGGGCGGAATGGCGCGCGACGTATGGGTAAGAGTTGGGACCCTACCACCGGCCATCCATGGCGGCAGGGCACCCGGCCCGGCCCGTCCGGGGCCGGGCGCTCGGTCGGATCGACGACACGTTGAATGTCGTCGATAAAGGCACCGCCCTCACCCTATCTCCGATCGCTCCAACGTCCACGGCTCCGTCTTCGAGGCCGCAAGCCACGACTGCAGCACGGCGTCCTCCAGCGCGGCGGCCATGTACCAGCGCGCCGTTTCGGAGACGCGCGCGCCGTAGGTGTTGAACCGCAGCACGACCGGCGCATACATCGCATCGGCGATGGAATACTCCCCGAAGAGCCATGGGCCCGCGGCGCCGAAGCGCCGGCGGCAGTCGTTCCAGATCTCATCGACCCGGTCGACGTCCGCCTCCAGTCCCGGCGTGCTCACGATGCGGCGGTTGCGGGCGCGAGCGTTCATCGGCCATTCCGTCCGCAGGTTGGCAAAGCCCGAATGCATCTCCGCGCACACGGATCGGGCCACCGCGCGGGCACGGGGGTCCCGCGGCCAGCCGCGTCCGGTGAGCTCCGCCACGTACTCGCAGATCGCAAGGGAGTCCCACACGGAGAGATCCCCATCGAGCAGCACTGGCACGCGCCCGCTCGGCGAGTACTTCTCGATCTCGTCCTTCGTCGTCGGCGTGTCGAGGCGGATCAGCACTTCGCGGAACTCGACGCCCAGACGCTTGAGCAGCATCCACGGCCGCAGCGACCAGGAGGAGTAGTTCTTGTTGCCGATGACCAGGGTCAGATCCGACATGGGATGGTAACCTTCACAGCATGACGACGGGAACCTTGAGCCTGGGCCGCACCGCATCCCGCGCAGCCCTGCTCGGCGACATTTGCGCAATCGCGTTCGATCTCGATAATACACTGTGGGATGTTGGGCCGGTGATCCTTCGCGCCGAGGAGCGGCTGCAGGAATGGCTGCGCGAGCACTGTCCGCGGATCGCCGAGCAGGTGTCGGCCGAGCAGATGCGCGCCGCGCGCGAGCGGCTGGCCCGCAGCGAGCCGCACAACGCACACGATTTCACTTACCTGCGCATCACCGCACTGGCGGCGCATGCGCGCGAGTGCGGCTACGAGGAGGAAGTCGCCGAGCGCGCCTTCGAGGTGTTCTTCGCGGCGCGCAACGAGTTGCAGCCCTATGTGGACGTCCATCCCGCGCTCGAGCGCCTGCGTACGCGCTATGCCCTTGCGTCCCTGAGCAACGGCAACGCGGACCTGGAGCTGATCGGACTCGCATCGCTGTTCAGCGTGTCGTTGAACGCCCGTCAGATCGGTGTCGCAAAGCCACATCCCCGCTGCTTCCAGCAACTCGCGCAGCGCTTGCAGCTCGAGCCGCGGAGCATTCTCTACGTCGGAGACGATCCCTTCCTCGACGTCGAAGCGGCTCGCGCAGCAGGCCTGCGCACCGCGTGGATGAACCGCAGCGAAACAGCCTGGCCCGCGAGCCTCCAGCCGGCCGATCTCGCCGTAACCGACTGTATGCAGCTGGCCGAGCTTCTAGCACTCGGCCCCCGTGGCTGCCAAAGCTGAACAGCAGATAAACACGATGCCGCCGAGGTCAAAGCAAGTGATTGAGGCGCCCAAAGCCGCCGTTTCTCGGCCGATCCTGGGCCTCCCCCCTGCCGGGCCGGCGCTTCGCGCCGTCCACAAAATTGCCTGGAGCAATTTTGAACGCCCGGCAGGGCGGGCCCGCAGGGCTGAGGCGCATGGATGCGCCGAATAAAACCGCTCCCGGCGATTTTGTGGGCCGTACATCACGGAATTCACCCACATTGTGAGGTGAACTTTATCCGCCTGCTGCCGTTTCATCATCAGGAGGCGTACTGAGGAGGTCTGTAACAGCCATGTCTGATACTCACTCATCCTGGCGGGTGCAGCCCGTTGCCAACCTGAAGGAGTACTTCAGGGAGGCCCTGCACGGCGCGCTCGCGAGCCAGCAGCTCTCGGTCGAGGACCAGACCGAGCACTATGTCGTCAATCTGTTGACTCTCTTCTCCCGCTCGGAGGCCCTGTTCGATCTCACGCCCGAAGGCCCGCGCCTGAAGCCGCTCGTCGTCATGTTGTCGGAGGCGCTGGAGGCACGCTCGGCCGGCGACCGCAATCGCAATCTCCAGCGGCTCGGCGACGTCTCGCTCTTCATCGCGGGCTTTTTCGCGCAGAGCTTCGCTCGCAAGCTGATCGACATCGACTATCACATCGCCATGGGCGGACGGGCATACGGCGTGCTCGCCGACTCTCTGGCGCGCGGCAAGGGCAGGGTGCTCGGCGGCGTCTTCGCGGAGCTATCCGAGAAATTCCAGCCGATGGTCGATGCGCTCAACGAGCTCGCCGAGACCGCCTACACGCATTCGGACAAGGACATCCTGCGGCTCTACGAGATCTGGCTCAAGACCGGCAGCCGGCGCAGCTACGCGCTCCTCAAGCGGCTCGGCGTCGATCCGACCACCGCGGGCGGCACACAGCTCGCGCACTGACCTCGTGATCCTCACGCAACTTCAGCAGCTCATCGGCGGCATATACGATGTGAGCATCGCTCACGATGTGTATGACTTCCTCGTCACCGACCGCATGCGGCTACCGGCAGCAGTCCGTGGCCGGGCTTCGGAGGAGGATCTGATAGTCGCGCAGCCCGCGGCCGCGGGCGATGAAGCCGCGGTCTCTCTCTACCTCGATCCGGCTCTGTTGGAACGGCTGCAGCGTGAGAATCCGCTGGTGCGCCTGCACGCCGGCAACGTTGCCGATTACTGCAAGGCGCTCGAAGGCGTGAGCCATTTTCTCTATCTCGCGTGGAACGCCGGTCATGATCGTGCGGTGTCGATACTCGAGCTGGAAATGCAGGCCGAAGTCGACAAGTACGTCGCGAGCTACTGGCTGCTGCGCCGCCAGCTGCCCGGCCGGTTCCCCGCGGAGCTGCGCCGCATTCTCTTCGAGCGCACGCGCATCGATCCGCGCCTGGCCGAGGGGCGCGAGGACCTCTACCGCGAGGCGAGCCGTTACGCCGAGAAGTTCTGCCGGCGGCTCGAGCGGTCGCTGCGTCGTTCCGGGGTTGGTAGGGAGGGCGAGGTGCTCACCGAGCTACGGCGCTTCTATCGCCTCAGCAACGCGCGCAAGCTCGCGCACATCGAGCGGGGCTGATTTCATTGGCGAAAATCGTCGAGACGATTTTGCTCGGCGCCATCCTGCGCCGAGCGCTGCGGGCCGGCTGGCGCCGGCCAAAATCGTTCCAGACGATTTTGTCGCGAGACCCTACACATTTCGCCGCGGTCCAGGGAACGGCCCTGGCCCGCCATGCTTCAGGGGTGCGCTGGCGTCGCCCCGCAGCGTCGCGTGGAGACGTCAGGTCACGTCTTCGCCGTCGCCGCCGTTGCGTTTGCGCTCTTCCAGCTCGCGCATCAGCTTGATCCACTCCGAAAGCTTGCGCAGATCCGTGCGCGTCGTGTTGCCGGTCTTGCGCGCCGCGCCCGCGCCACTGGCGTACGGGTTGTAGGCGCTGCGCTCGGTCTCGAGCGTGAGATCGCCCGTGTGATGCTCGATCTCCAGCTTGGGCCGCTCCACGAGGTCGGCGGGCGCGTCAACCCACTCGACGTACGCGTTTCCGCGGTCGTCGTGGCGGACGCGCGAGAGGCGGCGGCGCTCCCCTGTGCTGTCCTGCTTGTGGTCCTCCCTGCCGTCGATCTTTTTTATACTGGCGTCCAAGGAATAACGGTGAAACGGCGGTCCGCGGCTCGCGGACGCATGTACCTTAACAGCGCGCCTGTCGCCGTTCTGAGACATCCGTCACGGATCAGTTCCCGCCGGCCGCCTCGAATCCGCCACCGCGGACATAACGCGCCCGCAGCAGGCCCATGGCCGTCTTGCCGTCCCGGATCTCCCCGGTTTCCGCCCAGTCGCAGGCTTCGGCAAAGGGTACCCAGTGCACCTCGATGACTTCCGCGTGCTCGTGAGCAGCCGTCGCCGGCTCGACGTTGGTCGCGAGGAAGAGGTGCAGCACCTCGGTGAAGATCCCCGGAGAGCTCAGATAAGAGCCGAGGCTGAGCCACTCCCGGGCACTCACTCCGGCTTCCTCCACGAGCTCCCGCTGCGCAGTGACGATCGGCGGCTCGTTCGGCTCGAGCTTGCCCGCCGGCAACTCCCAAAGCCACCCGTCTGCAACGTAGCGGTACTGCTTCAGCAGGCAAACACGGTCCTCGCCATCGATGGCAACCGTCGCTGCACCACCCGGATGGTGAACGACTTCGAGCGATGCCAGGTGACCGTTCGGCAATCGCACCTCGTCCGTGGTAAGCGTGATGATCCGGCCGCTGAAGTTCACGCTGCGTTTCTCTGGCTTCATACGTAACGAGCCTACCACGGTTACAGTTCGAAACGGCTGCGGAGCTTCCGTCTGCGTAGACTCGTTCAGCGATGCGGTCCGGTAATTGCAGCCGCGCTCGCAGGTGGTGCCGAGACGCGGCCCGCGGTGACCCGAAGAGGGGACTCAGTCCATTGACACAGCTACCGGAGCAACACAGGGCGGTTTTCCTCCACTCGGGCTGGCGCTGCGCGAGCACATATGTCTGGAGCCGCTTCCGTCGCAATCCATTCACGACGAGCTTCTACGAGCCCTTCGGCGAAGCTCTGGCGCGATGCTCGCCAAAGCGCATCGATCGGCGGACGGCGCAGGGGTGGAACTCGCGTCATCCGCCGCTCGCGTTGCCTTACGCCGATGAGTACCGCGGACTCCTTCGCCCCTTCATCAAGGGCATTCCCGGATACCGCCTCGACTTCGCGCTCGAGCGGTATTTCGTCACCGCAACGCAGATCGGACCCGAGGCGAGATACATGTCCCGGCTGATCGCACACGCGCGTCGCCGCGGCACGTATCCCGTCTTCGGCCTTTCCCGCTCGCGCGGCCGCGCGGCCGCGCTCAAGCAGGCACTCGGCGGCTACCACGTGCTGGTCCGCCGCAATGCGCAGCAACAGTGGCTCTCATGCCGCAGCTATCGCGAGAAGCGCTCGTTCTCGTACTTCGAGTTGTGTCATTTTCTCATCCTGGCGCTCGCCCCCGAGGGCACTCCCGCGCGCCGCTTCGCCGGCATGCTCGGCCTGCCGCCTCTGCCGCGCGGCTTGCCGAAGCAGCTCAAATTCCTGCAAGACAGCCTCTACCCCGCGAGCGATGAGCTGTCTTACCGTGCCTTCATCGCCGTCTCTCTCTTATCCCATGCGGTTGCCGAGCCGGCGGCAGACCTGGTGCTCGATGTCGATCGTCTCGGCCGGTCGCCGCAGTACTGCGAGAGCATCCGCACCCACATACTGGCCGACGTCGGTCTGAGCATAGACTTCGAGGAGTGCCGGGTGCCGAGCCACGATCTGTCGCTCGTCGCCATCGATTTCGCGGCCCTCGACCAGGATGTAGGGCTGCGACTCCAGTCCTGCGGCGCCGATCTCGCGCCGCCTCTCAGGCCCGCTCGCGCGGTCGGCGAGTGAGGCTGTACGTCCAGTGAAGGTCACCCCCTGAGGCTGTATGCTGAACGCGTGACGCCAATCAGTGACAGCAGGTCGCTCCATTACGTATAGTCCCCCGCCGTCATGTCGACGGCGTCACACTTGGTGAAGCTCAATGGCCCCCAGCGTCGGGCGGTGACCTTTGGGGAGCCGCTGCCGGAGAAGGGCTACAAGTCCGGCCCGCTGCTGATCGTCGCAGGGGCGGGCACCGGCAAGACCGACACTCTGGCCCATCGCGTCGCGCATCTGGTCATCCACGGCGTCGACCCGGCGCGGATCATGATGCTGACCTTCACGCGGCGGGCTGCGATCGAGATGCGCCGGCGTGCCTTCGAGCTCGCCAAATCCGCGCTCAGCGAGACTCTCGGCGGGGTCAGCCAGAGCATCCTGCAGCGCATGAGCTGGGCAGGCACCTTTCATTCGCTCGGCAACCGCCTGCTGCGCCACTACGCCCGGCACCTGAAGCTGGATCCGCAGTTCAGCGTGCTCGACCGCGGCGACTCCGCCGACCTCATGGACTCGGTGCGCCAGGAGCTCGGCCTCGCGCAAAAAGAGCAGCGTTTCCCGCGCAAGGACACCTGTCTGCAGATCTACTCTCATCGCGTCAACACGCAGCGTCCGCTCAAGGAAACCCTCGATGGGCAGTTCCCCTGGTGCGCGCAGTGGGAATCGGATCTCACGCGGCTCTATCGCGCATACGTCGAGCGCAAGCAGCACAACAGCCTGCTCGACTACGATGACCTGCTGCTCTATTGGCAGATCATGATGTCGCATCCGCGCCTCGCAGCACATGTGGGCGGGCACTTCGATCACGTGCTGGTCGACGAATACCAGGACACCAACAGGCTGCAGGCGGAAATCCTCCATGCCCTGAAACCCGACGGCGCGGGCCTCGCCGTCGTTGGCGATGACGCACAGGCGATCTACTCCTTCCGCGCGGCCGCGGTGGAGAACATCCTCTCCTTTCCCGACCGGTTCACACCCCGGGCGGAAGTGATCACGCTTGCGCAGAACTACCGCTCCACCCAACAGGTGCTCGACGTTGCCAACGCCGTGATGGGCGAGGCACCGCGCCAGCATCGGAAGCATCTGCTCTCCACCCGCGGCGAGGGACCACGGCCCCGTCTCGTCACAGTGGAGGACCTGCAGGCGCAGGCGGAGTGTGTCTGCAGCGAGATACTGAGGCGCCGCGAGGCCAGCGTGCCGCTGCGCAAGCAGGCCGTGCTCTTTCGCTCTTCCAGCCACAGCGACCTGCTGGAGGTCGAGCTCGGGCGACGTCAGATCCCGTTCGTGAAGTACGGCGGCCTGAAGTTCCTCGAGGCCGGCCACATCAAGGATCTCCTCGCCGTGCTGCGCTGGGCCGACAACCCGCGCAACGGGCTGGCGAGCTTTCGTACGCTGCAGCTCCTGCCCGGCATGGGGCCCGCCAATGCGCGCCGCGCGCTCGATCACCTGGAGGCGGGCGGTGGCTCCCTCAATTCCCTGCAGACCTTCGCCCCGCCCCCCGGGGCGGCGCAGGACTGGCGCAAGCTCCTCGAGCTGCTCCTCACGCTTGCCGATCCGCAGCGCCCGTGGGCCGGACAGGTGCATCTCGTACGCGAGTGGTATCGCCCGCATTTCGAGCGGCAATACGAGCATTTCCACACGCGCCTGGGCGACCTCGATCAGCTCGAGGTGCTCTCCGGCCAATACCCCTCCCGCGAGCGCTTCCTGACCGAGCTCACCCTCGATCCGCCCAACGCGACGAGCGACCTCGCCGGCCGTCCCACGCTCGATGAGGACTATCTCGTCCTCTCCACCATCCACTCCGCCAAAGGCATGGAGTGGGATACCGTCTACCTCCTCAACGTAGTCGACGGCAGCTTCCCCTCCGAGTTCTCAACCGGCAAGCCCGAGCTCATCGACGAGGAGCGGCGCCTGCTCTACGTCGGGCTCACCCGCGCCCAGAACGACCTGCTGCTGCTCGCTCCCCTGAAGTTCCATCTGACAGCCCAACATCGCCTCGGCGATGCCCACGTCTACGGAGGCCGCAGCCGCTTCCTGACCGACAAAGTCCTGAAGACCATGGAAACCAGCGCCTTCCAGGGCTCCAGACCCGCCGCCGACACGCTGACCGAAGACTCGGGAGATGCCGCCCTGGACGTAGGCGCCCGCCTCAAAGAGATGTGGTAGCGATCGCGCCCCACGCGTGCCCAGTAGACCGCGCTTTCATGCAGCGGGGATCGATTGCAAAGGCGTTTCCCGGGGGCGTGAAAAACACGGACGTTTTTCCCGCAGCCTACAGGGACGTACTCGCGGCGGCCCCGGGAAACGCCTTTGCAAGCGGTCCCCGGCCACCTGATTTCAAAAGGCTCTAATCCCTCTCCGGCTTTACGAACTTCAACGTAAACCGGTCGCTCTCCCCAATAGCCTGGTACTTCGCCCGATCGATGTTGCCCAACCGGTACTCCGGCGGCAGCGCCCACACCCCGCACGGGTAGTTCTTCGTATCCTTCGGGTTGGCGTTGATCTCGGACGTGGCGACCAGCTTGAACCCAGCCGCCTCGATCAGCCGAATCGCGTAGTCCTGCCGCACGTAGCCGCTCTTGGCCCGTGGGTCCTGCGGGATCGACGGATCGCCGCGGTTGTCCACCACTCCGAGCACGCCGCCCGGTACCAGAGCGCGGTAGATCGTGGCAATGGCCTGCCGAGCGTCTCCCAGCGCCATCCAGTCGTGCAGGTCGCCGAAGCTGAGCGCCATGTCCACCGATCCCGGGGGCAGGACATCGCTGCCATTCAGCGGGAAGGTCACCACCTGCACTCTGCCGTAGAGATCCGGATGGGAGGCGAGCAGCTCCCGGTACCCGGCGAGTCGCGCCGTCAGGAAGCGGCTGCCCGGATCCGGAGCGATCACCCCGGCATGGTACTGGCCACGCGCGCGCACCAGCGGTGCGATGATCTTCGTGTACCAGCCCGCCTGTGGCCATACCTCCAACACGCGGGAACGTGGCCGGACACCGAAGAAGAGCAGCGTCTCCTTGGGGTGGCGGTACGGATCCTGCGCGTGGTCCGCGATCGTCCGTTGGTTGCCCGCGAGAATCGCGTCCAGCGCGTTGGCAGTCGTCTCTCTGCCACTCTGCGTCACGCAACTCGCGAGCAGCGCCATGCCGGACAGCAGGCATCCGAGGGCGACGACGGAGGTGGCGAGCTTCAGCGGTGGGCGCATGGAGCCCTCTATTGTATGCGCTGGCCAAAAAAAACCCCGCCGGAGCGGGGTTTGTCTCAAGTGAGCAGTGACCCGTTCAGCGTCGGAACGGGCCGCCACCTTGCCGTGCGCGGGGTGCGCGCTCCTGGGCCTCGTTGACCCGCAATGCCCGGCCATTCATCTGAAAGCCGTTGAGGGCCTGGATTGCGCCCGGGGCCTCGCCCTGTGACATTTCGACGAAACCGAAGCCGCGTGGCCTACCGGTTTCCCGGTCGTTGATGAGCTTGACCGACTCCACCTTGCCATGACGCTCGAACAGCGTTTTCACGTCCTGCTCGGTGGCATTGAAGGGCAGATTGCCCACATAGATCGTCGTCATCCGGAAGTCTCTCTTCGCAATGCGCACAGCGGCGAGCCGCACCAGGCGGTCGCATGTGACGCGTGATCGTGGATTACGTGACGGGGAGGGGATTCGAAAGAAGCTGCAGAACTCAAGCGTACTCATCCCTGGGGGATATAACGCGCGACCATGCTACTCCCGGCTTTTACCGTTGGCAAACACGAGTTGTAGCAACCGCGCCACAGGCGACCCGGAGGGCGGCCGGTCAACTACCCGGGGGCTCCAGATAGGCGTATCCGTCGAGCTCCCCTTCGTAGAAGCGTTTCAGCCGCTGGCTTTCCGCAATGGTCATGCGTCCGTCCCGGATGGCCCGCTCGCAGTCCCGGGTCAGGGCGGGGTAGAGCTCCGCCACGTCATACTCCATGTACTCCAGCACCTTGTTGGCCGTGTCTCCCTTGACGATTTCCTCGATCCACCAGCCCCCCTCGTCATGGAGCCGGACGTGCACCACGTGCGTATCGCCAAAGAGGTTGTGCAGGTCACCCAGAGTCTCCTGGTAGGCGCCCACCAGGAAGGCGGCCAGGTAGTACTTCTCCTGCGGCTTCAGCTCGTGCAGCTCCAAAGTCCGCTTGATGTCCCGCAGCGAGACGAAATGGTCGATCTTGCCATCCGAGTCGCACGTGATATCGGCCAGGACACCGGTACGCTCGGGCCGCTCGTCCAGGCGGTGGATGGGGAGGATGGGAAAGAGCTGGTCGATCGCCCAGCTGTCGGGCAGCGACTGGAATACCGAGAAATTGCAGAAATACGTGTCCGAGAGGATCGATTCCAGTCCATCGAGCTCCTCCGGCAACCGCTCGAGCCTGCGGCAGCAATCCCGCACCCGGGCACAGGTCGCCCAGAAGAGCCGTTCCGCCAGGGCGCGGAACTCGAGCGACAGGAGGCCGAGATTGAACATCTGCAGCACCTGGTCACGTGCGGTCAGGGCGTCGTGATAGCACTCCACCAGCCGCCGCTCACTCACGGAGCGGAACGCTTCGAACAGATCGCGAACCGGCTGCGGCAGCTCTTCCTCGCCGGCGTAGTCCTCATCCTCCCGCCCGGTGACTCGGAACTTGTCGAGCGCCGATGACCCGAGCGCATCGAACACGAGCACGCTGTGATAGGCCGCGATCGCCCTGCCGGACTCGCTGATGATCATCGGGTGCGGGATGTCACGCGCGTCGCAGACGCTCGCGATCCGGTATACGACATCGCTCGCGTATTCGTTGAGCGTGTAATTCATCGACGAGGAGAAGTTCGTGCCGCTGCCGTCGTAGTCGACGCCCAGGCCTCCCCCGACGTCGATGTACTGCAGTCCCGCTCCCATGAGCTTCAGTTCCGCGTAGACGTGCGCCAACTCGTTGATCGCATCCTTCACGCGCCGGATGTCCTGCAGCTGGCTGCCGGGATGACAGTGCACGAGTTGCAGGCAGTCCAGCATGCCGCGCGCCTTCAGCGTGCCGAAGAGCTCCACGATCTCCGTGATGAAGAGGCCGAATTTCGACTTCTCGCCCGCCGACTCACGCCAGCGGCCAGAGCCCTCGGTGAAGAGTTTCACCCGGACGCCGATGCGCGGCCGCACCTGGTAGCGCTCGGCGTGCTTCAGGATGAGCCCGAGCTCATCGAAATTCTCGACGACCGGAATGATGGTTCGTCCGAGCTTCGTGGCAAGGGTGACTGCCTCGATGTAGCTGTCGTCCTTGAAGCCATTGCAGATGATCAGCCGCTCCGGAGCGTTCTCGGTCATCGCCATCACGGCGAGCAGCTCAGGCTTCGAGCCGACCTCGAGGCCGAAGCCGAACTCCTTGCCGTAGCGGTAGACCTCCTCGACGACGAGGCGCTGCTGATTCACCTTGATGGGGAAGACTGCCGCGTACCGGTTGCGGTAGTCGTTCTCCGCGATCGCCTGTGCGAACGCGTCGTGCAGGTGCTTCAGGCGATGCGCCAGGATGTCGGAGAAGCGCACCACCACCGGTGTGGTCAGGTCGCGCGCCTCCAGCCCTTCGACGACTTCGTAGAGGTCGATGTCGCGCCCCGGCTGCGCATCGGGGCGCACCACCACGTGGCCGGCCGCATTGATGCCGAAGTAGCCCTTGCCCCACGCATTGACGTGGTAGAGCTCCAGGGAATCCTCGACGCGCCAGGGCTGGGCGGGATTGAACTTGCGCGCGCCATTCAAGGCGCTCTTGGGGTCTACGGCCACGTGCGAGAGTCCGCTGTCGGTCTCGATGAGTTCACTTGGCCGCGCACGATATCACTTTCGTTTTTCATTGGCGCAAATCGTCGAGACGATTCGCGCGAGACCCTACACATTTCGCCGCGGGCCAGGGAGCGGAGCTCGCTATGCTTCGGGAATCGCTTCAGGAATCGCGGGCGATGGGGTGCTTGGGGTCGCGGATCCATTCGCTCCAGGAGCCGGCGTAGAGCCGCGCTCCCTCGAGACCGGCCACCTCCATCGCGAGCAGGTTGTGGCATGCGGTCACGCCCGAGCCGCACATGCAGATGGCTGCATCGGGGGGCACTCCTGCGAGGCTGTTCGCGAACCGCTCGCGCAGGGTGCCGCGATCGAGGAATCGGCCCGTACTGTCCAGGTTGTCTGCGAACGGATGATTGCGTGCGCCGGGGATGTGGCCAGCGACGGGGTCGATCGTCTCCCCGCGGCCCGCGAAGCGTTCGGCGCTGCGGGCATCGATCAACACCTGATCGGCGGCAGCGATCTCTCCGGAGCCGATGAGTCCCTCGATTTCGCTCGTGCTCACCACCATGTCCGCATCGGGCCGCGGCTCGAAGCGGCGGGGCGGCCGACCGGCGGGCGCCTCGCAAATGGGCCCGGTATCGAGCGGGAGTTTCTCCTCCTGCCAGGCCGTGAAGCCGCCGTCGAGTACCGCGACGCGCGTGTGCCCGAGCCAGCGCAGCAGCCACCAGAGGCGCGCGGCGTAAGCTCCAGAGCCCTGATCGTACGCAACGACGTGCGTCTGCGCATCGATCCCCCATTGGCCCAGTTGCGCTGCAAGCTCATCGATAGCCGGCAGCGGATGCCGCCCCGTGGATGGGGACCTTCTCCCGGACAGGTCGTGGTCCAAATCTGCGTACAGGGCGTGCGGAATCCGTGCGCTTGCGTATGCCTCGCGACCCCACTGCGGGCGCAGGAGGTCAAAGCGGCAGTCGATGACGGCCAGGTCCGGGTCCTCGAGCCGTGCGGCGAGCTGCCGCGGAGTTATTAGCGTCTGAGACATAAGCTACAATTCCCACAATGGCGATCGAGATTTACTGGGGCAGCGGCAGCCCGTACGCCTGGCGGGTGCTGCTGGCGCTCGAGTACAAGCGCCTGCCTTACACGAGCCACCTGCTGCAGTTCTCCAAGCAGGAGCACAAATCGCCGCAGATGCTCCACATGAATCCCCGCGGCCGGGTTCCCGTGCTCAAGGATGGCGACTACGTCTGCTTCGAATCACTCGCCATACTCTACTACCTCGACCTCAAATATCCCGCCCCACCGATCTTCGGGCGCAGCCCCGAGGAAGCCGGCACCATCATGCGGGTCATCTGCGAGTACCAGGCCTACATCGAGCCGCACCTCGCGAGAATCACCGAGGCGGTGTTCTCGAAGGCGGGCAATCTGCGCAGCGACGACATCACGCGCGCGATGCACGCGGCCGCGAGCGAGGCACGTACGATCGAAGGCCGGCTGTCGAAATCCGACTGGGTGGTCGGTGAGAGCTTCTCGGCGGTCGACATGGTCATCTTCCCCGGATTTCAGCTGCTCAAGCGCGCGCTCGAGCGGCCCGAGGCGCGCGAGCTCGCCTCGCGCTTCATGCCGGTGGAGCTCTACTATCCCGCGGTCGGCCGCTGGGTCGCGCGCATCGAGTCTCTCCCCGGGTACGACCGCACCTTCCCTCCCCATTGGCGCACAAAATCGTAGGAGCGATTTTGAACGCCTGACGCAGTCAGGCGGGCCCCGCAGGGCCGACGCGCAGGGCCGAGGCGCAGGGATGGCGCCGAGTAAAGACGCCTGACGGCGCTTTGCGCGGCCAGCCATTGGACGGTAGGACTGCACGGTCAGTGCCAAGATTGATACGCTAGCGGCATCATGACCGAGCACAAAATCCACGTAGAGTTTCCCGGCCGCATTCTCATCGTCGGCTTCGGCAGCATCGGGCAGGGCGTCCTGCCTCTCATCCTCCGGCACATCGGTGTTGCGCCCGAGCGCATCACCATCCTGACGGCCGAGGATCGGGGCAACGCCGAGGCTGCGAGCTTCGGCATTCGCTTCATCAAGGAGCGCCTGACTCGCGAGAATTACCGCCGCATCCTCAATCCGCTGCTTGGACGCGGCGACTTCCTGATCAACGTCTCCGTGGAGGTCTCGAGCATCGCGCTCATCAAGCTCTGCTGGGAGAAAGGCGCGATGTACCTCGACACGTGCATCGAGCCCTGGCCCGGCGGGTATACCGACCCCACTGTGCCTGCGGCACGCCGGACCAACTATGCCTTGCGCGAGGAGGCGCTCGCCCTGCGGCCCGGCAACGCGCGCGCTCCGACCGCAGTGCTCACGCACGGTGCCAACCCGGGGCTCGTGTCCCATTTCCTCAAGCAGGCGCTGCTCAACATCGCGGCCGACACCCAGGTGGATGCCGGAAGCCCCAGCTCCCGTGCCCAGTGGGGCGAGCTCGCGCGCCAGCTCGGCGTCAAGGTCATTCACATCGCCGAGCGCGACACCCAGGTCTCGCGAGTACCGAAGGAGCCCGGTGAGTTCGTCAACACCTGGTCGATCGACGGGTTCGTGAGCGAAGGCTCGCAGCCGAGCGAGATGGGCTGGGGAACTCACGAGCGCAACTTCCCGCGCGACGGCAAGCGGCACGACTTCGGCTGCATGGCTGCCATCTACCTCATGCAGCCCGGCGCCGGCACGCGCGTGCGTACCTGGACGCCGCGCGCCGGTCATTTCAACGGCTTCTGCATCACGCACGGCGAGTCGATCTCCATCTCGGACTACCTGACCGTTCGCGACGGCGCACAGGTGGTGTACCGACCAACGGCGCACTACGCGTATCATCCGTGTGATTCCGCGGTCATTTCGGTCCACGAGCTCGCGGGTCGCAACTACGTACAGCAGGAGCGCCAGCGCATTCTGATGGACGACATCACGGGCGGTATCGATGAGCTCGGGGTCCTGCTGGCCGGGCACAAGAAGAACGCCTATTGGTACGGCTCGCAGCTCTCGATCGAAGAGGCGCGCAAGCTCGCCCCCTACAACAACGCGACCAGCCTGCAGGTGACCGTCGCCGTGCTCTCCGGCGTCGTGTGGGCGATGGAGAATCCCAATTGCGGCCTGGTCGAGCCGGATGAGATCGACTTCCGCCGCAACCTGGAGATCTGCATGCCGTACCTCGGCCCGGTTGTCGGCGCCTACACCGAGTGGACGCCGCTGCACGAGCGTGAGCGGTTGTTCCCCGAAGACCTCGACAAGACCGATCCCTGGCAGTTCAAGAACGTGCGCGTGGCGTGGTAGGCGCGTCGTAGCCGATCTCAACGATGATCAGTGTGCGGCTGCCCTCCGGGAGCTCCACCGTTACTTCGTCGTCCAAGGCTCGACGCAGCAGTGCGCGCCCTAACGGTGAGTCCATACTGATGTAGTCAGGTTCGCGATCGAACTCGTCCGGCCCGACGACTCGGTAACGCGACTGTTGGCCGTCGGCAGCCTCCACCGTAACCCACGCCCCGAAATACACTTTGTTGCGGTCCGCAGGGGCCTGATCGACGACGACCATGCCGTCCAGGCGCTTGCGCAGGAATCGCACGCGCCGATCGATCTCCCGCAACCGGCGTTTACCATAAGTGTATTCGGCGTTCTCGGAGCGATCCCCTTGAGCTGCTGCTTCCGCCACCGCCTGCGTCACTCTGGGGCGCTCGAGACGCCAGAGTAGCTCCAGCTCCTCGCGCAGGCGCCGCTCTCCTTCGCGCGTGATGTACTTCGAAGCCGCCGGAGCGGGTAGCCGGAATCGTCCCATGTCGTCGATTTTGTCAAAACCCGGGTGTTCTGTGGAACCGGTCACGGACGCCGCCGGGCGGCGAATCTACGCTTTCCACCGTGGCCACTAAGTACTACACCCACTTCATGACCAGTGACCAGGCGGCAGCCCCCAGTGCCCTGGCCCCGAACGAGTGGAGCGGTGTAGTGGAGCTGCGCCATCCGCTGGAGAGCGGCGGCGGCACGCGCGAGTTGCGATCTCTGCTCGCGCAGAGCTTTGACCTGGATTCGGAGGAGATCAAGATTTTGCACTGGGCGCGTTTGCACTGAGAGTCGGTATCGGTATCCCCTAGCGGACTTCCTTCCCTTCATCGAAAGTCCGCATTTCCAGCCCCCGCTCCTCACGGAGCGGGGGCTTTTTTATGCCCCGTGAGGGTCGCCAAACGCCGACAGACGAGGCGTTGCCCGGAATGCCATAATCCGGAGACGATGAAGTCTTGCGACGTCCGTATCACCTTGGCGGTATGCCTGTCTCTGGCCGTCGGCGGATGCTCGCTGCTGCGTCCCCCGCCGCGATTCGCGCCCGCTGAGCCGAGGAAAGCCGCCCCTGCCGAGCCGGCGGCACCGCTTCCGGAGCAGACCGAGCGCTTCGTGCTCGCACCGGGACAGGACGTCGTCGGCACTCTGCAGGTCGTCAAGGTCGGCAAGGACGAGACGCTGAGCGACATCGGCAGGCGCTTCAACGTGGGTCTGGGGGAGATGACTCTCGCCAACCCCGATGTCGATCCCTGGTTACCCAAGCCGGGCACGCGCGTGATCGTGCCGACGCAATACGTACTGCCGGCCGCACCGCATCGCGGCATCGTCGTCAATCTTGCGGCGATGCGGCTCTTCTACTTTCCGCCACACAAGCGCGGCGAGCCGCAGGTCGTCATCACCCATCCGGTCGGGATCGGGCGGCAGGGCTGGAAGACCCCGCAAGGCGTGACCCGCGTACTTTGGCACGAGAAGGATCCCGTGTGGCACGTGCCCCCTTCGATCATCGCCGAGCATCACCAGGAGGGCGACGAGCTGCCCAAGGTGATGGGTCCCGGCCCGGACAACCCGCTCGGGAAGTTTGCCCTGCATCTCGCCTGGCCCGGGTACCTGATCCACGGAACCAACAAGCCGGTGAGTGTCGGCCTGCGTGTCAGCCACGGATGCGTCCACCTGTTCCCCGAGGACATTGCACAGATCTTCAAGATGGTGCCGAATGGCACCGAGGTGCGCGTCGTCAACCAACCGTACGTGTTCGGTTGGAAGGCCGGGTACCTCTACCTGCAGTCGGCCGGACCGCTCGAGGACGACAGGCGTCCGTGGAAGAAGAAAGCCCGCCCGCTGCTCGCCGCCACCCTCACTCGCGAGCAGCGCAAGGACCTGAAGCAGCTGGACCAGAAGATCGACTGGGCGCGCGTCGCGCAGCTCGTCGATGCGCCGGCTGGCGTGCCGATTCCGGTCTCGCGGAGCCGCGAGGATATTGGTGATGGCGGCAAGGGCCTCGAGCAAGTGACCGCCAGCGCGCGCTTGGTGCAGGACACGCTGCCGTCGGGGTCGACCTGGGACGGCAAATCGGACCTGCCGATGAGCGATGACGATTTCAACAAGATGTTCTCCGGTGCGGACCACGGCGCTTCCGGCAGCGCCACCCCTGCCGCCTCGGGCGCCGGCGCGGCGGCACGGCCCGCCGCCGATCCCAGCCACAGCGCCGCGACCACGCCCGCCACCGATCCCACGGGCAGGTAACCGCCCGAAGTTGCGGCAGTCCTCCTAACTGCCGCGCTACGGATCCTGCACGGCACCTGCCCGCGTGCCCGCGCATCGTGGATGACTGAGGACCTCGGCGTGCGCCCTGCTGCTGTGGTAGAGTCCGTCGCTACAATAAGAAGACGACGGGGACTCACGCCAGTGCCTGAACGGGGTGCGCCAGGCCTTCCGCTCGCGCGAAGCCGGACCGAGCCGATCATCGCGCGCCTGCCGACCGCCGTGGCCGCGTTCGTCGGCCGCACTCTCAAGGGGCCGGTCCAGCGTCCGGTGACGGTCACGAGCTTCGTCGAATTCCAACAGGTGTTCGGCGGCCTATGGCAACCTTCGACGCTTTCTTACGCAGTCGAGCAGTTCTTCGAGCACGGCGGTGGCCGCGCGATCATCGTGCGTGTCGCCAACGGCGCGCGTCCGCCGACGATCACTCTGCCGGCCGGCACCGGCGCGCTGCGTCTCGCAGGAGTCAACCCCGGCTCGAGGGAATATCTGCGAGCCTCCATCGACTACGACGGCATTCCCGACGATGACACCGAGCGTTTCAACCTCGTCGTTCAACGGGTCCGCTCCTCGGGCTCGGAGCTGATCGAAGACCAGGAGATCATCCGTCGCGCCTCCCTGCGGCAGGATTCCAGCCGGTACCTCGCGGATCTCCTGCTGCAGTCGGGCCTCGCCCGCGCCATCGAGCCGCTGCCTGCACAGCGTCCGGACCGCTCCACGCCGGGTCCCGGAGGCTCTGCGGTCGGCTATGCCTTTTCCAACGCAGATGGGGATGACGGCGGTCCGCTGACCGATTACGACATCATCGGCTCGGCGGCTGCCGGCACCGGCGTGTTTGCGCTGAACGCAGTCGAGGGTTTCAACTTCCTGTGCATACCGCCGCTCTCGCGGGAGCACGATCTGCGTCTCAGCGCGCTTCTCGTTGCGGCCCGCTATTGTCGGGAGCGAAATGCCATCCTCATCGTCGACCCGCCGGCATCCTGGAGCACCCCGAGGGAGGCTCTCGACGGCATGCGGACGTGGCCGTTTCGCAGCGACAATGCGGTCATGTACTACCCGCGCGTACAGGCGCTGGATCGGCTGCGCGGGCGGCTGGAGACTTTCGCCCCCTGCGGGGCTGTCGCCGGCTTGCTGGCGCGCTCGGATGAGATCTCGCCGTTGTGGGCGACGATCGAGAGCGAGGAGGTCGCGCTGCGTCCGGGCGTACAGCCTGCGGTGGCAGTCGGCGACGCCGATCGCCTGCGCCTCGCCCAGGTTGGAATCAACACGCTGTCCGTGCCCCGCACGGCTGCGGGAGGCGTGCGCGTGGAGGCGCGCACGCTCGCGGCCGGAAGCAGGGGTTTTGCCGACTGGAAGTATCTGGCTGGGCGGCGCCTCGCGCTCTGGGTCGCCGCGAGCGTGGAGCGCGGTACGCGCTGGGTGCTGCTCGAGCAGAACGGCCCGGCAACCTGGGCGCGCGCCCGCTCGCTCGTGGAGAGCTTCCTCGAGGTGTTGGCGGAGCAGGGCGCTTTCGTGGGCGCCGAGGCCGGCGATCGTTATTTCGTCATCTGCGACGAGCGCGTCAATCGCCCCGATACGATCGCCGACGGTCGTGTCAATCTCCTGTTCGGTTTTGCGACTACCCGCTGGGGCGAATTCGATGCCTGGCTCGTGACCCATCATCCCGCGGCGAGCCGTGTGCGCCCGGTCAGCGTCAACCGCCAGGCGACCTCCCGCCAGCGCGTCGAGTGGGAAATCGAGACGACCATCTTGAAAAAGATGGAGTACAAATAGCCTGCTGCGAGCGCGCGCCCATGGGCGCGTGAGTCACCCGCGCAGCCGACGCACAGGCACGATTCCTGCTCAGCTTGCGGGCATGCCTACAAGAAGCGCGTCGCGCACCGCTCGGGGAACAGCCACCGCCATCGCCTATGTACTGGCTCCAGCGCTGTTGCTCGCGAGCGGCGCCAGTCTGCATGCGCAGGCGCAACCGGTTGCCTCCCCCACCTTCATCGATGCGCAGCGCGCCGAGGCGCATGGCCAGTATGCACGCGCCGAAGAGCTCTATGGTGAGGCTTACAAAGGCGATCCCGGCAACACGCGGGCGCTGTTCGGCCGTGCGCGCATGCGCTCCTGGCTCGGCCACTTCGATTCGGCGATCGCCGATTATCGCGAGGGCCTGCGGATCGAGCCGCAGAACGCCGAGGCGCTGAGCGGCCTCGGCTGGACTTACGCCTGGAGCCATCGGTTCGACGATGCGGTCGAGGTCTTCCAGCATCTGGCGCGGCTGCAGCCCTACGATCTCGATCCCAAGAAGGGCCTCGCCTACGTGGCGCTCTGGCGCGGGCACCCCAACGAGGCGCGCAGCCAGTTCGAGGCGCTCGCCAGTCAGGATCCGGAAAACCCGGACTACGCGCTCGCCATCGGTCAGGCCGCGCTGCAGCAGGGCGATCTCGATGTGGCGCAGACAGCCTTCGAGAGGGCGCTCAAGCTCAAGCCGGGCCTCACTGCCGCCAGCTCCGGGCTCACCGCCGTCGCGCAGGCCCGGGTGCAGAGCAACCCCGCCATCCTGTTGCTCGGCGGGCGCAGCGCCTCGGGCGGCGAGAGCCACACCGGATTGCGATTCGCACAGCTCTCGCTACAGGTCAATCACGATCTGCGTTTGTGGCTGAGCGATGATCGCGGGGCTGGCGTGGATCTGTTCACGCCCGACCGGCGCCTGCTCAACGCATCGACCGTCACCGCGGGCGCCTTCTATAACTACACGCAGAAGCTCGGTCTGCAGGTCGAGGCCGGTGAGCGGCACCTGCCCGGTGAGACCGATCCGGTCGTGGATGCCGAGCAGGTCTTCTTTCTAGGCGATACCGTGCCCAAGGTCGGGTTCTGGTGGACCCATACCCCGGTCAGCTCGCAGTGGATCGGCTATGGCAGCCTCTACCGGCGGCTCAACGATCATTTCTCGCTGGAGCCTACGGTTTATTTCGCCTACGACGGCGCTTACCATGAGACGCGCGGCGCGCTGCTCGCCACCTATAGCACTTCGCAGCTCGCGCAGTTCGGCCTCGGGGTCGCGGCCGGCAGCAAGCAGTCGGCAACTGGAAGCAAGAGCGTCACGCGCGTGTTCAGCAACATTTCCGTACCCATCGGTCAGCGATTCACCTTCCTGCTCTACGCCTGGCGTGAGACCACCCAGGGCCTGCCGGCGGAGACCGTAGTGGCCGCCGGATTCCAGGCATATCTCTGATCGTCATGCCGAGCGAGCCCGCTATCGCGGTGCCGCAGCCTGCCATCGAGCTCGCCGCGGCGATCGACACCGGATCGTGCAGCGCCATCGTCTCTCAGGTTGCCGCGGCCGAGACCTCGTGGCGCCCGAAGCCGCATTTCTACCTCACCGTGTTGACTCTCTGGGCCGTGGCCGTCGCCTGGTTCCACCCGCAGCTTGCGACCCTGCCGGCGCTCGGCAAGACGCTGTGGGCGAAGGGGGCGCTCTGGTTCTTCGTCCTCTTCATCGACATCGCCTGGGGCTACGCGGCCTACAACGTTGGCGTCATCGTGTTCGGCGCCTACTATGCGCGCCGGTCCCGCCGTGCTCCGCGGGAGGCGGTCACCGTCAGCGAGCGCCCCGCGGTGGCGCTGCTCTACACCACCTGCAACGATTTCGTCGAGCGCTCGGTGCGCTCCTGCATCGAGCAGGACTATCCCGACTACCGCGTCTATATTCTCGATGACGGCACCGATCCGGAATGCCGCGCGCGGATCGACCGGTTCGCGGCGTCGCATCCGGATCGCGTTCTGGTGGTCCGACGGCCCGATCGCAAGGCTTACAAGGCCGGCAATCTCAATCATGCCCTCGCGACGATCGCACGCGAGCCACTGTTCGCGCTGGTGGACGCCGATGAGATCCTGCCACCGCATTTCCTTCAGGCGCTCGTGCCGCGCCTGCTGTCGCAGCCCGACTGCGGCTTCATCCAGGCGACTCACCGCTGCAATCCGCACACCGAGAGCTCCCTCGCCCGCGATGTCGGTCCCGGTGTCGACAGCCACTGGCGCTGGTATCACCCGCTGCGCAACGACTACGGGTTCGTCATGCTGCTCGGGCACGGCGCGCTCGTCAGGCGTCAGACCTGGTTGGATGCCGGGGGCTTCCCCGAGCTCGTGAGCGAGGACCTCGCTTTCGCCCTGCGCGCGCGCGAGGCGGGCTGGCGTGGGCGCTTTGCCGAGGATGTGGTCTGCTACGAGGAATTTCCCGAGGACGTGCGCGCCTTCCGTGTCCGGCACATGAAATGGACGCGCGGCACCTGCGAATTCCTGGTCCGGGAAACTGGCCGCCTGCTGCGATCGCGACGCGTCACGTGGGTCGAGAAGCTCGACATTCTTCTGCCGACCCTCAACCTGCCGCTCTCCTTTCTGTTCTTCCTCTTCGTGCTCGACGCCAATATCGTGCTGACGAGCCTCTATGGCGACATCGCGACCATGACCTGGGTCATTGGCGGGCGGCCCTGGCTGGTCCCTGTCCTGCGCCTGGACCCGGCCTTCGAGGTGCTCGACCGCGCCGATCTTTATGTCGTCACCCTGATTGCGCTCGTCTCGCCCGTGCTCTGTTTCGTCATCGACATGGCGCGGCACCCGCGGCGCCTCTGGTCCTTCCTCGCGCAGAGCACCGCGCTCTATGGTGCGCTGGGTCCCTTATCCTCCATTGGCGTGGTGCTGTTCGCGCTGACCCGCCGTGCGGTCTTCCACGTCACTGCCGACAAAGGCCGCCCACGGACGCCAGCGAGCCGCATCGCGGGTCGCGTGCGCAGCTCGCTTTTGGAGTTTGCACGGCGCAGCCATCCCGATGATCCTCTGGTGCAGGGAATCGAGCTCATCTGCGGCGCCGTGCTCGTCTCGCTCGCGTGCGCCACCGTCCAGCTCCCCTTCCTCGGCCTTGCCCTGGGATACCTCATGTTGCCCATCCTGCACAATGTGCCATGGGACTGCCGGCCGGTCCGGATGGTGATCCAGGTGCCGCTCTCGCTCATCATCCTCGGCGTAGCGCTGGGGAGCCTCTCGCTGATGGGCATTCAGACCGTGTTCTTCGGCTACGGCTTCCATTTCTAGTTGAAGCGCTGGATCGGGGCATCCTGCCCCGCCCAGCGCGCCTCGTGCAAAAAGCGCGGTTTTTTGCCCGAGGCTCCGCCACCTGCGGCGGCGGGGCACCTCCCTGTGCCTGTACTTCATGG
>Ga0070741_10000535_pt1 | contig 134250 bp, 143 predicted proteins | sample Coa_R1_4_FD_66440 | JGI IMG/M metagenome (GOLD analysis project Ga0070741, IMG submission 66440) | Surface soil microbial communities from Centralia Pennsylvania, which are recovering from an underground coalmine fire - Coalmine... | ecosystem: Environmental > Terrestrial > Soil >... | reverse complement strand
GCAAAGATTCGTCCTGGTCAGGTAGTTCTTATCATGGGTGGAGGTTCTGGTGTAGGAACTTTTGGGATTCAAATTGCAAAACTATACAATTGTACTGTTATATCAACCGCAAGTGGAGATAAATTAGATAAGCTCAAACAACTTGGTGCTGATTATGCAGTAGACCACAGAAAAGAAGACTGGAGCAAACAAGTACGAGATATTGCAAAACCATTTGGCGGAATTGATATCACATTTGATCATATTGGTCAGACACATTGGAATGCTCAACTAACATTGCTAAAATATGGTGGAACACTGGTAACATGTGGAGCTACCACCGGATACGACGCAAAAACTGATCTAAGACACATCTTCTTCAAAGGAACCAACATTTTGGGTTCAACACAAGGAACAAAAGCTGAGTTAGAGCAAGGCCTGTATTGGATGGGAAAGAAGAAGATCAAGGCAGTAATCGATTCAGAATACAGTTTTGAAAATGCCGCAGAAGCACACACAAAGATGTTGACCGGTAAGGGACTATTCGGTAAAATCCTACTGAAACCATAGAATAATTCAATTTATGGCAAGACTCATACGCAGTCTTCTGTTTGTTCCGGGAAATAATCCACGCTTTCTAGAAAAAGCAAAAACTCTCAATGCCGATATTGTATGTTTTGATCTAGAAGACTCGGTTCCACCTGAAGAAAAAAAATCTGCCAGAAATTTGATAAAAGATACACTTGCAAAAAGGGAGGAATATCATTCTGAAATCTATGTGAGGACAAATTCTCCTGCATCTGGAATGATTCCTGAAGATTTGTCTACAATTGTTCAAAAAGGAATCAATGGAATAGTAATACCAAAAGTAGATAGTACAGATGATATAAAAAAAATTGAAAAGATATTATTATCTTTGGAAAAAAAACGTAAATTAAAACCCATTGAAATTATTGCATCAATAGAATCTACTGCAGGAGTGGTAAACGCATATTCAATAGCTGCATCAAGCAAAAGAGTTTCGGCGCTAGTTTTTGGGGTTTTTGATCTACTAAATGATTTAGGTATAGAATATACAAAACAGGCAGAAGGTGCGCAATATTCCAAGGAAAAAATTCCAGTTGATGCAAGAGCCGCAGGTAAATATGCTATAGATGCAATATGGCAAGATCTAAATGATGTTGCTGGGCTTGAGAAAAATTGTATTGATGCAAGAAATCTAGGTTATGCTGGAAAAAGCATTATCCATCCAAATCAAATTGAAACGGTACATAGGATATTCTATCCCACGATGTCTGAAATAACATGGGCAAAGAAAGTCATACAAGCATATGATGAAGCAAAAACAAAGAGAAAGGGCGCAACAAAAATAGACGGAAAAATGATTGACGAAGTACATTATAAGAGAGCAAAGACTCTACTTGAATCTACAAAATAATGAAATTCTAAAATACCTTCTATTTTACAGTGTTTACTACCAAACCATGCATTATGTCATTACATAACTGCTTGTATCTTGATACACATAAATCATCATGAGATCAAACATTATCTGATTGGTTTATGTTCACTGGTATAATTGAAGGCCTTGGTAACATAGTACAATTCAATAAAAATACCACTAGACGAAGTGCTGCAAAAATGAAGATAAATTTGGGCAAGCTTGCTAAAGGTCTCAAGGTTGGTGATAGTGTATCAATAAATGGAGTTTGCCTTACTGCAATCAAAGTATCATCTACATTAGCAGAATTCGAAATGATCGGTGAAACGATCAAAAAAACAAATCTTGGTAATCTAAAAAATGGAGATAGAGTAAATATTGAAAGAAGTTTAAAAGTAGGTGATAGACTTGAAGGACACTTTGTGCTTGGTCATGTTGATGGAATAGGTATTATCTCAAAAATTGAAAAACATACTAATGAAATAAAATTATGGATTAATATATCCAAAGAAGTATCAAAGTATATTGTAGAAAAGGGATCGGTAACAGTTGATGGTATAAGCTTGACAGTTGTAGATTCTCTACAAAAAAAGTTTTCAGTTACAATAATACCTCATACCATGGAAGTAACAAATCTAAGTTACAAAAAAATTGGCGACAAAGTTAATATTGAAACTGACGTTTTGGGAAAATACATTCTATCTGAAAAATAGTTAGTTTACTACTTTTGTGGTAGTTACCAATTTTGTAGTAAGATTTATAATAATAACTCCTTAGCTGGTTAAACATGTCCTTGGACGAAGCAATTTCATCACTTAGGCAAGGCAGATTCATTTTACTTCATGATGACGGGAAACGAGAAAATGAGGTAGACATGGTTATGGCAGGGGAATTTGTAACACCTGAACATATTGCACGTATGCGTCATGACGCTGGAGGCCTTATTTGCATATCAATAAATCATTCATTTGCTTCAAGTTTGGGCCTAAATTATATGCACGACATTCTTTCAAAATCTCAAGGTGTAGATGCAGAATCAAAAAAGATGATTATAGGTACGGCACCTTATGGTGACAGGCCATCTTTTTCTATACCAATTAATCATAAGAATACCTTTACTGGTATAACTGATAAAGATAGGGCATTGACAATATCTGAAATGGCAAAATTATATAAAATTGCAGAAAAAAATAAGAAGCAGATCTTTAACAGCGAATTTAAAACACCGGGGCATGTGCCGCTTCTGATTGCATCACCAAATCTCCTCTCAGAAAGATTGGGACACACTGAAATGTCAATTTATTTATCTAGTCTTGCGGGTCTTAGTCCAGTAACCGTGATTTGTGAAATGTTAGATTCCGAAACTTATACCGCATTATCAATTGAAAAAGCAAAAACATATGCAAAAGAAAACAATATTCCATATTTTGATGGCGGAGAATTAGTAAAATACACAAAGGAGCATTAATTATGAACATAGCAATAGTTGTAGCTGAATTTAACAAAGAGATAACTGACAAGATGTTAGATGTTGCCAAAGAAAGAGCAAACAAATTGAAAATTAATATAAAACACACCAGCACGATACCCGGTGTTTTTGATATGCCGCTTGTAATAGATACATTACTTCAAAAAAAAGAAATTGATGCTGTAATAACATTGGGAGCAGTAATAAAAGGACAAACAAAACATGATGAACTAATTTCAAATTCTGTTGCAAACGCGCTCATAAATCTATCAATTAAGCACCAAAAACCAGTAACCTTGGGAATTACCGGACCTGGAATGAGTGATAGACAGGCATATCAAAGAATAAGACCTGTGGCTGAGAGAGCGGTTGACGCAGCACAAAAGCTGTATGAAGAAATTAAGAGGATATAGGACTTGGTACAACTCACTTTAATCAAGATCACAGGATATGGTCCGTGGACTCTCACACTTGGAAGCGATAGAGAACATAGGTTACAAATGCTTCAAGCTTCATTATATCATGAAATACAAAAATTATTTTCAGAGAAAAACTGTCTTGCCTTTCCAAATAGATTTGATGAAACATTTGTAATAAGTAATGGGTTAACACTTGATGAACATATTGAGATCCAAAAAAAACTAGCCCAAACATTTGAGCTCAGCTTTTCTATGTCAATAGGTACTGGTAATACCCCATTTGAAGCAAGCTCAAATGCAGATAAGGCAAGAAGGACAAAGACTTTCTTAAACCAAGATTATACCATATTTGGGTTTCCTATCCAAAAAGAAGTTGGACCTGTTCAAATAATACACATGGATGTTGATGGTTCAACTTCTATTTCAGCAAACAAAACAGCATATGAAGTATCATCTCTGATTCTCAAATTATATGCTGAAATGTCAGAATTCTTTCTTGAAAGAAATTCGTTGGCATTTTTCATGGGAGGAGATAATTTTATGGTTATCAGTACAAATGCTAACAAAGACGAAATTTCTAAATTTCTCGATACTGTAAAACAAAAACATGGAATATTATTTAATTGTGGTATAGGTACTGCTCAAACTGGAAGAGATGCTGCAAAACTTGCAACAAAATCGTTAGATGCTATCCGTGATCTAAGAGATTCAGGTAAACAAGAAACTAGAATTTTAGAGCTAACATGCTAATTAGAAATGTCAGTCTTTTACATGGTAAGAAACTGACGTATGTTGATAGTACTAACATTCGCATCATAGGTGAATACATTACAGAAGTAGGATCTGCTCTCACGCCTAAAAATAACGAACAAACCATAGACGCCTGCGGTCTATTGATGATGCCCGGGCTGATTAATTCACACACACACATTGGTGATTCGATAGCAAAAGATATTGGCATTGATTCAGATGTTGAGACAAAAATACACCCTATATTTGGATTTAAACAAAAAATTCTACAAAACTCTGGCGCTTCGCATCTTATCAGTTTTATGAAAAGCTCTTGTTTTTCTATGATAAAAAAAGGCATAACTACCTTTGTTGATTTTAGGGAAGGCGGAATCGAGGGATCAAGGATTTTAAGAGATGCAACATCGGGAATTCCCATCAGATCTATAATTCTAGGACGAATCGAATATTATCAAGATTTGAAATCAATTAGAAAAAACATTCCTCTTCCGGATACAAAAAAATCTTTACTGGATGAGCTTCTTCAAATATCTGATGGAATAGGAATCAGCGGAGCTAATGAATTCAGTAATTCTACTCTAAAAGATTTTTCGAAGACCAAAAAATTAAGGGCGATTCATTCAAGTGAAACGGAAGAAAGCGTAAAACTTTCACAAAAAATTACATCTAAAACTGAAACTCAACGAGCACTTCTTACAAAACCAAATTTTCTAGTACATATGACATATGCATCAAAAAAAGATCTTCAATTGGCTGTACGAAATAACTCGAGTATAGTGGTATGTCCACGGGCTAATGGTTCTCTTGCAGAAGGCATTCCGGATGTGGATTTAATGCTGAAATCTGGGTGTAATATAGGCATTGGTACAGATAATGTTATGATAAATTCGCCTGACATTTTTAGGGAGATGGATTATCTTTGGAAAGTTTCAATGGGAATGAAGAAAAAAAGAATATCTCCAATAGATATTCTAAAAATGGCAACTGTAAATGCTTCAAATTACTTGGGAGGAAAAATTGGTATAATCGAAAAAAACAAGATTGCAGACTGCATATTTATTGAAAAGCATTCAATTGATCTGGAACCCATGCATAATCCATATGCTGCAATAGTTCAACGTGTATCGGAAAATACCATAAAGGCAGTAATGTTTGCCGGAGAAATAGTATATGGCAAGATCTAGACCCTACGTTATACTTAATGCTGCAATGAGTATCGATGGTAAAATAGCTACTCATAAGGGCAATATCGGGCTCTCCTCTCAAAGAGACCTCTTGCGTGTACATAAACTACGAAATTCTGTTGATGCTATAATTGTAGGAAAAAAAACTATTGAAATTGATAATCCATTATTATCAGTTCGTTTGATTAAAGGCCGTAATCCTATTCGTATTGTGTTAGATTCTAAGGGAAGTACATCTGTGAATTCTAAACTAATCAAAACAGCAAAAAAAATCCCAACTATACTAGTTGTATCAGAAAAAGCACCAATGAAAACTAAAAACCTATCTTATTTTGGTGTAGAAGTAATTAGATGTGGTAAAAACAAGATCAATCTGAAACGATTGATGAAAATACTCTGGGAAAAAGGAATAAGAAAAGTGTTGGTTGAGGGAGGAGGAACCACAAATTGGTACTTCTTTTACGAAAAACTTGTTGACGAATTTTCAATTACTGTAACTCCATGTATTTTGGGTGGAACTAACGCAATATCGTTTGTAGAGGGATGTGGATTTGATAAAATTGTAAGACATAATTCCTTTAAACTAAAGAAAATTACGAGATTAAAAAATGAACTTGTTCTACACTACTCTAATGTTTAAGGTCTCCACGTAATTGATCTATCTTACTTTGTAACGCTTTTTTTAGTTTCTCGTTTTTTGATAAATTTACTAATCTACCACAAGTTGGACACTTGAAGGAAAGATCTAACGCTTTTTCAAAAGTTAATTTTTGGCAATCAGCATTACCACAATGATAAAAGTCTGCCGAGTTTTCATAATCTAATCTTTGTTGCAATCTTTCAACTATTTTCTTTTTTTGATTTTCAATGAAATTATCTACTTCGTCTTTCCTTGCCCTCCATCTGTATACGAACCAGCCCTTTTTTTCGTCTTTTACACGAATTCCAGTTATGAGAGCTTTTCCAAAGAGGTCATAGAGAACTTTTCTAACTATATTAATTCTAAGACCAGTCGAACTAGCTATTTCTTCATCTGTTGCATCCTCAGTGTTTAACAGAGAGCGTGCCACCTTGAGATACTCATCTCCTCCTATCAGTGCAGCAATCTTAACAAACGGATCTTCATGCTCAACCGACATTAGTATATTCTACCCCATTTTCTCCATATTTAATCAATGGTTTTATCCATTACTTTTTTGCCCTTTTTGGAAGGGACTATCTCTCTTTTTGCATTGGGGTGGCTAATCTTAAACTGATTTCCGACTAAAACTCTGTCAAGTAATATGGCCAACGCTGAAATTTCTGAATGTGGTTGGTTTCCTATGGCTACGTTATAATCTGACATATCGTAAACCTCCTTTGGTACTTTCTCCGCACCAACTACTATCAAAATTTTTTCTTCATCTCTTAATGCATCCTGTATATCGTTGATATTTTCTCCATACATTGTCAAATGTATTATTTTGAAAGATTCTTTCTTTTTTTTACGAATTACATCTTTCCAGTTTTCAATAATTTCCACTTCAAAATTACTTCCCCATATTTTATTTACTTTGGATATTGTATCTTTTATTTCTGGGTTAGCATCATACATCAGTATTCTTGATGCACCAAATGCACGAGATACAAGAGCTACATGCGTTGTGACTCTGTCGTCTCTTACCAATCTCTGTCCAATTCTTAAAATTTCAATCTTCATAGTTAATTTCTATTTGTGGTTGCGTATAATCCGTTTTTTCCGGTTGTGGTTTGTTCTCAAGCGCATCATGTATAAGATTTTTCAAATTGTCCATATTTTTTCCAGTAATTGCAGATATTGATAACCATTTATTACTGTCCTTGAGACCAATTTGTTCTACTTTTTCAAGTATGACATCTTGTGAAACAATATCTGATTTGTTTAAAGCAAAGATTATTCTGTCTTTACTAACTCCAATCTCGTCTAACGTTATAACACAACTTCTAAATTTTTTCTTCAATTCAAATACTGGTTCGCTTATGTCTATTACCACTATGACAATATCGGTATGAACTAGCTCCTCAAGTGTAGATTTGAAAGCCTCTATCATATAAGCTGGAAGTTTACTGATAAAACCTACAGTATCTGATATCAGAACTTCTGCATCTTTCAAGATAATTTTTCGTGTAGTGGTAGAAAGTGTTGTAAAAAGTTTTGGGCTTTCTTCTCTAGTTTCACCAGTTAGAAAATTAAAAAGCGTTGTTTTTCCAGCAGAAGTATATCCTGCAAGTGATATTGTTTTAAATCCAATTCTTTTTCTTGCCTGTCTGTGTAATTCGCGTTGTCTTGATGATTTTGAAAGTTTTATTTTTATGCTATTCATTCTATGTTTTATATCGTTATGATACACATCTACTTCGAACTTACCTATTCCCATGAAGCCAGGCTGTTCACCCATCTTTGCAAGTCTAACTTTTTCTTTTGCTCTAGACATTTCATATCTTAATTGAGCTAACTTTACTTGTAGAATAGACTCCGAACTTCTGGCTCTTCTTTCAAAAATCTCGAGAATCAGCGTTTCTCTATCAAGAATTTTAATTTTTAGAGCAGATGCAAGATTATAATTCTGGCTTGGTTTTAATATTTCATCATATATGATTACATCTGGTTTTATGGCTTGTGCCATCTCTTTTAGTTCCTCAACTTTTCCCTCCCCTAAACCATATCTAGATTTGTTAAGAAATTTCTGTCGTATTATTTTACGAATATCATAATTTGCTGCATCACAAAGAGCTACAGCTTCTTTTACAGCATCTTCCTTATCATAAGTTATCAAAATTGCTGAATCTTTCAATGTATAAACAAAACTCCTGTATGTCTTATTGTTTCCGAAGCGCCTTTTCTATGGTCATATTCATTACGATTTCCGCAATATCACTTGCGTATTCCGATATTCTTCGAATATTTTCGCTTATTCTTCGTACACGGTATATCTCCTCGTCGTCTCTGAGAGATTTTATGCTATCTAGGATTTTTTTTTCATATTTTGAAATCTCTGATGTTTTTTCAACAGTTTTTTCTGCTTGATTAAAGTCTTTTTTGAAAAGTGAAAGACAAGATTCATCTAATACAGATAAAGCAAAACTATTCATTTCTTGTATTGGTTCAAGGATCGATTGTTTTATAGGCACTTTAAATTCAAGAATATCCTTTGCTATTGCAGTAGCATGATCACCTAATCGTTCTATATTTTTAACAATTAATCTGTAACCAAGACAATGATCAGGGCTTTCTAACCCCATCTCATTTAACATATGTTCATTTTGTATTGCAATTCTTAATTGTCGCATAATGTAGAAACTAAATCTGTCAACCTCGTCATCACTGTTTATAACTTCTTTAGCAAGATCCAGGTTAGATTCGCCTAATGCTAATAATGCATCATTTTGCATTGATTTTGCTATGATTAACATTCTCTTTAATGCGCCATCCACTGAAAGTTCAAAGAGATTTATCAGCACTTGGATTGTTATTCCTTCTATTGAATCTGCAATTATTTCTGTCCCCATCAAAATTCCTTTTACAGCTTCTTTTACCGCATTTCTCTGCGATGGTTTTAACCTTCCAGCTTTTGGTTTTACATTAATTATAGTAAAACCAAGAAGATAAAGCGAAATGAGTTTTCTAATAATTATGGCACCTTCATCTTCTAATTTGATTTCTATTGTAGCATCTTCAATCCCCACAGGTTTATTGTGATGCTTCAGGGGCATGATCTGTAATGTGGAGATCCCTTGTCTGACAACTGCTACTTGATCTCCTTGTTTTAGACCCATATCTGAGATCCATTGTTTTGGCAGCGATACAATATAGGACGATTTGCCAGTGAACTGTATTTTCCTCATCTCCTCATTGCTTCCCATATTGTCTGTATAATTTTTCATTCTATATAGTTCTTCGGAAATACTATATAGGTGCAAGTAGTATTGCAAAAATAATAAGTTGGTAAAATGATGAAAGAATCAATATGGATAATGTTGTAAAACTCAAGTATACCATTGATGCCCTTTTTGGTATTGGAGTGTCAAGATACCTTCCAAAGAATGTAAAACTCACATATTCAAAGAAAACAGGTAGGATACAGCATGTTTATGAAAATGACAAGTTATTATGTACTTTAAGAATAGACGGAGGCTTGGCTATTACCTCATATTTTGCACAACTTCTAATGAAAAGTAGTAAATTTAAAGAAAATTGTGTAGAAATTGATGATGACTCAAAACCATTTGTGGAAGAGGGCAGCTCTGTATTCTGTAATCATGTAAAATGGTGTGGAAAAAACATTCTCATTGGTTCAGATGTGCCTGTTTTATACAAAGAAAAAGTAATAGCTGTAGGAAGAGCTGTGTTATCCCATAGAATGATCAAATCCTTGAAAAGAGGTGTTGCTATCAAAGTTAGAGATAGTTTAAAAAGTACAATTCAAGGAGAGGGAATGTAAATGATGCGTGGCGGAAATCGTGAAATGCGTAGGATGCTAGACCGAATGGGTCTTGAAATGAAAGAGCTTCCAAATGTGCAAGAAGTAATAATTAAGACTGACACAAAGGAAATCATTATTACAAAACCAGCAGTAACAGAAATGAAATCAAAAGAAAATTCAATTTTTCAAGTGATAGCTGAAAGTTATGAAGAAAAAGAACTCGAAGTTCCTATTTTTAGCGAGGAAGATATAATGTTAGTTGCCCAACAAGCCAATGTATCTCAGGAAGAGGCTACAAAAGCTTTAACAGAAGCTAAAGGAGATCTTGCAAGAGCTATACTTCTATTAACAACTAAATGATATTCTTACTGAAGAATAATACACAAACAATCTTTAAATTTTCAAAGGGGTAAGGTAAAACATAGACTATCAACCACACAGCAACATTGTGATTGCAACAGTGTCAGGAAGGTCATATTATAAATTCGTCAATACATTGAATCATTTAAAATTGGAATATGACTCTAAATTGCCTGAAGAAATCCAAAATAATGAAAAACGATTGGTTCTTACTACAAATAAAGAATCGACAAAAATTCCTACGAATTTAATTCTGTTTGATGATGAATTTGATCATGATCCAACCATAGTACGGGGTAAAATTGCTGAAAAACTAGATTCTGGAATGAATAATAGCTCTCTAATAATAGGCATCGATCCAGGAAATAGAATTGGTCTTTCAATTTTTTATTATGAAAAAGAAATTGAAAGTTCTATATACACATCAATTGAGGAATTGGTTTCTCATATTGTCAAAGTTCTAGTTGGGCTTAATGCCCAAAGAAAAATTGTAAAAGTAGGTAACGGTAATATGCGAATAGCAAGACAAATTTCCAACTCGTTAAATCTTAGATTTTGTTCTCATTTTGAATTGGAGTTTGTTGATGAACAAAGAACATCCGTTCGAGTAAGAAATTATAACAAAAGGGGCGAACGTGACAAAATCTCGGCAAGATACATAACTCAAAGAGAAGGCTATAGGCATCTTGTATTACCACTTTCAAGGATTGGATAAATGTACGGTTCAAAAATACTTAAATATCAAAGAAAAAAATCCAAAAAATTTTAATTTTTATAAAATCAATACATATTTATAGTGTTTTTCAGTTTTTTCCTGAAAACTGTTGCTTTGACTTGGCTGATTCAGTATAATTTTTTTAACGAATTATTGTTAAAATTATAAAAATTTCTGATCTATGCTTAAATAATTATTATTACTATAATATAGCGGTAGAACCAAATGACGTGTAAAGGAATATGCACAAGATACAAGGCCCAAAAGCCTGTAGGAACTGGTAGATATGCATCAGGACAGAAAAGATGCCAAATTTGTGAAATTTTCATAAAATGGGAGGGTCTTTGGTGTCCATGCTGCGGATACAGATTGAGAACTAAACCACGAAACCTAAAGTACAAAGCAAAACTACGTGCTAGAGTAGAAGCCGATCAGCTAGAAGCGATAGCAATAAAGGCGTAGTCAGCTGACAAAGGCTGATGATATCACAAGTCGGTTATAGAAAAAAAACCGTCAACGTGAATCAAAGAGATTTCTTGGTACAGATTGTTCCATTCGATAATGGAAATTTTATTTCTATTACGGAAGGAAAAGAGAAAATTGGAACAGTCGTAGTTTCAATTGGTTTAGGTGGTAGAGTTAGCTCTGCTACAGTTATTCCATCTAAATCTGAAACAATTTTTCTTAAAATGGTTTCTGAAAGGGTAGCTAGTACAATAAACGGAATATGTCTTTTTTCACTTAATATACAAAAAGAATTGGAACTTGAAAGTATGAAGGTTCTAATGAACGAAATAATGGAGATAATAAAATGAACTATGATTTACGTGGGTATATCGATTTTATTTCAAAGGAAAAAGATCTTGCTGTAATAAAAAAAAGAGTATCTACCAAATATGAAATCGCAGCTATAACTGCAAAAATGGAAGGATCAAAAGCCGTCTTGTTTGAAAATATCAAGGAAAGCAAGTTTAGGTTGGTTTCAAATTTAGTCGGTACAAGGCAAAGATTTGCGCAAGCAGTTGGCAGCTCTAACGATAAAATTCATGGGAAAGTAATATCTGCAATAAAAAATGCTTCAAAACCAAAGATTGTAAAAAAAGGCAAATTCATGGAAAATGTCTCAAAAGATCTCTACATCTTACCAATAGTTACACACTTTGAAAAAGAACCAGGTCCATTTATCACATCCTCTATCATATACGCAAAAAACCAAGAGTTTGGAACCCAAAACTCTTCATTTCATAGACTGCTTAGATTAGATGACAAACATTTCTCGGTACGTATGGTTGAAGGAAGACATCTGCATAGAACATTTGTTTATGCTAAAGAACATGGTGAAGATCTTAGAGTGGCCATTTCTGTAGGGGTACATCCAGCCGTTTCTATAGCTGGTGCATATCAAGCTGATTGGGGAAAAGATGAGCTTGAAGTGGCCAATGAGCTTCTTGATAAGAAACTAACATTGTCTATGACTCCATATTCAGGAATGCTTGTTCCTTCTGAATGCGAAATAGTAATGGAAGGTAGTATTTTGCAAGATAAAAATCATGAAGAATGGATGGTGGAAATGCTACGAACTTATGATTTCAAACGAAAACAACCTGTCTTTGAATTAGATAGAATGTATTTTAGAAATAATCCAATATTTCATGATATACTTGCAGGTTATGGAGAACACAGGCTTTTAATGGGAATGCCAATTGAAGCAAAATTAAATCGCAGTTTAAAACAAAATCTTCCTCAAACAAGACAAGTAGTACTAACCGAAGGTGGATGCAAATGGCTACATGCTGTTGTCCAAATCTCAAAAAAACAAGAATCTGATGCAAAAAAGGCAATTAAAATGGCATTTTCTGCACACAGATCTTTGAAAAATGTAGTAATTGTAGATGATGACATAGATCCATCTGATCCAATTGCAGTAGAATATGCTATGGCTACTAGATTTCAAGCTGATAAGGATATTGTAATCGTGCCAAAAGTTCGTGGTTCAAGTCTTGATCCATCAAGTGATCAAAAGAATCTGTTGACTACTAAAATGGGAATTGATGCCACCAAACCATTCTCAAAACGAAAAGAAGGTTTTGAGATAGCAAAAATTCCAAAACTGAATCAAATTTCGTTAAAAAAATATCTAAAATAAACAAAATTAAAGTGCAGAATCTACCATTAATGCTATAAATAAGATTGCTAGATATGGACTTGAAAATTTGAATAATGTCCATGAAGCTTTTTCAGATGGTTTAACCAGTAACCATAAGCTAAGTAATACCATGATAGCTCCAGATGCAATTGCAGTATAGAGATAAACATCATGGAAAAGATGTTTTCCTGTAGAATCCACCATAAAGAAAGGAAGTACGCTGAATAGAACCATCATAAGGGTAGTTCCTGCTATTACTCTTACTGATGTTTTTTCAGATTCTACTGCTGTAAGCATAGGAACCTTAACTTTATTGTAGTCTTCTTTTACATGTAATGTCAGACTCCAAATATGCATGGGTATCCATACAAAAACGATACCTGCCATGACTAATCCTAGATCCCACAAGCCTGTTGTAGTAACTGCAACATATCCTATCATTGCAGGAGCTCCTCCTGAAAATCCTCCAAGAACAATGTTGGTTCTACTTCTTCTTTTCAATAATTTACTATAGACTAGAATGTTGTCAGCTAGTCCAAATGCCATGAAAATTCCTGCCCATGTGTTTATTGCAAAAGCACAGACAAGAGATATTCCGGCAAGAACTAGTCCAAAGTATAATGCTTTTTCTGCTGGATAGATTCTTCTACTAGGGATTGGCCTTTCTTTGGTTCTTTCCATTATTGCGTCAATATCTCTATCATTATAGTTGGTTAACGTATTAGCAGCAGCTGAGCCTGCAATAACACTAGCTGTGACTAGAATCCATGTTAACGGTGAAACTGGAATGTGATATAGATTAGAAACAGTAAAGGTAGCGCCTAATGCAGTAAAAACCAGAAGATACCATATCTTTGGCTTGGTTACTTCGTAGTATACTTTAATTCTTGAACTTGCTTTTGTAGTTAGCACACTCTGTCCCCATTGACTCCTTTTAGTTATTTATAGGTTGAAAAATCTCTATTATTTCTGAGGCTTGTAAGGCATGGGCTTTGTAGTTCGCTTCATCTCTATGAAGCTCTCTGAACGTTGAACTCCCTGAATTCTTCCAACTCTCTCAGAGATGAGCCTGTGCATCTCGTCTAAATTCTTGGCATACATGGTTACAATAATGTCAAATCTTCCTGTAACCTCTGAAATTTCGCGTACCTCTCCAATCTTCAATAATTCCTCAATTACATGATCTCTCATTTTAGAGTCCATGTTAATTCCAGTCAAAGCTTTAACAGTATAACCTAACTCTCTATCATTTACAACGATAGTAAATCGCTCAATAAGTTTTCTCTTAATTAGTCTCTTGATTCTGCTGTAGACTACGGATGAATTTACATTGATTTTCTTTGAAATTCTTGGTACTGATATGTTTGCATCCTGGGACAGCTCCGATAAAATTATCATATCTAAATCATCAACTTTTGTCATTCAAAACACCGATTATTGTGAATAAATGGATCTTAATAAAGTTGTTATTATAATTTTTCTATAATTTTCTCTATATGTAGCCTTTCTTGTATAGCAACTCTGCAAGAAGAACTGCGCCTTTTGCAGAGCCCATCTTTTCATTATGAGAGAACAAGACATACTTTATTCCATTATCAAATACAGTATCTTCCCTTACTCTGCCAACCATTGTAGTCATACCCTCGTTAATTTCTCTGTCAAGTCTTGGCTGAGGTCTTGTAGGATCTTCATGTACTATGAGATATTCCTTTGGGGCAGATGGTAAATCATATATGCTTACTTTATTTGAGAATTCTCTCATTGCTTTCTTTACACTTTCAGGATCTGTATGTGATGCAGTTTCAACAAATACAGTTTCGGTATGACCGTCTATTACTGGAACTCTAGTACAAGTACAACTCACTTTCAGCTTAGCGGGATCAATTTTACCATCTACTAACTTTCCAAGTATCTTTCCTGTTTCAAGTCTTACTTTATCTTCTTCTTTTGGTATGTATGGAATGATATTGTCAGTTATATCAAGAGCAGAAACTCCAGGCGATCTTCCGGCGCCTGACATTGATTGCATAGATGTCATGATTATTTTCTGTGCTCCAAATTTGTCTAGTAATGGCTTCATTGTTATTGCTAGTCCTGTTGTAGTGCAATTTGGTAAGGGAGCCACAAATCCCTTCCAGCCGCGATTCTTTCTTTGTGCATCTAGTAATGCTATATGATCATCATTAATTCCAGGAATCAGTATTGGTACATCTACTTCATATCTGTAAGCAGCAGAGGTGCTTATGACAGGTATATCTTTTGCAAAACGAGATTCTATATCTTTTGCAGCCTCACTTTCAACTGAACTAAATATTAAATCTAAATTTTCAGGTTTTATATCATCAACAGATTCAACCACCATATCCTTTACATATTCGGGTATGGGTTCTCGCAAATGCCATTTCAAAATACCACTGTTTGGATCTCTTATGGCATCCACAAATTTTTTCTTGGCAGAACGTTCAGATGCAGCTATCTGTTTTACCTCAAACCATGGGTGCTTGTTGAGAGCTAAAACAAATTCCTGACCTACTGCTCCAGTCACACCTATGATAGCTACGCGTTTCATAATAAAAATGACTTATGGACATTTAATATTTCTTTAGCACAAAAACCAAAACACAACTAAAAATACCATTAGAGTGTTTAGACACTGTGCGTATTGCAATCGACAAACTAGTAGAAAATCACAAAGTAGCTGTTCATGGAGGAATATACTCCATACCGCAAAAGCCAAATTTACATCTCCTTGACTTTAGCTCAAATGTTAATCCATTAGGATATCCAAATGCTGTAAAAAACACTTTTAGAAAGAATTTATCCTTACTTTCTATCTATCCTGATCCAAATTCAAATGAATTAAGAAACACACTCCAAAAATATACAGGTATTTCAAAAGATCAAATTGTGGTAGGAAATGGCGCAACTGAGATTATCTATGACTTTTCAAGATCTTTTTTGAAAAAACAGAAAGTGCTTATTCCTGTTCCAACATTTAGTGAATACGAATCTGCTTCCAGATTGAATGGTTCATCAATTACATATCTCAGAATGATGGATATTAACAAAAATGTTTCAGCAATTCAAGATTCTCTCTATGGAAAAAAATGTGTATTTTTGTGCAATCCTAATAATCCTACAGGAGTGCTTACAAAGAAGAAAAACATGCACAAAATTATAGAATCTGCATATGAAACATCATCATTGGTATTTCTTGATGAGTGTTTTATTGAATTGGTTCCTTCCGCAAATGAGAGTGTTGTATCTTATTTAAGAGAATTCGATAATCTCTTTATTCTAAGATCACTTACAAAATCCTTTGGTTTAGCAGGCATACGAATAGGATACGGTCTAGGCAATAAAAAAATGATTCAAATCTTAAACAGGATCAAGATCCCATGGAATGTTAATGGAATAGCACAACAGGTTGCAATAAAAGCACTTTCTGATAAAACATTTCTTTCAAAATCAAAGAAAATGATAAAATCCGAATCAAACTTTCTCATTAAATCTATTTCAAAGATTAGTGGTTTTTCCTGTTATCATTCTGACACTAATTTTATACTAGTAAAATCAAAACTTCGATCCGCTACATTACAAAAAAAATTACTGAAAAAAAACATCCTAGTACGAGACTGTAGCAGTTTTCGAGGACTCGATAAAAATCACATTAGAATAGCAGTAAAAACTAGGAAAGAAAATCTCAAACTAGTTGAGGCACTAAAAAAACTATGACCTCCAAAAAACTAATGGTGCAAGGTACATCTTCGGGTGCAGGTAAAACTACATTAGTAACTGCACTATGTAGAATTTTTTCTAATCACGGATATACTGTTGCCCCCTTCAAATCTCAAAACATGTCTGCTTATTCATATGTTGGAAATGGTTTTGAGATCTCTAGGGCTCAGGCAATACAAGCCATTGCAGCCAGAACGGAAATTGAGCCTAACCTGAATCCTATCTTGCTCAAACCTATTGGAAACTATAAGAGTGAAGTCTATGTCAATGGTAAATTTTACAGAAAAATGCATGCCAAAGAGTATTATGAAAAATTCACCTTAAAACAAGGACTATCTATATCAAAAAAAGCATTGGATTGTCTTATGAAAAAATATGATCTCGTAATACTTGAGGGTGCAGGCTCTCCAGCAGAAATAAACTTGCTAAAATACGATATAGCCAACATGAGAATGGCAGAATACTCTAACTCTCCTGTGATCATAATATCTGATATTGATAAAGGTGGTACCTTTGCAAGCATACTTGGAACTCTTTTACTCCTTGATAAAAAACACCAAAATCTCGTCAAGGGCTTCATCATAAACAAGTTTCGAGGAGACATTAACATATTGAAACCAAGCTATTCATTGTTAAAGAAAATGACATCAAAACCAGTGCTTGGAACTATACCTATTGTTAAACTAAATATTCCTGATGAAGATTCTCTACATTCAAATCCAAAACAGGTCTCATGGACAAGTAAATACATGAAAACACTAGATGAAGAAATAGAAAATCTAAGTAAAATAGTAAAAAAGAATCTGGATATGAAAAAAATTGGTGACCTGATAAATTGATCTTACTTCCATCCATAGTTGTTTTTGCAATAATACTTGATATGTTATTTGGAGATCCAAGAAATAAGTATCACCCTACTGTCTGGGTTGGAAAATTAGTAGGCAAAATAATACCAATTACAAGAACCAATAATCCAAAAAGCGAGAAACTTAATGGAATTATTCTTGTAATATCAACTATAACATTAGTATCTGTATCTATATTCTCATTTAGCTTAATTTTAAAATATATTGAAAACTTGGAGATGTCACAAATTTACAAAATTATATTTTTAATTTCTTCAGTAGCTATATCCGCAATTTTACTCAAAACTACTATTGCAATAAAGGGTATGGAATCTCACACATCAAAAATTATGGAATCTTTATCTAGGAATGATCTAGAAGATGCAAGAACAAGATTATCCATGATCGTAAAGCGTAGTACTAAGAATCTAGATAAACAACACATCATATCTGCCACGCTAGAAAGTCTTAGTGAAAACATAGTAGATGGAATCACAGGACCACTTTTCTATTTCTCATTTTTTGGTCTTGTAGGTGCATTTGCCTATAGAACTGTGAATACGATTGACTCTATGATTGGGTACAAAACGGAGATCTTCCAAAACCTAGGTTGGTTTGGAGCTAATTGTGATAAGATATTGAATTTCATTCCATCACGACTCACAAGTCTAGTGATGATACTCTCATGTGTATTACTTGGAAAAGACTGGAAACACTCTCTTATGATCATGAAGAGAGATGGACCAAGAACAGAAAGCCCAAATGCAGGATATCCAATGGCTGCTATGGCTGGGGCGCTTGGTATAAAATTTGAAAAACTTAATCATTATGTTTTGGGAAATGGAGATTTAGAAATAACAGAAACACATTTCAAAGAAGCTGTTTCCATAATGAAGACTACTGTTGCATTGTTTGTGGCCTTGTTTACGATTCCAACAATTTTGTTATTATCGTATTTTGGTTGGTGGTTATTTGTTTAGAGGAATAAAATCTGTAGTTTCTTTCTTAACCATTATTCCATCAAAGAATAGTGATCTTGATACTGTTGCAAAGAACATGTATCTATTTCCTATAGCCGGTGCAATAATTGGTCTGATTATTGGCGTTGCAGGATTTGGATTATCATCCATTATCCAACAACCCCTTATCACTGGTCTTCTGTTAACAGGCTCTCTTATGATCATTACTGGTATACATCATACAGATGCATTGTGTGACTTTGCAGATGGCATGATGGTAAAAGGAACAAAGGAGAAAAAACTTCAAGCTATGCGAGATCCTGCAGTTGGCTCTGCAGGTGTTGTTACCATTGTTTTGTATGTTGCAGGTATGATATTAGCAATCTCTATGATGAAAGGATTTGTACTACTTGAAGCAATTGTGCTAAGCGAACTTTTGGCAAAATTTTCTATGGTACTACAAGCAAACCGTGGGCAATCAGCTTGGCAAGGACTAAGCTCTCCATTTACACAATCAATGAAAGATCATAAAAAACTAGCAGTAGCAGCTGGATTGGCTATAATACCAACTCTGGCATTTGGTGGTACGGCTGGAATTTATGCAGTAATCGTAAGTATAGGAATGACTTTCTTGTTGCTATCTGTCTCAAACAAGAGCTTTGGAGGAGTTTCAGGAGATGTTTTTGGGGCTAGTAATGAACTTGTTAGACTATCTTCACTGTTGATTTTTGCATCAGTATGATAGCCCTTGTAATGTGTGGCGGCAAAGGAAGTAGAATGGAATCATCAGAGGAAAAACTTCTTCTAAAGTACAAAAAACCAATAATTGAGCATGTATTAAACGCACTTGAACAATCGCATTTTTTTTCAAAAATAATCTGTGTCACAAGTGACAATGCTCCAAAGACTCGTCAATTTGTAACCAAATTGGGTTTTGAAATCATGGAAACAGAGGGGCATGGATATTCTGAAGATTTGAGTAAAATACTTGCAAAGTTTGTTGAACCAGTTTTTGTGGTATCAGGAGATATGCCATTATTAGATCCAGCAGCTATAAGCAAAATAATGGAACTTGTAGATCCCAAAAATATCTGGAACAGTATAATAGTCAGAAAAAATTTTTTAACATCTTTAGGAATTGACGCAGAATTTTTTATTACAATAAATGGTGAAGACTATGCATATACTGGAATATCAGTTATAGATCCAACAAAAATTCATCTTGGAAAACCAGTCGATGAATTCTTTGTTATCTTTGACGATAAACGAGTTGCTATGAACCTTAATACGAAAAAAGATTACGACTTACTCTGCATTGCCTAAGATTTTTCCATTTATCTCTGCAATAGAACCCGTTGGTTCTGCTAATATATTACCACACGCTTTGCATGTGACAGTTGTTGATACGTGAGAATACACTACGCTTTCCTCTCCACATTCTTTACATTGTACTCTCTGGAACTTGCTACCTGGTTTTGGAATAAGGATTTGTGCTTTTTTCATTATGCTACTAGCTCCAACTTTCTTAGTCTTATTCCTGCCACATTAAATTTCTTTTTACATTCTGGGCACATCAAAATAGGTGTCATTTTTTTCGTAGTTTTTGCTGGTTTTGCTAACTTGGGGAATTTCTGACCTCCATAACCTTTCTTGTCTTCTGCGTGTCTTCTTTCACCAATTGCAGACCCTCTTCTCTTTCCTGCCTTGTATAAGGAGACCTTCTGCAGAGTATGCTTCTTACATTTAGGACAGTATCTTCTGATCTCCTTAGGCATGTTCATAAACAACGAACTTGGTTGACCGTAATTTAAACATCGCTTTCACTAATGAAGATCGTAACTTAAATGAAAACGAGTGGTAGGACTAGCATGGGAAAAAGCATGCTTGTTTTTGAAAAGTATGTTAAATCAGAAGCTACAAGACAGATGTATCAATATCAATTTGCAAGATTCTTGAAATGGGCCAAGATTAGCGATTCTGACGGATTATTACAACTAAAAGAGTCTTATCTACAAGAGATTGTTGAAGAGTATATTTTACATCTACGAACTAAACTATCACCAAATTCATTTCAAACCATAACTGCATCATTAGAACTGTTTTTCTCTATGAATGACAAAAACATCAACTGGAAAAAAATCCGTAAGATGCTACCTACTCTTGTCAAGAAATCAGGTTATGCCGCTTGGCAGACAGAAGATGTACAAACAATGCTAGAGAATACAACATCATTAAGAAACAAAGCCCTGGTTCATCTACTGGCTTCTACTGGATGTAGAGTAGGTGCCATACCTGATCTTAAGGTAAAAAATCTGTCTGACGTGTCAGACAGTTGTAAGGCTATTTTGTTCTATGAAGGAAGTAATGAGGAATATTTTGGATTCTTGACCCCAGAAGCAAGTAAGATTCTAGAAGAATATCTAGAAGAGAGAAGAAAAGATGGAGAACATCTAGATGATGAATCCCCATTGTTTAGAGAGTCTTACCAAATTGGTGTCCAAAAAGCAAGTCCAATATCTTTGGGTTCAATCTCTCAAGTTTTGCATAGACTTGTCAAAAAGATAGATACTCGAAAGAAAGTAGGTCACAGATTTAATATCATGATCTTACACGGATTCCGAAAGAGATTTGGTACTATAATCAAACTTGACAATAAGATAAGCTGGGCTGTAGGAGAGAGACTTTTGGGGCACAAAAGCTATCTAGATCCAGAGTATTTCAGACCTACCAAGGATAATCTGTTTAACGAGTTCAAAAAGGTAATACCTGATTTGACCGTTGGCGATTCTGAAAGACATAAGATTATCATAGAAAAACAACAAAAAGCGCTTGAAGAAAAGGATGCGCTAAGAAAGGATCTAGAAAAGGAGATCCGAGAACGTATGAAATTAGAGAAAGCAGTGAACGAATATCATAATAATGCACAACTTTTGAGGCTTACAACCCTATTTACTGACCCTCAAAATATAGAAAAATTAGCAGAGTTAATCAAAGACAAAAAACTAATCGACCCCTTCCAGTAAAAAAATTATTGGGGAACTCCAAATCTTGAACTAATCATCAAGTAGTTGGTACTAATTTACGTATGATAGGCGAAAGTCTTATGAAAATTTTTTTTCGGGGCAGTGTCTGTATTCTTACTTTTCATTCGTACAATGTAAATAATAAAGAAATAGAAAAAATAATTATATTCTAGCCGTGAGAAGTAAGATACCTTTTGTTACGTATATGCGCTTGTTTGGTCACGTTTGGTATCCACATACACATACACACAAACCGTGGGCGATTCGGTAACTAGTAGTATTATCCAAATTTGTGAACAAGTAAAACACTTGATAATTATTCTCTAGATTAAATTATCTTAGGACAAGAAGGAATTTAAAACTACAACATAATGGTGGCACACACACAAAGTCGCCGGCGATTAATCGTAATATGGTTCATGACCTTTTATCCAAACGTGAAGCTCACCATTCTGCGCACCCATTGGTTTGGATAATGGACCATCCTCTGACATTAATGGACGCATATACCGTTTTGCCGTTTCGGTAGATATGTCACAACGATAAGCTCCACTGTCAATTAACTCATCATAAGAATAATGAAAGTTGTTTTCCAACAGTTTCTCAGTTACAAACTTACGAAATAGTGGTTCTTTTTCTATATTCTTTTTGTACTCTGGTGATCCATCTCTTTGAATATTTAGTGCCTTTGAGGTTAACTTTCTATTACAGCTTAGGCAGAGTAATTTCATATTATCATTGGAAAGAGGCCTTTCGTATTTGATTTCATGAATCACAAGCATACCTGATTCCTCTATTGTTTTACGGCATAACTGACAAATCTCGCCATCTCGATGGACTAAAAGCGGATAAAAACGGTCACGTTCTTTCTTACTAAGGTTTCCCATTCTGATCAAGTCGATTTACAACTTGCTATAAAAGGAATTAAGAAATTTTCAAAACAAGATTTGATGAATAGAAATTTAAATTATGAAAAACGTAATTTAAAAATCACTAATTAATACATCACCTTTTTTTGAAACTTTCTTTGGTCTACTACAAAACACTCTTCTTTTAGGGTGACGTATTCCAAAATCTGTAACACCTTGATAGAATGGCAAACCTACACCCATTTCGTTGTATGTATTTCCAGGTGGAGATTGCCCCATTACTATTTCTGCAATGTTTTTTAATTTTTCTAATTTCAACTTACGATTGACCATAATTATTCTCAGCTTGTTGCATTATTACAGGAACTAGATTCTCAATAGTATCAAATGGGAGATTTGCCTTCAATAGAATTTTTCTAACACCCATTCTGATCTCAGCTTTTACTTGTTCTTGATTAATCCAATCAATGCCTGTATTCTTTTTTAGATAATTTGTTAATTCAATAGAAATATCTCGAAGTGTTTTATCAGACTCGATGTGTTCTTTTCCTTTTATTACAATATCATAAAATGCAATCTCCTCATCTGATAATTGCAGTACATCTTCTCGTTTCTTTTCTTCAGTTATTTCTTTTGCGACTTGTTCTAGTCTTCCCATAACAGTTTCATAATCTTCAAATTTTGCATGATACTTGCTTAGTGAATTTTCTATTCTTTCTTGAAATGATTTTTGTTTTACTAAATTTCGCTTAAACTTGGCTTTTATTGCATCATCAAGTAGTTTGTAGGCAAGCTCAACTTTGAGATTTTTTTGTGGTATTTTTTTAATATTTTCGATATAGTCCTTACTGAGATCTATCTTTTCATCATCATATGTAATATTGTAGAATTTTATCTTCTTATCAGCCGAAATTCCCTTTTCTACTAATTCCTGTACCGCATTTTCCTTATCTGGCGGGGCATAAGGTATACCTGAAATTGACTTTGCCATCATTCGCCTCATCTTTTGGAAGAATCTCAGGTGAGGTTCTACCTCAAGACAAGCTGGATCAGGTGTACATACGGCGTAGGCTTTAGTAAGTTCTGCCACACTCTGGATGAACTTTCTTTTCACCTCTTCATCATCTAGAATTTCCTCAATTGCCTGATCTAATAGTTTGCTTTCTTCTTCATTTGTTAGATTCTCAACATTTTCTATATCTGATACAAAGAAGCTTAGAAGTTCTTCATGTTTCTGCATCATATATTGTACAATCTCTTCTGTTGGAATCATTACTCCTTTTACATCAGAATAATTGTAATTGCTAAATGCTCGCTTCAAATCATCTGTAATTCCGATATAATCTACAATCAAACCACCTGGTTTGTCCTTCCAGACTCTGTTTACTCTAGAAATTGCTTGAATCAAATTATGATCTCGAAGTGGTTTATCAATATACATTGTATGAAGTAACGGTGCATCAAAACCGGTAAGAAACATATCACATACAATTAGTAACTCTAAATCATCATTTTCATTTTTGAATTTAATAATCAGATCATCTATCTCCTTTTTGTCCTTGTAATGTTTACTTACAATATCTTCTCTTTCTTGTTTTTCTTTTGATGTTTCTTCAGTTAATGATTTTGTTGAACCAGAAATGATACAAGTACACTTGGGAGCACCAGGAATTTTTGATATAATATCTGTATATCGTGCAGCAGCTAGTTTTGTCGAAGCTGCAAGCATTGCCTTTCCTTTAACAATTTTTTTCTTTTCATTAAAATGTTCCACTATATCTTTTGCAATTACTTCAATTCTGTCAGGATCTTCTAAGAGAATCTTAAGCTCAGACCATTTCTTTGATAAATGTTCTATTGCATCTGGATCTAATCCTTCAGTAATTTTATTAAAATCTGTACCAATCATTTTGTTTATCAAATGTAGCTGAACCTGTCTTCTCTGACAGCTAATCTCTACAGTTGCCTTGTCTCTTACGGCATCAGAAATTTTGTATGCTGATATTATATTGCCAAAAACCTGGGTAGTTGACTTGTCTTCCCTCTCAATAGGCGTGCCTGTAAAGCCTATTTTTAGTGCGTTTGGAAGGGCTCTTTGCAAGTTTTGAGCCATCTTTTTGTATTGAGAACGATGTGCCTCATCTGCTATGATGATGATATTTCGCCTGTCTGAGATCTTTGGATACCTAGCCATTCCTTCTTTCTCATCTTCTGTTACCTGGAATTTCTGAATTGTAGTAAAGATGATCTTTCCAGCTGGAACTGAAAGCTTTTCTCTTAAATCTAGTATAGATTCAGCCTCTAAGATTGCAGTCTCTGGTTTTGGATATGGAAATCCAGCCAGTATGAAAAAATCGTTTAACTGTTCATCTAGATCTCTTCTATCAGTTAAAACGAGAAATGTTGGATTTTCTAATTTTTTTATTTGTGATAAAATATTGGTATACAAAATCATTGTTAATGATTTTCCACTACCTGTAGTATGCCATACAACACCAATTCGGTTTTCATTTTTTTGTGAGAACACATCTAATGTTTGTTTTACAGCTGTGTTTACTGCAAGATATTGATGTTGTTGAGCAATTTTTTTAATAACATTCTTACCATCACTTTCGTATTCTAAATAATTTTGAATTAAATCAAGCAAAGTCGATTTTTCAAACATTAACTTTTGCATTAATTCTAGTCTATTTGCTACTTGTTTATCGGGGTTTAGAGGATCATTCCAATCAGAGAATCTCTCAAATGGTGCAGTCATGGTTCCATATTTTGCCTTTGTCCTGTCACTAATTACTAGAAATGTATTATAATAGAAAATTTTTGGAATGTACTTTTGATAATCCTTACGTCCAAGCTGATGATAAGCATCAAGAATGGTAGCACTCGTATTTGTAGGATCTTTGTATTCAAGTAAGACAAGAGGTATACCGTTTATGAAAATAGCATGATCTATTTTTTTTAGTTCATGTTGTCTCACGTAAAACTGTCGTACTGCCAAAAAATCATTTTCATTTACTTTATCAGGATCAAATTCAATTAGTTTTAATGCATAGTATGTTGTTTTACCATCTTTTTGGTAGGCGACTTTAACACCGGATAAGAGCATTTGATAAAATTCTCGATTATTTTCTATCAACGAGGGCTGAGATAGACCGTCTATCTGCTGTATAGCTATATCGTAGACGTCTTTGGGCAGACCCGGGTTTAACTGCTCAAGTTTTGTTCGTAATCTACCCTTGAACAGTACTTCGTATAATGATTCTCGTTCTGCATTTTCCTTTCCTGGATGAATATTAGGACCATAAATGATCTCAAATCCTAATTCTGCAAATGTTCTCTCTGCTGGTTTTTCCACTAGCTGTTCTTCATTTAATTCAGATGGACTCATACTCTAATTTCTCCTGACATTAGTTTTGGAAGAAGATAGTCACGAATATTCTTCAACATTCTAATATTTTCATAATTCTTCTGAATTAGTGAAATAATTGGTTTACTAATTTTGCTAAAACTTTTAATTAACTCTTGAGACGGTAGTACTATTTTAAATTCGGATAATGTCCCCAAATAAATTCCAGGCTGACCGGTAGGATTAATGTTGGCATAAAGAAACTGTTCAAATTCTATTGTGTTTAAAAGACAATAAAGAAAAACAAAATCTATTTTATCATTAGGTCTCAGGACAGCAATACTTCTCTGCAATGAAAATGGTAAATCAAACTCTTTTACAATTCCAATATTTCCAACTGTACCTACAATTGTAAGTAGTATATCATCAGATTTAATCTCCCAATATTTGTGAATCTTTTCATATTCTTCTTTTGTTATGTAAGTACAATTTGTAAAATCTATTTCAAAATGTTTCAGATCTGATGCGCCGGCTATGAACTTTATACCTTCTTTAACCCTTTGTGGAGGATTGTGGCTACCATCTTTTAGTAATGATAAAACTTCTTTAAGAGAGCAAACTTCCCATCCTTTTGGTATCTCTCCTAACTCAGAATCAACAAACTCTGTCTGTCCATCAAAATCAATAAACCATGATTTGAAGATTGATTGAATTATTTTTTCTAATATTTCATTTTGTCTTTGTAAAAACCAAACTTTATCGTCTAAAGATGAAAGAATTTTTGCTATTTTCCTTTGAATAAAAATATCTGGGAATGGAATTTCAACATCTAATATTGCATCTGGACTTAAGTTTGGTTGACCACTTCCATTTCCCGCATCAAATAAAATCTGCTCGTAATAGGGCGAAGAAATAATCTGATATAGAAATTCCTTATCAAGACTATCTGATTCAATAATAAATTTACCTACGCGTTGATTAAGTAAGACTTTTTGATTTGAGGAAAGACGCAATTTTCCTACTCTGCCAACTGATCCTTGACCAGTCATAGCTATCAATAGGTCTCCATTCTCAAGAAAGAATTTTCTTAGTTTTTCTGTTACTTTTTCATTTGGAAAATATTCTACATTTGATAATGTAACTATTCTATTGTTTACATTTTTTATTTTAACAACTGGTATTCCATAAGAACCTAAATCTTTGCTTTTAAAGGCATATCCAGAGAATACAATAGCTCCACTTCCAATTTTTTTCATTGAATAGACTAATTCAGATCTCAAAACCAATCTCTTTCAAATTCTTACGTATTTCTTTGTCTAATTCTTTTGATTTTTCTGACAAGTTAGCATATTCTTTTACTAATCTCTTCATTTTATCTTCAAATGGTTCATCATCTTCCTCAATGTCTTCAGCACCAACATATCTGCCAGGTGTCAAAACAAAATTATTTTTTGCAATCTCATCTTTTGTAGCTACTTTGCAATATCCAGAAACATCTTCATACTTTGGATAGCCTTTCTCTCCGATATACGATCGATAAGTTCCAGAAATTTTCTGTATTTGATCTTCTGAAAATTCATTTAACACTCTATCTACTTTGGTAAAGATCTTTCTTGTATCAATAAATAGAGTCTGACCATTTCTCTTTCTTGTCTTACCATCATTCTTGTTTTTAGTAAAAAACCAAAGGCAAGCTGGAATTGTAACAGTAAAGAAAAGATTTGTAGGAAGTGCTATCATGCAATCAACCCAATCAAATTCTACTAGTTTTTGTCGAATCTTTCCTTCAGTTCCACCAGCTGACATGGAACCATTTGCCAAAACAAGGCCCATCCTACCATCTTTTTCATTTAAATGGTATAGCATGTGTTCCATGAACGCATAATTTCCACCTGGTTTGCTTGGTGAAGGCACTCCAAGCTGTGAAAATCTCTTATCATCTTTTAGGTGATCATATCCCCATTCTCTGAGATTAAAGGGAGGATTTGCCATGACTCTATTAGCCTTTAGATTCGGGTATGGATGCTCCAAAAGACAGTCTGCACGCGTGATATTCTTACTTTCAATACCCCGAATTGAGAGATTCATCTTACAGATACGCCAGATTCCAGTCTGTTTCTCTATTCCATAAATTGAGATTCCTTTTTTACTAGTACCATTTTTGTGAGCATCCAAAAACTTGACACTCTGAACAAACATTCCTCCAGAACCACAAGTTGGATCATATATTATCCCCTCATATGGTTCTAAAATCTCAACGAGTAGTCTTACTATAGATTCTGGTGTGAAAAATTCTCCACCTTTTTGACCTTCTTTTTTAGAAAACTTTTTCATGAAAAATTCATAGATTCGTCCAAACGAATCTTTTGCAATCTCTGTTTTTTTACCCGGAGATATGGTATCAAATAATTCTATTAACTGTTGCAAGTTCTGATTTGGAATGGTAGAGCCAGAAAATATCTTTGGAAGTACATTTTCTAGTTCTGGATTATCTTTTTCAATTTCAAGTAACATTTTATCAATTGCAATTCCTAGATTTTTTTCACTTGAAGCTATTTTGCGAAGGTTTGACCACTTGTCACCGTCTTTTAGATAGAATATGCCTTTTGATGTGTATTGATCTTTGAGATTTAGTAGATAATTCCTTTCTTTATCTGTTTTACAGTAGTTAGGGCTCTTTGGATTTTTACTTTCTTCTTCTAATTCTTTTTGTCTTTCATCAAATCTATCTGAGATGAATTTTAAGAACATCAAACCTAAAGCAATATACTTGTACTCTGATACTTCGACTGAGCTTCGAAGCTGTTCAGCAGTCTCCCAAAGCTTGTCCTCCAAACTCATCTCTTCATGATTTTTAGATTTTGATTTAGCCATAACCCGACATCTTTTAAGATATGTTGTATTTGACACCTTCTTTAATCAAAACCATATTTTTTGACACTTTTTGATATAATTCTGGATGTACTGTATGTACAGGATAGAGTGTTTTGGCTCCAATTTCCTTTACTGCCTCAAGAAGGTCTTGCCCTCTAGCATGCCCTGAGCAATGGCTTTGGAACTTGTTCATACCAAAGTGTTCAAGCCAGGCGTCAATTCGTTCCTGGGATAGTTCCTGTTCTTCATTATATGGCTCAGATGCAGAGTGTATGTACAAAGCACCAGTCTTGGGTTTCATATCTATCAAGGCAGTAAAACTGTAAAATCCAATGGCGCAGAGTACCTTGTTGGGTCTAGCTGCAATTTGTTCTGCAGTCCATGTATTATGCAAATCAAGAAATTCCTTATCATTTCCCTTATAATCCGAGTCAGAATACGAACCAGAACCACGTTTTGGAAGATAAATTATGATATTTTCATCATCAATGTTTGGTACATCCAAGTGTTTATCCTGAGATAAATATTTCAAAAAGTAAGCATCATTAATTTTTACAACAAATTTTCTATCATTTTCTTTTGCTATGTTAAAAAATGTTTTTAGTCTATCAACATCTTTGAAATTAAAATCAGTAAATACTAGATTTTCAGATTCTGCAACCTTTTTTCCAGATTCTTTGTAGACCTTATCTTCACTTTCTTCTTTTGCTTCGTCCGCAATTCTAGTTCCCTCAGTTATCAGAGCAATTGGTTTTACTTCTTTTGCTTTCTGGATAAAATCTCGAGTCATATCAGAATGAGTACCATGTAATCTAATATCTCCGGTATACACAATCGGTCCTTCTGATGTGTAAATGATAAAACCATATGCACCAGGAACAGAATGATCTACATGAATTGGTTCTATCTCAAGTGAACCAATCTTAAATTTGTCACCAGTTCTAAATTCATTGATCTCTCTTGGAATTGGTTTATCTTTAATATTGTATGGCCTTGGTTTGTAATTTAGAATTTCTCGCTCTATTGTTCTTGAACCCCTCTCTTCTAATGCTTTTAAGATAAGATGGCATGCTGCGCCCATGTATACTGGAATATCTTCATGTAAAAATGAGATGTAATCTGCATGATCAGAATGAGCATGAGATAAAAGTATGGCATCTATCTCAGGTTTCTGGGGTTTTCTTCCTGCCATTACCATGAGGTCGTCTCTGTAAACTCCTTGAATGTCTGGTACGAGTCCCATAGTAAGAAAATCTACTATACCATTTGATGTTCTAGGATTGATATATTCTTCAAAATACCTGGCGCGACGACTGAAGCTCTTGCCAAAATCTAGAAAAACTTTGGTGTCCTTATCTTCTAGGAGTATTTTATTCCCACCAATTTCGTTTACCCCACCATAGAAAGTAAGACTAGTCATTTCTCATTGTTCTATAAAATAAGTGTCTTAAATCAGATCCTTTTCTATCTATTAGTACAAAAGAAAGAATCAAAATCAATTGGTAAAATACGACTTATTCTATATTGTCACTCTTTCCGATATTATGTCTTGCACAGAGAATCTGTACGTTATCGGGAGTTATTGATGCACCACCTTTCGAAAATGGAATGACATGATCAAAGTGAAGATTATTTGTGGAACCACACTTGATGCATTTTCCTTTATCTCTTTTCCATACTTCTCTTTTGACCCACGTCGGAATTATTCTTCGATGCTTCAAATCTATTGGATTATTTGAATTTGTTAAAACTGAATCTTCTGTTGCTTCAAGCTTAAACATAAAGACATTTCTAGTATCATCTTTCTCTTTCCAAGAATCAGTTAATTTGAAAACTCCATTATATGTCCAAATTCCTGGTCTAATCTTTTCATACACTTTGACCAATTCAGCTGGTCTTTTCTTAGCTTTATAATCATGAGCAGCCTTGTAAAATTTTCCGTTTTGAGTTAACGTACCTTTAGGAGTAGAGCCTTGTTGATCAATCGATTTTGGATTAGAATTTTCTTTTGTTCTTGGCATATCATGTCCTTCATATATTATGGTAATTCCTCCATCTTCAATTCTATCTCTATAGGGGGCATTACTTGCTCTTGACATTAGAATTACAGAATAATTTTTTCCCAATCCAAAATTCATACCTCTTTGTAAAACGACATCATTTTCTCTTCTACACATTTCATTAAAAGAAAAAATATCATCTGTCATATTCACAAGAACGATCTAAATCAGTTTGCAATAAAAGTTAAGTCTTTGCCACTTGATAACGTATGTGTATACAATGGTACTGTTAAGGACGCAAAAAACCGATTCATGGGATCAAGTTCTCAATACCCTTGTTAATGAACAAGATTTTAAGAATCAGATTAACTCACTTGGTTTCTTTCTAAGTGATAAACCATTCAAGGAATTTTCTAAGAGATATAACTTTACACCTGATCAAAATACTGCAAATTATCTTTCAATAGATTTTTGGTCATATCAATCCCCTATTCTAAGAGAAAAGAATCTGTATGTTCTAAGGACAGGTAGTGGTAATTTTATGATACTTGATGAGACACAATTTGCCAAGCCTTATCTTGATTTGAATACCGCGAAATATACCAAACTAAAGCCCATCTACGATGAAGAATTTTCAGATCTCTTGAATGCATTTATGACAAGACAAGAAAACGCTGGTCTAGAACAACTCAACATATTGGGTGTTTATGATTCTCTTGTAAAAGAACTCTTAGGTAATGTAAAATGGTATGTAGGTCCGCGTGGCAACAAACGCTCTCAGTTTAAGGTATATGCAAACAAGAAAGGAAATGACATACAACCAATTTATGACTTTGATGGTCAAGAAGAACTTGATTATACTATATGGACTAAAGATCACATTTTATTGTTTGAGGCAAAATCATTATCACAAAATAAAGGATTAGATATTGGTTGGCATAAAATTGCTTATCCTGCATCAAGATTTAGAAAATACGAAAAATACAAAATCATTCCAATCTATTTCTTAAAATGGAATAATGTAATCCACCTATTTGTATTTCCAATTTTCAAATTTCATAATGATGGAATTATGATAAATGATCCAGAATCCATTATACCTACATCGGTATTTAGAATAGATTTGACTACTACGATTGCAGATTTTTAAAATATGTTGTATATGAAATATATGAGATAGTTTTTGTATTTGAGATATACTTGATCTATTGAATATTTTTCTTATATTGAATAGATTTGGTAGATACCAGATGCAGTTTTCCTTTACTGTCTATTTTTACTTCAAATTTTGGAATCTCACCAAAAACCTCAATCCATTTCTTATCAAGTGAAATTAGAATATGTTCATCAAAAAGAAATGAATCGTATATTCCTAGGTTTTTCATCTCTTAATCTTGTTCTATAGAAAGTAACTCATGTTTATAATATTGATGAACTTAATTCTGTAAACCTTATCTCTTCTTACGATAAATCGTTATCATTGGGAAGTAGAGCTATAATCGATAATGACATCCTTGGTTGGGGTATACATGTAAAGGATCTCATCAAGGAAGAATATGAGGAAATAATCCTGGTAGGTTCAATCAATGAGCTACCACCTGAAACAAAAGATGAGAAAATTGGTGGATATTGTTATGAAAATGGATGCGATCTGTTTACTGGTGATAAAGAAGCTCATACCAAGTTTTTTAGAGATGCAAGAATAGAATCAGTAATCATAACACGATATGCAATATATGACAAGGGAAAGCGACCAGTGTATAGAATACAGATAATCCAACGATAGAATAGGTAAATGCTACTAGGATTCATTACAATTTCATTAGAGAGCAGGAAAGTATCAAAAATTATTTCTGTTAAGTTTCGGGGATTATGCAAAATCTTTTCAAAAATTTCTTTATTTGATTTCAAAAACACATATGTTTTTCATCAATACGAAAAAGCAAAACCCAATCCTTATAGCAATAGAGGAACTCGATCTTGATAATGTCAACAGACTACCTCGAGATTTTCAAAACGACCTTCTCAAACAACTACGAATTGATTCGATGGATAATGTTCGTATTTTTAGGGGCGTCATTAAGTGCAGCAGCCTTTCAAATACTAGGAACTGACTTTTTCCAAATTCCAAATCAATTACAGAATCAACAATATACTGTACAATACTTGTCTAACTCACTACTGACGCAGACCAATCAAACATTACACGAACAGACTCAGAAACAATTAGGAGACGCACAACAATTATTTGCTATTTATGCCGCAAGACTGATTTTATTCCCAGTTTTACTTTTTATCATACCCATTGTAATATCTTTAGTCTTAACCCGAGTACATCCAGACAAGAGAATTGTACCTCCCCTGTATATGCAAATTATAGTATTTGCATACTATCTTTTGTATGCGTTATTTCACGGACAACCTTCGGAGATTCAACAATCAATTTCTATCCTAATGTTAGTTTTTGTTTATACTATAATGATTCCTCAATTACAGGACAGGATCGTTCTATGGGTCACAGGGTATACTGCACATAGTGAAGATATGATAAGTTATTCATTTAGAGCAAGAACAAGGTTGGAAAGAATAGAGGAAGTACTTACAAAAGATCCATTTAAAACACAACTAAGAATTTTAGCAACACCTGAAGACACAAATCGTGGGGTAGAATTAAAGACTCCAAAATTTTCACGTTTTATGACCGTGATTGAATTAGAAAAAAACCCAAGAAATGATGATGAAACGTTCATCAATGTTGTATTTTTTGAAAAAGGTCAGTATTACTTTAAAGATTCTGAATCTATAAAAGAAAAAGCCATTGATAAAATAGAATATTTGAAAAATGTATTAGAGAGACCAGAACATATGATAAAATTTGAAGAAATAAACAATAGTCATGCTGAACATGTAAAAAATTCTATACTTGATGATACAAGAGGTGTTTACCAACACTTAGGTGTAGTTACCAATGAAGGAAAATTCAAAATTGCCCTATTTTGTATTGCTATTGGTATAGCATGTGGATTCTTTTTCATAATAAAAGATAATACTAATGGATTTATTACATTAACAATAATTATTTTGTATGTGGTCTTTGAACTTCCACGTAGACTGATAGAAAAAAGAAGAAAGAAGTAACAATCTATATCTCGATGTAATTACTGCTTGGATAAGCTAGATTTAGGGCAAAACAAGATGGAAACTTTAATCAAGTTGTCTTATAAGAAATACTAGAAGTAAAATGGGAAATTATTGGAAGAGAAGATTCTTCCAAGAACGAAGAAAAATGCGTCAAAAAAGAAAACAGATGAAAATATTATTAAGTATTACAATTGCCTTCGCATTAATCTTCGGTGGATTGTTTGTGATTGGATATACCGGAAAGCAAGCAGAACAACAAGCAACACAGACTGCTAATTCTTTCTATGCCCAATTAGTGAATTGGATTAATACCGTCCAAAATGAAATAGCAAGTATCTTTGGCGTTATTATTGTAATCTTAATCATCCTGTTCTACATTTGGATGATGATTCCAAAAACAGAAACAACGGGTACTGCTGGTGGGGGTTATTGAACAAACCACGAAAATGAACACCGAGAATTTTTGATCATCAGATCCCGATTTCTGAACAGTAGTAATTTTCAACTTCCGTTAATTGAGGGTGTTAGTTCTTCGTGTTAACTAGCGGGAGTTACCAACATGATTTTCCTGATGCATATGTGTAAGAATAGTTTGGTGAATAAGGTTCTTCAAAGTCTTCTACTATCACCAATCTCTGAGAATCATATGCAATACCAAGCGATACTGAGATGTGACTAGGGTTCAATATGTTATCACGATGTCCATTTCCTTGATCCGCATCTTCATACATCATTCTATAATTAGCATCTAAAATTGATTTGTCTGGTGTCATGTAATCTGTACCAGAACCGCCTGCTAGATTCTCTGCAACAAGAAATAACTGATCACCAGCTCTCTTGTATCGCATTATTGGATCATCACCATTATCTGAAATATGGTGTATGCATCCTTCATTCACTAAAACAACGGCATAAAGTTGTGATGCCTGAGCATTGCCTAATGAAACTGGGCGTACTCCATTTTGTTTTCTATAATTGTTAATATCGTCTAATGCGATTTGCCTTAATTCAGCCAAGCTTAAAGATGGTGTTTCAGGCGGGTTTCGTGTTGCTGGTGTTGGTATTATTGATGGTTCTTCAGTAGTGGGTATTTGTGAAATTGAATTAGGAAGATTATTTACAGTTTTTACGATTTGTGGTGGTGCAGTAACTAGAAATGTAGAAACCTGTTTTGTTAAATTTGGAATTTCTTTTCCTACTGGTGTATTATTTACAGTATTGGTAAATAATCCCATATTTTGATAAACAAGAAATCCAATAAGGACTAAAACAGCACAGATTGAAGCGTTACGAATTTTCCTCTTTGAACCATGAGTTAGCCATTTTCTATGACCGCATCTAGCACATTTTAGCTTCCCATTATGCCACTGATAATGATGATGGCATTTTCTCACTGAATTTCTTTTGTTGCTAACCTAATGAGATTTTCGATCTTACCTATTGGTGTTTTAGATTCCTCTAACTATTACTACTAGATTTGATGAATTCTTGAATTAGTTACTCAAAGCACGTTTTCTTTCTTCTTTCAGCCTGACAATCTCTGCATCTTTTACTGCTATCTCTGTGTCTTTTTGTCGTATCACTTCTTCTTTCTGAGAGATGATGTTATCTCTTGAATAGATAGTGTTTCTAAGTATTTGATTTTCGTTCTGTAATGCATCGATGTGTTGTCTTTTTGCTTCGTTTTCTGCTTCAAGGCGTTGGATCTTAGGTTTAGTAAGCACGTATGTTATTCCAGCACCTACAGCTCCACCTAGAATTCCTACTCCTGCGTTGGACATATTGAATCCAAAGTAGTTTTTATGAGATTTAAACAATTTAATACAATCCAGAGGGTGTTTCGTAGTTTTACTATATGTCGCAAGTATTAGCGATCTGAATTAATTTTTTATCTGTTATCGATTTACATTGTTTTCCCATTGTAATGGACGTAGATTTGAAATATTATCACTACCTCCACTTGCAACTGGAAGAATATGATCTATCTCCCATCCATGTTTAGAATCTCTATTACCATATTCTTCCCATTTTATGACTGAGCCAAAATGATCCCATCTCCATTGATTTGGATCATAATTGGGGATAACTCTACCTTTTGCCCAAACCGCTCGTATTATATCATCAGAAAAACTCATGTAATTATTTACTTTCTATGCATTTAACGGATGTGCTTACAAAGAAAATAACATTATAGAAATTCTAAGTTTCTGAAAATTAACCTAATTTAATTTTAAAAAATAACATCTGATCTGGAATTTTTGAACCACTTATCCTTGTCTTGTCAATCATGAGCAACTAATCCAATTCCAGTACTAGACTATGATTAGCAGAGTTTTCGTAACAAACCTTTTGAGTAAGTATAAGCTCGATCTCTTGGGGAGTAAAAAACAACAGATTCTTGTATGGTATGAGTTTGTTACAATAAATTTATGAAAATAGGCGATCATGAACTAAATGAGACTGATTCTATAGAGGCAAATAGGATTATCAGTGAATTTCTGAATCAACCCAGTTCTATAATTGGTGGTGATCGATCTTATGGCAATGGACGATCATTTCAAGAGGATAAACAATATCGATTAAACATAGATAATACTCGATATATTGGACTAAAACTCGAATATGACAAGGGTTTCAGGCACGAAAATGAGTTTCTAGTTAGAGATATTAGAATGAAAATTGGCTTACCCAATTCAACAATCAAAAGAATCAATGGATTTCCTATGGATGGCCAAAAATGGCGAGAGGGTGAATGCCTACTTTCAGATTGGGATGTGATCGGTCAAAGAATCGATCTTCAGAATTTAACTCCAGCAATGGTATCTCAAGATAAAGTTGTATTCTTAGAAGAACTTGGAAAAAACTCCGCTCTTAGTTATACTCTAGGTATATGGGATAGAAGTGCCAATAATTTTGTTTGGGATAAAACAAACAAGAAGATAATCTCTATCGATCATGAAGCTTTAACTGATAATGAAATTGATGTGAGTATTACAGCAAGCCTAAGTAATATTATGATGAAATTTTTTGGTCCAAATTGGTATACTGATAAAGATTCAAGATTAACATTTGAATCTGGTTTTAATTCCATTTGGGCAGAAATTGTCAAACAACGTAATGATATTGTGATTATTTATGATAATTATACAATAGGAAAAAAACACCTATTTTTACAAAGAATTTCTAAATCATCAGCTGTTCCATTATCTCTGATCATGATGCAATAATACGATATGTTACTGCATTAAGATTGTCGTTATCTACTTTGTCAATTATTGCTTTTTTTGCAGTATGGAATTTCTGTAATAATTCTTTAAAATCTTCTTCAGCTAACCTATTGAATATGGTTGCATCAAGATTTCCATAATTAATAGATTCATCTCTGATCGGGGGTAAAAATGAAACTGCTGCTAACTTCTTTTTTGCTTTTAGTGATAAAATCTCTGGAATAAGCTCTTCCAACGTTGAAACATGAATATTTGTAATTGGTGTTTGTTGAACATCACAATATAGACTAAGAATATTGTTTTCTACGTTAGATACTGCCTGGTTAAATATCGTTTTCCAATGATCCACTTGAGTTTCATAATAAGGATCATGATGTAGTATTCTTACTCCTCTTGCAAAAGTCTTGAAAATTTCATTTGAATCGTTTTGTAATCTGTCTCCAAATTCATTAATTTTTTTTGCTTTAACAATGGCTGATAATAACTCAACAAAATCTAAGTAATTATATTTAAAATTGGAAAATAAAGGTTCATTTGGCAAATCACCTATTGTTTCTTCTAAAATTGTTATTAATTGATTAGATTTGAGATGAGTATTAGGATCTCGATAGAAATTATCTAATGCTGCGGCGAATCTACTTTTAAAAGATAGATAAAATCTATATGGTGCATCAGTCGTATAGATGTCATCTATGAGTGTTGCAGAGCTATCAGAATATGATTCATTAATAATTTGATTTATGTGTGACCTTATATTTTGAAGAAACTCATCATGTTCAATGATTCTGGATTTTTCTGTCACAAGTCCTTTATCAGTTTCTTGAATTATTTTTTCTGTTTTCATTTCATCTTTTAATTCTAATATGAGTGGAGAGTATGGTCCATGTTCATACCAATAGAATTGTAAAATATCTTCCATTGTAGTGCCCAAAACATATTTTTTTATTTTATAGAGAATCTTTAGAAGTGAGGTATTTGAAAGAGGATATTTTTTCTTAGAAAAGAAGGCAGATGTGGTATACCGAATTAGTTCTTTGGCTATTAATCGAGATTCCACTTATTCTTCCCTGCCCTTGTAGTTTTTAAGGATTAGGCAAACTAACATGCCTATAATTGGTTTTACCCTATTTTCAAGTATTCCATAATTTGTTAGTAATACTTTTCTAGAAGCTGACAAAAAATCCATAACTACCTAAAACAGCCAAAATTGGGAAAATTTGGACAGGAACTTAAACTCCTGAATAAATGCTAATTTTCCATAAATCTACAGTTTTCCAAAAACTTCTTTAAATTACGGTCTGCAAGGTTTAAACATCGCTTTAATAGTGTACACTACTACATCTTCCCTGTGAAGGCTACTCACCTTGCCTCAATGATTTCAACACTAAATTCTGTCGCAATGGGTGAGAGTCATGCTGATATTGTTCTAAAAAATTGCAAACTAGTTAACGTCTACACCAGGGAAATAATTCCTGATACTCATGTTGCAATAAAAAAAGATAGGATTGCCTATGTTGGAAAAGATGCTACACATACAGTAGGTAAAAAAACAGCAGTAATTGATCTGGAAAATAAGTACATAGCACCTGGCTTTGTGGATCCGCATATTCACATAGATCAATACTTGATTCCTTCTGAACTTGCAAAAAAATCGCTTCTATGTGGTACCACTGCTCTATTCTCTGATCCAATAGATATTGTAAGTGTCTGTGGCTACAGAGGATTTCATGAATTTGTAAAAATGACAAACAATCTACCATTGAGGGTATTTCATGTTATTCCTGGGGGATTGCCTGTAGATAGAAAATTCAGTCATGCCAAAACAATGAGTGCTACTGAACAAAAGAAGGCATTCAATCTAGAAAACGTAGTAGGTCTGGGTGAAGTATTTTCATGGACCAAAGTAACTACGAGAGATCCATATACCATCCAAACATTGTCCACCATTTTGAAAAATGACGGAATCATAAATGGTCATACTGCTGGAGCAAGCGATAAAAAACTCAATGCTTACATCGCGTCTGGAATTTTTTCATGCCATGAACCAATAGATTATGATCAGTTGATGGAACGACTAAGACTTGGTATGTGGGTCATGATGAGGGAAGGTTCTATACGAAGAGATCTTGATAAAATAATTCCAAACGTCTTGTCACACAAGACCTATTTTGATAGATTGATGTTCTGTACAGACGGAGTAACTCCAAAAGACATTGCAGAATTTGGTTTAATTGATCACTGTATACGAAAAGCTACAACACTAGGAATGGATGTAATTGATGCTATAACAATAGCATCAAAGAATTGCTATGAATATTATGGAATGAGCAAGGATTGTGGTGGAATAGCTCCAGGCAAGCTAGCAGATATTGTTGTACTGGATAACCTGGAAAACATAAAGCCAAACAAAGTCTTTGTTGGAGGAAGGTTGGTAATAGCTCACGGTAACTTGGTATCAAAAATAACTACTAGTACTATACCAAACTGGCTCACCAAAACCATGAAAACCAGAAAATTCACCGAAAAGGACTTTATCATAAAAAGCAGAAATAATTCAGAACAAGCTCTGGTTATAAAACTGGATACCGAAATTATAACACGTAAAGATCAGGAAGAACTTGAGGTAAGAGACGGGAATGTTACAGCTTCTCAAGAAAAGGACGTATGGAAAGTTGTTGCCATAGATAGAACCTATGGTAGTGGCAAGTATACCACCGCATTTCTAAAGAATTTTGGGGCCAACATTGGAGCATTTGGATGTACCCAAAGCTTTCATGAAAATGATATGATGATCATAGGATCAAACGAGAAAGATATTGCATTCGTGGCAAATAATCTAACAAAAATGGGAGGAGGCATGCTTGCTGCAAAAAATGGTAATATCATCTGTAAATTAGATCTGCCTGTTGCAGGCTTGATATCTAAGGCATCATTTGAAAAAATATTGCCAGAATATGAAGCGATTGATTCAAAAATAGTGGATGCTGGCTGTAAATTTAAAAACCCGCATTTGATACCTCTCTTTTTGCCGTTTCTTGCACTACCAGAAATACGTATACTTTACAGTGGAGTAGTGGATGTAAAAAATAGGACATACTTGAAGGTCATCAACCGATAAGATATTAAATGGGAAAATCAGGATACGAAGTCAGAGATTAATTTTGGCATCGATTCAACAAACACCCCAAGGTCCTGTGTTGGTACTCAAAGAGAGTGCACTACAACAAAAGGGCAGGGATGCACAAAAAAACAATATTGCTGCAGCAAAATTGGTTGCAGAATTAGTTAGAACAAGTCTTGGTCCACGTGGAATGGACAAGATGTTGGTTGATTCACTAGGCGATGTTACTATTACAAATGACGGTGCTACTATACTCAAAGAGATTGACGTACAGCACCCAGCTGCAAAAATGATGGTTGAAATTTCAAAGACTGTAGATAATGAAGTAGGAGATGGAACAACATCTTCTGTGGTCTTTGGCGGTTCTCTTTTAGCAAAAGCAGAGGAGCTTCTTGAAAAAGATGTCCATGCTACAGTAATAATAGAAGGATTCCAGGCAGCTGCAGAAAAAGCGCTATCGCTTCTAACTGAAATCGCAAAACAAGTAAGCCCAAATGAAAAAGAGATCCTACTTAAGGTAGCAAAGACAAGCATGGAATCAAAACTAATATCAGAAGACAGTGGTATGCTCTCAAAGTTAGTTGTAGATGCCATCCTACAAGTAGTAGAAAAGGAAGCAGATGGTAATAGAGTAGATCTTGATAATATCAAAGTGGAAAAGAAAGCTGGCGGTTCTATACGAAATACACAACTTATCAAAGGTATAGTCCTTGACAAAGAAGTAGTTCATAGTGGAATGCCAACTAAGATAGAAAAGGCAAAAATTGCATTGCTAAATTCTGCACTAGAAATTGAAAAGACAGAGATGAGTGCTGAAATTAGAATTACTGATCCAACACAAATGCAAATGTTTCTTGAAGAAGAAAATAGAATGCTCAAATCAATGGTTGAAAAAATTCATGAAATTGGTGCTAATGTTCTGATCTGCCAAAAAGGCATTGATGATATAGCTCAACACTATCTTGCAAAGCAAGGAATACTTTCAGTTAGAAGAGTAAAAGAAAGTGATATGGGAAAACTTGCAAAAGCAACTGGAGGTAGAATTAGTAGCAATATTGATGACATGACCTCTAAAGACTTGGGAACCGCAGAGTTAGTAGAACAACGAAAGGTAGAGACAGAAAAATGGGTCTTTATCGAAGGCTGTAAGAATCCAAAAGCCATCACACTTTTGATTAGAGGCGGTTCGCAAAGAGTAGTTGATGAAGTTGATAGATCACTTCATGACTCACTGATGGTAGTAAAAGATGTTATTGAAAAACCAGCAGTAGTGGCAGGAGGTGGAGCCCCAGAGGAATATCTTGCATCACACCTAAAGGATTGGGCTGATAGATTCGAAGGAAGAGAACAACTTGCAATAAAGAAATATGCCGAAGCATTGGAAGTGATCCCACTTACTATTGCCGAAAATGCAGGAATGGATCCAATTAACACGATGGTGACTTTACGTGCAAAACAATCACAAGGAAAGAAATGGACTGGAATAGATGCAAGAAACACACGCGTTGCAGACATGTACTCACTTGATATCATTGAACCAGTTGCAGTAAAAGAACAGATAATCAAATCTGCAACAGAAGCAGCATGTATGATATTAAGAATTGATGATGTAATTGCTTCATCAGGTGGAAAGAGTGGCGGAAAGATGCCACCGATGGGTTAAACCATCATATGTTAGAAAAATTACGCAATCTTAAACTCAATAATTCCATTGTTGTTCTAAATGATTTCTTCCTTGATAGGATAATCAAGATACAAAATTTAGAAAAATTATACAGTCAAGTTTTAGAAAAATCCAGATTGGGCGGAAGTATACGTGGAATATTACAAACAGATCTGAAAGGTGGAAATGCAACCAATGTTGCATATGCACTTGCTCGCCTTGGATGTCCTGTATCATTAATTACTGTAGCAGACAAGACAAGCTCACAAATACTAAAAGAAACATTTTCTGATCTTGATAAGGCATCACTTTTCATAATTGATGGAAAGCCTGGAAGAACAACTTCTCTTGAACTAGATAACAAGAAAAAGATTGTGAATGTAATGATTTCTGATTTGGGAGATAATGAGAATTTTGGACCGGATAGATTGGGCATTGCAGAAAATGAGGTGCTTGCAAAGGCTGACGCTGTAATAATGACAAATTGGGCAAGCAATAAGAAAGGAACCGCACTTTCAATAGATGTATTTTCAAAGGCAAAACTGGCCCTTCATTTTTTAGATCCTGCAGATATTCAGACTAGAGTAGAAGAATTTAAAGATGCACTAAAAAAACTCCAAAATAATCTGCATTCTTTATGCATTAATGAAAATGAATGCAATCTACTCTTAAAACAATACGGCATGAACGAGATTGCCCAAAGAGATGACTTGCCACAATTAGTTACAGAATTATCTAATAAGATATCCATACCTGTAGATCTTCATACTTCTTGGGGTGCATACTGGTCAAATGGAAAAGAAGTGAAATTTGCCAAATCATTTCAAATCAATCCTTTGTTTGTGACAGGCGCAGGAGATGTTTGGGACGCTGCAAATGTGGTTGGATATATGGCAAAATTGGAACCATTAGAAAGACTTGCTTTTGCAAATGGGGCCGCTGCACTATATGTAACCAATTCTAAAGGAACTCCGCCCACTATGAATGAAGTTTTGTCATTTATTGACGAAAAATCCTCCTAAGTCTGTATTTTCCAGAAAATGTCTATAATTGATAGATCTGCATAAAATGGATCAAAATTACGATCTTGTGTTTAGATCAAATGAGAGAAAGGTTTTTTAATAATCGCAAATTAAGTCCCCACAGATTGAATTACCGATTTTTAGTAATGACGTTAGCCGTGATGATGTTTGCTGCTATTTTACCTGCAATACCTGCTCATGCTCAAAGTACACCAGCAAACAGTGATGCGGTAAAATTACTTCAAGACTGTATCCAAAAATTCCAAGGTGCAGATCACATATGGTGTGATAACTACTATACTTCTAATGTTTATCAATCAAGTGCAGTTAGCAAGAACGCACTAGCTTCAGCATATTACAGATATGGTGGAGTAAATAGCATAGTTGTAAATGAAATGACAAAAGTAACACTGTCTGGTCTAAGATCAGCTGATCCAGATGGTGACACATTAACATATTCTTGGTCACAAGTTTCAGGAGATCCAATCACATTTTCACCAAGCCCATCTGCTGGAGTCATATCCTTTGTCGCTCCAGCAGTTCCTCCACATCAGGTAAGCACAGTAGTTTTATCCCTAACAGTAGATGATGGTCATGAAGCAAAAGATACTACAACATTTAATGTAATTGTATTACACGTTAATCATCCTCCAGTAGTTAAAGTCAGTCCAGATCAAGTAGTTGATGAGGGAACTCAGGTAACCCTAACAGGCTCTGCTACCGATGCAGACAATGATCCAATCACCTATACTTGGGGTCAATACTCTGGTCCACAAGTTAGCTTATCATCCACTACAGATACCACCACATCATTTGTATCTCCAGCTATTACTCCAGGCTCAACAAAACCAATGCTTTTCATTCTCACTGCAGATGATGGACACGGAGGAAGAGCTTCTGCTTTAGTTAAAGTCACAGTAAAGAGTAGCCATGTGACACCCACTGTTACATGTTCAGATATTTCAGTTAATGAAAATACTTTGGTAAGATTATCAGCAGCAGTATCTAATCCAAGCAATGACAACTTGTCATTCTACTGGAGACAGATTACAGGCCAACCAGTAAAGCTTACTGGAGCTGATTCACTCAATCCAACATTCATGGCTCCATCACTATCTGCTCCAAGTGGTACATTACGATTCCAACTTGATGTCAGTGATCCAATCATAGATATTCCATCATGCCAAGTTAATGTAAGAATCAACCAGGTACAAGCAACTGGACAACCACCAGTAGCTAATGCAGGTCCTGATCAAGATGTAACATATCGTACACTTGTTACACTTGATGGTAGTGCTAGCACTGGTGACAACATAAAATACTCGTGGACACAGACAAGTGGTGATCCAGTAACCTTGCTATTTACAAATAGTGTTCACCCAGCATTCTTTGCACCAGATGTGCCTATTGGAGAATCTAAGACATTCGAGTTCAAGTTGACAGTAAGCAACTCGTTTGGTCAGTCAAGTGATACAGTACAAATTACTGTACACCATGAAAACGAATCGCCAACAGCTAGAATAATTCCAGTACCATAGAGAATTTTTTACACTCTATTTTCTCTAAACTAAATTTTTATTGTGGTTCTATAGTAGCTGGTGGTTTACTTGAAATTACATAACTTACCCAAGCTACTCCATCTACCTCGTTTGTGATTCTATTGCTAATTCGTTCGAGTACTTCTGATGGCAGTCTAGTCCAGTCAGCAGTCATGGCATCAATTGAATCTACCACACGTACTAAAACAACATGACTGTATTTTCTCTCATCGCCTACTACTCCAACAGCTCTGTCATCACCTACTGCAGCGTAGGCTTGCCAGACCTTGTTATACCAACCTGATGATAATAATTCATCTTCTACTATCTTGCTTGCATGTTTGCAAATTTGCAACTTCTCAGGAGTTACCTCTCCCATGACTCTTACTGCAAGTCCCGGTCCCGGAAATGGATGTCTATTTAGTAAATGATCTGGTACGCCAAGAATTTTTCCCACTTTTCTTACCTCATCTTTGTATAGATATCTCAAAGGCTCCAAAACTTGGAGGTTAAGCCAAGATGGCAATCCACCCACATTGTGATGTGTCTTGATTACAGCTGCAGGTCCCTTGGATACACCACTCTCTATAACATCAGGGTACAGTGTGCCTTGCGCTAACCACTTGAATGGTCCATTTTTTTCTGCAAACTCTGTAAATATCTTGACAAATTCTTCACCTATGATCTTTCTTTTCTCTTCCGGATCTGTTATTTTTTTAAGTCTTGTAAGAAATCTCTCTTTTGCATTGATTACAGTAAAATTCATTCCAAAATTATTTTCAAACATATTTTCGACTTCTTTTTCTTCGTCTAACCGAAGTAATCCATTATCAACAAAAACACATTTGAGTCTGTTTCCTATTGCTTTTTGAATAAGTAGTGCAGCTACTGTGGAATCAATTCCACCACTTATGCCGCATAGGACATTACCATCAATCTTTGATATATCTGCAACTGTGGTTTCTATGAAATTCTCTAAGGTCCAATCTTGTTTTGCTTTACATATGTCTAATACAAAATTTTTTAGAACTTGAATACCATTTTCTGTATGTACAACCTCAGGATGAAACTGAATTCCATAGATCATCTTTTGTCTGTTTGCAATTGCTGCTGCAAAAGATCTCTCTGTATGTCCTATCACCTCAAATCCCTTTGGAAGAACTTCAGCCGCATCTCCATGACTCATCCACGCTTTGGTTGATTTGCCAAGATTAGATAACAAATCAGTATTGTTATCTATGTTAAGCAAAGAAGAACCATATTCTTTGTTGGCACTTTTTACTTTTCCACCAAATGTGTTTACAATTAGTTGATGACCATAACAAATCCCAAGAACAGGCAAACCAATTTCAAAAATTCCATCTACAGGTTTTGGAGAATCTTTGTTGTATACACTGGAAGGACCTCCACTAAAGACAATGCCTTTTGGATTTATTTTCTTTAATTCCTCAAGTGAAATATCATATGGAACTAGCTCGGCATAAACTGAGAACTCCCTGATTCTCCTACATATGAGGTGACTATACTGTGATCCAAAATCTAAGACAACGATTCTATCCATTATCTCACTTTTGAGAATTTTCAATCATTCTAGAAAATGACCATGTTACAGTGTTGATTATCTCATTGACCCTGTCTTTTTGACGATAATTTTTGATAAGAATTTCTCTAATTCTAGTTCCATCTTTATTTACCATACATTGGATAACAGATTCTGGCGCAATCTTTCCACTTTGTACTTCTGTATTATCTTGGTTCTGCATTCCGCCTACGATTCTCCCTAAGAAAAATGATTTGAATGGTTGGGTTTCGATATCTAACATTATTTCTTTATCTGGTATTATGACTAGTTCATTCTCCGTTACATGTGCGTTTGCTATTACCTTGTTATCTGGTGTTTTAATAGGAATAACAGAAGATGATTCTTGTCTTGATTTAGTTGACATGAGATTGGATGCCTTACTGAAACTTGATTGTTTTACAAGAGAATCCAAAATCTGGAGATTTTGTTTTAATTTGTCTATCTCCCGTTCCCGTTTGTCTATTTCTTCAGCGATCCACTCTCTTATCTCTAAAATCTCCTTGACCCGCTCTTCTGGATAACTCACGTATTCTATAATGTTGAATGGATAATAAATATTAAAACAAGCTTTACGTTCTAACTAACCCTTGAAGATCTGCAAATCGAATCTTCCTGAATCCCAATATGGGACTAGATGTAGTGTAAAGACCTGATCTGTTTTTTGACGCAAGCCATTCTAGTAGTGATTTTGCCATACGCAGTTTTTTTATCTTGATGGATTTATCACGTCTATTAGTTTTAGATGAACTTCCTACCCTAAAACCAAAATCCATGCCAAAAAGTATTATTTTATTTGCACCAAAATGTCTTGTGAGGAAAACGCATCTGTCGCCATCTGTAAAACCACCGTAATTTTGAATATTGCCAAACGGTTCTGATTGTGTAGTGCCCATACAACGTTTGAAGAAATGAGCAAATGGAAGGCATCTCATATTATCGCCATGAGCATGGACTACCATGATGGCATTGTTAGATGCTTTTTTGAGCGCATCTAAATCACCATCAAGATCTGTTACAACAATGTCTGGTTTGATTCCATGCTCAAGTAGAATAGGTGTAGCACTGTCAGCTACTATCTTGGTTATCTCTTTGAATTTTTTTAAATGTGGTATAGCTTGTCCCAATGACGGACCAGCTCCTATGACAAAAACTGGCTTACCTTTAATTTTTCTCTCAATATTTGTTGTAGCTAATCTGTTATCTATGATTGAATTTAGAATCTTGGCTGCTTTGATATCTTTTCTAACATCATATCCAAATTTCTTGAGAATTTCTTGATATTTTTTTGGCCACCCATCTAAAGTCATGTAAGTCTAAATGTATCTGGGTTAATCATAAACCATATGAATTATCTTGGAAAGATTCGTGTTGGTGGCTCCAATCCTGTTAGAATTATGGGAATAATAAACACAAGTACGGAGTCGTTTTATAAAAAATCCATCTATACGGACAGAACATCCATTGGAAAAATAGCTAAACAAATGGAAGAAGATGGGGCTGATTTTATCGATGTAGGAGGTATGTCTACTGCACCATATCTTAATACCGTAATAACCGAGAAAAAAGAAATCGAACGAATTACAAACGCAATAAATGCGATTCAAAAAGTATCGAAACTCCCAATATCTGTTGATACTTGTCGTGCAGGTGTTGCCAAGGCAGCTCTTGATCTTGGTGTAGAAACCATTAATGACATTTCTGGTCTAAAATATGATGCACAAATGCCTTCGATTCTATCAGAATACCAACCATCAGTTATTATCTGTGCGTACAGTAAAGGTCTAGTTCGTGGAAACCATATAGTCCAAACCAAGAAACTAATCAAGCGAAGCATAACAATTGCAAAAAATGCAGGAATATCAGCAAATAAGATTGTAATAGATCCAGCAATTGGTTTTTTTAGAAAAAACGGTAAAGGAAAGTTTTTCACAAAAATTGATTCAGATTGGTTACAAAGAGATCTTTTGATACTTCAAAATCTTGACTTGATTAAGGATACATATCCACTTCTAATATCGGTATCAAGGAAATCATTTCTGGGTGAATTATTGAATGAACCAAACCCAGAAAAGAGACTCTATGGTTCTTTGGCTGCCGAATCTTTTGCAATTTTGAAGGGTGCTGATGTAATTCGAACACACAATGTAAAAGAAACTAGAGAGATCGCTCTGGTAACTGAAAAACTTATGTGATACCAAGAAAGGCTTATAACAGATTTTAATTCTAAACAAGAAGGTTCAGTTGGAAATAAGGGAAGGACTAACGTTTGATGATGTACTCCTTGTTCCTAAACGATCAAGTATAGTAACTAGATCTCAAACAAATCTCCAAACTAAACTTTCAAAAAATATCTCCTTGAACATTCCAATAATTAGTGCAAACATGGATACTGTTACAGAATCAGCAATGGCTGTAGCCATAGCGCGCGAAGGAGGAATAGGAATTATTCATAGATTCTTGACCATCTCTGAGCAAGTAAATGAAGTATTAAAAACAAAACGTTCAGGCAGTATTATGATCGAAAATCCCTATACCATAAGACCTGAACAAACAATTCATCAAGCCGTTGAATCTATGCGAGAGCGTGGGGTTTCTGGCCTTCTTGTAACTGATGAGACTGGTAAACTAGTTGGTATATTGACACGACGAGATATTGTTATGCTAGAACCAGCAGACGAAAAAAAGCAAGTAAAAGAAGTAATGACAAGTGATGTCATTACTGCAAAGTCCGGAATAGGTATAGGCGAAGCAAAAGACATCCTACGAAAAAATTGTATTGAGAAACTACCTCTTCTTGACGAACGAGGAAATGTAAAAGGACTGATAACCAGCAAGGACATCATAAATGCAGGTAATTATCCTCAGGCTTCTAAAGATAAGAAAGGAAGGCCACTGGTTGGAGCAGCAGTAGGTGTAAAAGGCGATTTTATGGAAAGAACGGAGGCATTACTTGATGCTGGTGCTGATACTATTGTTGTTGATATAGCACATGGTCATAGTGATAATGCAATAAACACTGTTCGATTGATCAAAAAAGCATTTCCTAACTGCGAATTAATTGCAGGCAACGTAGCAACTGCACAAGGTACAGAAGACCTCATAAAAGCAGGAGTAGATGCAGTAAAAGTAGGAGTAGGCTCTGGCTCTATTTGTATTACTAGAGTAATAACTGGCTCAGGAGTCCCACAACTTACTGCAGTAATGGACTGCGCACAAGTAGGAAGAAAATATAATGTACCAATAATTTCAGATGGTGGAGTAAGAAATTCGGGCGATGCCACCAAAGCACTTGCAGCAGGTGCATCCACCGTTATGGTTGGCAGCTTACTTGGAGGAACCGATGAAAGTCCTGGTTCCTATGTTATGAGAAATGGTAAAAGATACAAAATTTACAGAGGTATGGCGTCGTTTTATGCTTCTCTTGGAAGAAAGACAAAAGAAACAGGAGCACTAGCAATGGGTGATGATCTTAATGATTATGTTGCAGAAGGAGTCGAAGCTATGGTCCCATACAAAGGAAGCGTAACTGATATCATAAAACAACTTACTGGAGGTATACGTTCAGGTCTTAGTTATTGTGGAGCAAATAATATTGTTCAGATGCAACAGAATGCTGAATTTATTAAAATGTCAACTGCAGGATATGCAGAAAGTCAGCCTCACGATGTTGAACTCATGTAACCGAACTTAAATATGGTATTGTACTAGTTTTTAGAAATGTTAAGCAAAAAAACAGCAATTGGTATAGGAATAGGTTCTTTGGCTGTTGCACTAGGTGTATATTTTCTTCTCCAATCATTTTCTAATCTTCATGATGTAAACGATACAGTGGATATTGGAAAAAGTGATGTCTTTGAATTTGATGCTCAAAATCACTATCATGAACTTTTGAATGTCACAGGAGCATCATTTCATGTAAAACTTAAAACTCCATCAAATGGTCTACAAGTAGATAATGATTTTGAAAATAAAGTTAGTTTTGATTGGGTTAGCCTTGCAGATGGAAAACATTTCATTAACATAACAAACACTGGAGGTTCACCGCTTCATGTAACAGGAAAACTGGAAGCTGTTCAAAATCCAATGATATTCATGTCACATTTAATTGTAATATCATCTGGAATCTTGATAATTGGAATAAGTGCAGCTTTTTCTGTACGGAAACCACGCGGTTTTTAGCTTAATTCTGCTCTAGGATAAGAACCTAGAACTTTTAAAAACAATGTGTTTGGTTTTATGTTGTCCAATGTTTCTTTAACATTTTTAGATTCTTGGTGTCCATCAAAATCTACATAAAAGTTGTATTCCCAAGGTGTTGTCTTTGTAGGACGAGATTCTATCTTTGTCAGATTTATTTTATTTGCATTAAATTTCTCAAGAATGTTATACAAGGCTCCAGGAGTGTGTTTAATGGAAAATATTATCGAAGTTTTGTCTTTTGATGTAGCTCCATGTTTGTCTCTACTAAGAACTAAAAATCTTGTATAATTATTTTGATTATCTTCTATTCCCTCTTTTATTACAGGCACATTGTAAATTTCAGCGGCTCTTTTGCTAGCAATACAAGATATATTTTTAGACTTTAATTCAAGTAATATCTTTACACTTCCAGCCGTATCATAGGTAGGTATTGGTTTGAGATGATTTTTCTGAATAAATTCCCTACACTGGCCAAGGGCTTGTGGGTGTGAATATACAGTATCAATTTTTTCAATATTTTGAAAAGCAATTAAACAATGTTTTATCCTATAATATATTTCGCCCACAGCATTAAGATTTGTAGTAAGAAGTAAATCATAACTCTCACCAACACTACCCTCTAGTGAATTTTCAACAGGAAGAATAGTGTAATCAGTTATTTTCTTTTCAGTGGATTCTAGAGCATCATGAAAAGTGGGATGAGGGATGGTTTCAATTGTTTCTTTGAAAAAACTAATTGCGGCGGCCTCACTATATGCTCCGCGTTCTCCTTGAAATGCTATTTTTAACATGCTTTTAACTAGAACCGATTTTTATAAAATCGCTGTTTCCAAACTTAGTTGACAATTTTCTTTCTTCTATGTATCCACAATCAACACATTTCACGTTGGAACCAAGAGCAATAACTTTAGAGCCACATTTTACACACTGGGAGAATAACACGCCTAACTCTGGCTCATTAATTACCGCATGAATTACGCCATTGAGATGACTAATTATTTTGGCAGCAACTATGTCGCCCACTCTTACAAGTATTCTTTTTTTTGCTCCTTTAGCTTGACAAATGCATTCAACTCCTGCATGCGTGGGGTTGCCATTAATGTAGAGCATATTTATGGCAAACATGTTGTTCATCAATGCTGAAACATTTCCTACTATGGTATCACCTACCTTTGCAACGGCTCGCTTTTTCATCTCAGTAATTTTTGCAATACGATTTACTTTGTCAAATTCAGCCGTACCAACAACTAAAGATCGTATGGATTGTCCATCATCAAATGTATTGGTTCCAGTTTCAAATTCTTCTATTATGGCTATTTTATCTCCTGGAAGAGCTTGTTTTTGTGACAATGCACAAATTTTGTATCCGATGATTATAATTGTTTATTTCGTTATATTTTGAGAAAGATGCGTTCAGATCTTATTAATTGTCTTTTTTTCCATATGAACCCAAATGATCTGGTATACAACATGTACAATCGTTAATAAAACACTCTTCTTTAATTTCATGCCCACAGGAACTACACACATTTTGACATTTTCTTACTTTAAACAAGACGAGCTTTATCTAAAGCATTTGTAATATTCAACAATTACAACCAGTTGAATTTTATTGTTATAGCCAATGAGGAATCTGTAGGAATCCTTCCATACCTTCTTTTTTTAATATTTTTAGTAGCGCATTTGCTTGTGGAGTGGACAAGACTGGCTTGTGAAATTGATTATCCGTTGATATCCTTGGGCAAGCAACTTGTATAAATGCATCTATATCCTTCAGATTTCTTAACCTGTCATCACTTATCTCAGTTAGCGCAAATAGTTGAACTTTTTTACCAAGATTTTCAAGTTCTTTCTTGAATTTCAATCCAGTAGTTTTTGAAAATTGTCCTTCTTTTAACCCAATGATGATACCAAACGAGTCAGCCTCTGCAGCTTTGTAAATGGTCAAAATAGCCTTTTTCTGTAGCCTCTGTGCAAACTCTGTAACTTCCCTAATCTCATTGAAGTATGGATCTAATACGTATGTTGGTATGTTTGTTGATAATGCAATTCCTGAGGCATGAAAATTACTCTGACCCAAAAATAAATTGACATCTACCTCGTCTTTTGTCTCCATTGCTGGATAAAACTCACAGCCGAAAACTTGGCCATCATTTAGTTGTCCCTTACCCTTACCTATTTTGACCTTGACATGATTTTCTTCCAGTATCTTCTTTACCTTTTCGACCTCGTGTAAATGTTGGCTATCTGTAATAAGCGCAATAGTTTTTCCAGCAAATTCTGAAGCGCATTTTTTTGCAATTGTTTCAAAAGAAATGTTATCAAATGCATCGACAAGAATTATGTTATCACCAAAACTTGTAGAGTTTATGGTATGACCTATATGAAATAGTAATTCGGCGCCCAATACTTTCATACCATTTGTATTTAGATCACATGATCCAAAACAACTATCAGCCATAACATATGCTGGAATTCCAAATTTTTCCATTATTTTAGAAGCTGTTTCTTGAATTTTTGGTAAAATTCCATCCGGACCATTTAATGCAACTGATACTGGTCTTCTTTCTTCTATCTCTCTGAATATTCGTTTTTCATCGATAACTATCAATTGGTATTAAGGATTATTTTTTTAATTTAAATCAAGCGAACTGACACAATATTTAATATCGTACATTTAGAAGAGCAAACAATGCCAATTGCATTTGTGTTAATTAATGCTGAATTAGGAGCAGAAAATGATCTATTAAATCAGCTCAAAACTATGAACTATGTAAAGTATGTTTACGTACTTTATGGCGCATACGATTTGGTGGTAAAAATTGAGGCTCCAGATAGTGAAACATTGAAAAAAACCATCTCAAGTAACATAAGGCAACTCAAAAATGTGCGTTCAACTTTGACTATGACTGTTATAGAATGAAAAGATCCACGGTTCTTCATATTGGATTTGATGATACTGATTCTAGAAAGGGCATGTGTACTACCTATCTTGCCTATAAAATAGTTGAATATCTAAAAAAAGAACACGTGAAATTTCTAGATTATCCATATCTGATACGATTTAACCCAAACGTTCCTTGGAAAACACGTGGAAATGGAGCGGTTGCAATAAAAATAAAAACTAGAAAACCAGAAATTGTAAAGAAAAACATTGTACAATTTGTTAAAAAGTATTCTGCTATAAGAGATGGGGCCAATCCTGGACTTGTTTTCTATAAGAATGAAGAAATTCCAAAAAGTTTCTCAGAATTTGGAAAAATGGCTCTTTACAAACTTGTAAGCAGAAGTTACGCAAAACAATTTGCCATGGAAAATGGACTTGAAATGTTTTCATTTGGAAATGGTCAAGGATTAGTTGGTGCTATTGGAGCAATAGGATATAATTTCCGAGATCATACATTTGAGCTTATCTCATATAGAAATAAAATAAACTTTGGAAGGAAAAGAGAAATTGTAAAGGAAAGCGTAAAGAAAATGCAGAAGATGACTTTTCCTAGGACATTCAATAGTTTTGATGATGCCAAAAATAGAATCCTGATTGCTCCTCATGGTCAAGATCCTGTCTTCTTTGGAGTTAGAGGTGAAGATGTTAATTCTGTTATCAAGGGTGCATCATTGGTAAGATCTGATGAAAAAATAGAGGGCTATATGATATTTAGATCAAATCAGGGAACAGGTGATCATCTAGAAAATGAACTTGACATTGCAGATCTAAAGCCATTCTCATCCGGATACATTGTGGGAAAAATATCATCCAAACCGCAAATTGAGAAAGGGGGACATGTATTTTTCTCAATCACTAAAGAAAATAAGACAATAAAATGTGCAACATACAAACAAACTGGGCTTGGTTCTGTAGTATCTGGATTAATCAAAGGTGATCTTGTCAAGATAGGAGGTGGTATAAGAAAAGCATCAAAAAACCACGAGCGTGTACTAAATGTAGAATTTCTTCAAGTTTTAGAACTGGAAAAAGACATTTTGTGGGTAAACCCATTGTGTCTTAGATGCAAGAAAAGTATGAAATCCAAAGGAAAGAATCAAGGGTTTAGTTGTGTACGTTGTGGCAGTATCGCAACTGAAAAAATTAGAAAAGAAAATCCAAGGAAAATTAAAAAACAATTCTACCTTCCTGTTTCTACCGCACATAGGCATCTGACTAGGCCATTACAAAGAATTAGGAAATTTAATACTAAATTGCACTTTGATAAATCATCAAACTGGTTTAAGCACCAATTATGTTAAACGTAGTAGCGGGGAGTAGATTTGAACTACTGACTTGCGGGTATCTCATCGGTGTTGATTATGAGCCCGCCGGGATGACTTAGCCCCGTAGTCTGGCTTCCCCACCCCGCTAAGGGTGAAGGAGTCTCAGGGTGATATATACGCTTTATCAAATTTTTAGAAATAATTAATAGGATTTTGAAAGTCTGACCCATGTGGACAAAAGAACTAGAATCATAGCAATAATTGCTGCAATTGCTGTATCTATAATAATAATTACATCTCCATCAGGATCAATTGTTATTCCAAAACCTGACGCAAGTCAAAACGGAACTGATGCTGTAAAAGTTGTTACTACAAAGCTACAAAAGCCATGGGCATTAGCATTTTCTGATGATAAAATTTTCTTGACAGAAAAAGTTGGCAGAATCCGAGTTATTGATAATGATGTACTATCTAACAATTCTGTAGCCGATCTTCATGTTGCAGATATTAATGATGCTGGACTCTTAGGAATCACATTACATCCAAATTTTATACAAAATCACTACATGTACGTGTACTATACTTACAAAGATGGGGATAAGCTTTGGAACAAGGTACTGAGAATCACAATAGATAATGAAAAAATTGCTGATGCAACAACTATCTTGGATAAAATCCCTGGAGCAGAATTTGATGATGGGGGTGTCATAAAATTTGGCCCTGATAACAAACTATATGTAGGAACTGGAGATGCTACTGATGATAATGCAGCACAAGATCTAAACTCGCTTGCTGGAAAAATTTTACGATTAAATGATGACGGTACAATTCCATCAGATAATCCTATCCCAAACTCACCTGTCTATTCATATGGACATAGAAATCCTCAAGGGCTAGCGTGGGACAGTAACGGCAATCTCTATGAAACAGAAGAGGGGCCTACAAAAAATGATGAAATAAACTTGATTAAAAGTGGCCAGAATTATGGTTGGCCAAATCAAGAATGCAGTGGTCAAAAGGAGTATCAGGATGCAAAGCGATGCTATGATATCAGCATTCAACCTGCTGGTATGGTGTATTATAAATCAGGAAAGCTCGACTTTAAAGATAGTATTGTAATAGCATCTCTTCGGGGAAATGCATTGTTCCAGATACAAATCAATAATGATACATTAGGAACGCAAAAAATCATACTAGATGGTTTGGGCAGAATTCGTGAGGTTGGGGAAGGACCAGATGGATATTTGTATATACTTACTAGTAATACGGACGGAAAGGGTTTTCCAGACAAAAATGATGATAAATTATTGAGGATTGTAAAATAACTTGGCAAACTCATCCATTCCAAAATTCAATGAAAAAACAAGAGATGAAAAACTAAAGATACTTGAATCTTTATGCGGACTGTCAAAAGAAGATCTTGAGATTCTAAAAAATGACGGCGGAATATCATTTAATCAAGCCAACAACATGATCGAAAATGCAATCGGTACGCTCTCATTCCCTTTAGGAATTGCAACAAATTTTACCATAAATGGGAAAGACTATCTAATTCCAATGGTGATTGAAGAACCATCGGTTGTTGCAGCATCCTCAAAAGCTGCTAAAATAGCCAGAAAACACGGTGGTTTTGTCATGACTGCAGATGAATCTTATAGCATTGGACAAATTCAAGTAGTTGACGTTGACGTAAAGTCTGCTATTCAAAAAATAATGAAATCGACTAACGAAATAATTCAACTTGCAAATTCAAAGAGTAAAACTCTCTCACAAATGAAAAAAGGCGCAAAAGAAGTTTCATGTAAAAAAGTAGAGGCAAAATATGGCAAGATGATTATTGTAGAGCTCTTGATAGATGTTGGTGATGCTATGGGAGCTAATGTAACAAATACAATGTGTGAATCTGTTGCACCTCTAATTGAACAAATTACTGGAGGAAGAGCAATTTTGCGTATATTATCAAACTATTCAACAAAAAGATTGGTAAGAGGAAAAGCAATTTTTGATAAAGATGAAGTGGGAGGAGAAAAAATAATTGATAATATCTTATGGGCGTATGAATTTGCAGCAAACGATCCATATCGTGCTGTTACACACAATAAAGGAATTATGAATGGCATAATAGCTGTGGCAAATTCTACCGGTCAAGATACAAGAGCAATTGAAGCTGCTGCTCATGCATATGCATCACGACAAGGTAGATACACATCAATCACTACGTGGAAAAAAGACAGAAATGGTAATCTTGTCGGCGAAATTGAACTTCCAATGTCAGTTGGCATAGTTGGGGGAATAATTAACATACATCCAATGATCAAAGTGTGCACAAAAATACTTGGAGTAAAATCTGCTAAAGAGTTGGCATGTATTATGGGTGCTGTGGGATTAGCTCAGAACTTTAGTGCAATTAGGGCACTTGCTTCTGAAGGAATCCAAAAGGGGCATATGAAACTGCATGCAAGAAACATAGTTGCCAGTGCAGGTATACCTACAGAGAAAGCAGATGAGGTAATATCGCGAATGGTAAAGGAAGGCAATATCTCAGTTACCCGAGCTAAAGAGATATTCCAAGAACTATAGGCGACTAAATATATATCCAAAGAAGGTTGGAAGACTACGTTGACAATAGTAAAATTTGCAGTACCAAAGGGAAGTATTGAAGAAGCTACATTTAAGATTCTAGAAAAATCTTGGACCCGTGTTGTTAGACGGGAGCGAACTTATAGGGTAATTTTGGATGATCCGCAGATTTCTGTAAAGATGCTTCGCCCACAGGAAATCCCAAGTCTTGTGTATAATGGATTGTATGATGTTGGTATAACAGGAAAAGATTGGGTCAAAGAAACACATTCTGATGTTGAGGTTCTTCTTAATTTAGAATATGGAAAAATAAAATTAGTAATTGCTATTCCTGACTCTTATCACTTCAAATCATTAGATGAAATGATTGCACAATATGCAAGAAAGAAAAAAGTTCTGCGTATTTCCTCTGAATATCTAACTACTGCTTCCAAATTCATAATGCAGTGCAAGAATTACAAGAAATTTTATGGATCAAAACAGCCAGTTATTGTAACCCCCTGGCTTAGCCTTGGAACTAACAAGAACGTACAGATCTTTCTTTCATTTGGTGCAACTGAAGCAAAGCCCCCAGAAGATGTAGATGCTATAATGGATGTAACAGAAACTGGCACTACGCTTGTTCAAAATCAACTAAAAATAGTCGATACTGTCATGGAATCTACCGCGGTCCTGATAGCAAACAAAACTGCTCTTAAAGACAAATCAAAACGAGGAAAAATTTTTGATATTGTAACAATGCTGCGGGGTGCTGTAGAAGGCAAAAAACACTTACATCTATTCTTAAATGTCAAACAGGAGAATTTATCCAGACTTCTAGCAGAGCTACCATCACTTAAACGACCAACAGTCAGCCCTCTTAGTGAGAAGGGCTGGTACGGAATAAACACTATCATACCAAAGTCAGAATTTCACAAGATTGTTCCAAAACTACGAAAGATAGCACAAGGCCTAGTGGTACATGAGCCAAAACAGATACTGTCACTTGAGGAGATAAAACGTGATGAAGAAAGTTGATGAAAATCATAAAAATTCAAGATATATCTTCTACTGTGGAATTTGTAAGGCCTAAACCCACTGCAGCACTGCAAAGAAAAGTACTTGGCATTATCTCTGATGTAAAGAAACGAAAGGATAGGGCAGTTAAGGAATACGAACTAAAATTTACTAAGGCATCACTTCATTCTTTCAGAGTTAGCCCTAAAGAATTCACTAGTGCTTACTCAAAAGTAACAAGTGAACAAATTTCTGCAATAAATCTAGCAAAAAGAAGATTGGAAAAAAGCGAAAAAATGGTAAAGAATCAATTAAAAAATATCTCAATATCATTTGACGGTACAAAGATACAGAAACTGTTTACTCCGATTGACAGTGTAGGGTGTTACATACCTGGTGGTAAGGCGAGATACCCAAGTACGGTAGTAATGTCTGTTATTCCTGCAAAGGTTGCAGGTGTTAGAAAAATTATTGCTGTATCTCCACCCGATGAAAAAGGAGAGGTAGATCCACTAACATTAGTAGCAGCTGACATATGTGGAGTTGATGAGTTCTATAAGGTAGGGGGAGCCCAAGCTATTGGAGCATTAGCATATGGTACAGAATCAATTCCTCAAGTTGATAAAATTGTAGGTCCTGGAGGCGTATTTGTTACAATTGCAAAATCACTACTTAGCGATGTTGTTTCTATTGATATGATTGCTGGCCCTACAGAACTTGCCATCATAGCAGATTCTTCTGCAAATCCTAAACTTGTAGCACTGGATTTGATTTCTCAAGCAGAACACAGTGCCGATACAATGTGCTGTTTAATCACAAATTCTACAAAGCTACAGAACTTAGTAGTAAAGTCTTTACAACAAGAAGTAAAGATGTCCAAGAGATCTGACATCATAAAAGAAAGCCTGAAAAAAAATGGCTTCATAGCTATGTGTAATACAGAAAAAGATATGGTTGACTTTGTAAATAGTCTTGCTCCAGAACACTTGGAAGTAATGACTAGTAATCCTAGTAGAGTGAGTAAAAAAATAACAAATGCTGGTTTGGTCCTTCTGGGTCAAAATACTCCTTCTTCAGCAAGCGATTACCTTTTAGGTTCTAATCACATACTTCCAACCAATAGGTTTGGAAGAACACGAGGGTCACTAGGAGTATTAGATTACATGAAATTACAAACTCGGGTAGAATCTTCGAGAAAATCTCTTACAAAAATATCTCGATATATGAAGGCATTTACAGATGCTGAAGGACTACCAAATCACTATAATGCAGTGCGAGGAAGACTATGAAACAAAATTGGTTTAAAAAAGAGATTGATAAGTTTTCAAAATTATCCGGATACAAAAAGCCAGAAAAATATTCTAATATTATAAAATTGGATTCTAATGAAAATTATGCAATTGATCCTGAGTTTATATCGTCATTAATTGAAAAAACACAAGCAAGACTAGATGTTCGTGAATATCCACTGGGAGGAACTGAAAGATTGGTAGACTCGCTGTCTCAATATCTAAAACTTCCGCCCGAGATGATTGGAGTTGGTAATGGTTCTGATCAAATCATTGATCTCATACTAGGAAATTTTGCTTCAAGCAAAACAACAATTCTTACTTCAAATCCTACATTTGGTTTTTTTGAAGAAAGGTGTAAGCTTTATTCTATTCCAACAATAAAAATTCCTTTTGAAAAAAATATGACATTAGATCTGGAAAAATTTTTAAAAAACTTTAACAAAGCCAGCATTCTTTATCTTGATTCACCAAATAATCCAACAGGGTTTCAATTTCCAAGAAAACAGCTAGAAAGATTAATTCACGAATTTAAGGGACTTGTAATCATTGATGAAGCATATGTAGAATTCTCAGACTCTTCTATTGTAGATATTGCAAAGAAGGCTGATAATATCATGGTTTTACGCACTCTTTCAAAATCGTTTGGGCTTGCAGGACTGCGTATTGGGTATTTTGTGGCAAACAAGAATGTTGTAGACACATTTACCAGAGTTATACAATATCCTTATCCATTGAATTCTGTTGCAATTGAGACCGGTATAGTTGCTTTACAACACTCAAAACACTTTGCCGAAGTTGCAGAGATAGTAAAAAAAGAAAGGAAAAGAATCATAGAAAAACTACGAGAAATGAGCGTCTTTGAGGTATTTGACTCGCAAGCAAATTTTGTACTATTTGATGCTAATGGATCCAGCCAACGTATCTACAAGGCACTAATTGAACAAGGAATAGCAATCAAGAACCTTGGGAAAATTGGAAAACACGAAGGTTGTCTGAGGGTAACTGTTGGTTCTCAGACTATGAACTCAAAATTCCTTACTGCAATAAGGGACTTGCTAAATTGAGTATAAAAAAACTAGATGATGGAATATTTATTGATCCATCAAAAATCGACGTAATCAAAAAACTAGATTCAGCAGTATTTGATTGTGATGGAGTTTTGATTGATGTTTCAAATTCCTATGATCTTGCAATAAAAAAAACAGTTGATTTTGTTATAAAAAAAATGACAAATTTTAATGAAGATAACTTGATAACAACAAAAATGATCGAAGCATTCAAGGAATCAGGTGGATTTAATGATGAGGTGGATGTAACTTATGCTTTAATCATATCATTTGTTGCTGCAAAGAAAATGCGCAAACCATTCAATGAATTTGTTTTTCAAGTAGCCAAAAACGCAGACAAGTCTGGAATAATATCTGTTGAGAACTTTCTTAATTCTCTTAATGCAGATATTTCTGACATTCAAAAAAAACTAAGCTATCCAAGTACAAGATTTGAAAACCTATTAAATTCTATTTTTGATGAAATTTTTTATGGTCCAAAATTATATCAAATGCTACACAAAAGAAAACCAGAGTTCTATACTGGAGCAGGATTGATTGAAAATGACGTTGTATTGATTAATCAAAATTTGATGCAAGAGATGCACAAAAAATTTGGCACTAAAATTTCTATCGTTACTGGACGAGGCATACTGTCTGCAAAAGAATCTCTAAAAGAACTAATTAACGAATTTGATATTCAAAACTCCAAGTTTCTTGAAGACGAACCAAGAGAAATGGCAAAACCAAACCCTCAATCTCTTATCTCATCAATTAAAGGAATGAAAAGTAGTTGTGCCTTGTTTGTTGGTGATTCTGTTGAGGATTACATTATGGCAAAGCAGGCAAATGATTCTGGAATTCCAACAATTTTCTGTGGTATATATGGTACGAGTAAAGACCCCACGAAGAAATTTGACTTGTTTGAGAAGAAAAAAGCAAATATGATATTGGAATCAGTTGATCTTATTCCGAAGACATTAAATCTAGTTGAGACATAAGGCAGTTCTCTGCAGGGGGATTTTAAATGAAAGCAAGAGTAGGAAAAATTACAAGAAAAACTAAGGAAACAGAGGTATCTGTCAATGTTAATGTAGATGGTAATGGAAAAATTTCAGTAAAAACTGAGATATCATTTCTTGATCATTTGATAATTTCTTTTGCAAAACATGCCATGCTAGATCTACAACTTAGGGCAAAATCAAATGATGGGATAGATCATCACTTGATAGAGGATACCGCAATATCACTTGGCATGGCATTGGATCAATCTCTTGGAACAAGAAATAGTATAGTCCGATTTGGTCACGCATCGGTGCCAATGGATGAAGCATTAGCGGAAGCTTCTTTGGATCTAGTAAAAAGACAATTTCACAAAATTGAGTTATTGTTAGAAAGAAATCAGATTGAAGGAATATCAAAAGAAGATCTAGAACACTTCTTTAACTCCCTTGCTCAAAACCTCAATGTTTGTGTACATATTATTGTAAAATATGGAAAAAATGATCATCACAAAATTGAATCTGCTATCAAAGCATTGGCTATAGCATGGAGACAAGCAGCAACTCTTGATAAAAAACAAAAAGGAATACCAAGTACAAAAGGTGCCATGTAGTGGTAAAAGTTGCAATATTTGACTATGGGGCAGGTAACATATTTAGTCTAAAATCATCACTTGAAAAAAATAATGCTGAGGTAGATGTAATAACTAACTTAGATAATATCGATGGATATTCAGGTCTCTTACTTCCAGGTGTAGGTAATTTTGATCCTGCAATAAAGAGTCTTAGTTCATCAAAAACTGCATTTCGAGATCTTGTCAAAAACCAAATTCCTATTTTGGGAATTTGTCTTGGTATGGAAATGTTTTTTGAAAAAAGTGAGGAAGGAAAATTGGGAGGACTGGGAGTTCTTGAAGGCGAAGTCGTACTACTTCCAAATAAATTCAAGATACCTCACATGGGATGGAATGATTTGCAAATTGAGAAACCCAGTATTTTACTTGAGGGAGTAAAAGATGGATCATGGGTGTATTTTGTTCACTCGTATAGAGTAAAGCCAAAAAATGAAGAAATTATAAAAGCGGATTCTGACTATGGAATCAGCGTTCCTGCTGTGATAGAAAATGGTACCCTTTTAGGAACACAATTTCATCCTGAAAAGTCAGGCAAGACTGGTTCAATTATGATAAAGAACTTTTTACGAGTGTGTAAAAAGTGAAAATAATTCCTGCAATAGATATTATGGATGGTAAGGTAGTACGTTTAATCAAGGGAGACCCAAGGCAAAAAACAATTTACAGCTCCAACCCAGTTGAAACTGCAAAAAAATGGGAAAAGGCAGGAGCTGATATTATTCATATAGTGGATCTTGACGCTACACTGGGAATGGGCTCTAATTTTCAAACAATAAAAAAAATCGCTGAAAACGTATCAATCCCGATAGAAATTGCAGGAGGCCTAAGAACAAAAGAAAAAATTGAAAATGCGCTACAATTTGCAACAAAAGTTGTTCTTGGTACAATTGCATTTAGAAACAGAGAAGTTCTAGAAGAGATATCAAAGAAATTTGGAAGAGAAAAATTTGTAATATCTGCAGATCAACTACAAGGAAAAATAGTAATAAATGGTTGGAAAGAAAGCACGGACATAGATCTAATAAATGGAATAAAACAATTTGTAGATCTGGGTTATTCAGAATTTCTTATTACGAGTATAGACAGAGATGGCACATTAAACGGACCTGATCTTGAATCGCTAAAAAAAGCATGCAACCTACCCTTAACTAAAATAATTGCAAGTGGTGGGATATCAAATTTGCAAGATATAGAAAATGTAAAGAAATGTGGCTCGTATGGTGTTATCCTTGGTAAGGCATTATATGACGGAAAAATATCGATGGAGGAGGTAAAACTGGTGGCATGACCCTAACTAAGAGAGTTATTCCATGTCTTGACGTAGATAAAGGCCGTGTAGTCAAAGGAATGCATTTCAAGTCAATTAAGGATGCGGGAGATCCGGTTTTGTTGGCTGAGAAATATAGTAACGAAGGTGCTGATGAGCTTGTTTTTTTGGATATTACAGCATCCGAACAACAACGGGAAACCATTAAAAGCCTTGTAAAAAAAGTAGCCCAAGTCATTGATATTCCGTTTACAGTAGGTGGTGGAGTTAAAACTCTACAAGATGCGCGGGATATTCTCCTTAGTGGAGCAGATAAGGTAGCCATCAATACAGGTGCTGTCAAGAATCCAGAAATAATTACTAAATTAATGGAAATATTTGGCAAACAATGTATTGTAATAGCCATGGATGTGAAACGAAATTATGAGATTAAGGAATCCAAGCACATCTTTAAACATGATTCGAAACAATTCTGGTTTGAAGTGTATATCTATGGCGGTAAAACGCCTACCGGTCTTGATGCAATAGATTGGGCCAAAGAAGTAGAAAGACTAGGTGCAGGTGAGATCCTACTTACCAGCATAGATATGGATGGGACAAAAGAAGGATATGATGTACAGCTCATTCAAGAAATAGTTAATGCAGTCAATATACCTGTAATAGCGTCTGGAGGATGTGGTATACCAAAACACATGCTTGATGTTTTTCTCCAAACCAACGTTGACGCTGCTTTAGCTGCATCAATATTTCATTATAAAACACATTCAGTAGATAGAGTAAAAGAGTATCTAAAAGAGAACGGAGTTCCTGTAAGAATATAAGGAAAACCTGATACGAATTAGTGTATTAAATATGAAAATGAAAATCAATGACATAGACTTTGCCAAGGGAGATGGACTTGTACCTGTTATTGTTCAAGATGTAAATTCAAAAGAAATACTGACACTTGCATATGCTAATAAAGAATCTCTGGAATTAACTCAAAAAACAGGAAATTCTTGGTTTTGGAGCAGATCTAGAAACAAACTATGGATGAAAGGCGAAGAATCAGGTAATACTCAAAAAGTCAAAGAAATTCTTGTTGACTGTGATTCAGATGCTATCATATATTTAGTGGAACCGTCAGGGCCAGCATGTCACACTGGAGAAAGGATCTGCTTTCATAATATGTTGGAAAAATAATATTTAGCAGGGGTCTAGTCCCTTTGGTACTGGCTTTATCTCTGCTTGTGCTCCGGGAATCCAATCATTTATGACTTTAAAGGGAATAGATTTGTAGGATACACCTTGAAATGCCAGAGTCCAATTTCCAACTAAACTTTCAGGTGTACACAGTGCCAATGTTCTCTGTGTGTTAGGTTTGAAAAACTGATTAAAGCTAGATTTCATTGTCCCGTTAAATGGTATGTGATCATAAACATCTCCTTTTGGATCAACTATGATTATGGATCCAACATCTGTAGGTTTGAGGCCTTGTACAGACATGAACACATACTCACCCAACTTGTATTCATTTTTGTTAATTGAAAACGGTCCTGAAGAAATCCACTGTTCTTGTTTAATCTTGTTTTGTTGTTCATAGTAATAATAAACACCTCCAGCTATTATGGCAGCTATTACAACTAGTGCAATTATAGCACCTAGTGGTTTTCTCTTCCTTCCAGCTCTTTTCTCTTTTCTCATTTTTGTGATAATTCCTTTGTACATCATTAATATCTCTTACAATTGTAAAAAATACAAAAAAACTTCAAATCAAACTAAATTTTATCTTGATCTACCTTTTCTATGCTGATCTTTCTGGTTTTGTATAGTTTTTTATATTAATCTTCACTAAATCTTATTAGGTAAGAAATTAAGTATTACTTAAATTAATATTAGGATTTTTTATGTACTATTTTACGAAGTCAGAACTATCTTGGGAAAGATAAAGCATCTACAGTGTAGAGAATGTAAAAAAGAATACCCGCCTACATTCAAGTACATTTGTGAAGAGTGTTTTGGACCACTTGATGTACATTATGATTTTCCACCAGTAACCAAAAATACATTCTCTAATCGTGAGCATACCTATTGGAGATATCATGAGCTTTTACCAATCGAATCAAAGTCAAACATAGTAAACATAGGAGCTGGTATGACGCCATTAATTAAAGCAGAAAAATTAGGAAAAGCTCTTGGACTCAATAATCTTTACATAAAAAATGATTCTATGAATCCTACTTTTTCATTCAAAGATAGACCAGCTGGAATAGCTGTGTCAAAGGCAAAAGAATTTGGTCTTTCTGCAGTTGGATGCGCATCTACTGGAAATCTTGCATCAGCTACTGCAGCACATGCAGCAAAAGGAGATTTTCCATGCTACATATTTGCACCAAGTGACATCGAACATGCAAAGATAACTCAAGCACTATCTTATGGTGCTAACTTTATTGCAGTTGATGGAACATATGATGATGCAAATCGAATAGCTGCACAGATTGGAGACAGTAAAGGAATTGGTATAGTGAATATTAACATGCGTTCGTATTATGTTGAAGGTTCAAAAACACTGGCATATGAAGTTGCAGAGCAGCTTGATTGGAAGGTACCGGATCAACTTATTGTACCTGTAGGAAGTGGAGCGATGTTAAATGCAATTTGCAAAGGATTTGAAGAATTGGAAAATCTATCCCTGCTTAACAGTGTATCAGGAATGCATATAATTGCAGCTCAGCCTCATGGATGTGCTCCTATAGTTGATGCTTTCAAGAAAAATATCACAGAAGTAACACCAGTAGAAAATCCAGATACTATAGCTAAAAGCCTAGCTATAGGTGATCCGGGAGATGGACAATATGTATTAAAAAGATTGAAACAGTATAACGGTTTTGCTGAAGAATCAAACAACAAGGAAATCTTGGATGCTATTTTATTACTAGCTAGAACAGAAGGAATTTTCACCGAACCCGCAGGAGGAGTATCTATAGCTGTACTAAAAAAGTTGGTTGAAGAAGGAAAGATCGATAAGAATGATTCTACCATATGTTATGTAACTGGTAACGGACTGAAAACAACAGAGGTTATGATGGAAGTTCTCCCTAAACCGCAGGTAATGCAAGCTGATGTTGCTAAAATTGCAGCACTGGTGAGATAATTGGCAAACATCAAATTTACAATTCCATCAGTCTTAAACAAAGGGGGAGGCGAAAAGAAAGTAGATCTATCTGCCACTACTCTCTCTGAAGCATTCACTAAAATTTCTGAACAATTAGGAGACGAATTCAAAAGACGAGTACTAAACCCAGATGGGTCTCCAAGATCTCTTATCAATATCTACATTAATGGAAAAAATATGCGATTTTCTGGGGGGATGGAAGCTTCCCTAAAAGATGGAGATGAAATCTACATACTTCCAGCAGTAGCAGGTGGTTCCGAACTTTCAAGCCGAGATCTTGAGAGATATTCAAGACAAGTTATGTTAGAAGAGATAGGTTATGAAGGACAAATCAAGTTAAAAAATGCCAAAGCCTGCGTGGTGGGAGTAGGAGGATTAGGAAACCCAATAGCAACTAGGCTTGTAGCTATGGGAATAGGTAAGATAAGAATCGTTGATAGGGATGTTATCGAACTTTCAAATTTACACAGGCAAACCATGTTTGATGAATCTGATATAGGACAAGTAAAGGTTGAGGTTGCCGCAAAAAAACTAAAAAAAATGAATCCAGATGTTGTGATTGAAGCATTACCTGTGTCTGTAAATGATTACACTGCTCTTGATATTGTTGAAGGATGCGATGTAGTGATTGATGCTCTTGATAGTGTCAACGCTAGGTATTCTCTTAACAAGGCATGTATAAAGAAAAACATACCATTTGTTACAGGTGCGGCAGTAGGAGTCTCAGGTCAAGTATTTACTATCATACCACATAGTACTGCATGTTATCACTGTGTCTTTCCAGCACTTGATGAAAACTCAATGCCCACTTGCAGTACAGAGGGTGTACATCCCTCAATTCTTTCTGTTGTAGGAGGTATCGAAGTAGCAGAGGCTGTAAAGATTATGATAGGTAGACCACCAACATTAGCAAACAAGCTGCTCTACATAGATCTTGATAATCTAGATTTTAATTCAACATCATTTCAAAAAGTTGAGGAATGTTCTGTTTGTGGAAAAGGTAAGAATGAAGAATCTCCAGCTCAAGAATTTATAATCGAAGAATTATGTGGACGTAATAGAGGCAAGCGTACTTTTTCTATTACTCCAACAAAAATGGTTGAGATCGATGTACCAAAAATTACTAATACTGCAGCGGGAAAAGGATTCAAAGTTCAAAATCAGGGAGAGCTAGGGTTATCACTGTCCACTAATGATATCCATGTAAGTTTCTTGAAGCGGGGCTCTGCTGTAATCGTTGGAGAAAAAGATGAGAACTCTGCAATAGAATTATACAAAAAACTAGTTAACGCGTAATGTGATTTGTATTTCAATTCATTTGTTGTATGGTTTTAGTTAATTTCAGATAGGGATCTTCCATTGTATTCAATACCTTTCTTGCTTTTTTCCTAATTGTTTCTTTTTCATTTAACATACATTCTATAACAGAAATGATTCTTTTTGGATTTGATTCTCTTCTAACAATTCCTATTTTTACTAAATAATCTTCAATATAATTTGGTACAGCATTGTATGATATTGTAGGAATACCCATTAAGGCAGATTCCGCAGTCATGGTACCACCTGAACCAATGAACAAGTCAGTAACAGAAAGTAAGGATTTTCCATCAACTACCTTTTCCATGACCTTGATCTTTTTACCAAATCTACTCTTAAGGTCTTTTTTTTGCATAGGATATCTGGCCAATACGATAATATTATAATCAGATGATTTTTTACAAATTTTTTCTATAATTTTATAACTTGACGTTTTTTCAACTGTATAGGATGCTTGCGATTCTTCAGGTCTGATTACAATTGTTCTTCTAGATTTGTCTGTATTCATTTTATGTTGACTAGACTTTTCTTTTACCATCACAGAAGCATCTATTGCTCTGTATTGAATGATGTTCTTTTCGGATATGCCATATTTTGTAAATTCATTTTTTGGGATAATCCAAGGAATGAGAAGTTTTTGAACCAAAGGTACGGAAAGTCTCATCACTGCTTCAGCGTGTGGAGAATCAGAAAAAGCAATATGTTTAATGCCCAATCCATATGAAATTCGTGAAACGTCAGGTGTACAAAAACTGATTGTCAAATCAGGAGAAAAATTGGATATTACTTTAGCCAATCTGGCCATTCTCTGTGTACTTGAAATTAGCTTGCCTTTCCTAGTTGCCCCACCATGTTTACCAATTACTAAAAGATTGATCTTTCTTAGTTTAGCTAAACCAATTACCTCTCTATAATTCCTAGAAGTACACAATACTCGGTGTTTTTTACTCATTTTTTGTATCATTGGGGCAAAAAACAACAATTGTTTAGGTGTTAAGATATCAAACCAAATTTTCAAACATTTTTGGATGGAAGTATGGATGGAAAAAGTTTTTCTTAGCCCATACTCATAGTTCGCATGATTTGGCTGCAACTAAAGTTGTTGTTTATGGGTTAAGTACTGAAGGATATTCTATTGCATGTCAAATGGCAATCAAAGGTGCAGACGTCTTCATTGTTGATGAATCGGCGCATATGGCCATATCGTTAAAAACTGAAATTGCTAAAACGTATCCTAATGTAACATCACTAAAAGAGGATGAACCATTATTGGGCGTGGAACCAATAGATGTAGCTATATCTCATTGCGAGTATCTTTTTTTTGCTCCAAGAATTCGAAAAACTGGTCAGGAAGCAAAGATGGAAATTCATTCTAAATTTAAAGATGCTACTACATCAATTAAAAAAGGAAGCTCTGTGATTTACAATCTTCCTACCGGTATAGGTGGAAATAATGAGACCATTTCTTTGCTTGAACATGTTACTGGCCTTGAGATGGGTAAAGGAATATCGTACTTTTATTATCCTCTATCCAAAAATAACATACCGGAAATAATTGGCTCCTTTAATGCCAAGCCAGATGATAAACTGGCAAAATTATTAGAGACGGACAAAAAAACTAAAAAATTTGTATCAATATCATCTGCCGAAATTTTGCATGCGATTAAAACTTTAATTCAGTTTTCTAATCTATCTAGCATTCTAGAAGTTTGCAAATTTGCTCAAGATGATGCAACCCGAAATGATCTGATGTCTACTGAATACAAGGATCTATTTCTTGATGATATGACTAGTGGATTATATGATCTTAGATCTCTTGGTACATCTGTTGAGGGTGCTGGAACCATGATGTATCTAGTAAATGGAAGCATTAAGGGAATAGAAGGATATGTAAAAAGATTGATAGATGAAATACGTTCCACTCTAAAGAAAAACGAACTAAAAGCAAGTCGTACTAAGGTAGTTTTAGTTTGGACTCAGGATGTATATGAAATGCGTGGTGATAAAGTAGATATGCTAAACTCGCTCATGACAAAACTACGTGATTATATTGGAGATGTTGAAATTCATCAGGGACCAAGTTTGGACCTTTTCCATAGTGACAAAACTACCATTATTGTCACTTGTTCAAAATTTGATTTTGACAAAATGATAAAAAATGGAAAAGATTCTGATGTAATAATAATAAAAACAAATCCGTTATGCGAGATATTGTAGTATCAAGATGGAGATGAATACTAGTGGCTGAAAATAATGAAGAAATTACTACCAATTCAGAATTAGATGCCGAAAAAACTGACAAAGATGCTGAATTTGCCGAATTAAAATCTCAACTAGAAACCGAAAAAGAAAAAGTTGTATCACTTGAAAAAAAAATACAATATTTGTTGGCAGATTTTGATAATCTAAAGAAAAGATCTGAAATTGATGTACAAAATAGAGTAAATTCTATTGTTGATGACATGATATTAAAATTTCTTGCAATTTATGATGACTTTATTCGTGCTAAAGATGCATTATTAAAGCAAGGTGCAAACATTCAAGGACTGGATGCAATAGTAAAAAACATGGACTTGTTTCTTGCGGACTATGGTGTAAAACCCATAGATTGTCTGGGTGAACTTTTTAACCCAAAACTGCATGAAGCAATTTCGATCAAAGAAGATCCATCTCTGGAAGATAATACAGTTACTGCTGAATTACGTAAAGGATATATTTTGAAGGACAGAATAATCAGACCTAGTTTAGTGGAAATCTCAAAAATACCCACTAGGGAGACAAACAATGGCTAAAATTATTGGAATAGATTTAGGAACAAGTAACTCTGCCGCTGCGGTTATGATGGGAGGAAAACCAACATTAATCCCGGCTGCAGAAGGAACAACTGTAGGTGGAAAGGCATTCCCATCAGTTGTTGCTATGACAAAAGACAATCAACTCTTAGTTGGTGAACCTGCCAGAAGGCAAGCAGTAACTAATCCAGAAGGTACTGTGGTAGCTGCAAAAAGAAAGATGGGAACTGATTATACTTTTAAAATGTATGGCAAAGAATACAAGCCACAACAAATCTCGGCCTTTATTCTCCAAAAAATAAAACGGGATGCAGAGGCATTTGTGGGAGAAACAGTAGAAAAAGCAGTAATTACGGTCCCTGCTTACTTTAATGATAACCAACGACAAGCAACCAAAGATGCTGGCCAGATAGCTGGTCTTGAGGTTGTACGAATAATTAATGAACCTACTGCTGCTGCACTTGCATTTGGTCTTGACAAGGCAAAACAAGACATGAAAATTATGGTATTTGATTTTGGTGGTGGAACACTAGATGTTACTATTATGGAAATGGGAGGAGGTGTATTTGAGGTAATGAGCACATCAGGTGATACACAATTGGGAGGAACCGATATGGACAAAGTGCTTATTGACTTTATCATAGATTCTTTTAGAAAAATATCTGGCATAGATATTTCAAAAGACAATGCTGCAATGGTAAGAGTACGAGAAGCTGCCGAAAAAGCAAAGATAGAGCTATCTTCCGTTTTTGAAACTGATGTAAACCTGCCATTTATAGCGTATGATCCTTCCTCAGGTCCTAAAAATTTAGAATTAAAAATAACAAGATCAAAGTTTGAAGAACTCATTAATCCTATAATCGAAAGATGTAAGCCCTCTATGTTAAAGGCATTAGAAGATGCCAAATTATCTCCTTCTGATGTAAGTAAGGTTATATTGGTTGGCGGTCCAACAAGGATACCTCTGGTAAGAAAATTTGTTGCAACCGTAATGGGAAAAGAACCTGAGGCAGGCGTTGATCCTATGGAAGCTGTCGCATTGGGAGCAGCTATTCAAGCAGGGATTATTGCAGGTGAAGTTACCAGTGATATAGTTTTACTTGACGTGACTCCACTCACATTAGGTGTTGAGGTGCTTGGTGGATTACGTGAACCTATCATAGACAGAAATACAACAATACCAACATCTAAAAGTAAAACCTTCACAACAGCTGCAGATAATCAGACTGCAGTTACTATTCATATTGTACAGGGTGAACGCCCTATGGCCGCAGACAATGTATCTCTAGGTTCTTTTAACCTATCTGGAATTCCACCCGCACCACGAGGCGTTCCACAAATTGAGGTTAAATTCGATATTGATGCAAATGGAATACTAAATGTAACAGCAAAGGATATGGCAACACAAAAAGAAGCTAAAATTACAATTAGCGCAAGTACCAAACTTTCTAAAGATGATATAGAAAAAATGAAGAAAGATGCTGAGGTGTATTCCGAACAAGACAAAAAGAAAAAAGAGGAAGTCGAAATTAAAAATGAAGCAGAAAGCTATATCTACACAACAGAGAAATTGATTAACCAAGATTTAAAAGATAAGATATCTCAAGAACAGGGAATTCAAGTAACAAATGCAATAAAAGACCTAAAAGACGTTCTTGAGAAAGGCGCAACTGAAATAAAACCAAAATTGGAATCATTAAAGAAACTAGTTAATGATATCAGCACGGAACTTTACAAAAATGTTACCCCTCCTCCAAATACTGGTCAACAAAAACAAGAAGAGCCAACTGGCCAGTCTACAAATAAAACGACAAACTGATGTATATAGAAGGGAACAATACATTATGATGATATTATGAGCACCAAACGTGATTATTATGAAGTTCTAGGTGTATCGAAAAATGCAACTGCTGACGAAATAAAATCTCAATATAGAAAACTTGCACTAAAATTTCATCCTGATAGAAACAAATCTCCTGATGCATCTGAATACTTTAAAGAAGTATCTGAGGCATACGCAATTTTGTCTGATCCAGAAAAAAGAAAAGTATACGATAATTATGGTCATGCTGGGGTAGATGGCAGATACAGCACTGAAGACATTTTCAGAGGCTCTAAGGTCAATTTTGAAGATATATTTGGAACTGGCTTTGATTCAATTTTTGAATCGCTTTTTGGAAGGGGTGGAGGATTTAGATTTGGCGGTTTTGATTTTGGCGGATATGGAAGAGAGAGAGGAGCAGATCTGGTCTATGATACTGCTATATCGCTAGAAGAAGTTTTGAAGGGTAAAAAAGAGGAAATTGAGCTTCCAAGGATGGTTGACTGTGATGCCTGCAAAGGTTCCGGCTGCTCTCCTGGCACATCTATGAGAACTTGTACTGTGTGTAACGGTCAAGGACAGGTAAGAACAACTCGTAGCAGTGGATTCTCAACATTTGTCACAGTCCAACCGTGTAACACATGTAAGGGGCAAGGAAGGATAATTGAAAGACCATGCTCAAAGTGTAAGGGAAACGGTAAACAAAAATCCATGCGGAATTTCTCATTTGATATTCCTCCCGGTGTTGAAAGTGGCGAATATAGAATACAAGGGGAGGGTGAAGCCATTCCTAATGGAATTAATGGTGACTTGATAGTCAGAATAAAGGTAAAACCACATGATAAGTTCAAGAGAGATGGACCGGACTTATTTTATGATGCAGATATTTCTATGATGGATGCTGCTTTGGGCAAGTCATTAATGGTTCCTACATTAGAAGGTACAGAAAAAATCGATGTCGAGGCAGGATCCCAACCTAATACTATTATCAAGCTAAAAGGAAAGGGGCTTCCAAGAGCTACAAGTAAAGGACGGGGGGATCAATATGTTAGACTTGTAGTAAAAATTCCAACCAAGTTGGACAAGCATCAGAAAAAATTACTAGAGGAACTACGTGATAGTTTCAACAAGTGATCTCATATGAAAATAGCGCTTGATGTAGATGGAGTACTTGCAGATGTAATCCATTCATGGATTTTATATAATAATAAGGTGCGAATGACAATACACAAATCAGATATATCTGAATGGGATTTTTGGAAAAAGCATAATATTCAAAAATTTGATTTTTACAATGAATTATCTTTATGTTGGAAATCATGGAAGGATATTCCTCCAACAGAAAATAACATAGCAGAAACTACTGGAAAACTTTCTGAATTAGGAACTGTAGATATTGTTACTGCCAGGGAAGAATCAACACACGAGTACGTAAAAAACTGGTTAAAACTTCATGGAGTTATTTTTAGAAATTATGTAGGTGTTATAGAAGGTGTAGAAAAAGCAAAACTTGATTATGATATATTCATAGATGACTCTCCATTAAATGCACATAGCATGTTAAATGTGGGAAAATCTGTGATTCTCTATACTCAGCCATGGAATACAAGTTTTAGGGATAATAGAGCAAAAAGAGTACAAAAATTAGAAAAAGCAATTTCTATTATAGATGAAATTTCCAAAACAAACACCATCGGTTTGAAGAACTAGTGTTTGTTCATTTCATGATAAAAAAGCACTTATTGTGGAGTTTTAATTCTCACGTTGCGGGGGTCGCCTAGCCTGGTCAACGGCGTAAGGCTCAGAACCTTATCTCTTAGGAGTTCGTGGGTTCGAATCCCACCTCCCGCATTACATTTCGGGTGGAAAGTCTATATATTTGGCCTCCGTATAGTATCCACTGAACCTGCAAGGCAAGTCAATTGACAATTTCATGAAGGGATTTCACAGTGATTCTACCAGAGAGTCATACTGCAAAAAGCTCTCGCAGTTTTTGGATTTTTGCAAGATGGAACCAGACGAACTTGCAGGCAAGACAAGAAAGAACCCCAAAGTATTCCAGGATCTGTTCATCGATTATATCGAAAATAGAAGAAAAGAGGTGAGCGGTTCCACGCTGCATCAGTTCCGTGATGCATTAAAGCATTTCTTTGAGATGAATGATATGGATGGCATCAACTGGTCCAAGATTGCAAAGATAATACCGCACGCAAAAAAGACTGGAAGCGACAGAGCACCTACCATTGAAGAGATCCGTACCATACTTGAGCTTGCAGATATCAGGACAAAGTGTATCGTACTGTTATGCTGCAGTTCCGGTATCAGGGTGGGGGCGTTTGACGGGCTGGTCTGGGGGAATATAGCTCCAATAACCCAGAAAGGAAGGATTGTTGCAGCAAAGCTTGTCGCATACCATGGCAATAGGGAGCAGTACTATACTTTTGTCACACCCGAATGCTACAATGCGTTGTTACAATACAGGAAGCTTCGCGAGTCTGCAGGCGAGAGGATAACGCCATCATCGCCTCTTATACGGGATACATGGGACAACAACAGGTACCGCAAGCAGAGAATGCAGGATCCAGGTATTGCAATACCACTTACTTCAAAATCTATTGCAAACCAGATGGGCGAGTTTCTCAAGAAGATGAAGCTGAGGGAGTCAAGGCTTGGCACAAACTACGAGTTCAAGCAGATACACGGGTTTCGCAAGTTCTTCAAGACTACAGCTGAGCGTGCCATGAAGACAATTGATGTTGAGAAACTGATGGGCCATGCAGAAAACTATTACAGGCCTCATGAACAGTACCTTCTTGAAGAGTACCTCAAGGCGGTACCATACCTTACAATATCTGAGGCAACGGAGCTTAAAGACAAGCTTGAACAGCAGATTACGGTATCAGACAAGAAAGTGGGTGAGCTTGAGCGTTATAACATAGTACTGCAGGACAGGCTTGAGCGGCTAGAGCGAAGCTATGGGGATCTCAAGGAGATGATCGCAGAAAGCCTTGATCATTCCAGTCCAAATAGAAGAATAGCAAAGATATCAAGATGACAAGAGATTTCCATATCTAGTAATTATGCACTTTTTTGTTTTATCACATTACTGCCGTGGTTCGGTCTTGATTGATATTATTGCTTATCGTTGTAGTGGCACATCATTTTGGCCAGATCTACTGCCCTATCCTAGATCCAAGCATGTATTCTTTTGTACCTAATTGCACAATAGTATAAAGAAGATTATCATTTGTTTGTGGAATTGTAAATGAATATGTAAAACCTCCATCCTTCATGGTTGTCATGTTACTCTCAGCAATCAAATGTCGATTTTCAGTTTCACATTTCAGTATCACGCAAGAATAAATTGTTAATGTTATGTTTGACTGAGATTCAAGTTTGCCTTTCACAGAAACAGTATTTTCAGAACTTGGGATTCCATCAAATTCCATGTATGGCCATGCAATTGAATATGAGGGATTAGTGCACTCGAATATCAACCTGTTTGTTGAGTTCAGTACCATTGTGGGATCTTCAGAGAACCCTTCTCCACGATTTGTAATGTTTTCATCATACCATAACATCTTGTTACTTCTTTTACTTTGATATATAATGCTACAATCATTGAACTTGTGAGGGCCCATGGCCGTTACACCTATGGTTGAATTGACAGGATCTAGGTACTTGGTGTAGTCTACTTGTACATAATCAAATCTTGATCCATTTTTCCCAAAGTCCTCTTTCATCATATAAGGTATGTAAGATGATCTTTCCTGAGTACTTATTGGTCGAGGACTGTAAATGTATGCTAGTGAACCTCCGATTAAAACTATTCCACAAATTGAAATGATTATCATTGTAGATGCCCTCATTTACTCAATACTCTTTGCAGATAATAAAAAAGATGTAGTAAAGTTATACTAACAGTGATGTTGCGCCATCTGTATCAGGTCCCAGTTGGCGGTGTTGCCGTTTATTAGATTCCCAGTAATGACGTTTTGATATCCTGGCAATCCACTGCATTCTATTACTGACTGTGCATCATTATCCCACTTTTGCCAATAGTTTCCACCAAAATCATGGAATTGTATTGTGTTTGCACTTACGGTTGTAGGACTAAAGTCGTTGTACCAACTTGTGCCAGTTTCATGATTTTCAAACCACACTGATGTATTAACATCGTTTTTCTTCATTGTGTTCTGAGCTACTGCATTTGGATTCTGATACCAAAAGTATTTGCCATTGCTCATGTCTTCTCCATAGATATTCCAATTGTATGTACCGCGAGTAACCCAGATTTCAAATAGGTAAGTTTTTCCTGGGTTATAATCTACACTATATTGTAGTACTGGATAACAATTACTGAGCGTATCGGCATATACTATGTGAGGATTGGATGCTCCCCAGTCCACGCCTCCTTGGGCAAAGTAGTTGTAATAATAGTAATTCGAGTTGCATGCGTAGGCTGGATCGTCGTTTGCGTTTAGTTCTATGCCGTTTAACAAATACGATACTTGTGGCAAAGTTGAAGCAGAAAATCCTGGCAGACTGGTTGGAAGATGACCTATCAGCCCATCTATATTATGTGTTCCAGTATAATCGTCTACGGCTCTTGCTGCTGATCCTGTTGTAAGTTTCGATCCATTTGCAGGTGGTACTGGACCAGCGAGTTTTTGTATCGAACCAATTTTAATATCAGTTATAGTGCCAGTTTCAAGATTTTCAACAACTGTAACTTCTGTTTTGTTGCTAATATTGAAATGAACTTCTGGATTTGCAATGCCCGTTACTATATTGCCCACATAGTCTGCTGCCATAAACCGATACGGCTTTCCCGCAATAATGTTTTGTACTGAATCATTTGACAGCGCTGTCTTCTGTAATGATTCTATTTGGCCTTTAGATAATGGTTTTGGAAGTAACTTCTCAATATCTGCTGGGGATTGTGGGATTTGTGTTGATATATTCATTTGTGCGTTAACATTTGGTATCACGGTAGTTGGCGATAACAATACCAGTCCAATTATAATTGCAGTCATGATAGTTGTTGCTGTTTTTGTCTTGTTGTTCTGTATTTTCATGTTATTGTACGGGATATAGTACATGTACTATAAATGGATTATTTTGATTCCCATTTGCGTATAATTGATGAGTAAATCTTATTTTCTCCATCATTTTCTACCTATGATTTATCAGTCGTACTATATATAATCAGTACAAGATGCCAAGAAGCGGATATCGCGTCATGTCAATCAAGGAAGAGACCTACCTCAAGTTCATCAGCGCCGCAGAAGAGGCACGAAAGATCTTCCCAGACATGAGCAACAGCAGGTTTCTTGAGCTTCTCTTGGAAGTGCGCAAAAAACCAAGATCAGTAAAATAAATTGCACACCCTTGTCCTCATTTCTCTCATCCAACAGTATGGCATAATCTGAGATTGTAACGAGTTTTTCATGAATTCAAATGATTTATCAAGTACTGGAACAAAAAAAGATTGCGCCACAGCAGAACTTCAAGACATTAACCATGCTCGTACCAAGATTATTAGATCTCGTGCTCAGATCGTGCAACACAGCAACGCAATCGATAGAGTGAAATTCTAACGATTTGTACATGTAACTATTTCCAAGAAAAGGATACAGTACCATTACTGTCAAGGCAGAGACCTTTCGTAGGTTTTACAAGACAAAACGAGAGGCAAGGAAGAAAGACTCTGGAATGACAGTCACGTACTCAGGGGCAGGGTCCAATGCTCTTGAGAGTGGTACAGTACTAGCCACATCAACAACTATATCGTATCCAGATGGCGTTACGCTGAATGATATGATAAAAGCCACTATTGTAGTCGTAGGTGGAGATAGTGGAGCAGCTATAGTCTCAGGTAGCTCGCTAGTTGGATTTCTGTCTGGTCACGATGCGAATAGTTATTCATACTATTCAAAAGAAAGTAATGTAAGGAGTAACATTTCAGGGCTGGCGTGGAAATTCACCTAACCCCCCCTTAACTCTTTTTTTAATTATTTTGACATCTATTACACCAGCCATATCTCAAATTTATGCTAAAGATGTAAAACAAATTGAAATAATTGTTCCGGAGATAATAAGGTAAGCAAAGATGAAACGTGGTTACATAATTTTGATCATCGGGATTTCTTTGGAAGGTTTTTCCATACTTGTTACTATAATTTCTATAGCTCTTAATCCACATTGCGGTTTTGATAGGTGTGGATTTACTTTTTTCATTCCTAATGTCGATGCTCTTTTTCATATTTTAGAGCTTCCTTTCTTCTTTTTAGAATTTATGGGAATAATTATTATGCTAATTGGAATAGGAATTCTGCTTTGGGATAGAAAGAAAAATGCTAAATCTGTAAAATCGTCATCTTAAAAGCGGAAATAATGTAACAAACTTCTACAATACAATAGCATAGATATCTAACTTTGTCAGGAAAAAGAATTCAAATACGCTAACTGTTCTGGGCAACCATCGAACCCGCACCCAAGTAAAGCGAGGAAACTAGAAAAGTTCAGCGACACATCTTGATTTTAGAAAAAGTGAAGGTACTGACAGCTAGCAAAATAGTAAATCTGCCACACCGGTCTACGTTGAACAATACGACAAAAACTCTACAACTATCATGACTGCAATTATAATTGGACTGGTATTGTTATCGCCAACTACCGTGATACCAAATGTTAACGCACAAATGAATATATCAACACAAATCCCACCTCCCGCATTTATAATAATATAAAGACTGAAAAATTTATAATCTATCATTAGTTCTTGGCTTCATGAAAAGAGTGGAGGCTGTAATATCTACCGAAAAATTATCTGCAGTTGTTGAAGCTCTTAAAAAAATTGGAGTTGGAGGCATTACTGTTTTTGATGCAAAAGGATGGGGTAGAGCAAGCCATGTTATCCAGTCAACCAAAAGTGATGACAAGGGTGCTTTTACTACAAAAAGCTATTTGCTTACAGTAGTTGATGATTCAATGGTAGACAGAATTGTAAGTACGATTCTTGATACGGCAAGTACGGGTTCGGTAGGAGACGGAAAAATATTTGTTGATACTATAGATACAGCAGTGGATATAGGAAGCAGACAAAAGGGAATTCATGCAATTTAATATTTTGTACTAGGTAATTTTTGTTTTAATCTTATTTTCTAGTAATTGATTTAATTTCTGACCATCTACTTTTCCCCTTAGGGATTTCATCGCTAATCCCATCAAGGGCCCAATGGCTCTGGCCCCTTGTTCCTTTATGATCATTATGTTTGATTCTATGATCTCGTCTAGTATTTTATTTAATTCATTATCGTTCAATACTCCTAACGCATTAACTTTTATGGCATCTGACATTGATTTTGCTTTTCCACTCATTATACTTTCAAAAATTATTTCTAGTGATTCTTTTGCAATGTTTCCATTTTTTAAAAGATTAAACGCTTCTGATATGTCCGTAACTCTTAGGGTCTTTGCATCTGGCATCTTTCTTTCTAAATTCGTGATGGTACCACAAAGAATTGAGGCTACAAAATTAGCAGGAATCTTCCTATCTTTGCATATATTTTCAAATAAATCCAAGTATTCTGAATCAAATATCTGAATTGCAAGTTGACTATTAAGATCGTATTGTTTCTGTAATGAAGATACCATGTCTTCCCAAGATCTTGGGACTTTTTTCTTTGCATCTTCGATTTCCTCATGACTTACTGTAATTGGTGGAATGTCTGTCTCTGGATACATTCTAGAAGCTCCAGGTCTAGGACGCAAAAACACAGTTTCGCCAGAAGGCGTTGCAGCTCTTGTTTCTGCAGGAACGCCTTTTTTGGAATCATTAATTCTATTTATCAAGGAATCAATGATCACATCCATTTTTTTCTCATCGCCTGCTAAAATTAAGAAAGCATCACTTGGTCCTATGTTTAGAATTTGTTTTAAATTCTCAATTTGTGAGTCCTCTATGCCGTATCCATGTAGATCTTCATCAGAATGAAATATTCCGCCTAATCCAAAGAATCTGACTAGCTCACCTAATTGTTTTCCTAATCTTATGCCTGGATATGGTTCATAACCAAATATTTTGGAAAAACCCGGAACCTTGATGATCTTTACAATTGATCCTTGCGTAAGAGCTTTCTGAATTATCTTTGAGCTACATTCCTTAAAAATATCTGTTACATCTCTTACATCTTTTGTTTTGTCGATACCGGTGTTTATTTTTTCTACTTTTTCTTTAATTTTTAATAGCCCATGTTGTCTTTTTGCTTCATATTCGATTACCTTCTCAAGCTGATCTAGCTTTTGAACCCCTTTTACTTCTACAACATTGCCTCCGCCTTCCACTGACACATTTACATCCTGTCTGATGGACCCAAGTCCTCTCTCAACGCGTTTTGTAGCACGAAGAAGTCTTCCAAGCGTAAGAGCAATCTTCTTAATTTCTTCTGGCTTTCCTGAAACAGGCTCTGTGGCTATCTCTACAAGCGGTATTCCCAATCTGTCAAGGCTGTATTCACGTACATTTTCAGAATCTTTTAGAAGTCTTGCGGCGTCTTCTTCAAGACAGATACTTTGTATTCCTATTTTTTTACCATCTACCTCTATGTTGCCATTTACAGAAACAAGCATTGTTCTCTGAAAACCTGAAGTATTTGAACCGTCAATTACAATTTTTCTCATCACATAAATTTCATTAAAAATTTTAGCGTGCAAGGAAGCAGAAATGATTAAAGTTGTTTCTTTGGCCACTTTGTCTAGATCATGGGGAGGCTCTTCGTCTTGTTCTACTAAACAACTACTCTGTGGATTTCCAAAATATACGATTGTTTTTTCTTTACTCTTTTCAAATATGGCGCTAGGATCAAGCTTTCCTAGCTCACTTTTTGTAATACGTAATTTTCTACTAAAATTAGTTAAATATTCTTCCGTTTCAATAGGCATACAATTACAAAATAATTTCTTTCCTGTAGCTAGTTGCTGATGTATCTCCAGTCCTACCTTTAACCCAATTTTATCAATTTGAAATTCTGACACTTGTAATTTTAATCTCGCACTTGCTTTAAAGCTTAGTCTGAGATTTCAAGAGATATGTTTTCAGTCATCAATTTATTTAATTCCACGCCGTTCTTGGAATTTGCCAATGCCCACATTGTTTTAACTAGTGCTGTTTCTGGAATCATGTTTCCTAACGGAACAACTCCTATGTTTAGTAGATCTCTTCCGCTTTCATATACTGTCATTCTTACCATCCCATCTATGCACTGTGAAGTCATTCCAACAAATATTCCATTCTTTATTGCAGTTTGAAGCGGCTCATACATGATTTTTCCCACATGACCAAGACCAGTTCCCTCTAAAATTATCGCCTTGTATCCAGATCTCACTAGATGATCAATAATTTCTGGTTTCATGCCAGGATAATATTTTAGTAACATGGCATTTGTATCAAAATTTATTCTAGGCGTGTATGGTTTTTGTTCGGGATTGAATATCTTGTTCCTTGTAATATTTTCACCTTTTACAATATATGCGGGCGTATCACCTACTGTTTGAAACGCATTTCTCTTGCTAGTATGATTTTTTCTGACCCGTGTAGCCCAGTGACAGGCAATCTCATCATCACTTGAAGTATTATGCATAACCACAAAGAAACCCGTTACCCGCTCTTTTACCAAAAAATTTGTGGCTGCAATTAAATTCAATGCCGCATCTGATGAGGGTCTATCTGAAGATCTCTGTGATCCAACTAGAGCTACTGGCTTTGGAAAACCAGATAGTGAAAATGCTAATGCAGATGCAGTATATTGCATAGTATCTGTACCATGTGCAACTATAATCCCAACGTACTCAGAATCTGCATACGAGTCAAGTTTTTTTGCAATCATCTTCCAATGTTCTGGAAGTAAGTTCTCGGAATATTCTGACAAAAGCACCTCAGTTTCAATATTTGCTATTTTGGAAAGTTCTGGTACGCTAGCATTAAGCTCCTCTGCGGTTAACGCAGGTTTTACAGCCCCTGTTCGATAATCTATTCTACTTGCAATTGTTCCGCCTGTTGAAATTAAAAGAATCTTTGGCAAATCTTTGTTAATTGTTGGTTGTATGATGACCTCATCTTTAGGTGACAATGTTTTTGATTCAATTTCGATTTTTTTTATCTTATCTACTTCCAGACCAATGTTGTAACCACTTTTTAATTTTATCACTATGTGGCTATCATCACTATGTTCGTATCTTGGCATTAAAACTCCTGTATAATCATAATCTGTATGATGGATTATTACCTCATTTCCAACTTCAACGTTGAATTCTTTGAGTTTGTTTAACGCTCTTCCTTTATACCCAAGATGTGACATTTGATAGGGTTAGAAAATTTATTTTATTAAAACTACCGAATTAGAACCTTACAAGGTTTGAATCTCACAAGACTAACCTTAGAACCGATTTCTTGAATTTTCAATTTATTAAACTAGATCAATCTAGTCTGATTGTATCTTATTTTAATATCAAAGACAAAACAATACCTGGTTCCTCTTCCGACCAAGGCTTGCCGGTTTAAAATTCACAAGCAATACAAAACAATGAATTGCCTGTCAGGAAGATCCGCATCATACTGTCCAAGCATTGTAGGACAAGAGCATTTGAGAGATTCGTGACAACGCAGGATATCTCAAATGTAATCAACGACCCTATCCAGACAATACTTGACAGCAAGAGGAAAAATTACAAAAGTTACAACAAGACAAAAAACCCGCCATATAAGGACCAGCCTTATCTGGTAGTTATCCATAACAAGATTAATACTTCTGTGACGGTTATCACTGTAATGTGGACAGACAAGGGAGGATTGAAGGTAATTGGTTTCAATAAAATTTGACAAAGATGCAGGAGCAATCTATGTGCGAGTACGCAAGGGCAAGGTTGCAAAGACAATACCTATGGGTGATGACAGGTTCATTGATGTCAACCAGACAGGCAAGATTGTGGGAATGGAGGTTCTTATACCTGCAGATGTGCCAGAGATAGATGAAGCAATAGCAAAATCTACAGATGTTATAGAACTGGAACAATAATCAAAACAAGTCACTTTGTATTTCTGAATCCTCTCCGATTCAAGTCAACCGACTTAGTATCCACTTCTACGCCACTTTTTTAAACCATATTTGTCCAGTACAACTATTAAATGAAAACTCTCTATCTTTTAGCTGTTTTTGTATTTTCATGTGTGATATTGTTTTCAAAAGCATACGCAGATGACACTCCTGACATGCTTCATCTAACTCCTCTTGAACAAAACAAGAAACCTTTTCTGAACTTTGCCGCAGATGGACCAGTAGACACGGTTAAAATTTCTGGAAACGATAGATATGTTGCCGCAGGAACACAAGCAGGCGACAAGAATGGTTCAGTCTACTTTTTTGATAATAACGGAACACTATTTTGGAAATACACTGCAGACAGGCAGATTCTACAAGTTGCGGTATCATCAGATGGAAAATATCTTGCAGCTGCAGGATCACAGTTTTACCACTATGGTACACACGGTCCTGCAGGCTGGAATAATGGTGAGGTCTACTATTTTGATAAAAAAGGAAATCTTCTTTGGAAATACGATGGAACAGGATCTGTTGCTGTTACAAACATAGTCATATCATCAGATGGTTCTTACGTGGCAGTAGGTTCAGACAAGGCAATTCTGTACTTTGATAAGAATGGCAATCTCCTGTGGACCTATCCAGTAACCCGTTCCAATGATCATACCGTTTCAATATCTCCTGACGGGTCCTATGTTGCAACCAAGGACGAGGCAGTAGTAGAGTTTCTTGACAACCATGGAAATAAGCTCTGGAGTTATACTGCAGGTCACGGCACTGAAGAAAATGTTTCTGCAGGAAGTTCATATCTTACAATGTCTCCTGACGGCAAGTATGTCATAACAAGTGATTATGCTGACGGCATACTGCTCTTTGATGACGCAGGAAAAATTGTTCTTGCAAAAAATACGGGCAAGCATTTCTTTTACCAATCAATCTCTTATGACGGATCTTTTATTGCGGCAAGCGCACAGCAGTGGGGCGAGTCTGACCCTGGAGCCACGTATCTTTTTGATAAAAACGGAACTGTTCTGTGGTCATATCCAGGTGATATGAAATCTGTGATTTCAGGGGATGGCAGGTATGTGCTTGGAGGTATATGGAATGGAGGACCAACACTTTTCTTTCTTGATGATAAGGGGAATCTGCTGTGGAACAGCAACGCAGGAATTGTCAACTCACTAGACGTGTCCTATGACGGCACACTTTCCGTAGCTGGAACGGGTTTTGGAAATGATAACGGACAGATTCTATTTTTCAATCAAAATAAGACAGATACCACAGAACTACAACCTATTACAGGTTATATGAAAAAAGAACTTGGCACGCCATTACAACAATTCAAGTCAGGTGTTACTACACAAAACATAACATGTAAGGAGGGATTTGTACTTGCAATAAAAAAACAAGGACACCGGCCAGCATGTGTAAGTCCTGATACCATACCAAAACTTGTACTCAGAGGATGGTCAGAAAATCCATTAAATGATCTGCTTTTAAGATATGGAAACCAAACACAAGCAAACCTTGTCTTCTATGATATAATGAATGAACAAAAAATAAGGGATTGGTCAATGAAAGGATGGAGATATAGTGATTATAGCTATGCATCAAACAGTGAAACTCACCAATCTTCTGCCACAATACATCTCTACCTGTCTTCTAACACTGGAAAGCATACTGAATGTGAAAATGGCTCATATGGACTTGTAGTGCTTAACCTAAATCCGATTGAAATCGAGCACAACTATACAGAGGCAGGCTGTGAGATAGTTACAACTACCGTAAATATGGAACCTGAATCAAATGGAAAATAAGGATTAGAAAATGAAAACTGCGTACATTGCAATTTTTAGTGGAGCTACAATTGCAGTCATGCTCTTTTTGTTCTTTGTTGTATATGGAATTCTAGTCTATAATTCATCTAAAAATGATATAACATCACAAGAACGAATCTATCTTCACACAGATGTCTTCGACAAATTTGGACCGTCATATTTTGTCAAGGTATCTGACATGGAGCCAAACAGCGTTGGTTTTTTCATGTACCCGTCTTCGTACAATTATTCCGATACTGCAAACGCATACCAAAGATTCATGCTAATTCGCTTGCCCTCATGGCTAGGGGGAGACAAGAATGACATTTCTTCGTACAGGGCCTACAGCATGCTTGATCTAGACTCGCATTGTCTGATAAAATACTGGCCTCAAGATCAAAGGCAGAGAATAGAGGATCCATGCCATTTTGAGATGTACCGAGCAATAGACGGGGTATCTTACTTTTATGGAGTAAAATTCATGTCAAAGCCAGTAGAAGACGCACTACCAAAATTGGATCTAGGTGCAGACGATCAAGGATACATCTACGTCAAACCTCCAACTTGGACAACAGACAAGAACGGAATAGCAGGTGATGGCAGGCATATGTCAAAAGACGAGATCTTGAGGACATCAAAATTATTGCTTCGATATTACCAAAACGCAACTCACAACAACATTGACATCCCATTGGAGATTGAAGATGGAAAGTTCTTTCTTGTTGATGTGGTATATGGCAAAGATGTAACTTTCTTTCGTTACAGTCCAAATAATGCTACAACAAATGTTCCTACCATTGAGATAAGCTATTGCAATTGTACTGCACTATCGGACAAGACCATCTCATATGATTATCAACCATGGAATATACAGCTTTGGGGAATTGGAGACAACACACCGCTTTATTACTCGTACAGTCCGTATGACAAGGCAGACTATGCCATCTTTGTATTTTTCAAAAATGGATACAGGATACTCTATGATACCAAACAGCCCTTCAGTGATGGAATGCAAACTGTTCTTGATGAATTCTTTAATGGTACAAGCATATCACAGGTACAACAATCTCAGGTTGTATATGGTAATGTGGAAAATTCCAACTTTACTGTAAGTTATGCCATAGATCATGCAACGATAACGTCTATGAAACTAGATACACAATCAACCTCATTGGAAATCCTACTGCAAACAACAGGAGATGGAACACTTGTGATAGATCTACCACGTGCATTAATTGATTCAAAGACAGTCAATATGGATAATACATTTTTTGTCTTGGCTGATGGACAAGAAATTTCATACAAGGAAGTGCATAAAACAATTCAGGACAGAACGCTGTCAATACCGTTCAAACAGGGAACTGAAAAAATAGAAATCATTGCGACAAAACCAATTTAATAAAAACTGTAATTTCGTATTTTACTGTCACGAGTATTTTCTTGAGTGTGTGTTCTCTTTTTTCAAACTACTGACAAGTCCACAAAGTTCCAAAAATAGGTTAAAAAATGCAATTTTACGAACAGACAAAACGCAAAATGAACTTGGATAGGAATTTTAGTCTGGTTTTGAAATACTTTAAACTACCTGTAGTATGGAACCGCTACCTTTTCGCCTATCTTTAGTTCCTTCTGTGTCTTAACTTTTCTTACCGCTTCTTCAAAGTGTCTCATAGTGACCTTGGCATCCGAAGCTTGTTTTTCAGCTTCTTTCTGATCTGGGTGTTTATCAAGAAACTCGTGAATTACAAGTGATACCGCAGTATTTGCAATAGAAGCCACATCGGCACCACTCATTCCATCCGTTGTTTCAGCTATCTTGTCCAAATCCACGTAATCTGGATTCTTCATACCGTTGACTGTTTGTTCTCTTTCTACTGGTATGTTATTTGCACTAATCTCCAAGATCTTCTTCCTTCCTTCCTTGTCTGGTAGAGGCACGAGTATTATCTTATCAAATCTTCCAGGTCTTAGTAGTGCAGTGTCTATCATATCAGCTCTGTTTGTCGCAGCAAGAACCACTACTCCATGTAGACTTTCAATTCCATCTAATTCGGTTAAAAGTTGACTTACTACTCTTTCTGTAACAGCTGTTTCTCCTCCTACTCCACGTATAGGTGCAATTGAATCAATTTCATCAAAAAATATTACACAAGGCGACGCCTGTCTTGCTCTTCTGAATATTTCTCTAATTCCGCGTTCTGACTCTCCAACCCATTTTGATAATAATTCCGGTCCTCTTACAGAAATGAAGTTTGCTTCACTTTCGGTTGCAACTGCTTTGGCAAGTAATGTCTTTCCAGTTCCACTTGGACCGTGCAACAAAATACCTCGTGGCATTCTGTGTCCTAGCTTGGAATATAGTACTGGATATTTCATAGGCCATTCAACCGCTTCTTGAAGCTCACGTTTTACATTTTCTAATCCGCCAACTTCTTCCCAACTTACATCTGGATTCTCAATGAAAACTTCGCGCATTCCGGACGGTGTTACTTCTTTTAATGCATTCTGGAAGTCTTCTCCATTTACTATTAATTTGTCAAGTGTTTCTGGTGGTAATTTTTCATCTTCCAAGTTTAACTCAGGCAATAATCTTCTTAGACATTTCATTGCTGCTTCTTTACACAAATACTCCAAATCTGCACCAACATAACCATGGCTTATCGAGGCTATCTTGTCCAAATTCACATCGTCACTTAGAGGCATGTTTCTTGTGTGTATCATGAGAATATCCTTTCTACCCTTCTTGTCTGGTACCTTGATCTCGATCTCTCTATCGAATCTTCCAGGTCTTCTAAGTGCTGGGTCTATTGCATTTGGTCTGTTTGTAGCAGATATTACTATGACTTTGCCCCTGGCCTCTAGTCCATCCATCAATGACAATAACTGAGAAACAACTCTTCTTTCTACTTCTCCTGTCACTTCCTCCCTTTTGGGAGCGATAGAATCAATCTCATCAATGAAAATTATAGAAGGCGATTTTTCCTTGGCTTCTTTGAAAATTTCTCTAAGTCTAGCTTCGCTTTCACCATAAAATTTGCTCATGATTTCTGGACCTGAAATGCTTATGAAATGTGCATTACTTTCATTTGCAACTGCTTTGGCAAGTAATGTCTTTCCAGTTCCAGGCGGTCCATACAAAAGAACACCTTTTGGAGCTTCGATTCCAAGTTTTTCAAAAATCTCAGGATGTCTTAGGGGAAGCTCTATCATTTCACGAACTTTCTTAATTTCATCAGTTAATCCACCAATGTCTTCGTATGTTACTTGTGGAACACCACGTAACGTCTCACCTTTTTCTGCGATGTGAAATACTGTCTTTTGAGTAACTAGTACCGCATCAGCAGCTGGAGTTACTCCAATAACTTGGAATGTAAGTCTTCCACCAAAATATGGAACCATTACGTTATCTCCTTTTATCAAAGGAACACTTTCTAATGCATCTGCCAGATATCTTTCATCAATTGGTGGTATTGCTTCTAATGGAGCAACTACAACTTTTTCAGCCGCAACTGCCTTTATCTTTCGAACAGCTACCGTATCACCTATGGCAATTCCAGCATTATTTCTTACAAGTCCGTCAACCCTTATGATTCCCTTTCCTTCATCAGATGGATAAAGTGGTAAACATTTGGCAACTGTCCTTCTTTTGCCTTTAATTTCAATCACATCTCCAGTTGAAGCTCCAAGTGAATCCATAGAATCATAATCAATACGAGCTACACCTCTCCCAACATCACGAGTATATGCCTCAAGTACCTTAAGGGAGAGAGTATTCTGACTCATAGATTAAGCACCCTCAAACTAATTTTTATACCTTTGTTGTCTTTGGTTCATTTCACCAGATCAGAAGATTAAAATTTACAAGAGAAACCACAAAACGCACTTTGGGTAAGCGACCACTAGTAAGAAGACGAGGAAGAGGAGGTATGCAATTTCGTGCAGCAACTACTGGTAAGATGGCCCCTGCAAAATATCCAAGATTTTCATTATCAGAACAACATGAGGCAGAAGTTGTCGATATCGTACATGAAAGAGGCAGACCAGCTCCTCTCACAAAGATTAGATTTGAAAATGGTAGTTTTTCATATATTCCCTCTGTGTTGGGCACCAAGATCGGTGCAAGATTGCAATTTGGTTTGAATTCTCAAGTTTTACCGGGTAACGTAATTAGCATTCAAAATATTCCTGATGGTACATTGGTTTGCAATGTTGAGAAACATTTTGGTGATGGCGGCTCTCTTGTAAAATCAGCTGGCTCTTATGCAACAGTGTTTTCACACGGTAATGAAGGTGTAACATTAAAACTTCCTTCTGGCAAGTTTACCACACTAAACCCACAAAACCGAGCAATGATTGGTATTCTTGCTGGTGGTGGTTCTGATGAAAGACCATTTATGAGGGCTGGTGTGGCATGGCGAAAGATGCGTTCAAGAGGAAGAAAGTATCCTATAGTAAGAGGTGTGGCGCAAGCAGTTTATGTTCACCCACACGGTGGGGGTAGACACCAACACGTTGGAAGAGGTTCTACAGTTTCAAGAAATGCTCCTCCTGGACGTAAGGTAGGAAGCATCGCAGCTAGAAAGACTGGACGAGCAAGAGTAAAGGAAAGAATATAGTTTCAAGATTAAATAATAATTAATCAAAACAAGTATTATGACATCAAAGAGATTACATCTGTTTGTATCTGGAAAAGTTCAAGGAGTTTATTTTCGACAGAGTCTGAAAGAAACCGCAGATAAGAATAATGTTTTAGGATGGGTAAGAAATCTTCCAGATCAACGAGTTGAGGCTGTTCTTGAGGGTGAAGAATCAAACGTTGATGCAGTTGTAGACTGGTCTCATTTTGGTCCTGCAGGTGCAGTGGTGGAAGACTTGAAAATTATTGACGAACCTTACAGTGGGGAATTTTCAACCTTTGAGATTCGTTACTAGTGGATATTTGTGTATGCATCTGCAAGTAGGTTTTTGATCTCTTCTAAATTATCTGATGGTTTTACCTGCAATATTTTTTCAGGCTCTTTCCTATCTCGTCGTATTTTTATTGCTAGTGAATCTCTCTGGGGTTCAATATCTGCAAAATATCTAAATGTTAATGATTTGGAAAACACAATTCTGTGCATACGGACATCTTCAAGTACATTTTTTCCCAAGGAAAGGCAATAGTTTCGAAGATCATCAAATAATTGTTGTACAGAAGATGGAATTTGTTTTTTAAAATCTTCATACGTTCGTGTCTTTCCAGATATGACGCCTTCCATGGTTATTTTGATTTCATAAAACAATATTAAGGTAGTAGATCTGCCAGTTCCAGTCTAGGCAGGCGATCTCATCTCAAGTCAAGCAAGATCCGCCACGTAGACGAAGTAGCGTGGATGCTCTGCCTTAGGATTGCTCCCTCCCGGACCTCACCCCTTTCGGCCGTTAGAACTTGAATACCATCCCTTCGGATAGACCCAGTCCTGTATCCACCCGCTTCGGCGTGATTTCATTTCCGCAAGTCAGGCAAGTATCGTCCACTTAGAGATTTACCCAGCAGTTACTGATCTCTGCATATAGCCGGTTTCAGAAACAGGGCACGGCTAGCGCCCCGATCCTACCTACTACCAATATTGTGTTATTACAAGCTGTTTATCTGCATTTGGGGGTGTTACTTTGAACGAAGGTTTGACAATGTATTGCACACAGAGCATATTTCACCAGTACATTTGCTGCCGCATGATGCACAAATTTTCCATTCCATCTGGTCTTGATCTCGCAGAATTGAAGATATTTTTGTGATGGACTTGTACATGTTATTTTTTATTCCACTATGTGATTTTTCCAGCGAGTTTAAGAAATTGCGAATTTCTGTTCTTATTCCTTCATTCATGTGTGGGCATTCTTCTGACTGGAACGGTATGTTGTTTGAGAATGCATAGAAAACTAGCTCATTTTCGTAAATTTCGCAGAAAGGCTTGATCTTTCTTGTGTCATTTGATGAAGTATCTGGATCCATCCATCCAATTTTTTTTGTGTCACCTGCAAGTAGATTTATTATAAAAGTCTGGAGTGTATCATCTAAATTATGACCTGTAGCAATAACATCAACTCCCAAGTTGTCACTTCCGTAATCCATCGCCCTTCTTCTCAATATTCCACATATTGAACAAGAAGAGATTTTTTCATCTCCTCTGAGATCTAGATTTTCTGTTAATGTAGTGCCAAAAAGCCCCTTGTACGAATAGACTTTGTGTTCAACATCAATTGAGCTACAAAACTCGTTTACTATCCTTAAGGCCTCGTCTCTATAGCCTGGAATTCCCTCATCTATGGTGATGGCCTTTATTTTGAAATCATGTGCAAGTGATATTTTCTTTAGTACGTGTAACAATGAAAGGGAATCTTTGCCTCCAGAAACTGCTACTCCAACAATGTCTCCTCTTTTTATCATATTGTATTTTGATATGGTTCTGGTAGTTTTCTGAATTATTGAGTTTGAAAAACAAGATGAGCAGAAATTTTCTCCAGAATATTTTCGAGAATATGCAGCTAGATTATCACATCTATCACATTTCATAAAATTTTTCATTTACTCCTAAATTTAATCATATATGAAATAGCTTAAAGCTAGATCGTGATAAATCCGGATTTTACTACAGATAACGCAATATTCAAACCAAACAGCACAAAAGTAACACTATACAACGACATCATAACTGCTTTTATGGCATTTTCTGAAATCTTTTTTTCAATTATACTGTGGATGAATTTTCCTCCATCCAAAATGGGAAGTGGCAACATGTTGAAAATTCCAATAAAAAAAGAAAGCATCCATAACCAAAGCAAGAACATGAAAATTTCAGGACTCCAGTGTATATAGTATGGAACTACCGGTTGATACGATGGCAAGGCAGCTCGTAGTATGCCTAGCATGCCTTTCTGTGGATCATCTTTTGAAGCTGATACCATGACTGGAATCTGGAGTGAACTTCCTGATCTTAATACAGATACTGTTGCTGTATCTCCGGGTTTCAATTTGATCTTGGCAAAGTCTTGCGGTAATGAAATCTGTACTCCATTAATAGCTGTTATGATGTCGTCCTTGAGCAGGCCAGCTTTTTCAGCACCAGAACCTTCTGTAACAGATACTATTGGTACACCTAGTGGTTCTGAATAGAATACGCTTCTGATATTTTCTGGCATGATAAGAGCAAAAGAGGGATTGAATATCAAAAGTGCTGCAATTATGAATGAAAATAACACATTTGATGTGGCTCCAGCTCCTATCACTCTGAGCCGTGAGATCTTCTTGGCCTTGGCAAATTCTTCCTCATCTGGCTCTACGAATCCAGCAAACAAGGCAATAAAAACTGCAAAACCTCCTGTCTTGATTTTTATTTTTTCAAGTGTAGCTACTATTCCATGAGCGCCTTCATGTATTACCAAAACAATTGGTACGGCAAGAAGAAAATACACAATATTGGAAGTAGACTGTATAGTAACACCTGGTATCAATACGGTCATTTCTGCAAATGATTCTGGTTTCACAAAAAAGTTTGATAAATTAGAAGCCAGATACCAAAATCCTAAACCCATCATTATAAAGCCCAACACCACGCTAGTGTTGGAAAATATTTTGGTAGCTCGCTGCGTACGGTTCAATAGCCTAGTGAGAATTAGCTGCACGTTTTGATTCTTGTATGTCAAACTGTATGGTTTTATCTCAAAACCATGTTTATCTAACTTTGATGCTTTTGCAATAGCAAATATTATGATCCACGCAACCAGAACATACAAAATTGAGTTCTGTGCCAAAAATCCCAATACCAAATTAATTGATACTTTTTTTAGTTAGGGCAAATTTATCAGTTGCTATGGGAATAGTAATAATTTCTACCTATCCTGATGAAAAATCCATTTCCAAGGTGGCAAATCTTGTTGTAACCAAGAAACTAGCTGCCTGTGTAAATTATACAAAGATAAATTCCGTCTATAGTTGGAAGGGAAAGATCGAAGACACGGTTGAATTTCTGGCACTCTTTAAGACAACAAGAAAGACAAAACAAAAACTAAAAAAAGAAATAGCCACATCGCATCCCTATCAAGTACCTGAGATTGTTGAACTAAAAATGGATGATGCTAGTCCATCTTATCTTAAATGGCTAGAAGAATCAACCTTGGATAGAAAACCTAAGAAGAGAAATAATACCACCAAGAGATGAAACCCTCAACCCTGCATCTGTGGTAGAATCAACAGCATATACTTGCACTCCCTTTGATTCTGCCTGATTGATAAATTCAATAATCATATCTTCGTCATGTTGTTCGAAAATTTTGTCTGAAAAAATTAACGCTTCTACTGCGCCTACATCATTTGCATTTCTTGTTTCCTCAAAACCCATAGTGAATTTCTTGCTTTTTTTATTAGCTCTTAACATTACTTCATCTATGATTGAAGATACTTTTGCCATCTTGCTGGTAGTTAGTGTCTGTTTCATTATTTCTGACTTGATAAAAGTGTAAATTCCATCCTCGCCTGAAGAATCTATCCCTTCAATTACTTGAATTTTATGTGATTTTAATACTGGAACATCAGGCAAAAAGTTTGAAAGTCTTCTCTTTGTTTCCCCGGGACCAAAAATAACTATCGTATCCCCATCTCTTATCAATGATGAAATTCCGCCTGACACATCTTTGAAAAATTCCTCAATGTTGAATTTAGATTTGTATCTTTTTCCGCTTGCACCTGAATACAAATTTGGTATTAGTTTGAGATGTGTACCACTTAATCTTCCCAAACCACAATCTGATGTGTCAATTCCTACTAGTAAGAAATTGCCATGCTCTGTTTTCTCAAAAATTAATTTCTTATCTATTTCATTCCATCTATTTTTGACAAGAGTTACTGCCTCTCCTATTTTTAATGTCATGGAATGGTGAGAACCTTTTCTTACCGACTCGCTATCTGATTCAACTATTGTTCCTTGAACTCTTAATCTATCCACTACTTCATCAATCGATATTTTTTCAACATCTAGCGCTACTCTGATATTGACTCTTTCGCCCTTGTCTGGCCTTGAAAAATCTTTTTCTTGCTTAATGACACGCGTTGTATCACCTATCAGTCTATCACCTTTCCTTATGACACGTCTAAGTGTAAATAGATCATCTGATTCTTCTGGAATTATGGAAACTGATGTATCGTCTATTCTTTTTGTAATCACATTAACTCACTAGCATTGGTAATAATAAAAAAGAAAAGTGATCTAATTTGTTAGCTCGTTTGTTTTAACTTCCTGCTGTTTCTCTTCTGATTTCTTGCGTAGGTAACTTTGTACCCACTCTGGTGTTATAACGCCTGCCTCTGTAAGGTTAACAAGTGTGTTGGTAGACGCCTCTCCTGTTACTTTGCCACTGTTTCTTCTTACTTGTCTCCATTTTAGGTTGGTATTTCCGCTCTTGGATGAATAGATTATTCCAAGAACCTCTTTTGCATTTACAAAAGTCATGTCTCTAATCTTCTTGAGAGTTACCTTGTCAGCTGCCTCTACGTAAATAGGACCTGGAGAAGTTTCTCGCTCTGGAAACACTTCGTAATCTTCCAAGTAACTCTCTGGAATAAATGAATTACATGTGCTTAGGATTACGAATTTCCTAAAACTTTCAAGAGAACACATTGCATCTATGGTTACCATTTCCTTATAATCGACTATCGCCTTTTATCAAGCTTCTTGAAAGACTCAAGTAGGAACATGTAAAATTATTCTATGCAGGCGTTGATGACCAAATCCCTTTGATTTGATGAGAAGGATCTTGAGTTCTGAGCCTGCACTGGATTTTTATCATCATGGAACAATTATGGAATCATGAAATCGTATACTGAATATCTCACATACAACGTTCCTTCTAGACGTGGCTTTGTTAACATAACATCTGATGTTAGAAAAATACTCCAAAAAAGCGGTATCAAGGAAGGGCTGTGTTTAGTTAATGCAATGCATATCACCGCAAGTGTGTTCATTAATGACAACGAGAGTGGATTGCACCAGGACTATGAAAAATGGTTGGAAAAATTGGCTCCACACGAACCTGTATCACAATATGAACACAATAATACTGGGGAGGACAACGCTGATGCTCATCTTAAAAGACAAGTCATGGGCAGAGAGGTGGTTGTGGCCATTACCAAAGGAAATTTAGATTTTGGTCCGTGGGAGCAAATATTCTACGGTGAATTTGATGGACGTAGACAAAAGCGAGTTCTTGTCAAAATAATTGGTGAATAATTTAGGACAGAGAACCACGTTTTTGTGATCCTTCTTCTAAAGGCTTTAGCTTGAAACTTTCTTCATGGTTCTGTGGTCCGTGACTGCATTTTACACATCCTATCTTGAAACCATTTGAATCTTTTACGTATGTTTCACAGCCGCAAAAACATGTCATGGTATGACTTGCAATAGCCGTGATATAACTTTTCAATCTAGTTTTTGCAGCACTTTCCACGAGGTATGTCATTATTATGTGGACATTTTCTTGGATGCTTTAACATGGTACATAATGCATCAGTGAATTGTGCATTCATGTGATGCTCAATACCGCAAACCATCTCTTCATCTATGTCGACTTTTAGTGCGCTATCCATCAAAACTTCCAATAATCTACTGTTTCTCATCATGTTTGAGCCTATTTCTTCGCCATTTTTGGTAAGGGAGACACCACTTTTGTTATAGTTTACTAACTTGGCTTCATTTAGTTTTTTTAGCATTTGTACCACGCTTGGTTGTCTTACGTTGAGCATCTTTGCAATTGTACTAATCTTTACAGGATCGCCGCTTTCCTTGATGTGCCAAATTGCTTTTAGATACATCTCTACATGTTCTGCTTCTGCAGTTCCTACAAACAAAACCTCTTGATCTTTCATATCTTATTTATGACCTACCTTACTTTACGTCTTTTGATTCTTTAAGAAGATACTCAAAATATTCTCTGGCAAATCCTGCCAAGCCTGAGTGATCTGCCCATATCGCTACTGCTTCTTTTGAGCCCGATGTTCCAAGCTCTTCGCCAAGCAATAATACGACATATCGCTTGTCTGATATTATTCCACCTCCAAAGAGACCCCTCTTTAATTTCACTTTAGCTACACGTGATAATGATTTTAGTGTGTCATTATCAACATCATCTGAAACTAGTATTGTGATATCTACTCCTCTGTCATGTAACAAGCGTAGTTTTGGCAAAGCTTCTTTTGCTAAAGATTCTGCAACTTTGGGAATAGCAATCAAAACTTCATTTCTGCATGAATCTACCATTTCCAAAATCTTTGTTGCTATATTTATGACACCAGAAATTATCCAAATGTCTGGCCTTTCACTTGTCCCGCTTTGCTCGTATAACGGTGTTAGTTCTTTGAGTATGATATTTTCATTGTGTGCAATTTCAGATTCAAACTGTTGTTTTGTGGTTTGAATGGCAGTAGCTGGTGATTTTGCAAAGTACTGTGTGGGTCTAGAGTCATCAGATCCTATCCATCCCTTTTCTTCTAATGTGCCTAACACTTCGTAGATCTTTGAATATGGAACACCTGATTTCTGACTCAAATCAGATGCTGTAATTGGACCTGTCTTCAATAAGGAAGAATAGGTCTTGATCTCATAGCTTGTAAGGCCGATCTTTTCAAGCGCCTTTCTAGTCTTGTCTGAGAGACTCATGCAGTATCATCGAGGGGGTTTTGGTATATATGTCTGGATCTACTCACGAGTTCTACCTATTCATCTGGTGTCAAGTAGGAAATTGATTAAATACTATCCCAGAAAATATGCGTATAAGTAGACATGGAACTAATTCAGATATCTAATCAGAAGACTCCTAGCCTTGGAAAAAAGTCCACTATTAGATTTACTCAAAGTATATGCCCAGACTGTAACATGATACTTGATGCTGAGGTCTTTGAGAGAGATAACAAGGTATTCATGTCAAAGACATGTCCAACGCATGGCGAATGTGAAGAGCTCTACTTTGGCTCGTATGACATGTACAAAAAATTCAGTACCTATTGGATGGATGGAAAGGGTGCCCATGCTCCAAACGTAATGATTGACAAATGCTCCTGTCCAAACAATTGCGGTTTATGTTCTAATCACTTGTCCCATAGTGGACTTGCAAACATGATAGTTACAAACAGATGTGATCTTACTTGCTGGTATTGCTTCTTCTATGTAAAGAAGGGACTAGAGGGTGCATACATGTACGAGCCATCTCTTGACCAAGTAAGAGCAATGATGAAGACTCTAAAGGCAGAAAGACCAATTCCAGGAAACTCGATACAGATTACCGGTGGTGAACCAATGCTAAGAGAAGACATTGTTGATGTTATCAGAGTAATGAAAGAGGAAGGTGTAGATCACATCCAGATGAATACAAACGGTATCAGATTTGCACTAGACCCAGAAGCAATGCGTGAAGTAAGACTAGCTGGTGTAAACAACCTGTACTTGAGCTTTGATGGTGTTACACCAAGAACCAATCCAAAGAACCACTGGGAGATTCCTTATGCAATTGAAAGTGCAAGAAAGACTGGCACAACCATAGTTTTTGTTCCAACAGTTATCAAATCAATCAATGACCACGAATTAGGTGGAATTATCAGATATGCTCAAAAGAATCTAGATGTAGTACACGCAGTAAACTTCCAGCCTGTATCTCTTACAGGAAGAATGGGCAAGAAAGAGCGTGAGAAATATAGAATTACAATCCCAGACTGTATACAAAGAATTGAAGAGCAGACAGGTGCAGAAGTAACAGTAGATGACTGGTTCCCAGTTCCAAGCTGCATGCCACTGACAAATGTCATTGAGGCATTTTCAAGCAAGCCAAAATACGAACTTTCAATTCACTTTGCCTGTGGTGCAGGAACATACATCTTTGAGGACCAAGAGACCAAGAAATTCGTACCACTAACAAAGTTTGCAGATATTCAAGGAATGCTTGAGCTCTTCGAGGACAAGGCAGAAGAGATTCGCTCAGGCAAGAACAAGTACTTTACAATGCTTGAAGTTGTAAGAAAACTCTCAAGCTTTATTGATAAAAAGAAACAGCCAGCAGGACTTGACCTGGCAAAAATGTTTGGCAATATTTTAATGAAGAGATCATTTGATGCAGTTGGTTCATGGCATGTAAAAGGACTCTTCCTTGGCATGATGCACTTCCAAGACAAGTACAACGAGGACTTGGAAAGACTGCAAAGATGTGATATTCATTATCTGACACCAGACCTTAGAATAATTCCATTCTGTGCATTTAATGTAATTCCAGAATGGTATAGAGACAGAATCCAAAAGAAATATTCTACAACCGTAGAAGAATGGGAGCAAAGAGTAGGTGCAAAACTAGAAGATGGTCTCTATAGAGGAATCATGAGAAGAGGCTCAGGTGATGAGCTAGCAGCTGGCTGTGCAAAGAGCCAGATGTTCCACGAAGCATCTCAAGCTTTGATGTAGAATAGCACATCACAAAATTTTTCATTTATAGATTCTTGCTCTGTGATCTACTATTACAAAAATTATCATTCTTTTTTGCTGCAGATCAAGTATGACTCTGTAACTGCCAATTCGTAGTCTGTAAAACGATGAATTTGTAAGTCTAGTTACTGTTGTAAATGGATCTTCTGCGCAGCCCAAAACATGATCATAAATTCTTTGTGCATTCTTCTTATCGATCTTCTTTAGTTGTTTGACTGATTTCTCTGACCATATAATCTGCCAAGCCATCTATTTTAGTCCGAGTTTCTGTCTTACCTGCTCTGATGTATATACGCGTCCTGCCTTTATGTCAGCTATCCCTTCCTCGATATTCTTTATGGTTTCCTCATTTAATATCTCGTCCTGTTGATTTGATTTCAAAAGTCTGTTAATTACTGATTCATAGGTTTCGCCAGGGTGGTTCATTTGTTTTTTGAGCTCATTTTTGATCTTTTTTGAAAGCTTGATGGTGCTTTGCTCCATGGTATACCATATTATACTATGGTATAATATAAAAGTTAATTTATTTAATACATTCGTGCATTGCGCTTGTTAAATTGAATCTATTCTGTAGCATTGCAATATAGTGTATCAAATACCTTATTAGTGCAACAACTAGAATCCACATTAATGCAGATTCTAATAATTTCACCAACACAAACAGGAATTGGGGGAATTGCTCAGCATGTTCAGGGACTAGCTAACTTTCTAAAAAATAATGGACACAAGGTGGATATACTATCATCAGAGAATACGTTTACCATCCCTGTAAAGGGACTCAAAAATCCAAGCTTTGCAGTATCTGCATTTTTGAAAACAAAATTCAAGAAAGGAAATGATATTGTTCATGCGCACAACTTGCCATCTGCACTTCCAATGAAACATGCGTCTGGAAAAAAAGTGCTTACACTACATGGTATCTATTCAAAACAGATTGATGTATTGCATGGGCAGACAACAGGAAAATTATCATCATCATATGAAAAAGATGCCTTGAGCTGGGCTGATGCCATTACGGTGATTTCAAGAGAAGCGTATGATTACTATGCTAAATTGGGGTTTCAGGTATCGCTTGTTCCAAATGCAATTGATATACAATCGCTGCCGCAAAAGGCCGAGCGAATCCATGCAAAACAGATAATCTTTGCAGGCAGGCTATCAAAGGAAAAAGGAATACTTGACCTGCTTGAGATTGCAAAAAAACTTCCAAAAGAGATACACCTTCTAGTATTGGGCAGCGGACCTGAAGAAGAAAAGGTAAAGCAATCTGCCAAATCTCACACCAACATTCACTATCTAGGTTATGTTCCAAAGGACAGAACAATATCATTAATTCGTGGATCTGATGTTCTAGTTCAACCATCTCTTGCAGAAGGAGTAAGCTCTACAATTCTTGAGGCAATGGCATGCAAGACGCCGGTTATCACAACTAATGTTGGTGACAACAAAGAACTTTTGAACAATGGAACATGTGGTATAATAATAGAGCCAAACTCTCCACAGAAATTATTGGAACAAACACTTGGTTTGCTTGAGAACAAACAAAGAGCAGAATCATTCCGAGAATCTGCATTCAAGCAGGTTCAAAAATATGACTGGTCTCAGGTTGGAAAACTTTACTTGAATATCTATGAATCTCTGCTGGTATAGTCAAAAGGGACAGTAGAGTTGAGTAAATCATGAAAATTGCAATCGTTATGGGCACAAGACCTGAAATAATCAAGCTATCCTCAATCATAAAATTACTAGACAAGAAAAACAGTATTGTAATCTTTACTGGGCAACACTATGACTATAACATGAGCATGCAGTTCATGGATGAACTCAAGATAAGAAAGCCTGACTATTCCATGAAACTTACCAAACTGCAGAACACTACAACTGATAGGGCCACACAAATAGGCGAGATTGTCCTGAATCTGGCAAAGATAATCAGCAAGATATCTCCTGATACCGTTATAGTACAAGGTGACACAAACACCGTCCTTGCTGCAGCAATAACTGGGATAAAATGCAGCGTACCAGTATCACATGTTGAAGCAGGCCTTAGAAGCTATGACTGGAGGATGCCCGAAGAACATAACAGAATAGCAGTAGATCACATATCTGAATTTCTTTTTGCACCAACTGAGCAGGCAAAAAAGACGCTAAAAAATGAGGAGGTTCACGGACAAATACATGTAACAGGAAATACATCAATTGATGCAATACAACAAAACATTTCAAGAGCAGAAAAAAATGCAAATCTTTCAATTGAGAAAAAAGACGAGTTTGCACTTGTAACACTTCACCGAGGCGAAAACGTAGATGACAGAAAAACACTTGGATCAATTGTCCAAGCGCTGTTACAATCTAAAATGGACATGATATTTCCTGCACATCCAAGAACCGTAAAGCAACTAGAAAGATTTGGGTTTTACAAAAAAATTAAAGAATCGGAAAACATTCTTGTCATACCACCTGTTGGATACTTTGACATGTTGTATTTAATGAAAAAATGCAAGTTCATTATATCAGATTCTGGTGGAGTGCAAGAAGAGGCAACTTCGCCATCAATCAGAAAAAAAGTACTAGTCGTACGCAAAAGCACAGACAGGCCAGAAGCAGTAAAGGCTGGATACTCTGAGCTAGTCGGAACCAGCACTCAGAAAATCATCCAGGCAATAAAATCTGCACAGGAAAATTCCAAGATTGCATCAAATACAAATCCATACGGAAACGGCAACTCGGGCAAAAAAATTCTATCTATCTTACGCAGATCTTTGTAGCTTACTGAATCGGTATAACCCTTCTATTGCAAACTGGACAGGCCAGATGGGAACCTTGTCCAACAATACGGTTACATCAGATACATACTCTGAACTTGACAGCTTGCCTGAGAGACGCTCTTTTGCATATGCAATTTTTTTTTGCAAACTGGACAAGTGCTTGTTTGGATAGACCCAGTAAAATGCTCCATTAAACCTGGGGCCCTCTAGTTGATTTTTGACAAGCCAGTCTGCTGCTTTTGTGGCAGAATCCAGAAATCTTTTCTCTCCGGTTTTTTCATACAAGTGAACAAAAGTGCACAGTGCTTGACCTATTGCAGGTGACTGTTTATGCCAAACATGTCCGTCCTTGTGGTAATAGGTGTAAAACCCTCCATCACTGTCTTGCACCTTGGCAAGCCAGTTTCCACATCTAAGATACGAATCAAAACAACCCTTGTAGCCCATCTCTTCAAGCTCAGACAAGGGAAAACCCATCAGGTTGTACAGTGGATAAATTGTAAAATGAGAATATGCAGTTTCATTGAACTTGTTTTGTGATATCTGGTAAAAAAAGGGAAAGAATCCATCATCAGTCTGAGAGTCTCTTCCCCAAGTGATTGCAGAAACCAGATCTTTTTTTTGCTGTTCTGACAATTCCAAATCATTTTGAAATTTTAATAAAATAAATGGGATGCAGATTGATTCGTATGGATATACCTTGTCTGATTTTTCACTCTCGCTGAAAAACTCTCTAAATCCTATACAAGTATCCCCTTTTCTTTCAAGCATTCCAAAAAGCCATCTTGTTGCTTCTTTAGCAGAATCCAAAAACCGCCTGTCCTTTGTTTCATGATATAATTCGCAGAGTGCACCTATACAAACTCCGTTTGGATAGGAATGAAACGTTTCAAAAAACTTGCCAGAGTCTGGATAAAACCTATCATAAAATGCGCCATTTGTTTTTTCATTATTTTTTATCTGCCCTAACAATATGGACTCGCCAGTTTTTTTTGCCAAGTCAAGAAACTTGGAATCATTGTACCACCTGTAGAGCTTTAGAAGCAAGTTTATGCCATATCCAGATATCTCATAAAAGATAAACGGCCTGTCGGTATCCCTCATAGGTTTTGTTGTATTTTGAAATCCGTAAAAGCCTGACCTTGCCGTGCTGCTTGAATCATCCATTGAGGATGAGCTGAGAAGAAATTTTACTGCACTATCCAAAGCCGATTGCACGTCCTTCATTTGTTTCAGAGTTTCAATTGACCCATAATATATTATAGGTTAGCAGACGACTCTAGGATGAAAGCCATGTCAACAGACCTGTTATCCAAGATTGAAAACAAGAGTGCAAAAATTTGTGTAATCGGACTAGGGCAGGTTGGCCTGCCAACAGCACTGACCTTTTGCCAGTCTGGGTTTGATGTGACAGGACATGACATAAACAAGGACCTACTATCCTCACTTGACCAGTCAAAGACTCCGTTTGAAGAAAAAGGCCTCGAAGAACTATTAAAATCATGTATCGGATCAGGCAAGTTTCATACTAATCCAAGTGCAGAAGAATCTGTAAGAAACTCTGATGTTATCATAGTTTGTGTTGCAACTCCGCTGACAAGCGGGATAATGCCTGACCTGTCATATCTTGAAAAGGCATGCCAATCCATCTCTGAGATATCACTTGAAAATAAACTTGTAATAATAGAAAGCTCAATTCCTCCTGGCACCTTTAGGGGAGTTGTTTTGCCCATACTTGAGAAAAGATCAAAGCTTGGAAAAGATTTCTGGGCTGCGTTTGTTCCTGAAAGACTTGCTCCTGGAATTGCATTATCTGAAATAAAGACAACACCTCGTGTAATAGGATATGCTGATGAACGTTCCGGTAACCTTGCAAAATCTCTTTACCAAAAGATGGTTACCTCCCAAGTTGTTTCCACGCCAGTTGAGATAGCTGAAGTCTCCAAACTTGTGGAAAACGCATTCCGAGATGTTAATGTAGCGTTTGCAAATGAAGTTGGTCTTATCTGTGAAAGATATGGGATTGATGTGGTAGAACTGATCAAGGTATGCAACTCACACCCGCGAGTAAAACTACTTCAGCCAGGACCGGGAGTTGGAGGACCATGTTTACCAAAGGATCCATATCTTTTACTAAATCCTCAGGGAAAAAAACCAATTGACTCCAAGATCATACTTGACTCAAGAAAGATAAACGACAGCATGCCGTACCATGTGGTTGATCTCACACTTGATGCAATCAAAGACCTCGGAAAGAAAATTGACCAGTCAACTGTATTAGTTCTTGGTGTATCCTACAAGGCAAATGTTAGCGATACTAGATTTTCGCCTTCAAAAGATATCATATCGCAGCTTTCCAAAAATGGCTGTAATGTACTAGTTTATGATCCAAAAAGCAAGGAAACCTTTGGGGCAAAAAAAACTGAGGACATTTGGAAGTCAATATCAAAATCAGATGTATTGATTATAGTAACAGATCATGACGAGTTCAAGAGCCTTGATCTTTCAAAGATTAAACAATCCATGAAAAACCCTGTAATTGTTGACACCAGACGAATATTTTCAAAGACACAGGCAGAAGATCTTGGCATAAAATACATCTCGGTTGGGTATGCAAAGACCCTCAAAGATAAATGAAACAGGACAAGAGATGTCTATGATGAATCTAAAGGGAGCTAGTATGCTTGTCACTGGAGGAAACGGTGCAGTAGGATGTAATCTAGTAAGAAGATTGCTTGAGCAAGGCTCCAAGGTAACAGTGCTAGATGACTTTTCACAAAGCGATACTGGAAATTTGCCAAGACACCAAAATCTGGTAATTGTAAAAGGCGACATAACAGACAAGAGATCTCTGGCCAAGGCATTTTCAAAGAGATTTGACTATGTGTTTCATCTGGCAGCAAGATTTGCAAATGAGCTCTCTGTAAAAGATCCACTTGAAGATCTGCGGGTAAATGTGCAAGGAACAGTTCAAGTACTACTATATTCGTTAAAGCAAAAACCAGAGAGATTCCTGTACACTTCATCTTCATCACTTTATGGTTATCAAGAGAATCCAATCATGAAAGAAGACATGATGCCAAACCCATCTACACCATATGCTACAAGCAAGCTTACTGCAGAATATTATTGCAAATCAATTCACAAACTATATGATATGGACTATACTATAGTCAGACTCTCAAACTCTTATGGTCCATATGATCCTCCTGGTAGATTCAGAAATGTAATCCCAAACTTTTTTGAAAATGCAATGAACAACAGACCCCTCATTATAACCGGCACAGGAAAGGAGACACGAGACTTTACCTTTGTTGAAGACTGTGTAGATGGTATAATTTTAGCAGCAACAAAAAAAGCAGGAAGAAATCAGATCTTTAACCTTGGAACAGGAAAAGAGACACAGATTCGTGACATCGCTAGATTGGTTTTAGATATTACAAACAGCAGATCAAAGATAAAGCATAGACCAATGCGAAGCTTTGACCATGTAAAGCGAAGAAGGATGGACATATCAAAAGCAAGAAGAATGTTAGGGTATAATCCTAGTACAACAATTAAGCAAGGGCTGGACAAAACCTATCAGTGGTTCCTGACTCGTTAGGTGATCTGTATTAACATTCTAGTCTTTTGTAACGTTGATCTCTCACAAAAGTGGGGTGACTATGCAAGAGTATTTTCTCTTATGAGTGCATTTTCAAAGCTTGGCAACAAAGTAACCATTGTCATAATACGCCCAGAGCCAAAATCTCCAAGAATTTCACACTTTAAAGAAAATGGGCTTGATGTAATTGAAATCCATCCGCCAAACATTCTAAAGTTCAAGGGAAGGCGTGGTGTTGGAAAATATCTAAACTATCTGTCTTGCTTGCCTGCAGCATCAAAGATTGCCTCAGAGATTATCAAAAAAGAAGGACTAGACTATGTGTATGCATACATGCCAGGAATTGGAAGCTCGCTTCCAGCTATGAGGGTACAATCAAAATACAAAATAAGATTTGTGCTTGATTTTGCAGACCTGCATGTCTTTGTAAGGCCAAAAAAACTTGCAGAATCTTCGTTTGAAAAAGCAGACAAGATAATTGCCATCACGAACTATCTCAAAAATGATCTACTAAAAAGAAACGTTCCTGAAAAAAAGATACGCATCATACCAAACGGCGTGGACTTGGAGCTTTTCAATCCTGTAAAATATAATGTAAATGAGATCAATAAACTACGAGAATCATTTGGGTCAAAACACATACTAGTATTTTCAGGCTCGCTGCAGGACCTTAACTTGATAATTGATTCTGCAAAAGATGTAATTGAAAAAGTACCTGATGTAAAGTATGTCATAATTGGAGATCATCGAGATCCAAACAGGACTCGTGATGTATGGGAGAAAAAAGTAAAACAAAAGGGATTGGAAAAAAATTTTATTTTTCTTGGAAGAAAACCAAGAGAAGAGATACCAAAATATGTTTTATGTGCTAATGTTTGCCTTGATTCTTTCCCAGATGAGCCATATTATGCTGCTGCGCATCCAATAAAATTGCTTGAATATGGAGCCTGTGGTAAGCCTATTGTTGCAACCAAAGTATCTGAAACTGCTAATCTAATAACCCATGGGAAATATGGATATCTTGCAAAACCTGGTGATGTAAATGAATATGCAAGTTATATTATTGAGCTGCTAAATAATTCAGATCTTGGAAACAAAATGGGTCAGGAATTCTCCGAATTTGTAAAAAAAGAATTTTCATGGGAGCATCTGGCCAAAAAATTGGAACAATGTTTGATAAGCTAATCTGTCATTATGGAATTTGTTGTTCTGACTGACCTAGTCCTATTGCCATAAAATTTAGATCTGAAAATCTTTCTGGTTCCAGTATTCTTCTGGCATCGATTATGTTTGTATGTTTCATCCTATTTCTGAAATCATTAGGGCCAAGTTTCCTGTATTCATTCCATTCTGTAAGCAAAACACAACAATCGGAATTTTTCAAACAGTTGTCTGTGGTATCGCAGTAGGTTATCTTGTTTCCAAATATTTTTTTAAAATTACCTATTGCCATCGGATCATGAACTTTGATTTTATTTCCTTTCTTTATTAGCTCTTTTACTAGCTTGATTGATACGGCTTCTCTGATATCATCTGTATCTTTCTTAAAGGCCAATCCTAGTATTGAGATAGTCTTGTTTTTACCCAAGACACCGATCTTTTGTAAAAGATCTACAATTCTTTGTGGTTGTGTATCGTTGACCTCTTTGACAGCCTTGAAAAGGGTATTTTTCTTACCAAACTTGTTTGAAAATTCTATCAACGCTGAAAGATCCTTTGGAAGACAGCTTCCACCAAAACCGGGTCCTGCTTTGAGAAACAATGGGCCTATTCTAGAGTCCTTACCTATCGCATTTGCAATGGTGTTAACATCTACATTGGGAACCTGTTGGCATATGTTGGCTATTGAATTAATGAAGCTAATCTTGGTTGCTAAAAATGCGTTATTTGCATACTTGATAAATTCCGCAGTAGTTGGATCGGTATGAATAACTTCGGGCATTTTTGAATAAAACTTTGTATAATAATTTTCTAATTTCTTTCCTGCGCTTTTATTGTAGGCACCAATTACTATTAGATGTGGTTTGAAAATATCATCTATTGCACTGCCTTCCCTCAGAAATTCCGGATTTACAACCAGATCTAATTTTCCACTATCAATAAATGAACTTAAAATTGGTTTTATTGTATTATCAGTAGTTTGGGGTGCAACTGTACTTTTGACTACAAGCAAATGACGTCTTTTTTTCTTTTGTAATATCTGTGAAATCTTGGTTGCAACTTTCTTAATTTGTGAAAGATCAACTTTTCCATTTTTTGTAGGGGGGGTGCCAACAGTGAGAAAGGTCAAATCTGTATTGAGAATGGCTCTTTCTATATTACTGGTAAATTCAAGTAAACCTGAACTTAGAGCGCTTTTTAGCATCTCTTGTAGTTTTGGTTCAAAAAAATCCGGAATTCCTTTTTGTAGGTTAGCTATTTTTTGTTCATTAATGTCAACTCCTATTGTGGGAAAACCACATTTTGCATTTGCAACAGAAAGTGAAAGTCCTACAAATCCTAGTCCAATTACTGATATTCTAGATTTGCCGTTTTTCTTTTGCAAGTATCACTGGTTACAATACTAGTAATATAATTTGATTATTGTATATGTCTGAAAACTTGCATGCTTTTACCCATGTCTAGTGCACGGGTTGCAGATTCTGCCATATTTACAACTCTTGTGCCTACCAAACCACTCGCTTTTGGTTGTTTATTTGTCCTTACACATCTTGCAAATTCGTCTAGTTCCAACAACAACGGTTCCTTGTGTTTAGGGCTGATTGTGGTTTTCAACTTGTTATTTTCGTAAATCTCTACAATTTGTTTTTCTAAATCACATATTACATGATTTTTTTTAAAATACATGCTTAATGTTCGGTATTTCCCACTTGGAATCCAACCCATGTTTAATATGACATTGGTATCACGATACTGTAAAAACACAGTAGCGTTGGTTTCCTTTTTTATGATTTTATCAAACAGATTGGAATATGATCTAATTTTGAGAGGTTGCTGTTCTAGTATGTTATCTAATATGTCAAAAAGATGCAGATAATTGAATATGGCACCAACATCGCTTTTTGGCTCTCTGCTCTGAAGAAATTCTCCCTTGATTAAAAAGGGAATACCTTGTTTTTTTATTATCTTCTTTAAAACATCTACTGCGGAGTTGTATCTAAAAATATGGCCTACTTGCAATATTTTCCTGTTTTGCTTTGCTAATGATGTTAGCTCTTTTGCTTCTTTTGTAGAAAATGATAGTGGTTTTTCTACAAAAACATGTTTGTTATTTTTGAGGAAAAATTTGACAATCTTGTAATGGGTGGCTGCTGGTGTGACAACATCAAAGGCATCCGCAATCTCAAGAAAATCTCTATACTGTGTAGATGTTTTAACTTTGTATTCTTTTTCAATTGAAAGTAATGTTTTCTTGTCTACGTCAACTACTCCGACTAATTTCAAAACTTTCTTTTTATCCAACAATATGAGGTTTCGTAAATGATTTTTTCCAAATCTACCAGTTCCAACAAGTACTATTCTAGGTTTCATAGCCTACCCTAAAATACGATAATCAATTAAGTTTGTCTGTTATTACGCAATAAATTTCTGTACAACGTAGCTTCTTTTTCTTCCATAACTTCACCGTTGATAATTTTCACTTTTTCTAATCCAGTTTTGATCATTTTTTCTCTTAATTCTTTATTGTCAATTAATTGTTTTATTGCATTCTTAAAATCATTTGGAGTATTATTTGAAAACATAATGGCATCATCTACATCCTCACTTTCATTTTTACCTCTGGATGTAGATATGACAGGAACCCCGCACGCCATTGCTTCTAGCATGGGTATGGAAACACCACCTTGTTTAATTGGAGATGCAAAGATATTTGCCGAGGTGTAATATTTGCCTAGTAATTCATTTGGTACTGATCTGATAAAATTTATTCTGTCTGTTATGTTTAGATCTTTTGTTAACTGTTGGAGTTTGTTGTAATTTGGACCATCTCCAACTAGGACAAGTTTCACATTAAGATCTTTGACTGCACGAATCAAGCATTCTTGATTTTTTTCATCGTCTAATCTTGCGACATAAATTATGATAGGGATCTCCGATTTGAATTGCGGTGTTATGTTTGGTGAGAACCTTGACAGATACACTCTGTTGTAAATAACCTCAACATCTTTTCCGCCATGGCGTTTTACATACGGTACAAGAAACCTATATGCACAAATAATTTTTGAAGCATTGCTTAAGACATACGGTTCTATGAATTTTCCAGTGTATGCAAATTTCAAATATCTTAATAGTTGCAGATTTTTCAAGCAAAATTCTCTGGCGTCTTTATCATAGTTATTATGTATTGATACGACAAAGGGAATCTTGAGATCTTTTGCAGATTTTATACCAAACCAGCCTTGCAATAATGGATTATAGCTACGTATAATATCTGGCCTAATCTCTCTTACAACTTTTATCACTTCACTTAATTTTGATTTGTAATTTTTTAGTGTAGTTTTTCCAACAGCATGAATTTTTAATTGTGCGTCACCAACTATTTCTCTTACTTTATTTTCATCAATATCGGTATCAGTAAGTGAAATAATATGTACCTCATTAAACAAGTTTTTTGGATTAAAATATCTAGGTTTAATTTCACCTTTGTTAAAATATGCCTGAATGGAATCATTTGGAAAGACACAAAGTTTCATTTCTTATTATTTGAACAGAGAACTACGCCAAGAATAAATCTCACCTTTTCCATAAATTCCCGGATCGCATACAAGATCTTTTATTTCAGATATTTTTTTAGCGGGAACTCCAGCCACAACTGTATGTGGCTTTACATCGTCTAGTACTACAGAACCAGCAGCAACAAATGCTCCTTCACCTACCTCAATTCCTGGGAGCAAAATTGTACCAGCTCCAATTATTGCTCCTTTTCTTATAATTGGACCTTTAATACACTTTAACTTCATCTCTTTCCCGCGTTCTTTGAATACAGGACACGGTGGATGCATGACATTTGTTATGGTTACGCCAGGACCCATCCAAACATCGTCCTCAAGTATAGTATATTCTGGAATAAAACACAAAGAATGAATTCTCACGTTATTACCAATCTTACTATCACATTCTATTATTGAATTAGAGCCAATACTGACATTATTTCCTATCATGTTATTTTCTCTTATTCTGGCATGATCTCCGGATTGAAAGTTTTTCCCAATTGTGGTTCCAGTATATAGAATTGTTCCAGTTCTTAATATGGCATTTGAACCAATCTTGAGAATGTCTTTCTTTTTTGTGTTGACAGAAGTTTTTCCTAGAATAACATAATCTTCTATTATTGTATTTGAACCGATTTTGACGTTAGGATAAATTACATAATTCTTTTTTTTCACGTATGTTCGTTGACTTGTATGAATAAATTCTTTCCTTCTTTTGTTCTATTTCTTATAGAATCTGTGTAGTTCATTTATGCACTTGACATAGCTTTCTGGCGTTCCTACGTCTATTCGCTTTTCGCTTTGGATTAATTCTACTGCGACGGTATTTCCATGAGAAATTACTTCTGCTACCGCATCTGCCAACTGAACTTCACCTTTTTTATCAGGCTTTGTTTTTTCAATAACCTTGAATATTGAGGGTCTGAAAATATAGGTTGCAATTACTGCCAAATTGGATTTTGGTCTTTGTGGTTTTTCTTCCAAATTGTCTACTCTCAAAATGCCTTTTTCCATTTTTTTCCCCTCAATTACCCCATAGGCTCTTGGATCTTTTACACGCGTAACTAAAAATGCCATATCTGCATCATATTTGAAAAACGCATTTTCCAGTCTTCGCAAGTGATTATTTCGTGAAGAGAGTATTAGATCATCTCCTGCATGAAGAAGGAAGTTATCATTGCCGACAAAAAACTTGGATCTTCCTACGGCATCACCAAAACCACGAGGAGATGGCTGTTGCACATATACTATCTCACTTTTTCCAATTTTCTTGAAGAGGCTTTTCAATTCTAAATTACTTGTATTGTTATGTGTTTGAAGAAAGTGGTCCTCTACGGATCTTTTACCTCTGCCTACCACAAAACAAAACTCCCTTATTCCGTACTCAAATATCGATTCATAAATGACCTGTAGTACAGGTTTGAGAACCAATTTGCCTGTATCTGACCTTACATAAATTGGCATCATCTCTTTTGGTGTTTCTTTGGTAAATGGTAAAAGTCTACTTCCAGTACCACCAGCTGTAATTACGGCCCTGTGAATTCTACCCATTTTTATTTTCCTCAAAAAACTGATTCACTGTTTTTATGACGTAATCTTGTTCTTTTGTACTCAGGCTTGGAAACATTGGTAAAGAAAGAGTGGTAGAACAAATTTCTTCCGTGATATCTAATCTTTGTTTACTGTTAATTAGAGGTTGTTTATGAATAGGTATAGGATAATGGATGCCTGTTCCAATTTCTCTTGATTCTAAGAATTTTTTTAGCTTATCCCTTAATTTGCTTCTTATTGTATACATGTGATAAACATGAGTGGCCCATCTTTCTTCAAATGGTTTTGTTACTAGTTTAGTAATCATTTCATTATACAATTTGGCAACTTTTCTTCTAGCATTGTTGTATTTATCTAAATTTTTGAGTTGTTCAAGACCTATTGCTGCTTGAATCTCATTGAATCTTAAATTATAACCCAATGTCTTATGTTTGTATTTTTCTTCTCTTCCATGATCGCGGAGCACTTTGATCTTTTTTATTATTTCTTCATTGTTTGATACAACTATTCCTCCATCCCCACATACGGTTAGATTTTTTGATGGGTAAAAACTAAAACATGACGCATCTCCGATAGAACCAATCATCTTTCCCTTGTATCTTGCTCCATGTGCTTGGGCGGAATCTTCTAACACAAAAAGTGAGTTCTCTTTTGCGATCTCTAGGATTTCATCCATGTTGGCAGAATGGCCGTATAGATGGACTGGAATGATTCCTTTAGTCTTCTTGGTAATCTGTTTTTCAATTTCTTTTGGATCAATGGTATAATTTTTTTTGTTTACCTCAGCAAAACGCGGTATTGCGTTATGCATCAAGATGGGAGTTGCTGTAGCAACAAATGAAAGTGATGGTATGATCACTTCATCGCCTTTGCTTATTCCTAGAGCCTGAAGTGAAAGAAATAAAGCTGCGGTGCCTGAACTTACACATGCAGCGTGTTTAGAATCACAAAACTTTGCAAATTTTTCCTCGAATTCTTCTGTCTTTTCACCTAGGATGAATTTGCCTTCTGTAAGAACTGAGTTAATTACATCAAATGTGTCTTTAGGAATATCTATTTTACTAAGTGGAATTTTCATACTAGTTATTTCAAATGTACTTGAGCCATTTTAAAAACTAGATGTTTCGTTTTATTTCTTTAGTAGCTTCAACAAAGAATGAGACGCTATAGTTATGAACACTAGTCTCACTTGACAATTTCTTTATGACATTATCAGATCCAATCAATCTGCCCAAGACCTTTGGAATAACATTTGTCATGTTGAATTTTCTGTTTTTAGAAATTCTTGGATACTTGTTGTAAAAAATTATTTTTGCATTTGCAAAATACGTCCTTATTGCATACTGCAATTCATTATAATTTAGCATATATGAATTATAATACGCATTATTTTGTGTAACAAGTAGTAGTTGCCCCTTTGGTTTTAGTACCCGTAAGATCTCTTTTACACTTTTTTCAACTGAAGGATATGTTTGAATACCTCTGGTTATAGTTACTTGTTTTGATTTCATATCTTCTAACTTTGCATATTGTAAAACACTAGAAGAAATTACAACATCAAAGGAATTATCAGAAAATGGCATATCGATCATTGACGAACAAATGACATCGATATCTGGATCAGTAACTTTTACACATGTTTTCAGATCTTTAAAGTCAAGATCTAAGTTCACCCTGAAATTACTCTGAGGTATTTCTGAAGAAACAATTCCTATACCGCCTCCTATGTCAAGAACTTTTTTATTTTCTAAATTTTGTAATTTTGAAATTAGATAAAATCTAACATCAAAATCATTTCCCCACCATTTTTGAGGATTGATTGAAAGTATTTTTGATTTGATTCTTGATTGCTCTGACACATTCATGTAGATTACAATTGCAAATTATTTTTATCAATTTAAACTAAAAAGTAATTTTATTTCTTTATATGGTCAGTATGATTCTAGTCTAGCAATTGAGCAATATTCGAGTAACCTATTCGGGTTTGATAGCTCTAACTGTAGGTCTTGCTAGCGTATTAACAGGCGCGATATTTACTCTCATAGTAACAAGACGATTGTCTCCAGAAGAATTTGGTATCTGGTCAATCATAGGCAGTATGATCTCCTATTTTCTTATTGCAGAGCCTGTGATTTCGTTCTGGGCTACAAGGCAAATAGCAAGAGGAGAGAAAGTAGGAAAAACATCTCTAACCTCAAGTACAATGTTTTCTCTTGGAGCGATTCCACTCTACATTATACTTTCTTACTATGTGTCTCAGGTAAGTCATTCACACTATGATTCAATGATACTGGCTGCTATACTTCTACCAGTATCATTTGTCAGCCAAACTATGTCTGCCATAAATCTTGGCCACAAACCACATGCTTCAAGCTATGGTCTACTTGCCTTTGAATCACTAAAAATTCCTGTAGGGCTATCACTGGTGTATTTTCTTGATATGGGTGTAGATGGTGCTATAATAACAACCGCCGTTGCGTATATGGGTAAAATTGGAATACAAATCTACTTTGGTAAGCATGAATTACAAGGAAAATTTGGTTTGCAGAATCTAAAACATTGGATAAAACATTCTTGGTTACCTTTGTATTCAAACCTATCACATGTAATATGGTCATTAGATGTTATCATATACACAATAATAACAAAATCAGTAATCGGAGTAGCTTATTTTTCTGTATCTTCTACAATAGCTGCTATAATTGGTAACGCAGGTTTAATCTCACAAGCTGTATATCCAAAATTATTAGCAAAAGGCAGTCATGATTATATAAATGAAAATTTTTCACGGTTGTTATATTTTGCAATACCACTACTTGGTATAACTTTAGTTTTTTCTAAACCAGCTTTGTTTGCTCTAAATCCTGCTTATCAAAGTGCTTCTATGATAGTCATAATATACTCTTTTAGAACATTTTTTTATGTTATTACTAGTACTTTATATCAAATATTATTAGGAATTGAGGATGTTGACATAGAGAAAAATTATAATTACAAGGCTTTAGCAAAAAGCAAACTCTTTCTTATTCCAACATTGACCAATATACAATATGGACTATACATAGTAAGTCTAGCTATTATGTTATTAGTACTCAATTCCAATAAAATATCTCCAATTGAATTAGTAACATGGTGGGTCACCATAGCATTGGCTTTACAAATACCAGTTTTAATCTACGCTTCAATTCTTGTCAAAAAATACATAAAATTTTCATTTCCATATGTTAGTACAATAAAATATGTTGTTTCTACTATTACTTTTATCGTTGTATTTCACTTTACGTCAAGTATGATTATTAATTATCAGAGTAGCATTTACAGCTTTTTACCCAAATTACTTCTTCAATTATTCATATGTATTGGAATATATCTAATAATCACATACCTGATAGATAAAAAAACAAGAATATTATTCAAATCAATCATCACTGAATTAAAATAATTTAATGATGTGTATAAGTTGATTCATAACCATAATAAATGCAAGAGGTCGAAATTTTACTAGATGAATATTGAGATACAAGAGGATATGATACCTGATGAGTCTTGGAATGACAGACTCTTGCATTTTCTAGGTACGGTATACCAGACAAAAGAATATGCAAAATTTACAGAATCGGCGCGAAAATGGGAATCTCGTTATTTAAAATTTGTAACTTCTAATGGGAAACTTATTGGGCAATTAATGTTGAATGTATATTCTAAATTTGAAAATAGAAAAATTGTATCGTTGTTAAAAAGACTAACGCCTTACGACAAACATGTATATCGTTGGGTGTATGGACCTGTTGTTTTTGATTCTAGTTTTAATCAAGATATTTGTAATGCATTAACAAAATATCTTGTTTTAAAAAACTGCATGGTTTCAGGTTCTGAACATCCTCTCTCTAGTGGTAGTTTATCTTCATTAGGAGCGCCATTTACTTATAAAACGTGGGGTACATTTTTAATTGATCTCTCTGTAGGTAAAGAAATCCTTTGGTCTAAACTTGATAAACACTCTGCTAAAAAGAACATAGAACGATCTCAGGAAAGGGGTGTAACTATAACTGAAATGAAAAAATCAGATCTAATAGGATATCATAAAATGCTTCATGAAACAAAACTCAAGGCTGGAGGATACCAACATCTATCTAGACTCGAACAATTATGGGATATATTACATCCTATAGGTCTAACTGGTTTCATGGCATATGAAAATGGACAACCAATAGGGGGAATAATGATTTCATCGTTTAATGGTTACATAAATGAGTGGGGTGTAGCTAGATCAGAAAGAGATACTATCGCAAAACTATATTCTCAGGATCTTTTAAAATGGAAAATTATAGAATGGGGCATAGAAAATAAATGTCATTATTATGACCTGTCGGGTGTAAATCCAGATCCGGTAGATCAGAAAGAAATGGGTATTTATAAATACAAGAAAAAATGGGGTGGCGATTTTATAAAATACGGTTTGATAAGTTTATGATTTATGTGTGAACCAACAATTATACATTATTTTATTCTAAAAAATTATTTTTTCTTAAATGAAGCAATATCTGATTTACACTTTCTTCAAGATTGTTTTTTTCGGTATCTACTGTTAAATCTGGCTGAAGAGGTGCTTCATAATCATCGCTTATCCCAGTAAAATTCTTAATCTCATTATTCCTGGCTTTTTTATACATCCCTTTAACATCCCGATTTTCACAAATAGCGATAGGACATTTGATATATGTTTCAATTAGTTCATCCTTCCCAATTATTTCTCTTGCCTTATCTCGATTTTCTTTGTATGGACTAATGAGAGCTACACAAACAGGTACATTGTGTTTGATCAATAGTTTGGCAAGGTGTGCAACGCGTTTGTTATGTTCATTTCGGCCTTCTTTTGAAAAATCTTTTGGTGATAACCATTCTCTTAGCTCATCACCATCTAGTACTGCTAAATTTTGTATGTGCTCTTTTAGTTTTCGTGCAATTGATGTCTTACCAGAACATGGTAAACCAGTCATCCAAATTGCAAAAGCCATTATGTATAACATTTAATTCTACCATATAATCATATTCCAAGTGCAAATCTGAATATGAACTATCATTATATTCTTGATACCTATGAAATTTTAATTCCAGTTAAAATCTATGCCTAGGAAATGATACAAATTTTGGTTATGTGGTCTAAAATACTCTCTTAACTCATCTCTAGTTTGTTCACTAATTTTCCCAAATTGTTCAGAAATATTGTATTGTTCAAAAGACGTGAGTTCAATTTCAGGTAGTTCTAAAAACGAACATGTTGATTTGAAAACATTTGAAGGTTTATCATACATATCTTCACTTTTTATAATTAGAATTTTTTCTCTATCAAAAACATCAAACCAACCCTTTAATAATTCCATATAATGACCTCCTGATAAATATCCCCAAAAATGCCATTTCTCACTGTAGTAGTTTTCTTCTCTTAACATTCGTTCATATTCACCAGTCAATCTTTGTTTTTCTTTATGGATGGCATCTTCAAAACTCAAGGTTTCATTACCTCTTTTTTTGATACTGTTATAATGTGATAATGCTCTATCTATAGGGTTTCTTAATAATAAAATGATCTTAACTTCTGGAATTATTTTTTTTATTCTTGAAGGCGCCTTTGGGTGAAATACATACATTGGTGTTGCCTCTCCTGTAATTGTTCTACAATTTCTTGCCCTATCATTATAATTTTTTATAAATGTGGTGGGAAAATATGATTTATACCACTCAACCCCATTTGCATAATCACTAGAAAAAAATCCAACTTCTTTAGCTAAAGGTGATAATACACATTTATGTTGAATTAAATAATTGAATAAAGAAGTAGTTCCACACCTTGGGAATCCAGCTATTAGGAAATCGGGAAGAACTCTATATCTGGATGTTAATCTTCTGAAGGTCCAATCAGCTTTTCTTTTAATTCTTTGTTCTAATTTCAAATTATCCCCGGTTTGTTTATCTAGATATGTAATTACTTATGTTTTATTCTAGAAATTTAGTAATATAACATATGAAAAGACATATTGACTGTTTCTATCTAATGTTAAAAAGAATATAAATGAACATTCTTCATGCTGGTAATCTAGCAAATTTTGGTTATCTAGCTGTTAAGGTGCTACGTAATTATGGGATTAATGCTAATCTTTTAGCTAGAAAACCAATTCATAGTACAGAAGATCCCAAGTCACAAGATAATGATCTAGAAAATAGTGGATATCCAGATTGGATAAAATTTTATGATACATCAAAATCTGGTTGGAAAATAGAAGTTCTTAAACGAATGAGGGATAAGAAATATAATCTTATTCATACATATGTCGAACTTCCAATTTTTGCAATGTTTTCAGGGAAAAAATTTGTCTCACATACTTTAGGAAGCGATATGGCTGAATTAGCGTTATCAAAATCATTTAAAGGAATGTTACTTCGAAGAGCGTATGGCAAAGCCAAAATTATCATATTTGTACCCCATCATTATCCATTACTTGATAAATTGGGATTAACCAAGAAAGCTATATTCGTACCCTTTATAGTGGATCATGAAAAGTTTCAACCAAAAAAGATTGAAAACATTCCAACAAAATATGATAATAAATTCATCATATTTCATCCGACAAATCAGATCTGGAACGTCAAGGCAAATGACAAGTTTCTAAGAGCTTTTATACGATTAACCAAGGAATATGATAATTTATTATTGATATTAGGTGATCGTGGGGAAAATATTCAAGATGCAAAAAAACTAATTGAAAATAACGGGATACAAAATCATGTAGAAATAATACCAACGCAAACCCAAGAAATGTTGAGATATTATTATAATCTGTGTGACATCGTAGCTGATAATTTCGGATATGGTACACTTGGAGGAATTACATTGGAATCAATGTCTAGCGAAAAACCTGTTTTAACACTAATGTCTGATATTTACTCGAAACTGTATAAACAAATTCCACCTGTTATTAATGTGAAAACAGAAGAGGAAATATATGATTCCATTAAACAACTGATTAATTCTCAATCACTACGAATTGATGTAGGAAAAAAATCTAGACAATGGATAATTCATAATAACAGTAAAGAGATCTTCGCAAAGAGATGTAGTATCCTGTATGATGGGGTATTAAACGAATTATCTGTTGATGAAATAAGAAATAAAATCTATCAGATAAATTAAACTTTAGAATATCTCTTGTAAATCTCTGTCATGGTATAATTTTTAATTCTATTCTTTTTGATAAACTCTAATAATTCGATAAATAATGTCCCTATACCAACTGTTTTGTTATTAATATGCTCTCTAATCTTTTCGGGATTATGATAAAACTTCTTTACTTTTTCATATCTCTTCATATTTTCTGAATTAAGAAATATGTGGAAAGGATGAAAATCAAAGACTTTTAGACCGGGGGTCTTTAGCTTTAATACTTCTAAAGAAAACTTTTTGTAGAATTTTTTACCCATCAAATGACTCCAATCGATATAATATATTGGAATCTCCATTATTCCATGTATTGTATTAATGGGTAAAATTCCTGCTACATTGGCCATCATGTAATTACTAGTATAATGGATTCCTTTCTCTTTGTACATTAAAAGAAGTGTTTCTTCCGTTAAAAGTCTGTGACTCCTGACCCCTTTTGCATGGGGAAATAAATCCATTAATTTATCAAAAGTTTTTTGATAGGATTTTTCAGTTTTGTAATATGGGTGTAAAGCAATTTCATATTTATTTCCTAACTCTGCTTTATGTGTAGCAAAAAGAGTAGCCTTAATTTTGTAATCATCCAAGATATCTAAAACATATTCTATTAATTCTTGTGGACTCCATTCTATGTCTATAGTCATAACTATTTCTGAATCAAAACTCTTAATTTTATTGCTAATTATACTCAATGTATGAATTGGTAAAACAAGTATTGATAATATAATATTGATGTTTTAAATTTGACTTTGATGTTATCAAAAACGACTTATTAATGAAACGCTATTATTCTATAATTATCAAAATTAATAACATGATTAAAAACAATCAGCAGGTAGTTATATTCAACCTTAAAACAAAAAAGTGATAATTTTGGAATCAACTGGCTCTTATCTTTCAGAATCTATTATCAAAAAACTACATTTCAAAAACGAAAATGACAGAATTGTCTTTAATAGAGTATATGGAAAATCTCTGACTTCGTATAACAACAGATTAAAAATATTGAAAATGACAGAGAAAAAAAAAATACTTGATGCTGGATGTGGATTTGGTCAATGGACCATTGGATTATCCGATTTAAATGAGGAGGTTTATTCCGTAGATATGGATTTTAACGATCTCTTGATAACGAAAACAATTTCTCAATCTCTTAATAAACCAAATATCTCCCTCTTTTCTGCTTCTATTGAGGAATTGCCGTTCTCAGATAATTCATTTGATGCAGTATTTTCTTACAGCGTACTATATTATACTGATTTTAAAAAAACTATCAAAGAATTTTACCGTGTACTAAAATCTGGAGGAGTTTTTTATGCCTGTGTTATAGGTATAGGGTGGTGCTTGAATCGCATAATAAATAATCAGAATTTTACTTCAGAATCAAATGTACGTAAATATGCAATTGATACATTACTTTCCTCAATTAACTACTTCTTAAAGGGTGAACAAAAAAGGGGAAGTTCAATAGCTCTTACTCCAAATTGGTTTTCAAAATATCTGCAACTTGTAGGATTTAAGAAAATCATTTGTGCTCCGGAGGGAACCATTCATCTTGATAAAGGATTAAACATACAGCCATTCTATAAGGCATCATATCTAGGTTTTACAAACGTCTTTGAAGTATTGGCAGAAAAATAACCTACGCCTATTCAGATTTTCTACCCCATTTTATTTTACCCCATACCCTTTCATACAGGTAATAAAATCCAATTACAATTACATTGTAAATTATTGTAATTGCTGAAGTAGCTGTTAAATTGTGAGTAAAGTACCAAGAAACTAAAGCCAATATTATGGTGACCACTACTCTGTAGATCACTGCTTTTAATAATGATCTTATTCTTGTTTCCATACAATATTAATGCCATGTCTTGATTCATTTCATGTCCTAATAATATTTTCATATATTCAGTTAAATTTTATTAAGTATTATCTGCTGTTGTCTATTGACCATAAAATGTATTTTTTAATTCCTTCTTTGATAGGAATTACAGGCTTGTAACCTAATATTTTACGTGCATGAGAAATATCTGCAAGGTGTCTCATCACATCTCCTTTCCTTTGTGCAACAAAGAATAAATCTTCATTTACATTTTTGCCAGTAATTTCGTGGTATTCTTTAATCATTGTTTTTGCTATTGTTTTTATGCTTACTTCTCTACCTTGTCCTATGTTGAACGTATCTCCAATAGCATTTCTTGTTTGATCTGCCAACATTATTCCATTACATGTATCTTCAACATATGTGAAATCTCGAGTTTGTTTTCCAGTACCATGGATTATCAATGAACGTTTTATTAGTAATCGTCCAAAAAACTTCGGAATCACAGCTGCGTACAAATCAGTTCTCATGTACTCCCCATAGGAATTAAATGGTCTTACAATAACCATTTGGAGTCCATATGATTTTTCAAACCCTCTAACATACAATTCAGAGGCAGCTTTCGAAGCTGCATAGATTGTGTGTGGAATGAGTGAATGTCCTTCCTTCATTGGTATGGATACTGCAGTCCCATACACTTCACTTGACGAAACATGTATCATTTTGCAATGAAGTTCCGTACACGCTTTAGCAACCAAGTATGTACCATAATCATTTACTCTTACAACTTCTTCTGGTCTGTCAAAAGACATGGTTAATGGTTTTACTGCTAAATTAAATACGACGTCAGCTTTTTTGCAAGCGGTTTTGAATTTCTCTATATTTAAAATACTTCCTCTTACAATTTTGATATCTGCAGACAAATTTTTCTTTCCACTACCATTAGAAAAATCGTCATAAACTGTAACGTCATATCCATTTCTCTGTAGTAGATTGGACAAATGTGATCCTATGAATCCAGCTCCACCTGTGACAACTGCCCGACGCTTCATCACCTAACTTTGCAATAATTCGTTAAAATATGTTGTGAACGATATGTGAGACATTTTAAAACTAAAACTCTTTTATTATCTTGCAAATGAACTCTTGATCATCTGTTGTTAATTCTTCATGTAATGGTAATGAAATAGTATTTTTGTACAAGAACTCAGAATTTTCAAGCTTACCCTTTCGCCTATGCTTTCTAAAGGCTGGCAAACAATGTAAGGCATATGTACCAATCTGTGTTTCAATATTTTGTCTTGCAAGTTTGTTTCTTATTTTATCTCGTAAGTTAGGTCTTGTAACATAACACACATAGGATTGATAGGTATGCCTTGCATCTTTAACTGGTTTCTGTATATGAATAAAATCGATTTTGGAAAGCAGTTCATCATAAATTTTTGCCTGAGCTATTCGTTTTTTGATTATTCCCTCGATTTTTTCCATCTGTACAAGTCCTATGGCACTTAACACATCTGAAATCTTATAGTTGGTACCTGCCTTTACAAATTCTGTGCCAACTTTTCCAAACATCTTGTAAGAATTACACCTGTCTGCCAATTTCTTATCGTTTGTTGTAATCATTCCTCCCTCTCCAGTGGTAATTATCTTTCTTGGATGGAAACTAAAACAGGTTACATCAGCCAATGTGCCGACGTATTTGTTTTCTAACTTTGTTCCCAAGTTTGTTGCAGCATCTTCTAAAATTCTGACTCCTTGATTTCTAATTTTGTAAAAATCTTTTTCTAGAGGATTTCCAAAAAGTGAAACTGGCAAGACGAATCTAGTCGAACTATCTATAGATTCCTCTATTGTTTCTCTTGTGACATTCATTGTTTCTTTATCTACATCAACAAGTATTGGTATTCCTCCGGCTAGTTCTATGACAAGTGCAGTGGCTGGAAATGTAAAATCAGAAACCAAGACCTTCTTACCTTTTACTCCAAGGCTTTCAAGAGCAGTATGGAGTGATGTTGTTGCAGAAGTTGTAGCAATAGCATATCTTGCCTTTACATATCTTGCTATTCTTTGTTCAAATCTATGAGTTACCTCCCCCTCGGTAAGTATCTTTGAGAAAAGCACTTTTTTTATTAATTCTAATTCACGGTTGTCAATTTTTGGCCGCATCAAGAATATTCTTTTTCTCATTTATTGATACCAAGACATCTCTCCTTTCTGTATTTTATATTGCTACTGATTGAAGATGCCGAAAACTAATTAGACAGTCAGAATTGCCTTATTTGTGATCCTAAATGAAAGATGAATTAAAAGATGCGGTAGCAGGTCTGGGTGAGATTGGTACTCCAATCATGCAACTAATATCCAAAGCAACCCCTGTTGTTGGATACGACATCAATGAAAAATTAATGAATCTTGCTAAATTCAAAAAATACGAAAAACTTGATACCTGTTTTTTACACATCTGTATACCGTATAACAAAAATTTTGAGTCAAACGTAGTTTCTTTGTATAAAAGATTCAAACCCGACGGAATTGTTATTCATAGTACAATTAGTCCTGGTACCACAAGTAAACTCCAATCAAAATTACCAATTCCTGTAATATACAGCGCTACAAGAGGCGTACACAAAAGAATGCTCTATGATCTAAAACGATACACAAAATTTTACGCCATCGAACCAGATGCGCCAAACGCAAAATGGGCATCCTCTGAATATGTCAAGCTAATGAAAAAATGCGGCGTAAAAACCAAAAAAATGACAAACCCATTAACACTTGAGCTTGCAAAAATTGTAGTTGATACGTCATACTATGGATGGCTAATCAACTATGCGCAGATTAGTAACATGATTGCTATTAGAAACAAAGTAGACTATGACGAGATGTGGTCTTTTGCTGATGAAATACACAAGTATCTCGGAAACAGGCCAAAGATGTTTCCTGGATACATTGGGGGTCACTGTCTTGACGGGAACGAGATTATATTTATCAAGACCAATCTTGGAATGAGACCAGTTACTATCAAAGACTACATAGAAAAAGACTATACAAATGATATTTTGTCATATGATAAAGAAAACAAAAAGCCATTTTTCGATAAAGTTACTTCAAAATGGAAGCGAACATTTTCTGGTACAATGGTAACTTTGACATCAAGAACAAACCGTTCCATAACAACAACTGATGAACACATAATGCTTGCATCAGATGACCTCTCAGAAAAATTTGCTAAAGATATCAAGACAAATGACTACATACCATTTGCAGCGCAGCTACCAGATCTTAAGATACAATATTCTTTTGATTTTAAATCAAAAAACTGGAGGCTTGCATATAACATGCCAAGATCAATCACAATCACTGAGGACTTTTGCAGACTGTTGGGATACTACGTAGCAGAAGGCTCTGTAAGCAACTACGGTAAAGGGTATTCTATACGATTCTCTTTTAACAAAAATGAAACCCAGTATATCTCAGATGTATGTAATATACTAAACTCAATGAAAATAAATCATTACATCACAACACAAAATAACGTAACACATGTTGGAATAAAATCAACGCCGCTTTCATTATTTATTGCGGACACTCTGGGTTGCGGAAGAAACTCAACAGCCAAGAATCTCCCCGAGTTTATCTACTTTGCATCAAGAAAAATGAAAGAAGAATTCATGTGTGGATACTTTAGATGTGACGGTTCATTTTCACCCGAAATTGGTATGGTTCAAGCTGGCACATCTTCTAAATTGCTTGCAGCAGGTCTTGATATCTTGTTGCTTTCTATGGGATTTGTGATGACATTATCTGAGAGAATTCATTCTTCAAGTGTAATAGAAGGCAGAACCATCAAGGGAGGTCTCCTGTATTCTCTTATCTCAAAGAAAGAGATACAATATAATAAACTCGCATCAATTGCAGGATTTTCAGGATCTCAAGTGCCAAGAAATCATAGCAAAAACCTATGGCATATCATACATGACAATCTGTACATGATTGGTACAACAAAAATTGTACACCAAGAAGCAGAACAAGAGGTTTATTCAATCGATACCAAAAATCATCTCTTTGTATCAACAGGCGGTCGAGTTATCCACAATTGTGTAATACCAAACCTAGACTTGATTCACCACCAGACACTTGATTTGATAAAAAAACTAAATGATACCTATGCAAAGAAAGTAAAGAACTCAAAATCAATTTCTAAAAAATACCGACATTAAATCTCTGTATGATTTAGTAGAATTTGGCTTTGGTAATACTGAATGGTATATAGTACAGTAGCCAAAAATTACTAATATGGAAACCAAGATCCACTCAAGTCTTAGAACGGTAGAATGGAAAGACAACGCAGTACATATGATTGATCAAACCAAGTTGCCAAATGAACTAGTTTATGTCAAATTTACTGATTATAATGATGTCGCAGATGCGATAAGAAATCTAGTGGTAAGAGGTGCTCCGGCAATAGGAGTGTCTGGTGCTTTTGGACTGGCTTTGGCTGCATTACAAAGTACGGCAAATACAAAAGATGAACTTCTCGCTGATCTGGAAAAAGCAAGAAAAATCCTACATGAAACAAGGCCAACCGCGATCAATCTAGCTTGGGGACTAGAAAAAATAATGCAAGTTGCCAGATCAGCAACAACTGTATCAGAAATTAGAGACAATGTAGTAAAGGAAGCAAAGAGGATGGCCGAAGAAGACATTGCAATAAACATGCAAATGGGAAGAAATGGAGCATCATTGTTTTCAGATAACGATACAATCATGACTCACTGCAACGCAGGAGCGTTAGCAACAGTAGGATATGGAACCGCTCTTGGAGTCATACGTGCAACAAAAGAGAGCGGTAAAAAGATCAAGGTAATAGCAACGGAGACAAGGCCTGTGATGCAAGGTTCACGTCTTACTGCATTTGAGCTAAAACATGATGGCATAGATGTTAGTCTAATCCCTGATACTGCAGTTGGATATTCTATGGCAAACAAACTTGTCACCAAAGTAATTGTAGGAGCTGATAGAATACTAAGAACAGGACACGTTTACAATAAAATAGGAACATACCAAGTAGCCATGATGGCAAAACAACATGGAATACCATTCTATGTAGCAGCACCCTTGTCCACATTTGATCTTAAAAGCAATCCAGACGATGTTATAATAGAACAAAGAAAGGCAACTGAGGTAACAGGTGTTGCTGGCAGGAAGACAGCCCCTGATGACATTGATGTGATAAACCCAGCCTTTGATATGACTCCCCCTGAACTGATAACAGGAATAATTACAGAGGCAGGTGTAGCCAAGCCCCCCTTTGAGGAGTCCATCAAAAAGCTATTTGATTTCAAGATGTAAGGTATTTATTCCATAATTTTGTGAAATTCACCTATGCCGTCAGTGACAGAAACTCAAGTCTTGGAATCACTAAAGCAATGCATGGACCCCGAGATCCCAATCAGTGTGGTCGATATGGGACTGATATATGGAATTAACATCAATCAAGATAATAAAGTGAATATCAAGATGACCATGACCACGCGGGGCTGTCCACTTCATGACACTCTAGTTACAGATGTAAAAAGATATGTCAATAAAGTTCCAGGAGTTTCTGGCGTCAATGTAGAAATAGTGTGGGAGCCGGCATGGACTCCAGAAAAAATGTCAGACGAAGGTAAAAAATTAATCAACTATGGACAGCAAAAAACAGTTGCTCCAATAAACTATGAATCTGCCCTGCCTCAAGGTATAGGCTCTCTTGTCCAACAAGAAGATGGTTCTATTGTATTAATGAACGAAAGCCAGCAGGGATTCATGGTAAACCAAGCTATTGTGGATTTCTGGAGACTGTGTAATGGACAGAGAAAAATAACTGATCTGGTTGACGCATTTGCCCAAAAACTAGGACTGCAAAGAGGACAGGTAGAAAAAGAGGTAATACAACTAATCCAGCAACTGCGAGATGGTGGATTAATTACAATAAAAGAACCCGAAGTATCCAACGTTCAATTCAAAAAATAATTTAAATTTCTGTAATCTCTGTTATGGTTCCTTGCACAGAATCCATCTTTACTATGGCTCTTTTTTCTCCAAACCCCAATGCAACATACCAGTCTCCTCCATCAGTATCATATTTTGTTTCAAGTGTCTTGATGTCATTTGAGCTGACGCCATATTTTTGGACAATTCCTGATACTGCTACAGGTATGGCTTCCTTTTCAGTAGGAAGCCTCCTTTTCATCAATCCTATTCCTGGATTCATGAATTTAGTTTCTATGTGGCAGTATAATAGTCATTTCTTGAAATGTAGGTATATCAATAACAGTAAAAGCTAAAAGTTCTAAAACAAAATTCTATATACGATATCATAACGCAAGACTTGCAGAATGGAAATCTTGCCAACCCTCTACAATAATGTATTTTCAAGATACAATACCATCATTTTAGTTGTATCAATACTTGCAACATTAGGTACTGCCACTGTACTTGGAGCGGGTGTCTGGGATAGTATATCACATGCATTAAGAATACCTGATACCTTTTGGACCATACAGCATACTGTAATCTACACTGGGGCATCGCTAATTGCAACGTCTGCCGTCTTGGGAACATTAGTATCTGTAAAAAACAAGAAACTAAACAAGGGAATACTCCTAGTCCTAATTGGAGCAGTACTACAACTAGGAGGTGGATATGCAGATTATAATTTTCATGAAGTATATGGAATTGACGGACTTGTAACTCCATCTCATCTTACAGTGGAAAGTGGGTTGTTTATGAGCGCCATGGGAGGTTTATTGTTAATTTCCAAAGTAAAACATGATGAATTGAAATTAATAATTCCAGTATCGATTTTAACTGTACTACTTTCTGCTTCTTGGATAGGATTTAACCTTGTATTGCTCGTTGGCGGTATTGAATTATGCATTCCCATCTACGAGTTATTCTCGTCTGGATGTGCTGTAATGTAATGTCGTAGTCTTCTATATCCTGATAACATTAGAACACAACAACCCACAAACAATAAAATGGCCGGTATGGTATTTTCATAAGTTTTTGTATCTCCAACAATTGTAGATATCTGTACTGGGTTTTGGGAAAGATTAGTTACTTCTAGTGTTATCTCGTTGCTATGATCGAATCTGAAATAATTTACAGTTACCTTGTTTGTTATCTTTTTTATATCAAGATAGTTTCCATGGGCGTCTATTATTTTTGCGACAAGATTATTTTGATAACTATTGCTTGATATCAAGTAAAACCCAATTCCATCCCCATTTAGTTTGATATGTGTAGTACTAGATTCTGATGTATCTAAAATTGAATCTCTAAAAGATTTGTCCGCATTAGAAAATATGAACGCTATCCAAACTGAACTTAGTATGACTAGGGCCAAGCCCACTCTAAACAACGTCAAGTGAATATGCATGATTCTAGTTTGTAATGCTTCTATCTATTTATTATCAAAGGTCCAGAGGCACATGGTCACGTTTTTGTAACCACGATCGATACGTGTCTTGGATATGAGATCACCACTGACCATCTCCTAGCATTGCCCTATTTTTGGTGTGGTTTAGTCTACAATAACTTATTTGTTTTGATTACCTCTCCATACTCATACAATTGTAGAATCTCTTTTCGTATGTGTGGGAGATCTCTGTATTTGCGTGACATGTTTTGCACCTTGTTTCATATCTTTTGTTACATTTTACACTGTTTGGTATTTTTTGGAATAAGAAAAAAAATTAGAAATTTAATTTTTTTTGAATAAATGATTCATAAAAAATATATCTGGCTTTTTCAATTTCATTATAATCAGGAGGTTTTCAATATGGAAACGCTCTGTAGAAACTGCGGTCATGAACTGTTCTCTATTGAGATCTGTATGAATTGTAATGGACCGATACAAATGAAATGTCCTAATTGTAACAAAATCAAGGAATTAATACACCATCATATGGTCATGCCAATTAGCATGACCCAATAATTTTTTAAATTAAAATTAATATGGAACTTACGACAAATAATCTTGAGGTAAGTCATATGTTCAATATGGATGAATTTGACGACCTCTTCCAAAGAATGAGCAGACCATTTCTAGATATAGAAGACATATGGTATGAACTAAAAAACTCATCCAAGATGCAAACATTTGGCCCATACTATTATGGCTACTCTGCAACACTAGGACCAGATGGCAGACCTGTGATAAAAGAATACGGGAACATACGGCCAAGCCTTATCCCTAATGCAGAAAATAGAGAGCCCTTAGTAGAAACAATTGCAGATGAGAAGGAAAAAACTTTGAAAGTTGTCGCAGAGATGCCAGGAGTGGACAAAAAAGACATCAAGATCGAAGTGGTTGGACGAACAATCAATGTAGATGCAGAGCATGGAAAAAGAAAGTATCATGCCAAGTTGCCAATAAAACAACTAGTAGACGAGAATTCTGTCAAGGCAACATACGCAAACGGGATACTTGAAATAAAATTTAGATTAAAAGAAGAGGATCGACCTAAAGGAAAGACAGTGACTATAGAATAAATTATTTTTTTATTTATATATGAAAACCAGATTCAGAATTCGAGGCACAAATCATAATGTATTAGTAATTTGATACCGTTGCTCCATTCTGTCGTATTCCACACCATATGTTGACAGAGAATCTGCCTTCTTCAAATTTTGATGATGACGTTGTAGCTGCAACTTTGTGAATGGTTCTAGAGTTGAATATTACCAGCCTATCATTTTCTGGTTCGATGGTGTGTTCTTTTGAATCTGGGGTAATAATCTGTCTATCAAGCAAGAATCCATCAGATAAAAGGAGCTGGCCTCCGTGGAATTTCCTTGGTTCCATATTCACATAATAAACCAAGGTGATCAATCGATCATCATTTGATATTCGATCATAATGCCATTCATAGTGTTCGCCTTCATACCCATATCGAGAAATTTGGCTTTCCCATACGTTAACATCCTTGAATTTACACATGGGAATTGGAGCAGAGTTTAGTATTGTTCCCATGTCTATGCTTTCCATCAAACCATCTACTGCTTCCAATAACGGTGACCGTCTCCGATATTCTCTTCTTCTAGACCATTCTGGTTCATTGTTTTTATACAATGAATCAACATAACATGTGAGGTTTTTCCTGTAGGTTTCATTTACCTTAAGACTTCCTTCATACATTATCTCAGCCGGTTGAAAATGGTCTTTTAGAGAAATTATATGTTCAAAAATTTTATTGGATCTTTCAGCTCCAAATAGATTATCAATTATTATACAATATGGATTGTTGAGTATAGTTATCTTCTGTTTGTTATATCTCCATTGTAAATCATGTGATCCAACCTGCATGTGAAACTAACTCTGTAATTTAATAATTTTGGGCGTGGCCCTGTCACAGAACACATGGAGATTTCCTCTCAAACATCATACGTGCCTTTGCACTTGATGCTCACAGATATACTCTGCCGGGCCACGCAGCTTCAAGTCATCTGTGTTGGCTTTTCGGCCATGTCATAATTATCCATTTTAAAATATATAAAATTTTGCGCAATTTTTTACAATTTAATTTTTATTTTAAAAATTATTTTTTAAAAATGAAGCTCATCAAAATAGAAAAAAATCTAAAATTGAATTATGGTTTTTGAAGTATGTCTTGTTATGTCATTTGTCCATAAAAAATAAATTACAAAAATACATATCATACCAAGATTCGATCCATATGCGAGGTACTCTCCTTCTTTCTGCGATTCACTGGATCGAATCATGTTTTTAAAATTCTCGTAAATTTAAAATATCCCTTACACACACTATGTGACTAACGTGATATAACATGTCAATACCAACACAACAAACTCCAATCATCCTTCTAAAGGAAGGATCGACTCAAACAAAGGGAAATGATGCCCAAAGAAACAACATTCAAGCAGCAAAACTAGTCTCAGAACTAGTAAGAACCAGTCTTGGCCCAAGAGGCATGGACAAGATGTTAGTTGATACCTTGGGAGATGTAACCATCACAAATGATGGTGCAACCATTCTAAAGGAAATAGACGTACAACATCCTGCTGCCAAGATGATGGTAGAAATCAGCAAGGCTACTGACAATGAGGTTGGCGACGGTACCACCTCGACAGTGGTTCTGGCAGGTTCTTTGCTTGAAAAAGCAGAAGAACTTGTAACAAAAAACGTACATCCAACAGTTGTAGTGGATGGTTTTAAGAAAGCATCAGAAAAGGCAATAGAGATCCTAAGGCAGATTGCAACTGCAATAGATCCAACCGACAAAAAATATCTAAAAAAGATTGCAACAACAACACTTGCGTCAAAACTTGTTTCAACCAATTCATCCGAACTAGCAGATGTCGTGGTAGATTCTGTTCTGGCTGTAGCGGAAAAAACTGGAGACAAGTACAGGGTAGACATCGATAACATCAAAGTAGAGAAGAAAGCCGGTGGTTCCATCAGAGATACAAAACTCATACATGGAATTGTCCTTGACAAGGAAATAGTTCATGGTGGAATGCCAAAAAGAATAGAGAATGCCAAGATTGCATTGCTCAACTCACCGCTGGAAATAGAAAAGACAGAATTTGATGCAAAGATAAACATCAACTCACCAGAACAAATGCAACTGTTCATTGACGAAGAAAACAAGATGCTCAAGAAAATGTCAGATAAAATAACTCAAGCTGGTGCAAATGTTGTATTGTGCCAGAAAGGAATTGATGACATGGCTCAACACTATCTACAAAAAGCCGGAATCTTGGCTGTACGCAGAATCAAGGAAAGTGATATGACAAAACTTGCAAAAGCAACAGGAGCAAGAATTGTATCAAACATAAACGAGCTGACTTCTAATGATCTAGGTTCTGCCAATTTGGTAGAAGAAAGACTCGTAGAAACAGACAGATGGGTATTTGTTGAAGGCTGTAAGAATCCAAAGGCTGTGAGCATACTTGTACGAGGAGGTTCTCAGAGAATAGTCGATGAGGCAGAAAGATCGGTACATGATGCACTAATGGCAGTAAAAGACGCCGTAGTCTATCCAAAAGTAGTGGTTGGTGGAGGCGCACCAGAAGCTCACGCAGCTCATAAGATAAGAGAGTGGGCAAATACGCTTGAGGGAAGGGCGCAACTGGCAGCACAAAAATTTGCAGATGGAATTGAGACCATACCACTTGTCTTGGCAGAAAATACTGGAATGGATCCACTTGACACACAAGTAGAGATACGTTCCAAGGGTGCTACTGGCAAGGCAACATATGGGATAGATGTAACCACGGCCAAAGTAGGCGATTTGTCTGCAAAAGACATCTACGAACCGCTTGCTGTAAAAGAACAGGTGATAAATGCTGCAACAGAAGCTGCTTGTATGATATTGAGAATAGACGACGTCATTGCGGCATCAAAATCAAAAGATATGCCAAAACCTGGAGGTCATGGCATGCCTGGCGGGGACATGTCCGGAATGGATATGTAACTTCCTTTCCTTTTTATTGATATGAAAAACCAAATTGATTCTGTTTTCTACGTTCTGGGAAATAAAACAAGAAGAGACATTCTTTTTGCACTTTCTGATGAACCAATGTATTTTAATCAAATCTCAAAACAAGTGGGAATCGGTCAGCAAGCCATGCTTCGTCACATGCAAACACTAGTAGATTCTGGTTTTGTTAGTACTTATGGGGAAAAAAGTGATTTTGGGGCGCCTGACAGAAAATATTACCGTTTAGATTCCTCGTTTAACCTTTCCATATCACTATCAGAAGATGAGTTTGTTATTGATTATGATGACGAAAAAATACCAGACAAAAAACTTGAAAGTCTAACTGATGAAAAGTTCAGGCAAATCCCAGATGATCCTAGTATAGCACTTGGAATACTCAGAAAGTATCTTACAGGAATAGATGTTAATATACAAAACATGCAAACTGAAATTAATAATTTAAAGGCAATAAAACAAATGCTTTTACAAAAAATGCATCAAATAGGTCATGACAATTTCGTGTCTCTTGAAAGAAAAATAATCTACAAAATGATGAGAGAAAACCCGTCATCTCTGACTGAATTATCTCAGATGGTAAACGAGAACAAGTCTGAAGTACTAAATACTCTCAAAGATCTGCAAGGAAAGATAGACAAAGGAAAAATGAAAACTCTGTTGGATGAATTAACTACGTAGTGATTCAGGTGAGGTATGATTACAAATGGACATTATTTTCATCGAGTTTAGGAGATGCGAATTAACTGGATCATGGGATTATACTGAATCTGACACAAAAACATACTATGAAGCAAAGAATGAACCAGCAGTGTTGGAATTATGGACAAGCACAGGAAAGAGGGAAAGTTACAAATTCAAAAAGGGTTCAATGGTACGAATATCTTCCAATATAATCAGGTTCAAAAAAGAAGATACAAAGTAAAATTTTGATTTACTTAAAATTCGGAATTAAATTAATTGTATAGAATTTCTATCAGGACTCGTCATAACTGTTATCGTGGGAACCTTAAAGAACCTGAAATTTTAAGCCAAAACCTACGTCATTTTTAACCGTATCTGTCCAACACAGATGCAAGATGAAAATTCTAATCTTTCAGGATTGCAACTATGGTTTGTACATTGATTAATCATTCTATGAACGAAGTAGGTTTTTTGAATTTTGAATTTCGCGGTTTTGTTCTAAGCATATATCCACAACATGGGCACCTTTTTCCTTCCCAGAAAAGGAAAAGATCACAAATTTGACATCGCTTTTGTCCTGAACCGTATCTTGTATGCCGTAGAATTTTGTTAACTGTCTTGTAACGTAGGCATACGCCCCTACATGAAACTAGTCCCATGATACGCCCTCAAACTCTCATTATGCCAATTCAACTTCCCAGTTCTCGTTTATCCAAAGCCCAACTACTTTGACTGGAAGATTCCAGGACTTGATGATCTCTAATGCTTTTCTGATGTGATTTAGATGCTCAACTTTTGTAACAGGGTTACCCGCACAACCATGATGTCCTGCAATTGCCACTATGCCAGATTCATGTGCATTAATTGACACCATGACATTGGATTTTAATTGTTCTATTTTGTCTACATTTGTTTCAGAAAAGATCTTATCAACCCCTGGTGCTGTTATGGTATCTACATATGATACAGAATATCTTTCCTTTAACCAATTTGAAACAGGTAATTGCACTCTACCATCTATACAATTGATTGCAGTACCAAACTGGCTATCCTTTATTATTGTATCCGAGGATTTCACAGTCACACAATAATTATTTGTCAGCGATTAAACTAGTAGCAAGACAAAGTAGTACATCGTAAACCTCCTATACAAATAATAGTTTAGAATGCATGGGACTGTGAAGGCAGTAGTATACGAATCATATGCACCAAATGATAATTACAAATCAATTTTACAAGTAAAAGAAGTACCTGATCCAAAACCAAAACCAAATGAAGTTATAATAAAAGTAAAAGCAGCTGCATGTAACTATAATGACCTATGGGGAATGAGAGGAAAACCAGTTCCTGTCCCTCTACCTCATATTTCAGGCTCTGATATTGCAGGCGATGTAGTGGAGGTTGGTAATGAAGTACAAAACTTGAAGATTGGAGACAGGGTAGTATCTCATTCTAACTTGTCGTGTAGAGTATGTCAAGCTTGTACCGATGGAAGGGAGTTTGACTGCACAAACAGAATGGTCTGGGGATTTCAGACAGGTCCATTGTGGGGAGGTTTTTGTGAAATGACGCATCTTCCTGAAGTCAATGTTGCAAAGATTCCTGAAGGCATAAGCTATGATGAAGCTGCTGCAGCTTCAATGACATTACTTACTTCATGGCACATGTTAGTAGGCAGGGCAAAGATTCGTCCTGGTCAGGTAGTTCTTATCATGGGTGGAGGTTCTGGTGTAGGAACTTTTGGGATTCAAATTGCAAAACTATACAATTGTACTGTTATATCAACCGCAAGTGGAGAT